>TARA_R110002072_G_scaffold276051_1_pt1 | contig 433702 bp, 392 predicted proteins | sample TARA_R110002072 | Tara Oceans TARA_R110002072 (sample SAMEA4397118) | marine metagenome | biome: Polar Biome; feature: [SRF] surface water layer (ENVO:00010504); material: water (ENVO:00002006), including particulate matter (ENVO:01000060) such as... | depth 5 m | reverse complement strand
TTTCTTAGCTACTTTTTTCTTAGCTGCTTTTTTCTTAGTTGCTTTTTTCTTAGCTACTTTTTTCTTAGCTGCTTTTTTCTTAGTTGCCTTCTTAGCTACTTTTTTCTTAGTTGCCTTCTTAGCTACTTTTTTCTTTGTTGCTTTCTTCTTTGCCATGGTTTCCTCCAAAAAAAATTCATCGCATTGTTGCTATGTTGTTTACAATATCTAACTAAAGATTCTGTTTATAAAAATTATTATCTACTTTAATTTTTTCTCCCATTCCACGACTTGTCCATCATTTAATTTACGATGGGTCTTTTTATAGCCATGGCTCTCATTTAGAGAGTACATTCTAAAATTATCAATTCTACAGTAATGAAAGATACGCTTTGCTTTTTGTGATTTTGCCTCTTTTTCAAAGAATTCTTTGATTAAGTGACTGTAACCTGCACCTTGGTGATTTATCTTTAAGCCAGTATTCTTAGTAAGGAGAGATTTATCTTCATATTTTGAAAAAGCAGCCGCAACGACCTCTCCTTCTTCATTCTTAACACCGTAAAGAACCCAACCCTCTCCAACTTCTTTTTTGATTTCATCCAATGTCCAATTAAAGTCAGGTGAATCACTAAAGGCGTCGATGGTGTAATTATAGATTTCTTCTATTTCTTTTGTTTTCTTTGCAGGTGTAAATTCTAATGTCATTTCGGATCTCACTTGGTAGGCATTTTGCTTACATAAGCTGCAAGATCTTTTATGTCTTGAACTGAAAGGTTTTTTATATATGGGAGCATCGCTGGATTTTTTCTGTCTTTACCTTCTCTGAAGGCGATAATTGAACTTTCGATATACCAATCATATTGACCAGCAATCATTGGAGCTTCTTTTTCTTTTAGTCCAAGTCCTTTTTCACCGTGGCACTGAATACACGTAGAATATAGGGCCTGTCCCTTTACTACATCCTGAGAAAAGATGTTCAGACTTATAACAACAGAACAAATTAAAACCAGTATTTTCATTCTTCAAATTCTCCTAAGTAAACTATCCTAATAATCTAACCTCTTAAATACTATTGAGCAACAATATTAATATCTTTCATTCCTGTTCCCAATGAGAAGTAATCAATGAGAAATTTAAGGATATTACTTTTCATTTGACCACCAATCTTTTGAGCAGAGCCTTTTTTCTTAAGTTCTAGAATTAGGTCTGGCCCCTCAATAGTAAGTAAAATTATCTCAATATTCAAACATTCCCTTACATTTTTTAGAGATTCTTTAAGGCATTCACAGGCATATTCTGTTTTATCAATGAGGTCATCTTGTACCCAATTCCCAGGATAAAAGGTAAATACAGGAGCTGTAGAGTATAAAGCAGAAATAAAAAGGGTCTCTTTTATATTTTCAAACCATTCTTCCCATAGTGGGATTCCCTCGAAAACTGGCTGATTATTATCATCTCTTAGAAAACTTTCCCACTCTCGAAAAGTGAGATCACCTAAACGCTCTAGGTTTTGTCCTAAGAGGATTTTAATAAGACCTTCACTAGCACCTTTAATTGTATTTAAATCGTCTTCAGGAAGGTTTTTTGTGTCCTCAGCGAAGGTATATTGAATGCTATTAATGGTATATTGATCATTGAGAAGGCATTGGAAAAGCTGATCATTGATATTTTTCACACTGGGTGAATCTTCAAGCTTGCTACATTCAAACTTTGCCTTTTGGGCCAGAAGCTTTATTCTTTCGTTCATAAATTCACTTTTCAGTTATAGGGACATATATGTCATTCAGTACGATTACAGAATCTATTAAAAATCTTTCTGACATCATTAACAAAATAGCACCAATTGAAAAGGTATATTTAATAGGTCCCATTGAGAACTCTGATGTTAAAAATATTGATTTTAACAAAAATGATCTCATTTTTTATATTGATGGTGGTTTAAACTTTTATCGTCAATACTTCACAAATCCAGCGGAAATCCCCTTGGAAAGAGAAATATTTATTGGTGATGGAGATTCTATTAACTCTCAAGGGCAGCAACACCTTGATAAACTTGCACATACACTTCTTCCAACAGATAAAAGCTATAGCGACCTTGAAGCAGCTCTTATGGCCATAGAGAAGAGTTTTGCTAATGCTGAAGCATGTTCCCTACAGGCCATAAACTTTCTTGGAGGAAGACAAGACCATCATTTTGCTAATATACTTTCTTTTTATAAGGTTCTTTCAAGAAAATTAAATATTAAAAATATTGAAGTCGATAATAGAATGACCATCATTAACACAGGTAGTTACTGCTTCCGTTATCATGGAAGTATTAGTCTTTTTACTTTTGATGAAGCTAAAGTTTCGATTACTGGCCAGGCAAAGTATCTCTTAGAAAATCAAACTTTGAGTAGCTTTTCCTCTCATGGTCTTAGCAATGAAGTTGATGGTGATGTAGAAATCACAACAGATAAAGTTTTAATTCTCTTCAGGAATGAAGTTTAATAAGCTTCCTTTAACAGGTCCCATTTGCTGAGTTCGGTACTTACCTTCCAAGAATGCTTTTCTTTGATCACCATAAAACTTAGATAATTGATGGCCTGAATTTCCAAATGGCAGTATTCCATAACTAGATGATGAATCAGCAAAGTCGATAATTCTTCTAGTGCTAGGTCCTGCTTTAACAAGGAAACCATCTTCACAGCCAATATTTCTCATATTATTTATTTGGTTATACGCCCCAGGAGCTTTGTAAGGACCTGCATTAAAAAGTGGACCTATAACTGGAGCATTACCAAGAGGGTGCGTGAAAATGATAGGATGGAGATCTCCCCATGGTACCGAAGGCACTCCACCACTTTGTTTAAGGAATTTTTCTGTTTCATTAAAGGCAAGAAGAATAACGTCATTACGATCTTCAATATCAGAAGTATTTTTGACGTCCCAAATAATATGACTTTGCTCTAACATAAACTTTTTTAAATTTGTCCAACTTATGGCCAGTCGACAATATCTAAGATAATCCGCGTCACTAAGCTCATCCATTGAAAGACGTTTAATTTCTGTTACTAAAACATGAAATACTGAAGCTCCTTGTGAGTTAAGGGAGTAGGAACCATCCCATTTCGATAATATTTTTAATAACTCTTTTTGGGTTTCACTTAATTGAAAGAAGTAATTCTTATCTCTAAGATTCTTCACAATATTATTTTTTAAAGAGATGTTAAAAACATCAACATTGGCACTTTGAATGGCCTGTAAGTCTTTTGCATCCCACTTTGGATTAAGACTTAAGGAATGTTTAATCGTCTCGTATCGATCACTTGGCTGCCAATAACCAAAAATATCAGATCCTTCCGGTTGATAATTGGCACTTACAATAACCTCTTCTTCAGGATTAACATAATGTGGTAGCTCATCGTGACTGAGGTACTCAGTATAAATATCCCTCTTATTGCTCGCATCTAAAATAATATCTCCAATACTCCCACGTTTCCTTTTAGGGATAGTCCCGTGGATAAATCTTGCGATATTGCCACTAGCATCAGCATAGATAATATTAAGTCCTGGACTGGTTGCTTTACTCGTCGCCGTCTTAAATTCGTCCATATTCTTTGCACGACCCATCTCGTAGAGACCCTCAATAGGACGATTTCTCTCTAGATAATAAGTCCATGAAAGACCGATATCTTCTTTTCCAAGAATATTACTTAGCATTGGTCCAAGGTGAGTATATTGAATATCAAGAGATATATTATCCTCACCCTTTACTTTGATTATTTCTTTATAAGTTTTAAGTTTAAGCTTTGAGTCACCAAAATCGTAAGTTTGGTTCTTCTTATCGATATTAAATTTAAAGAAATCCATATCATCCAAGTAGCTAATGGTAATTCCCCAGCCTTTATGAAAATCATGCCCCATAACAGGGAAAGGAACTAAAGGTAAAAAGTGACCATAAACTTGATTATCTTTTGTTTTTAAATGGGCTTCATACCATATACCAGGGTTAGAAAAGCTTACATGAGGGTCTGAAGCAAGTATTGTAGAAGATGACTTTGTTTTTGATTTACCTAGTACCCAAGCATTACTGCCCTCAAAAACTCCTATCTGTCCTTCTGTAATATTTGCAATGAGGTCAATATTATTTAAATAATCAGAAAGGTTATCAGCTTGAACAGTTCTCTTCTTACCCTCTTTCGTCGGACGATATCGAATATCATTCCAAAGCTTAAAAGGTAGCTTTTCCTTTAGGTCACTAAAAAGAAGATCCACTTTAAAAGCAATACCAAAACTGTAGCCCATGTATCCAAGAAAAGAGTACATATCAAGCTCTGTAAAAGGTTCTGGTCTATAGTTTAAAACAAGAAATTCAATAGGAAGAATTGCCGATTTTAAATAATCATTAACTCCCTTCAAGTAGGCCTTGATAAGTTTTGTAATCTCAGGAGATAGTGGCTTTTTCTTTATATTTTCCGCAATGGTTGGGCCTAATCTTAGAGAACGAAAAAGCTTATCTGTTTCAATTGTTTTCTTACCAATGACTTCACTGAGCCTTCCTTGTGCCAGCCGTCGATAGATATCCATCTGAAAAAGACGCTCACTGGCAATGATATGACCAAGTGAATAGTAAACATCTTCTTCGCTACTTCCTTGAATGTGAGGAACTCCAACTTGATCAAAATGAACCTTAACCAGACTGCTTACTCCAGATGTCTTTATATCACCACTATATTGGGGCTTACTTCCTACGAAACGATAAGCAAATGTCAAACATAGAAAAGCAATAATGAGTAAACTAAGTGGTAAAATTTTTTTTATCATTTTGTAAAAAACCCTTATCTTTAAAGTCTTGCCCATATAGAATGGTGGATATGAATAACAATGTAAAACGATTTCATGTCATAGATTTCCTAAGAGGATTTGCAGTTCTCTTGATGATCATTTTTCACTTTAGTTATGACCTAGATTTCTTCGGTTATATTGAAGTCGATTTTATAAAAGATACTTTCTGGTGGGTCTTTCCACGGGTTATTGTCTTTTTCTTTCTGCTGACAGTTGGGGCCTCGAGTGCATTGGTTCACAAAGAGAAAATACGTTGGGATAAGTTTTCGCCACGTTTTTTTAAGCTTGTCCTCTTTGCCCTAATTATTTCAGTATCTACTTACTTCATTTTTCCAAATAACTGGATATATTTTGGAACGCTCCACTGTATTGCTAGTGTTAGTCTGTGCCTCCTGCCTTTTGTGAATAGACCTAAGCTCTCTTTTTTGTTTTTTCTTGTCTTTTTGGTTCCACCGATCTTCTTTGGATTTAAATGGCCATTTTGGAATATGGCACATGCGTCAATGGACTATATTCCCCTTCTGCCATGGCTTGGAATTGGACTACTGGGAATAAGCTATAAACATTTTTTACTTGAAAAAAGTGAACAATTATATCTATCAATGAACCTACCTGGTAAGCGCTTTGTCACCTACCTAGGCATCCATAGTCTTATTATCTATTTGATTCATCAGCCAATACTCTTTGGCACGGTTAAGCTTTATTCCCTTATCGTAAAATAGAGCACATAAAGAGTTGTCTTAGATTTCGATTTCAACTTTTCTTGCCGTAATCTTTAGCCCTATGATAATAGATATTTACCTAATTTATGAGACTATTCATGCAAAATACTAAAGAATCAAAATTGATTACGATATTGAATAAAATTGAAAACACTCTCGGTGGATTAAAATGTGCTGTGACCCTTATACTCATCTTCACAGTAGGGATGGTTGTCGGTACATTTTTTGAGTCTTATTACGGAACTGAGTTTGCTGGTAAAACCATCTACAAAACGTGGTGGTTCATGTCTATTCAAGGCCTCATGTTCTTATCCATTGTTTTCGCTACTTTTAGAAGACTTCCACCCAAGAAAAGACTTTACGGTTTTTACACGATTCACTTAGGCCTCATATTAATTGGCTGTGGTAGTTTTGTTACTTATTATGCAGGAGTTGATGGGAGTATTCTTCTGCAACCAAACACTCCAGCACGAGAAATTATCCTACCTCAAGATGTTTTAAAAATAGAGATCCCAGATGAAGGAAGGGTTGTAACCTATAGACTTCCAAATAGTGCCTTTAAAACCAGCTTAGATGAAATATATAAAGATATTAAGCTTGTGGACTTTCTTCCATACGCAGAAAAGAAATTTCAGTGGCAAGATTCAAAAAATAGTTATTCTGAAAAAGAGCCCCTCCATAGCTCTGAATATTTAATATCAAATGATAATGTTTCACAGCAGTTTCTAGTGTCTCTCCATCCTGAAAGCATTGAATATGAAGGGAATGTCACTCTTGGACCGTTAACAATTCATTACTTACCAAATGGCCTGGCCAAGTGTTTTGCCTTTAATAATAAGAGTAAATTAATTCTTTGGGATAGAGAAAGTGTCACCTGCAATACTCCGGAAGAAATTAATGTTCCTGTTAAAGTAACAAAAACAGGAAGTCGATTTTTAGTCATAGAAAAAGATGGTGGTTATTTAAGTTTTTTTCCTGATGCATCACCTTGGCCTATGGATGAAAAGCTCAATGTAAATCAACAAAGCAGTATTCGAGTTTTTAGCAAAAAGTTATTTGAAGACAAACCAAACCTTTTTCTCTTTGGTCAAAAGATCGCCTTTTATGACAAAGATGAGCAAAAGTGGGAAGTCAGAGAATTCAATAGCAATACGACCAAACTAGATCTTCCTTGGATGGGCTTTGAGTTATCACTACTACAACATCAAGAAAAGAAAGTTCCTATCAATATCCCCGTGCCAACTTGGCCAATTCAAAAAAACAATCAGCTTATAAAAGGAAACTTAAAGGCCATATCACTAGAAGTTAAAGGAAAGAATTATTGGCTAACTAATGAGAGAGCAATGACTTTACTTATAGCTGGTAAAAAAATGAACTTTATCTTAGCTAAAGACTCTTTGGTTCTACCTTTTGAGTTTGTGCTTACAAGATTTAAAATGGATAAAGATCCTGGTACCAACTCTCCTGCTAGCTATGAAAGCTTTGTACGCTTATTTACAGAAGATGGACCAAGTGACCATCACATTTATATGAATAATCCCCTAAAACATGAAGGTTTTACTTTTTATCAAGCCAGCTACTCACAAGATAGACAAGGTAATTACAGTTCTACTTTAAGTGCCAATGTAGACCAAGGTCGGGTCATAAAATATCTTGGTAGTTTACTTCTATTTATAGGCTCACTACTTCATTATCATTTAAATTTTCGAACAGCTCGTAAAGATAATGTATCTCCTCTAATCAATAACCTTGAGAGTTAATATGAAAAAACTAGTAGTATTATTTTTAACTTTATTTGTATTTAATGCCCTCGCTGAAAATACAAATGTTTATTTTTGTAAACAAGAGTTCTCCAAGCTTCCAATTCTTCAAGGCGGAAGAGTTAAGCCATTATATGTTCACTCTAAAGAAATGATGAAGTATCTAACTGGAAAAACAGAGCTAGAAGGACTTTCTTCAACTCTTGCCTACTGTCTTCTATCTTTAGAAGGTTTAGGTATATCAAATAGTCTGAATATAAATATTAGAGTTGATCATTCTGAATCAAGAGCACTATTAGAGTTAGGAGAAGAGAAAACGATTAAGGTAACTGAGCTTGTTGATAAAAAAGATCTTATTAGAGCGCAGATGTCCAAAGCAACACCTGATTCTAGTTATCAAAAATCACTCAAAAAATTATTGAATAAAGTATCTCTCTATTCAAATATTGTAAGTTCTCAAAACTGGCTCTTACCTGAGTTAAATAATAATGAAATTAGTTGGGTTCCACTCTCTGCATTTCTTCGTGAATCTAAGATCCTTGAAGCAAAGAAAACATCGATCAATCCTTTTCAAGTAGTCATCCAAGAAAGTGCAAATCATTTTGATAAAGTAAATCCGAAATCTTCTTATAAACTAGAATATAAATACGCGAAAGCAAACTTACCTATTTGGAGCATGTTAATTTCACTGGTAGGCCTTCTATTCTTAACTCTCTTTAAGAAATTTAAAGTAGCTCTTGGTTTAGGTCTTATAACCGTTGTCATTCAAGCAATACATATCGCTATGAGAGTCATGATATCTGGAAGAGCACCAATCACGAATATGTATGAAACTGTTATGTTCAGTGGTTTTGGAGCTTTAATACTTGCCATTATTATTGGTCATTATAAAAAAGAAAAAGTATTTATTTATATTGGACTGGCCTATAATGTTTGTACGTTAATGATGATGAACTTTGCAGGCTCTATGTTAAGTCCAAATATTTCGCCGCTAGTACCAGTATTAAGAGATAACTTTTGGCTTTCAACACATGTCACCACTATTATTCTTAGCTATGGAGCTTTGGCACTAAGTTGGGTGCTTGGAAATTCTGTACTCATAAAAGGAAGATTCAATTCACTTTCTTCTGCAGATGAAAAATATTACAGTGACCTCATTTATACATGCCTTAAATATGGAACAATTATGCTAGGGGCCGGAATTGTCCTTGGTGGTATTTGGGCCGATTATAGTTGGGGAAGGTTTTGGGGCTGGGATCCAAAAGAAACTTGGTCGCTGATAGTATTATGTATTTATATAGCCATCTTACACGGAAGATATACAAATTGGATTCCGCCTAAGAGGTTTATTCCTTTAGTAACGGCTATCTTCATGTCAGTCATGATGGCCTGGTTTGGGGTTAATTACATCCTTGCTGCAGGGCTTCATAGTTATGGCTTCTCAGAAGGTGGTGCCATATTCTTAGGATCATTTTTTCTAATTCAGATTTTAGTGCTTGTATTTACATGGAAACCTGTAAAAAATAATAGGGAACCCAAAAATGTATAAATATGAGTATAAACTTTTTATCAAATAGATCTATCTTAAAAGGAGTATTGGCCCGTCGTTTACTTGTGGCAATACTCTTCTTTAGTTCCCTCGTCACTCTTGCACTTACAAGTTTCCAACTTTATTTAGATTATAATATTAATATTAATGGGCTGGAAGAAAGTATTGAGGAAATTAGAGTTTCTCACCTTGATAGTTTAGGTCAAAACTTATGGCACCTTAATGATGATCAAATCATTCTACAATTACTAGGAATACTTGAAATACCGAATATTGAATATATTAAAGTTTCAACTCCAGAAGGAGATGGCTACCAAGTAGGAAAAATGCCTGAAACTAAAAATATAATAGAAAGAAGATATAAAATAAGTTACCGCCAAAATAATGAAACTTTTGTCTTAGGCCACTTAGATGTAACAGCATCATTAGTTGGAATCTATGCCCAGCTTAGAGACAGGTTCTTTATTATCCTCGCCTCCCAGGCCACTAAAACATTTATCGTAAGTTTCTTTATCTTAATCATCTTCCACCAACTTGTAGGAAAGTATTTAGAAGAACTTGTTTCTAAGATTTCAAAAATAAATATTGGAAATCTAAGTTCAGAAACTGAAATTAATAAAATAAAAGAATCCCCCCCTGATGAAATCGATCAGCTCCTAGAAAGTTTTAATCAACTCCAAAGCACTTTGCTTAAGGATATTCATAAAAGAGAATTGGTCGAACTAAGACTTAAAGAATCACAAAAAATGGAAGCTCTTGGTACTCTCGCTGGTGGTGTGGCCCATGATTTTAATAATATTCTTCAGGGTATTATGAATTGCTTTATGCTGATCGGTACAGAAGTAAACGATAAAAGCTCTGCCGCAGAAAAAGTGAATATGGGTAATACTCTCTGTGAAAGAGGAAGAGATTTGGTGAATCAAATTTTACTTTATAGTAGAGCTGACTCAGGTCACGATGAACTTATCAACCTCCCTCCTATAATTGATGATGTTGTAAATATTCTAAGGCATTCATTTGATAAGAATGTACATTATGATATTGAGATTTTTTATCAGTCTGGGTTTTTAAAAGGAAATGCAACTCAACTAAGACAGGTCATATTTAATCTCTGTAATAATGCCTTATATGCCATCAAAAATATTGAGAACCCAACAATTCGAATTTCTTTAGAATCAAAAAGCATTCCCCAAGGAAATCATTATAATCTTGCAACCGGTGAATACTATTACTTAGTGATTTCTGACAATGGGTTTGGTATTTCACAAGAAGTCCAAAAAAGAATTTTTGAACCATTCTTTACAACTAAAGAAGTTGGAAAAGGAACAGGTCTAGGTCTAAGTGTGGTTCAAAGTATTATCTTGAATCATGGTGGTCACATAAGTGTTAATTCAGTTGAAGGAGAAGGTACAACATTCTCTCTTTTACTTCCTATAACAGAGAAGTAAGCTCGGTTAATTATCTAACCCTTTCAAACATTAGAAAACAACTCTTCTCGTTATGTTAACTTTTATGACAAAATAATAAAAAAATATCCATGGAGGGAACATGTTCTCAATAAAGAATTTATTGGCCATATTAATGATGACATCATTATTTTCGATTTCAACAATGGCAGATAATAGAATGTATTCAGTTGAAATTGATTTAAAAACTAAAGAGCTTAGAAATAAAGCCGCATCAATCATTCACCTAGACCAAATAAGAAATGACAAAGGTTACGCTGTTGTTAACAAACATGACCTTTTGAAATTGAAGTCCGTGTTTGGGAAGAAAGTTTTAAATGTAAAAGAATTAAACTTTGTTCAAAACCAGATAGGTACCCTTGATCAATATCAATTTCCAAAAGGAGATGAAGCTTTTCATACTTATGAAGAAGTTGTTTCTGCTTTAGATAATTACAAAAGAGACTACTCCAACATAGCTACTGTATTTGAATTTGGACAAACGGTGGAAGGTAGATCTATCCCAGCAATTAAAATCACAGGTGTTAAAAAGTTTCATAAAGACCAATTTGTTCCGGCCATACTCTTTGTTGGAAGTCACCATGCTCGTGAACATCTCTCCACAGAAATACCAATGCTTCTCATTAAGTATCTTCTTGAGAGTTACGAAACAAACCCAGAAGTTAAAAAACTTGTTGATAGTCGTGAAATATACTTAGTACCAATGCTAAATAGCGATGGAGCGATGTATGATATTGGTAATAGAAAATATAAGATGTGGAGAAAAAATAGAATTCAAAATGATAACCGTTCATTTGGAGTTGATTTAAATAGAAATTACTCTTTTGGCTGGGGAACTGGTGGTAGTTCAAGAAGTCCAAATAGTGATGTCTACATGGGACCTAAACCATTCTCAGAGCCTGAGACTCAAGCAGTTAAAAAGTTCGTAGAAAATAATGCAAATATTAGAGTTCTTCTTAGCTTTCATACTTTTAGTGAATTGATTCTTTACCCTTGGGGAGGAAAGAACACTGGTATTGGAGGTGAAGACCAAAGAGTTTTTGAGAAAATGGCACAGACAATGTCTAAGTGGAATGGATATAAGCCTATGCAGGCCTCTGGTCTTTATGTTGCCTCTGGAGATACATGTGACTGGGCATATGGTGAACATAATATTTACTGCTTCACTTTTGAATTAAGTCCAAAGTCAATGTGGTCGGGTGGATTCTATCCTGGTGCTAAAATTATTGATAAAGTCTTTAAGGCAAACATTAAGCCAAGCCTTTATCTCATCGAAAAATCAGCAGACCCAAAAGGTGTTTTGTAATATGACTATTAAAACGAAAATTAGAACAATCCCTGATTGGCCAAAACAAGGTATCATGTTTAGAGATATAACAACTTTGTTAAAAGACCCTGAAGGATTTAGAGAGACCATAGATATACTGGCCAAAAGATACAAAGATGTTGAGTTTGATGTCATTTGTGGCATCGAGGCCAGAGGCTTTATTCTAGGTGCAGCACTTGCCTATAAACTTGAGAAAGGTTTCATTCCTATCCGTAAAAAAGGCAAGCTTCCTGGAGAGACATACTCACAAGACTATCAACTTGAATATGGTATCGACACGATAGAGGTTCATAAAGATGCTCTATCAAGCGGGCAAAGTGTTTTATTAGTAGACGATCTACTCGCAACAGGTGGAACAGTACTTGGTGCTCACCAACTTATAAAAAAGAGTGGTGCCACTATAAAAGAAGCCTGCTTTATTGTTGATCTTCCTGACCTAAAAGGAAGTGAAAAGCTTAGAGAAAATAATATACCTTTTTATTCACTGGTAGAGTTTGAAGGAGAATAACTCATACTAGTATGTGGCAACCTTGCGATTCACTTTCAATTGAAAAGGAACCATCGCAATTGCCACAAGGATTAGAATACACCCTGCAATCATTAAAGGTGTTAGTCTTTCGTCGAATAATAAGTAACCAAAAAAAGTACTAAAAACGCTCTCCATTAAAAAAACAAGTCCAACAATATGGGGAGCAATCCCCTTTTGAGCGTAAACTTGAATTGAAAATGCAAGAATACTTGAAAAAAGTGCCAAAATGATAAAGCCCCATAGACTAGATCCAAAAATATAAGAATTTTCAGTTATCAATTTTTCAAGGGCAGGCATTCCTTCGTAATAGAGCCCAAATGGTATCGATATAATGGCTATGAAATGAATTTGCTGTATATTAAAAATGAAGGCATCTACATTTTGACAATAGCGATCAACAAGAATGATATGCAAACTAAAGAAAACGGCACTTGCTAAAATAAAAAGATCTCCATTATTTATTTTCTTAATATCTAACTCACAAAGCATGGCCACACCAACCAAGCTTACCAGCAATAAAAGCCAGAACGCCTTTTTAAAACGACTCCCAAAAAGAATAAAGCAAAAAAGAGGTGTAAAAAGGGCGTAGAACGTTGTGAGGAATCCACTCTTTGATAAAGAAGTAAGACCTATACCAATAGTTTGTAATTGAAGAGCAATCCATAATACCCCACCACAGTACAAAGCCTCTCTAGAATAAAAAAGAGTTCTAAGGTTAACTTTCTTAATAAGGGAAAAAGCAAATGTTATGAGGAGACCAATAAGAGAAGCAAAAACAAATCTTAATCCATTACTCCATACAGGACCAAAGTCAACCAGTGTCCAGCGAGTTCCAACAAAACCAGCTCCCCAAATGAAAGTGGCCAAGATAAGTAAGATAATTTTCATTTTATAAAAAGCTCCTTCCTAGAGCTATGATATCCATCCTGGAGTTTATACATATTGTTCATTATCTTTTTTAAGTACTAACTTACCTTGATCAATTTTATCTCTTACTAGAGTTAATATTTTATCTTGAGCTTCTAACACTTTAGATTTTTCAACTTTTGGACCATTAAGAACATCGAGGATATCTCTCTTAATTCCACTACTCACTTGGTCTGTAAAAAATTTAATTAACTCATCAGATTCTATTTTAAGAGCTAGGGCGAGAACAGAAGTATCAACCCAACCCATAAACTCTGTTAACATTTTAGGAGTCATCAATGAAAGATCACTCATTTGAACAATATTTTTTTTTAATAATTCAGCAATCTCAGGATTCTTTTGAGCAATAAGTTCAAGTACTCTAACACGACCTTCAGGATCAAGACCTGTTAAAAGTTTTGCTGCTTCCTTAATTCCACCTCTAAAGGTCATAAGACTCCTTTCCTTTTATGGTAACATGTACAAAAATTCTTGCAATTACAAAATATTAAAAAGTGATTATAATGAGATATGCTTAAACTCATTACAATCCTCATCTTTCTTATATGCTCTTCCTGTTCATCAAATTCAAGAAGTCATGTGCTTACAAAAGAAGATAAGAAATTCCTCATTAAGACAAGAAGTGAAAAAGGTACTCATATAGGCGGAAAGGCCGGTTACTCTCTATCAAGAATAAAAAGAATTAATAAAATAAACCGTGCAAAAGCAATGAAGGCCATAAGAACTTTCTGTACTCATTCCGAATTCAGTATTCTGATAGAAGATATTAAACCTTACGAAAAAAAATACCATCATATAAGTAACAATATTAATAATAAAATTAATATTATCACATTTCAATGTCACTAATTTAAATAGAAGCTGACCAGTTGAAAACTATTTCTTCGTTAGATTTTTTAAGAAGTCAGTTGTCTTTGCTGATGGAGGATTTTGATTGTTATCGGCTTCATCACCTTCGTCACTATCATCACTATCAAGCAAACTATCAATATCACTTTGCTCATCATCAAAGAAGTCATCGTCCGTTAATTCATCGTCAGATGATTCATCTGATTTAGTAGAATTTACATTCAACATTTTAAAAATTTTTTCGGTTAATTCTTCCTCAGTAAAAGGTTTTTTGAGGAGCTCTATATTTTCTTGATGTCTATTAATAAACTCTTCACTGAAATGACCACTTATAACTAAGCAAGGAGTCTCATTGTTAGGGTTGCCTTCAGAGCGTGCTGCTAAATATATCTCTCCACCATTAGAACCTTGAAGATTTAGGTCAAAGACAATAATTGAACATTTCTCTGTTTTCACTAGATTGAGAGCGTCTGATAAAGTTGTGGCCATTTTGACAGTACTAAACATATCCCCGATTGCACTTTCAAGAAATTCACAAATTTCAATTTCATCATCGACAATAAGTAATTGATCCATATTCATATTATAACCCAATAACCTAGTTTCAACATAGGATTGATTTACCTAATGATTAGAGGTTATGAAGTCCTTAACAAAGTCATTAGCGGGGTTATTTCTTATCTCTTCAGGACCACCAATTTGCACTATCTCGCCCTTATTCATAATGACGATACGGTCTGACATGGTAAATGCTTCAATTTGGTCATGAGTAACGTAAATACATGTAATTTTGAATCTTTGCTGTATATTTCTAATATCCACTCTCATCTTCTCTCTTAATTTTGCATCAAGATTAGATAGTGGTTCATCTAATAATAGCACTTTTGGTCTTGCAACTAACCCTCTAGCAAGAGCAACTCTTTGTTGCTGGCCACCGGATAACTCATTGGGCATTCTATTTTCTAAACCTGTAAGCTCAACGATTTCCAATATCTCTTTTACCTTCTCTTGAATTATTCCTTTATCAGTTTTTGAGATCTTCAAAGGGTAAGCAACATTATCAAAAACGTTCATATGGGGCCAAACCGCATAACTTTGAAAAACCATACCGACTTTTCTATTCTCAGGAGCAACAAAGTCAGAGGCTTTACCTGTAGACATAACTTGTGAATCAAGAGAAATCACACCATCTGTATTCGTCTCGAGTCCTGAAACCATTCTAAGGCAAGTGGTTTTTCCACAACCTGAAGGTCCTAAGAAAGAAACAAATTCACCATCTTCAATCTTTAAGCTGAAGTCATGAATAACTTTCACATCCCCGTACGATTTTTTAACATTTTTAAATTCGACAGTACTCATAAGCCGTATTTTCCTTTTGAGATAAACTTCACAATGAAATTAATAAGAGCAACAAAACCGATAGTGAAAAGAGCTAGTACAGCGGCTCCTCCACCAGAAGCATCTCCATACTCTTGTAATTGAAAAATGAGGGTCCCTAGAGTTTCAGTACCTGGACCAGATAATAAAATAGTCATTGTTAATTCACTAAACGCTGGCATAAATATAAGAAACCAACTCGCTACCAAAGCAGGTTTCATTAAAGGAAACCAAACTGTTCTTAAAGTTGTAAACCAATCAGCACCACTTACTCGAGCAGCTTCGGCCAAGACATCATCAATTTGAGATAAACCATCTCCTGTTGTCCTAACACCAAAATTTAGATACTTTGCGATATAAGCAAGAATAATAAAAGGCAAAGTATTATAAAGACTAAGGCTATAGCCAAAAACTGATATTCGACTATAAGCAAGAATAAAAGCAAGGGCAGCAACTGTTCCAGGAGAGGCATAAGGGAGACTAGCAAAAGTTTCGATCAGGCCCTTTCCCTTAATACGAGTCTTTACATTGATATAACTTAAAAATAATCCCAGTGTTGTAGCAATGGTCGCGGCCCAAAAGGCCAGAGAGAAAGAATTAAATAAAGCTCTAGGTGTTTCATTCATTTCAAAAAATATTTTAAAGAAGTTCTGAAATCCAAAGTTACTAAAACTCAATGTTCCCTGCACTTTTGAAAAAGCACTGAAAGCTATTCCTAAAACTGGAAGTACAAAAACAAGAAAGAAAAATAAACATAATAAAATGATCACCGGCCACTTATATTGATTAAGCTTTAAAAAGGATGGTCTCGCACTCTTACCACTTACGACTTGGAACTTCTTATTCTTTAATAATCTTTGATTTGAAAAAAGAACAATAAGAGATAACACTAGGAGGATAATGCTTAAAGCACCTGCTACAAATATCCCACTCATACTCCCCATTTTTTGAAAGGTATAAATTTTTGTTGTCATTAAATAAATTTGGGCTGGGTTTCCAATCATAGCAGGAACGCCAAAACTTGCAGCACTTGCGAGAAAAACCAATAATAAACCTGAAAAGAGACTCGGTAGAGAAATTGGTAAAGTAATATCAAGGAAAACTTTAAAAGGTCCAGCCCCACTCAAGCGGGCAGCTTCTTCTAAAGAAGGATCCATCCGGTCAAAGGCCGTCAGTAAACTCAACAGGATGTAAGTATAAAAGAAACTACTCATTACCCAGATAAGTCCACCCATGGAGTAAATATTAAGCCAACTCTCCCCTGCAATAAGATTAAGAAGACCCATTTTAGGGTTACCTAATATGATCCAAGCAATTGCACCAATGTAGGGCGGGATCGCATAAGGAAGACAAAAAAGAGTCCTCCATTTTTTTTTATTCTTAAGATCTGTCCTCGAGAGTAAAAATGCAAGGGGAAGGGCCAAGCACAAACTAATAAAAGCCGTTAGTGTACTGACAACAATTGTATTTTTCATGGCCAGTAAGGTGGACTTAGAATGAAAGGCCTTCATAAAAAATTCAGCTGAAAAATCCCCTGCAGGAAAAAGAACTTTCGCAATTAAGATGAGAAAAGGATAAAGACACAAACCAAATAAAATGATTAATGACAAACCAAGAGTAAATTGTGGGCCTTTTAGTTTATTAAGCATTACTACCTATTGAAACATAATCTCAGTATATTTTTCCTTGAGTTCACTTCTTACTTTTGTCACCTTATCAATGAATTCTTTAGTCCATGGAAAACTTTTTGGTAAGATTTCAGAAAGAGCAGGAGCTCCAACAGGTGCTGCGATTTTAGCGAGAGGGCTATACATAAATGATCTCGTCATCGCTTCTTGTCCCTCTTTAGAGTAGAACCAATCAGCCACTTTTTGTGCATTAGTTCTTGGATGATCTTTTTTAGTAATGGCCATAACGTTGCTATGAATGACTACCCCATCTTCTGGATAAACAATTTTTAAGCGATCATCCTTTCCTTGAAAACGAAGAAGATTCTCTAAGAGAACCCAGCCAACTGGTCTTTCTTTAGATTGAATTCTTCTGATAACAGCACTATTACCACCTTCGGCAATAGTTTCATTTCTTTTTAACCTTTGGAAATAATCCCAACCATAATGACTTTGTAACATGGCCATGGTTGTAAAATTTGTTCCTGAGCTTAACGGTGAGCCAGTTGCGAACTTTTGATTCCACTTAGCATCTCCCATTTCTTTAAACGTTTTTGGAGCTTCACTCTCTTTAATAGCTTCAGAGTTATAGGCCAGTACCATAACTGGGATACTCACTGTTGAGTAGTAACCTTTCCCATGTTTTAATGTCTCAGGAATTTCACTCCAAGATGTGTTCTTATAAGAATGAAGCCGATTTTGATTGGCCATCTCTTCATACCAAAAACGATCACTTGAAATTAAAATATCTGCCTTTGTTCCCCCGGCTAAGGACTCTGTATTCACTTTTGCTGCGATATCTTCACTACCGGCTTGATAGAATTTAAAATCTAGCTCAGGGAATTGCTTTTTAAGTCTTGGTGTTAAATCATTAATTGTATCTTTATACATGGAAGTATAAATCCAAATTTCATTAGACTCTTTGCCATCATCTTTTTGACAAGAAAACAAAAGAGTTAATATTGCGATTATATAGAAAGTTTTTTTCATGACTTATCTCCGTAATGATTTTAGAATTTATTTATTATACAATTATGTTCAAGAATTTTAAGTTAAATTACTGTTAGTGAAAATTGCAGTGCATTACAGATAGAAGGAGATAAGTATGAATTTTGCAAATATATTAAGCGGTGGACACACTCTCTACCTTCCTGCAGCGGTAACAACAATTGTTTTCCTACTGGCCTGGCTACCAAGCAGCATTGCTAAATATCAGCAAAAAGGAACAAAGTTTCTCCTTGGCAACCGCTCTGATACATCAGCGTTATCAGGCTGGGGGGGAAGGTCTATTCGAGCCTATGAAAACTGGAAGAGCTATTTCCCTGGCTATATTATGGCCGTTGTTCTTCTGTCTATAAAAGGTGGGATAACGCCACTCATGGTGAATCTCTGCTGGGCCTATCTTGGAGCAAGGGTCCTTCACATGATGTTTTATTGCATGGGTAACCCAACTTTACGTTTCTTAAGCTTTCTAGTTTCAATGGTTATTAACTTTTACCTACTTTTTAAGTTGATGTAACAAATACAGTCTTAAAAGCACTTACGAATAAGGAGATTTTTTATGAAGAATTTATTTCTAACTCTTTTTATTCTTTTATTTTCTTTTTCAATAGCTGCGAAAAAAGAAAAGGCCCATCAGTCAATAATTCTTGCTGGTGGATGCTTTTGGTGTGTAGAGGAAGCTTATGATGGTAAAAATGGAATTATCAGTGCCATCAGTGGCTATTCTGGCGGTAAAAAGGTTAATGCTAACTATAAGAAGGTATCTGCAGGAGTTACCTTTCACAGAGAAGTTGTAAAAGTAACTTTTGATCCGAAAATCATTAGTTATCAAGATGTCTTAAAGATATACTGGAAGACTATTGATCCATACGATGAGAATGGACAATTTGCAGACCAAGGAAGTCATTATACTACCGCCATCTACTATCAAGATAAAAAACAAAAAAAATATGCTTTTGAGAGTATGAATTGGTTTCAGTCCGTAAAACCAAATAAAAGAATGATTGCAGTAAAAATCCTACCATTTGAGAATTTCTTCCCTGCAGAAGACTACCACCAAGACTATGCAAAGAAGAATCCCATCAGATATAAACTCTATAAAAATGGTTCAGGTAGGGCCAAATATTTGAAATCTCAATGGTCAAAGTAGCCGAGTAAAAAACTTTAAATTCCAGTAAAGTTTGTTGCGACATATACCGAAAAGTTTCCAAAGGAGACATGTGTATGTCGTTAAAATTATTAAAATCAAAGTGGGTCGCAGTACCTTTTATTTTTCTTTTATCCTTTCAACTCTTTGCAGGGCCAAGAGAGCAGGCGTATCGAATTCATAATAGAATCACTGGTGCTCCCCCATCTCAAGCTGTACTAAATCAAATGCAAAGTCTCATTGCTAGTGGGCAAATAGACTCTGCCATTATGATCGCAATAGAAGACCCAAAGTTTTATAACGTTACTCTAAAGAACTGGGTGAAGAAGTGGACCAATGTTGATCAAACCAACAGAGTTCCTTTAAATGATTTTGTAGCAACAATGATCGGAGGAGTTAGAGATAATATTCCTTTCAATGATCTCTTAACTGAAAATATTCTTTATACCAGTAACACTATGAATGGAAATGTTGATCCTTATGCCATGGATAGTAATGATCACTATGAAGATCTAGAAAGATTGAATATTGATCTTAAAGCAACTCTTATTCAAAGAACTCAATCAACATTAAATGGCATCACAGCACCCTCTGGTGTTGTCACTTCAAGAGCATCGGCCGAAGCCTTTTTCTCAGCTGGAACTAACAGAAGAGTGAATCGCTTCCTCTTTATGAACTTTCTATGTAAAGACTATGAAAATCTCCATGATATTACAGTCCCTGATGTTTACGTAAGACGTGATGTTGATCGTCAACCAGGTGGAGACAGTAGACAGTTTAAAAATACTTGTGTTGGCTGTCACGCCGGACAAGATGCTCTCGGTGGAGCGTGGGCCTACTATGACTGGGATGGCGATAAGCTCGTCTACACTCAAGGTACGGTCGTTCCAAAAATTAACGCCAACAATGTTTTTTCTGAAGGTTATGTTGTTCAAAACGATAATTGGCATAACCTCTGGGCGTCAGGACAAAACTCTTCACTTGGATGGACAGGAGCTCAAGCAGGATCTGGTGGACGCTCTTTTGTTCAAAACTTAACACGAACAACTGCTTTTAGTTCATGTATGGCCGAACAAACATACCAGTGGGTATGCCTTAATAAACCAGTACAAGGCGCTAAAGACCGAGTGGAGTCAATCGCAAGAGAGTTTGAAACCGTTGATAACTATAATTTTAAAAGACTACTTACTAAAGTAATGTCTGAATGTGTGGGTGAATAATGAACTTAAGAGGAAAACAAGTCCAAGTCATTGTATTACTTTCTGTCCTCCTTGTTGGATTTAATCATTGTATGATCGATTTTCAACCATCAAAAACAAAGAGTAACAATACGACATCGAGTACCAGTGCACCTACTACAAATAATAACTCCACCTACGTTCCTGATACCGGGGCAAGTCCAAGTGGAGAAACAACTGAAGAAGAAGAAATTGTCGCTCAACAAGTTGATGTTGGAGTGAAAAACTTTGATCAAATCAATAACTCATTCTCAGCTCTTACTGGTGTTTCTGTAAGTCAAAATAATGTGAGAAACTTATTTGAGGATGTCGCTACTCAACTTCCAACAGAAAATGATGTTAAAAGCTTTCTTGGTTCAAACCAAGTGGCTGTAGCAAAGCTTGCTTCTGAATACTGCAACCGTCTTGTTAACGATGGAAACTTAAGATCACAGATATGGCCAAATTTAGACTTTGGAAGGAGTCCTTCAAGTGAATTTAATAATACAAATATTGATCTTGTTATCAACCAAACAATTGATCACTTTTGGGGACCAAATGTACAACAGTTTGATCGACAAAGTGATTATCTTGAAATGAGAGATTTATTTAATGATTTATTAGTTGGTGAAAACATGGGTAGTTCAGCAACAACCAGAAATACCATGATGGGTATTTGTACAGCTGCACTTGCGAGTGCACATGTAACCTTACTTTAAAGGAAATAGCTATGACTAAGCTAAAAGGTAAAAACAAAGACAAAAGTAAACAAGTTGGCGAGGCCATTCATCACGAAGGTCATCAACTTAAAACCAGAAGAGATTTTCTCTCTCAAGGTTTTTTAGGAACTTGTGCTCTAACAATGATGCCCAATGTACTTGACTTGATTGTAAATGGTTCAGCCTTTGCTCAAGATTGTGCACCAGCAGTCTTTGATGGAAAAACACCAGTTCTCATTTTTGATTTAGCGGGTGGAGCAAATATCGCAGGATCAAATGTTATGGTTGGTGGTGCCGGCGGACAAATGGACTTTTTACAAAGTTATAGAAGCCTAGGACTACCAGCAGATATGCACCCTTCCCTAGCTGGTCAACTTAATAATAGTCTTGGTCTGGCCTTTCATGGTGATTCATCTATGTTAAGAGGAATCAACTCAAGAATAAATGCAACAGTGAGAGCGAAAGTAGATGGTGCTGTTTTCTGTACCAGTTCAGGTGATGACACTGGTAATAATCCACACAACCCTATTTATTGGTTAAATAAAGCAGGAGCGAAAGGACAACTAACTCAACTTGCAGGAACAAGAAATAGTGACTCAGGTGGAAGAAGTATGGTTCCAATGGCCTCTATGAATCCAACCCTAAAGCCAGTTCAAATTAATAGGCCTGAAGATGCACTTGGACTAGTCAATATTGGAACACTCGGAAATGTCTTTGATGAAAATAAAGTTCAAAGAGTTTTAAAAGCTATTGAAAGAATGAGTGAAAGAAAACTTATGTCTTTCCAAGAACAATCACTTCCAATGCAAATTAAAGAACTTGTTAAATGTGGTTATGTAAATTCTCAAGACCTTATTGGTCGTTTCACTCCTGAGGCCATAGATCCACGTTTAGATAATGACGTCAATAATGCTTTTGATAATTTAGGAAATGGAGATCAAAGAAAGGTGGCGACTATGGCCAAGCTTTTACTTGATGGTCATCTAGGTGTTGCTACAGTTGAGAAAGGTGGTTACGACTACCATGATAAAACAAGAGCGACTGGTGAAAGAAGAGATTTTGATGCTGGTGAATTAATAGGAAGAGTTTTACAACTTGCAGCTGCTAAGAATAAAAATATTATGATTTATGTTATTACAGATGGTGGTGTTGCTGCTAGAGATGAAATTGATAACTCAGCTGATGGACGTGGAAAATATGTTTGGTCAGGTGATTCTGGACAAAGATCAAGTTCATTCATGCTTGTTTATAGAGACGCAGGAAAAATTCAACTTCGTACGACCAATAGACAGATTGGACACTTTAAAGAATCTGGAGGTGTGGAAAATGCAGCTACACCAAGTTCAAATAGTGTAACCAATCTAGCAAAGTTAGTAACGGCAAATTACTTGGCCTTACATGAAGAAGAAGGAATGCTCAATGATGTAGTTGGAGATAATCCTTTTACAAACCTAGAACAATACTTAATTTTTCAAAAGATATAATTATGGACAAGAATTTCTACCAAAAATTATCGACTTTAATTTTGCTTGTTGGAGTATTAGTTGGGTTTAACCAATGTGTAACTCCCATGAACTCAACGTCAAAAAGTAACTTAAAGTTTCAATCAACAGATGTATCAACCTCTGAAAGCAACTCTCCTACTGGTAGCTCAAGCTCTGGAAGTGGAAGTGGCTCATCATCAGGCGTTGGAAATCCCAATGGTGGAAATAATAGTAATGCAATTGGGAGTGTTCAAGCATTTTCAACGACAGTTCATCCAATCACCAGAGCAAGGTGTGTAAATTGTCATGGTTCTTTTCAACCACCTCTTCATGCTGTTGCTGACTCAACTCAAGCACATAATGAAGTCATGGATACATTTAAAGTTGATATGAATAATATTCCTAATTCGAGACTGGTTCAAAAACTAAGAAGTGGTCATAATTGCTGGAGTGATTGCAATACCAATGGAGATGAAATGGAAGCTGCCATTACCGAATGGAAGGCACTCATGACTGATACCAGCGGTGGTGGGAATAATACCGGTGGTGGTAGTTCCACAGGATCAACTTCAGGAAATGCTGTTGTTACTGCTGACTCAAATACCCTTGCAAATTTATGGTCCATGGGGGCCATGGGTTCTTCTGGACTTTTTACATTTGAAGCGAATATGGCGATATTAAATAATCCGATGGTTGCTGCAACTGAGAATGGTTATAATTATATTTGGACTCCTAATGGTAACGGTGGAAATCTTGGTAACAATAATAATGCTGCCGGTAGAGCTTATATCAACTTTCAAAATCAAGTTGTTGGAGACTACAGAATGTTTGCTTTAGTCGATGCTCCAAATAACAACGACAATAGTTTTCACATGAGAGTGAATCAAGGAAACTATGCTGAGTGGCACATCCCTACCACAAGTGGATTTGAATGGAGAGAAGTTACGACAGGTACTAATTTTACAACAGTGGACTTCCCTCTTAGTTTTGGAAATAACGTATTAGAGATAAGACAAAGAGAAGATGGAACTAAGATTTCACAAATCGTTCTTTCCGATGATCCGAATATTAATCCGGACAGTGTTGCCGGTGGTGCTCGTGCTACGATTACTTACGATTTAACTAACCTATTAGGGTACTCTGCTCAATTTATTATTGATGTTCAAGACTATGATACCTATAGTTACAAATTCACCAACCCTAGGATTATTGCTTCTCAACAGACCAGAGTTGAAACCATCTATCCACTAGTAAATGGATCTTTCAATCCACAACATAGCACTTACTCTCTCGTTGGAAGTACTGTTATGCCAAACGTGGAAACGTTACTAAACGATAGAGCATTGATTGTCCTAAAAGATCAAGGCCCTGAACAGGATAGAGTGAGCTTTAGCTTTGAAATTCTTAGTCCACAATAGGGTTCCCCTTCAGCTAATATTTGCTGTTGCTCTGATCATCGATCAGGTCTCAAAACATTCTAGTAAAATGTTTTTGGATATTACGATCAATACGGGTTTTGCTTTAGGAAGTTTTCAACACATAAGTGCCTTTTGGCGGGTGGTTGCCCTTAGCTCTTTTGCTGCTTTTCTTTTTTTATTTTATCTTATTTTAGTAAACAACCTTTCTAAATCCCTTAATATTTTAAGATCCGGATTAACACTTCTAATAGCAGGAGTCCTTGGCAATACTATCGATCGATTATTCTTTGGTGGTGCTATTGATTTTCTTCCCCTTCTTTTTGTGAAGGCCAATATTGCAGATATTTTTCAATGGATAGGTGCAGGTATGATTACCTACTCTATCTTTAAAAAAGATAAACAAATTTGGGTTCCAGATAATCAACGTGGTCAATTCCTTGTTAATCCTAAACATCAAGTATGGCTTGCCACAAAAGCAGCACTTGCTTCCCTATGTTCATCATTTTTACTAATTGTTCTCTCCCTTTCATTTATTCAATCTCAGATTCCAAATGGATATCCAAATAAAGATGAACTACTCTACTCTATGGCCTTTATTTCTATTTTCTTATCACTTACAATGGGCCTTATTATTTTTTACTATAGTTTAAAGCTTACTAATCGAAGTGCTGGACCTCTCTATGCCTTTGAAAGATATGTGGAAGACCTTCTCGACGGTGAGCGTTATGACCTCTATTTAAGAGAGGGAGACCATCATCAGCATTTAAAGAAAGTTGCCAAAAAATTAAAAAAACATTTTGATGATTCATACTAGTCACAACTGATTCAAAACCCTATAATTTCAATGTGAAAATAATAAAATTTATCAGTATATTTTTAAGCTTTATGCTTTCGTTCTCTCTCTTTGCTTACCCTAACTTTATTGGAATGGGGTATCAGTCATGTCTTACATGTCACTATAATCCCCATGGAAATGGACCTTTAAATGATTACGGAAGAGCTCTATCGGCTTCGACAATAAGTGGAAGGGCCTTTGCGGATTCAAAAATTACAGATGAGGAATTAGCACAAAAAAGTGGCTTTATGTGGCAAAAGCCAATGGCCGATAGAATTAGACCTGCCATTAACTATCGTGGCCTCTATCTTAAACGAAACTTCAGTGGCAAGAATGAAGAGACTGAATGGATTAATATGGCGGCCAAGGCCAACGTCGTCGTCAGACTTGGCCCTGAAGAAAATAAAGATAAATTAATTGCCAGTGCTACTTTTGGATATGCTCCTACTCCTCGTGCAACACCAAATTCCACAGAACCAAATTATCGAACGAGAGAACATTACCTAGGCTACCGACCAACTCCTAATTGGGGACTCTATGCGGGACTTATGGATAAAACTTTTGGATTGAGAGTTCCCGATCATATTGCCTTTTCAAGAGTCAGTACGGGCCTTACCCAAAATGATCAATCTCATGGGGTCATCCTTCATTTTGTTCAAGATAAGTTTGAAATAGCTGGTAACTACTTCATAGGGAACCTGAAAAATGAAGATGATGTGAGACAAAAAGGATTCGCCTTTACAGGAGAATATGGACCGAAAGACTGGAGAATTGGCCCTAGTATTCTCGTTAGTGAATCACAGTATTTAAAGAATACAAATTTGGCAGCTCACGCCAGACTCGCCTTTGGAAAAGGTAATTCTATGCTGATAGAATTAGGTCAAGTGACAAGAGATATTATTCCGGCCAATAGATCTATTGTTAGTCGATATGGCTTTTTTCAAGGCCATATTCTTATGAAAAGAGGACTCTATTTTCTCAACACATTAGAATACTTTAAAGGCGATACGGACAAAGAAGACCATGTGTTTCGTTGGGGTCCTGGTGTTCAGTACTTCATGATGCATGGTCTAGAATTAAGAACCGATATATATAATAGTAGAGTGTTCAGTAGTAACGCAGTATCTGACGACACCTGGAATTTAACTGCACAAATTCACTTATGGCTTTAATTAAAAAAATCATATTCAGTCTGCTTTTATTGTTTCTATCGTTACAATCTATTCAAGCAAACAAAGCACAACAAACTTTTAAAAAGGCCAAAAGTGCTTTTTCTAAAAATCGCTATTCAGTTAGTTTAAAAATTCTACAAAGTCACTTTGACCTACAAAGCAATACTGCTCCCTCGGGTGCCCTTATTTTAGGTGCATGGAACTATCACCACTTAGGCGATTATTATGAGTCTCAGAAGATCTGGGCCCATATTATTAGAAAGAAATACAGAAGAATGAATAAGAAGGTTGTTGCTAGTTACAATAAAAATAAGAGTGTGGACTTTCTGCCAGATGATATCCCTGAAAAGTTACTAGAGTATTACTTTGAAAGATATAAGAACATGATCGAATATATGATCAAAAGATATGATCTACTCTCTGAAGTAACCTCAAAGAACCTCTATGATGCCCTCATCATGTATAAAGAAATCCTCATAGAGCAAGAAGTCAATGAGGATGAAGTTGAGAAACTTTGGGAGAAGTTAGAGAACTATAAAGTCGAACGAGAAAAAGTTATTTATAAAAATAATTACTATCTTTACACCGGTCTACTCTCCTACAAAGACAGTTTAAAAATTAAAACTCCAAGTGGTGCAGAGTACGATATTTCTTCTTCAAGTCAGGGCTGGTGTCTAGGTCTAGGAAGACAATATGAAAATGCTTTTATTAGATATGCCATAGAAGGTTGCTTTGGAAATCAAACCACAACTGTTGGTACAGATTCAGATGAAATAAACTACTTCCAAAAGAATGTCCCTTCAGTCACCTTTTTGGTTACACCAAAAGTTTCTTGGAGAACACCCTCACAAAATAGCTACATTGGTGTTGGCCTTCCTTTATTTTATAGAAAGGGTGACTTTACTGAACCGACTGGGTTTGAAATTACTGAAAAGTCTCTTGTCACTTATGGTTTAACTGTTCATGGTCAGTGGCAAATTCAAAAATATGCACTATTTTTTCAATTTGGGAAAATTTCAAAATTTTCTTCGAGTTTATGGATGGCCGGCTTTCATTATCATTTCAAATAATCAGAATTCCAGCATACTATTAAAGAGCATTAATCCAAGTTTTTAATTTAGTTAGATCAGCTTGAGAGATAGGTGCTTTATCCTTTGGCATATTACCACCAACATTCTTAAGCTTTACAATAAGAGGGCTTCTATCAGCATCACCTCGGATAACTCTCCCACTATCAATCCACTTTTGATCGGTATCATAGGCCGTCCATGTATCATGAAAGCGATCATGGCAATCAATACATTGAGCCTGAATGATAATATTGGCCTGACATAAATTGGTATTTGTTGGGTCCGCACAATTACTAACAGCGGCTAAATTGCGATCTAATGAGTTTGAATTAAAACTCTGACCACATGAGGATGCTAACAGGCATCCGAGCAACATAAATGCGATTAAATTTAGATTTAGGTTAATACTCATATCACTTTATAATCGGAAGAGTTGCTGTGACATTAACAATGTCCTTAACTCCTATTCCCATATAATTAATTCCTTTAAAATTAAAATCAGGAAGGTTTATAGGAAACGTTGCCACAAAGTAACGTCCCTTTATAGAGTAAGTAAAATTAACTTTCTTCATTATTTTTTTAATAACAATAATGGCACTACCTTTCCCTTTACTGGCAACTGCCTTATCTATTTTTATATAGCGAAAGACTTTAGACTTAAGCTTTTCTTTCAAATGCTTATCTCTTAGATCCATTCCTGTACTTAGACTTTTCACAGAGACCTTAACTTTGCTTGCTGTATACTGCCCACCTTTTAATACTGCTTTGCCTTTGAGCTTACTACTATTAATTTCAAAGCTCCCAGCAGGACTAAGACCAACAACAACTTTTACACCTTTGCCTGCATAGACAAATGTGCTCAAAAGCAGACTAAATAAAATAACTATATTTTTCATATTTACCTCTTATAAAGATATTTTAAACCACTAATACATTAAAATCATGTGAAATGATTAAATTTATGCAACTTTTTTGCATCTCAGGCGTATAATTATTAAGCTTAATACCATTGGAGGTTTATATGAAGCTAAAGTCTCTTTTACTAATTTTACCACTTCTATTGACACTAAATATCTCAGCTAGCGATTCCGCAGATAAAGGAGATAAAAAAGGTAAGAATTTTGAAAAACACAAAGCAATGGCCATAGAGCAAATGGATAAAAGAATCTCGGCAATGCAAAAGAATAAAGATTGCGTTAGCTCAGCAAGTGATCGAGATGCTTTAAAAGCTTGTAGAAAACAAGCAAAAGCAGCAAATGAAGCTTTTCGTGAAGATATGAAAAAAAGAAGAGAAGCTCGTAAAGAAAGAAGAAAAAATAGAAAAAAGAATAAATAGTCTAATGAATATGTTGATCAGGTAGATTATTTATCTGATCAGCATTATCTATTACTAAATGTTCTAAAATCAACTCATCTTTAAGATCATTACTTTTTGAAGCATGAATAAAGGTTTCAAATTCTAATGCTTCAAATTGAAAAATCGCATCATCGACAATCATTGATTGCCTCTTTCTCTTACGATTTAATTTTATAGCGAGAACAATCAATTCTCTTTCTATTTCGAGCATTGCAGGTAGTACAAAAAGAGTTAGAACTGTTGCGAACAATAAACCCCACCCCATACTTAGAGCAAGAGGTTTCGTGAATCCAGAGTCTCCACCAATTCCATAGGCCATTGGAAAAACACCACCCAAAGTGGTGAGACTGGTTAATATAATAGGTCTTAACCTAGAAGAAGCACCCTCTATAATGTCCTCTCTTTTAAAAAGGACCCAAGATTTTCTTTTCTTATTTATTGTATCAACAAGCATTAGTGAATCGTTTACAACAACACCTGCCATTCCAATAATTCCGACAATCCCCATGACGTCTATTGTTTGTCCATGAAAGTAAAACGCCCAGATCACTCCGATAATACCAAAAGGTATGGCCGTTCCAATTAATAACGGTTGAATAAAACTTTGTAGAACCATAGCTAAAATAAATAATATCAAAACCATTGAATAAAGTACTTTAGTGCTCATAGATGATTTATTCTTTGCAGCTTCTTCATCAGCATCCCCTACTTCAAAAGTTAACTGAGGATTTGCCGCAATATAAGCTGATAATGATTCTTTAACTTTCTTTTCAAAAATTTCTTTTTTAATTTTATCTTGATCATAAGTAATTTCAATATCAGTCATTCTTTCTAAATCAACATGATTAACTGATTGAAGAGTCCTTGTTTTTACCCAATTACCTAAAACAGATGCTTTAACAAAAGTGCTATTAGACATGGAAATTTGTATATCAGAAAGTTCTTTAAAGTTTATCTTTGAACTATCTTTAAAGTATCCGTAAACTTTAATATTTTTATTATTAAGTCTTACTTCATATATCTCTCTTTTATTTATATAACCACTAATTTGCTTAACAACTTCACCTGTTGAAATTGCATACTCCTGGATTTTTTCAGGGTTAGGTATAAAATTCCAAGATTCTTGCATCAGGTTTGGATCAATAAATATATCTTTCTTATGCTCTACTTTCTCGAGTTTAGCTTTCACTTCATTAAGAACTTTTTCTACATTAAAATGATTCTCAGATGATACTTTCACTTTCAATGTATGATCTTTAGCATCGTCATGACCATCAATCTTCTTATCAACTTTTAACATTTTAAATTCAGGATGCTTCTTTACTAAATTCGCAAGGTTTTCATTTAGATATGTTTCAACATATTCTTTATCTTCTGCAATATTAGGATGTGTTTGACTAAAGCGGATGGCAATATTTGCATATTTTAGATCATTATAACTAGTACCGTTGATATAGGCCCAACCAAGATTTCCAGAAACATAACTATATCTCTTTTTATCAAGTTGATTAATGATCGCCCAAACAGGTGCAAGTTTTTTCTCAGTTTCTTCAATGGTGTCAGCTTTGTCTAGCTCAACAAGAACATTCACTTTCTCACTACCAATTCTTAAGTCAAACTTCATTGGTACATTTTCTTTTGCAAACCAAAGAGTAAAAACCATGAGGACAACCATTCCAGTGGTAAGAAAGTATCTTCCTTTTAAAGCATAGGACAAAATCTTTTCATAACCACGAATAACCTTCTTAAAATAATTCTTCTTTGGTTTCTTATTTTTGATTGAATCAGCATCTTCTTTTTTAGCAAAGTGAACCAAGTGATTTGGCAGAATGAAGAAACTTTCAAACCAGCTTAAAGCAAGTGAAATAATAACCACAAGAGGAATGGCCCTTAAGATATTACTTAGACCATCATCACCAACCAGAATAGGAACAAAGGCAACAGCTGTGGTTAAAATAGCTCCCGTGATCGGAACAATGGTTGTGGTGATCGCTTTTAGAGCAGCATCTTTAGGCCTCAATCCTTTTTCAATAAATTGGGTATACTGTTCTGAAACAACAATAGCGTCATCTACTAAAATTCCTAAAATAAGAATCATTCCAATAATGGAAATAAGATCAATATTAATTCCTAAATGGCTTAAGAAAAAAAATGTTGAAAAATAAGCAAGGGGAAGACCCATTGCCGTCATAATGGCGCTTCTTAACCCTAAGAACATGTAGAGAACAGCGATGACGAGGAAAAGTCCAAATAGTCCATTGGTATTTAAAACATTAAGCTGCCTTTCTATATAAGCAGGTCCATCACCTGTGGTTAGTATTTCGATACCTTCAGGAGCAACCTTTCTATGTTTATCAAAGAGCTTTTCAACAACTTCTTTAAGAGCAATAGTATCGGTATCAAGATCTTTAAAGATATGAATATTTTCTGACTCTTTTGCGTTTGTGTATCCCTTATACTTTGTTACAGGATATCGATATTCAATGTTTGCAATTTCACTGAGCCTGATAAAACGTCGACTTGCATTACCTTTTACAATGATATCTTTAAATGAAGAAATATCTTTTAACTCATTATCAACTTGAACAGAGATATCATTTTGACCTCTATCAATGATACCCAGTGGAAGTACTTGAAACTGTTGTTTGATACTTGCGACCACATCATTTGTCGTTAATTGATACTGGGCCATCTTTTCAGGCAAAAATTGAACATAGATACTTTTAGAACTACTTCTATCACTTATTGAGACAATGCCATCAACTTTTTTTAGACCCTTAATAAGATTCTCTTTAAAAAGTATATGTTCTTCGTTATCAAGATCAAGACCAATAATAGCAATACTAGAAAACCAAAAAGAGGTCATTTTTTCATTCTCAACAACAACATCATCTATATCTTCAGGTAAATCAGCTTTGACAGAATTTACAGCGGCTTTTACTTTTTCAACAAGATCTTCGACCTCATCAAAACCATCTTTTAACTTAATTGTTATTGACGTGCTTCCTGCTCTGGATTTACTTTCTATTTTATCAATACCTGCAAAGCTTTGAACAACTTCTTCAATAGGATAAGTCACAAACTTTTCCATTTGCTCTGAGCTTGCACCAGTTAATGATGTTGAAATTTTAATGGTGTTATTTGAGAACTGAGGAATCAAATCTCTTTTCATATTCATGACAGAGATAAGGCCAATAACAATCATAAAAGCACTGATTGTATTTACAAGAAAACTGTTGGCGATAAACTTCTCAAATATTTTGTTCATGATGACTTCTATCATTATGACCAGATTACGCCCATTTGATTGTATAATTTACAATACTGCAACTCGTTGAAAACAGGATAGAACTTTACCTTTTTAAGTTCAGTAAGTAGAATTTTTCAAAACTCAATTAAGCTAAAATTAATCGAAATTAAATAAGGAATTATCATGAAAGAATTTATTGAAAAACTACCGAAAGCTGAGCTTCATTTACATATTGAAGGTAGTCTCGAGCCAGAGCTTATGTTTGAGCTTGCTCAAAGAAATAATATCAAAATCAAATTCAATTCAGTTGAAGAAATAAGAAATGCTTATAATTTTTCAAACCTCCAAGACTTTTTAGATATCTACTATGAAGGTGCAGGAGTGCTAATAAAAGAAGAAGACTTCTATGACCTCACCATGGCCTATTTCAAAAAATGCCATGAGGACAATGTGGTTCATACTGAAATATTCTTTGATCCACAAACTCATACAGACAGAGGTATTGCCTTTGAAACCTGTTTCAACGGCTTTTACAAAGCATGTGTAGACGCCAAAGAAAAGTACAATATTTCAAGTCACCTTATCATGTGTTTCCTAAGACATCTTAGTGAGGAAGAAGGCTTTAAAGTTCTTGAGATGGCCCTGCCTTTTAAAGATAAAATCAAGGCCGTTGGCCTAGATAGTTCTGAGGTTGGACATCCTCCGAGTAAATTTACAAAACTATTTGATAAGTGTCGTGAAGAAGGACTATTAACAGTTGCTCACGCTGGAGAGGAAGGGCCTCCTGAGTATATTTGGGAAGCACTAGATCTATTAAAAGTGAGTCGCGTTGATCATGGAGTTCGTTGCTTGGAAGATGAAAAATTAGTAGCAAGACTGATTAAAGAAAAAATGCCCCTTACAGTCTGCCCTCTTTCAAATATTAAACTAAGAGTTTTTGATACAATGAAAGACCATAACTTTAAAACTCTGCTAGATAAAGGACTAAACGCTATGATTAATAGTGATGACCCTGCATATTTTGGTGGTTATATGAATCAAAACTACCTTGAAACGGCAATGGCACTAAATCTAAGTAAAGAAGAAGTCGCACAAGCGGCTATTAATAGTTTTGAATCAAGTTTTCTTAGTGAAAATGAGAAAAAAGAGCATATTAAGAATGTAAAAGCATTACTATAGTCATTAGCTGTACTTATAATGCTATATTATAATATTTAATTTCCATTAATTTGCTTATCACTTTATAAAGACCTCAACTTAAATTAATTAAAAATGAGGTCTTTATGAAAAAAACAACTGCAACACTCTTCACTATTCTTTGGATGTCTTCATCAATTGCGGCCAATGTTGAAAAGCATATGATCCCTGTCTTTAAAGGTGAGCAATTAAAAGTGAGAATTGAAACTGCTCCAGAGTATGGATGTAAAAAAGCACTTAAAATGAATAGAATCCAAGACAGAATTGAAATATCAAAAATCAAAGAATCTAACGATATACCTTGTGACTTCCCTGTTCATACTTCAAGTAAAATTAACTTCAAACTAATGAATGAATGGGCCATGGACTATGACATTGAACTTCTTGTTCCAGCTGGTTCTCATATAGAGCTTGAACGGTAAATTTTACAAAAAGATAGATTATTATCAGAAGAGGGTCTATTATATGGCCCTCTCATCTCAAAAACAAAAGTCTCTCTCCTTAAAAAAGGAGAATTAAATGAATCAACAATTACTAGCAAAAAAGATATTAATGTCACTGGCCTTAATATTTTCAATCTTAACAATTCAAGCACAAGATGATCGAGAGTTCTTAGAAAATGATTTTGATATATCGACAGGAATATCTGTAACGGAAAATGAATCAGGTGAAGCACAAGCAGCTCTCAATATTGGAATGTATCGTCGTGGCATTATCGTAAAGAACTTGAGTGAAAAACAAATAAAAAGAATCTTAGAAATCGCTCTTGAAGTAGATATAAACTCAAATGCCGATATAAGTTACTTAAATATTAAAATTATTCCACTTGCTTTAGATAGAATAAAAGAAGGACAGGTTAAGAGAGAGTGGAATAAACCAAATGGATCTAGAGATTCACTTATCTTTTTTCCTATCGAAATATCTAAGAATACAGCAATGAATATTGAAAGAGAGATTTCAGTTTATGCTTTTGGTTTTCAACGTGGCTCAAATCACCAAATACTTAAAGATGCTCCCAAAGCACAATGGATCTATACAGACCTAGATGCAAGAATTGCAGGGGTTAAGAATTTTGATATCTCTAGCTATCATGGTGGAGAGAACTTAACAGGCTTTTCAATGTTTGAACTTAAGGCAGAGCTTGGATATGGAAGACAACTATCTGATAAAGTTTCCATTCGCTTTGTCGTTGGAGGATCATATAGTTTTCATTGGATTGAGAAAGTAATGAATGGTGTAGAAAATGCAAGCCTTGGCATTAAAGATACCCACGCCTTTGCTAAAATAGAAGTAGGAACAGACACCGATATATTTTCAATCGAAGGAAGATATCACCATGTAAAAAGTTTTGCTAAAGATGATGATCTTTATACAAACTATGAAGATATTGGAATTAATGAAAATAACTTAAGTCTATGGATAAAATATAAAAAGAAGTGGTAAATTTATATTTAAAAAAAGGCCTCATGAGAGGCCTTCTTCAATTATAAATATCTTTTTCTTAAATGATCTTCAAAGTATTTTGGATTTAAAGATTCGCCGGTAGCATGAACCATCAAATCATTAATACTTAACTGAGAACCTTTACTCCAAATTTTCTCTCCAAGCCAATGATGAATTTTCGAGAAATCTCCCTGTTCGATAGAATCCTCTAATCCACTGATCTCTTCGTTCATCTTTGCTTTAATTTGTGCGGCATTCATCGCCCCAAGAGTATATGTTGGAAAGTAACCAATTGCTCCAGATGGCCAATGGACATCTTGCATAACACCATCTTTGAAATTATCTTTTGTTGATAAACCTAAATACTCTTGCATTTTAACATCCCACAATTCAGGAAGGTCTTTCACTTCAACTTTTCCTTCAAGTAGATCTTTTTCAATTTCATAGCGTAAAATGACGTGTGCCGGGTAGGTGACTTCATCTGCATTTACTCTTATATAGTCAGGTTTTACTCTTGTATAAAAGAGTTCTAAGTTCTTTTGCTCAAAGAATTTTTCATCAGTTTGTTCATTTGAAAAGTATTTTTTCATGAGTGGTGCTATTTTCTTAAGAAAGCTTTGACCTCTACCAATTTGCATTTCAAAGAGTAAACTTTGACTTTCATGAATGCCCATAGATCTGGCAGTTCCAACGGGAAAATCTCCCCACTGGTCATGAGGTAAGTTTTGTTCATAACATGCATGTCCTGTTTCATGAATAACTCCCATTAAACTTTCTGTAAAATCATCCTCGCTATAACGAGTTGTCATACGAATATCTGTTGGAACTCCCCCACAAAAAGGATGGTGAGAAACATCAAGTCTTCCCCTATCAAAATTAAAGTTTAGGATTTTCATAACATCGAGACCAAGTTGCTTTTGCGACTCAGTAGAAAAAGGACCTTTAGGATAAATTACTTTTTCACTCTTTTGCTTTTCAACAACTTCTTTAATCAAATCAGGAAGAAAACTCTTAACACCAGCAAATACTTTACTTATATCTTCACTTCTTCCACTTGGCTCATAGAGATCTAACAAAGAATCATAAGGTGAAAGACCAGTGGCTTCAGATCGGAGTTTTGCCTCCTCTCTTGTGAAGTTCACAACTTCTTCTAGGTAAGGCTTAAATTTATCCCAATTATTTTCGGCCCTAAGCTCTCTCCATGCATTATGACATTTAGATTTTGCTAATGAGCTTTTTTTAATAAAATCTGAGGAAAGAACCGTTGCTGCTTGCCAACTTCTTTTCATCTCTTGAAAGTGTGACCTTTGTTCTAAAGAAAGACTAGCTTCATCAATTGACTGAAAAGATTCAGCTAGTTTTGGGTCATTAATCAGTTCAGACTTAATAACCATTAGCTCGGCCATGGCCTGTGCTCTTTTCTCACCACCGTCTTTTGACATATTCACTGCTTCATCCCAACCAACAATACTACTCAAGTGACCAAGCTTAGAAAGGCGCTGAAATGTTTCTTCAATATTATTTAATGACATATTTCCTCCAAAGATACGAAAGTTTTAACATAGATAACTTCTATATTGCATCCCATATCCCTATGAATTAATATATTTTTATGAAAGAAAAATATATAAATGAGATGAATCGAAACTTAAATCAATTATGCTCTACTCCATCTGGTAGAAGGGCCTTTCTAGCTGCTTTACCAGTACTTCTAGCTGGCTGTGCCACAAAGACCTACCCTAAGGACCAACACCGCACCAGAGAAGGTAATAATCAAGGACAGCAAGTGGCGCTTAATCCTGCACAGGAAAGAAAAATGAGTCAAGAATACCTTCCTCAAATGGAGAAAGAGTATCCGACTATAAAAGATTCCTACTTACAAGGTTATATTCAAAACTTAGGTCATAAAATTACCACATCAAATAAACTTGAAGGACGTCCCTACAACTATAATTTTAGAATCGTAGATGCCAAGATGATTAATGCTTTTGCTCTTCCTGCGGGAGAAGTTTTCGTAACGGCACCTCTTATTTTACAAGCGAAAACTGAAGCTGAACTTGCTGGTGTCGTTGGGCATGAAATTGGTCATATACAAGCACGTCATACAGCTGAAAGAATGTATCAAGAAAAGCAAAACCAAACCAAGAATATTCTATTTGGGTTAGGTGGAGCACTTCTAGGTGGAGCTGCAGGTTACGGTATTGGAAAAATGCTTTGTAAAAAAACAGATAAGGAGTGCTTAAGAAGAGTGAGCCTCTATGGTGCTCTCGCTGGTGGAGCGGGAACTTTGCTTATTCAAAAGTTTGCTTTTATGGCAAATAGTAGAGAAGACGAAATGGAAGCAGATCGAATCGGATTTAAAACAGCAGCGAAAGCAGGATTTAACCCACAGTATATTGGGAATTTTTATAACGAATTATATAAAATGGAACAGAAATATAGAGGTGGCTCAAACAATGTTGAATCAGCTCTTGCGGATGCCATGTCCACTCACCCTCCAGGAAAAGACCGAGTTAATCAGATGAACTCCATGGCCGCTCAAGCAGGAAGAAGTGGAATAATATCCACCAATGATTTTGCAAAAGTTAAAAGAAAACTAAGTTAAGCTTTGGTTCTTACTGAATAATAATTTACCTAAATTATAAAATTCTATTATAATTTTAATATGAACTTATTCCATTTCTTTAGAAAGACATACCAGGACAGTTTTAGGGCCAAACCAATACCAAGCCTGGATGGTATTAGAGGTCTAAGTTGTCTTTTCGTCATCTTAGGACATTTCAGCTATCTCTATGCACCGATCCTAGTCGATAGATTTGGAGAAGTTTTAGGCAAAACAATCGCCTATTCTTTTGGTAATCAATACACCGGTGTGACCTTCTTTTTTGTTCTTAGTGGTTTTCTCATCACTAATATTCTGATCAAGGAACAAGAAAAAACTAATGATACAGACATAAAAACATTCTTTTTAAAAAGAGTCTTTAGAATTTTTCCAGCATATTATTTTTATATGGGCTGCATTCTTTTATGGATGATTTATAATGTGCCAAACAGTTATACAGGACAAGATATTTTTGCAGCGGCTAGCTACCTATATAACTATGCTTCTGATAAAAATCCATGGCACATGGGCCACTTCTGGTCACTCGCCATTGAAGAGCAATTCTATTTAATATGGCCAATTGTTTTTCTCCTTAGCTTTAAAAAACTAGGAAAGAAAATCCCTCTTCTCATAATTTTAATTTCCCCTCTCATAAGAATCGCTACTTATTATTACTTTCCCGATTTAAGAGGAAGAATGTCCATCATGACTCATACAAGAATTGATTCTCTTATGTTTGGTTGTCTAATGGCCTATTTTTATCGAGCAGATCTCTTTGATAAGTTCAATACCATGATCAAGAAATATAAACTCCATCTCATTGGAGCCATACACATTCTATTTCTAGCAAGACTTCTGCAGATGAAATTTGCTGGAAAGTACACAATGACAATCGGCTACACCATTGAATGTTTCTTTATGTGTTGTTTAATTATTTATCTTGTGATGAATAAGAATATAGTCTCAAAGTTTTTTAATCTCCCTATAATGATTCATATTGGAAACTTAAGTTATAGCTTGTACCTGTGGCATGTTCCTTTTGCTTGGAGCAAATTAGGATCAGAGAATTTAATGGTGAGACTAGTGCTGGTGTATGTTTGTGCTCTCATAAGCTATCTTTTAATTGAAGCACCTTTTATGAATCTAAGATCAAAGTTCCTAAGAAAATGATTATATTCGGGACTGCCCATGTCGTCTGTCATGAACCGAATGCAAAACTGTTTGCATTCTCTCTCTCCAGTTCCTCGCCTCACGCTCGTCAGGACAGTTTAATCACGTTCAACAAATGTTAGTTTAAAAATTAAGATTATATACGGGACTGCCGTCGTGAACCGAACTTGCCACTGGCAAGTCCTCTCTCTCCGGTGAACACAGCACTACGTGCTGGTTTTAATCAATTCCAGAATACTAATCTCTCCCTGGAAATTCCTTTTTTAAAAAGGAAAACAGAGTGAGAACGAAGGAGCATACAAATGTATGTGACTGAGTTCGAGTCGAAAGTTTGACGTATTTAAAAAAGGAATTAACGGGAGAGATGGTGCCCGGGACTGGACTTGAACCAGCACGTCTCGCGACACACGCCCCTCAAGCGTGCGTGTCTACCATTTCACCACCCGGGCAAGGATTAATAATCTAAATATTTCCGGATAGTTTGTCTATGATTTTATTTTTTAGGTATGAAGATTTCTAATTCATCGAGGTAAAATTTTATTCTTTGTTGGGCCTCTTTTAGATATTTTAAATCATGTTTGAGAGTTGCTAGAGAGAAGTTTTGTTGCTCTTCGTTAGAGTGTCCCGCTAGTTCTTCTATTAAGGTTTTTTCTAGTGATGATGTGCTACTAAATTCTATTTTTGCGTGGTCTGGATCTATTAGTTCGCTGTATTCATCCATGTCGGTGAAGGTATCTTCTAAATGGTCAAATTCGGTTAATAGATCTTCAAGAGGATCATTTAGGTTGGCCGAAAGATGGTCAAAATGGGCTGAGGCAGGAAACATAACCACGTTTTCTACATCTGATTGATTTTCAGGTTGCTTCATTCTTAGTAAATCCTCTTAAAATTTTAATCTTTTATTCTTAAACACAGTTTTATAGATGCTAGAATGATGCCAGAATGTGAGACTGAATAGACTATGATATCAGTGACTTAGACCCTAAATAAGCTTCATTGCTGTCATTTTGATAGCTTAGGTGGTTAATATTTAGACAGTTCGGATGAGTTTGCTCTCTTGATCGAAATTCTTGCTAATTTTACAATTTAAATATGAGTGAAAGACCTAATTGTCTGAAGTGCAAACATTATTATAGTACCTATGATGAAAGAAACCCTAGAGGGTGTCGTTTCTATGGATTTGTAAGTGCTAGTTTTCCGACACAGGTTGTGAAGCGTGAAACTGGTAGTGAATGTATGGCCTATGGTGAAAGGGTCAAGAAAACAAGCAAGAAAGACCTCGACCTAAATGATCCTAAGCTTTGGGGTGAGAAGTAGATTTTTCATAGTGAGTTTGCCCACATTTAGAAATCATGCCACCACCTAAGCAAATATTTAAACCATCTTCTTCTTTATAAAAAACAATAGATTGTCTTATGGTAATAGAACGTTGAGATTCTTCAAATGTGATGTGAGCGACCCCATCCTGAATACTATGAAGGGTGCAAGCTTGATCTTTTTGTCGATAGCGAATCTTTGCTCGACATTTTAAAGGAAGCTTTTCATCAAGCTCACCTGATACCCACTCTAGCTCGTTGGCCCAAAGTTCATCAGCAAAAAGTGCGGGATGATTCTCACCTCTTTCTACTATCACAATATTTTTTTCAATATCTTTTCCAACCACAAACCAAGGCTCACCTTGACCACCAAGACCGAGACCTTTACGTTGTCCCATGGTATAATAAGCACTTCCAGTATGACGTCCTACAACCTCTCCCGAAAGAGTCTCAAAATTTCCTTCTTTAAAGTCTATATATTGCGAAAGGAAATTTTTAAAATTTCTTTCACCTATAAAGCAAATACCTGTTGAGTCTTTCTTGTCTTTTGTTGCAAGATCATACTTCTGGGCGATTTCTCTTACTTCAGACTTTTGAAGATGCCCTATAGGAAAGAGTACTTTTTCTAAAATCTTTTCTTTAATCGTGTAAAGAAAGTATGTTTGATCTTTACCTTGATCATTACCTTTAACGAGACGATTTCTCTCGCCAGAAATAATGTTTTGACAATAGTGTCCAGTGGCCAAAAAATCAGCACCAAGCTCCATTGCTTTATCAAAGAATACTTTAAACTTAATTTCACGGTTACAAAGAATGTCTGGATTAGGAGTGTGACCGGCTTTATATTCTTCTACAAAATGATGGAAGACGTTTTCACGGTATTCTTTAACAAACTCAACACTGTAATAAGGTATATCTAACTTTTCACAGACCTTAATGACGTCTTTATAATCTTTGCTAGCATTGCAAACGCCATTTTCGTCAAGCTCTTCCCAATTTTTCATAAAAAGACCAATAACATTGCAACCAGCTTCTTTTAATAAAGCTGCACAAACAGAGGAATCGACGCCGCCACTCATTCCAATAACGACAGTTTTTCCGGTAATTTCATCAGGGTGAAACCAATTATTCATAAGAGAGATTTAGCAAAGATTCTAGTGTTATTCAACTAGAGAAAGTCATAGGAGAGACCAATAATAGCTCCCGAGATGTATTGAAATGAGCCGTAGAGGGTCGTAAAATTAAGTCTTTCAACAAAATCATTTTCTGAATGATAACCCTTGTGATTAAAGTCACTCTCCCAGTTTTGAGAGAAGGTAACGGCATTAAACCCATTATCCCAGAAATTGATATGATCAGATTGATTAAAACCGTTCGGGCCAATCTCAAAATCTACAGAAAAAGTCATTTGCTTACCTGTATTTGTAAGACGTTTCGCTAGTTTCAAATCACTTTGATATCCACTTTCGCCGTTCTTTCTAATATAGGCCTTCATATTTCCTTTTTTCTTTTCAGAGTCATTATCAACTGTATCAGTTCCTAGCATTTCAAGGTTAATCATACCGACAAAATTCTTTCTTTTAAATTCGTCTTTGTATTTTTCTACAAATGCTTTTGAGCCAAGAAAACCAAATTCTTCAAAGTCAAAAAATACAACTCGAATAGTTTTAGGTGAATCCATTTTAGAAAGAATATCGATCAGTGATAAGGCAATCGCAACACCTGAACCATTATCATCAGCACCAGGAAGAAAGGAGTCTGTCTTTATTTTAAACGTTTTCTTATCATGTCCAATATTATCAAAGTGAGCCCCAACAACAATAATATCATCAGGGTTTAAATAACCCTTCTTCTCCCAAATTATATTCTTACCCTTGATACCTTTTCTTTTATTCAGTTCATTGACCATTTGATCAGTCATTGTTTTCCATTTTTTATACTCTGGATTACTTTTAGGTATTTTGCCTTCAACTAAATTATCAAAGTCGTTTTGATATAACTTAATAGCACTATTTAAATCTGGTACAAAATTATCCACATAAACGAGCCCACTGTTACTCTTATCAAATTCTTTAATCTGCTTTATCAATTGTACAGAAGCATTTTCGTGACCAGGAGTTCCTACCATGCGATTAGGATTGCAGCATTTAATAAATTCTCGAAGGTTCTTAATCAACTTAGATTTTGGATATTTATTAATAGTCTGTTTTAATGCGATAACGCTCTCTGGACGTTTTTCACTTTTACGAAGAGAAAAAGCATATACATCTTGAAACGATAGTAAAAAGATTAAAAAAATTTTAGAATTTAAATTCATATATATCCACTTGTTCGGCACCATCTTCATCCTCTTTATCATCACTTTTTTCAGGAAGAGAACGTAGAACACCGTCTTTTAACAGGCCTGAGTTTTGAACCTCCCCGCCTCCTATAACTTTACCACCGAGACCTGACCTATTAAAAAGGGTAATAAATTGACCATGAAAAAGGAGTCCATCCGAAGCTTCGCTTAACTCAAGCATTGCCGTATTATTATTTTTTAAATAGCATATTGCTTTTTCTTTTTTTCCGAACTCTTCTTTTTGATAATAAACTTCTATAGGTTTTGTTAAATCAAAAACACCATTGTAGGCAATATTTTTTAAAATAACATATCTATAAGAAAGGTCATCACGATAAGAAAGATAGACAACCCCACCTGTATAATTGATTTTGGAAACAATAAGGGACTTATCAAGCATTGTCCCCTGTTTCGTTTTTAAATCACTCTCTCCTAGGAAAAAATGATGAATTCCATTATGATCCCCCATAACAGAATCATTTTTATATTCAATAATCGGTCCTTCTTTAACTAGCTTTTGAGAAATGTTTTCATTAACGAACGCAACCATTTTAGGGTGTTTCATAATGTCTTTAATGCCATTATAAGGAGGAAGAACTTTAACACTTATCATTTCTCTTACTTTCTCTACTTCTTTCTTTCTCATCTCAGCCAGTGGAAAAATGACTTTGGATAATTGTTCTTGATTTAATTGAGAGAGCAAGTAGCTTTGATCCTGTTCAACATCATTAGCAACATATACATTGTAATCACCATTATTTAAGTTTTTAATCACCTTTGAATAGTGTCCACTCGCGATTGCATCAGCTCCTAGCTTTTCCATTTTCTCGATAAGAGTTTCAAAAATTAATTTATTACAATGAACCTTGGGACTAAAAAGAAGTCCACCAACCCGAGCTCCAACGAGCTGATCCGTTATTCTTGCTTGATATTTTTTAGTAGCATCAACAGCGTAAAAAGGAATATCTATTTGCTGACAAATCTTCTTCACACTATCAACATCATTTAACTGATAGACGCCAACAAACTCTGCTTTACTCTTATTTTCTTCTTGTTCTGATGGAGATCGACCAAATACAATCCCTATCCCAATAACATCATGACCTTGCTTTTTAAGTAAATACGCAGCGATGGTACTGTCTATTCGACCTGTCATTGCTACCAGTATTTTTTGTTTCTTTTGTAAACTCATTTAGTCGGCCATTGTTATGGTTATAAAACTATTATAACTCGTCAGAATTACGATCCTCAACCATTATGGAAGGGAAATATTTGCCTATGTCAAAAAACCGAAAAGCAAAGCTTCTGAAAAGGTAAAATAAGAGAGACGAGGAGTAATAAATGGAAAGTAATGTAAAACCTATTAATCAAATTAATGAAAAAGATACATTCCTATTTCCACTGGATGAAAACTTCTCATCTAAGAAAGACCGCTCTCTCTTAAAAGACTTCATTCACTTTCTTCATACACATGATGTAAGAAGACCTTTAAAGTTCAGTTATATTGATTCTGATGCAACATTACTCGAAGGTCTTACTTTAAGAGAAAATATCTATTTAGATTCAATCCCTACATCATTTTCAGAATCAAAAGAATTTCAATTAAGTAACTTCTTAAAAAGAAGTGGTAATGGCCACCTCATTGATCTCTTTCAAAACATAACTTTATTGGATGAATTCCCAAGCCAGGTGGATCTACAAACAAAGAAACTAGCAGCTCTGACAAAAGGGCTTCTTCGACCTTCTAAATTTCTACTACTTGAGTGTCCGGAAAAATACCTCAATAAGAAGAACCTTGAAATATTCACGAATGCTCTTCAATACCAAGTTGTCACCACAGGACAAATTGTTCTCATTGCTACAGACTACACTCAATATTGGGAATCCATGGCCAATAAAATGGTTAATCGTAATGATCAAAATCAATTTAGAATTGAGACTATTAGGCACAAAGGTAAAATAATCAAAGAAAGCGATGCACAATCCAATGATGGTCATCTGATTTTTGTTAATTTTAACGATACAAAAAAAGAAAGTGCCTAACCAAATAACCGCCATTTATGAAACAAAATCAATTACCTATATGTTGACAAGTAGCTTCTAAAAACTTGATAATATTAATCATAAACTCAACACACAACAAGTTACACAAAATATGCCTAAAAATGAAAATAAGAAAGAAGTACTTCCTAATAAGCTAAACTTTATTGATGTTTTTAGCGGTGCAGGCGGACTTTCTTGTGGACTCGAAATGGTAGGCCATCAATGCTTACTTGGTGTCGATATTGATAAATATGCCATGGAAACCTTCGCTCTTAATCATAAGAAGGCCAATACTTACTGTGGTGACATTTCAAAACTAACAAAAGCAAAACTAGAAAAACTTACCGGTAATAAACCAATCCATGCGGTTGTAGGTGGGCCACCATGCCAAGGCTTTTCAACTGTAGGGCTAGGTAATCCTAAAGATGAGAGAAATGCTCTTTTCATGCAATTTGTAAGACTCGTTAGAGTTACAAAACCCTATTATATAATATTAGAAAATGTTACAGGACTTGTGGCCAAGAAAAATGAGTCGACTCTTAAAAGCATTTTCAAAGAGTTTCATAAGCTAGGCTATAACTTAAATGTAAAAGTAATGAGCTCTCAGCAATACGGCGTTCCTGAAAAAAGAAGAAGAACGATTATTATCGGCTCAAGAATAAATGATATGCCTGAGTTTCCAAAAGAAACCCATGATACTTTAATGGTTAATACTTACAGACCCGCTGTAACAATTGGGCAGGCCTTCAGTAATTTAAAAACGAAGAAAGGCGAAATTCTTAATCATGATATTGAAAGTGCACAAATAAAAAACAAGCTAGATTTAAAAAGAATCAAAAGAATCCCTGAAGGTGCAGGGATCCGTTATGAAAAAGATGAAAAAAAATACTTCACTAAATCACTTAAACTCAATGTAGATTGGGAAACAATACCAGAGAATCGTTTCAGACAATGTAAGTACCAAAGACTCGATCGCTCAAAGCCTGGTCCAACGATTATGACTCATAGACATAGTTATTATCACCCAGTTGAAGATCGCTACTTAACGGCCAGAGAAGCCGCGGCCATTCAATCATTTCCAAATGATTTTAAGTTCGCAGGACCTATATCAGCACAGTGGAGACAAATTGGTAATGCTGTTCCTCCTTTACTTGGAAAAGCATTAGGTAAAACTTTATCTAAAATGTTAAAAGAAGCTAAAACTAAAGGTGCTCATATCAGCACAAGAAAAAGACCGAACTCTCAAAATATAACTTATGAGAGAGGTAAGGCCTTTGTTTATCGACAGAAATCACTAAATTAGAATTGAGCTGTATGAAGGTTATGGAAGTAACCTTTTAAATTAAAGAGTTCTTCTCTGCTCCCCTCTTCTACTAAGCGTCCTTCATCAAAGACAAAAATTCGATCACAATGTTCAATGGTGGCCAAACGGTGAGCAATCATTAAACATGTTCTGCCTACCATTACTTTATTAATGGCCTCATGAATAATTTTTTCATAAGCAGGATCAATATTAGCAGTGGCCTCATCAAGAATTAAAATTTTGGGATTATTTATCAATATTCGTGTCAGAGCAACTAATTGTCTCTCTCCAACACTTAGATTTGATCCACCTTCGAAAATTTCTGTATCGAGAGTAAATCCATTCTTATGCATTATTTTTGAAAGGCCAGTGGTATCACATTGATAGAGAATTTCTTCTTTAGAAACATTTTTCATAGGTGATAAATTCTGAGCAAAAGAACCTCTAAAGAGCACAGGGTCTTGGGCCACAAAACCAATCATAGAACGTAAGTATTCACGATTAAAAAGTCGAATACTTACTCCATCAACAAGGATATCTCCTTTTTGGAACTCATATAAGCGAGAAATAAGATTTACCGTAGTTGATTTACCACAACCTGTTCGCCCTACAAGACCGATTTTATCACCGGCCTTAATTGAGAAATTTAAGCCTTTTAGAATCCAATCTTCTTCATTGTAAGACATCCACACATTATCAAAATCAATTCTTCCCTGCATTGTATGCTCATCTTTAATCAAACCATTGATACCGAGAACACTTTCTTCTGGTTTATGTTTAAGAAAAGAAACCACACGCTCTGCTGATGTGAAGGCCTGCTGAATAACATGGACTTCTCTAGCAAGAGTCATAATGGGATTAAAGAACCTTTCACAATAGCGTACAAAGGCAACAAAGACTCCTACCCCCATTGTTCCGGCCAATACTTCTTTACCACCAAACCAAACCAAGAGAATGATCGGTGTTGTGCAGAGAAATGAAATTAGAGGGCGGGACCAGCCATAGAGAAAATTAGCATCTAATTGAGAACGCTCATGAGTACTTACTGCTACCTCATATTCATCATTAGACCATTCTTCCAAACCAAAAGATCGAATGACACTAAGGCCGTTAATGAACTCACTTAATTTACTATTGAGTGCTGAAGAGTCCTTACTCATTCGACGATTAACATTTCTCACAATATTTCTTGTAAAATAAATAAAAATAATCGCTGGAAAAACAGATCCAACAAGGGCAAGACCCAACCAAAAATTTGTTAAGAGCATGGCCGATATAGACATGGTCGTTAAAAAGAGAGCACTAACTAAACGTCCAAGAGTTGAAGTGAAGAATTGTTCGATCCCTTCCACATCATGTGTAACTCTAGTCACAACACGGCCTTGTGGTTGAGTATCATAGAAGAAGATTGGAAGAACTTGTAAGTGTTGGAAGAGCACTTTTCGAATATCAAGAATAGCGAGACTAGAATACTTAGTGAGTAGCTTTCGACCAAGCCACATAAAGAGAAAGGAAAGGGCCGAAACACTTACAATAGCAATCGCGTAAAAAGCACTTTCTTTATAGCTTCTAGCAAGAAGACCGTCTTCAACAAAACTTCCCATCAATCTAGCGGAGGAAAGAGTGAAAAAAGAACTCATCATCATGGCCGCGATAGAGAAGATAAATTGAAATTTATAGGGTGCTGCAAATTTTAAAAGATATTTGAAACTTTTAACATCGCTTAAAGCATTTTTTTTAATATTCTTATCATCTTGCTCATCAGCTTCTAAAAAAGATTGTTTCTGATTCATCCTAACTCCAATACTTCATCGCAGTACTTAAGAGTTGATTGCCTATGGGCCACCCAAATAATAGTCTTACCTTTTAAGTGACGATTTAAATTACTTAGAATTTTTTCTTCAGATAATGTATCGACTGCAGAGAGACAATCATCTAAAAAGAGAACTTCTGGCTCTCTAGCAAGTGCTCTTGCAAGAGTTAGCCGTTGCTTTTGACCACCTGACAGATTAATCCCCCACTCACCTAGTGGCGTATCAAGACCATCAGGAAAGTTTTTAATATCTTGGTCTAAACAGGCCAGTTTTAAATATTCCCATATCTGTTGGTCATTTAAATCTTTATCAATTTTAATATTGTCTCTAATACTGGCAGCAAAGAGAAATGGCTTTTGAGGAACGTGACCAATAATACTTCTAAGCTGATTATGTTCTAACATCTTAAAGCGATGACCATTAAAGAGCACAACTCCTTCATGGTTTCGTCTAAGGCCACAAAGAATATCAACTAAAGTTGATTTACCACTACCAATAGGTCCAAGAATTCCTAAGCGTTTTCCCTTTTCTAAACTTAAATTAATATTTTCAAAGAGTGGCGTGTCGCTATCTTCAAATTGAAACTTAAGACCTTCCACATAGAGAGTTTCTTTTTCATTATGAACCTCAATAGTCTCATCAGCATTTAAAACTCTATCTTGAGGATTATCATAAACCTCGCAAAGACTTGTTAAGCTAGTAATACCTTTCTTCCAATCAGAAATAATAAATCCAAGCTCAAAAAGTGGGTCTTGCAAAAGAAAAACTAATCCTTGCATGGCCACGAAATCTCCAATACTCATTTTTCCCGCAAGAACATATTGAATCCCAATAATAAAAAGAACACTTAAAGAAATAATCGTTGTGGCACCCATCGTCGGTATATAGAGAAGAGAGGTATTTACTGCATCTAATCTTTTATGACGATAAGTATCGGCCTCTTCAATCATTCGAGCACGCCAAAACTCACCAGTTTGAGTAACTCTTTGAAGCCTAATGGTAGCAATGACTTGTGAACACAGATCATTAAATTCACCAAGATATTTTTGAGCATTTCCATAGCGAATAATCTCAGCATTACTCAAGTAACGAATGAGAGGAGGCAAGAAAAGAAGAACCGCTAACGACCAAAGACTAAGAGAAACGTTTATCGTAAACATTGTAACAAGTGTAAAAATACCAAGAAATAAAAAATCTGCTAAGGCCACCAGAGAAAAGCCATACACAAAGCGAGCTGAGTTTACATCAGATGTACTCAAACTCATGAGCACTCCTTTTGTAAATCGAGAGTTTAAGTCTTTTACTGGAAACATTCTTACAGAGTCCCAAATATCTCTTCTTAATTGAGCCGATGCTTTATGGGTTTGGCGACCAAGAGTTAGGCGCCAACCTACTCTACTAATCATCTGAATAACTTTCGCCCCTAATAAAATACTGAATAAAAAGATAAATTGATCTTTTCTTGGTTTGAGATAGAGAAACTCAAAAGGAAAACTATCTTTACTTGCAAAGAAGTCTAGGATCCAACCCATGATTCGGGTTGAGAGAACTTGAACAAAGGCCGTTAACAAAACAGATGAAAAACCTAAGAGGTAGATTTTCCAGTGATCTACAATAAAACTAAACCACAACTTCTTAGCACGAGTAGTATCTTTTAAATCTTGATTTTTAATAGAGGCCGAAGAGGACGCGTTCATCAAAATAGCTTAAAGAAACTATCTGATTTTGGATATAAAAATTAAGGAATTTTGTCTAACTCAGCTTCCCATTGTTGAGTATAATACTTCCCTAAAAAGGTGTTCTCTAAGCGACTCTGAATTTCTTTATTTCCTATGACTTCAATGGATTGAAAGCGACCTTTTTCCATATGAAGAAACACTGGGTGACCTCCTAGCTTCACAGGAAGATTTCCCTCAATGGAAAACTTAGGGGTCTGGCCGTAGATCCAATCATCACAGCGAAGATCTTGTTCATATCTAGTGATATTTTCGTCATTAATCTCACTCACCACACTACCGTACTGACCAATGCTGTGCATTTCTTTGATCAATGTCGAAGTCACCTCTGCTTGAGTTACACCTGAGTAAATATCAAGAATATTTGTAACTGGTGATCTTGTACTCTCAATAGACTTTGAACGAATATTTCCTGTATCCCTAGTGAGATAATCCCAAATCCCATTAATATCTGCTTTCAGAAGAAGACTTCCATGATGAATCCAACGTCCTCTGGTATTTTTAAAAGCATTTCCACTTACTTTAAAAGCATTTTGTTTATATTTTAAAATAAGATCAAAACGATCATTAATCTCAAGAGCAATTCCTAATTTTTCAAAAGCCTTTTTAATTTTAAGGAGATTCTTACCACGATCTTCGAAGTCGCCACTTCCAATAAAACTGTAATTAATATTGCCTGGCCCTTCATAAACACAACCCCCACCGGTAATTCTTCTGACCAATAAGTGTTTTTGTTTAAGAGCATAATCAACATGTATTTCACGCCATGGATTTTGAAATTTACCGTAGATAATTGCAGGAGAACTTTCCCAAATAAGGAAGTGGTCTTCATGAGTATGACGAAGTAAAAACTCTTCCAGAGCTAGGTTATAATAGGGAGAAGTATTAGAACTGTGAAAAATCATAAATCTCTGTAAGTTAAGTACCTGTAATTTGCAAATATGACTCACTGTATCGTGTCGTCTGCTGCTATCATTTCTAACATATTCCAATGAAAACTATAACTTTATTATTTGTCTTATTTTTAAGTCTTAATTCATTAAACGCTAGAGAGTGGAAGCGAGTGAAAATTCCTGGTGCCAAGTGTGGCGATGGTATTGATTACTCTGTCTTTGTTGATCAAAGAGACTCCACCAAATTAGCTGTAGAGTTCATGGGTGGTGGTGTTTGTTGGGATAGTTATACTTGTTATGGCCCAAACTTTAGAACATGGATTCACCCTATTCCAAAGATTCCAAATTTTAGCTCTATGACTAAAGAAGACGGAATTCTTTCTGATCATACAATGATTTATTTTCCATACTGTACTGGCGATATTCACGGTGGAAGTCATGTGGCCAAGTATCAGTTTGGTGTTAAAGTTCACCACACAGGTTACTCCAATGTTGAAAAAACATGGAAGTATCTTCAAAAAGAAAATATTATTCATTTCAAAAACATTGATGATCTCGTTCTTTATGGATCTAGTGCAGGTGCAATTGGAAGTTTTATTCACTCTCAAACTATCAAGCCTTACTTAAAAAACGGAATCAAGAAAACTATTCTTGCTGATAGTCCAGGTCTTCACTTTGGAAAGAAGTTTTGGAATAAGTTTACGAGCCGTCATCATAAAGACTTCAAAAGATCTTTTAAGCCAATTAAACTTGATTACTCAATGACCACTGGATTTGTAGCGCCTACTCTTCCTCTCGTTTGTGATACTCTAAAAGATTGGGAGATTGGAATTCTACAAGGTACACAAGATGTGATTATGAGTATTGTCTTTGGTAATATTTCACCAAAAGAACATGAGAAGCTCATTTATCGTAAAGATGGTCTGGCCAATGTTTTAAATGATTCACCTAATTGCTCAGCATGGGTAGCTCAAACAAAGATGCATACCTTTCTTATCTTACCTAAATCCGCAGAAGAAATTATGAGTGACGGTGAAAGTGCTATAGACTTCGCCACTCGTATCTACCATCAGTAGATCATTTTCGATAACATATAGGATTTAAACTTCTACTGATCAACAGAAATTTTGAGCTTTAACAGTTTTGCTTTTGCTCCAAGAATAAAGCTTGGCACCGGCTCTCCGTTTTCTTTGATACCTGGTAGAGCTAAAGCTTCATTGAACTTAAAATCAATTTTCTTAAAAACAGTACGGGTATCAACTTTAACGTAGATATTATCCATTTCAATTTTTAAAGCTGGAGCTGGAACTTCTTCTAACTCAAGATACTCATCAAGGTTATCTTTAATCTTTGGATGAACTTGATAAAGACTTTCTGCAATTTTCTTAAAAATACCAAGGATTTTAACAGGTCTTTTGGCAAAGTTTCTTGCCCAAACTTTCTCTTCTTCTGTATCAATATCATCAAAAGTAAGTGACATTCCATCCTCTGCAACAACTTCAATAATTTCTTTTACTGAAGAACTTTCATCTTCTTCAACCTCATTGATAGGAATAACCATACCTCTCTTTTTATCGATGGCATTAAAAGTAACATGGATACGTCCATTTAAACGTCCAAAAGTGATTTTTTCAATTTGTTGTAAAACAGCTTCAACTTCAGGTTCAACTCGTTCTTCACTAAGTTTTTCAAAAGCTCGAACAAGCTTCATCATATCTTTATGGGCAAGTTCATACTCTCCTATTTCAGAAAGGTAACGAAGAATATACATAGTTAATGTTAGACCATCACTAATACTATACTTTTCACTCATGGCATTAGAGACGTTAAAAATACTCTTGGCCACATTCTTTAGATCTTCCTCATTAATTCCAATCTCACCTAAAGTGGTTGTTTCACTTGAGGGCGTAGGAACTGGGTCTGTACTAATATCTGGTTTTGCTTCTTGAGCATTCAGTTGTGTACTAAAGCTAAAATTTAAGCTCATACCAAGGCAAAGTAATAATGTAAGAATAATTGATTTTTTCATTATTAATAAATCCTTATTTGTTTAAAAGTTTAAAGACAGCATCTGCAAAAATAGCTTCTGGATAAAAACTATGGTTCCAGTCTGTTGGACCTTTCTTAACAATTTTTGCGTTATTTGTTTTAAAATTCTTTGCATAAATCTCAATCAGAGGATTAACAATTCTTTCTCTTAGATCCATTGCTTTTTGTGCGTAGAGATCAGCATAGAGAACTTCATCTTCTAATCCCATATCTTTGATAAGACTGTCGATGGCCTCTAGTTTCGTGGCCAGAACATGAGAAGCTGCAACGATATACATAACTTCAACACCAGTGGTTGTTAGTCTTCTATCATTAAAATCTGGCATACTCGCACCAAATTTAGAGTTGAGATTTCTATTAATTTGATTAATCACAGTCATATCTGGTTTAATCACATTCACAACACCGTTATACTGAGAAAGAACCTTCATAAGACGATGACTTAAGCTCAATTTTGTATAATCAGAGTTTCTAATAAGCTTATCGGCCATACCACCTGTGGTAAGAGCTTTCTTTACTTCTTCGCGGTCTTCAGACTTAAGAATATCTCTTGTCATAGAAGATGAAATTTCCATAATTCTGATCAATTCACCCTTATCAACATTTGCCATATTACCGGATGTAGAAAAATCCATGGCAATAGTATTCTTTCTCTTATTTAAAATGAGACCGACATTTTCTCCATTAAACTTCTGTGAAGGAAGAAGTCTTACTTCAAAAGCATTGGCCATTAGATGTGGATTCAACTGCATTAAAATCTCTTCATCATGAGCGATGATCTTTACAAATTTATTAATTTTTACTCCACTAAGTTCAGTACTTCCATTCTTTTGAGGTGACTGATCATTTACGTATTTATTAACAAAATTAAGAGCAATCTTTTTTACTTTCTTAGCAATACTTGATTTTTTGAAATCAATATTTCCTGCAATAAGACCAAGTGTTTTATCAAGTACAGAAGTATCTCCTTCAAACTTTATCCCAGTACTTAAGAGATCAAACTTAAGGAGTTCTTTACCTAAGAAAACTTCAAAAGGTAGCGTCTTAAGTTTATCTGCATACTTTGATAATTCCTCAACACTAAGGTTGGCCTGAGCATTAACAGTAATTGTTTTCGAAGTAACTGGGTATGTTTCACCAAACCATCTTGCTGGGTTATACCAACCTCTTTTTGATTTTGCGATATGAGAAATCGTCGTCGATAATCTCATCACACCATCTCTTACAATCTTTAAACTCATGTCTTTAACCATGTAGTAAGACTGCTCTTTATCAGCTCTCAGTTGTGCTTCAACGTCTTTATTTTGTTGTCTATAGGCATCGGCAAGGACTTGATTAATAAGTCTCTCTAATGAACTTAGATTAAGCTTTAAACCAAGATCTTTTTCAATTGTTGGAAGAGACTCGTTGATTCCTACAAACTCTTGTGAATCAAAGTATTCTGCTCTTTCATGAATTCTTTCTACATAATTACGACTTCTCACTCCATAACCAAGTGATAAGTCCAAATATGTTTGATTAAACTTCTTATCAAAGAGAGATTCAATATTCCAAACCTGAACTTTGTTGTCTGTAGCAAGAATCGTATCAGTAACAATTCGTGGATCAAGCTTAAACTTAATTAGTCCTGAAGCTTCATCATATGTAATCAACTCTTTAAAGAAGAGTTCAGCTTTGCCTGCAACCTTTTCTTTTCCCGCAAGAATGAAAGGGTTACCTTCAATATCGATTTTTGCAAGCTCTGATAAACCATCAGTTCCTTTACCAAATAACTCAGGAAGTTTTTGCTGATAAGTGGTAGCTTGTCTTGTAATATTCTTTAGAATTGTCTGATACGACGTTTCCTCTTCAGGGTTTGGATTCGCATCTGTTGGTGTCATGGCCGTTGGATCTTCTATGAGAGTAGTTGCCATTGTATTAACTAAGGCCATCTTTACCCAGTTGGCCATTACACTTCCGTGTCCACTTGCTGCACTTAAGAATGTTCTTTCAGAGCCTGTAAGAATTGAAAAACTCTTTATATCTAAACCTAACTCACCTTCATCTAACATTCTCACTCTTAGTGAAACCTCAAATGGAAGGCCTGCTCCATATGTGTCTTCAGCAGCACGCCATGGCTTCTTAGACCACTCAATACCACTTCCCTCAAGTCCCATTTCCATAAAGACATTGATATCCATATTCATGATACCTTTTAAAACAATTCCTGGAATATGAGGAGCATAGTAAACATCGATCTGTGGAAACATTTGCTCATTTTCAAACTCAAACTCTCTGAAGAATCTAGCAGCTTGAGTAATTGTGGCCTGACTAATTCTTTGCTCTAAAAATGGAGCTGTTCTATTTTTTTCATCACCACCGTTTCGAATTTCATTATCAAGAGTATTCTTTCTCTTAATATGAACAAGAATATCTGAAATATATTCTTGCGTATCTCTTTTAAAGGTTTCATATAGCTTTTCAGGATCTGCTTTAAAAAGAGGGTTTTTAACATTCAATGCTTCTCTAGTTCGTGAAGCAATATGAGTTTTCATTTGATCAAGTTCTCTTTGATCTCTTGTTTGAAGCTCAACAAAGTTCATCAGCTCCATTTTGTTATCAATATACTGTTGAATTTCCTGGTTAAAAACGCTTGGGTCACTATACTGAGCGTAGAGTTCAGCTCTTTGCTCCTCAAGTGTTGTGGTATCGTTTTCATATCTTTCTGAAACATCTGTTAGCCACTGCTGACCAGGCTTTCCAAGACCAGCTTCAACTCTAAGAACCATCATATCAGTTCCCTTTAAAAGAACTGGATTGATTTGCCACATTCTTATATCAGCAATTTCTGCATAGTCTTTTAACTGTGGAATTTTAGTGAAATCAAGTTTTACACTAATAGTATTTCCACGAAAACGAAGCCCTTTTTGTTCAATCATTTTCTTGATCTTAATAGCAAGGTTTTCTTCACTATCAGCAAGTTCAGGTTTTACATCAAGCATATAATTCATGAAGCTTGTATTTGTAAGAAGACCTACTAAATATTGGGAAGCTCTATTAAGAGCATTTAAATAACTATGACCATCAAGCTTAAACTCTACGAATTCAATTTGAAAATATCTTGTAAGAGCTAATTTCTTTGCTGTTGGTAATTTAAAACTAATATTAAATCTATGCTTGGCCTTAAACTCTCCGGCACCTGCAATCTCATTCATATCTTTAAGAATATCCACAGGAAGCTCAGCAACACCTTCCATAATCACAAGTCTATCCATTGGATCAAAATCAAATCTATCTAAAGAAAGAATCTGAGTACCAGGTGCTGTTAATGCTTTTATGGCCTCTCTTTTAACTAATTCAATGGGAACGTTAAGAATAACAATGCCTTCTTCAGCTCTCACACCAGAAGTCTTCATAGCATTGTAGGAAACACCAGAATCCATATCTTTTGCGTATACAGGATTGACGGCCATCAAAAAAGTAGACAGTAGTAATACCCAAAAGAGTCTTAAATTATGTTTATTCATAGACTTACACCTCAGTAAATTAATCATTCACTGTATATAGAGCAAGTCATGTGCCAAACTTTAATTATTTAAAATTTTATCCATTTCTAATAGGGCAACTGGGATGGGAAGCTTAGAAAAGTGAAACTCTAAACCATGAGTCTTCATAGATTCTTCAAACTGAGAAGATATATCTTGGTGAGGTCTTTCAATATTTTCGAGAAGATCAACTCTTGAAGAGCAGTGCCCCTCACTAGAGACATTCTTTTTATCAGGATTAAAAGCAAGACAGCCGTAAGGCTTGTGAGTAGGAGCAATGGGACAACCTAGGGATTTATGCATAAAGAACGGACAGGTATAAGTTCTTCGAAAACTACGTCCTCCAACTGATAGCTCATAATCAAGTCTATATTCACTGATATTGTCATTGAGCTTACTTATCAACTCATCATCCCACATCTCATTAGTGACGAGGAAAAAATAAAGCTCAGCGGCTTCTATAGGAGATATTTGCATTGAATTGTGGGACTGAGTACAGCAAAAGCCTACACACGAAAAGCAGTTTCGGCCATTATCCTCCCCTGCTTTCATTAAGCTCACCAGTTCTAATCTCCTATTAGAAATAAGAGATTTTTCATTTATGAATTGAAAAGCTAAGTCTCTAAAATTTTTCATTTTTCCTATATTTTTACATCAAAGTTTCTAAGTAATTGAAATTAAGCATAAAAAACTATGTAAATCCTTCATCCTAACGTAGATACCTTAGGTGAATATCATCATACATGCTAAAAGGTCTATAATGAAAAAGATAATTACTGGTCTTTTGTTAACAACTTGCTTGCTAAGTAGTTGTGGTAAAGATCAAAAAACAGAAATAGTTGGTGGACTTGGAAGTGGAAACAACCAAGGCCAGGACGTGAACAATCAAAATGTTCAACTGGAAGATAGTTTTCAAATCGGTGATAACTGGGGTCGAAAGTTTGGCAACAAACGAGTTCTTCGTTACGAAACAAATCAAATCATAAAAGACTTTGCACCATCTGTTGGCCGTGCCGTTACCTTTCAAAATAAGGGAACAGCTTTTTATATTGGAAAACACAATGGTGAATACCTTGTTGCTACTAATGCTCATGTCTTAACAAACGTTCCTTTTTGCCAAATGGGTCCTATGCTTAGCCCAAGGTTTTATTTTGAAGATTTTGCTGATGGACTCTACTGTCGACAAATTATTGGATCTTGGAAAGAAATTGACCTGGCCATTATTTCTCTTCGTGTCTCAAGAGATCAAGAGTACTTCTTTGACAGAAAAGAAGAGTTTAAATTTCAAAAGAGTGCCTCAGTCGATAAATTTACAGAACTTGTTACCTTTGGTCATGGTGAAGTAAATAATCCAAGTTATAAATTAACATATGACGACTCAAGCGACTGTAAGGTCCTTAGTCAAACCAATCGCTTTAGAAGCGTCTTAAAAGAAGATGATCCGCTCAAGCATAAGATCCCTTCATTTGCCACTGGATGTGATATCTCGAGGGGAGATAGTGGTTCTCCCGTTATTGATAAGTCCAATGGAACATTATTAGGAATCATCTGGGGAACTCGTAATAAAAAACCATTAAAAATTAAGTCTTCGGCTTATATTCATCTTTTATCTGAACAAAACCATGAGGATATCTGGAAGTATATGAGTTTCGCAATTCCAACGAAAGAAATCTTTGATAGAGTAGAAAAATCAGTAAGAAATGATCGAATGAGATATAAGAATAGACTCACCCTACAATTACTCTTTGATATTAGAAATTAATCTGCTTTAAACTCTTCTTCTAATCCTGAATTGTCATCTAGTATAGCGTCTTCATCAAACTCAGGCTCATCAGAAAGTTGTAAGGCCTTATCCGAACGGTAATTTACCTTGAAGTTCTTCTTCTTCTTTCGTTTAGCTGATCCTGACTTAAGTACATTGAGAGAGCTCATAAGTCCTTTCTCATTCTTATCACTATTTAATTTTTTAGCAGAAGCATTTGTCTTGGAATCTCTAAACAGTACATCTGCTTTTACACCATCCAACTGTTCTTTTTTAAGATAACCACTAACCACCATTTTTTCTAAAATAGCATTTACTGTTTTCTCGCCAAACTCAGTTAAACCTTTCTTTTTAAAACTCTCCATATTTCTCTTGGGATTAGGTAACAGCATGGCCAAGAAAGCCCCCTCTTTAACCGTTAGATCTTTAGGATGCTTATTAAAGTAAAACTTCGAAGCATTTCCGATACCGTAAACTCCAGGAGCAAATTCAATAACATTAAGGTAAGTTTCTAATATTTTTTCTTTGGAAAGGTTTCGTTCTAAAACTACAGAAGAAACAAATTCTTTGGCCTTGCGATATAGAGACTTGTCATTGGTAAAAAAGAGATTCTTTACTAGTTGCTGGCTTATTGTAGATGCTCCTCTCTTTCTGCCACCCTCTGTGGCCTCTTGTATAGCGTCTGCAATCTGATTTGAATCGTAGCCACTATGATCATAGAATGCCCAGTCCTCAGAGACCACAATGGCATGGACGGCGGTATAATTCATTTGTTTAAGAGTTACCCAATTCTTAGGCTTCTTCGCGACAATTTTATAATCAACATCATACTTATTAGGTTCTTTAGGTCGAGCAGTCACAGTTGATTGAATATAAGAATCTTGTAAGCTCTCAATGGCAGAAGAAGGCACTTCAACAAAATACCAAATGATGGGAACAAAGATAATGATATCTATAACAATGATGAATACGAGAAGCTTTTTCTTAAAGCTCGATTTTTCAGACGACATGGGGAATCTCCTTTCCCCATTATTATAATAAAAAAAAAGGAGAGGTGGTATGCCTCTCCTTCATATTTAAACAATTTATTGGTCTTTTAGTCGAGAATTGTCAGTTTATCGCACTTATACTTCTCTGAAAGGGCCTGTAATAAAGCTGCTTTATTTCTAGTGCTCTCTACATCAAGCATCACTGTTCCAAGAAACTTCTTTCTTTTTGCCCGACTTCCGAGGTACTTATCCTGATTATCCTCACTTACAGCTTCTTTACGTAGTAGTTTTCTAGCAAATAAGCTTGATTTATGATGGTCTTGGATTCTTTCAAACTTTGATCGAATTGCATGTATTCCAACATCTCTCCCACCAGTTTTCCCTAAGAAAATTCTTGGAATATCACTATGGAAAAGTTCTTTATTAGTAGCGATAAAATCATATCCTTGCTGTGAAAGAGCGTCAGCACTAACCCATTTACGAATATGAGGCTTTAAATCCTGACAAGCAAAGAGAACCTTTAGTTCACCTATTTGTGCTGGATCTGGAAGCTCGTACTTATCATCATTAACATTCAAGTGATCACTCGCGAATTTCTTGAAGTTAGACTTAAAGTAACTATTTTCTTTCTTAGCCTGTTTTGTTGTGTACTTTAAAAACTCATAACCCCACTTTCCATAAACCTGCTCTGAGATTTCATCAAATGAATTTAAGATAGCTGTCTTATTATCGGTGCCATCGTCCCCTCTTGTGTAGGCCTGAGAATCACCGACGATTCTTGAAAGTCTAGCGTTAACAAGTGTTCCTCGTTTAAGCGCTTCTTTAAGTGCTTTTTCTACATCCGTTTGCTTCTTAGCAAGATTTTTCTTATATGTTTGAACATTCACACCATCAATTTGTACTTCTGTTAAAAACTTCTTCTGTGCTGATGCTTTAAGGGCAGCAATATCATCTTTAATTCGATCAAAGTGAAAGAGAAGTGCTGCACGGTAAGTGTTATTAAATTCTTTAGCATCCATTTTATAAAGCTTCATAAACTCTTCACCACCTGAAAGAGCATCTAATTTTAGAAGTTCTTTTTTCAAGTCTTGATCAAGGAGTTCAATCTTACTAAGGCCTCTTTCAAAATAGTCATCGAGGTCAGCAACCAACTGCTCTTTTATAAGCATAAGACTACTTAAAGTATCTCTTTTAACCGCTTCAGCCGGAATATCACCATTATCTCTAATGGCCGTTTTAGTGATTTCTAATCCTTTTAAAACATTCTTTTCTAAAGAGACAAGTGCTCCTTGCTCATCTTTAATAAACTCAGCTTGTGCCTTATCAATATCTTTTAAAATAGCTTCTTGAGACTTTTTGTTGGCCTTAATTTTATCTTCAATAACTTTAATTAATCCTTTTAATTCTGCGTAGTCTTTTTGATGACCTTCAGTTGAAATATCAACAAGTCCTGAACTCTCAATATCTTTTCTAATATCGTAGAAAGCACAGTTAAGCTTAATAAAATTTCTTCTATCTTGATTATCTTCAAAATCAAATTTCTTATCAAAGAGATTATGAATCACTCTTAAAAGAGAAGCTACAGCAAACCCACCACCTGAAATCACAAGTCCATTGGCGTTTGGAACCATTAGCCCCATTTGTGAAAAGTTTTGAATAAGATCTGCACCTTTTTCTAAGACACCACGATCAGAAAGATCACACTTTGACTTGAAAAAGAGGTTATTAAGATTATTCACAACTCCTGAAATATTTTGACCGTTAACTGTAGCATCTGTAACTGGAGTTGTTACTTCAGTTGTATTAACGCCAGCGTTATCCAATTCATTTTGAAGAGTGGTCGCTCCAGAAATTATTTCATCCAATTGAGTTGTGTCATTTAAACAATCAGTATCTCTAAAAAGTGTTTTAATTGATTCAACTTTTGAAAGTATATTCCCATAATTCTTACTTTCAAGAGGACAAGCTTCAGGTCTATTGAATTGTCCACCATGATGAAAGAAGAGTCTTTCTAGATTTTTCTTTTGGGCATCAGATAGGTTTGTAATTGGGTTCTTTTCAGAACTATTAGCAACTGTTGTACTTAATTCTTGTGAAATATTACCCGCTTGCAAGGCCATCATATTGGCAGCTAGAACAAAGGATAAAAATGCATGTCTCTTAATCATTACGTGATCTCCTCTCAAAATTACTAAATTAAGAGTGATACTAACGCATTAAGTCAGAATCTCAAGAAACTTGAAATCTTTACAGGGTGGAGAGGTCTTCTTTTTGCTTAATATAGATGTGAGACAGGCCTAGAATGCCTTCTGAGCATAAAGAGTAAAGAGCTCCAAGCTCTTTTGCTTGGTTCTTATAGTCTTCTGGAGCGTTCTGGATGTACTCAACTTTCTTTTCAATAAGGATACATGAGTTTTTTAAAACCTGATAGGCCAGGAAATCTCTGAAAGATAAATCCTTAGGATTAATTTTATCCATCATATATGAACGAACTTCAACTGATTTTTTTAAAGGTGCTAGCGTAAGTTTTTCTTGATAATTTAAATCTCGTGCATGACTACGTACAGTGAGCACTAGAAAAAACATACCTACAATAAATAGGGCAAGCTTCACAATTTATCTCCTCTCCATGGAACATATAAAATGTCTATCTTACTATGCTGACTCTTTTACTCTGGGATGGCAAGAGTTATTCACAAAAAAATTTATTTGAAATAAAGAATTCTTTGAGATCTTTTAGGTCTGAAAATATATTTTTAGCATCTTCAAATTCATTAAGATCATAATTACCTTGGATAAAAAATGTTTTCATATCCAATTCTTCAAGACGATCAGACTTTTTATCTCCAATCATAAGGCTATTTTTAATATCAATATTGCATTCCATATTTGCCATCAAGGCCATACCAGGACGAGGCTTACGAAGAAGTGACTCTCTTTTAAAACGTTCAACTTCACCATCTTTATGATAGGGACAATGATAAATTCTCTCTATATGAACTTCTTTTTCTTCAAACCATTGTAACATTTTATGGTGAAGTTCATTGAGATCTTCGAGAGTATAAAGGTTTCGAGCAATGCCAGATTGATTGGTAACAATAATGATTTTCATACCGTTTTTTATGGCCTCTTTTGCCAAATTAACAACCTCTGGAAAAATAATAAAATTATCCCACTTACTCACATAACCATCGTCCTTATTAATAATTCCATCACGATCAAGGAAGAGAGCTCGCTCACTACCCATGAAAGTTATATGTAAGGGCTTAGTTTCAGAATCTTGAGAATTAACTCTAGAAAGCTCAATATTTAAATTCTTTGATTCATCTAAATGGTAATCATAGTAATAAGCTTCGCATAAAGATTTTTGAGCAGCTCTTTTCACAGCTCTTTCTAACCAGAATTTCCAATCTATGTTTTTTAAATCATTTTCAGACTTAACTTTAAGAATAAACTCATCACTAAAGAAGTCCTTGAAGCTCAACCAGTGCTTCTGAGTTTCTTTTGAAATATCTTTTGAGAATTCAATTAACAATTTATTCCTTTAAGTATTTAGTTTAGCTTTTTGTAGACTTAATAGAGCAATTAACTTTAAGGGCCTTGGTGGTGAACACATTCATTGGCTTAATTCTAACTTGTAACGATAGTTTGCCATTGCCTAACTCAAAACTACTCTTTGTCTTATAACTATTATCACTCGAAGAAAACTGAAAGCCTAGGGCCTCTTCTTGGTTTTTATGATTTATTTCCACACTTTTAAAGTCATAGCGATCAACATTTTTACTTGGTCCATGAAAACAGATAACTTGAATCAGATCCTCTCGCCCAAAACCTAATAAACTTTGTAAGCACTTTTGAAAGATATTATCATTGAGAGCTTTTAATCTCTGAAAAGAATAATGAAGAGCTTCGTTCATGCGATAGTAATGCTGCAAAACAATCTTATTTAAATTCTCTGGTAGCTGTCCAGGAAGATGAGAAGAAGTCCACTGCTGATCAAAGCTTCCCTGAAAGCTAAGATTCATTTCATCATAAAGCTCCTTGCCCATTCGTTCAAAACTAAAGTCTAAAAGTTCATTGAGCTTTTCTTGCTCCTTTTCTACCGACTGATATTCCTTAATAGTGTCAAATAAATGAAAGTACTTGGTAAGAAATGATCTGATCCCACCACTTTTAGTATTCACAAAAGCATTAGTCTTACAAAGCTTAATACTGATTGGGTGAATAACATCTGTGTCATTTTGAGATTCACCTTCAGTCAAAACAATATCGGCTTCTTTGAAGTGATCATCTATGTTGGCGGAGGTTTTACCTATGATAAAAACCCCTTCTATTTTCTTTTTTACTGGAATTGTATCGACAATAGATTCGACAACTTTTAACGCAAGCTTTGGTAACTGTGTCATTAGCAAAGGGTCATTATCCCGCAACCAGAGTTCATATTGACCGAGTCTATGTTTTAACTCACCTGCAAAAGAAGAATAGAACTGTGATAATACATGAAAACGGGTGGCCAACTCTTGTGCCACTAAATATTCAAAAAGGTTGCCCTTAAGTTCATTTATCAGAGCTTCACTTTGGCCTAATGTATCTAACGATTCCCAGTCTTTCATAATTTATACCTTGGCAAAGCTTAACCTCTGAACTAGACTAGGTCCATCAAAACTTAGGAATGCAAGGGAACCAAAATGGTTAATTTTCCCTCAGTGCTTGAGTCTATAAATGATCTTAGTTTGAAGCAAACAAAGGATCTTTTAGAACTCGCTAGCAAATTCAAAGGCTACGCAAATGATTGGCAAGGCCTCCCTACCCCGTTTATTAGAACTCCTATTATTGCAACTAGCTTTCTTGAAAACTCTACGAGAACAAAGCATAGTTTTGCCATTGCTATTAAAAAGCTCGGTGCTACTTATATTGACTTCAATGCTGAAACCTCAAGCCTTAAAAAAGGTGAAAGTTTAGAAGAAACGCTACTTACTCTTCATGCACAAGGAACCGATCTTTGTATCATCAGAACAAATGTTTCCAATCAACTTTCTGAATTTAAAGATAAGCCGCCGATAAAAATTATTAATGGTGGTGATGGAATTAATCAGCATCCAACTCAGGCGCTGCTCGATCTTTTTACCATGAAAGAAATTGGACTAAGTAAGCTCCAAGGTAAAACAATCACTATCGTAGGCGATATTTACCACTCAAGAGTTGGACACAGCTTGATCGATCTCCTTCCACAATTTGGAATTAATCTTATTCTCTGTGGACCACAAGAATGCCTCCCTGATGATCTTAGTGCTGAACAAAAAGCCAAAATTACTTTAACTACAAATGTTGATGAGGCCATTGAGAAATCGGACTTACTATATTTATTAAGAATTCAAAAAGAAAGACATGAGGGACAAGAAGCAAGTTACTATGAAAACTATCCTGCAAACTATGGGATAAGTGTCGAGCGACTTAAAAAGCATGGCAAGAATATTCCAATCTTCCATCCTGGTCCTGCTAATGTTGGAGTTGAAATCTCTGAAGACCTGATTAAATCGAAGTATTACTTTGGTCATGAACAAGTTAATAATAGTGTTTATATGAGAATGGCGATTATACAAGCCGTCCTCCAGAACCAAGATAAAAACGTAGGAATTAAATTTAATGGTCGTACCATTCAAGATCTTTGCTAATTCTCTTTATCAATCACTTTATAATATTTATTATTTTAATATCTTTTATTCTCTTTTTAGGAGTTACCCTTGAACTCAGAAAACACTCGAAAAATATTTAATAAAAACCTGACTCAAACAAAAGTATGGCTACACTTTAGTGATGGTACTTCCTTTGAAGCTAGGTGCAACCTTGACCAAAGTGATGAAAGACTTAAAGAGGGTATCTGGGGAGAATCTGCTTTCACCACCGGAATGAGCGGTTACCAAGAAACCATGACCGACCCAAGCTTTCTTGGACAGCATATAATTTTTACCACGGCACATGTGGGTAATTATGAATTTGATGAGCGTGTTTCACAATCTAGTAAATGTCACGCAACTTCCTTAATTGCTAGAAATTTTTCTTTTAATCACTTCTTAGCAGATAATCATATCCCACTGATTAGCCAGCTAGACACTAGAAAGCTCGTTCGGTATTTAACTCAAACATCAAAGAATCATATTAGTGTAATTACCACCTCAGAAGTTCCACCAAGTACTGATGAATTCAAAGAAGAAAAACTAATCTGTAACGACTTAGCAAAAGTCGGACAAGAGAAAGTAATAACAGAGATTGAAGGTGAAAACCCAATATGCTTAGTCAATTATGGAGTAAAGAATGCCATCGTTGAAAACTTAAAAAGCATGGGCCTTCCCTTAAAAACTTTTCCTCATACAGTCACAGCAAAAGAACTTTCTACTTATAATCCAAGTATGATCTTTTTAAGTAATGGCCCTGGGGATCCACGACGACAAACTCTCGCCATTGAAAATGTAAAAGAGATGCTACATCTTAATATTCCAATGCGAGGTATTTGCTTAGGACATCAACTTCTGACACTTGCCCTTGGCGCAAAAGTTATTAAGCTTCCTTTTGGCCAAAGAGGTGTGAACCATCCATGCTTAAACCATGAAACGGGAAATATCATTATCACTTCTCAAAACCATGGTTATGCCAGTGATGAATCGTCTCTGCTTGCTATCAAAAATGAAAACTCCTTAGGTAAAGAATTACTTGTTACTTACCGCTCTTTGTTTGATACCTCTGTTGAAGGTATGGCCACTTCAGATAGTTTTCTAAGAAGTGTTCAATTTCACCCTGAGGCAAAACCTGGACCAAGTGATGCTCATGAGTTTTTTACTGAGATTGAAAACTACTTAAAAAATGATCAGAAATCTAATATCAATGAAGCAAACTTCACTCCTCTTCCTGATCTAAAAAAGAGTATCAAAAAAGAGATACCTTATAAGAAAATTTTATTGGTTGGAAGTGGACCTATTAAAATTGGTCAAGCATCAGAGTTTGACTACAGTGGTACTCAAGCCTGCAAATCTCTAAGTGAAATTGGCGTTAAAGTGGTTCTCTTAAACTCGAATCCAGCGACGATTATGACTGATCGAGAAATGGCCTATAAGACTTATATAGAGCCAATTACAAAAGAAACGATTAAGGCCATCATTGAAAAAGAAAATGTGGATGCAGTCTTATCAACAATGGGTGGTCAAACAGCACTTAATATCTGTGTCGAGCTTGAAGAAGAAAATTACCTAAGCTCAAATGGTGTAAAACTCTTAGGTGCCAAAGTAGACACCATCAATAAAACAGAAGATCGAAAGCTTTTTGCTGATGAGTTAAAGACACTAGGTTACTCTACTGGAAAAAGATTTGTTTCTGAAAGCTCCAGTGATGCTCAGATGCTTGCAAAAGCTAAAGTTGGCTTTCCCCTTATTATCAGAAGAGATTATGCTCTAGGTGGTAAAGGTGCCGCTCTTGTTCATAACGATAAAGAGTTAGACGAAGTCTTGAACTCTGACATTAGCTATCCGATTACTATGGAAAAATCACTTCTTGGTTGGAAAGAAGTAGAGTTAGAAGTCATGGTTGATCAAGAAAAAAATGGTGTCATCATTTGTAGTATCGAAAATGTTGATCCTTGTGGTGTCCATACTGGTGATAGTATTACAGTAGCCCCCGCCCAAACCATTAGTGATCGTTGTTATCAACAACTACGAACCATGTCTCTCACTATAGCTAAGCATATGGGTGTTGTAGCCGGTGGGGCCAATGTACAATTTGCCATTAACCCAGCTGATGAAGATGATATTGTTGTTATTGAAATGAACCCAAGGGTCTCACGAAGCTCCGCACTGGCTTCAAAAGCAACTGGTTATCCGATTGCAAAAATATCTGCACTCCTTGCTGTTGGATATTCTCTTAGAGAGATTATCAATGATATTACCAAGGCATCACCTGTAGCTTTTGAACCTACTCTTGATTATGTGGCCCTAAAGATACCGATTTTCCCATTTAATAAATTCCCTACTTCATCTCAAGAGTTAGGACCACAAATGAGATCTGTAGGTGAAGTTCTTTCCCTTGGAGGAAGCTTTAATGAAGCTTTTTTTAAGGCCTTAAGAAGTTTGGAAACTGGCCTTGAGATTCCATCACTAGATCAATTAAAGACAACTCCTCTTGAAATGGATCGAGAGTATATTGAATCAAGACTTAAGAAATCACTAGAACTTGGCCTCCTCTCTTGTTTAGAAGGCCTGCGTTTAGGACTAAGTGTAAAGGAAGTGAATGAGCTATCAAGTGTTTCAACTTGGTTTATCGAACAGATGGAAGCCTTTTGTGAAATTGAAAACCAAATAGAAAATGAAGATGGTTTTTTAAAGAGTCGTGAAAACTTCCTACTTTGTAAGAAAAACGGAATGTCTGATAAGTACTTGGCCTTTCTAACAAATCAAAGCCAAAGTGATATTTTACAATATCGTTACGACAATAAAATTTTTCCAGTGTTTAAAGCTGTAGATACTTGCTCAGGTGAGTTTGTGGCCCAAACACCTTACTTCTATTCAACATACACAGGAATAGAAAACGAAGCCATTTCCCTTTCTGATCAAGGAAAGTCAGTGATGATATTAGGAAGTGGTCCTAATAGAATTGGTCAAGGAATTGAATTTGATTATAGTTGCGTAAAAGCATGTCAGCGTCTTAAAGAAAAAAATATTGCTTCTATTATGATTAATTCGAATCCTGAAACGGTTTCAACTGATTATGATAGTTCTGATCGACTATATCTAAGTGCTCTTTTTTCAGAAGACCTGTTTGATATTCTTCTTAATGAAAACCCTTATGGAATCATTGCCAGTTTTTCAGGACAAACGGGTATTAAGATTAGAGAGCATATTGAAAAAAGCTTTAGAAAAGACTTTCAAACTTTTAATTTTCTTGGACCAAGCCTTGAAACTCTTGATCTTACAGAAGATAGGAAACGCTTTGCTGAAATAACTCATCAAGTAGATCTTTCGCACACGAAAAGTGTGGAAGTCAGTGGTTATAAAAATCTTTTAAATGCTATGATTGAAATTGGTATGCCTGTTATCATCAGACCAAGTTATGTTATTGGTGGTGAAAGTATGTATATTTTCTACTCACACGATGACATTAATGTTCTACCGGTAAAACTTCGTGATGAACTCAAAAAGTCCGTCAGTGCTTTTCAAGTAGAGAACTACTTAGAAGAATCTATTGAATATGATGTGGATCTTATTAGAGACAATTCAGGAAACTGCGTCTTTACCGTCTGTGAACATATTGAATATGCTGGAGTTCATAGTGGTGATTCAGGAATGATGTCTCCTCCAGTGGTTCTTACAAATAAAAACTACAAACGAATGAAAGAGATCTCAATTGCGTTGGCACAAAAGCTAGATGTTATTGGACCGATCAATTTTCAGTATGCCGTTAAAGGTGACAAAATCTACTGTATCGAAGCAAATCCAAGAGGAAGTCGAACTCTTCCTTTCTTAAGTAAGGCCTATGACGTCTCTCTTCCTAAACTTGCAACTGATGCTATGCTTGGAGAGAAAATTGAACCATGGGATAGAGAGACTTCAAAATACTTTGCGGTAAAGCAATCAACATTTCCATTTGATCGGTTCTTACAGGATAATATTATACTTGGACCTAAGATGAGATCAACTGGAGAAACCATGGGTCTTGATAGTGACAAAGATAGTGCCATCATGAAAAGTTATCTTGGGAATTATCCAAAACTAAATCAAATAGGAAAGATACTTATTAGTATCACTGACCTTAACAAAGAAATTTGTCTTCCTTACTTAAAGAATTTAAAAAATCTTGGCTATGAATTTGTTGCCACAACGGGAACCGCCGAATATATCCAAAAACAGGGACTCCCTTGCCAAGCTGTTTCAAAAATTGAAGACGACGAAGGGATAACAATTCTAGAGGCCTTGAAAGATCCAAAAATTAAAATGGTCTTTAATATTCCAAGAAATACTGGTGAATCTAAAAGTGATGGTGAATATATTAGAAACACGGCCATACAATATGGGATTCCATGTTTTACTCGTAAAGAAAATATCGTGGCCGTTATGAGTGCCATCGTAGGAACAAAAATAGGACCACAGAAAAGCTCCCCTCTTTCACTTCAAGAGGCGCACTGTGAGTAATCTTCTAGAGAGAACAATTCTGGCCTTAGATAATATGAGCGAAGAAGAGATTCAAAACTTCTTGAAAATTCATGAAAGCCAAATACCAACACTTAAAATTGGTCTTGAGCTTTTTTGTAAACATGGTCCTGATGTTGTGAGAAGAATTCAGCATAGTCATGGCAAGAATATCTTTTTAGATTTGAAGCTTCATGATATTCCAAACACCGTTTTTAAATCAGTTAAATCCCTTTCAGGGCTTCCTATTGAATTTCTAACAATTCACCTCAGTGGTGGTGAAGAGATGATTAGACAAGCTCTTGAAGCTGCAAAAGAATACTTACCCAACACAAAGCTTTTGGGTGTTAGTTATCTAACAAGTCTTGGCAATAGCGATTTTGATCAAAACTGGGGTATTAATGAAGCTTCTATAGAAGATCAATTTAAAAGACTTTTTACATTGGCAGCAAAAACGAGAATTCATGGAATTGTTTGCTCTCCACATGAAGCTAAGGTTTTAAAAAGTATTTCTTCTGAAGTCATCACTGTTTGTCCAGGAATTCGCTTTCAAGACGAAATAGACGCCGGAAACACACAAGATCAAAAAAGAGTCTTATCCCCTCACGATGCCATGAAAAGTGGAACTGATTATATGGTAATAGGCCGCTCTTTAACTAAGAGTGATCGCTTTGCAGAAAGAATTAATTATCTAGAGTCGATACAATACTCTTAATTTCTTTTTGATAGTTATTAAGGGTATCAGTGAAAAATTGTTTTTGATCTGCATCTAAATCCTTCAAAAACTTAACCATGAAAGAAAGAAACTCTTTACGCCAGTCACTATAACGATCGCTGAGGCTCCAGTTTTTTATTAAAACACTCTCAATAGCACTTGTCCTCTTCCCTATATTTTCTTCATCATAACAATTTAAAAAGTTTCTTATTCTTACAGATCGTCTGGCCAGTCGTGCCTTAGGATTGATAAAGAGCTTATTGAAAACTGAGTCCAAAGTCTCTCTTTGCTTTTCATTAACAGAACCAAACCATTCTTTTAAGTTGAGAAGATATTGATCTTTCTTTTCTTTGATAAGTTCATCTCTTCTAACCTTTATTTGATCTTCAATTCTTTCGTTACCAGCATAGAGCTTTTTAGTTAATCGATCTAACTGAATACCATTGATCCGTGCCAACAAAGGTGAGATTTTTGGAATAACAGTCAAGACACTCTTATGATAAATATTTCTAATTCTTTCAAAGTAGTCTTTTACTTTCTTATCATCCATTTTATCAATGTCTGAAATAATGGAATTATTTAACTTAAGAACCTCAGGTAATACCTTTTCTTTATGCCAAGCGATATGCTCATCAACAACCTTATCGAAGCGTTTTAGGTCCTGTCCTTGAAAACGAATAAATTTTCGAACTTTAGAACTAATGATCCAATCACCGAATTTGTAACCTAAGCTGATTTTTGAACATGATGATATAAAAAGAAATGAGAGAACTAAAAGAATGATTTTCATAAATATATGCCCTTAACCAAGATGATTAAGGGCATAATAGACGAATTACTTCGCTTTGAATACTAATTGATCCTTAACAAGGAACTTTCTGAACTTAATTTTGTAATCCCCTAAAGTTTGTACTTTAGAAGCTGAAGCTTCAACTTTCGTTGAAAAAAGACCATTTTGAGAAAAAGTTACTCTGAAGATTTCAGAATCACCATTTTCTAGCTTATGAGCTTTTTTAAAGTTAAGTCTAATAGACTTTGTAACTCTACTTGGAACTGTATCGTAGTCAGCACAAAATCTTTCTTGTCTATAGTATCCAACTCTATAAACATTACGACATACTGTTTGTCCGTATCTGTTTGTGTGACATACTACGTCTCTGTAACCTGGAACCCAAACATCTCTGTACGCATAACGAACACAAACATTATCAAGTTGTTCCATGTTGAAAGAAACATCTACTTTCTTTGGAGTCTCTTGAGTTCTTACAACTTCAAAAGTTTCAAAAGCAGCAGCGCCTCTAGTTTGTCCAAGTTTTCCAATAGAAACAAACTCTCCATTTAGGTCAACTGAACGTGAATCAGCAAAAATCTGTGCTGAAAGTGCAAATGCAAATAATACTGTTAATAATGATTTCATAATTTCCTCCCTTAAGAAAATTTATAACTCCCAATATGATTCTTCTAAACTATCTTCTTTTTCCGGTAAACCTCGTGATAAACGCGGACTATTTTGTGATAAAACTTCAAAACTTGCTCGATTAGCATACTTACTGATTTGATGAATCGATGAGTATGTTAAGAACTTTTCATTATGCTTTGGTGAATTTGGAACAATAACCTTATGGTATTTATTTGACGATATATCGTGCAGCAATGCCGCAAGCGCCGCATCCCCAGCTCCATTCGTATTTTCAACTCGTCCAGGGCCACCCATAAATGGATTAATATGAGTAAAAATTTTAATTGGCTTCTTACAATCTTTTTGCCTCATGGCCCGAGAGTATTCAAATTGATTATAAAGAGGAAGAGATTTAGAATGCATTTTATCTTTTGTTTCTCTGGCGCATTCTTCGTCTGTATATCCACAGATATAGAGACCGCTGGCACCTACAGTCAGGAGAATAAGATCGGCATACTCTAAAGCCTTCTTACCAGCTAAAAGTGGGTCTTCTTCATTAAGCCAATGTTTAGCTTCATTTTCATTCATGGCCACTACAGTAACATTCTCTTTGATGAAATCGTTTAAGAATTCTTTCATGTCACTAACCAGATGACCGGTCCCAAGCGAAAGGACAACAGGAACGTCGTTTTCTTTAGCAATGGATACAGCTTTTAATGTACTTTGATACATTGGTGAATCTTTATCTCTTAACAAAAATGTCGTTATAAGAAGTGCACCTGCATTAGCAACGACATTGTGAGGAATAAACTCAGGATCAAGATCATTCATAATCCCTTTGCCAATAGCAAATGTTCGTTCCCCATCCTCAGTAACAAAACAAAGGGCACGTGCCATCGCACCTTCACAAGGCATGAGATAACTGAGGTCTACATGAGAATTGGTTGTGCAAATATATTTGAAAGCATAGTCACCAACATTAATATGCTTACTAATGCTACCAAGTGCGACAGAAGCATCGTCAGCAAGCACAGAGTAATTATGTAGTGTATTTCCGACTGCTCCACCGGCAAACTCACCTATGACTAAATTATTGTCTTTTACTGTTTTATAGATGGATTCCATTCTTTCATCAGGAATGACCACACTTTCACCAGGTTTTAACCCTAATTCTTTTAAATATTCATTTGTAACTTTGACTTCTATATCAACGATTAACTGATCAAGACCAACGATAAATACTTTATGTTCTGAATTGTAATTGGAATTCAATGACTGCCGATTTTCAGCAGAAACAGGAAAATAGTGTTTACTCTTTCTCTTACCTGGAAACTTCATAAATCCTCATTATTAAGTCTTTAAGCTATCAAACCCGTTAACTGATTGAAAACATCAGTTAATACTTTTTACACAGTCTTTTTCCCATTTAAAATTATCAAGAATTGGTTATAATAAATGTATGTATAAAGCTTTATTAATCTTTACTACTTACACTTTCTTTTCGCTTTGCGTTAGTGCAGCTCAGTTGGCCACAGTTAAGGTAAATAGAGCTGTTATCTATGGCGATATGGCAATGAAGGTTCCCCTTGGTTATGTGAAAAAAGGAAAGAAGCTTCAAGTTGGTGAAGTAAAGAGAAAGCGTGGAAGAATTCTGCCAGTTGCCATCAATGGTAGAGTGGGCTGGATAAAAACTAATGATATTGTTTTAGATGATGAAGTTAGAGAGTTCGAAGCAGGACCAAAAGTTTTTGAACACGAAATCTTAACAGCTGATAGAGAAGCTGAAGAAGAAAGATATGATCCTATGTCAGAAAATAATTACATTATGCTTAGAATGGGTAATTTTTCTGCCAGTGAAGAATCGTTGAACGTAGTTAATAGTACTGGTTCATCAAGCTACACAGCAAGTATGATGAGTCTCTACTTCGAGCATCGTCACCCATATAAAAGTTATGCATGGGGAGCTGGGTTAGATTATTATAAACTTGAAAGTGATCTCATTACCTATCAAGTCCCTACCCTAAAAGGTCAAGTCAATTACATTCCTTTCAAATTTAAGTTTATATCTTTAGAAGCTTTTGGTGCTTTTCACATCAGTAGTGATGTAAAAGTAAAGTCAGCTGGATTAGGAACAAACTCTGGAGTCATGTATGGTCTTGAGTATGGAGCTTTAGCAAGACTCTTTCCAGATTCTAAAATAGGCGCTTCTGCTGGGCTAAGTATATTAGAGGGTAATCTTAGAAATATTGAAGCTGTGGAAAATACCAATAACTTCAACAGTGCCGTTATCAGTAAATTTAGTGGAACAACATTATTTATAAATATTCATTATAAAATCTAATTATTGAATTTCTACTGAGTCAAGATCTTCTGAGGTATCCTCTCCACTATCTTTCGCTTTTCTCAAAAAGAACTTTATTTTATCTTCATTACTTTCAAACTTTCCATCAGTTTTAATAGTCTCTCTCATTTTTTCTTTATATATCTTATCTTCTAATTCTTCAGAAATTTTTCTTTTTAATTTCTCAGACTGACTTTCTTTTAACATACCAGAGTTTTTACTAAAACTTGTTCCATACTTAGAGTAAGCGAATTGATAGAGGCCATGTAAATGAGATTTATCTTGTTCACCTCTTTCTAAAAACTGAATCATTTTTTCCATGAACTCTCTTCTTTCTTGTTCATGAGACCATGCTGAATACAAGTAAATCATTCCTTCTTGATCAATTTTTCTCTTATACTCTAGAGTTTGATACTCATTAAATATCACATTAGAACTACGCTCAGTTGTTGGCTTTAGAGAGATCCCTTCAAGGATTCGGTTTCTCGCAGTCATAGCAATTTTATCATCAATGACATAAGAGACTCGCACGATGAAATATCGATTACCACTTCGTATGTAGATAAGTTCTTCTTTGTAGTCAGATAACTTTCCATCTCTTGTTTTCTTATCAACGACTTCTACAATCCCTAAATTATTAGAGTCATAGAAACCATATTTGATGAGATCTTTTGGAAATACCTTCATTCGCATATGGAGAATAAATAAGCGATAAACCATTTCTTGATAAGGCATATTCCAAAATTGTAATTTATCAGTCACTGAAAACTTATCTAAGTAAGGATCATTTTTAAAACTCATTTTAAAAATATCTTTCCAAATTTGTGGAACAGATTTACTAAGAATAAAGTTTTTAAAAATAGGCAAACGAAATAATCTTTGGGATTCAAAGTCGAGGCGCAACTCCTTCACCTCTTCATCCATAAACTTAAACATCATTTTTTTATTATCACTATTATTTAGTAACTTATAGCCTGCTCTTGTTCCACTAACATCAAGCTCCATCTCTGGGACTACTAAATATAGAGGATGTCGCACGGGAAAAGGTATATTGTAATTAACAAAGTGAAAGAGTTTCCACCTTAACTCTTCATCTTCATAAAGCCAGTCAACCTTTGATAATTCATATTGAGATTCATCATAAAATACTGACGGGAGTTTTTTTAAATTCAAAAACTCACTTTCAACACCCTTATTAACCGCTTCTTGATAAAAATGCACAGGTAATGAAACAAGTAAATTCATACTAAATACGAAGGTCGCAATGAATATGACTAAAATACTAACTTTTCTCATATCCTCATTTCGGCTACTTGCGAGAAATTCTGAATAAATTACTAAATCTTTTTAAAAATATATCGATAAGTTAGGAGTATGAGGATAAAAAATGAAACTATTAAATAAGAAAAAGACATTTATCATTCTAGTATCATCTCTATTTGCGATCACTTCTTGTGATGCTCCTCGAGATCGTAGAGTCGCCTCACAAAACGGATCGACTAGTAATCAAAGTATATTTGGAGATAGTTCGTCTAGTTATTATGACTCAGGTGATGGAAGCTCAAGTTCTTCAGGCTCTGGAAGTGGATCTGGATCTGGATCTTCCTCAGCAGTGACAATCCCAAGTCAAATCAATCACTGCCAATGGGCCACAGACGGAGAAACTGGCTTTGCTAGTTCTCACAAACATTTATCACCAGACGAAGACAGCTCTAGCAATGGAAATTATACAGTCTGTAAATCAACAGCAGATGAGAAAGATATTTATCTTCAAGTGAAACATCCAATCGATGATGCTCAAGTTTGTATCTTCCCTACATACCACAGCGGAAGTAATTCTGTTTATATTGGTGAACCAAGGTGCTTACTGGTTGATGACAATAAGAAAATCTATAAAGTATCTGTTCTTAAAAACCGCGCAGGATTTACTCAGTACCCAGTGACTGGCGTGATGATAATGAAAGATAAAGCATATTTTTATGATAGACCTTACTATCAAGAGATTCTAAGTCCAGATGCTTATGTCTTTTGCTCGAATTGGCTGGCTCAATTTAATGATCCTAGCTACTGTGTAGAGTTTAAAAATAAAGGACACTTTGTTTATAAGCAGTTTTAATTCTTAAGCTTACCGCTTAACTGCTCACCTTTTTGATATTGACGATATATTTCACCATCAATTGTTGGAAAACTTATTATTGGAATAAGCGCCTCATGACCTTCTTGTACAGTTTGATTCAATTTCATACAAAGTATGAAGTAGTAGAAACTAACACCTTCGCGTTCATGGGCCTTAATATAGGTTAAAATCATATCCCCTTCATCATCTTTGTGCTGGTATAGCTCATCAGGCTCATTAAGGGTTGCTTCAAAGTAATCATCAAATAAATTAAAATTTTCAAAAGGTATATCTGCCGGAGATCTCTCCTCTAGCATTCTTGCTAACTCTTGGCTCTTCTTATGCTCAACTTCAGTTAAGACTTTCTCATCGACCTCTACCGATTGCTTGAGAAATCCTTCTTTTGAAGGGTCTTCTTTATAATCAACCTTCTCACCAATACGATAGTTCTCAACTAATTTCATACTTCTTGTAGCAGTTACTGAAATCACAAAACTTGGTTGGTTATCATAGACAAAGCAACTTACGATGAGAGAAAACTCTCCCCACTTTTGATCATTAAAATGGGAAATAAAAGTATAGTAAGACTCATCTAAAGCGGATTCGATCTTCCAAACTTCATCTGGACGCCTTAAGGCTTGATCCATAAAAAGGGGTTGTCCAATCACTTCTTCAATATCTTCTTTAAGAAGTAAGAGCTCTTTCTTTAATTTTTTTTCTTCTTTATCAAAATGTTGAACAATATGATCATAGAATTTTTCAATACACTCTTCTGTGCAAAAAGACCGTGATGAAGTCTCTTCAACAAATAAAAGATCATCAGGCTGATCAACGATAGATTTACATTCTACGCAATAATATATTGGAACTTTTAAAGACATTAAATGCTGATTCCTAGTGAAGCAAACATACTATTTCCGTACGCTCCTTCCATATCCCAAAGTCTCGCTTTTACCAAGTCAGGATCACGTAATCTTCTGGTTCTAAAAGTAGCACCAAGTTCTAGCATTACCCAAGGACTTAAATTCAAATGGGCCTTTGGAGTAATAGAGCTAAAGCTCAAGTCTCTTGTAAGGACATTAGATCTTCCAGCAGCATCACTAGCAGAGATTTTATAATTATTTGCTTCAATAATAAATCGAATATCAGGACTCACACTCCAACCAACACTCGCCGCCAGAGTTGCAATATTACCAATGGCCATTTCATCATCTCCATCAGGAGTATCGGTAAAGCCCATTTCGTAGCCAAGGCCTAGTGCAAATTGATTAAATCTTTTTGCCGTTTTTAAACCAAAAACTTTTGTTGTTCTTTCTGTACCAAGCTCACTACCTTTTTGACCAAACACTGCACCACCATAGAGATCAATATTAGCAGCGTCTTGAACACTTCCAAACTGCAACCAATTAAATCCTAAGATCACATCTGGGTTACCTTTTTGGTATTCGTTACTTTCAGAAATTTGTTTTTCAGCACTACTTGCCTGCCAATAGCTAAAGTCTAAGTAAATATTGTATTGGGTTTGAAAATGCCCTTCAATTTTTGTTTTATTTACTTTTGCTGAAAGGCCATCGAGTTCTACATTTGAGAAACCATGTGAAAGCCCCATATTCAATGTTCCCATTGGTCCGCCTTTTGAGCGATTGGGAGAACTAATTTTTTTTGTGGAAGTCGTTTTTGGCTTTGGTGCAGAGATGGAGCGAGCTCCACTATTTTGGGGTTGAAAAGCAGGTTCAGAGTAATCAACCAAAGCACCAACCGAGTGACTTAAAAACATGAGTGATAATGTTGTGGTAATAAATTTTGCAGAGTTTTTCATTTTTCTATCCTTTCTTCCATGATCGGATGCCTAGTCTTTAGGCGATAACATCATTATTTTACTCAATTAAAGACAAAATTCCAAGTTTAAGGAAAATTTAGCCGACCATTTAGCTCCGTTAACGGGCTAAATCATGAAAATTTTATAGGACACAACGGGTCGGAAAAGTCAGCCCACTACCTCAAAACCATCATCGATAGGTAAAATAGAGACAGAGAAATAACCAGAGGAGCATAGCTTGGAATTTCACCACCGTAACGATCAATCAATTAAATCTTTAGTCGAAATTGCACAACTTGGGCATTACCCAATGTTTGAACCAGAATGGTTACTTGAGATACTTCAAGATAAGAAAAAACTAACTGGAAATGAAAAAGCGAAGGCCAAGACTCTATTCAAATCACTTGTTAAGCATAGAAGTATTGATCGCAAGAAAACTGTTATTCACTCCATGGACATAAATGATCGCACAATTCTTGTAAAAGCTTTTATGAAAATGGTTGAGAACAAAGTTTTAGATAACAGACCAGAGCTACAATGAAAAGAATCATCTTATTATTTTTTACATTACAGTTATTCTCTACTCAACTAATTCAAGCTGAGTATAGAGTTTTTCAATACTATGTTAAACCGGCGCATAGCTTAAGCATGGATCAAAAAAGTCATCTTGTGACATCGACACTTGATCCCGTAAGTTACATTAGCTATCACGGTGGTAATCAAGTCATTAAAATTGACCTTTTAAGAAGTTGGATGTGTAAGGGAAATACCGCAAATAAACAATTGTGTGCTCCCCCATTTGAAGATCTTCAAACAAAAAGAGCGTTATAAACTTATGGATATTAAAAGTTCTAACATTAACGATAATAAGGAATATTTAGAAAAACTAAATAAGCGCCAAAAATCGGAAATCATCTCAAGAGAAGGAGAGATTGAAAATGTTAAGAAACTTTATGATCAAAAAATTGCAGAAGAAAAAATTCATGGTCAATTGAAGATTCACGAAACTCTTGATCGAAACCAAAAACAGATTATCGAAGCAACTGAAGGTAAACAAGAAAGACTTGATCGGATGAAGCAGAACTTAGCCGATACAAAGAAAAGACTTAGCAAAGAGTCTGAAGTTCTTAAGGCCGCAAATAACGAAAAACTAGAAAATAATAAGATCGTGTATACAGATAAGTTTCAGGAACAATATGATAAGGCAGCTGAAGAATCAAAGGCCATCAATTTTAAAACTAATCAAACATTAAAAGAGATGGACTCGAATACAAAAGCTCAATTGAGAGAAAAAAGTTATGAGACGAAACTCTTAGTAAATCAAGCTGATGCACAAAGCAAAATGGCCATAGAGAACGCTTCTGAAGGAAACTCACGCGATGTAGAGAGAATAAAAAGAGAGCATGCTTACAATTTAAGAAGAACTGAGAAAGAAAACCAAAAAAATATCAAAGAAATAAATGATAAGAATCTGATAGAGAGTGGTGAGAGAACGAGGATCCATAAAGATCAAACAGTGACGGCTGAAGCACATCATCAAGAAAAAATTAAGGCCACTGAAAAAGCTTTTCAAGATAAGTACCGAAATTTAACAAAGAATCATTCAGTAGTAATCCAACGTTTAAAAGACCGGTTTGCTCAAGAAATTAAGTCTCTTGTTGTAGGCCATACAAAAGAAAAATCTTTAAAGCAGACCAAAAAAGCCGATGATTTCTATCATACTGAAAAACTAAACCCAACGATTAAAGAAGGTTTAGATCACTACATAATAAGTGTTCCTGTAGCTGAACATGAGAAAGAGAACTTTATTTTAAGTGCAGATAAAAGAACAATTAAGCTCAGCTTTGCTAGGAAGTTTGATGAACGCGTTGAGAATGAAAAAGACGAGGTGTTCAACACAAGAAGAAGTGAGACCCTTAAAAAAGAGTTCTTAGTGAAAGATATTCTAGATTCGAGAAAAATTGAAGAAATGTATAGCGATGGCATACTGAGCTATAAGATAAAAAAAGCCTAATTCTACTTCCCCCCTTTTAAAATTATAGGTAAGATTAAGATATGAAAAGACCTCATCTCGTCCATTTTTTAAGTATCTTAACAGAAGAAAATCTTCATATAAAATCGTCGATGACTTTAAAAGAAAACTTGATTTCACAAGGTAAGAACCCTGGCCTGGCCTTGGAAATTGCCCAAGGTATTGTGAAAGGAATTGAAAAAGAAATTCCAAAAGCACGATTTCCTATCCAAGCTTTTAGGATGCTGGTTGGTGAGTATTTCAGCATGAAAATAATCGGTCTTGATTCTGAAAGAAATGAAATTTATAAAAAAACATTTGAAAGTAATAGTCGTGGGCAATTTAACTTCAAAATCCCTTTAAATGAACATCGCCGAGAGATAAGTGTCATTCAAATATACGAAGTGGGAACAGCACCAGGACTAGAAATTCATCTTGGTACCTTCATTCCACTTAAAATTAGTGACCCTAAAAAAATTGTGATCTGTGATTTTGATAAAACATTAGTAGATACAAAATACTCTACCACCAAAGAAGTATACAGAAGCTTAACAAAACCATTGACCTACTTTCCGACTGTCACAAAATCGGTAGAAATCATTAGGCAATATATAGATGATGGCCACTACCCTTTTATATTAAGTGCCTCCCCGCACTTCTATGAAGATGCCATGAGAGACTGGCTCTATCAAAATCAGATATACTCAGCAGGAATCTTCCTGAAAGATTATCGACAAGTCTTTAACTTTTTAGATGGAGACCTAACACCAAAAGACCTTAAAATCCAAGGCCTTTATAAGCTGAATCACTTGCTTGATATCCTTATGATGACTGGAGTTCCTAGCAAATTAGTTTTGATGGGTGATAATTTTGAGAGCGACCCAATCATATACCTCTCTCTTTCAAAATTAATCATCGAAGGAATGGACCCATGGAAGCTTTGGAAAGAGCTTGGTGATATGGAAGCATTCCAAATGAACAAAAAGCAAAGTAGCCAACTTCTTAATAAGTTTTATCAACTATCAAATGAAATAAAACGATGGAAATCATCAGAAAATTATAAACCTTGTGAACTGAAGATTTGGATTAGAAAAAAAGTGAACGAAGATAAAATCGAAGTCCCAAGTTTCTTTGATGATCAATTACAACTTGTGGAGCTTTATGAAGGAATGATTCCTGTCAAAACGATCACTAGCTCAGCAGAAGTTCAGGAGCAAATAAAAGAATAAAACCAACTGAGAATACCAGACCCATTTTATGGAATTTCTGGATATGTTCTCTTCCAGCTCGATTAGCTAATGCTTTTGTCATAGGCAACTTAGTAAAATCAAATTTGATGACTTCTAAATAGACTCTTAAAGATGCAAGGCAAAGCAAACCTATCAAGACTTCTGGGCCAGGATTAAGTAAACTATTAACTAACATAATATTTCCTATTTTGAGGTGCAAATGAAGGATAAAAACCTTCCAGTCATTAAACTTATCGGTGACGAACAAGAAAACTTTTATCAGTTGGGGCTTAAAGATCGAGAGGATTATTTTGCCCTACTAGAACAGTCAAAAGCACTCATCAAGACTCCTTGGGGCCCCATCAATAAGGCCTTTGAGGAGGTCGCTAAGCCACTGGTTAAGAAATTATGGAAAGAACATAAGGAATTTCACGAGAGAATTCACTCCTACTCTGAAGGCCTCAATTGTCCACCAGACGAAATCATTCTAAGTATGCTCATACCCGAGTTAATGAGTTGTTTTCCACGCTGGCAACCAGCAATACCACCCAAACTATTTGGATGCAGTAGCTACTTCTGTATTAATGAAAAAAATAATATTTTACATGGAAGAATATTAGACTTCCCAATGATGGGAAGCTTTGACACAAATGAAAGATTTATACAACAACGAGCGGGAGATAAGGTTATTACCAGCCTGGGTTCCGCTGGCTTTCCTTATCCAAGTATCTCTGCCTGTAACTCAGATGGTGTCACTCTATGCCTCCATCAGAAATTTACTGATGTCTTTGATCGCAAAGGAAGACCAATATTTGATTTAGTTTATGACCTACTTAAATACTGTTCAACAGAGGAAGATATAAAATCCTTCTTAAGTGAACAGCGCTCCATCACAACATGGTCACTCTACATGTCACTTCCAACAAATAAAGCACTTGAAGTTGAAATTTCATCAAATAAACTTCAATTCAAGGCACATCAAATCGAAAAAAATAAAACACTTTATTTATGTAATTGCATACAAGATGAAGAAGTTAATCAATTAGACTTTCAACCTTTTCAATTCAATCTCTACAATTCTGAAAGACAAGAAATTGCCAAGAAAAAGATTAAAAGACTTGAGAAAAAGGAAATCAACTCCCTTGCTTTACTTCGTGAAATTTCAAGTCCCATCTCTGCAGCTCAAAATAAGGAAATGTTAAACGACCCACTAACTCCATCCACTCTTCAGTCAATTGTTTTTGATATGCAAGAAGAAGAAATTCACACGATTGTAGGAGAAGCTCCTAAAGTGTTCTTAGACAATGTTGCTGTCATAAAAGATATCTTTCACGAGGCCCAACCAATCTATAAAAAACTAAAAGTGAAGCCCTACAATCAAAAATACTATGATGGCTGTAAGCTTCTCATGCAATCGCAAATGGACCTGGAAAAAGAAGATATTCATAGTTCTTATCATAATATTCAAATGGCCATCGATTATCTTAAAGACACACCCAAGTATATTGAGTCTTCCTTCTTTTTTTTAGTCTATCAAGTTCTTCATGAAGAACACAGAAGACAAAGGGAACAACTACTCTTTAAGTTTAAGCAAATTCAACCGAAGCTCCCTCACCGCTTGGTTGATCACTGCATTCTGTTTATTCACAAATTAGAAAGAGAATTAAATAACAAACTCACTACAAATATCGATCAAATAGAAAATGAATCCCTAAAGAAAGTGTATAAAATGGATGAGAAAATAAAATTAGGGGTGATTAGAAGCTTTACTTATAAACTAACATTTCCAAGAGTTGATATCAGTGATGTTATTTATGCTTATGTTAAGTAGCAAATGCCTTAAGACACTTGCTACTTCAATCATTCATTAATTATTTTGTGAATTTAAAAATCTTTCAATTGATCTAAAGTTTCTGTTCACACAGCTAACATACATAAAACTAAGCTCTCTTCCAAAGTTTGAACAATACTGAAGGTAAACAGCGTTCTGAAGATCTCTTTCAACTCTTGAAAAATTGCTTTGAATACAATTAGTGTAAGACCACTGAACATCACTTCCAATATTTGAACAATACATATAGAAGCTTGAGCTTCTCACTTCTCTTTTAATGGCATCGAAGTTTCTATTTACACAAGATTGAAAGCTAAAAGAAACATCTGTTCCAAAGTTTGAACAGTGACTCAAAAAAACCATCTTATCTTCTTTTTTAGTCTCAGCAAAAGCACTTGTTCCTAATAGAAATAAACCAATTACTAAAATCACTAATCTTTTCATGAAATCTCTCCTTATATTAATTGTAAATAAATACTAGGTAGCAGATTACAGCTTGGCAACAATGCCAATAATTATAGACATATACATTCTAGACACTACGTAATTCAAACAACTTAGAAGAAAATCAACCTTTCACTCTAAATAAAAACGACCTTGTATTACTATAGTATCTGAGCGCTTTACTAAAGTATTAACGGTATCTAACCGACAGGTAAATATTGAGAATCTTGAAAAAAAGATGAAAGGACAGACAAGTTGAAGCAAGAAATAAAATTCCTATTTTTATTGATATCTCTATTCATCTCAACGCCTGCTCTGACATTTACCTCTTTTAACCAAATCTTACACGATAAAAACTCAAGTATTAGGCTCTGCGGAGATCTTCCCTATAGTAGAGTTCGTAGAGACTGTACCAACCTTAAAGGCATGGATTTTAAGGAATGTCTTGAGCGAGAAAAAACCGAACCAATGTTAGTAGAGCAAGACACAAATGAATATCTCTGTGTAAATAGCGAGACCAGCAAAGGGGCAGAGATTCTTGAAACCTTTCTGATTAATAGCCGACAAGACAATGGGTGTATGGTTAAAAACGTAGAAGCACTCTATGGTGATATTTTGCATAAAGACTCTATTAAAAAACTACTCAAGGCCTACGAAGACACAATAGGAAAGCCTATTAAACTCTCATACGGTATTGATACAAAGAATGCTATTGCCTTCCTATTAATCGACTTTAATAATGTTGAGATACCTGGATATACCAAAAATACCCTTGAGTTAAGTTGGAGCGTCTTTAATGAGAAAGGGCCCTGCCAACCTTGGAATGTTTCTCTCATTCATAATAAGCTTCAAAAAGAACTCACCAATATTACTCTCATAAAAGGCATGAAGAAGAAGTTTGACCCACTAGAAGGTACGAGACAGCTGGCCGGTGATAATGTTTTTGATGGGGATAGATTTAAACAACCTTTCGTCAATGACTTTCAAAGCAGTGGTAGTCTAAGAATCCCTGCATCCAAAAAATGAGCTCTTTTTGATTTTGACGACCTAGCATATCTCAACTAAAGTTTATATTCACTAGATATAAACTCAGGAATTGAGATGCTTAAAATATTTATTATATTTCTCTCTTTATTTTCTCTTCATAGCTATAGCGATTTCAGCTTTAAGACAAATATCCAAAATGAAAACCTCTCTTTAAAGTCATTGCGTAAGTTTGTTTTTTCAACAGAATTAAAACATTCTTCAAATGCACTTCTCATTATAGTGAATGATAAAATTATTGTTGAGGATTATAAAAATGGTTTTCATAAAGAAATGCCTCATCGAATATGGAGTATTTCAAAATCATTTACAGGTGCACTTTATGGAATCGCCATTAAAAAAGGCATCTTATCACTAGATGAAACTGTACAAAGTTATTATCAGCTTGAGAGCAAAAATCCATTTGCGAAACTAATGACCCTAAAGCATCTTTTGAGAATGTCTTCCGGCTTTGACTGGAGTGAAGGGTATGAGAATAACCCTCTTGATAGTAATGTCATCAATATGCTCTTTATTAGTAATTACCGAGATATGGCAACCTATGCATCCAAGAGAAGTATTAAGCATAAACCTGGCAGCAGGTTTAATTACTCCTCTGGGGAAACAAACCTACTGATGGGAATCTTGCAAAAAAAGCTAAAAGAAAATTATCAAGACTTTCCATGGAAAGAACTCTTTGAACCACTTAATATGAAAAATATTACATGGGAAAGAGACCATACAGACAACTATGTTGGAAGTAGTTACCTCTATATGACAGCAAGAGATCTAGCAAAGTTTGGCAGACTTTATCTAAAAGAAGGTGTTTGGGAAGGTAAGCAAATCCTGCCAAAAGGATATGTAGAAGAAACAACAACTGTTGCTCCTTCTTTTTTAAAGACAAAACTTAAGGGAGAAGATAATTCTCAAAGTTATGGCCTTCATTGGTGGTTAAACAAAGATTTAATTAAAGAGAAGAATGAGGGAAGGCCCTATCCTCGCCTTTCAGAAAATGCCTTATTTGGTCTTGGTCATCATGGGCAAACCTTGATCGTTATGCCTAAGTATAACGCCATAGCCGTTAGATATGGTTCTGATAAGGACGCTAGCTTTAATCGTAAAATCTTTACTGATAAATTGGCCGCTTTTTTAAATAGTGTGAGAGAGAAATGAAAAAACTAATTTACTTACTTCCATTGCTCATCGTTTCTTGTGACTTTCCAAAAGTTATCCCAACGACATTTGCAAAAGATTATTGTAGTTGTAGATATGTTGTCGGCCAATCCAAAGAATATTGTCTGATGTACTCCAAGCAGATCATCTCTCCGACTTCTTGGAGTGAAAACCCTACTGAGAAAGTTGTTGTCGCAAACTTTATTACAAAAGAAGCAATTGTTAAGTATGAATCTAAGAGATATGGCTGTCGGATTGTTTCTAATAATTAAATAATATTTAAGCTTTTAACTTTATTTTTAAAAGCTTCCCTTTCTTTCTTAACTCTTTCATCCATAAATTTTTCTTGTAAATTATCTCTCTTATTTCTTTTAAGATCGATACTTTCATCTGTAGACGCTTGTAAAAATGGCGGCTTCTCTGGATAAGTTACCGGTGGATGATCTAGGGGAAATAGTCTCTTTACGTTTAAGGCCATACCCTAGAATATTACTGATTTAAATGTATCGAAAAAACAGTGTCTTATAGATCACATTAAGCCTAAGGGCCTTAAAATTGTGACCTATAAGTTAGGCAATATTAGCTATTAAATAGCTGGGGTTGCTAGAGCAGGATCTCCGAAGATGTGATACCACTTTAAGTTTTCAATGGCAGCTTCAGGGTCATCATAGGTTTCTATAAGATGCATCTGACCTTTCATAATAACCTGAGCCAGTGACTCGTTATTTTGTTTTGCAATTGCTTCATTTATAGCAATGGCCATAACAGCAGGTGGATCCCAACTAATATCAACACTTCCACCATAGTAAGCAACGGCACCAATTGGTTTTCCATTACTAGTTTCATTCATAAATCTCTCACCAAGACGACCGTTATAATTAAAGCGACCATTCTGGCAGGCAACATCAATGATAATAGGTTTAACTTTTCCTGCTTTAAGATTTTTTACGTCATCTGAGTGATACTCACCTTCTGCAATACTTGACCATGAATTTCCTGAACCATGTCCAATATAGTTTAGAAAAATAGCACCACGATTTAAAGATTCATTAATATTCTCAACAGTAGCATCACTATTTTCTTGTAGAAAATAACTAGCTTCATGCCCAAGAGCACTCACCAGTGGATTAATCATTGCTTGAACATATTGGACATCTGTCGGATCCCAACCTTCATTACTTGCAATACCAATATGATTCTTCTCACCTTCAGCTGACTCCCAGCTCTTAGAGTTATATTCAATCATTTTTGTCACTTGTGAATGAACTTCGGCATTGGTTTGTGCCACAATTCTTCCGTAAAAGACATCGGGAATTTGATCCCCTTCACCACCCATTAGAAAGTTAGGATAATCTGAAGGAGTCACTGTAGATGAACTTGTTTGAACATAGTGAGAAGGAAAATTATCTTCATGCCCAACAAAAACAGCGTAATCAAATGCTTGCTCTCCATATTGAGACTGAACAAAGCTCTTAACATCATCGGCTGTTTTACCTACTTCAGATAATGCGTGAGAAATAATATTGAAACCTTGTGATTTTTTATAATTGATAAACTCATTGGCACCATCCTCTAAACTATCAGTGTAAAGAACAAGCATTGTTTCATTACTTTCAATGGAGGCCATAGAAAAAGTTGTTATATTATTTAACTTCACTTTCATATTTGGATAGACTCTTAACCCATCTTTAAAATTATAAGACACTGGTCTTACAATCACTTTAGTTAACTCTCTTCCCTTGAAGTCTCCTAAATGAACTAACTCAACTTGCTTTTGTCCTTTATTATAAAATTTCTTATTCACATGAAACTTTGAGAGCTCATTCTTCTTGGCACAACGACAAGGTTTCTCTTGTGCTGGAACCGGAAGAAAGTCATATTGAAAAGTATCCCCTAATTCAACATTGAGTTTAATCTCTTCAGGTCTTCCTTCAACAATCATTGAGTAAAAAGGCAACTCAGGAGCACCAACTTTCTTAGAGACATTTAATCCATTCATTTGAATCTGCTGGAAATCGTCTTTATAAGGAGCAATCTTTTTTACATTTACATCCATTTCAGAAATTTGAAATGAAATGGACAAGGAATCATTTTCCCATGTCTTGGAAATTGTTTCATCTGCTGCTAGACTAACTGCATCAAACGAAATCTTTGCTGCAAATAATGTGCTCGAAAAAGCACAAACCAATGTAAAGAGAAGCCCTAAACTAACTTTATTCATATAACCACCATATTTTTAACGTTCTATTGCTTAGCGGTATTTCTAAAAATAAACTTGTTTAAACTGAGTTGCTTTTTTAAAACCGGAATATATGTCCAGTTTTTTTTAATTTAATTAAATCCTGACTAACAAGATTGGTTATAAAGTGATATTGAATCCTTAATTTTATAAATGCTAAGGAGAAATGAATGAATTTGTTTAAATACTCACTAACAGTGATTACTGCCCTTGTATTAATGGTTTCAGGGTGTCAGGAACAAGGAAAGCTTGGAAGCCAAGATAACCCTGTAAAGCTATACTTCACACCTTCAGTAGATAGTGACACCATCACGTCTAATAGTGTTGATTTCATCAAATTTCTGGAAAAAGAAACAGGATTATTCTTTAAAACAGGTATCCCTACTAACTATGTGGCCGTTGTTGAAGCATTTGGATCACAGAGAGCAGATATTGCAGTAATGAACTCTTTTGGTTACCTCATGGCCAATTCAAAATATGGTGCTGAAGCAAAACTTAGAGTTATTCGTTACGGACATGATTACTATCAAGGTCAAATCATTGCCCATGTTGATAGCGGAATTAAAACAGTTAAGGATATCCAAGGAAAGAAGTTTGGATTTACTGATCCATCATCAACAAGTGGATACATGTTTCCTCTAAAAATTCTTAACGACAATAACGTGAAGCCTGAAAGAACTACATTTCTTACGAAGCACGATAATGTTGTGACGAGTATCTATCAAAAACAAGTTGATGCTGGTGCCACTTACTACTCTGCTCCTGCTGCTGATGGAACAATTAGAGATGCAAGAAGCCGTGTTAAAACACAATACCCTGATGTTGAAGATAAAGTTAAGATTATCGCAATTACAGAAAAGATTCCTAACGACCCATTTGTTTTTAGAAAGGATCTTCCAAAAGAAATTACTTATAAATTTATCACTGCTGTAAAAAAATATCTGTCTACTGAAAAAGGTAAAACTACTTTTAAAAATATCTATTCAGTTGATGGTTTAGTAGATTCAAGTGATGCTGATTATAATTCTCTAAGAGATATGATTAAGTCTATTAACTTGGATATTGAAAGTATTCTTAAGTAGTTTTGTGGGAATGCCCAGTGGGCATTTCCAACTTCAAAAAATAAATCCGGAAACACAGAGCTTTCGTAAAAGCGAGTCAAAACTACAATTTGTGGGAATGCCCAGTGGGCATTTTGCACGTGTCATCCGCCAACGCGATACAGGCACTAACGTTTCTGCATCAGCGTTACGGTAAAGCGACCGTCAAAATGCTTTGCATTTTGCACGTGTCGCAAAAAAAAAGCCCCTTAATAAGGGGCTTCTTATATTCGAGACCGGAAAATCCTATTCCTGATCTCAAAACTTATTTTTTAATTATTGATTAGCAATCTCTTCACCAAGACACGCAAGAATTGATTCCTTTAGTGCTTCATTTTGAGAAAGCATGTTGGCAGCATTATTTCCACCATTTCTAGTACAACCACCGTTAGTATGAATCGCTACAATTTCTTGAGTTTCTTCATTTATAACACTTGAACCTGAGTTTCCACCCATCGTATCAGCAATGTGATACATAACGTTTCCTCTCATACTTACAACTTCACCGTAGTGAGTTTGTTGAGCAAGGTTACGATCCCCTTGAGATCTATCAAGTCCGTAACCAGTGATTCTGATAAGATCTCCGGCCTTTGGTGCTTCAAATGTTACCGTGTAGAAACCTTGCTCTTCACCAGCAAGCTTTCCTGTGATTTTATTAGGAAGAATCTTAAGAACTGCCCAATCGTCACCAAGACCATTATAAACTGACTTGATTGTTTGAATTGGGTAAATATCTTCAGGTGCTGGATGCTGAATACGTCCATTTCTAGAAGCTGGAGTATTAAACTCTGCAAGTCCAAATGTAGACTTACAATGCCCTGCAGAAATTGCACAAGTTTTTGAGATCATAGTAACAGTACAACCACCATTCTGGTTCATGTCACCGATAGCACGTGCTACTTTTGGATTAAATGATGGTACTCTATCATCGTCACCGCAAATTGATTTATTGTTAGCTGCATTTACTTGGTAAGTCCCTAATAAAAGCATTGATAGCATAATTGATTTGAACATATCTTCCTCCCTGAAGTTTATATTTTGATTTCATTTTTATTTCGTTTTTATTGCCTTTAAAAATAATAGAAATATAAGAACTGTTTGAATACTGACAACTTCTTACTGTTATTTTGCCAAATTCCCAACACTTATATCATTTTGTGAAAAGCGACTGTTTGGCATTAATCGAGTAATTTTTTTAAGCAAATATAGACAAATAAGCCTCCAATCCTTATATTGACGCTGTAACTAATTGTAAGAAAAAGTACTTGAAATAACTCATATTTTTAGGTGAAAACATGTCGACAAATATTCTAGAAGTTAAAGACCTTCAAAAAGTTTACCCAAATGGAACTCATGCCCTAAGAGGTGTTTCATTTGATGTTGTTAAAGGTGAATTCCTCGTCATCATTGGATTATCCGGTTCAGGTAAGTCCACTCTCCTTAGATGTATTAACCGCCTCCATGATCCTTCATCAGGAAGTGTTAAATTTAATGAAGAAGAAGTGACAACAATAAAAGGTTCAGACCTAAGACAAGTAAGAAGTAAAATTGGAATGATTTTCCAACACTTCAATCTTATCCCAAGAAAAACTGTTCTTACTAATGTTCTTACAGGAACTCTCAGTAAAACAAGTGTCACTAAAAGTATTTTTGGAATTTACTCTGAAGAAGATAAGGCCAAGGCCCTTTCACTTATTGAGTTAGTTGGACTTTCAGGTAAAGAAAACCATAGAGCTGATAATCTTTCAGGTGGACAACAACAACGTGTTGCCATTGCTAGAGCACTTATGCAAAACCCAAAAATGCTACTTGCAGATGAGCCTGTTGCCTCACTTGATCCGGCCACAAGTCACTCTGTCATGCAATACCTTAAAAAAGTGAATGAAGAATTAGGGGTAACAATTCTTTGCAACCTTCACTTCCTTTCCCTTGTAAGACAATACGCAACTAGAGTTATTGCTCTTAAAGGTGGAGAGCTTATTTATGAAGGTAGCCCAAAAGAGATTGATGAAGAATGGTTCAGAACCATCTACGGTGAAGAAGCAGTAGAAGTAACAATTGATTAATTAAAAGTTTAAAAACGAGAAAGATATGAGCACAATAAAAGAGACTACATTACCTGAGCACCTCCAATATAAAGAAACGGGGTTTAAGAAATCATCTAATGTCATTCAGGCACTAAGTATTGATATCTTACTTTGGGGTTACACCAGTTTAGTTACTTATAAAGTTATTTATCAAAAGCTCATTATGAATATGAGGCATGCTGACTTTACTTGGAGTCAACCACTAGCGGCTCTTGGAGTTGGTGCTATTATTTCACTTATCCTATTCATGACAAAATTTAGTATTGGTCGTGCTTCTAAAGGTCTCTATGAGATCGATGAAAATGAAACATACATGAAGCAACCATTCATGTTCTTAGGTTACTTTATTATTATTCTAACCTTTATTGTTGGTCTACAAGTGTCTCAAGTAAGTATGAGAGAGTTTCTTTCAGAAGCTGGACTAACTGGTGCAAGAAGAATCTTCACTGCACTTTTTCAGCCTAACTTTGCTATTATTGAGCCAGCTCTTTTTGCAGCGGTTGAAACTATTTACATGGCCTTTATCGCCACAGCAATTTCATTACCTTTTGCCTTCTTACTAGGATTCTTTGCTGCTAGAAATTTAATGTCAAACTCACCTTTTACATTTGCTATTTATAATCTTGTAAGATTCTATCTAAATATTTCACGTTCAATTGAGCCACTTGTTTGGGCAATTATCTTTTCTGTATGGGTTGGAATTGGACCTTTTGCTGGTATGTTAGCACTTTGCCTTCATTCTATCTCTTCCCTAGCAAAACTCTACTCAGAACAAATTGAAAATATTTCTGATGGTCCAATTGAGGCCATGACGGCAACAGGTGCTCACCCAATCCAAGTTATTTGGTTTGGTGTTGTTCCTCAGATAGTTCTTCCTTACCTTTCTTTCACTATCTATCGTTGGGATATCAACGTTCGTATGGCCACTATTATTGGTCTCGTTGGTGGTGGTGGTATTGGTACTATGCTTATGCAGTACCAAGGTCTGGCCAAGTGGAATGAAGTTGGACTTCTTGTCATCGTCATTGCTGTAATTGTTTGGATCATGGATTACTCATCATCTAAAATCCGTGCTTCTATTAAGTAGAACATGTCACAAAGCATGTTCTAACTTTGCCAGTGGCGTATTACAACTTCGCTAAAACTTCATCTATATCCGCATGCTGACCTATATGTTTAGCATCGAAGCGATAGATAATTTGATGATCTTTGTTAATAAGAAAGTCGCTAGGTAATCTCGCGATTTTGCCACTTATTTTTCCAGGGAAGAACCCTTTACTCATGGCCGAGAATAACTTGGTAAAGACTTCCAAGTTAAAAAAGCCAGTAACGGAGCTCTTAACATCATAAGCATCGTAGAGTTCTTGGTTAGGGTCACAGAGCACTTTGAAAGGAAGACCCTGATCTTTAGTTATGTGCTTTGAAACATCTTCTGCAGGGCTTTGAAAAACCGGTAGAAAGACAATCCCCTTTTCTACTATTTCATCATATCTTTTTTGGATTTCACGAATGTGTAAATTACACAATGGACAGCTAGCATATCGAAAAAAAGCTAACCAAATAGTCTTTCCTTCAAAATCACTCAAGGAGACTGTTTCTCCTTTATGATCTATCGCTTTGAAGTTTTTTGCTGGAATCACTGGAATCACTGGAATCAAAAGAGCCTCCTTTAAAGCATTTATTAATAAGTGCTCTAAAGGAGAATAATATTACAATTTTTTAGAGAGAGTACTTTAAGTAATAGTTACCAAAGATTTTCTTGGCCTTTTTCTCAGCATATCTCTTACAAGAACGATCTTTACAGTTAAGCTTTTTCTCTAAGCGAGTCTCTAGAGTCTTTAAAGTAAAGCTTGGTACAAGGCTTTTAGCTTTATAATCTTTAGCAATCGATCCAAGAGTTTTATTGGAAAGAAAATGCATAACTGGAGCTTCCGCTAATTCCATTTCACTAAAGAAGTACTGAACTCCTGGTAACCTTTTTATACCTAAACCAGATGCCAAGTTAGTAGCTTGGGTTGAAACATCCCTAACTAAAATTTCAGCGTTTTCTAAATTTAGGTTATTAGTTATATCCACGTAAACAGCAGGATCATGTTCACTATTATCCCCAAGAAAGATAACAGTATCACCCTCATTATAATTGGCCTCAAGAATCTGCTTAATTGTTAAATATTTATAAGCATAAGTTTCTGGTGAACTTATTTTTTTAAGAAAGGTCTTACCCATTGGAAAGCGGTACTTTCTAAGAAACTTTTGTTGATTAAAGATAAAATCTGGAGCAGCACTTACATAGAAGAATTCAATATCTTCACCGCTAGTCTTATAGAAACTGTCTAGTTCGCGGTAAATGGCCGACATATGCTTAAAAGGCTTATTTCTAAGAAAGTAATAGATCTTACCTGTAGGAGACATTGTGTTTGTTTCTTTGATTGTATCGTCTATATCACTAACAACAATGACCTTTGAAAAAGATAAACAAGACCATAGTAATGCTGTGATCAATAATAAGTTTTTCATATTAATTCCCCCTCAAATAAGCTGTAAAACTACCAAATCTTAACGTTTTTTCTATGGAATGTGAAAAACTTACCCAAATTCTTATTGATACAAGGCAAGATATAGGATATTTTTGGCCTATGGGACTATTATATCAATTTCCTGTGGAAGAGAATCCACAGGACGACAGAATTCAAATTCAAGAAAACAAGCTAACCATCAGAAACTATGGACTTCCCTTGATATTTTGGGGATATCTTCTAGCAATTCTAGCGGTCATTTTCATTATGTTTCTTGTGATCAAAGGACCGGCTTTAAAGCTTGCAGCAACTGACGATACTATCAATAAGCTGCTTGGAAATGGCGTCTTGGCCTTTCTCGCGGTCTTACCTATTAGTGTTCTTGCTTTTTACTTTTTTGATAAAGCGATTATTAAAAATGGCGATCAACTTATTTTAAAATATAGTGTTTTCTGGATTCCTGTCTGGAAAAAAAGAATTCTGCTAAAGGCCAAAGACTCTTTAGAGTTGAATCATTTTATAGACTCTCCCAATGTGGCAAAAATCGAGAATAAAACTGACATGGCCGGTTTCCAAAACCGCGGTTATCACGAATTATTTGCTGTTGATACTAATGGAAAGAGAATTTTAATTGATCGTAATTCACGCAAAGGTGAAGTTAGAAAGTTAAAAGAACTTTTAGAAAAATATTAAACTCATTTCTTATTCATTTAAATTAGCTATCGGACTTTTTTCTTCTTGGAAATGGTGACTTTTTATCGTCGTCTTTTTTCTCATACGGCTTCTTTTCGTATGGTTTTTTCTCATCTGAGGATTCAGAATTTTCTCTTTTAGGCTCTGGAGCATCGTAATCAATATCAGTATTAAATAATTGTGGCTTCTTAAAACCACCCTGCTTACTGTGAGTTTTCTCTTCAGCTTCCCAGTGCTTAAACCACTTCTTCTGCTTTTCTTGACGTTCGACTTTACCTTGAGCACGTTCGGCCATAATCTCAGAAATTTCTTCCTTTTTACGAACCTTTGTTTTGCCCTTGAAATCTTTATACTGTCCTGATGGTTTTGATTTTGTCTTGATTTTTTCTCTATCAGTATCTTCATCATGTGCTGAGATATCTAAAGTGATATCTCCACAGACCTTAGTCTGACAGGCCAAGCGCTCTTTTGTAATATGAAAAACATTTCCAAGAAGTTGAGTTTCTTCAAAAGGAGTTTCTTGTAGATGATCTTCACCACTTGTGATCTTTACTTTGCAGTCTGAACAACTTGCGTGACCACCACAGCTACTTTTTATGTAGATACCAGCTTGCTTAAGGGCCTCAAGCATATTTGTTTCACTATCAACTTGAATTTCTTTGCCTTCTGGAGCAATGGTAACTTTGAAGCTCATATATTCCTTTTAAACTGTCTTTTTTAGCTTCCGTTCAACAGTATCTAGTATTGTTGACTTGAAAGGCTTTAGCATAAACGATAAATCAAGGTTAACTACTACTTTAGTTTCATCAAACTTTAAAGAAAGTGTGAAACCTTTACCTTTAGCTTCGATTAGACCAGCACTAGGATTGTAGTTAATATCGGCCTTTACCTTAAACTTCTCAACGTACTCTGGAGTAATCTGTGCTTTAGCAAGCTCGTAAGCTTCGCTCTGGCTCTTTGCTATGTAGTATGAAATTCTCAAGTCCATTTGATCCTCTTTAAACAAATTAAAATAAATTCAATAATTAGTTAACGCCTGTAGAACCAAATCCACCGGCACCACGCTCTGTCTCAGATAGATTATCTGTCACAAGCTCGTAAAGCCCTTGCGTAACAGGAGCTAAAACTAACTGAGCAACTCTATCACCGTGAGAGATGACTTCAGTTCTCTGTCCCATGTTACCGAGGATGATCTTCACTTCACCACGATAATCACAGTCGATTGTCCCTGGTGAGTTCACAACCATCAAGCCCGTTTTAAAGCTTAATCCTGAACGTGGTCTAACTTGTACTTCGTACCCAAAAGGAATCTCCATAGAAATTCCTGTTGGGACTAAAAGTTTTTCACCTGGTTTTAAAATCAGACCCTCTTCACGAGAGTCTGTTGGTAAACTTGCTCTTATGTCTGCCCCCGCAGCTCCCTTCGTTTCATACGCAGGGAGAGCAAAAGAGCCATCAAAATGATCTAGTGTTTTAACTTTCACTTTCAACATAAAAACCTCTTACTAATTAATTGTTACTTAGCTTTTTTTTCTAGTTTTTGAGCTTCTTTGATTGAGAACTTTAAACGTCCCATTCTATCAACTTCAAGAACCTTAATCTTAACTTTGTCACCTTCGCTTAGGTATTCAGAAACATCGTTCACTCTGTCGTCAGCAACTTCAGAAATATGAACAAGTCCACTTACACCTGGAACGATATCAACGAAAGCACCGTATTCTTTGATTGTTACAACTGTTGCATCATAGATAGCTCCAACCTCTGGACCTGTGATTTGCATTTTTGCAAGCTCAATACACTGCTTAATTTTATCAGTATCAACTCCAAGAACTTTAACAGTTCCATCTTCAGCAACTTCCATTGTAACTTCAAAGTTTTCTTGAAGGGCCTTGATGTTCTTTCCACCAGGTCCAATAAGAGCACCGATTTTATCAGTTTCAATTTTAAATGAATGAATTCTTGGTACACCAGCTTTGAACTCTTCTCTTTGAGAAGCAATTGTTTTTTCCATTTCAGCTAGAATATGAAGACGTCCTTCTCTTGCTTGGGCCATTGATTTCTCAACGATCTCTCTTGTAAGACCTGTAATCTTAATATCCATTTGAATAGCTGATATACCCTCTTTAGATCCTGCAACTTTAAAGTCCATATCACCAAGATGATCTTCATCACCAAGAATGTCAGTTAGAATCTTAAAACGATCACCGTCTGTAACGAGCCCCATCGCGATACCTGCAACTGGAGACTTAAGTGGAACACCTGCATCCATCATTGCCATTGAACCAGAACAAACTGAGCCCATTGAACTTGAACCATTTGATTCCATAACTTCACAAACAACACGACAAGTGTATGGGAACTCTTCAGGAGTTGGAAGAGCAGCTTTAAGTGCTCTTTCAGCAAGGTTACCGTGACCAAGTTCACGACGACCAACACCTCTTACACCACGAGCTTCACCTACAGAATATGGAGGGAAGTTATAGTGAAGATAGAATCTGTCATAATTAATTCCAACAATTCTGTCAGACATTTGCTCACCAGCACCACCACCGATAGTAACTGCGGCCATAACCTGAGTTTCACCTCTTGTGAAAAGAGACGATCCGTGTGGAGTTGTTAAGATATTTGTTTCTGTTTCAATATCTCGAACTTCATCAAGTCTACGTCCACCGATTCTTTTTTCTTCATCAAGGATATCTCCTCTAAGAAGTTCATACATTAATTCATCAACACCTTTGTATGCTTCTTTTCCAAAAGAATCATCAGATGTTAAACCAAAAGTCTCTGGTGAAGCTTTCATTGCTTCTGAAACTTTTGCTTCAAGTGCTTTTGTAGCTTTCTGTCTTTCCATTTTATCAACAATTGAAATAGCTGCTCTAGCATCAGTTCCAAATTGTGACTTTACTTGCTCAAGTAAAGTAGTATTTGATGAAGCAGAGATAAATTCTCTTTTTGGCTTCCCTACTTCTGATTGCATTTTCTTAAGAACATCAACGTATTGCTTGATATTGTCATGACCAAAGAAGATTGCTTCTAGAACTTCTTTCTCTGGGACTAACTTAGCTTCACCTTCAACCATAAGAATGGCATCAGAGCTAGCAGCAACGATAATTTCCATATCTGATTCTTCTAATTGAGAATGAGATGGGTTTAAAACAAACTGTCCATCGATACGTCCAACCTTACAAGTACCAATTGGTCCTTCAAATGGGATATCAGAGATTGTTAAAGCAGCACTTGCTCCTAAAGCAGCAAGAACTTCTGGGTCACCATTTTCTCCATAAGAAATAACTGTACATGAAACAACAGTGTCGAACATATAACCGTTAGGAAAAAGTGGTCTTAATGGTCTATCAATAAGACGTGCATTTAATGTTTCTTGATCAGTTGGACGACCTTCTCTTTTTCTAAATCCACCAAGAAATTTTCCAGCTGCGTAGAATTTTTCTGTGTACTCAACAAGTAATGGGAAAAAGTCTTGCCCATCTTTCATTTTTGTAGCACTACAAACAGTTACTAATACTTGTGTTCCTTCAGAAGAAACAAGAACAGAACCATCTGCTTGCTTGGCCATACGACCAGTTTCAATTACAACTTCTCTTCCACCGTATTCTAAACGGTACTCTTTTTTATTTTCGTTCACGAAAATACTCCTTAAATGTGGGTAGAGTTTGTATGTGGAATGCAAAAGATATTTCAAAAAGTAAGAGATTATTTACTTTCTCAAATATCCCTTGGATTCCTATCGATAACAAACCTACTACCGGTTAAATTATTATCAGTAGCTTAGTAAAATCCCATAGATATGGCCATCTAATAAGCTTAATTCCTTCAATTTTTGCCAAAAAAAAGGAGACCGAAGTCTCCTTAAATTTGTCTATGTGAATATAGACTATTTTCTTAAACCTAATTCTTTAATTAATCCGGTGTAAATCTCAGTATTTGTTTTCTTAACATACTTAAGAAGTGAACGACGAAGTCCAATCATCTTAAGAAGACCACGGTTTGAGTGGTTATCATGCTTATTTGCAGCAAAATGACCTTTAAGTCCGTTGATTCTTGCTGTTAGAAGGGCAACCTGAACAGATGCTGAACCTGTGTCTGTAGCACCTTTACCAAATTTTGTACCAATGTTTTTAACGATTTCTGCTCTTTCTTCTTTAGTCATTTTAAACTCCTACTTACCAACGCTCCAGCTTTTGACCGGGTGCGAGGCGCTTTACCAATTACTTATGCAACTGTGAATGTACTTTATTATCGAATGTGCTCTGACATGTAAACCTTTAAATTGTTTAGTAAACGCTCCTCAATTTGGCGAATTCTCTCTCGGCTAACGCCGTAATCATTGGCAATGGCCTGAAGGCTAGGAGGAACCTCACTAAGTAGCCGTTTTTTAAAGATTTCCCTGTCCCTTTCCTTAAGGTTGGAGACAAAGTCTTGTAAGTGTTCATTAAGGAGACCAATGCTCTGCGCGTCAGCGACCTGTTCCTCTACCGAAGGTGAAGAGTCTTTCAAGAAGTCTGAAAACTTAGCAGCACCGTCATCTGAATCAAGGCTGGCATCAATACTGACTTCCCCACCGGAAGTAAGTCTTGAATCCATAGACACAAGAGTCTTTTCACTAACACCAAGATTCTCACTTAAAGTTTTTGAATCTGCCTCTAACCCTTGTGAGAGAAGTCGATTTTTTTCTTTCATTAGATTGTAAAATATCTTCTTTTGCTCATTGGTGGTTCCAACTTTCACAAGTCTAAAGTTATCGAGAATAAACTTTAGTACATAAGAACGTATCCACCAGCTCGCATAGTAGCTTAGCTTGGCCCCTTTATCAGGATCATACTTACTGACGGCCTTCATCAAACCAATATTGCCTTCTTGAATAAGGTCCATAACATTTTGCCAAGTGGATCGATACTCCATAGCTATTTTAACAACAAGCCTAAGGTTATGAAGCACAAGTTTCTTTGCAACTTCGATATCTCCAGTTTCTGCTAAAGCATTTGTTAAGGCCTTTTCTTGCTCTTCAGATAAGAGTTCGTAACGACTGATTTCACGTAAGTAAGTTCTAAACTGATCAGGCTTTCCTGAGTCGTGAACAACGACATCTTTAGAAGTTTTAACTTCTATGAGTTCTTTACCTTCATTCGTGAGAACAGATTGGATGACATCTACAACGTCTTTTTCAAATTGAGCTTTATCTTCTTTTGAAGTGTTTGAAGGAAGAATCTCTATGATTTCAGGAATTCTTTTCTCAAGGTTCTCTTTGAGTTCTCTTTCCATTATTTCAGGATCAATAGATTTCTTTTTCTTATCATCTGCCATGGATAATACCTAACACAGTTTAAAGCTAATGAATAGTTAGTTACGTAGGTCACGAAGCTTAGCAAGCTTCTCTTCCCTTGCCCCTTCATTCTGTTTTACAAAATATTGAAATCTTAGATATTTGAGAGCAAAAGTCCCAAAGTTGACATCGATTGGTATTTTTAGGACACCTTTTTCATCTTTAAAAAACTTCCCTTCATACATAGTAACTTGAGTTAAAAGCTCATTAATAATCAATTCATTAAGATTATCGTTACTTTTTGTTAGGCCTAGTTTTGTCCAATTTCTATCAATATCATCTTTCACAATCACTCTGAAAGGCTTCATCACTTTTTCCACAACATCCTTATCAGACAAGTCCTTACCTTTCCAATTGCGAATGGCCCAAGAAAGAAACTTTTTACTAATTGTAAGATGAAATGTTGTCTTTAACTTACCAATCTTTTGATTCGTTCCATCTAGTTCGCCTAAATTAACATCAAGGTTAACTCCAAATTTCGGTTGATATCTATTAAAATAAATACCTCTATCAACCTTCTCTACAGTAAGAACTTCTTCAAAGAATATATTCTTATTAAGTTTACTATTCTCACCTTCTGCCCACTGATTCCAACTATGTGTATAGGACTGGGCCAAGACCTCTTTTCCATCACTAAAATTTTCCATTTGTATCATCAAATCAGGATAGCCTGACATAAGGGAGATAAAGTGCCCTCTTAATAAATTTTGTTCATCAAAACTTATTTGCTTAATCATTTTTAATATTTTTGGAACTTGATCTTTTGTACGATAATCAATATCTCTAAAGTCATGGCAATACATACGGTTTAAATCATCTTTTAAATTTCGAGAACCAACACTTCTTGGAAATAAATCAAGAAATTTATCTTGGCTTACTTTTCGACAAATCAAGTTATCACAATACACTTTTGTTGCTGTAGGAAAGGTCTCTGTGTATATTTTATTTTCTAAAGGTTCCCAAACGATTTTTTCATTTGCAAGCTGCCTATTAATAAAGGCCATAATCCCTGGGTGTCTTAAAAATGGAACAAGAAGTCTAGAGTTATCATCTTCTCCACCCCAAGAACAAAAAGACTTAAATAATTCAATCGTCCAATAGAACTCTCTTTTTTTAACTTCAAATTCAGATTTAATATTTTTTAATTTTGGTGCAAAAAGTGGATTATTAGCAAGAGAAGGTAAATTAAAACTATTATCTTTTTGATACTTAATCATAAATTGTTTTCTAAGCTGTCTTAAAGATAAAATCGTTAAATTTTGTGAACAATAATTACCAATAAGATTCTCACCAAGGTTTTCATATTCTTTTTCAGAATACTCAAAATATTTTGCATATTTTGGTAATGCTCTAATTGTTAAATCTAAACCAATAAATTGTAATGTTGCCATAAGGGATCGGCTGACTCTTTTATGATCCCAAACTGTAGGATAAGAAATAGTAGGTTTTCTCTTACAGAAATTCTCAAGGTTCTCACCTTCTTCATAAAAACCTCTATAGAGTGCAAGGTCTCTTTTATAAAAATAGTCTGGGTCTTTATTTCTATCAACTGTTGTTAAATCTTTATCTAAAAACCTAAAAATATAATTTAAAGGATCTGATTTCTCTTCAACATAGTTCTTTGAAAAGTCTCCGATAATGAGACTCTCTAGAGGTACTAAGCTCATAGCAGAGTGCCCTAGTATTAAGAGAATAGTGAATAGGAATACTTTTCCATAGTTTAGTAAATAGTTCATATCACTTAATTAATCGGCTAACTAACCGAAAAATCTTATGAAAGGAATTACTATGGGAAGACTTTTCCGCATTATGAGATTTAGTAGAAATACTATCGCCATTATCATGTCAGTACTTACTGTCATTAGCTTCCTACAGCTAAAAGCAGATGAATTAAAGATCACAGGCGAAATGAAAAAAGACTGGTCTTACTTCACAAAATCAGAAATTGATAAATTCAATCAAGAACTCGAATTTAGAGAAAGAAGCAGTGATTATAAGAATCTAACAAGGGCCAAAGCTTTTATTATTCGAGGCAATCATGAAATGGCATCTTATTATCTCTCTAAGATCAGAGGACAAGATAATAGATTAGAAATCATTAAGAGTAGATATTCATCATTGTTAGCATTTATGGAAGGTGACTTTAAAAAATCCCTTAAGCTCTTAGACTCACCCGTTTTTAATGATAATGAAAACTATAAAGAAGTATGCCTCATGAAAGTTACAAATCTGATGGCATTAAATGATATTAAGGCCTTTAATAGGGAGTACAAACTTTGTAGAGCAGCGACTTTTGAATATGGGAAGTTTGACCAGTTTTGGCTTAATTCTCTAAGTGACATTAAGAAAGGAGACTCTTTATTACTTCAGGGTAATAGAATAGAGAACCTGAGAAGAGTTTTAAGTGAATCCGAATACACCATTAAATGGATGAAGTTGGCCCTTTATATAAACCGTGAAGATGTGATTATAAAATGGCTTCCCTCTTTACCTCAAAGTGCCTACCAAAATCATAAAATTAGAGAACTTGTAGGGTTTGCTTATTATCGACTTGGTCAAAAAGAAAAAGCTTTAGACTTTATAGAAGATATTTCAACTCCTAACGCCGAAAATATGAGAGGTAATGTTGACTTAGAAAATAAAAAATACCAGTTGGCCTTTGGTAGATTTCAGTTGGCCTTAAAACAAAAAGAAAATAGTCTCAATGCACTTGAAAGAAGTCTTCCACTTAGCTGGATACTGGGACAATGGGAAGTTGGTGAAAATCTATTAAAGAGGATCAATAATCCAGATCTTGATGAAAGAAAGCTCTTAACACTTGAAACGGCTTTTTTAATGAAACAAGAGAAATTTGAAGAAAGTAGAAAATTAATCAATCTCTTAGAAGTTCGATTTAAGAAAAAACTTCCAATAGAGTTAGAGTTAATGCAAACCTATGTTGCTCTTCGTGAAGGCGATAGAGAATTATCTCTCATTAGTTCATCTAAAGGTTGTAGACAATTTGATGGACTAAGTTGCTGGATTCAAAACCAAATGATTAATTGGGAGAATATAGGCCTTACCATTGAAAGAGAAGAGCAAACTAAAGACTACTCCTTATTTGTTCCTGAAGAATTAAAAAAAGATGCTCAAATAATGCCTATGGAAGAAAGAGTCTTCATTGATCAAAAAGATATAGAAGAACTTGATAACTTTGAAGTTCAATTACTAAATTAGAAGACAGCCGTTAAAGAGATCTCTCCACCTGTCAGGCGACGTTTTTGATCATTACCAAAATAATCGCTATTCACTTTTTGAGTTGTTGTATTATGGAAGCCGCTTAGTTTGGTATTAAATGATTTACTCCACCAGTAACCTAGACCAATTGATTTATCGAAAAGTAATGCTGGGTCAACTTTGAAATCATTCTTTGTCTTACCTAAATTCATCCCTAAAAGAAATTTAGCATTGAGAAAAAATCTATTTGATTTTAAAAGATCAGTTTCAATTCCAAAAAACACTTTAGGAATAGTAACGACTTCTAAAGAACTAACATTTCCTGAATTAGCACTAGTATGAGCAAGAAAAAGATTTTGATCAAGGCTCACTTTACTAATTAAATTCGTTCTATTATTAAGAGAATACTTTGTACCAAACTTTAAAGTGACAAGGCTCGTTTCATTTTGAGTATACCCTCTTCTTGAAGTATGAGTGTAATCGATCTTTCGTATAGAAAAACCATAGAAAGGACTTAGAAGTGGGAGCTCTTTAAAACTTTTTTGTGTCCAAAGAAGTCCAAACCCTACACTTTCTTTTGTCCTGAACGTATTATCAGAATCTCTTGTATCTTTACTAACAAATAGTTTCTCTTCGAGAAAGCCAAATGAAAAAGACAAACTCTCTCTGGTAAAGATATCTCTAGGCGTATAACTTTTAATCTCTACAACTTTTTCTTTTTCACCTACGACAACATCTTGTGCTGAGTTTTTATTTAACGTCGCTGCTTTGGCCATAAGCTGCTTCTTATCCAATTTAAGTCTCGACTTTATATCTGGTACGAAACCTTTCTCACTATCAAGCTTCAAACCTGCTGGTGGAATATACTCTCCAGAGTCAGCATTTATATCTCCCGAGTCTTTATCTATATAGACACCAAGTTTTTTATTTAACTTACTTACATTACTTGGAGCAACATAAAGTCCTGTACTCATATCGAGAAAACCACCAGCTTTAGGAGCATAGATCTTTTTCTTTTTATCAACAATTCCTTCAAGAGGCGCATCCTGCTTAAAAGATTTAATGGCTAAACGCTGATCAGAAGGATCAATTTGAGCTTTTCTTTTGGAGGTTTTTTCTTCAAGACCATCATTCTTATATAATAAATTAAGTTGTACAGGGTTTATTTTAACTGGAAGAGAAACAGTGTCCATTTTATTGACCGTACCACTAAACTGACCTTGTTTTACAACGACACTCTTTTTCTTTTGAAATATTCTTTTTAAGTCTGTTTCTTTTCTAGACTTCTGCTTAACTTTTACATTATTTTTATCATCTCTTTTAACTTCATAATCCTTATTTTCTTGATCATTCATTTTAACCATGGCCACTTCACCTTTATAGGTTAAAAGGGATGTTAAATTGCCCTCGGGATTATAGACAGTCTGAAACTCTGTACCTCGAACGGCCATGGCCGCGTTTCTTGTTTTAATAAAGAATTTATTTTTATTATTAGACCTACTTTTTTTAACACTCGTTCTAAGCTGACCTTTTAATAGGCCAACCACACCTGCATCTTTTCTAGTATTTCCTTTTACAATAAGTGCTTTAGAATTAGGCCCAATATTTAATTTTGTTTGATCGTTAAATATGATTTGGGCAAAGCTTTTTTGACCTGTAACAATTGAAGTATCTTCCTTAAGTCTCATTCCTCGTTTTAAAACAGTAGCATATCGTTTTGAGGAATTTAAAACGGTTACTTCCCCTCTCACTCTTGATACTCGAGCAACATAAGGCTTAGCTTTAGCAAATAAGTTAAGTGAAGTTATTAATACAACGAGAAAAGCTAGATATTTTTTCATTTCTTCTTCCTAAAGAATGTACTGATTATATCTAGATTATAACAAACAAAAGTGATTGCAGACAAAGAAATAAATTACTTGAGTGGTTTCATTTCCTTACCATCAAAATGGAAAGTAATTTGAGTTTCTTCCTGTGTTGTAGATAGATTGATAGGTCTTTTCCAGAGATTATAAATATTCCTCATGGTTTCAGCAGCAAATTGCATATCGAGATCAACACCTTGGTGACGATGGACAAGATGCAACTCTCCTCTATTGTTGAAATTACCTGACTCAACCTCTATTACTGGAGATCCAAAGTTTGTTAAGCTTGAAAGAAGCTTCTGCTTGATGGCCTCAAAGTCTCTATTATCAATTTCAAAACGACCTGAACGAGGATTATACTTATAAGTAAAAAGTTGCTGTCTTTCACAGAATTCTCGAGTAAAAAACTCATCAATAAAAGTAATATCATTATGAGATTTTCTAACTTCAAATATTTTTTCTCTGCCTAGCCCAGTATCTTTATGCCAATTTTCACGATCATGCATATTAGTACATTCATTATATTCTTTACCAAATCGACCAGTATTCCATCGATATTCGATATCCCTCATCATCTCAATTCCGATTTTGTAAGGATTAATGTTTTGCTTACTCATGGCCATGACACCACTATGTTTATCAGCAAACTCAATGATTTCTGAAGACTTTAAAGCTCTTTGAGTTAATATCGTTGAATGCCAATAAGAGGCCCAACCTTCATTCATAATTTTTGTCATTCTTTGCGGAAGAAAATAATAAGCTTCATCTCTTAAGCAACCTAAAATATCAGCTTCCCATTCTTGCAAAGGAGCAAACTCTATTAAATATTTCATAATATCACGTGGAGCAATGTGATCAGGTCTCATATCCAGTGGAGCTTCAATTGGTAACTCTTCTGGCACTTCATCTGTAATATTTTTTTTGTCACTTTTAATTTTTGAACGCATAAAGCTTCTTAAAGCTTGACTACGGTCCCCTTCTTCTTGCTCGCGAAGTTCTTCATTCATGGCCTTATAGTCTTTTGGTACTTTATCTCGCCCGCTATTATCTTCAAAAAGAACATTAATATCGAGAAGGTTTTCTAAAGAAAGAACTTTATCAACAAAGTCTTCAACTTTGTCTTGTCCATACTTATCCATGTACTTTCTGATTTTAGTTCCATGATTGGCCATTACGTCCATCATTGATCTATCAGTAGACTTGAACCATAGATTATTTTTGAAAAAGTCTGCGTGTCCATAAACATGGGCCATCACTAGTTTCTGATCAAGAAGATTATTCGCTTTTAAAAGGTAAGCGTAAACAGGATCAGTGTTAATAACCATCTCATAAATTTTAGATAGGCCATAAGCATAGCTCTTTGAAAGTTGGTCATATTCCATTCCAAATCTCCAATGAGGATATCGAGAAGGAAAGCCACCTTGAGCAGCTAAAATATTAATTGTATCGTAATCACAAACCTCGAAGACAACTGGATGAAAATCAAGTCCGTAGTCTATAGCATATTGATGAATTTCATCTTTGAGTCTAAGTAACTCACCACTTATGGGTTTGGTTCTATTCATTACTTACCTCTCCCTAAGAATTCTTTAATCGAATCAAGGATAGACTCTTTATTTTTGATTTTTGAAAGAGTTACCTCTTCAGAGTCTTCACCATATTTTCCATGAAGATCTTTATAGAATTGACCACTTCCGTAACGACTCTCTACCTGTCCATAGCAAAACATATTACTGGCCGGTAAAATATCGTTATCTAATATCTCGAGACAAAGTTTTGTATCATCAGTACTCCAATTATCCCCGTCACTAAAATGAAATGGATAGATATTCCATTCACTAGGATTATAATCGGCATCAATAATTTCACGGCAAAGCTTGAAAGCACTACTAATAAGTGTTCCCCCACTTTCTCTTGTTCTAAAGAAAGTATCTTCATCAACTTCTTTTGCTGTAGCGTCGTGAATGATGTAGCGAATTTCAATATCTTTATACTGGCTTTTTAACCAAAGATTTATCCAAAAAGATTCTGTTCTAACAATTTCTTTTTGCTCATCACCCATTGATCCTGAAACATCCATCATATAAATGACAACAGCTGCATTTTCATATTCAACAGTGGTAGAAGATGATCGATATCGCATATCACTTTTAATCGGAATAATAATTGGATTTTTTGGATCGTAAGTCCCTGTAGCAACCTGTCTCTTTAGAGCTTCTCGATATGACCTTTTGAAATGTTTTAAAGAGTCAGGTCCGACTGTACCAATAGAGCTATAGCGCTCTGAGGTCGAGGCCATTGACTTGTTTCCTTTAGGTTCAATTTTTGGAAGTTCTAATTCTTCCCCAAGAATTTGTGCAAGTTCATCAAGAGAGAGCTCAACTTCTAATTCTTTATTTCCCTCACCTTCGCCAGCTTCACCTTGACCAGGTTGTCCGTCTTCACCTTCTTGTCCATCAACTGGATCTCCAGGCTCACCATCACCTTGACCAACTCCACCTTGTTGTTTGTCCCCAAACTTAAAACGAGGAGTATCAATTGATGGCATTGGTATTTTATAGCTACCATCACCTTTTGGCAGAGGCATTTCACCGTTAGAAACGTATTTTTTGAGATTATCTCTAATACGTCCCTTAACAATTTTTCTAAACCGTGAATGGTCTCTTTTTATAGGGTGGTCCATAAACTTACCTTAATTAAAATTAACTTTTAGCTGAGTCACCTTTAGCAAAAATAGATGCTACAAAATTTAGAGCATCAGTTGCACAGATTTCACAGTAACCGTGATTCTTAATAAGACGACTTTTTACAACATCGATTTTCTCTTGAGTTTCTTTATCGACAACTTTCGAGATAATTGTTGTTAATTTGATTGAATCTTTTTGATCTTCAAAAAGCTTTAACTCTAAAGCTCTATGTAGTCTTTCATTCATTTTGTAATCAAATTGCTTACCTTCAATCGCAAGGGCTCCAATGTAGTTCATGATTTCTCTACGGAAATCTTCTTTACGACTCTCCGGAATATCAATCTTCTCTTCGATACTTCTCATAAATCTTTCATCAGCATCTTCAAGTCTATTACTATACTTGTTTCTGATTTTTTCTTTTTGAGTATAGGCCTTAACGTTATCGATATAGTTCGCACATAGAGTTTGAATTGCAGTCTCATCAACACTAATTGCTTTTTGAACATCATTCTTAACTGTATCTTCGTACTCTTGTCTGGTCATAGCAAGGTGATCTTTATACTTTTCAAGCTGCTCACTTCCATTAACAAGACTATGGTGCTTAAGTCCTGCTTCAAGTTCATTGAAAACCATGAACGGATTTAAACAACCCACATGACCGTTTTTAACAAGAGCATTTGAAATTTTATCTTGAATATAACGAGGAGAAATACCCTCAAGACCTTCTCGAATCGCTTCTTTACGAAGTTCTTTTACATTATCTTCATTATAACCTGGAAGAGTTTTTCCATTATATAATTTTAATTTTTGCAGAGATGTAAGATCACTTTTCTTTGGTTCCTCTAGTCTTGTTAGTACTGACCAAGTCGCGGCCATCTCAATTGTATGAGGAGCAATATGAACATGAGGAATTTTATCAGTATTGAAGTCTCGTTGATAAATTTTTACTTCATTACTTAGACGAGTAATATATGGAATATCAATTTTAACAGTTCTATCTCTTAGAGCTTCCATAAATTCATTATTTTGAAGTTTTCTAAATTCTGGTTCATTTGTATGGCCAAGAATCACTTCATCAATATCTGTTTGAGCAAATTTCTTTGGCTTAATACTCTGCTCTTGTGATGCTCCAAGAAGATCATAGAGAAACGCAACATCTAGCTTTAACATTTCGATAAATTCAACGATACCTCTGTTAGCAATATTGAATTCACCGTCAAAGTTAAAAGCTCTAGGATCTGAGTCAGAACCATATTGAGCAATTTTTCTATAGTTAATATCACCAGTTAGTTCCGTTGAGTCTTGGTTCTTCTCATCTTTTGGTTGAAAAGTACCAATACCAATTCTGTCCTTCTCACTTAAGACAAGTCTCTTAACTTTTATATGCTTCATGACCTTGGCCCAATTGCCTTCGTTCTTTTCCATATAAGCATTCATGATAAATCTGTCTGCAGGACAAACTTCACCACGAATTTTAATTTTTAATCCTTTCTCTTTTGCACTTTTGTTTATTTGTTCCAGGAATTGTGGACGAACATCAACTGGAATTAACTTAAGTGGCTCTTCATGCATTGGCGAAGCAAAAACTTTTTGACCACCAAGGATTTCGGTTTCTTCATCATCAACCCACTCAAAAGTATAGAGGGCACCATCATCAGTTTTTGAATAATGCTCTAATCCTTTCTTAATAAGCCTAGAAATAGAAGACTTCGCAGAACCAACCGGCCCGTGAAGAAGAAGAACTCTTTTTTCAGTTCCATAACCTGCCGAAGCTGACTTAAAAAAGTTAACAAGCTTCATAAGATGAACATCAATACCAAAAACAGCGTCTTTTCCGTTTTCAATAGGATCATCGAAGAAGTGGTAACGAGTAATTTCTTTTTTATACTCAGTATATTGTGAAGTTCCGTAAGACATGATCATGTCATGGATTCGTTGAAATGAATTTCTCGCGATTCTAGGATCATTCATTACAAGATCAACATATTCTTGAAATGAACCAGTCCAATGAAGATGTGAAAAATCTTCTGCACGATAGTTTTCATTCATAAATTCTTCAATATTTATATTTGCCATTTTGGTACTCTCCCGTCCTTAGAGATTTGTGATGAGGAGGATCTCCTCTCTATATACTCTTTCATTATAACGAACTGTGGATGGAGAAAAAAGCAATATCTTCAAATACTTAAAATATTTTTCTAGTGTCAAAAAGCACCCCCTGCCCACAACCAATTAGTTGACAAAAATTCAAAGGCCTATGACAATAGAAGAGAAATAATTATTAGGTGGAGCTTATATGGGACTAATTGCCTCGGGTTTATGCGATATTGGAATGAAGAGGAAGACTAATCAAGACTCTATCTATCTCAATACTAAAAAACATATTTACGTTGTCGCTGACGGGATGGGTGGTCATAACGGTGGTGATATCGCTAGCAAAATGGCAGTTACCCATATACCTGAGTATTTTCTTGGCCATCTCAATGATGATCCCATCGAAACAAGTCGAAGTGCTATCCAGTTTGCCAATTCAGAAATAAAGAAACGTGGTGAGAAGGACGAAAACCTTGTTGGAATGGGTACAACAGCAGTCTCATTTTTATTTAAAGGTCCAAATCTTTACTTGGGTAATGTTGGCGATAGTAGAGCTTACTTAGTTTATAAACAGAAACTATTTCAAATGAGTCGTGATCACAGTCTGGTTCAAGAAAAACTCAACCTTGGACTTTATAATAGAGAGCAAGCTGCTGATGATCCTCAGAAAAATGTACTCGTAAGAACCGTTGGCTTTGACGAAGAAGTAGAAGTTGATGTTTTTTCTTTTAAAGTGCACCGCAATGATATCTTTCTTAGTTGTTCTGACGGACTTCATGGAAAAGTGAGTGATCCGGATATCCTTCATATCATTAATAAATTTATACCAGAGCCTGCTAATGCAACTCAACAAGATGTGGATGATTGTTGTAAATTTCTTGTGAATCAGGCCAATCAAAACGGTGGGAATGATAATATTTCTGTTATAATTGTTGTTGCGCAATAGATCATTTTTTTTTACAAGACATTAACCACATTACCTAGACTTAACAAGCCTGAGACTTTAAAATATCGTATCAAATAATTAAATGACTAAGGTCAATATGAACCGCTACTTTACATTAATGATTGTTCCAGAAAGAGATAAAGGTGTTCGTTCTTTTCGAATCCCTCGTCTTATTTTTCATGCAATGCTTTTTTTAATGGTCGTAGTCTCTCTCATTATAAGTATTTTAATTTATGATTATTGGAAAATTCTCAAACAAGTTTACGAAAATAAGCATTTAACCATTGAGAATCGTCAATTGAAAGAACAGATCCAGCTATTTCAAATGAAAATAAATGGCCTGACTGATGACCTTGAAAGAATTCAAACTTTTGAAAAGAAACTTCGAATTATTACAGGTATTGAAAAAGCTGACCTCACTAAAAATTTAAAAAATACTGAAAACCTTCCGAGTAATGACATAAAAGAAAATGATAAAGAGATAATTGACCTCAAGCCTCAAAGCTCACAGAAAGTCCCTCTAGAAAAAACCCTCTTTGAAAATTTAGACAGTTTAAAAAACTTTGATGATCAAAAAGAATTTATCAATCTTAAGAACTTGTATGAAAAAAAGATAGCCACAAGTTTTGGCTTGCAGACGGGATATAACTACACAAAAGATTGGAGTTCTCTTAACAAACAATCATTCGAGCTTGCAGGAAAGTATGCAGAGTTTGATTATAAATATTCCCAGATTAAAGGTTTCGTTAATCGTTTAGAAAAAAATATACATGAACTTGATCAGTACTTATTAGATAAGGATAGTTTTTTGCGTTCTACGCCGACTCTCTTACCTACTAAGGGATGGATCACAAGTTATTATGGGCCGAGAATAAGCCCAACAAGTAAACGTCTTCGTATGCATGAAGGTATTGACATTGGTGCAAGGACTGGAACGTCCATTGTTGCCAGTGCAGATGGAAAAATTTCTTTCGCTGGTGTTAAACCAGGCTTTGGAATGTTTGTACAAATAGACCACGGATATGGGATAGAGTCTTTCTATGCCCATGCCGAAAGTTTATTCGTCAAACGAGGTCAAACCGTTTCGCGTGGAGACCTCATTGCCGGGATTGGAAACACTGGTGCCTCTACAGGTCCTCACCTTCATTACGAGATAAGAGTTAACGGTACTCCCGTTGACCCGCTTTATTTTGTATTAGATTAGTTAAAAATTTATATTTATTTATTATGAGGAGCAAATACCATGCTTAACCCGATCAAAGCGATCTTTGGAACTAAGAACACCAGAGACCTAAAAGCATTAAAACCACTAGTTCAAGAAGTCAACGCTCTTGAATCTAAGATGGAGCAATTATCTGATGAAGAGCTTCAGGCCCAAACACCTAAGTTTAAAAAACTTATAGCAGATGGTGCGACACTTGACTCAATTAAGGCCGAAGCTTTTGCAACAGTAAGAGAAGCATCTAAAAGAGTTCTTGGAATGAGGCCATTTGATGTTCAGTTAATGGGTGCAGCTGTTTTAAGCTCTGGAAAAATTGCTGAAATGAAGACAGGTGAAGGTAAAACCCTTACCGCCACATTGGCCATGTATCTTAAAGCACTCACAGGTAAAGGAGCTCACCTCGTTACAGTTAACGACTATCTTGCTTCTAGAGATGCTGAAGAAATGGGAGTTCTTTATTCTTGGTTAGGATTAACTTCAGGTTGTATCATTGCAGACATGGACGATGAAGACCGTAAAGAAGCCTATCGTTCAGATATAACTTACGGAACTAATAATGAATTTGCTTTTGATTATCTTCGAGACAACATGAAATTTGATCTTGAAGATTATGTTCAACGTGGACATCACTACTGTATTGTGGATGAGGTCGACTCTATTCTTATTGATGAAGCAAGAACCCCTCTACTTATCTCCGGTCCTTCGGAAGGAGATACTGATATTTATCAAATCGGTAATAAAGTTATTCCACAACTAGAAAAAGATAAGCACTTCACTGTAGATGAAAAAGCTCGAAGTGCTATTTTTACTGATGAAGGTATTTCTAAGGTTCAAGAAATTCTAAAGATTGATGATCTTTTTAATCTTGAACACAACAGTCTTCTCCATACACTTAATCAAGCCCTAAAGGCCCATAACCTTTTCAAAAAAGATGTTGATTACGTTGTAAAAGAAGGAAAAGTTATTATCGTTGATGAGTTCACCGGTAGACTTAAAGATGGAAGTCGTTGGTCAGACGGTCTTCATCAGTCAGTTGAAGCGAAAGAAGGTGTTGAAGTAAAGTCCGAAAACCAAACGCTTGCATCTATTACCTTTCAAAATTATTTTCGTCTCTACAAAGGTCTTGCTGGTATGACTGGTACTGCCGACACAGAAGCAGAAGAATTTGGAAAAATTTATTCACTTGAAGTTGTTGTTGTTCCCACAAATGTTCCTGTGGAGAGAGTTGATAACCCTGATGTTATTTATAAGACAAAAGATGCCAAGATTAAGGCAGCAATTAAACTCATTAGAGAGTTACGAGAAAAGGGTCAACCAGTTCTCGTTGGTACCTCTTCTATTGGAAGCTCCGAAGAGTTTGATGAGGCCCTTACTAAAGCAGGTATCCCGCACAATGTATTGAACGCGAAACAACACGAAGCTGAAGCAACAATTATTGCCAATGCTGGCCATAAAGGTTCTGTTACCATTGCTACTAACATGGCCGGACGTGGTACTGATATTAAACTGACAGAAGAAACAAAGGCCCTCGGTGGTCTTTATATTGTTGGTACTGAAAGAAACGAAGCACGAAGAATTGATAATCAATTAAGAGGACGTTCAGGAAGACAAGGTGATCCTGGTGCTTCAAAATTCTTCCTATCTCTAGAAGATGATTTAATGAGGATTTTCGGCTCTGATCGAATTAGCGGATTCATGAATACTTTAGGTATGGAAGAGGATGAGCCTATCGAGCATAGAATGATATCAAATGCCATCGCTAAAGCTCAGAAAAAAGTTGAGAGTCATAACTTTGAAATACGTAAGCACTTACTTGAATATGATAACGTTATGAATGAACAAAGAAGAGTCATTTACCGAGTAAGAAAAGATATTCTTAGTGACAACGGAAATATCGAATTCCTGCAAGAGATGATCGAGGATGTAACAGAAAATGTTGTAGACCTTTATCGAACAGACAAGAAAGTCCCTATTGAAGCTTGGGATTGGGAAGGTCTTGCAAAAACTTTTAAAACAACATTTCATACTGATTACTCAGTAAGTGTAGATGAGTGCCTTAAAAAACACGACGGTGATATTGAAGTCTACTTTGCAAATATTGGAAAAGAATTACTCGAAAAGAAATTTTCTGAATATGATCCTGAACAAGTAAAAATGGCGTGTAGAGAAATTTTACTCTCAACTTTTGATCAGCACTGGAAAGATCATTTGCTCTCAATGGATCATGTAAAAGAAGGTGTTAATCTAAGGGCCTATGCTCAAAAAGATCCTCTCACTGAATACAAGAGAGAATCATTCAAGCTTTTTGAAACAATGCGTGTTGAAGTAAAAAAGTCAGTCGTAGATAACATTTTTAGGGTAAAATTATACTCAGAAGAAGAAATTGAACAGTTAAGAAAGCAACATCAAGAAGAACTCGAAAAGCAACTTGAAGCTCATAAAAAAGCTGTTGATAAAGAAGAGTCTCAAGCAAAAGCACAAAGAGACGCTCAAAAAACAGCTCCAATTGAGCGAAAGGCCATGAAGGTTGGAAGAAATGATGCTTGCCCTTGTGGTTCAGGTAAGAAGTTTAAGCATTGTCACGGTGCTTAGAAAATAAGTCAGGAGGATTAGCTTTATGAGTGGAGATGACGAAGATCTAACACGATTAGAAGACCTTTCAGAATTTCTTCATGAAGATGATCCAGAGACTGATAAATTATTAAAAGATGAAGAAGAACTTCCTGAAGTTCCCGAGCCGACTTTAGCAGATGATGGAATAGTTGAAATGCCTTCTACTCCAGAAGCTGAGCCCGAGCAAGACGATGCCTTTTCTGATATTGAAGAAGAATCTGATGCTAGTGAAGAAATCTCATCAGAGTTTTTTAATGAGGCCACTAACCCCGATATTGAAGTTCCGGATGTTCCTACTTCCAACACTGAAGATGAACAACCTGCTGAGGAAGAGGATAATACTTTCGGGGAATCAACTAACTTTGAAGATGATAACGCCTTTGGAGACTCAACTGATTTTGAAGATGATAACGCCTTTGGTGACTCAACTGAAGCTGAGGCTGAGTCTGAAACAGAAGACGATAATACTTTTGGGGAATCAACTGATTTTGAAGACGATAACTCCTTTGGAGATTCAACTGAGTCTGAATCTGAAGTAGAAGACGATAATACTTTTGGGGAATCAACTGATTTTGAAGACGATAACTCCTTTGGAGACTCAGCTGATGCAGAAACTGAAGGTGATTCACTTGAAGTTGAAGTTGAAGTTGAAGTTGAAGAAGATAATACATTCGAAGAACTTCCATCAAATCTAGAACCCTCTACTACACCACCAAAAGAAACTCCTGTTCCAAGAGAAAACTTTAGTGATGTAAAAGACTTTGGAAATAGTATATCCTATGGGGTTGTTAGCCACGGCGGTAATCCCCCGTTCAGCATTATCTTAAGAGATATTAAGTTTCATGATGATGCCGACGACATTATTATATTAATGAAAGAGCATGGCCTATGTCCTGATAGCGATGAGCAATCTCTTAGAGAAATGATGGAGTCTGGAAGTTTACTCATTAGCCAAATTTCAGAATACAGTGCCATTTACTTGGCCCATAAAATGAGACGTTTTGATTGTAATATACTTGTTGGTCTAAGCGATCAACTACATCCAAGTAAAAGCTATAGCCATGATAGTAAAGGTCTGGTTAGCAAATACAACCTAAAGCAAAATATTAGCGAAGAATTAGTTATCAAGGAAAAGAAAGTTGCCATGGAGTCAATTCTTGCGGTTACAACTCCAACAATAGAAGGCCATAAAATTGTAAAGTATTTAGATCTTTTAACTTCACACTCAGTGGTTGAAGATGTTGATTTACAATCATTAAAAAAATCAACAAAGCTCTTAGAAGATCAATCGGAAGAAGAATTTCTAGATATCTTACTTAAAGATTCATCAGTACAAGAAGAATCTAAATATGAATTCGGAATAAATGATACCTACAAAGAACTTGTATCTCAACTTCAGGCCATGGCCTACAAGATTGAAGCAAATGCCATTGTTGGTATAAACTTTCAAATTTCGCCTCTCGTACAAAAAGAAAGTGATGATACCACATCAATCCTTTATAAAATTACTTGTTCAGGAAATGGAGTGATAGTCGATGAACTCTAGGAGTATTGACTCACACTATCCTTGTTTAATTGTAGGTGGTGGTATTGTTGGTGCAGGTATTTTTAGAGATCTATCACTACATGGCATTCCAACACTTCTCATAGACAAGAAAGATTTCACCAGTCAAACATCACAGGCCAGTTCCAAGATGCTTCACGGGGGAATACGATATCTTGAAAACTTCGACTTTAAACTTGTATTTGAAGCTCTCCATGAAAAAAACTTATGGTTAAAAATAGCTCCTCACCTATGTTATGAACAAAGATTTGCTATACCTGTTTATCAAGATGACAAAAGACCTTTATGGATGATTAGGTGTGGACTCTTTCTTTATGATTTTTTATCAAGTTTTCAAAATACTTCTCATGGTATTTATAATAAAGAAGAAACCATTAAACATTTTCCTGAAATAAAAAAAACAAAACTCAAGGGTTCAGGGGTTTATTCAGATGCTGTCGTTGACGATGCAAAGTTAACCCTTGAAGTAATATACGATGCTCTTGAAAACCCTCATTGCAAAGCTGAGAACTATCTCTCCTTTGAAAGTGTTACCAAAACTAAAGATGTCTATTATGTCACTTTAAAAGATGAACTCTCAGGTGAGAAATTGAACATCACTTGTGACAAATTAATATTTGCCACTGGTCCCTTTACTGACAATGTTTTAAAGAAAGTTGATATTTTTAATTGGAGTCCAAAACTTCTACCTTCGAAAGGTAGTCACTTATGGATTAAAGAAAATTCTTTAAAGTTAGATGGTCCGGTTGTGCTAACTCCAGCAGACGGAAGAGTTATTTTTGTAATACCTCAAGGTAAGAAGATACTTGTAGGAACAACTGAAACAAATGTAGAAGAAAACCTTTTTGACTTAACTGCTAGTCAAAAAGATATTGACTACTTACTTGAAAATTTAAAACACTACTTTCCAGATTCAAATATTGAGGAAAAGGATATCCTCTCAACCTTTTGTGGCATTCGCCCTTTAGTAAAAGATGATGCCTCTAGTACTAAAGGAAAAACGGCAAGAGAACATAAAGTAATACAACCTGATATCGCAACTTACGTTATTATAGGTGGAAAATATACAACCTTCCGTGTGATGGCCCAAGATATCGTACAAGAGGTTTGTCATGCTTATAAGCTACCTTTCAATCCAAATAAAACATTATCTCCTTTAAGAAGAAACTCAAGTAGACTCTCTTTCAAAGAGGATCCAATATCTATAAATTGTGTTCTTGATTGTTTAAAAAATGAGCTTCCGAAAACATTTGAAGATCTAGTAAAGAGACGCTTAGGAATTGATAGTCGAAAGCATTGGCCTAATGATGAAGAATTCTCATCTTTTTTTAAAAGTATAAAGAGCGAGTTAAATAAATTTATTAAAGTAGAAGATCAAGATATTGAAAACTTCTTATAGTCTTTGTTATCTTTTGTTATCTAAGGCCACTTACCAACGATAAGCAATTCCCATAAGTAAACGCGGTCCTGACACAACTTTTGTATACGTCGCATCTTCATTTTCTATTACATAACTCTCTGATCTTTTGTAATAATCGAGAACCCCTCTAAAACCAAAGCCCCTCTTGGTAAAGTATTTAACCCCCCCACCTAAATATAGAAAGTTAGAGGAGCCAGAGAATGTATTACTTGTTTGAGTAGAGTCCGGATCGAGAAAGTCAATCGTATCACTTGCATCACCAACTCCAGCACCAATAGTACCAAAACCAATAAATCGACCATATGTAAATGGACTGTGTAGAAAGTGATAACTCGCACTCAAGCCATATTCTAAAACAGTACTTGTAACTTGCTGACCTTGAACAGAGTCACTCTTAATTGTAGAGCTATGAACAATTCCGCTAATACTCAATTTATTAAGAAAGCTACCTGGTTTATAGAAGTACTTCTCTACCCCTAGTGAAAAATCTACCGTAGCACTTTGGCCATTAGATGAACCACGCTCACCATATTCTATTGTACTACTTAGGTTATTGAGATGGAGGAGGCCCCAAGCCTCAAAGTCTTTTCGTGGATCTTCGCCACTTGTATTGGCGTTGCCCATTAGAAATTGATTATCTTCTTTAAAGGAAGCAAGTTCTTTTTGATCACCTTCAGTTAAAACTCTCCCTGTAGGCATTCCCTCTGAAATTCTCTCTCTTAAAATCGTTGTTTCGATAGGACTTTCTGTCACATAAACACTCTTGGTTGGGTCCTCTGTGACCTTAACAGGTGTTGTAATTTTGATATTCACTACCTTATCTGGAAAAACGGAATTAACATCAATGATTCTATAAATACTCCAAATAGATCGTGTTGGAGATGATTTAACAACTACACCACGAGCAATTACACCTGTCGTTAGAAAAAACTTTGCATGATCACCTACGACCAAACCATCCTCTAAGCCTCTATTTATTAAAACAGTCTTTTTACTAGCACTTACTTTTAAGAATCTGGTAGTTAGTTTCTCATTTATTTCTAGAGCACTGACTGAACCAATTAAAATAGTGAGTATCATTAAATATTTTACTGTTTTAAGTATTTTCATATTATCCTCAAATCACATCATTAAAAATAAAAATTAACCCCAAAAACCATTTTCGTTTGTGAGTTAACAAAGTCTGAATTTATATTATCATTTAACGTTTCTATTGCCGTATATTTGATTGCTTCCTGAGTGATCATAAAGTTAAGACCTACTCCGATCTTAACGAAGTCATCCACTGTATCACCTGCCTTAAAACGATACTTAAGTCCGAGGTGATAAGCAGGCAGTGAAACAAATGAATATGAGTAATCATTAGTAAGGCTAAAAGAAGTGACATCAGCGTTACCTCTTTTAAAGCCTACTCCGACATAAGGTAAATACTTATTTAATTTAGAAGGAGCATTCCAAAAATACCAATTCCCATGAATTTTAATTGAGGCTTCAGAAAAGCGACCATTGATACCACCTATATCATAATGCCCAATCCCTCTTTCAAACTGAGCTTCAAGAGTAAAGTCGGTTAGACTCTCCAAACTATTGGCCAAATGAAACTCATAACCAAACGAAATGGAGTAATCAGCACTTTGATGGTTGGGGTCTGCTGCGGATGAATTATCACTAATACCTGAAGCATACCTAATACTAATCTCGTGAGATGCTTTTTCTTCTAGTACAGACTTTTGTCTTCTTAATTCCTTCTCTATTCCTGATCTTATATAAAAGTCTCTTAGTTGATCATCAGATAGACCTGAGCTATGAAGTGGACCACCAGCACGAACTTTCTCAATAGCAGAAGGTGAAACAATTTCCTTTTGAAATTTAGCTTGTTTCATCTGTTTATAAATGGATTGATAATCACTATCTCTTTTAGATTCTGAAGCATCTCTTTCTTGAGTATAATAAAGGCTCTCAATTCCGCTATTTAAATTAGATAGTTTCTTTGTTGAACCTTTTGTCGTTAAATCAAAAACTTCAAAGTTTTTTGAATCTTTTACTGTTGAGATTTTTTTGGCCGTCTCTCTTGGTGGTGAATACTTAACTTTTTTTACTTGATTAAAGTTTTCATCAACTTCTTCTCCATTTCCAACCCAAGGAGTACTTTCAACGATCTCCATATCTTGGGCCTTTGTCGGATAAGACTCAAAAAGCTTTTCAGAACTTTTAAATTGGTCTTCTAAAAAAACCAAATCTTCAGGAACACTCTTGTCTCTCTTATTTTTATAAAGTCTATCTCCAACATTCTTTGTATGTCTGACTTTTAATGGTCGTCTTTGGTCATTTGAAATATCAAAAATAACAATCTCTTTATCCCTTTCAATGAGACTATAGTTTTCAATATTCCTTAAAAACCAGTAACTATAATTATTATGAACTTTTATGGCCTCGCCATCGGCGATAAAGATATATTTAGGTTTCTTAAACCCTAGTGATTTATCAACAAAGTAGAGTTTACCTTTCGTCCCAATTTTTACTCCTTCAAATTTTCCGTTATCAACAATGACAGACTTTTTAGAAGTACTAATTTCCTTAACTCTTACGACTTTACCATGCTGCGCAAAAACAGAAGTTCCCAACAATAACGCAAGAATCAATGGATTGAGGTAAACACTTTTCATTTTTCTTCCTTGAAAAACGATAATAATATCTTGTAACTTATTATATTTTAACACAATCGGCCTTTATTGCGAGAAAGAAGACAATTTTTCTTAAGATTTTGCTTCATATTTCATCTAATATTTAGCTCTTGCTCAAAGATGAAAAAAAATCTATAAATAGTTGAATAATATAAGAATCTATTGGGGATAACGCATGGCTAGAAAGAAAACAAAGCAAATATTTCGTTACAATTGCACAATTACTGATGAAGAGTTTAAAACAACTCGAAAAATTGATAATACTGACGAATTAATCTCTGTTAAAGCTTTTTATGAGCTTAACCCAGACAAAGACGATAGACCTGAACATATTAAAATCTTATTAGGTGAAAACGAATAATTTTCTCAATTCTAAGAACTAAAAGGTAAATTTATGAAAACAAGAAATGTCATCATTATTGGTAGTGGTCCTGCTGGTTATACAGCTGCTCTTTATGCTTCTAGAGCAAATCTAGAACCATTAGTTATCGAAGGTCATGAGCCTGGCGGACAATTAACAACGACTACTGACGTAGAGAACTTCCCAGGATTTCCTGAAGGAGTTATGGGTCCCGACCTTATGACCAATATGAAAAAACAAGCACAGCGCTTTGGAACAGAATTTCTTACAACACATGTAAAAGATGTTGATCTTTCAAAAAGACCCTTCTCTTTAAAATGTGAAAATGGTGACGAGTTTTTAGCAGACACCCTTATTATATCAACAGGTGCATCTGCAAAATACTTAGGACTAGAAAATGAAAAAGAGTTAATTGGTAAAGGTGTTAGTGCCTGTGCCACATGTGACGGATTTTTCTATCGAGATAAAGTTGTCCATGTTGTTGGCGGTGGAGATACGGCCATGGAAGAAGCTAGTTTTTTAACAAAATTTGCTTCAAAAGTTTATGTAGTCCATAGAAGAGATACTTTAAGAGCTTCAAAACCTATGCAGGAAAGATGCTTAAAAAATCCAAAAATAGAGTTTGTTTGGAACAGTGAAGTTAAAGAAATAGTCCATGATGAAACTGGAGTTACAGGTATCAAGGTTTTCAACTCAGAAACTAATGATACAACTCTAAGAGAAACGGACGGTCTTTTTATGGGAATTGGACATTCTCCAAATACTGGTTTTTTGAAAGGTCAGATTGACACCGATAAAGCAGGTTATATCATTCCTACAAATGCACCTCACCCAGACACTAATGTTCCTGGGGTATTTGCTTGCGGGGATGTTCAAGATTCATATTACCGACAGGCCATTAGTGCCGCTGGTAGTGGTTGTATGGCGGCAATTAGAGCTGAAAGATTTCTAGAAGACTCTGAATAATCGAAATAGTTAAGACTATTTCGATACTATCCTCAGGATAGTAAGGAATATTTTTCCGAGTATAGTTCACTACTATTCGTCAAATTTCCAGCACTTCCAACTTTATCTCACTTGACCCTGTTTTTTTAACAGGGTCTTTGACATTAGACCCAAAAATTTGAAACAATAAATACAGTTTCAGCAAGGAAGACTGAGGCCATGTTACTAATGCATAAAAAACCAAGGAAGGTTGAAATGCTATTTAACTACAATACTCTTAAAGTAATTCTCGATACCAGCACACGAAGTATCAAGGTTTTTTTAAACAGACCTGAAGACAATAATCGTTTAAATATTGAAATGCTTTTTGAACTAGAAGGCTTAGCAAGTTGGCTAACATCACATCTAGAAGTTAACTCTGTGGTCATTTCATCTGAAACAGATGAGTTTTGTTCTGGCTTTGACTTGAACGAATTAAAAATCATGAGTGACGAAAAAAGGTATAAATACCTAGCACGATTTCAAAGAGTCATTCAATCTTACAAAGCTCTTCCTCAAACAATAATATGTGATTTAAGAAATGGAGCTTCTTCCATGGGCATTGAGCTCGCATTAGCTGCAGATATTAGATTAATAAATAAAAAAGGCCAATTAAACTTTAACTTTTTAAAAGAAGCCTGGGTTCCAATGTGCGGAGGGATTTCACTTCTAGCAGAGCTTGTTGGTAAATCAAATGCATGGCAATGGGTACTTAGTTCAAAAAAAGTTGAAGCAGATCGGTTAATTAACTCTGGATTCGTCCTCGACTACAGTGATTCCTGTGATGAACTAATGAAAACAATTTCTGAGCAAAGTCCAGTTGCTAGAATTCAGGCCAAAAGAGCTTTTTACGATACTGTCCATAAGCAGTTTGATGAATCTATTCATTTTGATACAGCTTGTGCTCAAGCATCAATGAAAACTGATGACTGGAGACTTGAAAATGAAGATTCTGAGGAATTTACAGCAGCAAGAGACTTCAGTACCAATGTTAAAACGAATTATACGAATACTCCGCATATGTAAAAATATGTCGATTATGTTTTGGGATAAAAAAAGGTCACTCATTTAGTGGCCTTTTTTATTAAAATTTAATGAGGGGTCTTACTTCGTAATCTTCTAATGCTTCACTAATCATTTTGAAATCTGGAGTGATTCCTAAAATAAAGCCACCACCTCCGGCACCACATAACTTCAAAGAGAACTCACCTGTTTCATTTCCTTTGCGCCAAATATCATGAAAAAGAGTGGGGATCATTGGTTCCATCAATTCGTATTGAAAGCCACTTAGCCTTCTAAAATTGTTTACTAACTCAACAGAGTTTCCTTTTAGAAAACTATCGATACAAAGATTCGTAAGTGGAAGTAGATCATTAATGAGTGAATTTTCGAAATCTTTATTCTTACATTTCTCTAAGAATAAATTTACTAATGGTTCTGTTTTACGACTTCGACCAGTATTAAGAAGAAAGAGTCCACCTTTACGGTCTGTAAAAGTAGGAAGTTCAACTGGCCCCATCTTTTGACCTTTATCAATAAGGATAGGTCTATTGAGATATGAAATAAGCGGGTCAACACCAGAAGAAGAACCATGAAAGTGATTCTCCATTAAGGCAAAGTTCTTTTTTAGTTGTGATGGGTTTAATGTATTTTTCTCAACCGGTGTACTATAGCGATCATATAAAGCTGCACAAAGTGCTCCACTGCTTCCTACACCATAGCCCATAGGAATAGTACTGAGGAAATGTAACCCCTGCCCTACATCAAATTGAAAACTGCTACTATCAAATTCAAATGGAAGAGAACCTTCCCTATCAAGTTTATGCATATACTTACTAAAGGCCTTTAACTCACTGTCATCTACCTTTTGCTGTTCTTTCTTAAAAGTCAGCCCACCATCAAAAAGATCAAAAGGAATCGACAAGGCCATTGATTGTTTTATAACCGTATATTCACCGAATAGTAATACTTTTGAATTAAACTTTTTAGAAGTATCTGTGTTCATAGGCTATTGAATCATCTCAGGACCATTTCCTAGCTCATCGTGAATAACCTTGAAGTTTTTTACTTTATCATTAAACCATTTCATAACGACATCTAGATTGTCACTTGGATATAGAATATGAACATTCGGTCCTGCATCTAATGTAAAGCAGATAGGAATACTTGTTTGTTCTCTAAACTTTCGAACCTCTTCTATAATCTGTAATGTTCCAGGTCGCATGAGCATATAACTTTCTGACGAAGTCATCATCATAGCATGTAGACTTAGGGCTTCAGCTTCAACGATTTTAATGAAACTATTAGTGTCCCCAGACTTTAAGGCACTTAAACATAAACTATAATTAGCATGAGCTTGAGTAAACCTTTCATTTGCAAAAGGATGGTTATTCATCAGTGCATGTCCAACTCTAGAAGAAACGGCTTTTTCTTGATCATCCACAATAACAATGGAGTCTCTATAATTTTTAAAATTCGAATGTAGTTCATTAGAGAAACTTAAAGCATAGTGATCATTACCAAAGGTAGGATGATCACCCCAGCATGCAACTTCAGCAAAAAGGCTACGACTTGCACTACCACTTCCTATTCTAGCAAGAAAGCTTGAGCGTTGAATAAACTCTTCTTCATTTAAATCAAGTCCAAGTGATCTTTCAAAGCTAACGAGGTTCAATGCAAGAGCTGCCATAGCTGAAGCACTAGACGCAATTCCAGCAGAGTGAGGAAAGCTATTTTTTGAATTTATAATAAAATGATAGTGATTAAGCTCTGGAATATAATCTATAATCTTTTCAAAAAACTGATCCAGTTTACTATGAAAGCTCTTCTTACTCTGTCCCTCAAACATGAACTCATAAGTTAAGCTTCCTTCTTCTTTAGGTGACCATTCTAGACTCGTTTCAGAAAAACAGTTTTTAAGTGTAAAGCTTACCGAAGGGTTACATGGTATTTGAACTTCTTTCTTTCCCCAGTATTTTACAAGAGCTATATTAGATGGAGCCCTCCACGAAGAGCTTCCTGATTTTGTTATGTCTAATTTTTTTAATCTTTTAGTGCAAGAGTTCATTTACTGGTGCTTCAGTGTTGTTAATGAGTTCATCAAACTGAAAAACAACATCATGCCCTTTCTTATTAAAGTATTTCTTTGTTTCTTCAAATGATTTTTCAGAAGTTGCGAGCATAAAATCTCCGCCCCAAGCTCCTAATGATTTTATCTCTCCCCAGAAGTCAGGAAACGATTCAGCTTTAACTGGTGGGTAATCTATGATTTGAGAGATGAGATTCTCATGCTCAATTATTAAATTATTGAATATTTTTAAATCGCTACAAGTTAAAAACTTCTCTGTAATATCTGTAATCTTTTTAATAATATCTCTATTGGTAAGATTCATATCTCGATAACGTGAAATACCTGTTCTACTGTCTTGCTTATGTCCTCTATAAACGAAGTAGAGGTTTTCTTTGAAAGAAGGGTTAAACTCACTTGGAGACCAGTTTGGTCCATTCTTAAACTTTTCATAAACAAGAGGTCTTTCAGACTGAGCACAGGCAATATCGTAACCAGAACCACCAGTTGTTTTGAAGAGTAATTCAAATGGTGAGACATAGGCCCACTGAGCAATATTATATATAAGAGTAGAGCTTGAACCAAGACCCCATTCAAGTGGAAAGCCTAATTGAGTATCAACAGAAACATCAACTTCATCTCTTAGGAAATGTTTATTCTCTGACCTAGCGGCACGAAGTAACTTCTGCAACATTTCTATCTCAGGAGTTAATTCCCCCTCAACAAGATTAAATTGCCAAAACTCAAGCTTTGCTTCAAACCAAAGATCCCCATTGAGGTCAAAACTTTTCCAATGAAGCATTGGAGAAAAGCTTTGAGAGTATCGAACGCCCATAGACTGACCATACTTCGTTGGAAGGGCCAATCCTTTTGCACCATCAAGAATTACATATTCTCCCGTAAGAAGAAGCTTTCCTCTTCCGTAGAAAAATTGATCATATTTTTCAGAAGAAACAACATGAGTTTGATGAAGTTCTTCTATTTTATTTTTATTACTGTGTGCATTCTCTATATTCATTAATCCCTCTTCTCTCTTATCTCTTAATCTCTCAAAATTCTTTACTGGTAGTTTCTGATGCTTCCAATAAACTCTCTTACAAGTTGAAATGAAATGATCTTATCTTCGAAATTTAGCTTTGCAGCTTCCCTTTCCTCTTCATTTGCTTCGAGATGATTTAAAATATTCATTAAGTGCATCTTCATGTGACCTTTTTGAATACCTGTCGTTACTAAGCTTCTAAGTGCTGAAAAATTCTGTGCAAGACCAATGGTTGCTGTAATCTTCATTAGATCTTTTGCATCAGGGTTACCTAAGATATCTAAAGTTGTTTTTGCCATTGGGTGTAGGGCCGTTAAGCCTCCGACAGTTCCAATTGATAGCGGAAGTTCTAATTCAAATCGAAATTGACCATTCTCTAAAGAGCAATTAGTAAGTCCACGATATTGGCCATCTCTAGCTGCGAAAGTATGTCCACAGGCCTCAACTGCTCTAAAGTCATTTCCTGTAGCAAGTATGACAGAATCAATACCGTTAAAAATTCCCTTATTATGCGTTGTGGCCCTATTCGTATCTATTTTTGCAATTCTAACGGCTCTTGCGAATTTATCTGCAAACTCTTCAGGAGACATTCCAAAGCTTGGATCATTGAGTTCTTCAATTGGGCACTCAACCCAAACTTTAACTAAACAATCAGGGGTGTAGTTAGAAAGAATGGCCATGATGACTTGTAATTCTTGATTCAATTCACTTTCAGTAATTAATTTAAACTCTTGTCCTAAAGCTTCAAGGACAGAATTAATAAAATTGGCCCCCATAGCATCGCAAGTATTGAAGTCTGCCCATATTTGAAAGTAACCTTCTTCTAAGTCCGTTTTATTAATTAATTTTAAATCAAGTAAACCACCACCTCTTTTTTCCATATTAAGACAAAGTGGTTTAACTTTTTCAATTAGTTGTGTTTTAGAGTTGATAAATAAATTTTCTAAATCTTCAGGGTTTCCGTTCCAAATAAAATGAACTTGCCCGACCTTCTTTACGTCAACAATTTCAGCTTGAAATCCACCACGGTCTAACCAAAATTTTGCACTCTTAGCAGCAGCTGCCACAACAGAACTTTCTTCAATAACCATTGGAACGCAGTACATTTTATTATTAATTAAAACGTTTGGTACAACACCATAAGGAAAAGCAAAATTTGTAATTGTATTCTCAGAAAACTCATCTAAGATTTTTTGACTACTTTCATCTTCATGCCAAAAACTTTTGATTGTGTTCTTTGCAATATTAGAATTATTCAAATAATTTTGAACAATGTAATTTATTTTTTCGTTTTTAGTAAGTTTTGAAAATCCTGATATCGGTCTCAAATATTTCTCCCAACTTTAGTCTCTTATTTTTAAATAAGAGTATGCCATCTTTAATCCAAGAATTTGATTCTCTACGTAAGCTCTTAAGGCATCTTCACCTTTGAAAGCATGTTCTAAAAAACCCTTGGCCTGTCCATAGACACTTTGGGCATCACACTTTTGCATTAAATAATATCCATCAAGAAAACTCTTTACACCACCGGAGATAATAATCTCAGGAATGTGCTCTTTTGCATTTTCTTTCTGTGCAATGATTCGGTTCAACATAACTACCATCTCATCACAGGTATGGCCAACAGTTGCAAGGCCGAGACCTTTATCATTACCGCTAGTTACGTCTCTTTGTTGCTCTAAATATGAAAAATTTGTTCCACCATAAGCACCAAATTCAATGGCCGAAATAGGTAGGCTCATCAGGGCCTCTAAACTCTTTGGGCCCATTCCTTGACCAACTTCTTTAACAACAATTTTTGATTTTGTTACTTCTAAGAATTTCGTAATCGTTTCAAGAGGAGCAAGAGTAAAGCGATCGCCTTCTGGCTGAAAGTATTCTTGAAGTGGATTGACATGAATAATAAGACCATCTGCTTGTAAACGATCAACTAAATCATCAAGCTTTTGGGTTTTATTTTCTCGAACAAGTTGTTCAAGTTGTGCAATCCCTATATTGGCCAGAAAAGGAAGATCTCCTAATGTAGAGCGAAGATTAAAGTCTTCAAAGAATTCATCAGAATCTAGTAAGCTTCTGCAGGAACCAAGTCCGAATCCAAGTCCATACTCACTACAAATCTTTGCTAGAATTTTATTGATGGGACCAGCTTCACCAGAACCACCGGTCATAGAACTTACCCAAATAGGGGCCTTCATTTGCTTGCCTAAAAAGCTGGTTCTTAATTGGTCATCATTAATTGAAGGGTGAGCAGAAAAGAGAGGCTCATAGAAAAACCTCTTGTCTTGGGTCGCCACATCAAGCTGAGACTTCTGTGCCAAATTTAAATGATCAGTCTTGCGGTTAGCAAGAGCTTCAATATTACGATGATTCATCTTTTTTAAATAACATATACGACATGATTAGTCAGAAAAAAAACCATTAACAACACAGAGCAACAATGTCTAAAATTAGTTAGTTATCTGAACTTTATAAGGGATTCTGCAACTTTTATCCCATCAACTGCAGCAGATGTTATCCCACCTGCGTATCCTGCACCTTCGCCACAAGGATAGAGACCTTTGATAGAGGGACTTTCTAAGGTTTCTTTATCACGTAAAATCGTTAAAGGTGCACTCGTTCTCGTTTCAGGGGCCAAGAATAAAGCTTCATTTGATATGAAACCATTCATTTTGCGATCAAAGTCTTTAAGAGCACTTCGAAGATGATCTGTTATAAAACTTGGTAATACTTGATTTAAATCTGTACCAAAAATTCCAGAAGGACAACTGGTTTTGGCCTTGAGGTTTTCGCTTGATTTGTCATCTAAAAAATCTTTAAGTCCCTGCGCTGGAACCTCTTTACCTGAAGCTTTCTCCACACTTAATTCATATGCTTTTTTTTCTATATCATGTTGAAAACGCAACCCACTCATTAAGTCCTTTGTAGAAAAATCTTTTCCTGATTCTACCGAGACAACTAAAGCACTATTTGACCATGGACTATTTCGAGCATAGTTACTCATTCCATTTACAACAATTCCCTCTGAATCAGTTCCACTACTTAGGACATAACCACCAGGACACATACAAAAACTATAAGTTCCTTTCTTTGTTTCAGGATTTTCCCATGAAAGTCTATAACGGGCGGAACCTAACTCATGTCCTTCAGAAAAAGGTCCATGCTGGATAAAATCTATGGCCCTTCGAGGGTGTTCGACTCTAACTCCAACAGCAAAATCTTTTGACTTCATTTCAACATTTAGATCTTGTAGATGAAAATACATTTCCTTAGCGGAATGGCCAGTAGCGAGAATCAAATGATCTGAATCAAACTTTTTCCCATCGCTACAGACAACCCCTTGAACTTTAGTTTTTGAACTATCAACAATGATCTCATCGACTCTACAATTATAATAAATCTCACAGCCTCTTGTTCGAAGATACTCTGTAATTTCACCAATTAACTTTCTTATTTTATTTGAACCTAAATGAGGATTGGACATATAGGCCGTTTCTTTTGGTGCTCCGAATTCGACAAGTTTATCCATTACATATTGAACAAAAGGAGATTTAATTCTTGTGATTAATTTTCCATCAGAAAATAAGCCAGCACCACCTTCTCCGTAACAAACATTATTATCAGAATCAAACTCTCCATAGCGCCAAAACTTACTAATATGAATCATTCTCTTGTGTGCACGCTCTCCTCTTTCTAAAATGATAGAGGGAATTCCGTATTCAATAAGCCTGAGTGCACAAAATAACCCAGCAGGGCCTGCTCCAACAATGACAGGTTTACGAGGAAAAGCTTCATGTTTAGAAAAATTTTTTAAACTTTCAAGCTCGTTAAATGTTTCACCATTCTTTATGGCCTCAATAACGTAATGATATTTTGGTCTTTTCCCACGATTAGCATTTCGAGCATCTAAACTTTGAGAAATAATTCTAAAAGATGAATATTCAGGGTATTTTTTTGCTAGATATTCATTAACATCTTCTTCAAAATCTAATGTAAATTGTAGTTTTTGTGACATATAAATTATACTATATGAAAATAACCGATAAAGGAATGGAAAGTGAATATTGAACTTATTGCCATTGGAGATGAGCTTCTCAATGGTCTCATTGCTGATAAGAACGCGAGATGGCTAGCAGAGTTTCTTTTTAAAAAAGGCATACTCTTAAAAAAGATTACCATGCTTAGGGATGAGGAAGAAATCCTTAAAGAAACATTCAAAAAAAGTTTTGAAAATAATGACTTCACTATCGTGACAGGTGGATTAGGACCAACCCAAGATGATGTAACAAAAGCAATCTTAGGGGAAGTTTTTGGTGGTCCACAAGAAGAGAATCAAAAGGCCATCGAGTTAGTTGGCCAACAATATTTAAAACTTAATCGAGAATGGAACCGAGAATCAAATTGTTACCATATGATTCCCAGTGGAATTGAACCTGTTAGAAATCCAATAGGATTGGCCCCCGGTTTACATTTTCAACAAAATGGAAAACATATTCTTTGTGCTCCTGGAGTTCCTCGTGAGTTCTATGGAATGTTTGAAGAAGAAATTTACCCATTAATACAATCACACACTAACTTTCCAAAAAAATCCTTAAAGCAAGTCATGGTCCGTACCAAAGGTGTTCCTGAAGAAGAAATTTTCTATACCAAATGCCCAAACTTATGGAAGGATCTTTCACAGTATGGACAAGTGGCCTCTCTTCCACAATTACTAGGTATCGATATTTTAGTTAAGTTTTATGTAAAAGATGAAAACGAATTTATTGAAAAAGAAAAAGCTATTCGTGAAATAATTAATGAATCTAAAATTGCTGAAAATGTATGGTCATGGGATGAAAGCCCCTTAGAAGATCTTATTATAAAAGAAGCAAATGAAAAAGGTTTGACGATTTCCCTTGCTGAAAGTTGTACTGGAGGAATGAGTTCAGACAGACTAACCAATGTCTCAGGTGCAAGTAAATCATTTCTTGCAAGTTTTGTTACTTATTCAAATGATATTAAAATAAAAACTCTTAATGTAAAAAAAGAAACTCTTGAAAATTTTGGAGCGGTTAGTTTAGAGTGTGCTAAAGAAATGGCAGCTGGTGCAAGAAATTTTTCTGGTAGTGATGTTGCCATTTCATATACAGGTATAGCCGGACCAACCGGAGGTTCTGTAGAAAAACCTGTTGGCACAGTAGCAATCGGATGGGCCACAAAGAATGAAAACTCATCCAAGATTTATAACTTCAAAGGAAGTAGAGAGTTATTAAAAACTCGTTTTAGTGAAGCCGGACTTTTAATTCTTCATGAACTACTTAGGGATATTTCCTGATTGAATTCTCTTCATGGCCTCATCAGAAATACCTTTAACTTCTTTTTCATCCATGCTTCCTAGCTTTTCTTTGGCCTTAGCCGCTTGTGCTTTTGTAATTCGACCATTTTTTACCATTTGATCTAACATACCCTGAATATCTTTCTTACTGATGGCGCCTATTGAACCAATGGTAGACATGTCCACATTCGATTGTGCCATAGACTGTAAGCTTAAAATGAGTGAAAACATAACGAACAATATCTTCATAAAGACTCCCTAAATTATTTGACCTATTATATCACCTTTTAAAATCCAAAAGAATGACAATAAAAAGAGGCTCCTTGGGCAAGGAATACCATGTGATGGTATCTTCACATGTCAATTAAATCATATACTTAGTTACACCAATGGCCAATCACTGACTGATTCACGTTACTATTACTAAAGATACTAATGAAAGAGGGCTAAGTTTCCGAAAAATAAAGGAGAAGGAGTGTTTTTCAAGGGAATGGAAACAAGTATTAAAAATCAACATTCATGGTGGAATGGGTTTGCAAAATTTAGTTTGCTAATGGCACTACTATTTTTTGTTACATCATGTGTGGGCCAAGGCGGAGGTTCTGGCAAAAGAAAAGTTTCTTCAAGTGGTACAACTACTGATTCCAACACTCCATCAGATTCAAACTCCCCAGACTTTTCAAGCTCAGCAAATTATTATCAAAATGGTAGCTCAACTTCTACCAGTACATTTAATGTTCCTGAAGATTTTGAAAATAGTTTCTATCTTCGTGGAAGTGGTGTAAATGCTTTTATCGCTGATGGTTTAACAAATACAGTTCAGTGTTTGGCCACTGTTCATGGTACTAGCCCTGGTAATCAAATACTTATTCAAGCAGCAACTCCAAAGTTCTTTTTTAATTTTGCGACAAATACTCAAGAATATTATTATTTAATGGAACCTTCTAACTCGTCTTTGAATCAAAACTTTTGTCAGACACCAGGAATATTAAGTTACTTCTCTACTAACTATCCTACTTACACAATGGCCTTTAAGGTTGCTGATATTTGTCCAAGCTGTAGCTTAAGTATTGTTCCATCAAGCATCAACCTCGTTATGAATAGCGGTGGTCAAGTCATTGATGAAATAAATATGAATAGCTTGAGAATGAATATTACAAAAGGAACTTTTGTCCCTGACGTTGGTTCACTAACATGTAGTAGTTCTTCAGAATGTACGGCCATCGGCTATGATTGTTGTAGTCTTGGACAATGTGTTCAAGATAAAACACTTAAAAGTGATGCGAATACAAGTAGTCCAGAATATACTCAAGCGCTTATTGATATTGCCTCAAATCCTTCAACTATTTATAACTATCCACAGTTCTATCATTTATGTGCTTCAAATGTTCCTGTTGAGCCAACACCTACTCCAGTAGATGACCCAAGTGATAATGCTTTAGATCGTTTTAAAGAATTAGAGTCACTTTATAAGTGTACGACTCCATCTGAAGGAGAACTGGCTTTTTGTAATATAAAATATACTGATATTGCTTCAGCTGGAACAACAACATTTGAAACAGGTAAAGATGATCGTAATTTTAATACAACTTATTCTGGTTCAGGAACACTACCACTCCACTCTATTGAAAAAGTTATTCATGCTGGAGAAGTTCTTTATGACAATGGTGCCATTATTCAAGGAATGACTATTGGTCCTGCAGGAAATGGTACTGGTAATGATAATTTAGACGATACTCAAGTGATAGATGTAACACATACAAAAGCAAACTCCGCTCCAGATGACGATCTAGAAATTATCTATAAAATCGATGGTAGTTGTGAACGAGTTTCAAGCTCACTTGCAAAATGTTATAAAGAATATGTTCAGGGTCAAAATGAAGTGAAAATAAATGATCACTTCCCTGCAAGTAATAACTTTCTCGTTCCATTTTATGCAGACATCAATAAAACAATAAAGGTAGAAGTTGATAATAATCAAAAGCTAGTAGGAACTCATTGGAATTTAGTTCCTACATCACCTGCTTATATTGAGTTTGTTGGAACTGGCCTACAAGTATATGACACTCAAGAAGTGAAAATAACTTTCTTTGTTGATCTAACAAATCACCCTAATACACTTTTAAGTAAAGAAGCTGCTCTCCTCGATATTAAGTCGAAATGTAGCTGTTCAGATACTACTTGTCGTCTAAAGCCATTCCTAGACTCAAGTAATAATATCATCGATTATATTTGTGATTATCCACAAGATACGGGAGCACCTCCTCCAGTTCAACAAACAGTGATTGTAGATTCAAAAACAGTTCCACAACTCTATTACGATAACAATGGCGTTTATCAAGAAGAAGTAGACTTCGATACGCCAACACAAGAAGGAACAAAGTTTGAATATATTAATAATGATCTTTTAAGACCAAATAATGTGGATCAATATATTGGATTCAATGAAATCTATGGGTCATTCGGAGCTCTTTCAACTTCGGCCAAACCTGCAAAGAAAGTTGATGTGGTTAAAGGAAAGACTTACGATATCTTTGTAAATATTGGTAGTTTTGCAACATGTTTTTTCTGTGGAACTGATTACTATAGTAATGTTAAAAAAATGTTTCCTTCTTCGTTCTTACAAAAAGGTGGAGGATATATTCCACACGAAGTAAGTAATGATCCTTTTACTGCAGAGATAAGACAAGATGATTTAGTTTTTGGTCGTGCTTGCTTTGTTCCAGCGACAATGATTCCTTGGACACATACTGCTGACTCTGATCGACAAAAACAAAGAAAGAGTCGAATAGCCGCTCAACACTTTTTATTCGCAAATGGTTATCAAAGAGATTGGTATGGATTTGATTACGGATCCCTTATTGGGTCATTTGATGGAGTGAAGTGGTTTTCAGTAGGAAATCAACGTAGGATACAAGCAAAATCAAGCAAGTTATTCTTGGCCGTAAATGGTTACTTTGCTGACCAAACACAATCATCAACTTATGAAGTGATGGTTCAAGATAGTTCCTCTATTCCATTTTCAGGGGCAACAGTTACAAGTGACTTTGAAAGTGACGGAGCTGAATGCCAGAAACTTCATGTATGTGAAAAAGATCAAGATTGTGCTGCAACTTTAGGATGGGAATATTCTTGTGAAAGTATTTCTTCTATTACAACCAAGTGGCCTAGTTTTGATTCTTCTGGTGGTGAAATTCCAGGACTAGAAGAAGTTGTTAACTTAAGAGGTCTTTTTGGGGCAACGACAGGTTCTCCAAAAAGATGTGTCTATAGAGGTAGAGGTGCTATCTGTGCTCAATCACACTCTTCTGTCACTCCTACAAATAGTTACTCTGGAACAGACAAAGCAAGCCTTCACGCTTGTTCTAATAATAATTACTGCCAACTCCTATCTGAAGGCGTTCCACAGGCCAAGTTTAACAATAAAATAAATCGCTTTGGAAAATCAGTTAAAGTACAAAACGCCAGCTCTGTAGTTCCTTGGTCTGACGAAGATACTTTTGGTAAAGGAATAAAAGTTATTGGTAGACCTTATGATTGGAATGGAACGGAAGAACCACCTATTGAGGCAAATCCAGGGTTAACTGCAAATAATATTTCTGCTCTTTGTATACCAGGTAGAAGCACAATTAATGATACCTTTATTGGTTCAAATCAAAATAAGCCAACGACTGCAGAACTTGGTGGCAAGATCGCCGGAATAGGAATGACTTATCCACTAAGTGCTACTGGTGAATCATCTCCAAATGACTTTGCGGCTCACTTCTTATCGAGTTGTGGGATCTTTGATAAGGATGGAAATTATTTCTATACTGACGAAACAAACTCTTCATTAAGTATGGGCTCATTAGATGTTACTGATCAGTCTGGAACTCAAGCACTTTCTACAAAATCACTTGGAGTGTTTGAAAGCTTAACTGGTAATAACTTTGTTAAAAACTTTGAATCAACCTTTATTGATAACCCTGCTCTTGAAGAAAATCGATGTTTAAGAGCGCCTGGTTCAGTCTGCCACTCTGACATAGACTGTGGCCCTAATAACTTCATCACAGCTCGTATTGCAACATTAAATCCAGACGATCCAAATGTATCGGCCTTAATAAATAGATATGAACTTAAGTTTTGGCAGGAGCCACTCATTTGTGCTCAAGAAAAAGAATTTGGAGAAGATGGGTTTGATCATAAGCTAAACAGATGCTGTCGCCCAACGAACTCAGAAATAACCATTGGTGTAAGTGAAGTTGATAATACAACTGCTATTGTTAATGGTGTTGATTCAATGACTATCCCAGGAGTAACCTCAAGTTTAACAGCGACAAGTCGATACTCGCGAGTATCAACCACATGGAGCTTATCACAGGACCCTTCAACATCTTCAGACTACCCTCTTACAAGAGTAGCAAGAAGTGATGCTTGTACTACGCCAGGACCAAATACTTGTCTTGATATAAGCGTTATTGAAAAACAATTTAATACTTATAATGCAGGAAACGAAAGAACTTGTTGTTCAGAAAACTGGATCCGTCACTTTAGTGATGAACAAGGTGGAGGACATACATGGTCTCCTTCAAAAATGCAGACCATTCCAAAAAATAGTTTCAAGTGTATGAACTGGGATATCTGTGCAACAGGAGATAGTAACTGTGGTCCAGGAGCTGCAACAGGAGACTTTAATTGTAGTCATACTGATAGCCCTAACGACGGTAAATGTCGTGCCCACTTCTATTCAGATGATGAGGCAGAACCAATATTCGATTGGCTAGAAACGCTAGAACTTACTGGTATCCCGCAAATTGGCGTTAAATCTAGTGACTTTTCTGAAGTTCTCTGTCGAGTTGCTCCAACAAATCAAACAGCGACCGGTTCAGACGTTATGCCTGATATTATTAAAGCAGGAGCAATTGCAGAATATATAGATGGAGCAAACACTCTCTTTTCTACTAATTATCAAGATAATTTTGATGATGACAATACAAAGAAAGTATTCTCTCCAGACAAAGTGTCTTGTTGTCTTCCACTTGACTCACAACCTGCTGCAGGTAGTGACCCGAGTGTCTGTTGTTCAGGTTTTATAAACTCTCAAAATGGAAAGTGTCAGCTTCCTGATTATAGTAATCTTTCAGTGTTCTTTAACCGCTATGTTTCATCAGCAGCAAAAGAAGAGCCTGTTGCTTCATTTGATCCAAAAACAGGTTACTTGAATTCTACTAGTGATGTTATAAGGCTAGCATGTCAGCAAAATGCTTGTGCCTCTGGAAGAGTAAGAACGGGTGTCAGCTTAAGTAACTTAAAAGTTAAAGGACATGAAACAAGTAATGTTTTTGTTAAAAGGTTTATTGATGGCGATGATCAGTCAAATAGTCAAAATGGTCTCAATGAATTATATGATGCTGGACTTAGATGGAACACTCATATCTACTGTGTTCCAATAGACTCACAATTAGACGGTATCGTAGAATGTACAGGAAACTTCTAATTACAATAATACAAATATCATGACGGCCAAAACGATTCTGTAATAGAAGAATACAGAAAGCCCAAGCTCTTTAATAAATTTTAAGAAAAAATGAATGGTAACTAGTCCAGTCACAAAACTTACCAGCACTCCAATTAAACAGGTGGATAAATCAAATGATACTCCCGATCCGATACTGCGATAAAACTCAGGTATCTTAAAAACAAAACCGCCAATAATAATAGGTAAACTTAATAAAAAACTAAAGCGACTAGACTCTTCTCTTCCAATTCCCATCATTCTAGCAATTGAGATTGTAATACCAGAACGAGAAACTCCTGGAAAAATGGCCAAGGACTGAAATAGACCCATCAGAAATGAGCTTTTATAGTTAAGTTGTTTTAACTTATCCTCATTTGTTTCGGCCATACGATCAGTAAAGAACATAAAGGCACCAAAAATTATTAGATTTATTCCAATGAAAACAGATGATCTTCCATATTCACTTGCAAAAGATTTAAGCAACATGACAAAAATAAAAGAAATAAAAGTGGAGAAAGCAAGGTTAAGGGCAAAGCCTCTATACTCTTGATTATTTTTTGTTACTAATGCTGAGATTAATTTATAGAGATCACTTCTAAAATAAACAATAACGGCGACAGCAGTGCCTAAGTGCATGGCCAAGTCGAAAATGACACCGGGATCTTTGAATTCAAAAAACATTGGCATGAGTGCCAGATGACCACTAGATGAAACAGGAAGAAACTCTGTTAAACCTTGAATAATTCCGTATATAATTGCAAAAAAATAATCCACTAAACCTCTATTTGATCTTTCTTATATTTAAAGATTAAAGTACTTCTTATCTTTAGCTTTCAGTGCACTTAACATTTCTTCCATTTGCTCAACGAAGATGGTGCTGAAATATTGCTCTTTTGTTTTATTTCTTATTCTCCATACTTTTGATAGTCGATCAAGGTTATCACTTAAGAATTGGAGAAAGACTTGATCCTTATTTTTAAAAGCAGTTCTTGTATTGTCATAATAAAAGCGATGTAAGAATTCTTCTAAAATTGTTTTGCTATCACCTCTAAGATCCCCTTTACTCATCTTATCAATGACTTGAAAGACAGTCATATCTGCTTCGAGCTCAGGAAATTTAAAGAATTTATAAAAATCAAAAGACCATTCTGATTGAGCTAAAAAAGTTCTTCTAAAGTTGTTTCTTGTTAAGGCACTATTAAGGTCCTTATCCCACCCAAACTCTAAGACGAGACTATTGTGAGTTCCTATTGGAATAAGAGTTTCAATTTGATCTTTTATATATTCAGACTCAAAGTTAAACTTCTGTGTCATTCTTAAAAAGTTATGATTCCCCATCTTAATGAAGTCAATATCTGGAATCGCCCCTGGCCTGACAAGTCTTTTCAAAATTTTACGTAATTCAATATACCCTCTTATAAAAGGTCCATGATCAATAACGTGTCGGAAAAGACTTTTCTTACCAAGTTCAAATGAAGCACTTACTAACTCCACCATCTCTTCTTCAACCTCTTTAGGAATAAGACCTTTAAAAGAAATTCCGTCATAAATTCTTCTTTCATATGATTTTCTATCTTTATTTAGAACCTTATAAAGATTAGGATAACGATTTTTGAATAATGGGTTCCCTACTTGAGCACGATCTAAAATATCTAAAAGTAAAATTCTTTTACGTAATTTAAAGTAACCTATTTTTTGATTCTGCTTATCATAGATAGAAAGATATGGAATAAATCTTTTCTTATTCTCTAAGCTTATAATTTCAAAGTCAGGAAACAGAGCAAAGCGTTTATCCATAAGAGATGAAAAAGTTTTTAAACGAAAGCGCTCACTCTTATAAACCTTAAAACTATCAAAGTTAGTATTATTAGTGAGTTTTTCCTTAGCACTCTTGGCAGAGCGCATCGTATAACTATCAACAAGTGAAAAATCCTGGATCAATGGCCAAAAGAAGGAAAGGATTAAAACAACTGGTAGGCCAATACTTTTAACAATCGTAAATTTAAAGCTGTAATTGGCAGTAAGTTTCGTCTGGCTATACTTTTCAACAATATTTACTTTCTTAAAAATACTTAAAAAATCAAAAATAACAAAAGGGGTTAAGAGAAAGTCCATTAAAACCCTTAAGGCCCCACCTACTCTCTTCCACCACCAACTTCCTTGGGCACGAACACCACAAACTAATTGGAAAAATGAAACTCCAAAAGTGAGTGTTCCATAGAATCTAATGAAATAAGCACAAATATAGACGAGCAGCCCTGTGGCAAGGAAGTCGAAGTCAGATATGAAAAAATGCAAAATAGTACTTTCAAGCCCTTTTGAGAGACCAGAAACCAGCCTCTGAAAGCTTAAGAAACTTACGAGGTAATTATAGAGACCATATCCTAAAGATAAGTCACCAAGAAAGCATAGTAATCTTGTGCTGGATTTGACCAACTTCATCGAGCTTTGCCCTATTTCTAGACATACATTTCATGTGCATGATCGTTAAAGATTTCAAGTACTTGAAGTATCATTGCCACGCTTTAGTGGCAAAACCCAAAAAAAAGGCCTAATAGCGAAAGTATTGAAATCTCATTAATATTGTACCTGAATGGTCTCATTTGCCAAGAAAAGCCACTAATCACACTTTTATAACCAATTTTTTCAGTCAAGAACTTATAATTAGTAATGAGAATAACTCAATTTATTGAGTAAAAATGCCGAAAAACAATAGGTAATGAACTAATTAAGGTGAAGAACATGTGGACACTAAAAAAGAAAATTAAAACGCTACTCAAAGTTACGACTGTACACTCAAGTGTGTTTTTCTTGCTTGTTGGGCCTTTCAGCTCTGTGCATGCACAAGACGATGAGTCATCAAGCAGTGGACCAAATGGTGGACAAATTGTTCTTGGGATCATGAACCAAGTTGGTGGAGCCGTTATCCAAGGTTATCAACAACAACTCGCACAGATGCAAGCAACAAATCAAATGGGCGGACTACAACCACAATTGATGCCTTCAAAATATTTTCCAGCTTGTGGGATGCCAAAAGCCATTACTGATTATCCAGCTAATGCTTGTAAGCAACCAGCGAATCCACAAGATCAATTGAGTGTAAGTACACAAGGTCAATTTAAAGAACTTGCTTACTCACATGAAAATTTTTATGAAAACTTATTGGCCGTAGGTCAAAACTCAAGAGCCCCACAAGGAATTGAGTGTCTTAAAGAAAACCTAAAGAACTCTCTTTCACAATTCAATACTAAAATGAATGCTCTACAAGCACTTTCAGATAAAATTAAAAAAGAGAATCAAGCTTTTAGAGATGAGAACAAAAAACTATTAGATGAACTAGATAAAGAAGCCAGTGAGCTATTTGGTGAAACAGGTAGAGACCTTGACGCTAATACAAAGAAATTTGCTGACTACTTCTCTCCTCAGTGTCGACGAGTTATTGGTGACAATAACCTTTTAGGTGCACCAAAGAGTGGTGGTCTTCTAGGAATTAGAGATGACAAACTAAGTGCCAGTAAACAATCAGCAAATGATTACAAAAACAACGAAGCAAAACTTAAGTCTGATCTAGATTCACAATTAAAAACAATTCAAGCACAGATTGAAGAACAAGGTGTTGAAGCTTGGCAGTTTAGTCCTGGTGAAATTGTTGGGCAAGGTAGAAACCCATTCCTAGGAATGCAACAATCACTTAAATCAGAAAAAAGTAAGTTTGACCGTGAAGTAGGTAGAATTAGAAAAGTTGTACAAGAAGAAGTTGGTTATTCGATTCCTACTCTTGATAGCAACTTTCGTTACAATATGAAAACTTTTTCAAAAAACGCAAAAAACTTTTTTAGAAAGAAAGAAATTAATGAATGTGTAACGATGAGTGGTAGTGGTGTTGGTATCTCAACAGAGAAAATTCTTGATGGTCTTAGACAAGAGTCTACCAATAGCCAAGGAACAACAGTTATTGCTTATAAGAAAGCTTTAAAAGGAATCCTTGATAGTGATGCTTTCATTGAGGAAAAACTTGAAGCAATTAGAAGATTAGATGCCAAACTAGGTCGTGGTGATATTACTGTTCGTTATGTAGACGGTAGTGCTAATCAAATTGCCGATACTCCATACGGGCTTTTTAGAAAGCAAGTGGCCATGTGTGAGTCTTATATTAGTCAAGACAATACCTTTAGTGCAAATAATACTAATCAAAAATCAATTAAAGAAAAAATTGATAGAGCTGATCGTTATATCAAGCAAATCATGAAGCTTGAAAAAAGCTTTAGTTCAAATATTGTTAACTCTATTCGTGAGCAAGTCCAAAACTGTAATGGACAACCGATGGAATCAGGTTCATGTTCTGCTGATAATAATGAAATGATGAACCCAAAGTCACAATCATTTTGTATGGCCCACGCTTCACAATGTTCGGACCAAGTTAATAATTGTTATAATCAAGTTGATCAAGTCATTGCACAGAAACAACAAAGAATGAAAACTCTTGGGGCGAATTACGATAGAAATATTACAGCACTCGTTGCTAGACAAGAGGCCATTCTTGCTTCTGTAAAAGCACAAGTTGTTCAAGATGCTGAGTTTATCAGAAAGTTTATTCCTGGTGCTGAGTACGAATTTCCAAAAGATCTTTTTGTAAAAATGCCAGCAGATAAGAAACATCCAAAATTTGGGATCATGTTAAAAGGTGGCGGAGATTTAAAAGATATTGAAAACCTACCAGGTGAAATCCTAAAAATGAAAGATATGCTTAAGAAACAAGCCTCTGCCGTTAATAAAGAAATTGGTGAGTATATCGCGTCTCAAGAAAAAGCTGTTAAAGATAATATGAAGAGATGGAAGAAAATCGCTTCTGACTGTGAGAAGGCCGAACAAGCGACACAGAAAATGGCAGCTGATGCTTATAAAGCTCAACAAGAAGAATACGCAAAAGCCGGTCAGTTTTGTAAAAAATATAATATGCTAAGACAAAACCCTGGTGCCGGTTGTGATCAAGCAGAAAGTTTAGTTGAAGATGTGATGGAAGCGTCTTCCTATGTAAACCCAGAAGTTGGTCCTGTTGCGATACAATACAAGGGTTATTGTAAATCAGTTAATAACGAAGCTGATGAAAGTTCAGACTCTCCTACTACAGAAGATTATGTTATGAACTTTAAAGATGCCTGTGATCAAGGTAGTGATTGGGCAGGTGCTAGAAGAGAGATTATCGAAGATATAATAGATAGATATGAAGATGATATCCCTTCAGCTGATAAAACAGCACTTGAAACATATGCTGCCGGATCAAGTAATACAGCTCCTACTTTATCAAGTGACTTTAGAGACACTAGTATTTACAAAAAATACCTTCGTAAAGTGATCTCTCCAGGTAATATTAGTGTAACTGCACCTGCATCAATACCTGCAAGTCTAACTGCACACTTAGGTTTTGACTTTGCTACATATGACCCTTCAAAGAAAGATCTTTGTAAAGACTATAAAGCAAAAGTTGCAGCAAATATTGTTTCGGCCTGCTCAACACCACCTGCCGGAAAAACTCCTGAACAGTGTGCTAATGAGCAAAAAGATACAGAACTAACCGACTCTCCATTTAAAAACGTAGGGAGAGCTATTGCAAGTATAGAAAGCATTCCTACAAGTTCTTCAAGTGGAAAAATTGGTGAATCTTTTGAAGACACGCCATGTATGGCGCAAATGCAGATGGGAGGTCGAAATGGGCTCGACTCTTTCGATTCTGGAATATTAGGTAGTGACGCTCTCGACTTCTTAAAAAGTGGTGGATTGGTCAAATAGAATTGCTTAGGCAAGGAAGAGTTTAATGAGAAGAAGGATCTTTAAAAACATGAATGAAAGTTCAAAGCGAATAGGTATTCGTTTAGGCACCATTCTATGTCTTCTCACTCTTATTTCAAGTTGTTTAAGTTCTCAATCAGGTGGTAAGAAAAGATCTTCAGCTGGTGTTGCAAACACTCCCGATACAGTCTCACCTGGTTATGGCCGCTATCTAACAGACTCTATTACCGGCATATCAGGTAACTTTAATTTAGACTCAAATACCGATCTATCAAACTACCTTACAGAGGCACCAAAATTTATTTCAAATAATAATTTTCTTAAAAACGATTGTACTGGAAAAACAACAACGATCACTGATTGTTATAAAGTCATAAAAGCAGAAAACTCTTCAATCCTAGAATTTGCCGATAGAAGATTTGCCTACCCTGTAACAACTGAAGAATTTCTACAGATTCAAGCATTTGGTAACTCAAGAGATATCACAGATAAATTTCTTAACACCCAAGCCTTTAGTTTTGATCTTGGTATAGGTCTTCCTTATGTCACCTCTTTTCCAAGTGGCATGTATAGTAGTTCTCATAATGCTTTTTATTTAAGAGGTAGAAATTTAACCATTTGGGCCAATAGTGGTATTGAAAATAATGCTAGCTACTCACCTTCAAACAACGTTGTCAGCTTAGGATTTATGTCAGGAGCACCAAATGTATTTGTTGCCGAAGATCCTACAGTTACCTATCATGAGTTTGGGCACCATTTTAATAAAGTGGCGCTAAATTCAAGAACAATTTCTTCTTCTATAAACTCTACAAGTCCACTTACTGACTTAGGTTACATGTCATACGATGAAGCTGGAAGTATTGGAGAAGGACTAGCCGATTACTATAGTTATTTCATGAATAGTCGTGAAGATTTTGGCGACTGGGCCCTCAAGTTTGTGAATAGAGCTAGACCGCTCACAGAAGCAAGTTCTATTCATAGTACAACTGTAAGTGAAACTTTTAATGGACGACTACTCTATCCTGAATATTTAACATATGAACCAAATGAGCCGGAATTAATTATTGAAGATGTTCATAATTCAGGAACGATTATCAGTCACTTCCTAGTGGCCATAACGAAATCTATTTCTTCAACATGTAACTATTCGACAGACGTTTCAAAGAATATGGTAATCCATCTCGTACTAGAAAGCTTCGGTGAATTAGGAGACCTTTCTGCAAAAGGATATGATAGTGCCATTGAATCTACAGTTAATCATTCACAAGCAAGTGCTTTTGATTGGGTAAGCAAAGTTAACCCAATTAATTATCGTAGCTTTATACAAACATTTAGTAAGTATTTTTATAGAACCCTAGGAGATTCATCTCAAGCCCTATGTGCTGGTGGAGCTTATAACATGGATCAGTATGAGGTATTAGTTGATAGCTATGGACTCTTACTTTTCAAGACTTATAACTTAGATGGAAACGGTCTTATTACAGGTCATCTTGGACCACTCAAAACTGTGACAGCAACTAATAGAATAAAATCGACTTTAATTAAGAAGCAATTTTTAAAAATTGATCCAAGAGAAAATGCTTCTCCATTCATCATTGTTGATGATCGTGCCAATATGAAAGCAACGATTGATAGTTTAATAGATAACGGGAGAATTACAGGATGGAGTACCCTCTTTGATGATGATCTTAGTTATAACAATGGAAACAATAAAGTCTCACCAGGTGAAATTGTTGCGATTATTCCAAACCTCTACAATGATTCAAATAGTACGATGGGTGGTGTTCAAGTTTTAGCAAATGATTGGGACCATACCAAAGGCTCAAAGCCATGTAATATCTTCGAAGACCTATGGCCTCTCTCTAGTGAGGGTGCTGCCGACCTATCTGCTGGAGAAGGCGTACAAGGTGGATGTAATTATGTAACAAGATACAATGGAACTAACGCTGGATTAGAGTCATTAGAAACAAATAGCCCCGTATGTTTTGCACAGACGACTGTTAATAATGTCACTCAATGGGTAACACAAGATGTTTTAAAATCACAAATGGGACTAGAAGAAGATAAATGTCTAGATCCAGATAATAATTCACGAGACTGTTTTGTAAGATTTATAAAAGGTGCTGACCATGCCTTCTATTCAAAAATTAATTCTAAAGAAACATGGTTTGAATCAATAGGACAAGGTGAAAGCCCTGAAATCAAAGATAGCAACACCCTTATTATGGAAGCAAGTCCATGGATTTCTCCAGGTACCCGCTTTAGATGTAGAATGAGAGCAAGATTTACCAACTGCGAAGAGTGTTGGCATGATGCTAATAATAGTAATGATAATTACAAAGATTATGAATTTAGTGGTCCTACTCCATTTAAAATCTTTCAAATTGAATTTCAGGTAGTCAATTAATGAAAAAAATATCACTCATCTCTCTTCTATCATTTATTATCGTGGCCATTGTTGTTTCACTATGGACAACTCACGAAGAAACAGAAGAACAATATATCACTTGGGAAAAGTTTATGACTGATCCTCATTCAAAATCTAAAATCATTATTACAAAGCCTTTGCCTAGCGACCTTGTTTCACTTGGTGAGGTAAAAGAAAAGAACAAAAAGAAAATAAATAGTAAAAAGAGTAAACAACAAGAAAGAAATCCTAGCTCTTTTCCACAAGCAGCAAAGAATTATGAGACGTATAAAAAAAGAGAAGTTATAGGCACGACTCATAAAGATATCCTCAAACTTCCAAAGATTAATCAACCTACTAAAGAATGGAAAGAGCACTTAGCAAAAAGTCTCTTAAGAGGTCGAGAACATGATGAAGTTAGTGTTTTTATCAAAAAAGAAAAATCTTTTATCAGAGCAGAAAGAAATGGTGCTCGATATATTGAACAAGTAGTTGTTAATATCAAAAAAACAGATCATGGTTCAACTGGTTATCGTGCCTATATTGACTCAGAGACCGGTAAAGTTCTTCAAACATGGGATAGAAGTGTTCATGAACATGGACAGTTTAAAAAAGGTCATACCTTTAAACTAAATCTATAATCTAAATTTTTCGTATTCTTTTAAACATTCTGGATTTGCTACAGCTTCAATATTTTTAAGCTCTCTTGCGTTTATAATTCTCGTTATAGCAAGCTCCATTTTCTTTCCACTCCTCGTATAAGGAATATCTGAAATTTGCCACACATGGCGAGGAACATGCCTTGGAGTTGTATTTGCTTTAATAAGCTTCTTGATCTCTAAAACTCTCTGTTCAGAAAGCTCTTCACCATCTTTAAGTTTAACGAAAAGGACGATATCAACATCACCATCATTCTTCCTGCCCACACATAAGCTATCTTCTAGCCATACAAGAGATTCAGTCTGTCGATAAACTTCAGCGGTTCCAATTCTTACTCCACCAGGGTTTAAAGTGGCATCACTTCTTCCATAGACAACAACACCACCAGAGTCAGTAATTTTGATAAAATCACCATGATACCAAACACCTTTAAAATGATTGAAGTAAGCATCTCTTATTTTTTCACCATTATCATCATTTAAAAAATAGAGAGGACGAGAAGGAAATGATTTTTGGCAAACAAGCTCCCCTTCTTTACTTGCAACAGGTTGGCCTTCGTCATCATAACAACGAACATCCATTCCAAGACCAAGGCATTGGATCTCACCTTTATAAACTGGTAGATTTGGGTTTCCTAACATGAAACATCCAATAATATCCGTTCCACCAGAAATTGAAGAAATACCAATATTCTTTTTTATATTACTGTATATATAATCATATTGTTCAGGAAGAAGAGGAGCTCCAGTAGAAAGCAAGCTCTTTAAATTTGAAAATAAAAAGTCGTTGTCATAACCATTATCATCTAATGCTTTTAAAAACTTTGGACTTGTCCCTAGGATCTCAATCTCATTCTTATCTAAAAGCTCCATGAAACCTTTTAAACTAGGATAGCCGGGGCTTCCCTCATAGAGAAAAACCTCTGCACCACAAGCTAAACCAGAGACTAGCCAATTCCACATCATCCAACCACAGGTGGTAAAATAGAAAAGTTTCGTGCCCTCTTTTACATTTGTATGAAGCTTATGTTCTTTTAGATGTTGGAGAAGTGTTCCCCCTACACTGTGAACAATGCACTTGGGTTTTCCCGTTGTACCTGATGAATACATGATATAAAGAGGGGCATCAAAAGAAACTTGACGATACTCAGGAAGACATTCATCACCTATAAAGTCATTCCACCAAATGCCTTTTTCTAAATCATGATGAATCTTTCCTTGATTTAGAAAATCAACCAAAATAATTTTTTCAATAAACGGAAGCTTCTCTTCAATTTCTTTTAATTTTTCTAGTTGATTAAAGTTTTTACCGTTGTACTGATAAGTAGCGGCAGCAATCAATACTTTTGGACGACTCTGTCCAAAGCGATCAACGACACCTTCTATTCCAAAGTCACTTGAAGTACTGGTAAAAATCCCACCGCAAGCTGCTGTTGCAAGCATGGAGATGGTTGTTTCAGGGATATTGGGCATATAGCAAGCCACAACATCTCCTTGTCCAATATAGTCGCTCAGAGTGCTTTGCAAAGCTCCGGTCTTAAGTCTTAGATCTTGATATGAGTATTCCTTCGTTAGACCAGATTCATGAAGAAAATGAAGAGCATTTTGATGATCATATTTCTCTTTTAATAGATTCTCAGCAAAGTTTAATTCTATTTTTGGAAACCATTCATATTTATCAAAACCATAATCTCCATTAACTGGAAACTCATTGCCTTGGCATTTAACACCACTCCACTTTAAAAAGAATGCCCAGAAGTCATCTGGGTTTTCGACACTATATCTGTGAAGGCTTTGATAATCTTCAAATGATTCTCCAATAAATTCAGAAAAATCATTTGTAAAACTAGTCATCAAGGTTTGATCAATATCTTTTTTTTCGGGCTTCCAAAGTAGACTCATAAACTTCTCTTATAATAATGACTTTAGTTTATTAGAACTATCAGTATTAACTTTTTCATGAAGACTATTTCCATGAGCATCCATAGTAACGACTACTGGAAATTCATCAACTGTTAACTCCCATATGGCCTCAGGAGAACCAAATTTTTCTTTTAAATAAACATTATCAACACTTTTAATTTTTTCAGCAAGAACCTGAGCAGCACCACCGATAGCATGAAAGTAAACACATCCGTATTTTTTATTACCTTCAAGAGTCTTTGGACCCATTCCGCCTTTGCCGATAACTCCTAAAATTCCATGATCTCTCATGACTTCCCATTGGTATGGTTCTTCTCTTATGGATGTCGTCGGTCCTGCAGCTTTCACTTCATAAGAACCATCTTTATTTTCTAAAACAACAGGCCCGCAATGATAGATGATCTGATTATTAAGATCAACTGGTGAAGGATTTCCTTCATGAAGGTATTTGTGGATTGCATCTCTTCCTGTAAACATTTTACCAGAAATTAAAACCATATCCCCTACTTTCAATTCTCTAATTTTATCTTTTGTAAAAGGGTATTCTAACTTAATCATTTTAATCTCCTAGTATATCCAATTCTTTATTTCCATCTTGTTGCTTAACTCTATTCCCTTTCTTCTATATGCCCAGCACATATAAGAAATAGAAACGAAGAATGAAGCAGGTAATCGATTAAGGACTCCAATTTTACAACCAAGCAAGGTTGTCTTTCCACCAAAGCCCATTGGCCCAATTCCTAATTTATTTGAAGTTTCAACAATATCTTTTTCTAGCTTCTTAAGGTCAGGATGTGGATTTGTATCATCTAACATTCTTAATAATTGTTCTTTTGAGTATTTATATCCTGAACCTCTATCCCCACCAATGCATATTCCTAAAACTCCTGGTCCACAGCCTTTACCTTGTGCTTTTTGAACAGCATCTAAAATAACTTTTCTGACACCATCTAAATCTCTCCCAGCTCCAAGCTCGGTATTTGGTAATGAGTATTGAGCACCAACATTTTCACACCCTCCACCTTTTAACATCATGGAAATTTTAACTGATTTTCGCTTTGGGTTTTCCTTAAAATGAAGATCAGGATGACCTGGACCAATATTCATCCCTTCATTTTTTCCTGTAAGTGAATCAACAGAGTTTTGACGTAAGTAACCAACTTGAGTTGCCTTTACGATGGCCTTCTCAGTAATTTTTCTAAACTTAGTTTGATCAAGACCAACTGGATGCTCAACAAAAATATGAATAGTACCTGTGTCCTGACAAATCGGCTGAGACTTTTTCTTTGCTAAAACAATATTGGCCTGAATAATATTCATGGCATATTCAGCTGTAGTGTTCTTTTCTTCTCTTGCTAATGCTTCAAGAACAACCTTTTGGACATCATCTGGAATTTCAGCTGATGTAACTCGTGTTAACTCAAGCATAGTATCGAAGAGAGCTTTATCTGAATTTGCTTTCTTAATTACTTTCTTAGCTTTCTTCTTCTTAGCAGAAGAAGTCTTAACGGCTTTTTTCGTTACCTTCTTTTTGGCTACCTTCTTTTTGGCTACCTTCTTTTTAGCTACCTTCTTTTTGGCTACCTTCTTTTTAGCTACCTTCTTTTTAGCTACCTTCTTTTTTGTAGAAGAAGTCTTTGCAACTTTCTTTTTTTTACGTACGGCCATAGGAACTCCTATATTTGATATGTTATTGAATTTAATGAATTTATGATCAAGATTTTAACGAGTTATTCCCATATTGACCAGTAAGCATTATGTTATATAAATGATATCACTTAGCGGGCTAAATGACCCTCAGCGACAAGCAGCCGAAACAATAGAGGGACCCGTTTTAATACTGGCAGGTGCTGGTAGTGGTAAAACACGAACAATTACATATCGCATGGCCCATATGGTCTCCAATCTTAATATTCCTGCAAAATCTATTTTAGCTGTAAGCTTTACCAATAAAGCAGCAAAAGAGATGCGCGAAAGAATGAGCAGTTTACTTGGAAAAGCTAAGTGTCGTGGCTTAACTTTGGCCACCTTTCATAGCCTTGGAGTAAAGATTCTTAAAAAAGAAATTACTAAGCTTGGTTATCATGCACAATTTAGTATTTATGATACCAGTGATCAGCTTGGTATTATTAGAGAAGCTCTTAAAGTTTATCATGCTGAAAAGAAATTTGATCACAAAGCCATTCTTTCAAAGATTGGAAGTTTAAAAAATAAGGGAATAAGAGCTGATGATTTTTTAAAAAGTGATTACTTCGATGAAGACGAGCCTTATGATCTGGCAACTGAATATGTATATCGTTATTATGAAGAAAAACTGAAGTTCTACAACTCAATTGATTTTGACGATATACTTTTCTTAGTGTGCAGGCTTTTTAAAGAGTTTCCAGAGGTAGCTAAGCAGTACTCTGAGAGATTTCAATATGTCATGGTAGATGAGTACCAAGATACAAACGAAATGCAATTTCAACTCATTCTCGGCCTCACAAGTACCCACAATAACCTCTGTGTTGTTGGTGACGATGACCAATCCATATACGCCTTCCGTGGAGCAGACATAAAGAACATTTTAGATTTTGAGTCTAACTTTCCTGGGGCCAAAGTCATTAAGCTTGAAGAGAATTATAGATCGACCTCTCCAATTCTTAGCTTAGCAAATAATGTGATTAAGGAAAATAAGGATCGTAGAGAGAAAACATTATGGTCAAGAAAAGAAAGCAAACTCTTACCTCTTCTATGGCAAATGGCAGACACAGATCATGAAGCTCAGGTTATTGTTGATGAAATAGCAAAACATCAAAGTAAAGGAAATCATTTAGGTGATATTGCGATTCTTTATCGCTCTAATACTCAGATACCACCTATCGAAGATGAGCTTCGAATATCGAATGTTCCCTATACTATAGTTGGTGGACAAAAGTTTTATGAAAAGAAAGAAGTGAAAGATCTCATGGCGTATCTCTTTGTGCTCCTTAATCCTTACGATCAAATGAGCTTAAGAAGAATTCTCAATGTTCCCCACCGAGGTATCGGTAATGTCACTCTAGAAAAGTTTATCAATAAAAGTGAAGATGAAAAGCTCAACTTGTTTGAAACTCTCGAAAAGTTTCCTAGTATTGCTGGGCCTAGAGAAGAGAAAATTAAAATCTTCGTAAAACTTATTAGAGAGCATCAAGATATATTTAAAAGACAAGCTCTTCCACAGGCCATTCACACGCTTATCGAAGATATAAAGTTTCTTAACTTCATTGATAAAAGCTATGACAACGCAAAACAAGCTGAAAGAAGAAAGAACGATGTTATGTTCTTCATTGATGCAGCAGAAAGATTTGTTAAATTTCATAAAGAACATGCAAATCTCAAAGGTTTTGTTGAACGTCTTCTCTTGCAAGACTCTCAGGATAGAGAAGAAGACCTTGAAGATGATGATGTTCGTAAAAATGAAGTCACTTTAATGACCCTTCACAGCTCTAAAGGTCTTGAGTTTGATATCGTTTATTTGATTGGTATGGAAGAAGAACTTCTCCCTCACAAAAGAACAATTACTCAAGGGGAAGACATTTCTGAAGAGCGTAGACTGGCCTATGTAGGTATTACAAGAGCGAGAGAAAAGCTTGTGATGACCTATGCCAAAGAAAGAAAAATTTATGGAAGACAAGTTCCTAGGTTTAAATCAAGATTCTTGAATGAACTTTCTGAATATTATCTTGAGCAGGATCGGACGACCTTTGGCCATATGTCGGAAGATGAGGCCAAACAATATAAGAGCAGCTTCTTTGCTAACCTACTTGATAACCTAGGTCCTGAAAGCGAGAAATAAAAAAACCCCATCCTTGGGGTTTAGAAAATAAGTTCTCGACCTATTTTCATCTTCATCCTTGAAGAAAATTATATATTATTTAATCTTTTTTTTATTATCTATAATTTTTATCTTTTCGCCCTCGATTTGCAAGCTCATCTTATTAACTAATGGAAAAAAACTTACAAAAACATCAAATGCCGACTGTTTCATAATAATTTTCAGGTTACGTACCTCAGAACATTCTATTTCCTTTTCAGCGAGAAGCTCTTTTATAAAGAGCTTTCTCCCCTCTCCATTACTTCCACCGACAATAAAGTACTCTTTAGAAATCTGAAAAGGTTTTGCCCCTACCTGAACTTCATCTTCATCATTATGCCATCTGGTCATACTTTTTTTACAGCCACGTGAAGAGACAGTGAGAGCTCCAGCACAGCTAAATAAGAAGGACATTAAAAGAATGAGAGGAATTGATTTAATCATCATCTCCTCCTGCTCCAAAGCCTTCAAATATAACAGTCTTCGGTGCATAGAAACCAAAGCTGAAAATAGTTTTCATCCAATCAGACCAAGACTGATAAGTTGTCATGGTAAGGTTTGCAACACTAGTAAAACCTTGTGCACGAGCATAATCATCAACATTGAAGTCAAACTTGGATGGAATAAGCCCATAGAAGTAAAACTCATGAGTGTATGACTCTTTAAAATATTTGTTATGATCTACAACAGGCGAGATAAAGACGGGTATTTCACCCTCAGACTTAAACTCTATATGTGAGCACGATGTTAAGCCAATAATAACGAGATAAGAGACAAGTAGAGGTCTCATTATCTTAAAAACGACCATTCTATGTCCTTGTTATTATTTAATTGTCATTGAGAGTCAAAAGGATTGTCAACTAAATTTTAAAGACCTTTAAAATCCGCTTGAGACCTATTTTTAAGCGCATCTAGTCCAGTGAAATGATCTTGAGTTCGTTGGGTAATTCCTTGATAAGCCGCTAGCAAATCAAGTGCACTCTCAAGTCCATGAAGGTAGTTTTTCTTTAGAGCTTTTTTAGTCATGGCCACAGCAATAGGACTATTACTAGCGATTCTTGTAGCGACCTCATTTGTCTTTTCTATAAGTTCATCGGCATCACAAATAGTATTAGCAAGACCCATTTCTAGCGCTTCTTGAGCATTATAAATTTTTCCCGTAAGAAACATTTCCATGGCCTTAGGATAGCCGATCACACGAGGAAGAAAGTATGTTCCACCGTCACCAGGAACTAAAGCAAGTTTAGCAAATGTTTCTCCAAATTTAGCGTTCTTACTAACAATACGAAGATCACACATAGCAGATAAGTCACATCCTGCACCAATGGCCGCACCATTAACCATAGCGATGATGGGTGTTTTTAAATTTTCAATTGTGCGAGGTATATTTTGAATTCCATTTTGATATCTATCTTTGAGCTCATTAGGTTCGCCTGCGAACATGCCTTCTTTATTTTCCATATCCTTGATATCACCACCGGCGCAGAAAGCATCCCCACTCCCTGTAAGAACAATGACTCTCACTTCATTATCAAAGTCAGCAATTTTAAGTGCTCCACAAAGCTCTTCAATCATCAGAAGATCAATAGCATTCTTGGCCTTAGGTCGATTAAGAGTTAACCAAAGAATAGTATCTTTTAATGTACATGAAATATTTTGATAATTTTTATAATGATCAGACATCTTATACCTTTTGAATTGATTGCAAATATTTACTTGAAGTCTTTCGACCTAACTCTCCAAGAATATAAAGCGATGCTTGTGAAAGCTTTTCTAAGTCCACACCACTTTCTAACCCAAGTGAATTAAATAAATAAACTAAATCTTCAGTGGCCACATTTCCAGTTGCTCCTTTAGCATAGGGACAACCACCGAGACCACCAGCAGAACTATCAAATTTAGTGATTCCAATATCTAAAGAAGTTAAAATATTGGCAATGGCCATACCTCTTGTATCATGAAAATGCATGGCCAATTGTTCTTCTTTAAAGTTGTCATAAAGATTCTTTGCGACTTTTTGTACCTGTTTCGGAGTTCCTACTCCAATAGTGTCACCAATACTAACCTCATAAGCACCAAATTCTAAAAGTTTATTAGTAACTTCTAATAATTTAGAAAGAGAAGTTTCACCTTCATAGGGACAGCCAAAGGCCGTTGATACATAACCTCGAATTTTAACTTGATTCTTCTTAGCTTCTAAACAAACATCTTCTATTCTTTTTAAAGATTCTTCTATGGAAGCATTGATATTTTTCTTATTAAAACTTTCAGATGTTGCAGTAAAAACAGCAATCTCTTTGACACCTACCGATAAGGCATCAGTTAGGCCTCTTGTATTGGGAACAAGACATGGAAATTTGACTCCCTTATGAGAAGATACTTTTGGATATAATAAGAGAGCGTCTCCCATTTGTGGTATTTTATCAGGTCTTACAAAGCTTGTTGCTTCAATATTTTTAAGGCCAGCATCCACAAGCATCTTGATAAACCTAACCTTAACTTCAGTGCTCAAGATTTTCTTTTCATTTTGGAGACCGTCTCGTGGGCCTACTTCAATAATTCGAATAGAGTTTTTTATATTATCAAAATTTAACATTAAGATTCTTCCTGTATTTCAACAAGGGCAAGCCCTCCATCTACAAGTTGTCCTTCTTCACAATTGATCATCGAAACTTTACCGGCACTTGATGCTTTAATCGTATGTTCCATTTTCATGGCCTCCATCACAACAAGAGGCTCACCACTTTTTACATTATCATCTACCTTAACAAATACCTTCAAGATTTTACCTGGCATAGGGCTGGTCATTGACCCTCCGTCCGCACTCGCAAGACCGTCTCGCTTATAAATGTCATCCTGGATATTTACATCCAGTCCATCAATAACTGCTTTTGTGTCACTATAAGTTAAGACTGAATTCTCACCAGTATCCTCATTTGATAAAACAACTTCTTTATTAGAAGCATGAGATTTACGAGAAAAAGAATAACTCTGTCCCTCAAAATCAAAGTGAATCAAACCACTTTGAGTATCGATTTTTGAGATATTCACTTCAATCTTTTCATTATTAATAATAAGTTTTTTCTTCATAGTGTCCTACTAATTTCTAAATCCTGAAAGTTGAGACCAAGCGTCCGCCTGTTCAACGTTAAAATCATGTTTACCGCCATTTAATAAATAGGTGGCAATGGCCTTTGCCTTTTGGGTGGAATTTAATTCCACTTTCTTTAAGTCATCTTCATATGTATTTACAAAGTGAGTGAAAGTGACCCCCTTCTTAAATTCTGTATGATCTAGCACTCTCATAAGGTATTCACGATTAGTTTTAATTCCAAGAAAGGGAATTGAATTAAGAGCGTAAGACATTTCACGAATAGATTCTTCACGAGTCGCTTTGTGAACAATAACCTTTGCTAACATAGGATCATAATCAATCGTTACCTTATTACCGTCATTATACCCAGTATCAAGTCTCACACCGTGAGATGGAATACCTCTATAATTAATATCTCCTATACTAGGTAGAAAACCATTATCAGGATCTTCAGCATAAAGCCTTACTTCAAGAGAGTGCCCCGTTTGCTGTAATTCTTCTTGCTTGAAAGATATTTTTTGACCACCAGCAATTCTAATTTGTTCTTTTACTAAATCTATTCCAGTAACAGCTTCTGTTATAGGATGCTCTACCTGTAGTCGAGTATTCATCTCTAGAAAGTAATAAGAACCATCTTCATCTAAGATATATTCAATGGTCCCTGCTCCTAAGTAATTTATATGTTTTGAAATTTTAGTGGCATCCTCTGTCATGGCCTTTCTTAGCTTATCATCTAAGGCCGATGAAGGAGATTCTTCAATAATTTTTTGATGTCTTCTTTGAATAGAACACTCTCTTTCAAATAGATGAAAATGATTTCCATGAGAATCTGAAAGAACCTGAACTTCAATATGACGAGGGTTTACAATATACTTTTCAAGTAACACTTGATCATTACCAAAAGCATTTAAGGCCTCTCTTTTAGCAGAGTCTAGAGAACTATCAAATTCATTTAAATCATGAACAACTCTCATCCCTTTTCCACCACCACCGGCTGTGGCCTTAATAAGTAGTGGTGTACCAATTTTACTTGCTTCTTTTTTAAGGCCTGCATGAGATTGGTCTTCGCCATGGTAGCCTGGAATGACAGGAACACCCAGTTTTTCCATTGAAATTTTTGAGGCCTTCTTATCTCCCATTAATTCCATACTGTGAGCACTTGGCCCTATTAACACAATTCCATTCTTTTCTAACTCATTAGCAAATACAGAGTTTTCACTTAAAAACCCATAGCCAGGATGAACGGCATCTACCTTCTTTTCTTTACAGATTTCAATGATTTTAGAAATATTCAGATATGTTTCTGCTAATGATCCTTCCCCTAGATTAAAACCAAAATCCCCAACACTAGCATGAGGAAGCTCTTTTTCTTTTTCAGTAAAAAGAGTTATTGATTCAATACCTAGAGAGCGACAGCTTCTTGCCACTCGGCAAGCAATCTCACCACGGTTAGCAATGAGAATTCTCTTGATTTTTAATTCTTTAGAGTCTGTAGTCACGTTCTATTCCTTAATCCAATTTGGTTTTCTTTTTTCAAGTAATGCACTCATTCCTTCTTGCCCTTCTTCTGAAGTTCGAAGTTTTGATATTACTTTACAAGTAAAATCTCTAATTCCAGCGGAGTCAGAGGATCTTCTTCTTTTTATCACTCCACCGATTAAATGCTTTGATACCTGACTAGCAATCGGCCCTGCACTCAAGAAAAATTTTATTTGTCGTTCTATTTTTTCATCTAGCTCTTCTTCTTCACAAAGCTGATGAACGAGACCCATATCATAGGCCCTTTGCCCTTTAAAACGTTCTCCACTCATAAAGTATGCTCTTGCTTGGGATTGTCCAATTTTAGCAATAACAAAGGGACTAATCACAGCTGGAACTAGGCCCAAACTTACTTCAGTGAATCCAAAAGAAGCACTTTTAACAGAGAGAACATAATCACAGGCACTAATTAATCCAGTTCCACCACCTAAACAAGCTCCATTAACTCTGGCCATAACAGGGACGGGACAATCATTTATTGCCTGAAAAAGTCCTTGAAGTTTAAGAGAATCTTGATAATTCTCTTCCTCAGAATAATCCTTCATCTTCTTCATCCAGTTAAGATCTGCTCCTGCACAAAAGCTCTTACCTTCACCGGCTAAAATTACAAGTCTTGTTTCTTCATCATCCTGAAGAGCTGCAAACTCAGTTGTTAACTGTTCTATGAGCTCATCATTAAAAGCATTATGAATCTCAGGTCTATTAAGAGTTAACCAAAGTACTTTATCGTTGTGAGTTTTCTTTTTTAAGTAATTCATATTCGTCTCTTCTCTTAATCTACATTCTAAAGACACCAAATTTAGTATCTTCAATTTTCTTATTTAAGCTTGCCTCTATGGCCAATCCTAAAACTTCTCGGGTTTGGGTAGGATTAATGATGCCATCATCCCAAAGTCTAGAGCTCGAGTAATATGCACTCCCTTCTTCTTCGTACTTATCAAGAATTGGTTTTTGAAATGCCTTAACCTCTTCCTCACTCATTTGCTTCTTCCCCGTAACTTCTAGCCCCGCTTGTTTTACAGTAGTGAGAACACCAGCAGCTTGAGGACCACCCATAACGCTAATACGAGCATTGGGCCACATCCATAAAAATCGTGGACTATAGGCACGCCCACACATTCCATAATTACCGGCTCCAAAAGAACCTCCAATAATCACTGTAAACTTCGGAACCTCTACAGTAGAAACGGCCGTCACCATCTTTGCTCCGTGCTTGGCAATCCCCTCTGACTCATATTTTCTACCAACCATAAAGCCAGTAATATTTTGTAAAAACACGAGAGGTATTTTTCTTTGACCACACAACTCGATAAAGTGTGCTCCTTTTTGAGCACTCTCACTAAAAAGAATTCCATTGTTGGCAACGATTCCAACCTTGTGACCAAATATTCTTGCAAAACCACAAATAAGAGTGGTTCCAAATCTTTCTTTGAATTCATGAAACTCACTACCATCTGTTATACGAGCAATAACTTCTCTGACGTCATAAGGAGTTCGTGTGTCTTTTGGAATGACTCCTAAAATTTCTTCTTGCTTATAAACGGGTTCTTGAATTGGAGCCTTTTCTTTTTGCCCAAGTAACTTACCTTCAGATTGATAATTTAAGTTCTCAATTATATTTCGAGTAAGCGCCAGAGCATCTTCTTCATTTTCTGCAAAATGATCGGCAACACCTGACTCACTCGTGTGAACTTTTGCTCCACCAAGATCTTGTGCTGAAACCTCTTCACCAGTTGCTGCTTTAACAAGTGGTGGTCCTCCAAGAAAGATTGTTCCATTTTCTTTCACAATAATTGATTCATCCGCCATGGCCGGAACATATGCTCCACCTGCAGTACAAGAACCACATACAACAGCGATTTGAGAAATTCCAAGCGAGCTCATTTTTGCTTGGTTATAGAAAATTCTTCCAAAATGATCCTTGTCAGGAAAGACTTCATCTTGCTTAGGAAGAAAAGCCCCTCCGCTATCAACAAGATAAATACAAGGCAATCTATTTTCAAGAGCAATCTCTTGAGCTCTTAAATGTTTCTTAACAGTCATTGGAAAATAAGTTCCACCTTTTACAGTGGCATCATTGGCAACAAACATACACTCAACACCGTGAACTCTTCCAATTCCTGTTATGATTCCGGCACTGGGAACAGGACCTTCTTTTTTATATAAATCATTGGCCGCGAGTGAACTAAGCTCAAGAAAGGGAGAACCTTGATCTAAGATACGATCAATTCTTTCTCGTGGAAGGAGCTTGTCTCTTTTTCTATGGCGAGTAACACTTTTTTCACCGCCCCCAAGCTTGGTTTCATCAATTCTTTTTTTTAATTCATTCACTATTGATTGATTGAATTCAAAATTAGAATGGTAATCACTACTTCTTGTATCGATGTGAGATTTAATTCGATCCATGACATCCTCAATATAAGTTTAAAATCATGCTATTATGGCAAAAATAAAGGCTTTTCGTCCAATTTAACGCGAATCAAACTTATGATTTAAGAGATGTTAGCTGAGCACAGACTGCACTTGCTTGATCAATGAAAGTCCCTTCTAAAGTTCCTTTCTTCTTCAAGGTTTCTTCTAGTAAGGGAAATAGCAACTTGATATAGACATCAACGAATTGATTTTCTGACCAGATGCGATAAAGTGTAAAGTTTTTCTTGTGATTTAGTTTACTAAAATAAATTCGAGACCACAGTTGAGTGAGTGAAAGTTTCAAAATATCCTTTTTCTCCGAGCAATGTCCCGTAAAGATCTTTGTCATATTCTCTCTACTATTAGGCGATAGTGAAGCTAAAACTTCGGCCGTTACCGCTTCTAATACTTCTTTTGGATCCCAAAAGCTCTTTTGTTCTAGCGGATGATATCTTAGGAGAACAATATTCCCTCTCACATCAATACGAGGCTTTTCATTTGCCGGCCACCAAACAGGTCTAATCATTAAATTTATTCGTTTCTTGATTCCCACAAACTTAAGGAGCTTGCGATATGTTGCTTCGGCCTTACTCTTCTTCCATTCTTTTTCCATCATCTTAACTTGTTTGTTAAAAGTCGTACTTTCTTTTACAAACTCAGAAATCGGCTTCATAAGTTTTTTTAAAAATTGAACTAAAAAATCATACTCCGACTTTGTGATCTTCTTTTTAAGTTTCATTAGCGCCTTTGATACACTCTTATTGTGATAAAAAGCATTTGAAAAAAAATTGTTAGCAATAACAGTTGGACCAAAAATATCCTCAGAAGTTGGATAAGGTTTTTTATAGTACTTCTTTCTAATCTTTGCATAATCTTGAAAATCTCTTTCATAATTATTTTGTGTTTTGAAATGTTGTTGCCACTTCTTCTTCATTTCACCAGAAATAGAAGGATGCCACATACTGACTTGATCAATGATCTCAAAAACATCTGTTGCTTCAGAGTAAACAACAACTCGGCTATTTGCCGAGTTGATGATTAGAAAGAATAATATCGTTAGTATCTTTTTCATGTATAACTAATTAGTAATCAGAAGCGTTATCAAGAGCATTGATCAGATCCTCAACTCTTTTAGCATTTCGAGCTGGACGAGTATCCTGTGGAACTACTTCCTCAATGACTTCAGGCTCTGAGGCAATAGCTCGTGATGGTATACTTCCATCAACCTGAACAAGCTTCTTAACAATCATAAACTCTGACTCACCTTCTCTAAGTGGTCCTTCTTTTTCAATTCTTTCAATGATATAAAGTTGCTCACCTTCTCTATAGAGAGCACTTTCACTACCTTTTGAAATCACTAATTCAGCAGCAGCTAAGCTTCCAAAGATTTTCTTTGAACCTATATCAGAAGAACTTAAACTTCTTACTTCAGAGCTTGTTAGTAGTGGTCCAAGATTAGCAAAGGCAGCTTGTCCACTTGATCCTGAAATACTCGCTCCGTTGATACTTGCAGTAGCTTGTGGACTAGAAGTTCCTCCACCAGAAACTCCGCCACTTGCACTAGAAAAGTTCGAAGAACCTCCCCTAAAATTACGAGCATTATTTGTTCCTCCACTACTGCTAAAAGAACTTGGAGTTGGATTTGCTATAATAGAGTCATTACGTGAACTAGAATTACTTGCACTACGACTTGTTCCTGACATAAAGTCATTCACAAGGTTACGTTGTCTTGCTTCTTCTTGTAAGCGCTTACTGCTACTTTCAGATTCAGCTAGTCTTTTTTCTAATTCTTCTATTCTACTTTGGTCAGCACTTGAAAGTTTTGATTTATCATCTTTACCTTGATTAAAGAAATCTTGCAGCTGAGATTTCATCGCTGCTTGCTCACTATTCATTCTTTCAATACGCTCTAACAATTCGTCATTTCTAAGTTTTGAAATTCTTTCTTGTTCTGCAACCAACTCATCTTTCTCTCTAGCAATTTTCTCTTCTTGTGTTTCTTCGACTTCACTTTGATCAGATTCATCGGAATCATTTCCAAACAGATTACCAAAGAAGCTTGAAGATGAAGCATCATCTGCTTTAGAGTTAGAAGAGCTATCCTTATTGTTAAACCCAAAGATATCAGAGAACATTCCGTCTTCCTTATCGTTACCAACAGCACTAGAATTACTATTTATAACTTCTGCCCCTAAATCTCCATAGAGTTCACTTGTTCCATTTTGAGTATTTTTATTGAAGTTAGTTTTTCCACCACCTAACTCTCTCCAAGTTTTACCACTAAGAATCGTTCCACTCGAAATAGAGTTTCTTACCGAAGCATCCCTATCTCTATCAGCATTAAATGTTGTTCTTGTTCCTGTAGCAAAAGTTCCCACATCAGCGATATCATCAAAGACAGTTCCATCAGGGTTATTTGCAACATTACCGCTTTGCTCTTGATCACCTTGATCATTACCGTCTCTTTGCTGAGAGTTCACAGTATCAGTACAACTCATTCCAAATAATTCTTTTTCCATGCCTTCATCAATTGGAAAACCAAAAGCTGAACTCTTCCACTTAGCACAGTCTTCTGCAGTATGTTTCACGTTTGGTGAAATCATATAAGCATAGCAACTAAGAAGAGCTCTTTTAAATGTTGCATCGTTTGGATCCATATCACCACCGAAGTACTCATTTGAATCAATAGGGTTTCCTAGATCATTGATTTCATCTAAAGCAAGAATCCCATTAAAATGATCTCCTTCTTTACTTTGACGACATAAGAGCTTAGCTTCTTTTTCAATATTATCACATTGATCAATTGAGTTTTCATACATTGTGGCCATTAATTGTAATTCAATTAATCGTGCAGCAATATCATTTTGATTTACTTCCCCACCACTGGCACTTGCAGCGGCAATACTAGAATTTAGTGAACTCTTATATTTTTCATTATTTAGAATTTTATCAATATAATCTTTTGCAATATCGTTTTTAAATTCTTGTAATTGTGCAGAAGTTCCTGTGAATTTAGAAAAATCACCGTAAGTGTCAAAGAAGCCCGAGTCCTCTAGAGTTTTACTAAGCTTGCTTAGGTTTTCTGTCTTGTTACTATCTTGAAGGTACCCAGAGATAGATTCTTTTTGAACTTCTCTATTTGCATAATTACTTACCCAGTTTCTTGAGACATCAAAGATAACAATTCCATTATTTACAATTTCTGATACTTCATTTGGATCAATCAATGTCCCATTACTTAAAAGGTTTTCAGAGATTTCAGCGATAGCAGGATTAGCTAAACTTGAAACACTAATATGTCTAAGAGGGATCTGATCTTCAGTCTCAGGATTTATTGCATCATACATTAAACGACCAAACTCTTCTTGGGCCTGTAACTCTGGAGATACCGCTGTCTGCATAGAACTAGCAGCACCTTGTAAAGTGGAATGCATAGTCTGTGCAGCTGAAGAAGGAGCTCTATCCCCCATAAACTGATGAGATAATGAATAGAAAGCTTTATTTTGTAAAACTTCTTCTATGGCCTCAATATTTCCATCTCTTCTGGCCTGTTGAATTGCTTGTGCTTCTTTTGGAGTAAAACTAATTTGCTGATGATCTTCACCATGCATGGCCACTTCTACAATCCCAAGACCCATAACTGTTCTACGGTGAAGATCTTCATTTTTCTTTTTAAGAAAATCATCAATTCCCATACTAGAGTTAGCTTGAGAGGATCTCAATTCATTTATTATATTTGTAAGTGGTACTTTATAAGTATCTGACATATTTTTAAGTTGAACAAAAGTCATTGTATCTATGTCTGATGGCTTTAGGTTAAGATCATCTTTGTCAAAACCACATAATTCAGGGTTTTCTTCACAGGCCTTCAGCTGGCTTGTAAATAAAGGTGCTAAAAGGTTTTTCCCATCGCTATCACTACAGTCAGCTGAATCCATAATAACTTTTTGAATTTTACCTGGTGTACATCTTAATCGATTATCTAATTTATTATCTAATTGTTTCCAAGTTTGGAAAGTTAAGTTTGATGAGAGTCTATTCTGAGTATTAGAAATAGTTGAATATCTCTTCATTAAATTTCTCATGATACTTTCTTTTCTCATTTTCGAAAGATTCTTTTGACGTTCCTTACTTCTTAACGTTTCTATATAGTTTCGAACTTCTTGTGTTCCGGCTTTACTTCCTTGACAGACACCTTCACTTGCTTTGTTCATCGTAACATCACAAAAATTTGTTCTATCCACAAGATTTGTGGAACTACCATTCCCAAGAACATCTGCAAATGCATGTTGAATACCCATACCTCCACTTCCACAAAGGTTGTCATCAAAGTGACTTGCAAGTTTATTTATTGAAAGCGAAACTGAAGGGGCAACAGCATAAGCATTACACTCTGGTCTCGCAAAATCTCCATACTCAAAGCTTTCCACATTATTTCTTAATCTTGAATCTTGTACGACATTACCCATGTTGAGCTGAGCCGGCACATATTTTGACGTACTTAATAATGGAAAAGATAATGAGCCAGAAATATAGTCCCAGCCTCTCGAGAGGCTATAGTTACCAAAGATGCTTGTTGGTTCTTCAGCTTTGTCACCTGAGAACGTTAGCTCTGGTGAGTAACTCAATGGCATCATTGGATAATTTACTCTTGGTTTAAAAAATAAAGGATCTTGTAAAGTAAACCATTCAAGAGAGTTCGATTCGGTTGAGTGAGCTGTATCGCTTACTGGCCCAAGAAGGACTCCTGAGCCTGGAGGAGTTTCAGCATACAAAGGAAACGCAAGTAACGAGTAACAGCTTAATAATGAAATAACTTTTCTAATCATGTCGGTCTCCACCTTATAGTACACTCTCTTTTCGGCTAAAATTCACAAATTCTTGAGCGAACTCATTGCCTTTTTATCAATTATAAGGACTTATCATTTCACTCCCTAAGGATATTAAAATCTTAGGATGATCTGAATCTAAGTGTCTGAAAAAACAAGGAATAATTCCAAAAAAGTGAGTTTTATATTTGCCTACTTGATGAGGCAGTCTAGAAATAAAGCTTTGAAATTACACGGCTTTCCTTGACCTAAAAGCACATGCTTTCTATTCTTTGCTAAGTAAAAACAGAGCAAACTTCTGACTCTTTCAACAAGAAGGAATAACAATGAGTTTAGAGCATATTCATGTAGAAGGTAGTGATAACGATTGGGCCTTTATTGTCCTTCACGGATATGGTGCAAGTATGAATGACTTGGCACCCCTATCCCAATTTTTCACTCAATTTAAAGGTCACACCTACTATCCAGATGGTGTATTAGAAATTCCTATGGGACCATTCTATGTAGGTAAGGCGTGGTTCCAAATTGATCCAGCAAGACTGCAAGACCCAAATGCTAATGATAATCTTGATAAGTATTTTGCAAATGTTCCAGATGGCTTTTTAGAAGCAAGAGAAAAGATAACTTCCTATATTGATGAAATCAAAAAGAAACATAAGAATGTAATTATTGGAGGTTTCAGTCAAGGCAGTATGATGGCCATTGACCTTGCCCTTGAAAATCCAAATGACTATAAAGCACTCGTGCTCTTAAGCTCAAGCTTAGTTGCACCTGAAAGACTAAAAGGTTTTTTAAAAACAAAAACCCCAATTAAAACATTTCAATCTCACGGTACAGGTGACCCGATTCTCCCGTTTAAAAGAGCAGAACTTTTAAGAGATATGCTTAATAACCACGGCCAATCAATTGAGTTTCACCCTTTTCATGGTGCCCATGAAATTCCAATGCCTATTATCGAAGAATTAAACTCATTCTTAGGAAATGTTTATGCAAATTGAAGGTAACATATTAAAAATGAAAACTAGTCTGAAAGATGGCAAGGCATGTTACCAACTTCCTGTGAAAGAAAAGGGAAACGAAGACTATACTTACTTTCCTATTGAAGAGCAGATTGGAAAGAATTTAAAAATTACTTTTGATGGACTCATCAATGATATATACGACCAAAAACCAATCAAAAAAAGTTATGCTCAAGGCTTTAGTTATAAAAACTTAATTACTCTGGCCAGGTGTGATACCTGCATCGTAAAGCCAGAGCTTTGCCACTATGATGAAGGAACTTGTCGTGAACCAAAGTGGGGAGAAGAGCATTGCTTTATTCCTCATATTATTTATCTCTCTGTTACTTCTGGTGCAAAAATTGGCATCACAAGAAATACCCAAGTCCCTCACCGTTGGATTGATCAAGGGGCACACCTTGCTTTACCAATTCTGGAGGTTGCTGATCGTAAAACCTCTGGTTTAATTGAAAGTGAAATCGCTAAAGAAATGAATGATAAAACCAATTGGAGAAAAATGCTTAAGGGCGAATCTGAAGATGTAGACCTCTATGACCTTCGCGAAACTATTTTTGATCAATATGCTGATCTTTTAGATGAAATGGATGCTAAAGATCTAGATGAGCAGATAATAGAGATTCAGTACCCAATTACAGAGCTACCTGAGAAGATTAAAAGCTTTGGTCTTGATAAATCTCCCGTGGTTGAAGGGAAACTCTTGGGAATTAAAGGACAATATCTTATAATGGACACTGGTGTTATTAATTTAAGAAAACATCAAGGCTACTTTGTAGACTTCAAATTTAACTAAAAACAAAAGAACCAAAAGAGACTCTATGTCACCAACAATTCCTGAATCTATTACCGAAGCATATAAATTTGCACTAGTGGCCCAAGGCAAGGCCCATGCACCCTACTCTCACTTCCTTGTTGGATGTGCCATTAAATTTAAAGGGGTAGATGAGCTAATACCAGGCTGTAATGTAGAAAATGCAAGTTACGGAGCAACTATCTGCGCCGAAAGAAATGCGCTCATTCAGTCTGTAGCAAGGTTTGGTAAAAAAGAAATTGAATATGTTGTCGTTGTTGCTAAGACAACAAAACCAACACCACCATGTGCTCTGTGTTTACAAGTTTTTAATGAGTTTGGGCCCCATGATTTTCCAATATGGATTGGAAATTCTAGCAAGCTACTAAAGAAATATATGTTTAGAGAGTTACTACCTATCAGCTTTGATACTTTAGATGACAAAGAAGAAACATGAGTGATGACAAAAACCCATTCTCTAAAATCTCTCCCTTTATAAAAAAAGATTCCAAATTCTATACTTCTTCTTTTAAAGATGATTTTGCAACTGGTCTCTCACAAATATTTCTACCTAAAAATGGAACATGGACTTTTAGTTCAACTGACATAAAAGAAATTAAACCTGTTATTATAAGTAACTTTTTAGAAAATACGGAAGAAAAATCAATCTATACTCAATTCTTAGATATTGATGGGAAAACTCAAGCGGTTATCATCTTTCATCAAAGCTTTATAGAGAGATACCTCCACTATAGTATGGGCGGTAATCTAAAAACAGAGATCCAATCACAGTCTCCTACCAAAGAAAAATCAATTGAGTTATCAAAGTTTAACATTATGGTTATTGAAAACCTATCCCTTAGCCTTTCTAAGGTCATTGAGTTTTCCTTGAGCAAGTCCATTTCTCTCAACAAAAAGATTTCAAATGAAGTCTATATTCATCAAAACTTAATAAAGGTAGATGCACCCACTCACGCTTTTTATCATGTGGAGTTTTGGCTAAAAGAAGATAATTCAAGTTTTGATTTATTATTACGTTCTGAAAATTTTTAAGAATTTATTTTATCAATATGGGCATGAATAGTTTTTAATGCGTATTTTTTTAAACGAGGATCAAGACCCTCATAGATGTGCTCATATATTTCTTCTATTGTTTTATTCTTACTAAGTAACTCAATAATGGTTTTTTCCCGCATCTTTCTATGTTTCAGAGTCATCTTTAGTTTATAGACACCACCTAAGGCAATTCCATGACTTGGGATAATAAACTTAGGACAAAGAGCGATCACTTTCTCTAGTGAATCAAAGTACTTCTGCATATTTCCTTCAGGAGCACCAATCACAACAGTGCCAACACTTTGGATAAGATCCCCTACAATAACCCATTTATTTTCAGAATCAGTAATGGCCAACTGCCCTTCGTCATGACCAGGAACAGCGAATAGACTCACCTTTCTTCCATCTGCTAAAGTGGTTAAAGTATCTGCTTCTTTAACAATATCAATTTTCACTCCATTAAAATATTCTTTTCCATATTTTGTCAGAATACGATCATGACTATCTTGACTAATCTTAATAGGACAACCTAAATGCTTAGCAAGAGGAACACTATACTCATGATGATCCGGATGATGATGAGTAATAAAAATAGCATGAATTGAAAATTCTTTAAGTGAGTATTTAAACTTTTCAAGTTCTTCTTCGTTTTTAGGTGAAGGATCAATCAAAGTATCATTAATTAAAAAAGAGTTCGTTCTATTTGCCGGCGGAAAAGTATTTGAAAGAGGCAAAAATTGTTTAATCCCATACAGGCTTTCGATCATGGCAATTTCTTTTTGATCATCATAATCTAAATTTAAATCAACTTCTTTTTCATCATTTAAAAACTGATCAAAAGCTTTAAAACAAGAAATTGTCGGTGGAACACATAGAATATTGTTAAGCTCATACTCTTGAAGTGCCTCTTTAGCATTCCACCAAAATGTTTCAAAGACCTCGCCATCATCAAATTGAAAATTAATTTTCTCATGAGGATCATTTAGTGAAACCAAATAGAAGTAAGTATCAAAACGGTAAGGATTAAAGGAAGGAGTCACTGCATTTCCAAAATAGCTTACTTTTGAAATTAATGAGTTCTTGTGCAGCTCAATGAGATCAAGTCCCGTTTCTTCTTTGACTTCACGGTAGAGGGCCATGATCAAGTCAGATGAATGTTTTATGGTATTTAAGCGATCAAGTTCAGGGTGCTGGTTCGTAAGGTCTTCTTTATCAACCTTACCCCCAGGAAAAGCAGTATAGCCAGGAAACACACTTAAGTGCTCTTGTCTTTTGATCGTCAAAAACTTCTTATTTCTTTCTAATATAACAGTTACAGCTTTTCTCATTTTTCAAAACTTATGATGTTGTTATTTAAATCAAATTTAACAATTTTAAATTGTATCAACCAAGGTGTTCCTAAATTCATCATAACATCTCTATCAAAATAAAGGGCATCAAAGGGAGAACGAATTAATTGTGCTTTATCTATGCTTAACTTTTTACAATCACCATCTACAGGAATCTGCGTAGTTACTTCAGGAATATCTCCATAAACTTGTGAACCAGTATCAAGTCTTACTTTAATATTCTTTGAACAATAGAACTCTAAGGCATCGGCCTTAATTTCCTTAAAATCTAAACGGAAACTTAACTCACTCTTTATTGAATCTTTAGGACAACTATATATTTTTTTATTTTTTATATCTAAACAAATTATGCCCTTTTTAAAAGCACTAAGCCCTACAAGACCAATCAGACCTGCAGGCAGATTATCATAGGGAATAAAGTCGAAGTCCTTCTTGTCCCATAAAAAACTCCCCACATCTTTCTTATTTTCAAGTACAGGTAACTCACTAACTGTTTTGTTATGAAAAGCAAGTTTCTTACTACCGCAGATACGGTGAATTTCACGATTGTAGACTTTATTAGAAATTAATGAATCTTGAGCACCAGTATCTAATAGAATTCGACTCTCTTTATCTAAGAAGATTAGATTCTTATGAAAGTAAATTTTCTTACTTGAAAAAGACATAGGAGTACAATCTTTAAAACCACCTACAAATAATTTTCGATCAAGCCCTTTAAGGGATTTTAGTTTTTCTTTTCTTTGAATGGACAGATTCTTATAACTCTTACCTTCGAAGCTCTCTCTTGATATCTTTCCAGAATTAAAGTCATTCAATAATTGAACAGGGTCAGAGAGACTCCCCTTAGACTCATCGGCCATTTTTATTTTTTGTAAGTGAAGCTTTCTAGCAACTCTTTTCAAAGAAATTTTTAACTCCCAAGGCAGTGCTTTTTGATATTGGATGAGATTAGTCAAGGCCATTTCTCTTTGAGATGTACTTAGACCAAGGTCCTTTGCATAGAAGTAATAGAGTTGATAGATCTCAATTTCATCAAGGAGATGAAATCTTTTATTTGTTTTCTTTAATAATTTGATCCATTTTTGTAGTTCAATGCCAAGCTCAGCAGCTGCTTTCTTTTTCTTTGCTTTTTCTAGTATTTCTACATCTTTTACTTTTTTTTCAATTAAAACCAGTAATGCATTGGTAAAGATTTTACGTTTATTATAATTTAGATAATTCGATGACTTATTATCTCTTTGCAGAACATGAATCAATTCATGAAAACAGTCCGATTTATTAATCGATGGCAAATAATAGACTGTTTTTTCTTTATAATATACAAGAGCTCTCTTACTCGTTTTTAAAATCTCTTCAGAAAGAGGATGCCCAAGCTTTGCTTTCTCAACTTTGAAACCGAGTTTTGAAATTTCAGAAAAGCATTGTTTTAAATCCCATTTTTTATATTCATTGATTAATTGTTCATTAAGAATAAGTCCTGAGCACAACTGATAAGAGCTCTTCTCTTTTACAACTCTGCATTGACCGGCTTTTTTATAAAGTTCATAAACAACACTTAATTGATCCGGAGTAGCAAATTTAACACTCGTAGAAAAAGTATTGTTCATTAAGAAATACAGAAAGAAAGCAAAGAACTTCATGACCATTACAATCCGTACTTTGTCGCACTTTCATAACGGACTTCACGGTAGCCTTTAATATTCTCAAGTTTCTTGAGCTCATGATATCGGTTCTCTTCAGGTAATTTACTAATATCATCGATCATCTTTTCTCTTATCTTTGAGGAAATCTCTCTTTCTTTTGAATGCCACTTAACTAAAAAGAGCCTGAGAACTCTCATATGCCTCATGATTCTAAACATCCAAGGCCTAGGGCTAATATCAAACTCAAAAGACATTCCCAGAATATCAAATTTAGGTCGATTAATATGATTGACTCTAAACTTTGTCCCTAAGTTTTTATAGGCCTTAGAGTCTCTCATTTTCTTAATCGGAGATATCATTTGATGACTCACAAAAACTTCATCTTTCACAAAGTATGTCTTCGCTAGTGTTCTTAAGGCCATTCTCTTATGTTCATAACTCTTTGAAAATAATTGTGATATTTCTCCGGCCTTAGAAATAAAATCATCAACTCGTGCCCCTCTATTATAGATGTAGATATCGTGGAGATATTGTGCGAGATAATGTTTTTTAACTTCTGGAAAATATTTATCAAGAGTATTTAAATTAGAATTAAATAATTTAAATATTTCTTTTGTACTTTGCCACGGCAAAAAAGAATCTTTTAAAGATTGTCTCACAATATCGACTTTCTCTTCTTCTGAAAGTTTATTACGAGGAGTAATACTTTCTTCCCCGTTTTCAATTAAATAACGTCCTATCGTGAAGGCCATCAAGTTATTATCTAACTCTTCTTTCTTCATTGTTTTCTTAAAGGCATCTTTCATATTATCAAGAGTAAAAGGTAACTTCCCTGATTGCCATGCGACTCCAAGTAGCATCGCAGAAGCATAGACACTCTTTCCAAGATAATGCAATGAAAGCTTCTTTAACCCGAATGTTCTTAGGTTTTCCCCAACTTTTAGCTCTAACTTTCTTAAAAGCTCTGTTCGAGATAATGTCTTCTTCTCAACTGCATTATCAAGCATAATGCTAAGAGGTATTTGGAAATCATTATCAAATAAACAAAGACCTTCACTTTTTATAAAGCGTATATGTGTACTTCCATCAAGTAAGTCTGGACTAAGTAAAAGATCAGCTGTTCCACTTGGAGTAACGGCTCCATAACTCTTCTCTTTGTTAAATATCGATAAATGCGAAGTTACATTTCCGTTTCTTTGAGCAAGTCCTTTTTGATCTACAAACTTAAATGATAAATCTTCACGACCATTCATCTCTGTAGCAGCTTGAGCAAGAACATTTGAAATCGTTGTGACTCCTGAACCACCAACACCTGTCACAACGACTCTTAGGTCGTCTCCATTAGCAATAGAATCAAATGACTTAGTAATATTGGGTAGGGCCAAGTTTTTTTCGTTTATATCCAATTTATCAGAGTTCTTATATTTCGTTGGGTGATAATTAATAACATCAACCAGTTCGAAACTAGGACAAGCTTTCATTTTTGTACAATAGGAGTCTGAAACACAAATTTGCGGATCAATGGTTACTTTAGATCCATAGGCATCAAAAGTTTGTGTAAGACCAGGGCAACCTGTTGACTCTACACACACGCGACAATCTTCACAGGCATCAGTATTTATTTGATAAAAGCTTTTCTTACTGAGAACTTTTCCTTGAGCAAAATCTTTTCTCTCTTTTGCTTTTAATCGCCCTTGAAAAGTGAGAGCACATTCTTTATTCGAAACAATAACTTTGATGCCAGGTTTTCTTACTGTCTCAATTAATTTATTTTTATAAAAATAGCGATCACTTGGATTAACTTCAAAGGCCAAATCTACCCCAAGAGACTCAACAGCATTTAGCATATTTTGTCTTGGTCGTGTTTCACCTTCAACAGAAACCCCAGAAGCTGGCGTCATCTGATGCCCAGTCATGGCCGTATTATCATTATCTAATAGAATATATGTAATTTGATGCCCACACTGTACTGAATTAGAAATATCAGTAATACCACTATGAAAGAATGTTGAATCCCCCATTAAAACTACTGATGGGTTTTCAGAGAACATATCGAGGCCTGCACCGAGTGCTCCCCCTTGTCCCATTGCAGATAGATTATGCATTTCTTTAAAGGGAGGTAAAAAACTTAAGGAATAGCACCCCACGTCACCGTGTGAAATCAAATCAATATCTTCTTCTTTTAAAATTTTTCTTAAATCTTTAAGCAAACTCAGGGTTTCACGATGAGGACACCCTGGACAAAAAGTTGGGAGCCTTTTTGGTAGAGCTTCATCCCACGTACAGACTTGATGACATAAACTTTCTTTTATTTTATTTTCAAAATTAAGGGCCTCAAGTGCTCGGGCCAATCCATCTCGAATCAATTCAAAACTTAAACCTCCATGAGCCGGAAAACCACTCATGGTTTTCTCACCAACTTTAAAATCTTTCCCCAGCACATTGACACTGAGATTGTTCTTATTAATAAGTTCTCTTAATTCCGATTCAAGAAAACCTCTTTTTTCTTCAACAACAATAATAGTCTTCTTTGACTTTAACCAAGGAACTAAAATATTTGAAACGAGTGGATATGAACAAGCACATTTATAAAGAGAAACCTCGTCCAGTAACTCCCCTTCTTCTAAAACTTGCTTAAGTGTCTCAAAAATCACTCCACTAGATATAATTCCGACATCAGATTCTTTTTTCCCGAAGGTTGTATCTAGAGCAAGCTTTTCCAACTCTCTTTCAATTTTTGGAAAGCGCTCATTTATCATTCTTACGTCTGCACCTAAAGAGTTTGGTGGGACCATAACGTTTTGAGAGAGATCAAATTGGCTAGGATCAAGATTTTCTTTTTCTTTTTTTACTTCTTTTGGAAGACCAACTTCAACACGACCACCGCCTTCGGCCATGTAAGTAGAAAGGATAACTCCTTGATAAACACTTGTTCTTTGAGATAGCCCAAGTGCGACCTTCATCCAATCTTTTAACTCTTGTGGAGTTGAAGGTTCTAGAAATGGAATATGCAAATGTTTAAATAAGTAACGACTGTCTGCTGGCGTACTGGTTGAAATAGACCAAGGGTCATCCCCAACAACAATAACTGTTCCGGCCTTAACTGCTTCACCTGATTCAGCAGATATGGTGCTTAATCCTGGATTCGCAAAGTTTCCTACCGAAAGAGCATCACTTGCCACGTGAAGCCCCATGGACTTCATGGCCACTATACAATCTCTACCTGCTTGTTTTGCACCAGAGGCCATCGCTGCAGCATTGGCCTCACTATTGGCGATAGCGACCTTTATGCCCTTTTCTTGAAATTCACTCTTTCGTTTATAGAGAATATTAAAATAGTCAGCGAGAGGGCTACCTGGATATCCTGTATATAAAGAGAAGCCAGCTTCTAGGGCCCCTTGAATAATCAATTCATTCCCATTGAGAATTTGAGTGCTCATCTGAACTCCAATATTCGAAATAACGACTACTTATACTACTCTTTTGATTCAGTATTTGTCCAAGACAGTATAATTAATAATAATACTAAAGTTTTTTAGTCAAGTAACCGACATATTACTTATGCACGTTGATAAATTTCTAGATCATTCATTAAAAAGTAAAAGCGAAAATAAGGATATTTGGGGTCCAATAAAAGACTTTCGAAACCAAGGTCCTTTAAATGACTTTGATTTAATGGTTCAAGCAAGTTTACGCTACCACTTACAAAAGCACTTAATAAGCAATATGCAGGAATTCATTTCTCAAGGTCTAACAGAAGAAAAACTTCATAGTATTACAGAAGAATTTGATCTGGGACCAGGTGCAATAAAGAGGTATCAACTATTAAAAACTTTAGAGATTTTTAATGAGTTTAATAATCTATTTGAATTGGAAAATTACTTTAATGAAAGCTTTGGGGAATCATGCTCCCAAGTCTATATTGAATCTCTTATCATTTTGGATAAAGAATGTGTGACGACACTTATAAAAAAGCAGATCAAGTCTGAAAACGAGTCTTTCCCACAAGAATGGACCTACTCTATTCATTTTCAAAGTTGTTGGAATGAATGCTTCGAAAAATATGGAAAGCATAAATCTATTTTAATGAACGCTAAAAAATGGCTATCATCCATTCTTAATAAAGCAGCTTAATCTTCAAAATGTTCAGCAATAACTTTAGCGACTTCCTTAACCTTACTTGCTTTAGCATCATTCTTAACAAGAAACTCAACTAGTTTACTACTGTAGAAAGCTTCTTCACATTCTGTTCTTCCCCAATAACCACAACCAGTATCTTGTGCAAGAACGTCATTTCGAAATGCTCTTTGAATGGCCATCAATTCAGGATTATTATATTGAATTCGGTTATAAACACCACGTGCTTCTATAGACTGAAGCCCTTTCGTTACACTCTTTAAATGATTTACAATCACATTTGTACATTTATAACCATTGAAATTCTGATTAATATCAAAATCATCGTCTTGTGCTAGCACACACTGAAAGAAAAGATCGTACAAATTAATGGTACTAACAGCTCTTTCAATTTTCATTTTATTCCATTCTCTTGTTTCATAAAGAAAGTAGTACTTCGGCTTTGTTTGAATAAGCTTTGAAAGAGCATTCCATACAACAGCTTTATCAAGGTTATAAAAACTAAAAGCATCCAGTGCTTCATAAATAATTGGTCTAATTGCTAATTCAACTAAACACTTATCTGAAATAGCACTAAGGGCAGAACATCTATCTAAATAATCTTTAAGGCTAGAACTTGGAATGATATAGTCGTTCTTTTTAGAGTCTTCAATGATATTTACCATATAATAATAAACTTCACTTACTTGAAAATATTTGTTTTGAAGAACCGTTCTTTGAACAGCAATATCAAGTTCAGAAACACCATCTTTATTGATACTTGAATCAATATTAAATGCCTGTGATGGTATATGACCTCTAAGAAAAGACTGAAAATTAGGGAAGCTTTCAATGATTCGGATCAGTTTTGTTTGATCTGTGTCATTAATTCCCTTCAAAGCTTTATGATTACTAGCAATATTGGCATGTGCCGACACAGAGCAAAGCAGTGCGAAAATCACGAAAATACAGTTAGTTACAATTAGTTTTATCATATAAATTCCTTATTACTATATTTATAACGCAACGCGTACTAGTTTTGAAGGTCTATTGTAAATTCTACATAGTTGTCCACGCTATCTGCCTTGAAAGTATGCGAAATATAAGGAAAAATAGGCGCAAATTTGTAATGAGGGGTAGTTAATATGGGATCAACAATATCTGCAGAGAATCCAATCGGCATCAAGGCCATCGACCATTTAGAGTTCACTTGCGAAAACTTAAACACACCAACTAAGGATTTATTCTATAAGTTCGGCTTTTCAAAGACATTTGAAAATAAGTCTCTCAACGCAGAACTTTTTACTCAAGGTCAAGTGCGCTTCTTAATGATTGCCTCAGAAAATAATGACGACCACAGTTATCAATATCTAAAAGATCACGGTGAAGGTGTTTCAAAGATTAGCTTTCTAGTTGAAGATGCTAAACATGCTATTACTGAAACTGTTAAAAGAGGTGCTCAACTTGTTCAAGACCTTAAAATCGAAAAAGATGAACATGGAGAATATAAAACAGCTTCTGTTAGAGGATTTGGAGACGTCTTAAATGAATTTGTTGAGCGTCCCATGTCAGGCTTTAGACCAAATTACCTTCCTATAGAAAATGATCCTAAGGCAACACCACTTTCATCTAGAGTTGCTAGAATTGATCACCTTACCAATAATGTTCCTAAAGGTGAGATGAAGAAATGGGTTCAATTCTATGAAGATATTTATGGTTTTAAAGTCACAAGATACTTTGATATTAAAGGGGCAAAGACAGGGCTACAAAGTGAAGTTGTTCAGCTTCCAAATGGAGCAGTGATCATCCCTATCAATGAGCCAGAAGTTGAAGATGGAAAATCTCAAATTCAAGAATTTTTAGATCTTCACAAAGGTCCAGGAGTTCAGCATATTGCCCTCACCTGTTCAGATATTTTATCTTCAGTAAAAGATCTACGTGAAAGAGGCATCAAGTTTTTAGATATCCCTCATACATATTATGAAGATATTCCAAAGAGAGAATTTAAAGTTGAAGAAAAACTAGATGATTTAGAAGATAGACAACTTCTTGTTGATGGTGACCCGGAGGGATACCTGATTCAAAACTTTACAGAAACCTATGTCGGACCTCTCTTTTTTGAATTTATTCAAAGAAAAAACCATAACGGTTTTGGTGAAGGTAATTTCCAGGCCCTCTTTGATGCTATCGAAAGAGACCAGATGAAAAGAGGTTATCTTGAGTCTTAACAATATCACTATTGAAAGTCACTGGAATGAGATCGACGGCCTCTATAAGATTCAACTGAATCGTCCTGAAGTCATGAATGCTCTTAATACTCAAACTCTCTGTGAAATTGTAAATACTCTTGAAGACAATAAGAAAAATATTAAATGTGCCATCATTACAGGAAACAAAAAAGCCTTTAGTGCTGGTGCAGATATTAAACAACTTAGTCAAAGTCATACTATTGAACATTATAATGATGAAAGAGAAACTCTATGGAAGAAGTTTCGCCTTTTTCAATTCCCAATTATCGCAGGAGTTTCAGGTTTCTGTTTAGGTGGTGGCCATGAGCTTGCTATGGCCTGTGATTTTATTATTGCCACAGACAATTCTATTTTTGGACAACCTGAAATAAATTTAGGGATTATGCCAGGTGCAGGTGGCACTCAAAGACTTACTAGAACCATCGGCAAGAATAAGGCCATGTATTACTGCTTAAGTGGAAAAACATTGAGTGCTAAAGAAGCTCTAGATCTTGGCATGATTGCAGAATTAGTTCCGAATAATACACTTGAACAACAGCTAAAGATTATCGGAAAGAAAATAAGTTCGAACTCCCCCATTGCTAATCGATTAATAAAAGAATCAATTAACAATTCATTAGAAACAAGTCTTACTCAAGGTTTAGACTTTGAAAGAAGACAATTTTATATGTCTTTTGCCACAAGTGATGCAAAGGAAGGGATGAACTCTTTTATTGAAAAGAGAAAACCAAATTATGAAGGGCAGTAAAATGGAATATCAATATATAAAATATCAAAACATTGATGGAGTCGCTTCAATTATTATAAACCGACCAGAAGTCTATGGAGCTCTTAATCGAGATGCAAAGCTTGAGATCATAAAAGCTTTTAAGGCCTGTAATAAAGACGACAGTGTTAAAGCGATTGTTCTGACTTCAGAAGGAAAAGCTTTTTGTTCAGGGCAAGACCTTAATGATCGTACTGTTGATGGATCAAGCGGTCCTGTAGACTTAGGTCATACTTTAGAAACTGAATGGAACCCATTAGTCGAATCTATTAGAAAGAGTGAAAAAATTGTAATCGGGGCCATCAATGGCGTTTGTGCAGGAGCAGGACTTTCAGTTGCTCTTTCATGTGACTTAATTGTGGCAAAACCAAAAGTTAAGTTTGTAAGTGGCTTTAGCCAGCTTGGACTTGCTCCCGATGCCGGCAGTAGTTACACCTTTGTAAAGGCACTAGGACGACAAAAAACTCTTGAGTTCTTTCTTTTTAATATGCCTATGTTAGCTGAAGAATTGTGTGAGAAAGGTCTTATCAATCATGTTGATGAGAACCCTTTTGAATATGCAACTCAAATGGCAAAGAAAATTAGCCTTATGGCACCCCTTTCACTATCTATGATTAAGAAGAATATTCAGTCGGCCAGTGAAGAGACATTTCAGGATGTTATGGACAAGGAAACTAAAACTCAACGTTTTCTTGGCAATTCTGAAGATTATCAAGAAGGACTTAGAGCTTTTTTCGACAAAAGAGCACCAAATTTTTTAGGAAAGTAAAATATATTATAATATAAAATTAATACCATTAAGGGGATTAACATGACACAAAGACAATATAGTGCAGAAGAACAAAAACTGATTGATGAAATTGCAAACGGAAGAACATTTGATAAAGATCAAGAACTACCACCATTTTATGAAAAGCATCTTAAGAACCTACTTTGGATGCAAGGTGATAGTGAGTACTCTGGAGCTTTAGGTTATATGCCTTGGATTGAAAAAGCTCCTGACGTAAAAGAAAAAGTTCTTGTGGCCCAAATCGTAAAAGATGAAATGAGACACGCATCTGTTATCTATAAAATGTTAAAAGATCTAGGTGAAGATACTGAATCTCATATTAAAGCAAGTGACCTTGGTTATAAAATTGAAGAAGATGAAATAAACATTGGCTTCAAAAGAATGAAAGAAGATTTTAGAGTTAATATTTTCTATTACAATATCAAATATTGGACTGATTTTATTCTTTTCAACTTTTTAATGGATAGAGCTGCAGGTCACCAACTTGAAGATACACTTCACAGTTCTTACCTACCTTGGAAAAAAGGTATTGAAGGTATCTACAAAGAAGAAGTCATGCACTTAACTCATGGAGATAAGTGGGTGAGAATTTTATCTAAAGACCCAAAAGATAAAGAGTTCTTACAAGAAAGACTTAATCTATGGTGGCCAAGAGTAATGAATGTTTTTGGGAAATCTCGTGGTGGTGCCAACAATATCTATGTTCAATTAGGTCTTAAGAAAAGAAGTAATGATGAAGTAAGAAAAGACTTTATTGATGACATTCAAAAACTATGTGATGAAGTAGGACTTGTCATTCCTGAGTGGAATGAGTCTGAATACCTACAATAAACAATGAGTATTCAACCAAAGAAAATTATTGTCATAGGTGCAGGAACAATGGGTCAGGGAATGGCCCAGTGGTTCTGTCAAACTGTTGAAAAATCAAAGATCGAAAGAGTAGAACTTGTTGATATAAATGTTGATCTAGCAAAAGAAGCGGTCAAAAGAATTTATGAAAGCTGGAAAAAGCTTGAAGAAAAAGGGAAATTTACTACTCAACAAGTTAAACAATTTGAAGAAGTCCTTATCCCTACATCTATGAGTGATATTTCAGAAGATGCCGACCTTGTTATTGAAGCAATAATCGAAAATCTTGATATCAAAACAAAACTATTTCAAGAGTTAGATGTAAGATTAAAAGCAGAAGCTATTTTTGCATCTAACACATCTTCTATACCAATTGATTCCATGGCCAAAAGTCTTCCCCTAGCGAGGAAAGATAAGTTTATAGGTATCCATTTTTTCAACCCAGCTCCTATTATGAAACTTGTTGAGATTATAAGAGGCACATACACCAGTGAAGAAATTGCAAAGCAGCTTAAAAATTGGTTTGAACAAAATCAAAAAAAGCCAGCTCTTTGTAATGATGGTCCAGGGTTTATTGTGAATCGTGTAGCAAGAAATTTCTATGGAGAATCTTTAAGAATTAGTAATGTTGATAAGGTTAGTAACTATCAAGAAATTGATCATATTTTAAAGGAAGTTGGTGGTTTTAAAATGGGACCATTTGAGCTTATGGACCTTATTGGTATTGATGTTAACTACTCTGTGACAGAGAGCGTATGGAAAAGTTTTTATTATGAACCGCGTTTTGCTCCCCATGCTCTCCAAAGAAAAATGGTAGAGAGCAATAGACTTGGTCGAAAAACGAAAAAAGGATTTTATTCCTATGAAGATTAAAATTCTAACAAACTCACTGACACCAAAAGAACTTATCAATGAATACTGTACCAGTGTTTCTGGTTTTTCACTTGAGGATGCTAACAAATATGACATGATTGTTGATCTAACTGTTGGACTGACAAATGAAAAAATACATCTGTTACAAGAACTTAACCATGAATATAAAGGGATTATCATTTCTGATACCTCTACATGTTGGGGAGAAAACCTAGAAGCAAAGTTTCAAAACCTTGAAGCATGCATCTCTCTTTGTTTCTATTCTCCAAAAGATAACCATGAAATATATCTAAAAAACAAAAGCTCTAAAGAAGCAAAAGAAGCTCTCGATTATCTTTTTAACCTCTATGAAAAAACATATGTTGAAGTTAAGACTGCAGGTCTTGGTTTTACATATCCTCGTGTTGTTTCAATGATAATCAATGAAGCTTTTTTTAGTTTAGAAGATGAACTCGCCTCTCCTGAAGATATTGATACCGCTATGAAATATGGAGTTAATTATCCCCATGGACCTTTTGAATGGTCTGAAAAGATTGGTCTCAAGATTGTTGATACTTTATTAACTGAGTTATACTCTCTAACTGGTGATCCTAGATATAGATCATCTCTAAAGCTAAAGCTTACGAAATAGGAACTTAATATTATGAAAAGAAGTTTTATTATTCACGCCAAAAGAACTCCTGTGGGTAAGATAGGAGGAACTCTTTCTCTTGCTAGACCTGATGATATGTTGGCCGAGCTTATGAAAGACTATCTCAAAAATATCTCTTTTGATCCTGCTCTTGTAGATGATGTGATTGCAGGTTGTGCTAACCAAGCGGGAGAAGATAATAGAAATATTGCCCGAATGGCCGCACTTCTTGCTGGACTCCCTTATGAAGTCCCAGCAACAACAATGAATCGACTTTGTGGTAGTTCACTAGATGCAACCATCGATGCGGCGGCAAGAATTGGTTCAGGTTTCGCCGAATGTATTTTTGTTGGTGGAACAGAAAGTATGACGAGAGCTCCTCTTGTTATCAGCAAAGGTTCAGCTCCTTTTGGTAGAGATTCAAAGATGTATGATTCAACTTTTGGATGGAGATTTCCCAACAGTAAAATGAAAGAAATGTTTCCATTATATGGTATGGGCGAAACTGCTGAAAACGTAGCTGAAAAGTTAAAAATAAGTAGAGAAGATCAAGATCTATTTGCTCTTGAAAGCCATCAAAAGGCCATTAAAGCTCAAGACTCTGGAGCCTTTGATGATGAGATTCTACCGATAACCATTAAAATGAGAAAAAGTGAAACCTCGGTAACTAAAGATGAATGTCCAAGAAAAGAAACAAGTTTAGATATATTAGCAAAATTAAAACCTGTTTTTAGAGAAGGTGGAAGTGTCACTGCCGGAAACTCCTCTCCTATGAATGACGGTGCAGCTTTTGTAGTTGTCGTCAGTGAAGACTTTTTAAAGAAGCATAACCTCACTCCTATTTTGGAAATAACTGGCATGGGTGTAAGAGGAATTCATCCAGATATAATGGGCCTTGGTCCAGTAGAGGCCATTAAGAACTTAGAAAGTAAATTCTCAATCAAGCGTAAAGACTTTGATGTTATTGAATTAAATGAAGCTTTTAGTGCACAAGCTCTTGGCTGTATTCGTGAACTTGATCTAGACCCAAGTAAAATTAATATGAATGGTGGTGCTATTGCCATTGGACATCCTCTTGGATGCTCAGGTGCAAGGATTCTCACTACATTATTTCATATCATGAAAAATGATTCCACAAAGAAAAATGGCCTCGCGTCAATGTGTATTGGAGTTGGTCAGGGAATAGCCCTTAGTGTCTCTAGATGCTGATTTTTGACAAAAAAATAGGAGTGATAATCACTCCTATTTAATAACTAAATTTTGCTATTTCTTATTTACGATACACTGACCATTCTTACATTTTGAATGATCCTTACCGTCTTTTTTATGGCACTTTTCTTTTTTAGCACAGCATTCTTTACTTTTCTTTGTTGAGCATTGCTTTCCATCTTTACACTTTCCACTCTTATGAGCACAACCTGTACCGGCCAGTAAAAGGCCTAAGGCCATAATTGATAAAACTTTTTTCATATTTCCTCCATAATGTGATATGAAACTTAAAATCTATACTTATTATATAATATAACGGTTGATATGAAAAAGAACTTAAGTCAGGATATTGTGAATTCTGTGACACAACTATTGGGTAGAAGCCCAAAAGGCCTTTACGATGTGTGTCGCTACAATATAGATAATCAACCTGCGGTTATAAAAGTTCTTCCTCTAGTAGATGAGAAACCTTTTCCTACTCTCTATTGGCTTTGTTGCCCTCTTTTAAAAAAGGAAATCTCACATCTTGAAAAAAATGGTCTGATCAAAGAAATTGAACAAAAAGTATTTATCGAAAATAACGCAATGTTAGAGAATTTAAAGGTTGATCACCAAAGATACCAAGACCAAAGAGTTGATCTCCTTAAAGAAGAAAAAATCCCCTATGAACATCTAGATGATGGAATGAAAGAAGTTATTTTCAAATCAGGGATTGCAGGAATTATGGATTGGAATCACATAAAATGTCTTCATACCCACTATGCCCAACATGCAGCGGACTTTAATACTATTGGACAATACTTAGATGATAACTTTCAACTAAACCGTTTCTTACAACCAAAAAAATAAAAAAGAACCCCCCATTCGGGGGGCTTCCATATTTTCAAAAATTCTGGCGATAACTTAAGGGAGATTAACCAATAAGTTTTAGTGCACTTGAACCTTGAGCATTTGATTGTGCAAGAACTGAAGTACCAGCAGCGTTAAGAATGTTTAACTTAGCATTCTTTGCTGTTTCTGCAGCATAATCAGTATCTCTAATTCGAGAGTTGGCAGCACTTAAGTTCTCTGAACTTGTCTGCAAGTTAGAAACAGTTGACGTTAGTCTGTTTTGTTTTGCACCTAACTCAGCTCTTTTTCCAGAGATTGACTGAATCGCTGAATCAATCGCTGTCAAACCGTTTTGTGCATCAGCCTTATTAGCAACACCTAGACCATCAACTTGTAGACTACCAATAGATGAGTTTAACATCTCAGTGTTAAACTTAATTCTATCTTGAAAGTCATCATTATTAATACCGATTTGAAAATCATAAGTTTCGCCTTCACCGTTAAGAAGTTTCTTACCGTTGAATTCTGTAACTTGTGAGATTCTATCAATCTCTTGCTTTAAATTTTGATATTCAAGGTCTGTAAAAGCTCTTTCAGAATCTCCTACAGTATCCGAAGCTGCCTGAACTGAAAGCTCTCTCATTCTTACTAGAATGTTAGATACTTCATTAAGACCACCTTCAGCCACTTGAATCATAGAAATACCATCATTAGCGTTTCTTTCCGCTTGGTTAGTACCTCTAATTTGTGCCTTTAATTTTTCACTAATTGCGAGCCCTGCTGCATCATCAGATGAACGAACAATACGAGTACCAGATGATAACTTACCTAAAGTTTTCGCCTGATCTGTAGCTGTGTTCCCTAATGTTCTTTGAGCTGCCAATGACGTGACATTCGTGTTAATACGTAAACCCATAGATCCTCCTTGCTTATTTGGCCACCGAATCCATGGAGCTTAGTTCAACTACCTTGCGAACTAATGAGCATACTGCTCAACTTATAATTTGTTTTACCTAATCTTTCATTGATTAAGTATTCATAAGTGCATTTCGGTGTATTTCAGAACAACTTTAGTAAAAAGTAGGAAAAATATTCGCTTTTCTAATAGACAAAAATGGTCAAGATTTTTCTACTTATCTTTATAGTATTTACGTAGTATTTACTAAAATTTTGCACCTTAAATGACGATAAATACTCATGGAAACTGATAACAGCAAACCGCTATTATTTTTAGAGCCTTTATCTGAAACACTTAAGAAACTTAAAGAAGTTGTTGAGCAAAATGCAGAAGCTGAAGGTATTGAAGTCTTCGAGGTAGAGAGTCTCGAAGAGATTGGACAACTATTACCTAGCATTGGTCAATCACTCATCTTAACATCACACCCAAAAATGTGTGCCATGATGTTACAAAAGAATAAAAGAGCAATTAAGAATCTACAATCTAAAACAATCCTCTTAAGCCCAAAAGCTATTCCAAGAAAGACTCTTGATAAGTTTATGAAAGTTGGCTTAACAGAATGTGTAACGGAACCAGTGAATCCAAAAACTCTGCTCTATAAAGTAAAGCTACAATTGAGAAGTATTGCCACTAAAAAAGAAAGTGGTGAAATGCAACAAAAGTTTGAAAAAGATAATGAAGAAAATGTTCAAGAAGAGAATAGTATTAAAACTCTTGAGAAGAAAGTTAGTAACTCTGCTTCAGAGCCTCCACAAGCAAAAGATAAGCCTCAGGGAGAAGCTCAAAAAGAAGAAACCTCAAAAATGGGTAACAAATCAAACTTCAAAGAAGAGTCAATTGATGGTTTTTATAAGAATAAAAATAAGAAACAAGAAGTCGAGCTCGATTTAGAAAAAGAAAAAGAAAAGAATTCATACCAAGAAGAAGCTATTGACGGATTCTATAAGGGAAAGACAAAGAAGAATGAAGAAGAAGCCGAAGAAATAGAAAAGAAGGAAAAAAAGAAAGAGATAGAAAATGAGGAAATAGAGAACTTTAAAGAAAAGATCAATCTCGACATCATTGATGATAAATCTATTGATAAGAAGAAAAAAGAGGAAATTGAAGAAGAGCAAGAAACAAAGAAGAAAAAGAAAAGCGCTCTTAATATTGTAGAAGATGACTCAAAAGATCCATATGAAAGAGGAGAAAAGGAAGCAGACCTTGGTGGTCACTATAAAGGTAAAACTGCAAAAGGTTTAAATATTGAAGAAGATAACTATTTCGATGAAGACGAAGGAACAGAATCATATGAAGATGAGAAAGAGTTAAAAAGCAATTCAAAACTAGATATTACAGATGATAGTGATGACGAATACCTAGAAAAAGAAGAAGAATATGAAGAAGAGAGAGAAAAAAAGAAGAGAGCAAAACTACAGATAGAGAGTGACGATCTCTATGATGACAAAAAGCCTAAGCAAGAAGAAGACCTCGAAGAACCAACAGAAGACTTATACAAGAAAGATAATATTGATATTGAAGATATTGCTGATAAGCGAGATAGGGTTACTTTAGACGTTGAAAAAGATAATGAAGAAGATGAAGAAGATCGCGGTAAGGTAGATGAGTTAGATAAATATATGAGAGGCGGTGAGGCCAAAAAAGAAGATATTCCTGATGAAGAAAAAGACCTCCTTAAGAAAAAAAGTAATAGTGATGAGCAAGATGAGAGCTCTGACCTTTATAAGAAAGCTAAATTAGATATTGATGAAGATAGTGAGAAGTCAGAAGACGAAGACTTGTACGGTACTGATGAAAAAGATCAGATGAAAAAAAGAGCATCTGGTTTAAATATTGAAGAAGACAATGAAAAGGATCTTTATGAATCAGATAAAGAAGATGATTCTAGTAAAGATCCTTATGATCACAACAAAAATAAGCTAGATGTGGAAGATGATTCTGAATACGGGAAAAGAGATGGCTCCTATCAAGAGAAAGAACAAAAATATGGAAATCGCTCGAATGCAAGAGCTGATAAAATAGAGACCCACTACTCTTCTAAGAATAGTGTAAAGCATAACAATAATGACTGGGGAGATAACTGGAAAAAACCTGAAGCACAAGAAGAAGAGTTTCCTGAAGAAAGAGAAGAGCTGGCCCTTATCATTCCTCAAGCTGAAGATCTTGGTGAACAAACCATTGACTATGCTCAACTTAAAAAAGAGTTTGAAGGTATTAATTATGATCTTCCAAGAAGTAAAAGGAACTCCGCTCCCATTATAACAAGTCTTCAGCCGGTATTGAAAACCTTTAAAAGAACGGTCGTAAATGACCAAGGTGAAGAAGAGATTATTGAAGAAGAAGAACTTATTGAAGAGGAAGTTTCTGGAAAGGACAGAGTCTTTGAACCAAACCCAGTAGGAATGGATATCGCTATATTGATTCTCAATCTCTACTACGACAAAGAAAAAGATGAAAAAGATATTTTTTCATTTTGTGCTCAAGAAGTTTTTCAACGCTACAGTGGTTATTCAGAGTTTTTTACTTTCGATAAAGACAAAGGTTCATACGATTTAGAATATACTTATTACGAGAATGTTGAGGATCAAGAGTTAAGAGATAAATGGAGTGAAATATCAACGGAGAAAAGGTCGAGTTGGCAAAATGCGAAATTACCGGTTTGGGAAGATCAATCTTTTCAAAGTGATCATAACACATTCATCTTTCCAATATATGAAGGAGTAAACCCTCTTGGTTACTCAGTTGTTCATTTTGATACTCAATTTTCAGAAGATTATGCGAAAACTATCGAAATGATTCTAGAATCAACCCGAGGTGTTTTTCTACAAATCTATGAAAATAAGTACGGCGTAACAGGAAGTCCTAACAAGTCCAAAGACAAGAATAAAGAGAAAGAAAAAGAGAAAACTGGTGGATTCTTTGGTGGACTCTTTGGTAAAAAGAAAAAGGCAAGTTAATGGAAGAAAACGAATATTTTCATATTACTTATGACATGCTTGGGGAATCGCTTATCTTCCCTTTTAGTATCTATATCTATAATCCAGGTAATGACAGTTACACTGCTTACCTTTTTGGAAACTCTCCCCTTACAGAAGATAAACAAAACTTTTTAAATTATATTTTAGGAAAAGGTGCAGAACTTGCTATAGCAATGAAGCAAAAAAAGACCTTCTTGAATAGTACAGGCTTAACGGAGGAAGATATTCCTGACTTAGCACCTAATGAACTACATGAGCTTATTGTTAAGAGAGATAAACTTGTAGAAGAAAAGCTTGAAACAAAAGAACAACGTGGAAAATTTCACTTTAATGATGAGCTTAGGAAGGCCTATGAAAATGACGATTTCTCAAGCCTAATTGAAGAAGCGAGGCTAGATCTTGTTTGTCTAGGTATAACAATATCTCCAACTGTTAGTCTTGCCACTTACTTTGCAGAACATTTATTAATTAATGATACATATGTGAACCGTATTGTTGCTCTTTCTCATTTACTCGCAAAAAACAGTGGCATGATAGACGATCTTGCATTGGGAGAGCTTGCTTGTGCAAGTTTTATAAGCCATTTAGGGCAAACACAAATGGAGAAAGGTTTAAGTGATAAAGCCTTTCTTGAAATGACAGATTCACAGCGTAAAAAATATAAGAAACATGCTGGTCTTACTCAACATTTAACGAGGAAATCAGGAGTTGATTTAAGTGATAGATGTATGAAAATCATTCTTCAGCATCATGAGCGCTATGATGGTTCAGGTTACCCTGAACAAACAAAAGGTCAGTACATTGATCCACTAGCATTAGTTCTTGGGTGCGCTGCTCATATTTTAGAGTATACCAGCGGAAAGATTACAGGAACGACAACTCCTCTTCAGACGGTTTTATCTAACATGAAAAATAAGACTCTTAGTCCAGGCCTAGAAATTGAGTTCGGAGACTCTCTTTATAGTTCCCTTACTAACATTTTTGGTGATAAAATAACGACAGAATATAATGAAGCTGCTTAAAGGCACAAGGAGTTAAAATGGCACTTAAGTCGAGCATGAAGATACTTTTAGCTGATTCAATTCCTAGTAATAGACAAGTCCTTAGGAAAATGTTGAGTGATGTTGGCTTTAAAAATGTTATCGAAGCTGGTGATGGTGAGTCAGCGTTTGAAAAAATTGAAGAATCTCTAGCAGAGAAACCTGTAGAGTTTATTATCTCAGACTATAATCTTGAAAAACTAAATGGGCTCGATTTTCTAAAGAAAGTTAAGGCCACTGAGTCGACTAAGAAAACTCCTTTTCTCTTAATAACTGGTGAGGCCGATCAACAGATCATCGTCCTAGCAGTTAAAGCAGGAGTTAGTAACGTCATTGTTCGACCATACTCGGCTAATACAATCATTGAAAAAATAAGTAAAATTTTCGGTCAAGGTTAAATGAAAACGATTTAAAGACCTCTAGTAATCCTCATAAGGTAATTCATTCTTACCTTTCCATCGATTAAGATTAATATCTAGTTCTGAGTCTGGGCCTTTGCCTTTTTGAACAAGGTCAATTTGTGCATACGTTAGTGGTGCACCTACGGGCGAGCTTACAAAATCAAGATTGTACATATTTGTCCAAGTTCCTGTATTAATAAAGACACCTCCATCTGCAAATGACCTGATCACAGGTTCATGAGTATGCCCTACAATTAGACATTTTATATCTTTATTTTCTTCAAAGACATCTCTTGTAAGTGCTTCATAATCACCAAAAAGTTCTAACTCTAAAAGACTAGATTTTAAAACTTCTTTAATACTTGATTTTTGTTTATAGATTTGAATAAAACGAACCATAATAAAATAGAATGCATTTGCTAGCAAGAATCTAACGGTATAGAGCGTATCATAAATAAGCCCATTTATAATAAACCTACGTATTGGTCTTACAGCATTAATATGATCTCTTTCTTCTTTAAATTTATTTATCACTCTCGTGACATAATAACTTCCCCAAGGGGGTAAGAAGTAACGCTTTCCTTGTTCATCAGCAACTATTGAGCCCATGAGCGGAAATTGATGAGCAACCTCATACTCATGCCCATGCTTAATAAGAACACCTTTACATGGATTATATTCACCATCTTGCTCCAACATAAAGTTAAACTTATCTCTCAACTCTGCATCTATTTTTTCAATCAAGAAATCTCTCATTGATTTAAACAAAAACTCAGCATCATGGTTGCCAATGATATAGGTAATTTTATGAGACTTTGCTTTCAAAAAGACTGAGAATGCCTTGATGACTTCAGGATGTGCATCACAAATAATCTTTAACTTATCTAAACTTGCTTCTTCAGACCAAAATTCATCATCAAAGTAAGGAACAAAAGGGACAGCAAGAAAATCAAAAAGATCTCCATTAATAATCAATTCAATTTCACGATTTGAATACTCTGAAGAGGAGTAATACTCAAGAAAATCCACAAGCTCTCTATCATAGTGAAAGTCTTCCAGATAGTTTCTCTTACCATCCACTAAATTCCCTGCTCCTAAATGGATATCAGAAATAACCAATATGGTTTTATTAATTTTGTTCTTTCGGAGGAATCTCATAGGCCTTATTGTTAAATTTTAATATTACTCTCTGTGAAGCAGGACTCATTGGTATAAAATATACTTTCTCCTTACCTCTTTGAGCTAAAGATAAAGTTTGAAACTTTTTTGGTGGTAATGAAATATAGCCTAGAATTTGTCCCGACTCTGTTTCTACTTTACCTACTACTTTTACAAGTGTTTTATTTTCAATAATCACACTTACTTCTTTCTCTTCTTTAATTGGTGAAGTTACTGCTACACGCTCATCAAATATTTTTACAATAAACGCATTTGTTCTCACCTGAGGTGTAGACGCAAGTACCTGAGTAGAAAAGAATATTAAGTAGATAAAGCTTACTAATTTCATAGCTTTATCATATCAATATTATTGATATAACTATAGATGAATCAATTTTCCTAAGTTTAAATATTTAGCTGCCAAAACCGATAAGAAGTTATGTTCGAACTATTTAAAAAGCGAAAACATTCACCAAAACCGACTAAAACTCTCAGATACAAGAATTGGACTGAGTTTACTCAAAATCCACATCATCAATGGATCATTAATGATAAGTACCTCTTGAGATCATTTCAGTTTTTCTTTGAACTACTAGATCAAAGAGCAAATATTTTTCTTAGCAAGAATAAGATAAACTTTATCCATACTAATGGAAGTTTTGCTTGTGGATTAACAAAAACAAATCAATCTTATAATATTATCTTATTTAAGGAAGTCGTTAAGTTCTTCTATAGTGCAAACCCTGATGTAGGTATTGCTATTTTGGCCCATGAACTAGGGCATTTTGTTCACGATCATAGTCAAAAATTTGAGAATGGAACAATAGACTCTAAAATGGCTCAGTTAGAGGCGGATCAGTTTGCGATAGACCTAGGTCTCATTGATCCTCTTGAAACTTTTTTGAGAGATTTTTCTAAACATCCAGATGTGACGTATCGACTTAGAAATATCGAAATCATCCGTTCAAAGTAGTAGCTTCGCCTCTGTTAACTCTTTTATCTCATCTCTCATTTGTGCAGCTTCTTCAAAACGCAGATCTTTTGATGCATATTTCATTTCTTGCTTTAATTCTTTTATTTTCTTATCAATTGTCTCCAGACTTAAGATCTCTTTTACCACTTTTGCTTTTGTTCTCTTTCCTCTAGCACCACGAAGAGTTTCAATGACTCCACCACTAACATCTTTAATAATTGTGGTTGGAGTTATTCCATGTTTTAAATTATATTCTTTTTGTATTTCTCTTCTTCTTTGAGTTTCATCAATGGCCTTCAGCATTGATTTTGTATTTTTATATGCATAAAGAATGACTCGACCTTCAGAGTTTCTAGCCGCACGGCCAATGGTTTGAATAAGACTTCGCTCAGACCTTAAAAACCCTTCTTTATCAGCATCTAAAATTCCAACAAGAGCAACTTCAGGTAAATCCAAACCTTCTCTTAAAAGGTTTATCCCCACAAGGATATCAAACTCACCTAACCTTAAATCTCTAAGAATTTCCATTCTCTCTAAAGTATCTATATCGCTATGAAGATATCTAATTCTCATACCAACAGAACTAAAATAAGTCGTTAGTTCTTCTGCTAACTTCTTTGTTAATGTGGTGATAAGTACTCTAAAGCCATCTTTAATAACTTTTTTAGCTTCAACTAAAATATCATCGACTTGTGAACTTGCATCCTTTACTTCAATCACTGGATCAAGAAGACCCGTCGGGCGGATAATCTGCTCTACATATTCACCGTGAGTTTTCTCAAGCTCAAAATTTCCTGGTGTAGCAGATACATATAAAACTTGGTCTAACTTATCTTCAAACTCTTTAAATTGCAGTGGTCTATTATCTAAAGCAGAAGGGAGTCGAAATCCAAAATTTACTAAGTTTTCTTTTCTTGCCCTATCACCACGATACATTCCACCAACCTGAGGAAGAGAAATATGAGACTCATCAACAATCATTAAGAAATCTTTCTTAAAAAAGTCAATCAGTGTTGGAGGTGGCTCCCCTGGAGCACTTCCTGTTAAGTGTCTAGAGTAATTTTCAATTCCTGAACAAAAGCCCATCTCTTCAAGCATTTCAATATCTAACATTGTTCTTTGCTCTAGCCTTTGTTTTTCCACTAACTTTTCTTCTTTTTCATACTTCTGAAGAGTTTCTCTAAGCTCTACCTTTATAGTACTTAGAGCATTATTAAGACGGTCTTCACTTACGACGTAGTGTGATTTTGGATAAATGGTAACTTTCTTAAGTGTGGTTAAAACTGTTGCTCTTAACGGATCAACCACTGAGATTGTTTCTACTAAATCATCAAAGAATTCTATTCTTACCACATTACTATCTTCATGGGGTGGAAATACTTCTACGATATCACCTCGTACCCTAAAACAACCTCTTGAAAAATCAACATCATTTCTTTCATATTGTATTGCTACAAGAGTTTTTAAAAAATCATCTCTCTCAAGAGTATCATCTACAAAAATGGTTGTTTTCTGTCCTGAATACTCATCAGGAGAGCCAATTCCATAAATACAACTAACACTGGCAACCACAATGACATCATCTCTTTCTAAGAGAGAACGTGTAGCACTATGTCTTAATTTATCAATTTCATCATTTACCGAAGAGTCTTTTTCTATATAGGTATCTGTGCCTACGACATATGCTTCAGGCTGATAGTAATCATAATAACTAACAAAATACTCTACAGCATTATCTGGAAAGAATTCTCTAAACTCAGCATATAATTGAGCGGCAAGTGTTTTATTATGAGCAAGGATCAATGTTTTTTTACCAAGTTTTTGAATGGTATTTGCCATGGTAAATGTTTTCCCTGAGCCAGTAACACCTAAAAGAGTTTGATACTTTTCTCCTGAATTAAAATTCTTAACAATAGACTTGATGGCCTGTGGCTGATCTCCACAAGGTTCAAACTTTGTTTTTAATTTGAATACATCTTTTGACACAAAAGCTTCCTTAACATTTACAATTCAGTTATTATTAAAGCATGAGAACTTGGAACTATCAAAATAATGAACTACATGTCGATAATATATCTTTAAAAAGAATAGCCGACAAACAAGATACACCGTTTTACTTATACAGCCTTAAGTCATTGACTCAATGTTATCAAGATTTTGAAAGAGCGGCGAAAGAGCACCTTAAGTTTCCCTTTACTATCTGCTATGCACTCAAGGCCAATCCTCATTTAAAAATTGTAAAACAATTAGCGAAGCTTGGTAGCGGAGCAGATATAGTATCTGGTGGTGAGCTATCAAGAGCACTTGATTGTGGAATACTTCCTGAAAATATCGTCTTTTCAGGTGTTGGTAAAAAGAAAAATGAGATAGATCATGCTATTAAGAGTTCAATCGGTTCATTAAATGTTGAGAGTCTTGAAGAGCTTGAACTGATTAACCAAATCGCAAAAGAAAACCGTACCAAAGCAAATGTGGCCTTAAGACTTAATCCAGATGTTAAAGCAAAAACTCATCATCATATAAGTACAGGAACAAGCACTCACAAATTTGGAATTGTTGAAAAAGATATGATTGAAAGTTTTAGTAATGAGAATCTTTGGACTGACGTCAATCTGGTAGGTATAAGTGTGCATATTGGCAGTCAGCTAAAAAACTTAGACGCCACTAAAGAAGCAATCGTTCAACTTTCAAATGTGGCCAACAAATGTCCCTATAAGCTTAAGTTTCTTGATGTAGGCGGTGGACTTGGGATTGATTATCATCAAGAAGAAGACTCTGATTACTCAACTCCTACGACTTATATTCAAACAGTTCAGAGTGCTCTAGATGAAGCTTTGAAAGTATCTATCGATAAAATAATTTTTGAACCTGGCCGCTGCATTGTAGCGAAATGTGGACTACTTATAAACTCTGTTATCAGGCGAAAAGAAAGTGAAGGAAATCATTTTTTAATTGTTGATGGTGGTATGAATGATTTTGTAAGAAGTAGTCTTTACGATGCTTACCATGAACTCTTGCCTGAAAACAAATTCCCGAAAAGACAAAAGATGGCCTATAACGTTGTTGGACCAATCTGTGAAAGTGCTGATAGTTTTGCCAAAAATAGATTGCTGCCAGAAATGAAATGTGATGAGTTAATTGCTGTTGCTGATACTGGTGCTTATGGAAAGAGTATGGCCAGTCACTATAACTTAAGACAACCGGCCCTTGAAATCGTTATTGGCCTTGATGGCCAAGTAACGGATTAATTAAAACATGAATTGATTTGTTCTTTTACTTCTTTGGTTTCAATTCCACCTGTAATCGATATCTCTTGTGCGATAAGCTCACGACACTGATCAAGCATTTTCTTTTCACCAAAGCTTAGTGACTTCTTATCTTTTAATAGAAATAAGTCTCTTAAAACTTCTGCAATCTCAATTAGACTACCTGTTTTTACTTTTGTCATATAATCACGATAACGTCTGTTCCAAGTACTGTTATCAACTTCAACGTCATGGTCTTTAAGAAGTGTATAAACATTCTCAACTTCGCTGTTTCCAACAAGTCCACGAACCCCGTCTTCAGAATCAGTAGGCACCATAACGGTCATTCCATTAGCAACGATTTTGATAATGTAATAAGCCTTATTCTCACCACCGAGATCTCTTTCTTCAATTTCCATAATTTGCCCAACACCATGTCCAGGACAAACCGCATAATCGCCTATGTTTAACATAAGTCCTCCATTTACTTTTTAAGTCCCTCTGTGTCCTTTGAGAGAATTTATTTACACTATATTTATATCGCACCGCGAGGTAAAATGGCAGTGGATTGTAAAGATTACAGGCACCATACACATTTAAACAGTTTAGGGTTAAGGCCCTAAAATTAACGACACAGTGTATAAACACCTGAAAATACACCGTTTCTCTATCTTTAATTCTAATAAAGCTTTAAAATATCTTCATGAAAGTATTATTGGTTGATGATGATGACTCTATCAGACAGCTCGTCATTATAACTCTTGAGAATATATTTACAGAAGTTGATATCACAGAATGTGTTAATGCTAAGGAAGCAATTCTCCTATATGAGAGTGATCCTTTCTTTGAACTTATAATTTGTGACTATCAAATGCCTGGTGGTAATGGAACCTTACTGCTTAATCATATACATCAAAAAAAAATAACAACTCCCTTTCTTCTTCATACTTCTACCGAAAAATCAGATATCGACTTTGAGTTTCCATTTCCAGAGTCTGCACCAAACTACTACTTTCTAGAAAAGGGCGGTGACTATGTGGTTATTAAAAGTAAGCTTTCTGAAATTGATGCTGTCACAAACAGCCAGTACTTTAAATCCTTTGAAGATGACTTTAGTCGCATAAGGCTTTTTTACTTTTGGCGATTTAATAAAACAAGTTGTGATGTTTATATAAAAATAAATGAACGAAAGTATGTGAAGATCATTAACAAGGGAGAAGCATACTCTCCTGCAGATATCGAGAAATATGCTAAAAGATCATTACAATACTTATATATCTCTAAAGAAGACTACCGTGATTTTTCTGTATCAATTGGAACACAACCTTTTTTACAATATGATGAATCCCTTTCTACTGAACAGAAAGTCGATCGAAATATTAGACTAATCCAACAGATGGCCATGAGTACAGGACTAAGCTCTAGCTCTGTTGAAATGGCAAAGGATACGATTGAATCTATTAAAGAAGAAGTCCAGTCCATAAAATCAGTGAAAGGACTACTCACTCTTTTAGAAAATCAAGAAAATTACTTATTCGATCATGCGACTCTTCTTTCTTATTTAAGCTCTTTTATGTGTGAGAAGCTAGGATGGAATACTCGTCGTTCAAGAGAGAAAGTCGTACTTGCAGCTCTCTTTCATGATATCTCATTACGTGAACCAAAATTAGCAGCAGTCTTTTATCAGACTGAAGAAGAGCAACTTGCTAAATTTAATGAAACACAAAGAAAATTATATTATGGCCATCCTCAACTTTCCTGTCAGCTCATTGAACCATTAGAAATTGAGTACCCTGGACTTGCTAAAATTATTGAGCAACACCATGAAAGACCTGACGGAAGTGGTTTCCCTCGTAAAATCGATTCTAAGCACATCGGAACATTGTCGAGTTTGTTTATTCTAGTCCATGAGTATGCTTCTTTACAGTTTCTAAACGACTTTGATGAGTCTAAAGATGAAGAAATAATGGCCCAGCTAGAAAAGAATTATAGCTATGGTCATTTTTTAAAAGTTTTTGAAGTCTTTAAAAAGAATTTTGAAAACTAAAGAAAGCCTTTTAAAAAGCTCACAACATTCTTACCCAAGTCTTTGGTGTAATAACCACCTTCTTGTAAGACTACTGTAGGTAAGTTTAACTTCTTAAAAACTTTTGCGATCTCTTCATAATCTTCGGTCTCGAGATCAAACTCTCCTATAGGATCAAGTTTATAAGTATCGAAACCTGCAGAAATAATGAGATAGTCTGGCTCAAAGCTATTAAGAGCAGGTATCACCACCTCTTTTAAAGTCTTCAAATAAGTCTTTAGTTTACATCTATCTTTAAGAATAATATTTTGGTTAAAGCCTAAACCTTTTCCTTTACCAATCTCTGAAGAGAACCCACAAAAATAAGGAAAGTATGTTCTTGGATCTCCATGGATTGAAATCGTGAGAACTTTATCATCATTATAGAAAATCTCCTGAGTACCATTTCCATGATGGAAATCAATATCAACAATGGCAACCCTTCCCTTCTTTCTTAGAAGTTTAGCGGCAATAGCAGCGTTATTAAAATAACAATATCCACCATATTTATCTTTTGAGGCATGATGTCCCGGAGGACGACTCAGTCCATATGTTACCCTCGATTTTTCTTTGAAAACTTCTTTAGCAGCAAAATAAGCACTACTGGCCGACCAAGCAGCGGCCATCCATGTTTTATTATTCAGCGGAGTACCACTATCAAAACAGTAGAATCCTGCATGCTTAATATTAGTTGGATCAGGTTTCGAACTTTTTCGTTGAGGAAAAACTGTAGGATAAAATGTATTTTCATTTTCTAGTAATGAAGCTGAGTTATAAAGTGAAATTAATTGATAAGAATGACTATCTCTAATAGCGGTAAGAGCTATTTTAGGAGGTTCAACAAGTTCAAAAAGATCCTTATTTTTCTTTAGTTCCTTAAAGATTGATTCAGCTCTTTTTGTAGACTCAGGGTGCTTAATCCTATTACCAAGGGCCCATTCATATAATGGATGAAACTCCATCTGTGATTCATGAAAATAACACGGTATTTTACTAGGGCCGCCCATTAAGTCTCGCTATAGTTTATATCTATATAAATGAAACCCTTCTTCATAATAAGATTCAAGAAGGTTTCCCTTATAGCTTATCACATCTTCCTTTTTTTCATGAATTTTTTCGAAACCATATTTTTCATAAGCCTTTGTGGCCCATTTTGCTTCCGGGTGGGCCAAAAGAATCATCTCTTCTTGACCACGTTCACTTGAAAGCTCTTCTGCAAAACTAATGAGTTTGCGGCCAATGCCATTACCAACATAGTTCACATCTAAATAAACATATCCCAAATATGTGGTCTGATCATCAAAATTTTGTAATGAGATTGTACCAATGCTTTTTCCTTCTTTGTTTTTTGTCACATAGAATTCTCTTTTTTTATAATTTTCATCAATCCATTCTTCATCAACATTATGCTGATCCATATCTTTTTCATCTACAAACTTTTCATACCAGTGAGCTGATGACTTTAAGATTTCAGCTACATCAGACATGTCTTCATAACTAGCTTTATTAATTTCAATTTTCATATGACTCCCTTTTGTATTTGTTGAATTAACTCCGTGACTGCGAGTGAGCGTGTGTTAATACTCTCTAGGTCCACATACTCATTCTCTGTATGCATGCCTTCTCCAAGTGGCCCAAGCCCATCAATTAATTTTTTCCCTGGTGAACTAAAATAATTGATATCCGCGGCTCCACCAACCACATGATAGTTTATATCTTTTTTAAATTTTGATTGATAAATCGATTTTAACTTATGAAATAATTCTTCACTTTCTTCAACTCCATTAAAGGGAGGACAATCATCTACAACTTCAAATGAAACATCGACACTCTTTGTTCCACAAATACTTTCAACCATTGATTGATTCAACGACTCCTCGATCTGCTCACACACATGTTCTTTAGTTTCAAAAGTATTGAAGCGTACGTCTAACTGAGCTGAGGCACAATCACTAACGACATTATGGGCCTGACCACCATCTATCTTTCCGATATTCACAGTCGTACCGACTTCGTAATTAGTTAACTGATGAATATAAGATAATTGTTGTGAAAGCTCAGAACAGGCGTTTAAACCATTTTGATGATGTCGACCAGCATGTGCTTTAATGCCTTTAAACTCAATATCATACCAACGGTTACCTTTACGTCCTAAAATAACATCTCCTGCACCAATTGCAGGCTCAAAACCAAGGATATAGTCTGAATCGTTTTTTAATTGATCAAAAATTTTATGAAAACCAGTTGAGCCCGTTTCTTCATTAGGGGAACATACAAAGCGAATCCCAGTACTGGTATCAACTCTTTGTTTCATGGCCATATACAACGATCTTAGAGCAACAACCATACCGCCCTTATCATCAATAACACCTGGCCCAAATAGCTTTCCACTATCTTCATATATTGGTCTTTTTGCATTTAATTCAAAAACTGTATCAGAGTGGCAGATCAGGGTTATGTATTTGCTATAGTCACCCTTCGTTTGAGCAATTAATAGATCTCCACTCTCTTCCACTTGGTTCTTAATAAGTTCAGTAGTAAGTCCCATTTTTAAGCATAGTTCAGCAATAATCTGCTGCACCTCATTAACACCCTTAACATCACTGGACTTTGAACTTATAGAAGAGACTTTTACTAGAAGTTGCTTCCAGAAATGGTCTCGTTCTAAATTAACTTTTTCAAAATACTCACTGTAAATTAGCTTTTTCATAAAAAGCAATTTAACAAAGAATGTCATCACTTATAAGAATTAATATAGTAAATTTGAATAAAGCGAATTTACTTAAGCAGGTCGTCGGCCACTTCCGAAACTTCTATCTGAAAATCGATATCTTTATAGCGCTCTGGCACTATAGAAATATTTGATGAAATTAATTCCACAAGTTTTTTAATAGAAAGTAACTCGTTATCGGCCTTTCTCCATACAGCATATAGACTCACTTTTAATGGCTCATCTAACTGGAAAGTTCGTAAATTTGGATATTTTTTAAGTGGGTTACGTGGGAGGTACATGACACATCTACCTCTAGAACAAAGCTTTTGAACAAAGCCTAGGTGATCACTATATATTTTTTCTCGAGGTACAATGCCGTTTCTTCTCAAATGCTTGTAGACTCGAGTATTGAGGGCCTTATCCCAAATACTTTCAGCAAAAGGGATATTTGATAACAAATCCTGCTTATTCTTAAATTTGTCATAGAGCTTTTGGGAGCAACAGAAAACAATTTCAAAAACTCCTATCTCGCGATACTCCAGGTTCTTACGAGTAGGCTTTCTTACTGTAATACCCCAATCAATATTACCTTGAGAAATATTGGCAATGAGAGATTCATGATCTGATTGTTTTACCGTATTAACCGTTCCAAACTCGGTATAGGTATCCCAATATTGAGAAGCAAACTCTTCGGATAAATCGTGAAAAACACTATCTTCAATTCCAATAGAAACGGGGTATCCACCAACTTCGTCGTCCGAGAAGTGTTCAAGTAGCTTACTACCTTCTTCAAAGATGAGTTTTACCCTCTCGAAAAGATCAGCACCTTCAACAGATAAGCCTAACCCTTTAGATGATCGTATAAATAGCTTTGAATCAAAGTTCTTCTCTAGTGTTTTGAGCTGGGCACTCACGGTAGAAGACGCCACATTGAGAGTTTGTGCACCCTTTTTAAGAGACTGGGCCTTAGCAACTTCATAAAAGCAGTACAAGTGGTTCCAGTTAATATCTTTGAGTGTCTTCATCATGAAAACATCATAGATAATTAATAGCAAATTAGCAAAAACCTACTAAGAACGAATAGTAATACTTAAATTGTTCAGCTCTAGGTTATAAAACTGAAAGGCAGTCGCCTTTTTGAAAACTAGAACGGAGATGTCCAAGTGGTCGATAAGACGTGCTTTTTTCAAGCTTCTTAAGCCTTTTGACTAAGTCCTTTTTAGTTTTTGGAGTTTTCTTACTTTTTGCTTTTATACTTTTAGTTATATTTTTCTTCATAGATATTAGTATAGTCTAATGAGATAATATTGGAAGTTTTTATAGAGAGACTTCGATAAATACGAATTTATAAGTTATTGTTATTATGTAAAGTTAAAAAAATTTGTTTTAAAAGACATAAAAAAACCCTCTAAAAAGAGGGTTGTAACCATGCCTTGTCGGCAGCTTATGTTTCTAGAGGCTTGAAAACCCTTGCGGGTTACGACCATGCCTTGTCGGCAGCTTATGTTTCTAGAAGCCTGAAAACCCTTGCGGGTTTTTACAAGCTTTCTACTAGTTTATTTTTACCAACGATTGCTGATTTCGTTCTTGTCGACCAGAGCTAGAGAAAGCGAATGATTTCGCTTTCGGTTAGCGATGGCAACTTGTAGAAAGTTACCAACGGTTGCTGATTTCGTTCTTGTCGACCAGAGCTAGAGAAAGCGAATGATTTCGCTTTCGGTTAGCGATGGCAACTTGTAGAAAGTTACCAACGGTTGCTGATTTCGTTCTTGTCGAAGAAGTAATTAATTTCTCTTTCTGCAGAAGATTGAGAATCAGAACCGTGAACAGCATTTTCACCAAGTGACTTAGCATAAAGCTTTCTTAGTGTATTTTCTGCTGCTTCAGCTGGGTTCGTTGCTCCCATGATTTCTCTATTTCTATCAACAGCATTTTCACCTTCAAGAACCATAAGCATTACTGGACCACTAGTCATGAAGTTAACCAGTTCACCAAAGAATGGTCTTTCTTTGTGCTCAATATAGAAACCTTCAGCTTTCTCTTTTGAAAGGTTAGTTAACTTACAAGCAGCAATTCTAAGTCCTTCTTTTTCAAAACGACTAATAATATTTCCGATGTTGTTATCTAAAACCGCGTTTGGCTTAATAATACTAAATGTTTTTTCCATTTTTATTCTCCTATTACTTTTTAAAAATTATTTTTTTAATACTTCTGCCATTTTCTCACCAAGCTCAGCAGGTGATCTTGCGATCGTTACGCCACACTCTTCAAGAATTTTAAACTTTGCTTCTGCAGTATCGTCACCACCAGAAATGATAGCACCAGCATGCCCCATTCTCTTACCAGCTGGAGCAGAAGCTCCTGCGATAAATGAGACAACAGGTTTTGTCATATTCTTTTTAATCCAACGACCAGCATCTGTTTCAGCAGATCCACCAATCTCACCGATCATAATAACCGCTTCAGTGTCAGGATCTTTTTCAAAAAGCTCTAACATATCAATAAAGTTTGTTCCATTAACTGGATCTCCACCAATACCAACACAAGTTGATTGACCAATCTCTCTTTGAGTTAATTGAAAAACCGCTTCGTAAGTAAGAGTTCCTGATCTCGAAATAACACCAACTTTACCTGGCATATGAATATGTCCTGGCATAATTCCAATTTTACACTCACCTGGAGTAATAATTCCTGGACAGTTAGGACCAATCAATCTCGACTTAGAACCTTCAAGAGCTGATTTAACTTTAATCATATCAGTAATAGGAATTCCTTCCGTAATAGCAATAATCAAAGGAATTTCTGCATCAATACATTCTAAAATTGAATCCGCTGCAAACGGAGGTGGTACGAAAATCATCGCCGCATTACACTCTGTTTTAGCTTTTGCTTCTTCAATAGTATTAAAAACTGGAAAACCTTCGTGAACCATTCCACCTTTACCTGGAGTTACACCACCAACAAAGTTAGTTCCGTAATCTCGAGATTGTAGTGAATGGAAAGTACCTTGTTTACCAGTATATCCAACAGTAATTAATTTTGTATCTCTACCAACTAGGATTGCCATGACTAAGCCTCCCCTTTCGCTGCAGTTACAACTTTAGCCGCTGCATCTGCAAGATCTTCAGCCGCGATAATATCAAGGTCTGATTCATTTAATATTTTCTTTCCTAAAGCAACGTTTGTTCCTTCAAGTCTCACAACTAATGGAACCTTTACACCAAGTGATTTCGCCGCAGCAATAACACCTTCAGCGATAATGTCACACTTCATAATTCCACCAAAGATATTAACTAAGATGGCCTTAACATTAGGATCACTAAGAATAATTGTGAATGCTTTTTCAACAGTCTCTTTAGTTGCTCCGCCCCCTACATCTAAAAAGTTAGCAGGTTCACCACCGTGAAGCTTAATAATATCCATTGTCCCCATAGCAAGACCAGCACCATTAACAAGGCAACCAATATTACCATCAAGTTCAATATAACTAAGTCCATACTGAGCAGCTTCTAATTCTTTTGCTGACTCTTCAGTTGGGTCTCTTAGTTCTTCAACATCTGCATTTCTAAAAAGTGCATTGTCATCAAAGTTCAACTTAGCATCTAGAGCAATCACCTCTCCTGCTTTTGTTGTTACCATTGGATTGATCTCTGCGATCGTACAATCTTTTTCAACGTACATATTATAAAGACCATGAAAGAACTTAGAAGCTTTCTTTATTTGCTCTTTATCTTTAAGTCCAATTCCGTAAGCAAGCTTTCTTCCAATAAAAGGAGTAAAGCCAGCACTTGGATCAACAGCTACTTTAATTATTTTTTCAGGTGTTTCTTCAGCGACCTTCTCGATCTCTACTCCACCTTCACTACTTGCCATGAAAGTAATCTTTCCAGTAGCTCGATCTAAAACTAACCCAGCGTAATACTCGTGATCGATCTCACATCCTTCTTCAATAAGAAGAGTTAAAACCTTCTTACCTTCTGGTCCCGTTTGATGTGTGACTAATGTTGCACCTAAGATCTCTGAAGCATATTGCTTAACTTCATCTAAACTTTTTGCAAGTTTCACACCACCAGCTTTACCTCTACCACCGGCATGGATTTGAGCTTTTACAACCCAGACACTTCCACCAAGTTTCTTGGCGCCTTCAACTGCTTCGTCTACAGTTTTTGCCACTTCACCACGAAGAACACTGATTCCGTATTCTCTCATTAATGACTTGGCCTGATACTCATGCACATTCATAATAAATGCTCCTAAATAGTTTTAAATAAAAGGAATTTCAATTGATCCCCATAATAGTGGCACACCCCTCAGACTGCTAGGAGCAATGCAATACAAAAAGGGGGTTTTTTTGTGATTTATGGACAAGCTAGGTATATTATTTTGAAAATTCTTATGAACTCTAAAAGGATACTTTAAATGCAAAGTGTTAAAGATGGCGTAACTAAAAACTATATTCTACAACCTGCGCGCTTCAGGTTAGATGGTGGAGCAATGTTTGGAATTATCCCAAAACCCCTATGGAATAAGGTCATGCCAGCTGATGAATTTAATCGAATAGATTTGGCCTTACGACTTTGGCTTATTAAGAAAAATGACCGAGTTATTTTAACTGATACTGGAATTGGTGATTATCATGGTGATCAATTTGACCAGCGTTTTGATGTCAGAGGTACAAAGTCACCTTTAGAGAAATGTTTAGAAAAAATTAATATTAGGCCAGAGGAAATTACAGACCTCATTATAAGTCACCTACATTTTGATCATGTTGGAGGCATATCCAAACTTAATACTGAAAATGTACATGAACCACTTTTTGCCAATGCCACTCTTCATCTTCATAAGAAACACTTTGATTATTCACAAAATCCTACCCAAAGAGATGGCGGAAGTTTTCATACAAAAACGTTCTTACCTATTGTCGATTATTATCAAAAAAATAACCAAATAAAATTCTATGAAGAACAAGAAGGAAGCCTAGAGATAGACTCTGTAGATATGCAATATAAATGTTCTCATGGTCACACTCCTTGGTTAATGCATCCTTATAATGATCAGTTCATTTACTTATCAGACATTATCCCAACCAGTAATCATATCAATATTCCTTGGGTAATGGGTTATGACATTGCAGCCGGAGAATCTACCAGAAACAAAGTAGAATTCTTAGAGCTCATGATGGAAAAGGACTTACTGGGAATTTATGAACATGATCCAAAGTTTTGGGGCTCAAAAATAAAAAAAGATGATAAGGGTCGATATATTCCAAATCTTTTAGAAAAAGCAAAAGAAGAGAACTACTATTTAATTTAAATTAATTTTCAAATGACTTGATTTCATTTTCAAGAGAACGTAAATGATTCTCTCCTCTTTCTTTTAGCTCAGATAGCTTTAAAGAAAATCTTTCTTGCAATTTTTTTCGGTTAGAGCGTCCAATGACTTTATATCGTCTTGTCTGCACAACCATTTCGCTGGCCACATAACCAATGTCTTTTCCAAAAACCATTATCTCTTCGTAAGATTTAGACTTCTCAGGATCGGTATTTAAGTAAGAAATATGAATGCGATTGGAATCAATAACAAGATCTCTTATTAATGGACCAATGTTAACGTTATACTTATTTTCAAAAAACTTGATCGATGAACCCTTGGTAATTCGACCAATATAATCTTCCCATAAGACTTGCAACTTCTCTCTTAATGAAAGAAAAGTTTGATAGCGCTCAATCTGCTCTTTAAGTGGTCTTATGAGTTGAGTTTCTATTTTTTTATTATACTCAACGATGGCCTGTTCAAATTTTTCACTACCTCTTGGGTACAACAAAAACTTAGTTTCATACTTTCTTGATTTTTTAAAAGTTTTTATAAAAGTTAAATCTTTAAAAACGGGTGCATTAATTAAAGTACTTTTAATTTGATCTGCCATTCCGGAAGGTCGAATTATCAGTTTTACCAAATACTCTCCAGGTATCATTTCTGTACCTTTTAGTAATTCGAATTTATTAAACTCAGCTAGTCCATCAACGATCTGACCTTGGGCCTGAAAAGCAATACTATCTTTAGATAAGATTCGACCTTTAATGGATTCAAACGAAGCATTTACCGTAAAGTCACCCTTTAGGTTGGTCGCAAGAAAAACTTTTGAACCATCCGTAGTAGGTGCAAGTCGATAGTAACTTTTAGCGGAAAAGCTTTTTTGGGAAAGACTTTCCAGTGACTTCTTTGCACCAGGAGATAAACCTTTCAAGTATACCTTCCTCATGGAAAGATTATTTCCAAAATAAAGGGCAAAAGAAGTAACAAAAACAAGGGCAATGATACCTAAAACCATAGAGCGCATACCTATGGATTGTTTTTCTTCTATATAGTAATCGTCTTCATCTTCTACAGCATTATTATCGTCTTCATCATCTTCGTCTTTATCATTTCTGTTGGAATGAGAAGCTGTTGCTGCTTCAAGATCAGAAACATCATAATCCCCTGTATCCTCTTCCCACTCTTCATCATTATCATCATTATCATCGCTCTTATCGTGATCGAGAGGAATATTTGGTAGTTCAAAGGGGCTTGTATCATCTTCGCCACTATTGTTTTTAGGGACTGATAGAGTTTGAAATTCGAAAGGTTCTTCTTCATCAAGATCACTCTCAGACTCATCTGCCGTCACGACATCTGGACGAGAATGAAGAGCTGCTTCGATATCGACTTCCTCGTCAATATAGAAATCTTCAGAGTCAGGGGCGGATTCACTCACGGATTGAGGTTCAGGTTCAGGTTCAGGCTTTGGAAGCTCAGGCAAATCAGGTAACTCTGGTAATTGCTCAGAAACAACCTCTTCAGCAATTGGAACAATATCAGAGGGGTCACCCTCTTTTACTAGTTGCTCCATATCTGCTTTCACATCATGGTTTTCATCTCGATCAAAATTTTCATGGTCGACAGAATACTTTCCTGAAACAGGTTCACCTACTGGTTGTAATTCTGGAATTGGTTTCATGATCATTAGCTCAGGATGAGAATGAAGTGGATGCCATTTATCATCCCCTTCGGACCACACCATTTCCTCTTCAGAGATATTACCAAGCTTTAGCTTCTCTAGAAGTACCTCTTTCGAAAAAGGGCCTATATGATGATCGCCTTTAAAGACAAACCAATTCTTTTGTTCCATACTTAAATGGTATACTCTCTATGAATAAGAAACAAGCTATTAGAGGACATATGGGCCAACAAAATAACTCTAAGATTCAAGAACAATTATCAAAGCGATCTAAAGATCAGAATAAAAACTTTTTTACAGATGATCTTTCACAAACTATTCAGACACATTTTCTCACATCCCGTAGTGACTTAGGTGTCATAAGAAATGGAGGCAAGCTTGGCTCAAGGTATGCCCCTGAAGCTATTCTAAATTGCTTTAAAAAACTTATCCATAATCCCCATTCTGGTTCGTATAAAGTAACGGACGTATTTCCCCCTAAAGAAAAGGAAATTCAATTCAATGAAGCCCAATCAGAATCCATTAATAAAATAAAGGAATCACTTAAGACAAAATCATCGAATCTTGTCCATCTTGGCGGTGGCCATGATCATATCTATCCTTTGCTTATGGCATTCAATTCAGCTGAATCTCTTAAGAAAATGAATAAGAAGAATATTCATATCATAAATATTGATGCTCATCTTGATACAAGACGAGAAGACGAACCTCACTCTGGAACTCCCTTTAGGCAATTTATGGATAGGGCCAAAGTTCCAGTGAAACTGACACAAATTGGGATTCATCATTTTGCTAACGCTAGTTCGAATTTTGATGAGATAGAAATGAATGTAATAACCATGAATGAAATTGATGATATTTTTAATGAAACTAACTTTGTAGAATCATGGCAAAATAAATTATCTGAAGTCATTCCATATGATAAAGACACTCTCTATATTTTCAGCTTGGACTGCGATGGTCTTGATAGCTCAATCATGAAAGCCGTTAGTGCTACAAATCATCATGGTATCGACCACCGTACCTTTTCTTTAACTTATAAATATTTTCAGACTCAATTGAGCCCTGATTTTAAAATAATTGGTATATATGAATATAACCCTATTTATGATGACCTAACACAGAGCTGTTGTAGGTACTTGGCCCAATTTATAGAATCTATATAAACTTTCATTATATAAATAATAAAAATATTATACTTTTTATTAATCAAGTTTTAGACGATTATATCTATAGAAACAAAGGATATAGGAGTCTTTATGTATGAATTAATATCAGAAGAAACCCGTGGAAAAGTCGATCTAGGATGGCTTAAAAGCTCTCATAGCTTTAGCTTTGGGGAATATTATAATGCTACAAGAATGGGCTTTGGAAAACTTAGAGTCATCAACGATGATTATATAAGACCTCAAACAGGCTTTGGAACCCATGGCCACAAGAATATGGAAATTATCACGATTGTACTAGAGGGCGAAATCTCTCATAAAGATAGTCAGGGTAACCAAGAAACAATTCAAGCTGGCGAAGTTCAAGTTATGTCTGCAGGTAGCGGCATAAGACACAGCGAAATGAATCAACACAAAGAACTAACCACAAACTTATTGCAAATATGGATAACGCCAAACGAAGAAGATACAGAACCAGGTTACCAGCAGAAAAACTTTAAATGGCAGGAAACAAAAGGGATTTTTCCTATAGTCGAAGGAACAAATTCAAGCAGTAGAGAAAGTCTCAAAATTAAGCAAGATGCCTCATTAATTCTTTATAATATGGATAAAGATAAAAATGAAGATATTCAGCTAAACGATAAAGAAGGTGCCTATATCTTTGTAATTAAGGGATCAATTAAGATTGGGGACACAGAACTTAAAGAGCGAGATGCAATAGAAGTAAAATCAGTAAAAGAGTTTGTTATAAGAAATGAAATGGAAGAAGCTCAATACCTAGTAATTAAAACAACTTTATAAGCTTAAAATGAAAAAGGCCCAAACAAAGTTTGGGCCTTTTCGAGAGACATTTTGTTGGAGCTTGAAAAAATCCTTTCTTCGTACTCCTACACACACACACACTTACCTATAAGCAAGGCGTGTGCCAACTTTAAATATGACCGTAATAACTCTAAATACTTGTTTTTATTAATGACAGAACATGACAAAAGTTGCTTTTTTGACTGACGCAGAGTTTAAATCGTCAGGAGTGTGACCCTTTTAGGAAAGTACTTAAGACATGTACTCCATTATCTAAGGCCTCTTGAGGGTCAGATTCCCCAGAAACTTGGTCAATATACTTCCAAATCTTCTTTGACTCTTTTTGTACGATAGAAATATCTACATAAAATCCATTGTGATCTTTATTGACTGTCAATTTTCCAACTCTAAAGGAGTCACCTTCTATTTCTAGAAAAAAATCACAAGGAAATTCATTAAACTTTTGATTCATCATATAGACGTACCTAAGTTGAGTGCTTAAAATCCATTAAACTCATACTTTAAGGAGCGTAAGATGAAAAGTATAATCACTTCGTTGATATTTTTAAGCACAATATTCTCAATACAAGCTAGATTTTGCTATCAGCAAGATAGTGTCAAAGTTAGCTGGGTAGCATTTAAAACCCCGGCAAAAGCAGGAGTTAAAGGCTCTCTACCAGCAACTAAGCTCAAGCTTAATAAATCCAGTGGATCACTTAATGATATTCTCATGAAGTCTTCTATTTCTATCAATACAAAAGAGGTAGCGACAGGAAATAAAGCAAGAGATAAGAAAATTGCAAAGTTCTTCTTTTCTACGATGGCCGGCGGAACAAATATTCAAGCCTCTGTTACGAAAGTAACAAAGAAGATGGTAACTCTATCAATTACAATGAATGGAAAAACCAAAAAGGTTCCTATGTCTTATGAAGTCAACAATGGTGCTTTTAAAGCGAAAGGATTTATTGATGTTTTAGACTTCAGCCTTAACGACGAGTTATCAGCAATTAATAAAGCATGTAAAGCTCTTCACGAAGGAAAAACATGGGCAGACGTAGAATTGCATCTTGAAGCAAATCTTAAATGCTAATATTTTAAAGGGGATATTACTTATCCCCTTTAGCTTTTTTCATTAGTCCGGAACTGAATTTTTTATTGAATTTTTTGAACTTATCTTCAACCAACTTCTTCAACTTATTTCTTTCACTATTACTTAGAAGGTATATAGGAAAATCTTGTTTCTTTACTCTATCAATTTGAATCTTTTCTTGCTCTTGCATATACTTTCTTTGAAAAGTAATTGTTTCTTTCATCGCTGAATAAATAATAGCTCTCTGCTCTTTAGTTAATGAATTCAAAAAACCTTTGTGAATGAGTACCCCTGAAGTAATGATTGAATGTTTTGTAAGGTTAAGGTATTTCGCTGTTTCTTTAGATCCTTTTATAAAATACTCTTCTAGTACTCCGATGGAAGTATCTCCATGGTCTAAATTGTCATATTTAGAATCATCTAAATCATCTCGATCAAAAATAATTTTTGCTCCTAATTCCTTATAGAAGGCCCTATTTAACACTCCTAAATCTGTTCGAAATTTTAGTTTCTTAAAGTCCTTAATCTTGCGAATTTTAACATAATCACTTGGAATAGCTCTGAAGCCATGAGTATAAACAAAGCCTAAATTTTTAACATGATTATTATTTAACTGAAGTACTAACTTCTCTCCTGTTGAAGAATCTAGAAAGTTGTTGACCTGTTTAAAGTCAGAAAATAAGAAAGGATAATCAAATATATTATAATCAAAAAGAGAATATGTATCAGCTAGGTCACTACTATATACTTCAGTCATATGAAATGGAAGATCAGAAAGCTTGCTCCCAAATCCACCAGAGATGAGCTTGTTTCTCTTGTCTAGAAAAACAAATAATTCTTTATCTTCTACATCATCTCCTAAATGAGAAAACTCAACCTTCATTTTACCAAGAGATTTCTTTTCTACCGCTTTCTTAAAATAAGAGGCAAAACTAACAAAGTGCTTTTTAGGAACTTGGGAAGACTCCCACTTAATTGTTACAGCATAAAGGGAATTAAAACTCAGTGAGAGTAAAACAAGTCTAATGGTATTTTTTAGCTTCATTCTTCTCCCTCATGGCTTTTATGAATTAAGGCGCTATCTCATCATCTTGAGCGATTTCAATAGCATTTTTACCGATGAGCTTTTCATATTTTTCTCTAACAGTCTTGGTCTTCTCACGAAATGTTTTCATACCAAAAAGACCTAACCCACTTAGACCTATATCCCACTTTTCAATATCTTTTAAAACTCTTTCATCTTCTTTAACAACCCACTGACGCTGTTTTGCAAGAGCCACCTTAAAGGCTTCTCTAAGACCTTTTTGAACATCTTTTGGCAGAGTATCAAAGTAGTTCTTATCAATAAGCATGGCAGACATGGCCACAGAATGTCTTGAATTTAAAATATGAATAACATCATTATTATCTGGATCACTTGGTCCATAGACATACATTTCATAGAGTCCACCCATGGAAATATCTCCACTATCTTTTTGGATTGAATTTAGATATTCAGGGGCGGTATTTTCATCAATTAAAGTAATCCCAAGGGCTTTATATAGCTCATTATTAAAATCACTATCTGTTTTATCCATTTTATAGTTCTTAAGATCATCTACAGATTTAATTCTTTGAAACTCACTTGGGAATACACGAAAGCCATGAGTATAGTAAAAGCCTAGATTAACAAAACCCTTATCTTCAGTCATTTTCACCATAGTTTTTGCTATTGGTGTTTTGAAGAATTCCTCAATTTTATAGTAAGCAGCAAATAGGAAAGGATAATCAAAGAGATAATAGGCCGGTAAGCCAAGTTCTTTTGCAATAACAGAAGTATTCAAGTCAACGATTTGAAAGTTGTGAACTTTATCCTCTTCGCTTTGGTCAAGAAAGTCTATTAAAGATTTTTTATAAGTTATAACTTTTTCATTCTCAGTTTCTTCAGGAAGAATATATGAGTGAAACAAGACCTTACCTTTTAATTTTTTTCGAATCTCAGTCTTGATAGTGTTAGCTAAAATTTTATGGGTTTGATAGGGAGGCTTATTAGATCTCCACTGCATTTGAAAAACAGAGTTTTCTTTTTTCACCACTGGTAAAACGACCTCGGGTTTCTTAGCTCTTTTTTTAGAGGAAGAACTTTTAGTCCCCTTATCCTGTGCTGATAAGCTGAAAATTAGTAACAAAGAAAAAATAATAGTTATGAATTTCATTTTGACTCCAGTGGTAACTTTAAGTAAACCTTGCCATTACTTTCAGCTTTAGGAAAAGCACCAGCTTTTATATTAACTTGTATACTTGGTAAAAGAAGTTTGGGAGCATCTAACTCAGCGTCTCTTTCTTCACGCATTTTTACAAAACTTTCAAAGGCAGTTTCATTATTTATTTTTATATTATGTTTAGCTTGCTCTTCAACGGTTGAAACAAATTCGACACTTCTTCCATTAGGACAGTAGTCGTGACCTACAAAAACCTTAATATTTGGATTTAATGAAAAAATCTTGTCTTTGATTGAATGAAATAAGTCCTTTGCACTTCCAAGTGGAAAGTCACAACGTCCACACCCAGAGTCAGGCATAAAGAGTGCGTCACCTACAAAAAGGGCCTCTTCGTTAAACAAGTAAGAGCTACAAGCTGGTGTATGCCCCGGTGTCGAGAGAACGAGAAAAGAAAGAGTTCCGGCCTGATAAGTATTATTTTCTTTTAAAAGAAGATCAAACTCACTCCCCTCCACAGAAACATCATCAATATTAAAAACTTCTTTGAAAGTTTTTTGTACCAGAGTAATTTTTTCGCCGATTCCAACTTTAGCATTTGGAAACTTTTCTTTTAGAAAAAGACTTGAAGTTAGATGATCTGCATGGGCATGAGTTTCAAGGATCATTCTTATGGTCAGGCCATGACTTTCAATAAAAGAGAGAATAAGCTCCATGGACTCAAAGAAGTACTTCCCTGAATGTGAATTGTAATCAAGAACCGGGTCTATAATGACAGCATCGTTCGAGGCCTGATCATAGACAATATAGGTTAAAGTTCCTGTTCTCTTATCATAAAACTCTTTGACGATCATTCAGAACCTCTATAAATTCAAACACTTAGCAGGTGTTTAGATTTCATTCAGCCTGTAATCATTTCAATGCTATCAATAGGCCTTAATTATAGTGATATATTAACCTAAATTTAATTTAGGTGAAAAGAATAAATGATGAAAAAAGCTATGCTACTCATATTCACAATTTGCGTATCCACTAATGTTTTCAGTGATGTAGGAAGTTATGAAGTGACTGACATCTTAACTCGTTGGAATGATAAAATTGAAGAAAACCGAGCTCAACTTGCTGAAAGTGCTCTTGATGCTCAAGATAATGATAATCATAATCAATACCTTGAGCTGAGTAATAAGATAGATGAATTAGAAGATATCTCTGAACTAATTACGGAGAAATCTCTTTAGCTTTTTAGCTGCAAGTCTTACTGAATAAGTTCTACTTGCTAGCCCTTCTTCAATTGTCATCAATTCTGGATTCATTTTATAAGCTCTTTTAATAACTAATTTTTTAAACTCAATACTGTTATTACTCCAGGCCTGATAGAAATCTTCCATATAGAGCTTTCGATTTCTGGCATAATCAAAGCGTGGGTGTTGAGAATAGTCTGTTTGATTATTAACGCTAAAGAAAACCTGATCTAGATACTTCATACTTTCTTTTTTAATAAATATTTCTGATTCAATAAAAAGATCTGCTTTAGGTCCAATTACTTGGTCCATTTTCCAAGCTACCATTCCTTGAAAAAGAACCCATGATAAAAACTCAATTGGTCCACCATTTAAGTTGATATTAACTTGAAGTTCGCGATGACGAGCTTGGTCTTTTATAAAACGATAAGATTTAGCAACTTCAGAACGATCTCCATAAAAGAGAATCATTTGATTACCAAGTGTATTTTCATAATTTAGAGCATATTCTGTACCGATGGCAGTGGCCTTCAAGTAATTCTCTTTAGCTATTGTATTTTTAAAATGTGGATTTCTTTTTTGAACCGAAGCATTTGCATTAAATAAACAAAATGCCACTAAAGTAACCTTTAACAGTTTCAACATAACTCCCTCCTAAATAATATAGGAGTAGTCATAGTATTCTGGACACGCTTTGTCACTACTTGCCGACAAAAGGTTAGGAGAATTTCTCAAAAATTAGGTTATAAAACTCACTTGCAAGTTTTTTTGTACTTCCATTACGCGCCCAATCATGGCGATAGATAAGATATAGCTTATCTTTATAAGTTGGCAGTGAGTCAATTGCCATAATTTTCTTTCCTGCCTTTTGGGCAACTTTTCCGGGAAGAATAGAAACTCCACAACCATTAATCGTTAATTCGAGAATAAACTCTAAATTATCGGATGTAATAGTTCTTAGATAATTAAGCTCTTTCTTTTTTAAAGAAGAAAGCATTTCTTGAGATTGACCTAAATCAGGATGATAAATCAAAACATCGGAATTACAGTTCTTGGCCTGATAGAAAGAAACCGTATCGAGGCAAATCTCTTTCATAACTAAATCGGGATGGGCAACAGGGTTAATGGCCAAGGCCATATCAACCTCCATTGAAATGACTTGCTCTGTTACCTTTCTACTTAGATCATGTTGAAATTTAAGTTCAAGATGAGGATATTTCTTTATTATTTTTGAACTCACATCTCCAAGGGAATAGATGGCCACACTAGGATGGACTCCAACCTTAAAGCGTCCTCGTATCTCATCCTTCTCCCTAGAAGCTTCAAATTTAAGCTCTTCCCACTGAGACAATAAGTCCTTACTCTTTTGTGCCAGCCGTTCACCTACCTTGGTGGCCTTAACACCGGTTTTACTTCTTAGGAGAAGTTGTTGACCGATATTGGCCTCAAGACGTTTTACTGCCTGACTTAACGCAGGTTGCGATACTCCCAGACGTTCAGCTGCACGAGACATATTCCCAGTGCTTACAACTTCCATAAAAAACTCTAGATCATTTGGTCCAGGTAACATACTTTCTCCTACACTCTGTTATATCAAAGTACTTTATCATAACTTTCACTTATCTAATAAAAACCACTTAACCTATTAAGTAAAGTCTATTAAACTACCTAGGTATTCGTTTTTATTCTTTAACATTTAAGAAATTTGTATTTCGAAGGAGCGACAATTCCATGGTTACACGTCTTTGGTTGTATCTAAATTCGTCCATTGTCAAAAAACAGATTATGGGCTTCACAGGACTTTTTTGGTGTATCTTTTTAACAGGCCACCTAGCAGGAAATAGTCTACTCTTTATTGGACCAGAAGCATTTAATACCTATGCTTATAAACTGACTTCAAATAAAGCTCTCTTCTATACTGCAGAGTTTGTACTTCTCTTTTTCTTTATCAGTCACTTGGCGATGGCCATGAAATTAACGATTGAAAATAAAATAGCAAGACCAGATGGTTACTATATGAAGCAAGCAACAGGTAGAGGTTCTACTTTTGCAAGTTCAACAATGCCATATACTGGTTTAATTATTCTTGTTTTTGTTATTACTCACCTTCTTCATTTTCGCTTCGGCCCCGTTTACATGATCACTCATAGCGGTGTTGAAATGAGAGATGTTTATCGTGTACTTGTAGAATACTTTCAAAGCCCACTAGCAGTTGGTTGGTATATTTTCTGTATTGCTGCAGTTGGTGTTCATACTAGTCATGGTCTATGGAGTGCATTTCAATCATTAGGTTTTAGTCACCCACGTTACACTCCAGCTGTAAGCTGCATAAGTAAAATTTATGGTGCCATTATCTTCTTAGGTTTTAGTGCCCTTGCAATTTTCTGTTACCTACAAGGAGGCAATTAAGATGTCTGATGTAAAACTAAACTCAAATGTTCCTGAAGGAAAACTTCAAGAAAAATGGGATAATCATAAATTTAAATCAAAACTTATTAACCCAGCTAACAAAAGAAAATTCAATGTCATTATCGTTGGAACTGGTTTAGCTGGAGCTTCTGCGGCGGCGACGTTAGCAGAGCTTGGATATAATGTTGATAGTTTTTGTATTCAAGATTCACCAAGAAGAGCTCATTCAATTGCTGCTCAAGGTGGAGTTAATGCTGCGAAAAACTACCCTAATGATGGAGATTCCGTTTGGAGACTCTTCTATGACACTGTAAAAGGTGGAGATTATAGATCAAGAGAAGCAAACGTTTATCGTCTCGCTCAAGTGGCCAATAGTATTATTGATCAATGTGCTGCTCAGGGTGTTCCTTTTGCTAGAGAGTATGGTGGAACTTTATCAAATAGATCTTTTGGTGGGGCTCAAGTTTCAAGAACATTCTATGCTCGAGGACAAACAGGACAACAACTTCTTCTTGGTGCTTATTCAGCAATGATGAAAGAAGTTCATAAAGGAAAAGTAAAAGTTCATACCAGACAAGAAATGGTAGACATGGTGATGGTCGATGGTCGAGCCAGAGGAATTATCACCAGAAATATCGTTACTGGAGAATTTGAAAAGCATAGTGCAGATGCAGTTCTTCTTTGTACTGGTGGATATGGAAATGTTTATTTCTTATCAACCAATGCAATGACATCAAATGGTTCTGCGGCATGGAAAGCTTATAAGAAAGGTGCATGTTTTGCTAACCCTTGTTTTACTCAGATTCATCCAACATGTATTCCAGTCCACGGAGACAATCAGTCAAAGTTAACTCTTATGTCTGAGTCACTTAGAAACGATGGGCGTGTTTGGGTTCCTAAAAAAGAAGGCGATAAACGTAAGCCAAGCGAAATTCCTGATGAAGAAAGAGATTACTATCTAGAAAGAAAGTATCCGTCATTTGGAAACCTTGTTCCAAGAGACGTTGCTTCAAGAAATGCAAAAGAAGCCGTTGATGATGGACGTGGTGTTGGAGCAACTGGTGTTGCTGTTTATCTCGACTTCAGAGACGCGATTAAAAGAGATGGTGAACAGGCCATTAGAGATCGCTACGATAACCTCTTCCAAATGTATGAAAGAATTACTGACGAAGATCCTTATCAAGTTCCAATGAGAATTTACCCTGCAGTTCACTACACAATGGGTGGTCTTTGGGTTGATTATAATTTAATGACAACAACTAAAGGTTGTTTCGCTCTTGGTGAAGCTAACTTTTCTGATCATGGTGCCAATAGACTTGGAGCTTCTGCTCTCATGCAAGGTTTAGCTGATGGTTACTTTGTTATTCCTTACACTCTTGGAAATTACTTTTCGAATGAAGGACTTATGACCGATAAAGTTGGTACTGATCATCCTGAATTTGAAAAAGCACTTTCTTCTAGTAAAGAAAGATTCAATAAGCTTCTCAATATCAACGGTTCAAAGTCTGTTGATAGTTTCCACCGTGAACTTGGAAATATCATGTGGGAACATGTGGGAATGAGTAGAAATGAATCAGGACTCAATCAAGCAATCGACAAAATCAAAGCATTAAGATCAGAGTTTTGGAAAGATGTGAAAGTAACAGGTACTGAAGATGGTATTAATGTTGAGCTAGAAAAGGCCAACAGAGTTGCAGACTTCCTTGAATTAGGTGAGCTTATGGCAAGAGACGCTCTTAAGAGAAAAGAATCTTGTGGTGGTCACTTCAGAGAAGAATCTCAAACTGATGAAAACGAAGCAAAGAGAAATGATCAAGACTTCTGTCATGTGGCAGCTTGGGAATTTACAGATGTTTCATCTGAACCAGTTAGACACGTCGAAGAGTTAAATTACGAAAACGTAGAACTTACTCAAAGATCTTACAAGTAAGAGGTATAAAATGAGCAATGAAAAACTATTATCATTAAATTTAAAAATATGGAGACAAAAAGGTAATAAAGAAAAAGGTGAAATGGTTGATTACCGACTTGAAGGTGTATCTACTGATTCTTCTTTTCTTGAAATGCTTGATCTTCTTAACGAACAATTAGTTGAAAAGGGTGATGACCCAGTGGCCTTTGATCATGATTGCCGAGAAGGTATTTGTGGTATGTGCTCACTGATGATTAATGGTCAGGCCCATGGACCTGAAAAAGAAACAACAACCTGCCAACTTCATATGAGAAAATTTGAAGACGGAGATACTATTGTTATTGAGCCGTGGAGAGCGAAAGCATTTCCAGTTCTAAAAGATTTAATGGTAGATCGCGGTGCTTTAGATGATATTATGGCCGCAGGTGGATATGTTAACGTCAATACTGGTAACGCTCCAGATGCTAACGAAATCCTTATCGGAAAAGAAAGTGCAGATCTCGCTATGGATGCAGCAGCTTGTATTGGCTGTGCAGCCTGCGTGGCCAGTTGTAAGAATGCTTCGGCCATGCTCTTTACTTCCGCAAAAATTTCACAACTTGCACTCCTTCCTCAGGGACAAGTCGAGCGCGAGCAAAGAGTTATAAATATGGTTGAAAAAATGGATGAACTTGGTTTTGGTAATTGCACCAATGAGGCAGAATGTGAAGCCAGTTGTCCTAAAGGGATTGATATCAGCAATATTGCTCGTATGAATCGTGAGTATATTAAGGCCATTACAAAAACTCGTAGTTAATGCAAATATACAACTCAACGACAATATCATTCATAAAGAAAATTAAGGCCCGCTCTCTTGAGATTTTATCTAAGGAAGCGGGTTTTGAAGTTAAAAGAAAGCGTATTCTTTTTCGAGGCTATCTCTATCCTCTAGAGTTTGTCGTTTTTGAAGATAGCCGTGAAAACTGTGTTTTAGGAAATTACAATCACTCCCTCTATCAAATTGGTATTAATAAATTATTTATTAATCAATTCTCATCTGAGGTTTTAGATAATGTTCTAAGACATGAACTAGCTCACTTTATTTGTTTTCTTAAATATGGAAACGCTGTTCAAAACCATGGTGTTGAATATCGCACCTTGTGTAAAAATTACCAATGGGGCGAGGAAGTATATTCCTCAAAGCTAAATCTATCTTTAGAAAAACTTAAAGAAGTTAAAAATCTTGATGATAGAAAACTAAAAGTATTAGACAAAATCAAAAAACTCTACTCTCTTGCCAGTAGTTCAAATATAAATGAATCGCAGTTAGCAACCAGCAAGGCCAACGAGCTTCTTCAAAAATATAACCTTGATGGAATCGAGAGCAACAGTGAAGAAAAAGATATTTACCTCTCCCGCGTATTAGAAGCTCCCAGACTTAATATAAAAATAGAAGTCATTTATGAAATCCTTCAGTATTTTTATGTAAGGCCTGTAATGAATAAAGGAAAAGGCGTTACCTATCTTGAAGTCATAGGAGAAAAGCTTAATGTTGAACTGGCCGGATATACCGCTCAGTTTTTAGAACTAGAGTTTGAAAGGTTTTGGGAGCTTTGTAAAAAAGAGAACCCCCACCTCAAAGGAAAAGTAGCAAAGAATAGTTATATTAGAGGCCTAGCTGCTGGATTTATTGAAAAAGTAAAACCAAAAGCAAAAGCCGAAAACTCTAAAGAACTATTAAGACTTTCTAATGAATTAGACTTAATGGTGGAGAAAGTTTATCCACGTATGAGATCTTCAAGAGTAAACGATAAAAAAACATGTAACGACAGTATTAAGCTTGGTCATGCAGATGCAAAAAACTTTCATATTCGACCGGGCCTTAAAAACAAAGCAAAAACATTTAGCTTAGGGTTTTTTAAATCATGACAAAGAAAATGAATCAAACTGAATTGATCGATTTATTTGATAAAATTAGTCACTTTGATAAGCATATGGGCCTTGAGCTTTATGAAGTGGACTCAAATGAAAATAAAAAAATTGAATATTCACTTAAGGTAGAAACAAAACATCTTAGTTCTCCCCAGTCATGCCATGGTGGAGTGATTGCGGCCATGATGGACGCCGTTTTAGGGATTGAAACTCTTGCTTGTGCTGCAAAAGAAGGAAATCTATGTAGCACAGTAGAGTTTAAGTTAAACTTTATTCAGCCCGCTAAGCTCGGTGATATCCTTAAGGGACAAGCACAAATTGATTTCAAAGGAAAAAGCTTGGTTGTTACTAGTGGAACTATTATTTCTGAAAGTGGTTTAGTGGCCAAAGGGACGGGAACATTTAATCTCTACCCTATCCATAAGAAAAAGCTTTCCGATTTTGATGTCTAGCTATATTCTTAAAAGAATGAACAATAATTTAAAAAAGATATTAATAATGATCAATACTTATCCGATAAAGTTATTATGAGTAATCAAAAGAAACTAATTAGTAGAAGTACCCTTACATTTAAGGCGTTTGAACATGAAGTTACCATGGCCCCAGGAAAGACAACTATCTGGGATTTTGTTACTCATGATAAGAGAACTGGTAAAAAATATTGTGTTTACTGTGCACTAGAAATGAGCCGGGCCAAGAACCTTATAAAAATTGCTCTGAAGAAACTTCCAAAGGATCATCGTTTTGTTGTTGTCACTAGCTCTTTTTCAGAGGAAGAAGAAACAAAAGCAAACGAAGCTGGATACTGTATAACAAGTATTGATACTTTGAATAAATTTGGTAGAGAAATGCTTGATGCCAAATCTGTTGAAACGAAAAAGGAAGCCCCTCCTGAAAAAGCCGAAGCTCACGGTACAGATATGGACGCAAACGAGGTACTTGATGTTATTGATCAAGCACTAGCAAAAGATAAACTTTTTTAATAAGTTTCAATCACTTTACTCCGATAAGTTTACATGGTCGGGTTTAAATACTATTTTCTCATATTCACTATACTTTTAAGTCATACTTCTAATGCTCAACTCGATATAGATGAATCTCTACTGAATATGGACGAATCTCAAAAATCAATATCTATTGATGATCCAATAGAAGCCTTTAAGATCATAAGAAAAGCTTACAAAAAACAAAGAAAACAAGAAAAATTAAAAGAAAAAGAAAGTGATAATCTCATTCAATTAGAAGTATGTGTCTCCTGTAACAAGTTAAACCCACTAATAAACGAAGTGAATCAGGTTTTAAAAGTAATGATTGAGACCAAACAAGTTGACCCAACTATTGTTGGTGCCGTTGAACAGATCGAAAAGCTTGAGGCCATGTATATCATTTCAGAGCATCACGAATCTCAAGCGAGTCTTCCTGTAAATGATGAAAACTGTCAAATTTCTCCTGGAGAAGTCTACTTAAGAGACCCAATGAGAGAGAGAATATTAGAGGAAGATCTTATTCAAATTATGTCATTCAATATTCCCTTACATAAATTAATGTCGATACATATTAAAGATCCTCTAGAAAAATCTAGAACTTACTACTATCAAGCTGCTAAACCAAATGACAATATCATCATCCGAGTTTACGTACCGACTGAAGGTGCTCCAACCGTACAGTACTTATATAAGGGCGACATTGAGGATTTAAAAAGAAGAATCAAAATAGAGGCCCATAGAAAGAAGTTGGCTGATGAATTACGTGCGAAAAATAAAGAAAATAGCGAAGATAAAAAAGAAGATAATTATTGGGGTGGCTTAGCGACATATGAAGGAGATAATTCATCATGGGAAGCTGGTTTAGCTATCGAACATAAAAATAATCTCCCTAGAAAACTTGTGCTCTTAAGAGGAAAAGACCGAACGGAAATATTTGAGAATACCTACATTAGTTCAGAGGTTGAAGTAAGTGATAGAAGGCAGGAATTCAAACTTGGGCTTAGTGATGGTGAGAACTCCTATTTCAACGTTAAAGTAAAAGCAGACGGTAGATATTACGCAGAAGTTCCCTTCGAGCTTAGAACTCAAACGATTAGTTTAACAGATGGAGTTTTGGCCACATCTGGAAAAGTTGATGAAGTAAGAGCAGGTATTAAATATGAAAACATTCAGCTTTTTCACCTATCTGGTGTTTCCAATCGTGAAAATAATGATCATTCCATTTCAGTGAATAAAAATATCTATAGCTCGCAAAATAATGGTGTTGTCTCCATGCAATTTAAAGATGCAAGAGTCCAAGGAACAAAAGAGCAGTCCATGTGGATTCGATATACTTTGGATTTCTAATGAATATTTTTATTCTATTCTTAACGATTTTTGTTTCTTCTTATTTTTTTCTCTTTGAACCTGATAGTGACTTTGTAAAAGTAATGTTGGCCATGGCACCATTTGCTTGGGGTTTAATGTTTGCCGTTAGAATGTTTACACAGAAAAAAGAAAATAAAACAGGAAAAATAAATTCAGAAGTTAAAAACCTTGTCATTGATCCTGATGAGTTTCAAAAGAAAAACTTAGAAAGAAAAAGTAAATAAGAGATTATTAAACTTGCTTTTCAGATGGGCCGTAAACCCATTTGTGTTGTTGGCCTATTACTCGAAATGGTCCGCCCTTATCTTCATTCCACTTAAGAATTTCTTGGAACCTTTGCTGATTAAATTCTTCATTTGGCTCATAACAAGGAGTGATGACCCAAACAGAATTTAAATGAAGAGAATCTTCCTCACCGTACATATTGATGAGAGATTTATATGCATTATCAAAGTCTTCTTGATGCGCAACTACAGATTTGATTTGATGTCTTCCAGGATATTGTTCTATTAATTTCTTTAATAAAGCTTGATTTGTTTTTACTCCTGTACTCGGAGTTTTATAGTCAAAACTTATAAAATCAACTTGATCAAATAGTTCATGTGGTAACCTAGTGCCAGCTGCTTCAATATTTACCCAATACCTTCTCGCTTTAAGTTCTTTCACGAGCTTTAAGGTTTGATTAATTAACGAAGGATGGAGAGGATCTCCACCTGTGATAGAAACCCTTTTAATTTTCTCGCCACCGAGATCTTTTAATTTTTCTAGAGTTTCTTCAAGAGTGATATTTCCTTTCTCAAGAAAATCCCAAGTATCTTTAGAATCGCAATTAATACAACCAATATTACAACCTTGAAACCTAATAAAGATTTGCGGGCTACCTACTAGGACGCCCTCACCTTCGGTGGCCTTATAAATGGAATTAATTGAAAGTCTCATATCATTCTCTACACAATATTGTGATAAGTTGGTATTCGTAACATGTGATTTTAAAAAAGTCGTGAAAATTATAAAATTTTCAATAGTTTAGCTATGACAAAATGAAGATAAAGCATTGAATTTACGTAAAATTCGACGCTCATCCCATTCAGGGTGATCTTTTTTTAATATTCCTAGTATTAAAGCTGCGTACTCTTGGTTCTTAGAATCGGTCTTATATTTCTTCTTAATTATACTTAGGCCACTTGCCCAATCATAATCATCAAAGCTCAAAAAATCGTTATCGATGAGATAATCTTTTTGCATCTTATCTGCCAGTAATTCATCCTTCTTTAAAATAAACTCTTTCATCAAAGGAAAACATCCCTTTTCAATAGCAGAACTCGGAAACCTCGCACGAAAAGCACTAAAATCACTTTTAGAAGCTTCACTCTTTTTCTCAATATTCTTTTTACTAGTAGATATAACTTTAAAAGGCCTTGAGCTACAAGCTGATAAAAGAATAGATAATAGAATACAGATAAATATTGAGCTTTGATTCATAGTTTCTTATCGGTCTAATCATTTTTAATATTAATAGAGCAAAAAACTCAACAAATTAATTTTAATACTAAATAACCGATAAGAAGCCATGGTATTTGTAAAAAAAATCATAACATTCCTAGTTATTATATCCATAACAAGTCAGCAGTTATTTTCTCAAGAAATACAATTGCCTAATTATGATCTTGATTCAAAAGAAATTAAATTTGCCATGGACTTTTCCAATATCATGATGCGTGTAAGTGAAGAATTGTATGAGACTGAGGATGAGTTTTTAAATGCTTTAAAAAGATCTAAAACAGATGAAAAAGCTTTAGAGCCTTTAAGAAAAGGCTTCCTAATTTATGCAAATCAGTATGAGAAATATCTAAGTATTAACATAGAAGATAGAGCGAATTTTCAAAGGTATTGGAAAAACTTAGATCTTAAGAAAATAGCAAAACTTCTCAATGAGAGTATTGTTGGTCTTAAATCTTTTTTTAAAAGAAGAGGCTTTAGTGTTGTTTTGGCCATGGCCATGGGACTTGTTTCTGAATGGGTTGTTCCAGCTATTCTTATTAAAATTGGCCTTAGTTACTTATTACCTGTCAGTATGATAACCCCTTGGTCTTTCATGTATCTTTCAATTCCAAATGCCATTGATAAAACTCTACTCAAAAGAAAAATAACAAAAGAGTTGGGCGGAAAGCTTCAATATCAAGCCTACAAGGCCCAAAGGCAAGCGACCTATGATGTTTTAAAATTAAGTAACCCCGATCAATTGATTCTTCCCTTGGCCCAAGATAATAATGTTATCCATGCTGTTGTCATTCCTAAACAAAGCACATGGAATAGTCTTTTAACAAAGATTGGTCTACATCCTAAAAAGCTTAATTATCAATCGTTAAGATTATTCTTAAAAGAACATAATCTAGAAGACAATTATGTTAAATGGATTAGTAGTAATCCTGAATTTGACAAAAGTATAAAAGTCTACCTAATCGTTCATCATATTCTTAAAAATGAAAATGAAGAAATGACTAGTAACTTCAAATTAAAATTTAGTAACCATTTTGTATCAGTTCAAAACAATGTCAATTGGGATGTCATGAAAAACTGGTCTAAGAGAATGCTCTTGGCCCCATCTATTGAAGATGCAAATATTCTTTTGAAACAAGTTCCTGAAGGCACATCTGTGAATGAAGTTCTACAGCTGTGGCAAAAAATGTTTTTACCTGAATATGCTTCCAGACTCGCTATTGACTATAGGGCCTATCGAAAAATGGATAATCAGCTTGAAATTCTAAGGTCTAAGTCTATTAATCAAGAGAACCCTCTTTGGGATTTAAAATGGCAAGATGAATTGATTGAAAAAGTCATCTCACCCATGAACAAGTCTCTCAAATCCTGTAAATCAAAAGAAGCATCTCTTTTAAAATATCTAATTCTTAATTAAGCAGTTACCTGTGAAAAAGATTTGGCTTTCTTAGCTGAAGGCTTTCTGACCTCGGTCTTAGATTGAGCAGCTTTCCATAAGCCCCCAAAAATAAATGTAATGACAATAAAAAACAAGAGAATGTGAGTCACTTCAACATGTACACTTGAAGCTACCATCTTATGATCTCTTATAGGTTCAATTTTTCCACCAGTAGGGATTATTGAGGTTGGATATACTTTTACTTTTGCTTGACTCATATTCATCTCCATTTGTATTTATAGAGACGAATATAAATTCATTTTTATTTCTAAAAAATGATTTAGCTCATAAAAGAAAACTGATTATCATTAGAATAATTTATATGATCTAGATTACTTTTTAGTAATCTTCTTCTTCTTGGTATTTTTGAGTTTTTTAGAATTCTCTTGTAATTCTTTTAACTGATCTTTAGATAAAGTTAATAACTGGGTTACTCTGATTTGCTCTTCAGACTCCTGCTCCTTAACCTTTTCTTTCGCTACATTTTCCTGCATTTGAGAAATCTCATCTTCATCAAAAGAAACTTGGAACTCTTCCTTCTCAGGTGTTTTAACTTCACCTGTGGCCTCTTGGCGTTTCGCCTTCTCTTTTTCTAGCTCATCAAGAATTTTTCTATACTTCTTAATTTGTGAGCTTAATTGTGGGTCTGTTAATTCCCTGATCTTAACCATTATCACTCCAATATTTATAGTAATAATATCACAAATATCATCTTAATTTGACAGTAAATATCTTCGATTTAATAAATATGAACAAGATTAATGAACAATTCAAAAAGCGACCGATAACTTAGATCAAGTTTATTGATCTTGCACAGATAAGTGAAAGCAACCTACAATATTGATATGATAAAAAGTGTTGATATTGATAAGGTTTTCCAAGAAACCATTACCAAACTGCAGAGTGGTCATCGCGTCTTCCTTGAGTTTACTAATGAAGAGTTTCAATTTCTGCTTAATTATTGGTCATCTAACCTTAATGATACTGAAAAACTACATAAGGTATTATGCTTATTAGACTTCACAAAGAACCCTTCCCCATTATTTACTAATATCATTTTAAAATCTTTTCAGGATCTCACCAATCAAGAAACTCTGATCTATGTTTTAAATGTTTTTAGAAAGCACGAAGTAGAAAGATCATTTAAAACTGGTGACCGTATAAATGGTGATCTTCTCATGGCCTTAAAAGAGCTACTTACCAAGGCAGATGGTGAATTACTTGAATGGTGCTTAAGGACTATTGAAGAGCTAGGCCATCAAAGTATTTTCTTTAAACAAGATGTTCTTGATAAAAAGCCTTCATGGATTTTATGTTATAATAAAAATAACAAAGCATCTCGGCAAATTATTGAACTGCTAGAAAAAAGGTGGAGTAGAAAACTGTGAATGATAAGTTTGACCCTAACAATCTTTATGAGAAGTTACGTGAGACTAAGAATGCAGTAGACAAGCCTCACTTCCAAACAACTCCAGAAGAAGTCATCCAAGTAAAAATAAGGCCTGATGATTCCATAGCGCCAGGACTCTTTAAACCTGACCCGTTAATTCCAGGTGGGTACAAAGCAAACAAAATTACGATCGCAGCAATGAGAAAAGATATCTTTGTTGCTGGCCAAGAAATCTTCGAAGATTTAGAAGACATCATCAATTGCGCATCGTGCAACAAAGAGCTCGACAGACAATTTTGGTACTTTTGTCCATACTGTGAACGAAAATTCAGTACTTAACGCACTTCTTAAAGACAATGTTACTCTTTGTAAGTATTTCCTTCATTTACGGTTCATGTAATTTGTAGGATTTTACTATGACACACAAAACGGCGAGACCCTTTCCCACAATTGTGAACATGGATGATAATTCACATTGATAAGGTCGAGACAGGAACACACAAAACTTTTTCACAACTTAAGAGAGGAGTGAACAATGACAAAGAAAACGACGACAACAAAGAGTACAAAGACTACTGCAAAGAAAGCGACTAAAGCTAAAATTACAGATGGTACAAAAATGCTTCTTAGCTCTGATGCAGAAATCTCAAAAAAAGAACTTACTCAATTAACTGAAAAGCTTCTTGCTGAGAAAGAAAGAATTTTAAACAAAGACAATGATCAAGCTAAGTATCACTTAGATAAGAATGAACTCTTTGATCCAGTTGATGAAGCAAGTGCTAATATTCAAGCAAGTACAGAATTAAGGTTTAGAAACAGAGAGAATTTCTACTTAAAGAAAATCGATAAGGCCTTAGGTAAAATTGAAAAAGGTGAATACGGAATTTGTACAGAATGTGACTGTGGAATTTCTTTCCTTAGACTAAATGCAAGACCAACAGCTGACCTATGTATTCTTTGTAAAGAAGAAAACGAAACAAGCGAAAAGAATAACTTCTACCAAAAGAAATCAAAGTCTCTTGGTAAAACGATGCAAGAAATCGGAAGTCGATAATCAAACTAATTAATTAATGTGAGGGCCCTTGTTATCAAGGGCCTTTTTTATATGAGCAAAGAACTAATTAAACAAATCGTTTATCAATTCTATCAAAAAGCGACCCAGGATGTTTTCCTTGGTCATCACTTTAGAAAAATACAAACAAGTCAAGGTGACCATCCCCTAAAGCCTCCAATGGAAGCATTCGAAGATCATCTTCCTCGTATTGAGCAGTTTTGGAGAATGCAACTTCTAGGGCCTGAGAAAGTAGAAAATCCATTTGATTTATTAAATATCCATAGAAAAATGAAATTAAACCGTGGAGAGCTTGATAGATGGATTTTACTTTTCAATCAGGTGCTTGATGAGTTTCAAATACAACAACCTGAACTCATTTTAACTTGGAGATCTAAAATCGATTTATTTAAAGAGAAGTTTGTTAAAGATCCGAGAATGTTCAATCACAAATAGTATCTTTTGTTGCTTTCTTGGCATTGAAAGCATCTTTAACAAAACTTTCCAATACGGGCTCGTTAGTGACTTGGTCGAATAACCAGTTGTAGGCATACCACTGCTTGATAATCTTAGCTGCTTCACAGGCCTTCTCAGCCGATTCAAATTGAATGACGGGCATTTCTACTAGTCTGACCTTAATTCGCTTACCGCTCCCCTCAACACAACCCTGTACTTGGTAATGATGACACAGAACTCTTTTTGCTGCTTCATGATTTGCAATAGGAACTAATTCAATTGAAGGATCAAAATCAATGGCCTTAAACCACATCTGTTGTGATGACATAACATTTTCATCTTTTGAACAAGAGAAAACTGCTATCAAGCAAGAAATGATCAATAAAACCTTCATGCTCTCTATTATAACCTATTTTTTCTTATATCTGGGAGTTCTTTTCTTAACTGCTGACTTCTTTTTCTTCGCTTTTGCAGTAGCCGCTTTTTTATTCACTAAATGCTTTTTGGCGACCTTCTTACTTACCTTCTTCCCTGTTTTTTTAGTATCGTCTGTTTTTGAGGAAGTATTACTATTTGGTGACTTTAAGGTTTGAATATTAAGATTATTCTGTCCAATAATGGCCTCGTTAATTCTCGCGATTAAATTTCGGTCACCAGAGGTTACAAAATTAAAGACTGTTCCCTTCTTATTGGCCCTACCTGTTCGACCACATCGATGTAGATAATAGACTGCTTCAAAAGGAAGATCGTAATTTAAAACCCAATTGATATCTTTGATATCAATTCCTCTTGCGGATATATCTGAGCTTAATAAGTAACCACCTTTATCAACAAAGCCATCAAAGTTTTCTTTTCTTTCAGACTTGGTCATTGCTCCATGCAAAGTCCAAACTTTTCTCTTTGGAAATCTTGTGACAATAATCTCACCAATTTTTGAAACATCTTCTTTTCTATTAAAGAAAATCATCCCACTACCTTTGGCCTGTTTTTCTAAAAAGGTAACTAGCATTTCTGGTTTTTCACGTTGTCCTAGATATACATTAAATGTTTCGATCGTTGTTTTTATTCCATGGGAGTCTCCCATGAAATGCTCTGTAAATTTCCTTTCGGTGAAAGTTTGCTCGGTAAATTTAAAGAAGTCCTCTGGTCTTGTTGCTGAAAAAAGGGCCACATTATATTTTTCATTTTTAATTTTTGAAGATATTTTTGATATTTCTTTTCCAAAGCCCATATCAAGCAATTGATCTGACTCATCAAGAACCAACCATTCTAATAAATCAGTTCCAATTTCTTTTCTTTCTATGGCACTGGCAAGTCTACCTGGTGCACAGATAAGAATATCAAAAGCTTCTTCTCTTAGTCTTCTTGAGCGCCCTTTATCTTTACCACCTTCTAAATTTCTAATTCTAAGTTTTGCATGGTGAGAAATACTTTTGAAGACCTTCATCACTTGAGTTACGAGTTCTCTTGTAGGTACAACAATGATCGCTCTTGGATTTCCTACTTGGGACTCCATCGGAATATCTTCATCATTTGATTTTAGCTGATTCACAATAGGAAGAGCGTAGGCAAATGTCTTACCTGTCCCCGTTTGGGCAACAGCACAAACATCTTTTTTATCTAACATGGATGGAATGGCCTTTTCTTGAATTGGTGTTGGAGTATTAAGATTATTATCCTTAAGAAAGCTCGCAAGTTCAGGTAAAAGGTTAAAAGATGAAAAATCTTTCATTGATATGGCTCCATATAAAAAAAGGGGTCTATTAAGACCCCTTTGATATCATGTATTTGTCTTTAAAACAATCTCATCTAAAAAGCTAAACGAAAGTTCACAGAGTGAAGTGTAGAAGGCTTAACCCCATCAATTTCACTTTTAATAGGTGTTTTGAGCATATATTCAACACTCATGAACCATAACTTGGCCATTGGTGAGAATGTAAAATGCTCACTATCTAACATTCCTCTAAATCTTAAGCCTAAACGTTCTTGCCAAACATGAAGGCCAAGGTCTGCTCCGCCATATATCCCATTTCCTAATCCATAACCACTTCTCTTATGAACTCCACCAAATGGCTTAACACTAAAGAAGCTTAGCTTATACATGTACTCGCCATGTAATCTAATCAAAGGATCGGTTCCATAATTAAGAGCACCAGCTTTTTCTTCATTATTACTTAGCTCTGATAATTTTAATTCTTCAAGAGCAAACCAAGTTCTCAAATTTCCATTCTTATATCCAAGTCTATAATCAGCACTTAAATACATTGTTGTATTGAGCTCTTCTCCGAGATCAGCAACCTCACCTTTAGCAGCAATAGAGTCAGCAGAAACTCTTACTTTCATATCTGCTCTACCCATTCCATAAAGATTAAATGTTCCAAACCATTTCTCACCGTACTCATAACCAAAGTTAAAACCGACTTTAGCTTCTGCTTTTGCGTAATTAAAGATATCTGGAACTGTTGTATCTGATGGAATTTTATACTTTCCTACAAGAGGAGTTATTGCTGTTATCTCAGCCGCGGATAAACCACAAGCTGATGTATCAATTAAGTGTTGAACAATATCTGTCCCATTTGTCATACCTGCCGTACAGGCACTTTGTTGAAGCTTTGTTGCCACTGCAGCTGGAACATCACTACCAACATAAGTTCCGATATTAGCAAGAATTTGTGAAATGGTTAGGCTCGTTGCTCTAAAACCTAGAAGTGCCCCAACCCCAACATGAGTTCTAAAATCTGGGATAATCTTTACTCCAAAAGCATGAAAAGTAGGAAGAGGAAAACCAAGATTTAAGTGCAGTCTTACGTTTTGTTCAGTTTTATCGTATTTTCTTAAGATGTTCTGAGCAGCAGAAAGCTTAGCAGCTGTACTACCTTGTGTATCAGAAACTTTGTCAACGTCATCAATAACGTCGAAAAGATCCTTATTAAGAAGTAGTCCTACATCAAAGACAAAATCATGCCCTATTGGGTTTAGCATCTCATGGGTTTTAAACTTGTCTTCTAGTTCTTTAAACCTTTCAACAACGTCATATTCACTAGCCTGTGCTTCAGCTAAAATAATCACGCCTAAGAAAAGTAGCGCAATACGAAGGTAGACATTCCATGTCTTTCTCATCACAAATCCTTTGTAAGTTTAATTTATCTTTCCACTATCTTATCCAATAAATGAAATAAATAAAATAGGGAAAGAAAGATATATCAAACTATTAATATTATTGAAGGATTAGTTGCCAATTTTTCTCAAATTAGAGACAATAAAGGCATCGTAAATACTCAAGGATAGAGTTTGGAAGACCAGTATCAGCTACAATACGTTTTAAATATCAAAGGCAAGAAGTTTCAAGATGAGATTCCTGTTGAATGGGATCAGTTTACCATTGGAAGCTCTGAGAGGTCTGATCTGTGTATTGAAGATCAAAAGCTTGCCCCTATCCATATCAAATTTAGAGTACAAAATGATGTTTTAACAGCTACTAATCTCGGCGGCGACAAGGCCACTTCTATTGGCTGGCAAAAGCTAAATCATGGAAAAATGTATATTCTCGATAGTGGTGACAAGATTTCTTTAGGAAGCTTAAAAGTCCAAATCTCTCAAGTAAAAGTAGAATATGTCCCAGAAGATGAAGAAGAGCTTGATGAAATAGATGAAGAAGTAGAAACAGAAATAGAAGACCTTGATGATGTAGAAGAGGAAGACGAAGAGGAAGTAGAGCTTGACGACGACCAAACCGATCCAAACTTAACTCCCATGATTCCTGAAGAAAGTGATGAGGAAGAAGATGAGGTGGATGAGGTAGATGAAGAAGATGAAGATGATGAAAGCACTGAGCCCGATCGCACACCTGCTAAAAAACTTCCTCAACTAGGTGCCAATAAAAAGCTCAATATAAAGAAATCAAAAGGAAGCTACAGTCCAAAGGGACCACTACCTGGACCGATCTCCCGACTAAGCTTTCTTTTATTAAATATTAGTTTAGTAGTAATGCTAAAGTTTTTCTTTTTCCACCATTTTGAACTTAACCAACTTTGGAATACTCAATGGAAAAACTTTTCGTCTCTTATTCTTGGAAATGTAAATAAGTACTACCCCGTTATTGAACCTTTTCTACCAAAAGACATAGGGCCAATAGTTAAGAATCCAATTGTCTATGAAATGCTTGTTCTCTATATTTTACTTTGCACTGTTTCAGGAATTCTTTTTGGGAAATCACTAGGAGCATTTCTTGGGTTCTGCTTTTCTGATGGAAATTTTATTACAACCAGAATCAAAGCTCTCGTAAGAGGAATTTTCTCAATAGTAACTTCGCCTTTTCTTATTTTTGATTTACCACTCTTAATTGGAAAAAGAAGTTTAAAAGAAGTATTATCAGGAACTCGCTTCTATTTTCCTAATACCTTTCTAAAATTAGTAAGTGCTCCATTAGTAATTATCTTTACCATTGTTATCTTTATGACTCCTCTTGTTCTTTTTATCGATCAAGTAGAACAAAATATTACAATTTCAGAATATGCTATTGCAAAATCCAAAAACTTTGGAAGGAAATCAAAGAAGAAGCCAACAGAGATCTCCACTCGAAGTATTCATTTAAATGGTAAAATTAAAACTTTTATTTCTAATTATTGGGAGTTTTTACCTACCCTTTCTTCCAATAAGAAAGGAGTCAAGTTATCAACCTTATTACTAGACACTCAAAAAAATATGTCTGTTGTCATTAAAGTCTTAAACAAAAAAGAAGATATAAGCACAGAGTTTAAAATATGGAATAAATACGATCCACTATTAAAAGTATTTAATAATGAACTCTCCCAAGAAATTAGTAAACTTCAAAAGGATAAGGCTTCATCCTCTCCTATTTTTTCAAAAACAATTATTAACTCTCTCAAAATTAATACAGAGTCGGCACCTTTTCTTCCTCAACACTTCGGACCTTTCATTGCCAATCCACTCATTCTGAAAAAAAATATTGTGGAAAAATGGCCTGAGCTTCAAAGTTATCAAGTGAGTACCTTTGAAAAAAGTAATGCTTATCTCTTCGCTCTAGAGTCTCCAAAAATAAGTATTATTAAAGTGATCCAAGGAAATCAAGTTCGCACAATTGAGATAAAGCCAAATAAGAAATCAAGAAAACTCGCTAAAGATGCTATCAGAAACTTTATCTTACAAATTGATTTTTTCAACTCTCCAAAATCAACTCTAAAAGATACTACTGGCTGGTCGAAAGCTTTAGATATTTTTGCAAAGCTCTCTCAAGCAAAGAACAACCAACACGGCCTGAGCTCTAAAGATAATCAATTCTTGTCTCAATACTATCTTAAACAAGCGATGAAGGCCTATAAGGAAGATAATGCTCCTTTAAAAGAAGCCTTAATAGAGAATATCAAGAGTACGGAAAAAGCATTACTTTTTTTCATATCAAAAAGTAAAGATTCACAACTACAGAAATTTAGGCTAACAATAATCAGAATACAAAAAGCACTGAGTGATGGGGATGCTAAATTCTTTGAGTCAAATAAATAGTCTCTATTGAATAGACCTCTCTTCCGAAGATAAGTAGGACAAATATGACTAAAATAACTGACCAAGTAAAAGAGCACTTCCAATTTAACCTCATCCACGAAGACAAACATACCGGAGCAAGAGCTGGCGAGATTATTACTCCCCATGGAAAGATTCCGACTCCTGTCTTTATGCCTGTTGGTACTCACGGTGCTATCAAAGCTCTACAACCAAAAGTTTTAAAAGAGATGGATACTAAAGTTATTCTTAGTAACACTTATCATTTACACCTAAGTCCAGGTAGTGAGCTCATTAAAAAAGCTGGTGGTCTTCATAACTTTATGGCCTGGGACGGACCGATTTTAACTGACTCAGGTGGCTTTCAAGTTTTTAGTCTACAAAGAAAAAGCATTAAAGAAGAAGGTGCAGAGTTTAGAGACCACAAAGGTAATAAGATACTTCTGAGTCCTGAAACCTCCATTGGAATTCAACAAAACCTCGGTTCAGATATTATGATGGCCTTTGATGAATGTATTCCTTACCCGGCCACAAGAGATTACACAAAGAATAGTATTGATCGTACACATCGCTGGTTAGATCGTTGTATTGAAACTTGGGATAATCCAAAACAAGCACTCTTTGGAATTATTCAAGGTTCTACCTATGATGACTATCGTGATGAGTGTTTAAAAGAAGTAACAGATAGAAACCTTCCTGGGTACGCCATTGGTGGAGTTAGTGTTGGTGAGGGTCCAGAGTTAATGGAGCAAATTGTTAAAAGAACTGCTCCCATGATGCCTAAAGATAAGCCACGCTATGTTATGGGCGTAGGAAATCCAGAGGATCTGATGATGATCTGGGAGAATGGTGTTGATATGAGTGACTGTATCATTCCCACAAAGTTTGCTCGTGGAGGAACACTTTTTACTTTTAGAGGAAAAATAAGAATCAAGCATAGAAACTACCGTAGAGACTTCTACCCGATAGATCCTAATATTGATTGCTATGCCAATAATAATTTCACAAGGGCCTATATTAAACACTTATTTGACTCTAATGAAATTCTAGGACAAATACTGGCCACAGAACATAATATTGCTTTCTATAAAACACTCGCAGAACAGGCCAGAGAGGCTATCCTCAATGACCGGTTTCGCGAATTTAAAAATCAGTTTTTAGAAAATTATTCTAAGAGTTAAAGTTCAGACTCAATAGCATGAGAGAGAAGTTTTGTTAGTTTCTCAATATCTGCAAAAGAGATATTGTAGAACAAACTAATTCTAAATTGGTTTCGTCCAAGTTTTCTGTAAGCATCAATTCCGTATACTTGTTGTTTAGACTCTAGGTTCTTTAACAAAGCACCAACATCTACTTTATCATCAACATCAATCGTTGCGACTGCCGTAGAACGATACTTATCTTCTTCAATGAAACAACTGAGATATGGTTTTTCATTGGCCCAATTATAAACGAGATTTGCTTTTTTTAGGCCGTCTTCAATAACAGCATTGTATCCCACCTTATTCATGGTTTTAACTTGCTCATTGAGAAAGAAAAGAGTGCTAACAGATGGAGTATTATATGTTTGATTCTTATCACTATTATCTATAGCAACCTTCCAATCCATTATGCCAGGAACGTAGCGACTTTTATCACCCGCAATTTCCAATGCTCTTTTTCTTGCTGCAGGAGAAAGAATGGCCACGTAGAAACCACCTTCACTTGCAAAAACTTTCTGTGGTGAAAAGAAATAGCAATCAACTTTAGAAAGGTCGCAAGTCACTTGCCCTCCCCCACTTGTTGCATCAATAGCGAGCAGGCAATCACCTTTCATTTCAGGAAGAGAATCAATAATAACACCTGTTGATGTTTCATTAAGGGTGGCACAAATCATATCAACACCTTCAACATATTCAGGAGTGATACCTTTACCAAATTCAACCGCAGTCTTAGAAGCTTCTATCCATGGAACCATAGCTGAAGATTTAAACCATTTTTCAGAGAACTCTCCACAGGTGAAATGATGTATTTTCTTCTTCACCATACCTAATGCTATAGCATCAAATAAGAAAGTGGCTCCACCATTTCCAACAACTATTGAATAGTCTTCTGGTATTTTAAAATATTCTCTTAAACCTTCTTGAATACCTTTAACTAAATTTTTAATAGGAGCTTTCCTATGAGAAGTACCCAATAAGTGATTTCCTGTCTTAAGAAGACTTTCTACATACTCAGTAGGGATGAGAGATGGTCCACAACCAAAGCGTGGGTCTGTTGGTACAAGTTCTTCAGGGGCCTGATAATTTTCAAACATATTCCTATCCTTTTGATAAATTGAGATGACCTATAATAAACCCTTTTTAATAATAAATTAAGGTTAATGATTGTCAGTTAGAGCATATTTTTGTCAAAATAGAGAAAATAAGGAAATTATATGTTTAACAGACTTTTTATATCAATTATTTTACTCTTCTCTATTTCGGTCTCTTCAAGTTGGGATGACCTTAATCTTAGCCTAGGCGTCATAGATCCATTTGTTAATAAGGTTCAAACCAGTGCTGCAGGAGATACTAATAAATTAGATTATAAACCTCTCTTAGAAGTTTCAGGTCAGTACTCTATCAATGAGGACTGGAAAATTTTGCCAAGCTTTGGCTTCGTAGTACCAGGAGATAATGACACAAGAGATGATAATATCACCAAGCTTAGCTATTATCTGTTAGGGAACCTTGCCTATGAAATTCGAGATTTTAGCATCAGGGCAGGAACAGGTATGTATATTACTTACATCAGTGGAAAGGGAGGAACTGAGAGTCTTCCAAATGGTCTTGGGGTAGATAGTTTTCCGATTCCTGACGAGAGCGTCAACACGCGAAATGTAGTTTTAACATTAGGTGGGACCTACCATTTTCATAAAGATGTGAGTGCCAAGTTAGAGACGATGCTTTTTAATTTACACACCAGTAGAAATAAAGCAGTTACCTACACTCTTGTTGCAACATATCACTTTCATGACAGTCTTTGGGGAAATTAATATGAAATATATAATCGCTTTTTTATTTTTACAAAATACCTTGGCCTTTACCTTTAACAACACAGCAGGAGCTGCTTTTGGTAAAGATACTGTCAGTGTAAATGTTGCAAGTCATACGTGTAACAATCTTGGAGTTACAAACGATGAGCTTTTAAGTTTAGCTGGAGAGGCAGTCTATCGTTTTTGGAATAATGTTCCGACCTCTAGATTAACCTTAACTCAAGGAAGTATTGTTAGTGTGGCCACCGCGTTTCAAACAGGACTTATCTGTCAGACAGGTACGAACTGTACCCCTACGGAGGCCCTTAAAGTAAGTTCAGATATTCTTATAAGTTGTAATACCAATGCCACAAATTTCTCTAATTCTGTAAGCGTGTTAGGAGTTACGGTTCCAAATAATATTGCAGGTAAAACCATTAATGGTGCTTTAGTTTTAGTAAATGATCAAAGTGGTAATAGTTTTCAAAATAAATCTCGTGAAGAAAAAATTGCGATCTTGGCCCATGAAATTGGTCATGCCATAGGACTTGGTCATTCCAAACATAACGACCAGCTTATGCACTTTGAATCTATTCCCACTAGAAAACGTCTTGGTTGGGATGATTTAAATGGAATCAGCTGGCTCTATCCAATGGAACAACCGATTGGTGGATGTGGAACTGTCGACTTTAATCAAACCAACTCTAAGACAGGTGGCTTTCTACTCACCTTTTTAATTGGTTTACTCGTTATCGTAGGCCTTAAAATAAAAGGGAGCGTCCTCTCTTAGTACACTCTTCTTCATAAGTTTGAAGTAACTCTTTTTCTTTTTCATCTAACATTGAAAAGTCTATAAGGTCTGTTTCAAAACCAATAAAAACAAGAGGACGAAACTTCAGAAGATCTCTATCCGGATGAAGCTTTTCTATCACGGCTATATTCTCTAATCTAACTCCACCTTTTCCTGGAAGATAAATTCCTGGTTCGATACTGCCTACAAGACCTTCTTTTAAAGGTATTTTTGAACCGGGCTTCAAACGATAACACCCTTCATGAACATTGATTCCTACTCCGTGACCAGTTCCATGAGCATAATCATATCCAGCTTCTTTTATAGGACGACGTGCAATTTCATCAATTTCCTCTCCCAGTGTCCCTTCCTTAAAAGTAGAACCTTGAACAAGAAGTAATCCCTTTAAGACAAGGGTATAGATTTCTTTTTGCCAATCCTGTGCTTCTCCCTTGCCAATAAATGCTCTTGTACAATCGGTAGCAAGACCATGTTCATAAAAAGCTCCAGAATCCATAAGAATCAGTTCACCTTCTACATAATTTTTTTCTTTAGAAGAATTACCAAAATGAATGATACTTGAGCTAGCTCCAAAGCCAGCTATTGTATGAAAACTTTGTGCTTTTGCACCTACTTTTGAATACTCTAGCCCTGCTTGAGTATAGAATTCAAACTCAGTAACATCTCTCTTTTGACATTCCCTTTTCATCCAATTGATCGTATTCCAAATAGCGTTATCACTATTTTCAAAAGATTTTTCAAAACCTTTAATTTCCGTCTCATTTTTATTTGCATGAAAATGAGTTAAGCCATTAGGGTCTTGATATGTTTTATCATGCCCAAAACTCTTGTCGAGGGTTTGAATATCTTTTACTGTCGTCTTGTTCGGATCATAATATACTTTCTCTAGTGAATGAGTGAGGCTACTGAGAACTTGTTCCATTTCAGAAAAGTTATGCCATGAAAGCCCATCAATCTTTAACTCACGAGCTTGTTTCACATTCTCTTGCGTTGAAAAAAGATAAAGGCAATCCTTCGTAACCATACATTTCGACTTAAATGTTGCCTGATAAGGAAGTTCATATCCTCTAATATTTGTTAACCAACTAATTGTATCAAGAGCACAAACAAAGTAAGAACTTTTCTCCTCGTGGCAAACTTTTTTGAATTTGCTTAATTGTCCCTCGCCTGTAAGTTCTATACCAAGATATTCTAGAGTGTGTTGGCCTTCATTCACTGGATACTTAATTAAAGAAATCAGCTCTGCTTCGCCTATGGTTTCAACATCAAGCATACTTCTTAAATCGTTATAAAAACTCACACTTGTTCGCTCTGACACAACACCGATCTTATGAAATTGTCTTGAACGTATTTGAGTTTTTAAACTCTCATGTAATGTATCATCAAAGCTCACTTTGATAGGTCTCACAGGAGCTTCACATTCATTATCTACTTGTTCGTGATAGCGCCCATCAACAAAGAGAAAAATTTCATCCTTAGTACAAAGAACTTCGGCCACTGAACCACTAAAGCCAGTAAAGAGATATCGCAAATTATCATACAGAGGCACATACTCATTTAAATGAATATCAAAGCTTGAAATATACAAGCAATCGAGCTCAGAGCTCTTAACCCAATCAATTAGCTTCTGTGCATTGTCGTTTATTTCGTCTCTATCTAGTTGAAATTTCATGCGTATTCCTTATCTTTAAGATAATTAAATAAAAACCCTCAAGTTTTTCAGCTAAATAACCGAAAACAGGACACTAGGATATATTAATGAAGTTTTCAATACAACACTTTGTCATTTTAATCTTGTCTATTTTTTTACTTAAAATAGGTGTAGCTGATACGATTAAAGACAGACCAAAGACCTCAAAATCATCAAGTTACTTTAGGTAATCAGTTCTTCAATGTCATTTTCACAAGTTCTTTAAAATGATCCCCTCTTTGTGCATAATTTTCATATTGGTCAAAACTTGGATAAGCTGGGGAAAATAATAAAACTCCTTTTGTACATTGATTTACAATGACATTAAAGACTTCCTCTAAGTCTTTACCATAATAGGAATTCTTAAATAATATGCTTAGCTCTTTTCCACTTTCGCCAAAGCAGAATACTTTTTCACAGCGGGAGTTAATCAATTGAATATCACTTGAGTGAGGCATGTCTCCTTCGCCTCTTCTCTTACCACCTACAATTAAGAAAACGTCCTTATCTGAAAAACTTTTGACGGCGGTCATTGTGGCCAACCAATTCGTACTCTTAGCATCGTTATAAATATCAAGTTCTCCTACCTGACAAATAAATTCTAATCGATGCTCTACACCTTTGAACTCCTTAGCAAGCCTAAAGAAATCCTCACCATTCTTAATAAGAAAAGATGTTAAAAAATAGGCCGATACAATATTTTTAATATTGTGAATACCTTTCATTTTGAAATCATCTCTATCAATATTAAATCTCTTTAAAATATTCTTTACTGTAGAATCAGTTAAATCAAAGAACTCTTTTGTCTTAGCAATATCTTTAAACTCTATATCAGACTGACCTAAAACAAGTATTCCATCTTTATCCATAATTCTATATATTCTTTCCTTAGCTCTTTGGTAGTCACTTACTTTTGAATATCGCTCACCATGATTTTCGTCTATATTTAAAATAGCACCTGCACGTGGGGACAATTGAAAAATACTCTCAAGTTGAAAACTAGAAAGCTCTAGATTAATAACCTCTACATCCTCACCACTTAAAACTAATTCACAAAGAGGCCTTCCAATATTTCCCCCAGTAAAGACCTTGTAACCTAATCCATTTAAAACATGATCAATCAAAGAAACGGTGGTTGTTTTTCCGTTTGTTCCAGTAACTGCGATAATAGGAATCTTTCTTGAAATAAAACTGAGGGCCAGCTCAATTTCATTAATGACAGGTATATTTAAAGCAATACTTTCTTGTAAAAGCTCCAACTCTCGAGGAATCCCAGGGCTTAAGATAATATAATCAGCTTTAGTAAAGTCACTTGATGAAGCTTTTTCTTGTGAAAGTAGAGTTAAACTCTTTAACTCTTTGAGCCCCCACTGTTGGGGATCACCTTGATTTACCACGGTAACCTCAGCATCCTTACTTAGACAAAGCTCTAGTGCACTTTTGCCAGAGACGCCAAGTCCGAATATAACGACATTTTTACCTTTTAATTCCACAAATTCCTCTATAATAAGATAGAAACATTTTAACATCGAATTTATGGATTATCGAAAGCAATTTAATGAACTTATTCAATATTTGGCTCCCTACAAGAAGATGTGGGCAAAAGAAGTGGTATTCAGCTATCCAAATTATATTGAACCGTTTCCACAAGAATGGATTTCTGAGTTACTAGAAAAGAATGACCAGCAATTATGGTCAATAGACAATGGAGAAACTAAGTATATCGAGAATCAAGATCTCATCAAGCTTTTTGATGGACTAGATAAAATTCAAAGTTTTCCAACAATAGATGTAAAACCAACTGTAGAAAAATATCCGAGTTGGGCCTTTTTTAGAGTTAAAAATAAAAAAAAACATGAAATTCAAAGAATCGTCGACTTTATTAGTCACAACCAATCGTTAGATAAAACAAAGAAGATTATCGATATAGGTGGTGGTCAAGGGCACTTAGCAAGAATTCTTAGCTACTATCATGGACATGATGTGACCGTCATCGATCAAAATCAAGAGTTTCTAGAGCTTGGCATTAAGCGAGCAAAGAAATACCCTGCTCCTGATGGTGCTGGAGTTTTAACTTTTAAAAAACATACATTTGGAGAAAGCCTTAAAGATGATTCAAAATACTGTCAGGAAACTTTGACATTAGGCCTTCATACCTGTGGTCCTCTCGCTCACCGACACTTCGAGCAATTGATTGAAACTGATGGTCAGGCCTTATTAAATTTTGGCTGTTGTTATAATAGACTGGATCCCGAAATAGATATTCCCTTAAGCCAATTCGCAAAAGATCTTCTTTCACAAAAAAATATTCAATTAACAAAACACTCTCTTACTCTCGCAACGAGAGGTCATAAAGAGAAAACCTTTGAAAGCTTTCTACTTAAGAAAAGAGTAAAAGAATATCGCTGTGCCCTTCACATCTATATGTATCAATATCATTCCCAATTAGAATTCACAGGAGTTGGAAGTGAGCATCCAAGAGTCTATGAAGGAAACTTTGAAGTATATGCACAGAAGAAGTTGAATGAAATAAAAATAGATGTTTCACTTAGTGAACTTAAATCGTTTTACGAAAGTGAAAAAATACAGGAAACAATCAAAGAAATGTTTAGGGCCAATATTATTCGATGGCAATTTGGAAGGGCGTTAGAAAAATGGATTCTTCTTGATAGGGCCATTTATCTCGAAGAAAATGGTTTAAATACCGAAATGTTTACCCTTTTTGATCCAGAGTTAAGTCCCCGCAATGTTGGCCTTCTTGCCTATAAAAAATAATAAAAAAAGGCCCTCAAAAAAGAGGACCTTTCCTATTAAAACTATTCTTTTGATTATCTTAAAAAGAGCATGTCGTAATACTTTGGAAGTGTCCATTGATCGTCTGGAATCATTTCCTCAAGTTCATTACAGTACTGAGCAATTTCTTCACTAAGAGGTAGAAGTGTACCTGCAATTACTTTTGCTTTCTTTTGCTCGTCTTCAGGTAATGACTTTAAAGAATTTCTCATATTATCAACTCTTGCATAAAGAGTTTCTGTAGAGAAGTTTATTCTCTTATAAAGTTCTTTTTCAACAGAGCTTTCAAAACCTGAATCTTTTTGGTTTTTAATGACTTCACTAAGTTTTACTTTGTAGTCAATCACACTTGGTAAAACATGCTGATGAACCATTGTCACGAGTGTATCAAATTCAATCTCACGTAAAGTAATATATCTTTCCGTTAGAACATTAAACCGTGTCTCTAACTCGTCCTTTGTGAAGACACCTGTCTTTGTTAAGAAAGCATTTAGCTTTTCATCAACAAGTACAGGTAGTGCATCAGGAGTTGTTCTAAAGTTAGGTAGTCCTCTTTTTTCGGCTTCAGTCACCCATTCTTGAGAGTAACCATCACCATTAAAAATAATATTATAAGAACTATCAACCCATTTTTTAGTTAATGACATTAAGGCCTTTTCAACAGAAGCTCCACCTGAAATTTCAGACTCTAAAAATGATGCTGACTCATTAAGAACTTCTGCTACCGCTGCATTTAAAATACTAAGCGGAAGACCAATCGCTGCGGAAGAACCGCACGCTCTTAACTCAAACTTATTACCAGTAAATGCAAATGGTGATGTTCTATTTCTATCAGTATTATCTCTAGCAAGTTGAACCAATTGCTGAGTTCCCATATCCATATCAAGATCATCGGTAGGATTGAATGTCTTCCCATCTTTAATAGACTTGAAAATTCTTTCAAGAGTATCTCCAAGATAAACTGAAATTATACTTGGTGGTGCTTCATTTGCACCTAGTCTATGATCATTAGAAGCAGAAGCGATTGAAGCTCTAATCATTCCGCCATGTCTAAAAATTGCTTCTGAAACACAGGCCACAACTGCAAGAAAGCGCGAATTTGAATGAGGCTCATTTCCAGGCTCTAACATATTTAAACCTTGATCTGTTCCTAGTGACCAGTTTAAATGTTTCCCCGAACCATTAACTCCTGCGAACGGTTTCTCATGCATGAGAGCGACAAAGTTATGCTTAACTGCAACTTTCTTAATCGTTGCCATAACAAGCTGGTTATTATCTGCTGATATATTACTATCAGAGTAAATAGGTGCCATTTCATATTGCCCTGGGGCCACTTCGTTATGTCTTGTTTTAGCAGGAATACCTAGCTTATATAACTCTAAATCAAACTCTTGCATGAAAGATAAAACCCTATCGTCAATATCACCAAAGTAGTGATCATCTAATTGTTGGTTTTTAGCAGAGAGAGATCCAAAAAGAGTTCTACCAGTCATCACTAAATCAGGTCTTGAGTAATAAAAGTCTTTATCGATAAGAAAATACTCTTGTTCTGTACCACAAGAGCTTTTTACGTAATTTGCTTTTACATCAATGGCATTTAAAAACCTAAGGGCCGCTTCATTTATTTGAATTTCTGATCGTAGAAGTGGCGTTTTAATATCTAATGCTTGTCCTGTGTAAGAAACAAAAGCGGTAGGAATAAAGAGTGTTTTCCCATTGTTATTTTCTAGTAGAAACATCGGGCTCGTTAGGTCCCAAGAAGTATAACCTCTGGCCTCAAAAGTCGTTCTGGAGCCGCCATTAGGAAAAGATGAAGCATCTGGTTCACCCTGCATTAATTGTGAAGCAGATAAGTATTCAATCGCCTCTCCATTTCTTAAAGAAAAGAATGCATCATGCTTTTCGGCCGTAGAGCCAGTTAGTGGTTGAAACCAGTGACAAAAGTGAGTAGCCCCTCGAGAAGTTGCCCACTCTACTACTGCATTGGCCACAATTTCAGCATGTTCTTTAGATAATTTCTTCTTTGAAGTTGAGACGGCCTTTAATTCTTTTTTAACCGCTTCAGGAATTTCATTAGCTGTTAAGAAATCAAAAGTATTTTCACCATAGAACTGGCTTACCTTAAGAGGCTTACCGTTAATATCCATAGGAAACTCTATCGATCGCTCAGGTCTACTCGTTGCGTTAACACGTGATTTGTTTAAGCTTGTATTCAAAGACATCCAATTGCTCCTTCAATTTGACCAAGTTTGGTCAATGGTCCATTAACAACTGAATTTTAAGATTGTCTTCTCGATATGTCTATTATTTTAACTAATGCCTCACATTAGTTTAATCTAATAGTTATGATTTTTCGAAATTGCTATTTTTGAAGTCGGTGCCTGTACCTCTTGTGCTCTAACTTTTCCAAGCAGAAGAAGAGAAACAGCAAAAAAGAAAAACATAACCTTGGCCATAAGTGCCTGAGCTTCATGAGGTAACATCACATCTCCACTTTAAAAATTAACATATAACGTTATTGCAAAAATCATACGTTTGAGCAATACCTAAGATGTGAAAAATGAAATATTTAAATTTTCAGCTTTAAAAGATATAGACTTTAATGAGTCTGAGATACTAAAAGTTAAGGCCCATTACCCTGACTTTAACGACTCTAGAGCAAAGCAGTGGTTAGCCGGTAGAAAATTAATAAGCTCTTGTCTCTCGAGCTTTGAAGAAACTACTGAGATTGACATTATGCAACTCGAGCAGGAAAACTTTCATTATCTCAAATCGTTTCCAAGTATTGTCTGTTCTCTCAGTCATTCTAAAAATGCAATTGCCTGCTACCTCACTGAAAAAAACCTCTTTCTCAATGTTGGGTTAGATATTGAAATGAAGAATCGAAATATTCAAGCAGCTTCGAGAAAATACTTCGTCCATCCAACAGACAGCCCTCCTTCTTGGATAAGAAAAGAGGATGTTGATAATTATCTATGGAGTATAAAAGAAAGTTGTTTTAAGTGCTTATTTCCATTTATTAAAGGTGAAAAGCCCTTTGTCTTAAGTGATATTTGGATTAAAGAAAACAAATTCGGAGTCTTTAGTCAGCATGAAGTTCTTGGTGAGTGGTCAGAAATAAAAAATGAAGGTCTAGAGGATCACTATATCATTTCTTCTAAAGTTACTTCTCAAACGTTGAAATCTCTAGTGAAATAAGATCTCGTTCTAAATTAAAAGAGTAATCAGAAGTATGTGTAGTTCCTTCTTCAAGCTTGAAGATCGTTTTAACATTGTAATGTCTTGAAGATCTTAGAATAAGGTTTGTATCACCAATCCAGAAATTTAAACCGGTAATTCGAAAATCACAAAAGTTAACATACTCTTGAATAGACATTCCTTCAGGAAGTTTAATCTTGTTATTAATAATTGATCTTTCAACAGCTTTTTCCAGTCTAAAATCTAAATTCATATCAAGTGAGTAAGAACCTTGAGTGTCAGCATAAGTGTAAGTGCTTACAGAGTAAAAATGAGGATGTTTCTTATTGGCACCTCTATATTGAATCTTAACAAAACATGATTCTGAATCACTGTTATTAGATTTTAGGCTCGCCACAACATTGATAAAAGACTCTTGAGCCGTCTCACCTCTTACAGAGAGCCACGGAATATGAGCTTCCATTGAGAAAGTTGGTAACATATTGAAAAATATGATCACCAATGTTCCAATTTTAATTAAATTCTTTTTTCTCATGGCGAGACTTATACATAAATTTATTGCATGTGGCAATTAAAAATTCGATTCATTCATTAAATAAAGTGAATAATTATGAATAGTTAGCTAGGCTGCTTTATTTGTATTAAGGAAATGATCAACGAACTTTAGAATAACGGCTCTTTCTCTGTTGGCCAAACCTTGAAACTGCATTCCAAGCCCTTTAGGTCGAGAATCAGAGATATTTTTAATGAGTACGGGAGCTATAATTTCTTCTGATAAAGTTCCAGCTTTAAGCTTTAACACTGCCTGAGCACCCAACTTCATTTGGGAAAGGTCTAGTTTAGGTATTTCAAAAAAGCAGCCACCTACTGAGATACTCGTACAATGACCTCTGAATTCGTGTCCATCAATCTCTAAAGTTCCGACTTCGTAAAATGGAGCTCGAAAATTATCTCTTTTAATAAAATATCTTTTAGATTTTACTCCATCTTTAACAATCTCTTTTTCAATGACCTCAGTCGTCAGTTCGTAATTGTCTTTATAAGGAGTGAAGCTTTTATCACCTTTCTTTTTAACATTTGTATCAAAGCCAACCTTATCCCACTTTTTGAAGGCCTTCATATCTTCAAACTTAAAGGGACCCTTAACTTCATCATCCATCTCGATGTACCACATTGGCTCGTTTGAAACCTCGTAAGAATCTCCAATGAGACGAATCAGTTCTTCCTCTTCTTTCTTTTGTTGAATTTGTTTAAACTTTTCTAAATCTTTTAAAGCGATCTGACTTTCTTTCTCTTTGGATTTTAAAACCTCAAGACCTTTATTTAGCTTTTGAACATTCTTTTTAAGAAGATGATTTTGCTTTTTTTCTTTCTGATATACTTTTTGATACTTAGAAATTTTAGTGACATGTTCCTTGGAACGAGTTCCAAGTTCTTTTATTTTTTCTGCGAGTTTCTTATTTTCATCAACAGCTGTTTCATTCTTTCTTTTAAATTGATCAAGCTGTAACTTTAAACTCTCATTCTCTTCTTTCAGTTGATTGACTTCTATATTTTGAAAACCTGTATCTTCTTGATTCACTTCTAATGACTTCACCTTAATTAAGAGCTCATCATTTTCATCTCTTGACTGGGATAACTCTTCTCTCAATTCAACAACAATGCCTTCAAGTTGTTCAATTTGAGATTCATAATTTTCTGCTTCCATCTCTGAAGAGTTGGCCTGCAGCTGAGCAATCATTAATTCTTGATTCTCTATCCTTTCATTTATTTCTTTCCACTCTGATTCATCAATGGTGATCTCTTTTGAAGGAAAAAATATCGGAGGATGAAAGTTAGGCTTTGCAAATTCTTCATCTGTTGAGATAAACGGCCCTAGGGATTGAAATGAGTTTTCAAAAGCAGGTTGAATCCACTCTTTGTACTCGATAGAATATACAAATTCATATGGGTTGAGCACACCCATTTCTAATAATGTTTTTAATTCTTCAAATGATTGTGGCCTAATTCTTTCATCGGCCAATCTCATCAAATACTCTTTTTCGATATAGCACTCCTATCTAGAGAACTTATCGACAAGTATCTGAATTTCTTTAAATCAAACGTAAAATCAGCAAGTTAAGAGCTAAGAATAGTAATCTTCGATTAATTCTGCTCCCTCATACCACTCTTTTATCTTTTGGGAGTTAAAACTTGATTGAGAATACTTCTCAATAAATGATTTAAAGGAAACCTTTTCTGATTCCAATATTTCAAATAAAGAAGCTATTTTTAAAAACTCATGTTTAGCAAGTTCACTTAGCATCAAAGAACTCGGCCTTAAATCTTTTTCTAAAGAATCCATCACAAGTGACTTTGTTTTCAAACGAAAATTATCATGATCATTAATTTCTTTTTTAAACTCTACTGACTTTTTCTGTATATCGACTTTGTTTTCTTTATAACTAAAGTATTGGGCCAGTCCCTCTTTTAACCAATTATCTTCTTTTTTGAAGTTGATAATTTTATCAAGAACAAATTCCATCGTTTTAATATTTAAAATTGTAGTCTCTTCTCCATCAAAGTCTTCAGCTTGATAGTTGATAACAAGAGTGTCCTTAACATAGCTCACATAGTTTGTTTCTGCTTCGTTCAATATAATGTGAAAGAATTTATCAAGATGAGTAAGTTGAGCTTTTTCAAACTGCTCAAAAGCAAAACTTATACTTGATTTTAATAGCTTCTTCATTTGAGCGTGATGCTCTCCGTTCTGTAAATGAATGTGATTCATATAGAATTTTGCTTTATCAATAGCAAACCCGTCACTTTCGTAATCTCCTATTAAAATAAAAGGATTTTCCTCATCATATTCATAATAGAACTTCTCTCTTTCTTTCGAGACATCTTTAAATAGAGTATGAAGCTTTGAGACTAAGGGCGGTAACCTAATTTCAAGTAACCACTCCATCGAGTCATTTGATACTGGATGCCCATCTGCTTTAGTGGCCTGAATAGCTGTTTGATCAAATTTAAAAACAAATTCATTAAGACATAGTAAAAGTGAATGATCATCGTAGGAACTAATGAATTTCTTAAGCTCACTTTGCCTGACCATAAACTCATACTCAATTGAAAAGGTTTTATTCTTAGATTCAAACTCCGGATGATTCCAACTAATTTTAAATTCATGATCAGAGACTCTTTCATGAAAGAGCCTACAGCCCGACGCATCATACGCACTCAGTCTATATAGTGAATAAGATGTTTTGGGAAAATGGGGATTTAAAAATATATGTAAGTCATCCCCTAACTCTTTTCTCGTGGCAGATAAGCGTACTTTAAAGGTTTTACGGTCCGGGTCATTAAACTCAAGTAAAATCATTCCTAGCATTTCATTTCCTATTTTCCTTGAAATATAGTTTCAACAAAGATAAATCCTCTATCTACAACAACACAGCAACGGAGAAATTATGGTTGATGGAGATACAAAACTCGATGCCAAAAAAATACCTCTTCCAAATATAATATTAACACAAATGGCGAAGGATCAATTGAACCTCATCATCAAGAATGATTTCACGCTCGCAGGAAAATACTTAAGAATTTTAGTTTCAGGAAAAGGCTGTGATGGTTTTACCTACTCTATTGGTTTTACCGACTTGGTAGAAGAAGACTTAGTAGTACCGGTAAAGAACGATCAAGGTCTTGAATTCATACTTGATCCTTTTACAGCTTTTTATTTACAAGAGGCTCAAGTCGATTACTTTCAAGATTTTGAAAATAATTCCGAAGGATTCATTGTAAAAAATTTAAAGCAAAATGATTTTTCAGGGAAGTTTTGGAAAAAAGCTCCTGAGAAAGTTCCTCCAATGAAAAGCTTATAATTAAGGCAAAAACTTAATGGATTATCGTTACCTTAAAGCATTTCTTCTAACAGCACAGCACTCGAGCTTCTCGCGAGCGGCTAATGAGATGAATATTGCTCAATCGGCCGTAAGTAGACAGATCAAATTACTTGAAGAAAGTCTAAACGAAGAACTTATTATAAGATCTAGTAAAAGAGTTCTTCTTACTAATAAAGGAAAAGAGCTTTTTCTAGCGGCACAACAATTTGATAAAGTATCTAGTAATATTTTTGATCGTGAAGATAACAGACCAGTTAAGATTGGATTACTACATGGGCTACTAAGAAATTGGCTTGCCCCGAAAATTTCAAAGTTTTACAAAAAAAATGACCGTTCAATTGAGATCAGTATTGGAAGTAAAAAAGAGTTACTTCAAGGAATTGAAGACGGAAAGTTTGATATTATATTTTCAACTCAGAATATTCAAAGTGATCTCATTAGTTCACTTAAATTATTTGATGAAAGAATGGTTTTAATTAGTAAAGAAGACGTTAATAAAAAGCGTCTTCAGGACTATCGATGGGTGGTCTACTCTGAAGAAGACTTTCTTTTTAAAGTTACAAAGAAAAGATCTAAAAGTATTATTCATGTCCAAGATATCCACACCATTGTGGACTTAGTAAAAAATCATGTTGGTATTGCTATTGTTCCAGACCATGTACTCAAAAAAACAGATACTTTAAATGTTCAAGAAATATCTGGTTTGCAGAAGTCAGAAATTTTTATGACAACTCTTAACTATAAATCCATTCCAACATTTGTAAAAGATATCCAAGAACTCGTTATTCGCTAAAGATCATATCATCTCAAGAAATTTTTTAAATTATTGCTTACAGGACTTGATTCTATCTCCGTACACTCTTCCATTTTCACAAAGCACAATTAGCTTTTTGCCTACAAAAGGTCTAAGGGATTTTTGATAAGTCTTTTTAAGAACTTTACTTGTCCCATTCTTATTAACAAGAATTGGCCAAAGGACTTCTATTTTTAAAATATCTTCCCCATTAAATAAGGAGATAAACTCTCCCTCTTCACCTTGAGAAGGTAGATTACCCGAAACAATAGAAACTGGACGTAGGATTTTTCTCTGATTTGTTATCACTTTTATAGTGCCACCAATTCCATGGTAGTTAGACTTTATTCCTCTCAGTATTACTCGAAAGCGTCTTCCTTTTTTTAAATTATTTTGTAGAGCATAGATTCGAGGTTCAATCTTGCTGTCTCGAACATTCGTTTGCCCAGTTAAAATATCTGGCATCCCATCACGATTCCAATCAACGATGACTGTCCCACTTGGATTGGTAAGATTAATTCCATGAGTATCAGCAGTATCATCGAATGAGTGATCCTTACTTTGTTCAAAGTAAATTAACCTACTCTTAGGAGGGAAACCTGAATTATCCACCAGAAGATCAAGAAAACCGTCAGTATTGATGTCAATCCAGTTGGCCCTTCTATCACCCTGACTCCAAGAGCCACTTCCGTCATCCTTATTGTACTCAGTTCTAATAAATTTCGGTGGAAAGGCAAATTGTGAACCGGTTAAAATACTAGAACGATCTTTTTTCTCATTATCATAAGAGTGAAAGAGCTCCCCAACCGCAATATCCATAATTCCATCATGGTTGTAGTCAGCACAATTCATGTAAAAACTATTTCCCCCACCCCTTTTATCAAATTTTCCTTCATCATCGGCTTCAGTGTTAGCTTCAGATGCATAATTAATAAAGATTCTATCTTTATTTTTATTATCGTAACGATTCATCCACATTCTATTTGGCATTCCATTTGAGGATGCACTTAATAAATCAGGATATCCATCTTGATCAATATCACAAACACTTCCACCAAAACTCGCTACCGCATTGGGATATTCTTTTTCTGATCTTTTAAATTCATTTTCATCTTTCAAGAGGTAACTTGCATTTCGAAATTTAAAACCGTTCCCTTCTCCCATAAAAATTTGATCAGGAACAAGTGCAGGTCTTGAAGCCTTTTTAGTAAAATCATACCAAGATGTAACAAAGAGATCGATTTTTCCATCTAGGTTGTAGTCAAAAGGGATAATAGAAGATGCAGGTTTAACTTCGTTAATACCCGTTTTTTGTTCAATCAATTGATATTGAGACCCTAACTTACCTTTATAAATTCTAATATGTTCTTTTTCTAGCTCAGTCTTTTGGTTTAAGGTTCCAACAATACAATCTAAAACAGAGTCTTTATCAATATCTAAAAAGATAAGGTAGCTTCCTCTAACAACTTTTCCGAAAGGATTATAATCTATCGGTGAGTATTTCTTATATTTAGGGGAATACTTAAGAAAGACGGGAACACTATAATGAAACGGTAAGTAAACGAGGTCTGTGTGACCATCACCACTCCAATCGACACTATAAAAGTGAGTTGCCGAGCGAGCACCAAGTCCTAAATTCTTTGTTACATCTATGAAGCTATTAGCTTTAGAAGAATGGGGGCCATAATGAATAACTTCCTTCTTGACCTCTTTTGATACTTCTTTCTTTAAGCCCTCTGAAACAGCTACTTCCTTGTTCTTCTCAGGAGAACTACATCCCGAAAGAACAAGAAATATAACAAAAATATAAGATAAGCTTTTAGAAATCAATGATGTCTAGCCCATATCCTTTATTCTCACACACCTGCTGAGATAGTTTTTCAATAACTTTATCGTTATTTTTATTCATACCTTTCAAATTTTTGATAAATTCATACTTAGCATTCTTTAAAGAAAGCAGAGCAAGGTTATGACAATAATCTTTCTTTTCATCTGAAATTTTCTCGTCATTTAAAATACTTGTTGTTCTACTTAAAACAGACAACATTACATAAAGCTGAATAGACATATCTGCTAGTCGTTTCTGAGGAAGTTCATTGTCGATAATTTTCTTTCCGTACTTCATTAAAGTATTTTCAACTTGAATTGAAAAGCCACCTAACATAGAAGAAAATTCATCTGCCCAATCTTCTAACTTAGGGTGAACCTGTCCAAGAGACCTGGTTGGCATCATTTTACTAATTCTATTTTTCGCAAAGTCAGTTAGCACGCCTAAACTCTTAATTGGATCTTCTAAGGCCTTACTAACATTTGAAATTTTACCAAGTTCCTTAAGCCTTTCACTTGGTCCCCTTATTCCTGATAGAGCTAAGAAACATCTTAAGATTTCGTTTGTACCTTCAAAAATAAGATTAATTCTTGAATCCCTCATAATTCTTTCATAAGGGTATTCTTTCATATAACCAGTACCAGCAGCTATCTGAAGTCCAGTATCTACAACTTTCCATAGAGACTCTGATCCAAATATTTTACATACTGCTGTTTCGAGATAGTAATCATTCATCCCTTTTGTCATATTTCCAGTGGTCATATAAACAAGAGATTCTGTGGCATAAATGTGAGCTGACATATCTGCAAGCTTTTCTTGAATGAGACCAAACTCAGTAATAGTTTTATCAAATTGCTTTCTTCCACTAGCATGTTCAGTAGCAAGTTCTAAGATCGTCTTCATCCCACCAACACAACCACTTCCTAGTGAAAGTCTTCCACTATTAAGAACATTCATGGCAATCTTAAAACCTTTACCAAGTTCTCCAATAATATTATCTGCTGGAACTTTTACCTTATCAAAATAGACTGCTCTTGTTTCAGAGGCCCTAATTCCCATTTTGTTTTCTTTTTCGCCAAAACTTACACCTTCCATTGACTTCTCTACAATGAAGGCCGTAATTTTTTCGACTTTTTTACCGTCAATTTCATGATCTGTTTTAGCAAAGACAGTGTAGAACTCTGCCATACCGGCATTTGTAATCCAAAGTTTTTGTCCGGTAAGAGTATAAGATCCATCTCCATTATCAACTGCTTTAGTTTTAATTGAGTAAGCGTCAGAACCACTTCCAGGCTCTGTTAAACAAAAGGCGGCAATGGCCTCACCAGAAGCGAGTCTTGGTAACCATTTTTCTTTCTGAGCATCTGTTCCTTCATTAATAATGGCACGATAGCCTATGGACTGATGCGCTCCAAGAAAAGTAGCACAAGATCCATCAATTGAAGCAACTTCGGCAAAAACTCTGGAGTACAAAGTATAATCGAGACCCATTCCACCTAGTTCCTCTGGAACCCCTAAGCCACAAAGACCTAGATCAGCAAGTCCCTGAATGACTTCATCAGGTATTTTAGCATCATTATCAAACTTCTCTCCATCAATGTTGTCTTGACCAAACTTTGAAACAGCTGAGGTAAACTCTTTTGCAATCTCTTTTTGTTCATCTGAAAAGTGAGGATAAGGAAATACATTTTCTTCATGTACCTCTCCATAAAAAAATCCACCTACGACGGAGTTCATCATTTCTTTTTCTTCGCTCATATCCAACGTCCTTCAAAAATATTTAATTTAATTAATAAGATCATTTTTGTGGGATATTTTAGCAGTAATCAATTCATCTTAACAACGAATATCAAAAAAAAGATGAAACTCTCACTTACCTGATCTTTTTAATCGGTCATAAACTTTAAAATTACTAAATCTTTGCTTGATGCATGGGGCTCAAGTAGCATAAAATAGTAATATTGTAAGGAAAGTGATTACTGAATAAACGGACTTATTCAGTTGGGAAACTAATAAATGAAAAAACCAAAACTCAAGTTTTTAAATGGATTTAAAGACAAGTTCAATAAAATCTTCAGACGCAATAAGAAGATTGATATTGAAAATCTTGATATTGAATATGGTTCTTTCGATGAAGAATATGAAGATGAGTACGAAGACGATGAAGAAGATTTTGTTGCTCAAGAATTAACTGTCAAAAATGTAAAAGCAAACTCAGAGAGTGAACAACCTCCCTCGCTAGATAGTATCGATCATGACGAAGAGTACGATTACGATGAAGATGAAGATGAAGATGAGGATGAGGATGAGGATGATGAGCAGTTAGAAGGCACAGGTCATAGCTACAAAGAATTCCAACTACCTGAAGGTAAATTTAGTATTTCAAGTAAACTTAGAGATAAGAAACAACAAATTCAAAGTGCTCTTACAAAAAAAATAAAAAATGCTAAAAATAATAGAGATTGGAAAGAGTCTTTCAAAAAGATTCAAGGTCACTTACAGTCCCTTGAATGGGAAAAGTGGTTAAAAGGTTTCTATAGTGCGAACAATAGGGCCCTTCATCACAAAGCATTCCTCGTCACCCTTATTGCCGTAGGTTCCTATCAGATCGGCTCCATGGTTGCTCAATCTCTAATTCCTAAGACTAAGAGTGTATCAAAAGCAGTTACCTCATCTTCACGTTCAGGTAACACCATGCTTTCGAAACAAATTTCTTTAATAACAAGAAATGATCCTTTTAGAGCTGCTACTACTGTAAAAGCAAAAGTAGATAAGCCAAAGGTTCAAAAAAATGTTCCTGTGGTATGCGAAGAAGCAAGTCGTTCCTCTTCCCTACCTATTAAACTTGTTAATACTGTTGTTCTACAAGACTCAGTAAAATCAATTGCTGCAGTACAGGTTAGAAATAGTAGAGAGCTTGTCAGTGTAAGAGAAGGTGAAAAGATTTCAAGTTTAGCAGAAGTTGGAAGAATCAATCGTCTCAAACTTGTTTTCAAAAATTTAAGCTCCGGTCAGTGTGAGTATGTTGAAAACGTTGATGAAAAATTTAAAAGAGCAGCTGCTAAAAGCCCTATCAAAGTTGAAAAGAATCCTGCTAAGGCAAAGAAAATTATGGCCGCCGCAAAAGATGAAGGTATTGAGAACAAAGGAAATACTTTTAAAATTAAAAAGCAAGTTCGTGATTCTATGATAGAAAATATTACAGAAGTCCTCACCCAAGCAAGAGCTGTTCAAATTCAAAATCCAGATGGCTCACTAAGTTTTAGAATGCAAGAAATCGTACCTGGTTCCATTTATAGTAAACTTGGAATCCAAGAAGGTGATGTTGTAAGTGGTATCAATGGAAAAAAGATTGGTACCTATAATGAATTGATGACTTTATTTGGACAAATAAAAGATATAGATCATTTTGAAATCATGGTTAAGCGAGACGGTGTTGAGCAAAACCTACAATATGATTTTGAATAACTTCAAGGAAGAAGAAATGAAATTATCCCAAAAGATTACCTGTATAGTACTTGCACTATCGCTCTCCCCTAGCTCCTTTGCGCAATTTAATAAGTTCAACTCCAAAACGGACTTTAAAAATGGCAAAAGCTCAAAGAGTGCCTCCACTCTTATTCAAAAAAGTACAAAAGGGAATGAGGATTATTTTGGGAGAAGTAACGCTCCAAAACCAACATTTAAAAAAAATAAGAAATATGTAAATCTAAATCCGGAAACAGCATTCGGACCAGAAGTTGTATCTAGCTTTGATTTTCCAGATACTCCTCTAAAAGATCTAACAAAGCATATGCAAAAGCTAACAGGAATAAATCTTATTCTTGATAAAGACCTAAAAGGAAAAGTTTCCATTATGGCCCCGACACCAATTACCGTTGGTGATGCATGGAAAGCTTACCTAAGTGCTCTTGAAATGAACGGTTATACTCTTGTTAAAAGTGGTAGTTTTTATAAAATCGTTAGCACAAGAGATATTCGTTATACACCAACTGAAATCTATACTGGTAACTATACTCCTAATACTGATAACTACTCTATGAGAATTATTCCGCTTAAGAATATTAATAGTACAGAAGTGACAAGATCTTTTAGACCTTTTATGAGTCGATATGGACGTATCATTGATATTAAGCAAACCAATACAATTATAGTTCAGGATACTGGTAATAATATTAATCGACTTGTAAGACTTATAAAATTCATTGATGTTCCTGGGCACGAAGAAGCACTACAGATTATCCCTGTGAAAAATTCGTCCGCTCAAGAAATTGCGAAACTTCTTGATCAAATCCTTAAAGGAAACTCAAAGAATGCGAAATTTAGAAGTAAGTCCACATCTGATGCTGAGAATATTTCAAAAATTATTGCAGAACCTAGAACAAATACTATTATTGCCATGGCCAATGCTGAAGGTGCTAAACAATTAAGAAACTTAATTTCAAAATTAGATGTTAAAGGCTTAAGTCAAAACGGTGGAAAAATTCACGTTTATTATTTAAACCATGGAGATGCGGAAGCTCTTGCGAAAACTCTTTCAAGTTTAGTGACAACAAAAAGCAGTGCAAAGTCATCTCGTTTTTCTAAAACGAATAAAGATAGTAACGACGATCTTTTTTCTGACGATGTAAAGATTACAGCTGATAAAGATAATAACGCCCTCGTTGTTACAGCTGCTCCAACTGATTACCTAACTCTTAAAGGAGTTATCAAAAAGCTTGATATCGCTCGAGACCAGGTTTATGTTGAGGGTATGATGATGGAAACCAATGTCAGTAGAGCTAAAGGTTTTGGTATCTCTATTATCGGTGCTTACGGTAGCGGTAATGCGAGAAAGGCTGGATTTACCCAAGGAGAAAATGACGGTCTCATCAGTCTTCTTACCAATCAAATTACAAGTCTCGGTGGATTATTTGCAGGTGTCGGTCTTGGGAAGTCTGTTGAATTTACTCCTGCAGGAGCAAGCTCACCAGTTAAGATTAATTCTGTGAATGCCCTTATTACGGCCATTGCAAGTAATACAAACACAAATGTCCTTGCGACTCCTCAAATCCTTGCACTCGATAATACTGAAGCTGTTTTTGAGGTTGGTGAAAGTATTCCTTCACCAGAAAGAAGTACGGCATCAAATGGAAGTACTACAGTAAGCGTAAAGCAACAAAAAATTGCTCTTACTCTAAAAATCACGCCACAGATTAATAAAGTAACAAGATTTATTAAACTTAAAATAGATCAAAAAATACAAGACTTTTCAAACCGAGCTTTGCCTGATGGACTTCAGTCTCAAGGGGTGGCGACTGTTGAGAGAGCTGCCAATACAACTGTAGTTGTAAGAGATAAGGACACCATTGCCATGGGTGGACTTATGAGAGACAGAGAAACGGAAGTAGAAAGTAAAGTTCCTCTTTTAGGAGATATTCCTGTTCTTGGTTGGCTATTCAAAAATAGAAGTCAACAAGTTGAAAAAGTGAACCTACTTTTCTTCTTAACTCCAAGAATTTTAGCAAATTACCAAAAAGATACATCTGAACAAGTTCGAGATGTTTTAAATAGAAGAAGCTCTCACCTTAAGAATTCAATTGGAGAGGAAGATCCATTTGGAACAACTGCCAAAGGACTTTTTGATAAAGCTAAAAAGCAAGGGGAAGGTCCTCTTTATGATGAGTCTGAAGTTTTAAAGTATAAGAATGAAAATAATAATATCGATGGAATTGGCGGAGAGAATCTACTAGATGATTTAAGTCACAGTGAGCCTGATGTACCTAACTACAAAGAAATTGTACAAAAGGTTAAGGTTCAAAAAGCGGCCACACAAAAATAAAGGTTTTTAATGAAACTAAGTGAACAGATATTAGAGAGAGTTGAAGGTCATAAGCATAAGATTGGAGAGCTGCTATTAAAGCATACCTCTCTAAATCAAGAACAGCTTGATGAGGCCCTCAAAGTTCAAAGTGAAACGGGATTACTTATAGGTGAAATTCTTTTAAAGAAGAACTTCATTCATCCTCACGATATTGTAAAAGTCATTTGTCACCAAGTTGATATACCCTACTCTATGGAAATTAACGTTGATGAGATTGAACCTAGTCTTGTTAATGAAATCCCAATTAATTATGCAAAACAAAATGAAATTTTACCTTTATTAGAAACTGATTACTCTATTACCCTTGCAATGTCTGATCCCTTCAATTTTGATGCGATCAATGATCTTCAAGAAATTTTTAAAAAGAAACTAAAACTTATCGTATGCCCACCAATGAAAATTCAAGATGCTATTAATCGTGTCTATGAAAAAGCTAATCGAAACTTAGTCGATACATTAGAAGATGAGTTTGATGAATCACTTGACCTTGACGGGCCTATAGATATTCTTGATGCAGGAGCTGATGAAGCTCCAGTAATCCGCTTTGTTAACAGCATTATTTTTAGAGCGGTAAAAGAAGGTGCTTCAGATATTCATATTGAACCTTATGAAAGAGAAACCGTTTATCGTTTTCGAATTAACGGTGTAATGACTGAAATATTAAGGCAACCTCTTAAAACTCACTCGGCAGTTAGTGCTAGAATTAAAGTTATGGCCAAACTAGATATTGCTGAGAAGAGAATGCCACAAGATGGTCGTATCAAAATAAAAATTGCTGGTAAAGATGTTGATATTAGACTTTCCACAGTTCCTGTTCAAAACGGCGAACGTATTGTGATGAGAGTCTTACAAAAATCTTCTAATGCTCCTGAGCTCGAAAAACTTGGCTATCATGGTAAGGTTCTTGCCCAACTAGATGAATTAAGTCAACGTAAGCATGGAGTGATCTATGTCTGTGGACCAACTGGTTCTGGTAAAACCACAACTCTCTTTGCCATGTTGGGAAGAATTAGTACCCCAGACAAAATGATTATTACCGTGGAAGACCCGGTTGAATATGAAATTCCTGGAGTCAGTCAAATTCAAGTGAACCATAAGATTGATCTCTCCTTTGCAAAAGCACTGCGCTCAATTGTGAGACAAGACCCTGACGTGATTATGGTTGGGGAAACGAGAGATTTAGAAACAGCACAAATGGCCATTGAAGCATCTCTTACTGGTCACTTTGTTCTTTCCACTATTCACACCAACGATGCTGCAAGTTGCCCAAACAGACTTATCGATATGGGCGTTCAACCATTCTTGATAGCTTCTTCACTTGTTGGTGTTCTTGCTCAAAGACTTATTCAAACATTATGTAATGATTGCAAAGTTCCTGATGAGCCTTCAAAAGAGGAACTGTTTATCCTTGGAGTAGATTCCCTACCTACTAACGCAACTGTCTTTAAGGCCAATGGTTGTCCAAAGTGTAACTACCGAGGTTATGATAGTCGAACAACAGTATGTGAATTACTACTTCTTAGTGATGAAGTTAGACCACTTATATTAGCAAAGTCTGATGCTTCTACTGTAAAGAAGAAAGCCGTACAAGAAGGAATGGTAACCATGAGACAGGATGCCATCCAAAAAGTTTTTAGAGGAATAACATCAGTCAATGAAGTAATAAGAGTTATTAATGATGAAGAAGAAAGCGAGATAGAATAAGATGGCCATCTTTTCTTATAAAGGCCTAGATAAAACCGGTAAAGAAGTAAAAAGCCAAATCACTTCTGAAGGTGAAGTTCAGGCCAAAGCAAAAATTAAGTCCCTCGGTATTATGCTCATTGAAATCAAAGAGCAAAAGGCTGATTCTCAGAAACATTCCTCTATTAGTTTTGGTCAAAGTGTAAATATAGAAGACCTCTCTCTGATGACGAGGCAGCTTGCCACTCTAACGAAAGCCAAAATTCAAATTGTCGAATCTTTAAGTGCCCTTATGGATCAAACCGAAAATGCAAAACTAAGGGTGATTCTTTCTGAAGTAAGACAGAAGGTAAATGAAGGTGTTTCTCTTGCGTCTGCACTAGCTGACTACCCAAAGGTTTTTAACAATGTTTATATCAATATGGTTGAAGCTGGTGAACAGTCGGGAACTCTTGAAGTAGTTCTTTTGCGTTTAGCTGATTTTACTGAAGCTCAAAGTGCACTAAAAAGTAGAGTTAAAGGTGCTATCACCTACCCAGTTATCATGGTCGTCATTGGGGCCATTATGTTTGGACTTATCTTTACAGTTGTTATTCCTAAAATTACTAAAATATTTAAATCCATGGATAAAGCAATTCCCCTACCCACACAAATTTGTATGTGGATTTCTGATTTTCTTCTTAATTACTGGTATCTCGTAATTCTCGGTGCCTTTGCCTCTTATATAATGTTTATGAAATATATTAGAACTAAGAACGGTAAAAGTTGGTGGGACAAAATTACTTTAAAACTTCCAATTATTGGACCTCTTGTGACAATGATTAATGTCAGTCGTTTTTGCTCAACTTTAGCAACTCTTCTTAACTCTGGTGTGCCAATTCTTACCAGTCTCAATATTGTTAAAAACTTAGTGGGAAATGTTCATATGCAGGCGGTAATAGAAGAGTCTAGAACTAATGTAAAAGAAGGTGCAAGTATGGCGGCACCACTAGAAAGTTCTGGCCTCTATCCACCGATGGTTGTTCATATGGTAAAATTGGGAGAAAAATCTGGTGAATTAGAGCCAATGTTAAAAATTGTGTCAGAAAACTATGAGGACCAGGTAAATAATCGTCTTAACGGCCTTACATCTGTGCTTGAACCGATTATGATGGTTGGTATGGGTTTAGCTGTAGGATTTGTGGTCTTCAGCGTTGTCATACCGATGATGGAGTTAAATTCATTTAGTAGGTAGCAAACTTTTAAATTATAAAAGATAAAATAATAATAAAATAATAAAGGAGTTTAAATGAAAGCATTGCGCAAGCTAGTCCAGTTAGAAAGACAAATTGTTAAATCTCAAGCAGGTTTCTCACTTGTTGAGATCTTAGTTGCCTTAACTCTTATTGGTTTAGCCGGGACATTTGTTGTTGGTAAAATTTTCGAGAACCTAGAAGATGGACGTAAGCAAGCGACAACAATTCAAATTGGTAACTTTAAAAAGCTTTTAAATGACTACCGTTATAAGTGTGGAAGCTTTCCAGGAACAGAGCAAGGTTTGGACGCACTTATCAGTAAACCAACAGGTGGAACTGAATGTAAGGCCTATCCACCAAATGGTTTCTTAGATGGAAGTGAAATTCCTCTTGATCCATGGGATGAAGAATATATCTATCAATCTGATGGTAAGAAATTTAATATTTCATCAATGGGTCCTGATCGAATTGAAGGAACTGAAGATGATGTTTCTCTAAATAAGAAAAAGAAGTCTTCTGATTCAGGTGATGAGTAATTAATAAAATATAATGAGGTGAACTTGAGCAATAAACAACAGGGATTTTCTCTTATAGAGATTCTTGTGGCCTTAGGTCTTATTGCTCTAGTTATTTCAACGTTTACAACCTCTTCTGGAATGTTCTCTAATAGACAAAAACTTGATGAGTCTCTCGATAGTATTAGAAGGGCCATAAGATTTTCTCAAGATGAAGCAGCACTTAAAAATAAAATAGTCCGTATTCGATTTCTTCTAGATAAAAGACCTCAAGAGTTTGCGGTAGAATTTGGACCTAGTGATAACTTTGTCATTCCCAAATCTATAGTAGGACAAGCAGAGGTATCAAGCTTGAAAGAACAAGAAGAACTCGAAGCTGAAAAAAAATCTATCGATAAGAAATTTTCAAAGGTGGATGAATTTCAAGAAGATAATTATGAATTCTCTGAGAAAGTGAGAATCATTTCTTACGGCTCTACTCTCTTTAAATCTCTTGTATCAGAAGGTGATGTTTCAATGTACTTCTACCCTTCTGGTGAAAAAGATAGTGCCCTCATTTTTTTGGCGACAGATGAAGAGCTTAGCTCTCTTTCCATTCCATCTTTTACAATGGATTTTGAGACTGAGTATATGGTCAACTCAGAGGAAGTAAGTGGTTCACTTGATGAACTTATTGAAACTTATACAGATAAAGCAAAAGGTATTTTTGAAAAATGGTTAAAAGAGTAAACGTATATTCTCATTCAGGAATGACTCTTATTGAGGTTATGATTGCCATGGCACTCTTCAGTGTCTTCATTGTTGCTTTTTTTTCAAGCCAAGGACAAACACTCTTTGACAGTACAAGAATAAAGAAAGAACTCTTTCTAAAAGACTTAGCAGAGCTGAAAATTAATGAAATTATCGTCAACCCTCCTCCCTTTAAAGATAGTTTAACCTCTGCCTCAAAAGAAACGAAAGCTTTTGAAGACTACCCTAATTACACTTACACCATCGAAATAAAGAAATTAACAATTCCTGATCTTTCAAAGTTAATGAATAATTCCGAAAGTGAAGACTCTAATGATGATCAAGATGCTCAACAGGCCGATGTAAAACAGAGAGTTCTAAAAGCATTTAAAGATAATATGGAGAAAATGATCTGGCAGGCTCAAGTCACTGTAGAAGATAAAGATTCTGGAGAGAAGTATTTTCTTAATACTTGGCTCTATAACAATAAGGCAAATATAAATGTCCAAGCGTTTTAATTTTAACCAAAATTCTGGTTTTACATTAATCGAAATTATGATTGCACTTGTTCTTATGAGTTTTATCTCTATTGCTATCTTTACAATCACAACTAATAATCTTGATACCAAAGACATGGTAGTAGATGAAGACAGGGCCTTTTTTCAAAGTTATGGCGCTTTTGATAGAATGAATCGTGATCTAGAACAACTTTGGTCCCCTTATTACTATGATGCCCCAAAGACGAACACAAAAACTGAAGATAGAGATCAGTATAGTGAAGATCTTCCTGCCAATGACTTTATTGTCAGAGAATCTTTTCAGTTTGCTACAACTAAGAATCACCCTGTCCCTAATCTAAAGCTCGAAGATAAAACAACAATTCAGTTCCTAACCTCTTCTCATCAACGCAGAATAGAAGGTCAAAAAGAAAGTGTCTTCGCTTGGGTTGAATACTCTCTTGAAAACTATGAAGGCGACAAAGAAGCTTTTAAAGCAACACAAGTTCTCAAACGAAAAATTATTGCAACTGATATTTATAAAGCAGACCTAGATTGGGATAAGGTTAAGGGTCAAGTGTTATTAAAGGGAATTAAGGAGCTTAAATATGAATTTTGGTCTCCTAAGCTTGAAAAGTGGATCGATGACATGAGACAACTTGCTCCCCTTCAAAAATTTGCTCCTCTAGCAATTAAAATGACTATTAAGTGGATTGATAGCAATGAAGTAGAAAAGTCTTCCATAAGAGTCTTTAGACCACTATGGCCATTCTTTGATGTGGTAGAAGATAATAAATTAAGGGAAGCAGCAAAGAAGCCAAAATCAAGTGGTAGTGGAAGTAATAGCGGTAGTACAAGTGGAAGTACAAGTCAGGGTAATAGTACTGGAACAACGGGTGGTAACGTTAAGTGAAAAAGTTAAATAATAAACTTTTTTTGAAAGAAGATGGAATGGCCTTATTAATGGTTATATCAGCGGTTACCTTACTCACTTGGCTACTTGCAGACTTAACCTTTGAAACTCAGCTGAATAAAATTCGAGGTATGAATTATCAAGAAAAAATTCAAGCAAAACTTAATGCTCAATCCGGCCTTAAATTTGCTCTTGGAAAACTAAGAATTTATAAAGAAGCAAGAAACTTACTTGAAAAGAATGAATCATTAAAAAGTGTCGTTAAACCTAATACGGTTGAACAACTTATCATTGCCCCTTTTGTCTACCCAATCCCTCTTTCTTCAAAAGCTTCAGTTATTCAAAAAGACGCTGTCAAAGAATTTGAAGAAGACACTTTTATGGAAGGTGGTTTTCGATTGGGTATTACTAAGATTAAAGGTTTTTTAAATCCCAATAATATGAGGATACCACCACCAAAGAAGAATAATAATTCAAGTGGAAGCAATCAAGGCAATAGTCAACAAGGTGGAGACGATGAAACACCTCCCCATCTGTATATGGAAAAGAAGCTAATTGAGCTCGTCACAAATACAATTGAAGCTAAGAAAGAAGCAGATGAAGTTTTTGATCAACTTTATGGCAGCTTAGATCCTGAACTGTTAGTAAAAGAGTTAAAATTCTTTGTAAATAATCCTAATAGTTATGATGATGGTTCAAAACCACAAGTTGAATCTCTTTACTTAGATGCAGCAGTTTCACCAAAACACGGACCTATGACTAGTATTTCAGAACTCTATCTACTCCAGGGTTGGCCTGATGCTATTGTTGATCTTTTAAAGGACAAGCTAACCGTTCATGAAGTTAGTGTTATATCTTTAAATGACCTTACTGAAGATACTTTAAAAGTTATCTTTCCCAATATTACTCCGACACAAATTGAAGAGTATTTTAGATTTAAAAATGGCGACCCAGAGCTCGGAGAAGAGCCACAGGAATTTAAGACTGTAGATGATTTTAAAAATTTAGTCATTAATCAATTAGGGATTATTGATAATGATGGTTTTGATAAAAGAGCAAAGGAATTTGAATCAGCAGGCCTTAAGTTTGGAGTTGCTGGAAACCTTTACAAGGTAGAATCCATCGGAACATTTAAAAAATCAGAATATAAATTAGTGGCATATATAGAAATTCCTGCATTCCCTACCCCTGAAAAGACCAACCAAAATCAAGGTCAAAGCGGAAACACTGGAAACTCCCAAAATGGTCAAAACCAAACTGGAAGCCAGGGACAAACTGGAAATTCTGGTAACTCGCAAAATGGCCAAAATCAAAATACAAAACCAGAACCAATTCAATTCATGGAACCAAGAATTGTGGAAATTATTCGCGAATAATTGAGTAATAAACTCCAATTAATATACTAATGCATTCCTCTGCTTTTTCTACTACAATATTAATATGAAAATTCTCTCTATAGACATAGGAACATATTCCGTAAAAGTGCTAGATATCAACTTAGATAGAAAGACTCTACTATTAGATGATGCTAAAGAGTATTTAATAAGTGATGCTGCTAAATCAATGCCTCTAGACTCTACGCTAGAACAAATTCAAACAGCAATTATAGAAGCTGCGATTCCTGAGAATTTTGATGGGAAAGTATTCTTTCAATTACCAAATAATTTTGTAACAACTCGTTATATGAAACTTCCTGTTACTAATAGGAAGAAGTTAGATCTAATGCTTCCATTTCAACTTGATGAAAATTTACCTTATCCAAGTTCAAATGCCCATTTTGTAGCTAGCTACTTTAAGAATAAAAACGATACAGATATTATCGTTAATATTACAAAAGAATCTGATTTTGAAAGGTTTTACGAACTTCTTCAAACCCACGAAATATTACCTTCAGTATTAACTTCTGAAATGAGTGTCGTTAATAAGTATTCACAAACGAGAAGAAGTAATGCTCCTTACGCGATATTAGATGTAGGCCATGAAACTACAAAGTGCTATATTATTAGCGAACAAAAGCTCGTCTCAAATCATATTAGTTTTACTGCAGGTAAAAGTATTGATGAAGTGATAAGTGAAACATATGAAATTCCAAATAATGAAGCTGTTACCTATAAGCATAATAATTGTTTCTTTTTAACTGAAAGCCAATATGAAAATGTTTCAGAAGACCAAAAAGATTTTGCTCTACTAATGAAACATGCAACCATGCCACTTATATTAGATATAAAGAGATGGCTTTTAGGTTTTAGAGTAAAGCATGGTTTAACCGTTGAAAATATTTATCTTATGGGCGGTACTTCAAGTATTAATAACTTTTCAAACTTTCTTTCCCAAATGTTAGAAATTAAAGTTCTTCATATTGAAACACCAGAGTCTATTATCGACAGAAATGATCTCATTGCAGGCTATGAGTCTAATTATGCCATGGCCACATTTATGGCCAGAGCATCACAGTTAAAAGATAAGCCTGTGAACTTTCTCCAAGGTCATTATTCAAGTGGAGGAGGCCTACAATTTCCTCTACACTCAACCGCTTTTCTACTCTCAAGAGCATTAATACTTTGTCTATTCTTAAGCACTATTCTTATTGTAGAACGTCTCATTATTACGAAGCCTAATATTGTAAGTGTCGACAGGCAGATTAATAAATTGCTGAAAAATCCTGAGTTAGGACTAACCGCTAAAGATAGAAGAACTTATAGAAGAAGACCTGAAAGAATTCTCAAGAAGCTTGAGCAACAACAAAAGAATATTACTCAAGAAGTTAGTACCATCATGGCAAGTTCTAAAGTCAATGCTCTTTCTTCATTTAGTCAGCTCGCAGGTAATATTACTTCAACTGACGGAGTCTATCTCACAACATATAGTAATCAAGAAGGAACATTAAGGGCCACTTTTACAGGAGACAGTGCTGAGCAAATGGAATCATTTTTTACAAAACTCAGAACAAATAGTTCTTATGCAAAAGGAAAGTTTCGTTATAAGACAGGTACAAAGACTTTAAGCTTTGCTATTGAGGAGACTCTTTTATGAAAGTTCAAGTTTTTAAAAAATTAGATGAGTTTTTATTTCTACAAATGGACTCCATAAGAAATAACCCTCAATATAAAATGATTTTAACAAAACTAGAGTCGTTGCCTGATGATGCTCAAAAAGCTATTAACTATGGTGTTTCACTTTTATTAATTTCTATCCCAATTGTAGCTTTGCTTTTTATCTTTATTGGAAACTTATCTTTAAAGAGCGAACTAAGTACTAAAAACGAAATTAAAAGTATTATCACGACAATTAATAATCAAAAAAGCAGTATTAAATCTCTGGGAGCAGATATCATCGCCCCCTTTCCGTTAATGAATAAGTCAGATCTTGATAGAAGATTAAGTACTGCTGTAAGAACTTTTGGACTAAGTCCCTCAAAGCTCCAAGGTGTTAAGCTTGATGTTCAAAGAGAAACTGGGGGCATCATCCAGTCCTTGGCACTAGTAAGAGTGAGTGATGTATCTTCCACAGAGTTCTCATCTCTTTTAAAAGCACTTGTCATCAATGAGAAAATGAAAATTAAAACATTCAACTTAAATAAAAATCCAAAAAAGAGCTCTATCTATGGAGATATTGAACTTATACATTTCGGACGTAAAGCGAGTAAATAAAATATAACTTATGAATAGTAAAAAAATACAAGATAATATTATTGAAGATAGCGTCTATGAAGTTCCAACTTTCTATAAGCTAAAGTATATCGTTATTGGAATCTCAATGTTAGTCATTGGTTTCGTCTTTAACTTCCCTGTTAAAAGTATTATTAAAACCCAGGTTGAAAATGCTCTTTTACAAAATAGGTCATGCCCTATTGAGTATTCTGAACTTGATATTTCTTTATTTTTACCAAATGTGAACTTTATTACTCCAAAAATAAATGGAAAATGCTTTAATAAACCTAATGAGTCTTTATTGCTTGATAACCTTCAAGTAAGGACCACCATTCCTGTATTATTTCCTCCTGGAATCAAGCTTCATGCTGAAATTAATAAGGGTGATACAAAATTGAATCTTTACCCAAGAGTTAGTTTAGGCCGAACAGACTTGAATATTTCTAATTCAAATATTACAGGAAAGTTTATCTCAACCCTTATTGGCCAAGAAAATCTTATTGCTGGAAACCTTGATATTAAAGGTGTTATTAATTTAGAAAACCACCAACTTTCAAAAGGTGCTTTAAGAATTAGCAGTAAAGACTTTAATATAAACTCTCAAACAATCAATAATTTTACAATTCCTGCTCTTAATATTGGAAATATCAATTTCTCAGGTGATCTCGTAAAGAAAAAACTAGATATAAAATTAAGAGCTGGTAATGAAGCAGCTCCTGTCTTTGCAGAGTTTAAAGGTTCTATCTTTCTGAATATGAGAAATATGTCCGCTTCTGGTCTAAAACTAACTGGTGAGTTTTCCCTTAGTGATGATTTCCTTAAAAAGAATAGTTTTATTGCATTGCTACTAAGCAGTAAGAAGAAGGTTGATGGGAAGTATATTATTAATGTAAATGGCTCACTCTCTCGACCTAGCATTTCTATCCTTTAAGCTTGTAAGTATCACAATTTATTGATATTAAAACCAAATGAACTTACAAGAACTATCAGTCTTTGCTAATCAATCCTTAAAAGAAAACCTACTTTTAGGCCTACCAAAACATGAATTTTCTGAGGCCTATGGTTATGCTGTTCTCCCTCCAGGTAAACTTTTTAGACCACTCCTTTGTCTAGCGAGTGCTATTGATTATGATATTGATGGTAGATTTGAAAGTCGTAAAAATTCAATTGGAAAGCTTAGTTCTGCCTTAGAAATTCATCATAGCTATACTCTCGTTCATGATGACCTACCAGCAATGGATAATGATGATTACAGAAGAGGTAAAGAATCTACTCACAAAAAGTACGGACAGTGGCAGGCCATACTTGTAGGAGATGGTCTCTTAAATCATAGCTACTATCTCATTCATGACTTAGAAACAACTAATGACAGACTCATAAGAAAGTTTTTTAGTTGGGCATTAGGTAGTAAAGGTCTTATTCAAGGACAATATTTAGATTTAAGTCACGAAATGAATCACTCATTTGAAGATTTAATCGAAACACATAACCTAAAAACTGCAAGACTTATACAGACATCTCTTATTAGTGGCATGCTTATGAGTGTAGATGATGAACCTAAGGCCATCAATATGGCCTACAAGCTCTTTAGATTCGGAAGACAACTTGGAATACTCTTTCAACTAATAGACGATTTAACAGAGCTTACAGAAGATATTAATCAACATGAAAAAGATATAAATCCTTGGCTTCATCAACGAGAGAAGTCACAAAGCTATTATGAAAAATCTTTAAAGGGCGTTGAAAACTTTTTGATGAGTCAAAATACACCTACACTTAGTATCATTACTCAACAATATCTTGAAAAACAAAAAACCACCCTATTAAATGGGTGGTCTTCAATGGAAACATATCAATTTAATAAAGATTCTTTATTGAACCCAATTATGGGTGTTCTTAATAGTCTGAGTTCTCGATAAAATATCAGCTAATTTTTGTTTTGCTGTAAACAGTTTATTAAGTTCATTTTCAGTAAGTGCTTTTCTTGAAACACTTAGTTCTTGATCTATAATATTTTCTAGTGAATCAAAATCTTCACTATCATCTTCTTGTGATTCGATAGTATCTTCTAGCTCACTTTTACTTGGAGAAAGCATCGTCATAATTTCGGCTTTAGCTTTTTCAACCGTAAGCTTATCTTCAAATAATAATTTCTTGATAAAAAAGATGGCCTCGATATCTTTATGTTCATAAAGTTTTTGGCCGGTTGATGAAGTTGTAGGAGAAATTTCTTCAAACTCTGACTCCCAAAAACGAAGTACATAAGGCTTAACACTTGTTAGTGCACAAACCTCATTAAGTTTAAAAAAACTCTTATTAGGAATTTCAATCACTTGATTCATAAACCACCTAAATTTTAGTAATCGTCGTCTGTTCCGCCGTCTTCAGTATTATTCATGAAGCTGCTTAATGCACGATTAGTTCCTTCCTTAGCAGGAATAGAAGAATCTTCTTTTCCCTTATCATCAAGACGGTGAGAATAACGTGCAGTCACATCTTCCTTTAAAACCTGGCTAGGCTTAAAAGTTAGAACACGACGTGCAGAGATCTCCATGGCCTGACCAGTTTGAGGATTACGCCCCACTCTTGTCGACTTGTCTCTGATAGAAAAGTTTCCAAAGCCAGATATTTTGACTTTTTCACCTCTTGCTAAAGTGTCTTTAATAATTTTGAATACGAGATCTACAAGATCAGAAGCTTCCTTTTTAGAAAAACCAGCTTCCTTATATACTCTCTCTACTATGTCGGCCTTCGTTAAACTCATTGTTTTCCTCCGTGAAAATCGAGCTATCGAACAAAAATTCTCCTATTATTAATAGGTTAGCAAAGAACTGAAATTATTACTATAAAAAAAATAATTTATTTTCATTTACTCCACTATTTTTACTTTTTCTTTTTTCTGCCCTTTGTAGACGGCTTTTCAAGCTTTCTCTTTAACTCTTTTCTCTGGGCATCTTTCAACTTGAGGAAATCGGTCAACTTCTGTTTTACGTCATTTATCTCTTCAATTAACTTTTTTCTTACTAACTTGTCACTCTTTGCGATTTTTTGAAACTCTTTAAGCTTAGCAGTATCTTCTTTAACCATTAGTTTTCGTCTTTCAACTTCTTCTTTAGTCATTCTATAAATTGGCATGTCCGCTAAATAGTCACTAAAAGTAAATTTCTTCTTTGTTAAATACTCAACATAAGATTTTCTATTTTTACTTTTGGTCGCAACTTCATATTCTTTATTTTTGATAAACTTGATAATTTCATTATTCTGACGAATTTTCTTTTCAAGATCGTTACTCATTAAAACGTATCTTTTTTGTACAACTTCTATTCTTTTGTCAGTAAAAAGTTGAATAATTTCATCAGGAGCAGAGAATATTCTCACTCCTCTTTCACTAATTAATGTGTAATTAGGAGAAAGGGATGATGAAGTTCCCATAACCTTTTCAACTTCAGATAGTTTAGGAGTTTGACCTCGCTTAAAAATAAGTTCGATCATAATGTCGTTATCAACACTTGAATCGATATAGTCTTTGATAAAGTCTGATTCAATGTGCTTATTTAAAAATCGGTAAGTCTTATTTGAGTCATACCCTCTTGGAAGTTCCGTGATATAAATCTTATCTTTAATTTCTTCAAACTTCATATTGAAAATAAACTTGCCTTTATCAGCGACAATTTTTTCTTTATAAGTATGAACATATGGTTTTACTTTTTTAGCTTTACCAGTTTCCACATATTGAATCATTGATTCACAAATATCCTTATGATTAAAACTAGGTATCACTGACGAAAATCCGGTACCAATCCCTTCTGCTCCGTTAAGAAGCATGATCGGTAATTTTGGTAGAAGTGCAAATGGCTCCATTACTGTTTCATCATAATTTGGAACCATCTCGACTTGATTTAAGTCATCAAATAATAAATATTCAGCAATCTTACCTAACTTACATTCAATATACCTTCCTGCAGCTGGTGCCGTTTCCATCCTTTCTCCGAAATAACCTTTCTTATCAATAAGAGGATAGTTATTTGAGAAAGTATAATCTTGGGCCATATTAACAATGGCAGATTCAATAGAAGCAGGTCCATGGGGATGAAGAGTTAGAACTAAACCTGTTGCGCTACTTACCTTTGTTAGTCCTTTTGATTGATTTCTATAAAGCGTATATAAAATTCTTCTCTGCCCAGGCTTAAGTCCATCTTGAAGATATGGAATTGCTCGATCCATCAAAGTATAAATTTGATATGTACGATATTCCTCTTTGACAATCATATCGAGAGGAACGGACTCTAGTGAGTGCAGATATTGTTCTTCCATTTATTATTTTCCTTTCTTCGCAGTCTTCTTTTTCTTCGCCGTCTTTTTCTTTGCAGTCTTCTTCCTTACGGAAGAAGTCTTCGCCGTCTTTTTCTTAGCAGTCTTTTTCTTAGCAGTCTTTTTCTTAGCAGTCTTCTTCCTTACGGAAGAAGTCTTTGCCGTCTTTTTCTTTGCAGTCTTCGCACCAAGACCTTTGCTAACACTAATAGATTCAGATCCAGCAGCACTATCATCAATTAAAAGACCTTTTCGAAGGTTTGCATCTTTACCAAAGCATACATTCAGCATGGCCTTGGCATCAGCAGCACTTTCAGCGGTGATAATTGTATAGTTTTCCTTACTCATGATAAACTTCCAAGCTTCTGGAGACATCTCCCCCAGCCCCTTGTTTCGATGTATTTCTTTAATTTTAGTAGAAGATGACTTCTTCATTTTCTCTAATTGCCCTGGGCTTTCAACAAAGATTGTCTCTTTTCCCGTCACAACTTCATAAAGAGGTGCTTTAGCTAACTGGATTGCCTCATTTTCAAAAAGTTCAGGCCAGAAAGTATAGAAGAAGTTAGCTAAGAGAGTATTAATATGCCCACCATCAACATCTGAATCCGCTAGAAAAACTATTCTAGAAAATCTTAGAGAATTCCAATCAACAGGTTGCCCAAGGGTCAAACCGATGGATGCCATAATGTCTGTGAATTCTTGATTATTAATAATATCTTTTATCGTTGCTTGAGCAACATTCATGGGCTTACCTTTTAAAGCAATACCACCCTGATACAATTTATTACGAGCAGAACGTAAACCACCAATGGCCGAATCCCCTTCGCAAATAAAAAGAGTACATAGATCTCTCTTCTTTCTTTCATTAGCATCAAGAAGTTTTTCAACTCTTTGTTTTTTAGATCTCTTACCTTTTTTAGAGGCTTCTTTTAACATTTGAAATTTGTGACGAGATTTCCCACGCTCGACAATCAGCTCAAGAAAATCTTTATTCTTGCGCATAAACTTATCCATGTTCTTTTCCATTTGCTTTTCAATGGCCTTTTCTAAGTTTGTATCACGGACAAGTTTTCTCTTCGTTTGGGACTCAAACCTTGGATTAGGCATCGTCACACCCACAACAAAAGTTAGCCCTGTTAAGACATCATTATCAACGATTGTTATCTTTTCTTTCTTTGCAACTCTTTCGAGCTTATCTTTAATAGCATTGATAAAGAGTCTTCTAAATCTATCTTGGTGAAAGCCACCATCAAAAGTTGGTGTGGAGTTTACAAAAGAAATAAACCTTTCTCTCTCCTCATCAGATGGATCAATACAAACTGACATGTGAAGATCAATTTTCCCTTTTACTTTCTTACCTTTAATATTAGTTGTCTCATAGACGTAAGAATCATCTAAAATTTGATGTGAATTATCAGCGTTTATAATTTGTGCCAATTCATAAAGCCCCTTTTTGAAATGAAACTTTTCTTTATTAAAGTAAAAAGTAAGTCCAGGGTTATTGAAAGCAAGATCAATGATCCTCTTTCTTAAAAGGTCTTTATCAATTTTTGGTTTCTTATAAACTTCTTTTGAAAGGTTAAGCTCGACCTTTACGCCAGAGTGTCCTTTGAAAGTTTTAATTTTTGTTTTTTTCTCTTTCAGGGCACCATCTAAGAAGGTCACTGTTTGTTCTTTCTTTGTATTATAATGTTTAACCGTTACTTTAAACATATCACTAGTTAAACAAGTGGCAGCTGCACCGAGACCATTTTGCCCAAGAGTACGGTGAAGAAAACCTTTCTCATCAACTTCCTCATCTTTAAATTTAGAACCCGTTCTAAACTCGCTATATACCTGTGGAATTTTTTTAGGAGGAAAGCCAATACCATTATCTTCAACCGTGACAGTCATTTGATCATCACTTAAATAAGTATGGATCTGTGTAACGTGTCCACGGTAATACTCATCAATACAGTTATCTAAGATCTCTTCAATGGCCTTACTTTTAGCTTGGTGAAACTTAACAGTTCTAAACTCTAATCCACCGTCAGTATAAATATATGTTTCAAGGTCTTCGATATCATTTGATCCAAAGACAAGAGTAATTCTATTACGGCAATGCCAGCGCTGATCCTTACTTTCAATTTCAGCCTCTTTTAACTTACCTTTTCTTTTTACGTGCTCAATGGCCATAAGCGAAAATCCTCTTTATGATAAAAAGTGTATAATTTCTTTGAATGTTGGACGCACTTTCAACAAGATGGCCCACTCATAGGTTAAGGGGCCATAAGGAGCAAGAAAAGGCACAATGCACAAGGTCGCGACGAAATTTATCCTTATTTATCTTTTTTTTGGATGGTGTTTGCACGCTTACACCTTAGATTCATTAACAAAGTACCCAAATTCTGAACAATTAAAAAAAATTGAAAAAGGTCATATATTATCTTATTCCGAGGTAACAAGTGAGAGTGATCTACAAGTTCTTAAACTTTTTCTCTTTGGCCTCCACCCTAAAAAGTGCCGAATAGCTCTCTCAAAAATCTCCCAATATGAAAATTACAAAGAATTTTTGGGGCTTGTAACTGAAAGTCGCTATGAGAATGGAAAAATCTATCTTGAACTCTCCCACGCCCTCTTACCTTTTGATATGACCATGAACTTCAAAATGGAACGAGTCAAAAAGCCAGGAAAGTACACTTTTACATTTGATCAAGGTTTCTTAAAAGGTTTAATAGGAGATGTTACCATCAAAAAAGAATCCTCACGCTGCCTATTCATGGGTAGAACATATTGGAAAGGAAAGAGTACAGGTTTTCCAGATAGTATTTTTTCTTTCTTTTCTAAGCAACTCACTAAGATGGCCATGAGCTCTTTATTTAAGATTTCAAGAACATACTGACCAGCGTTACTTATTTTCAAGTGACAAAGTCGTCATCAGCCCTTATAAACAAGCAATCAAACTGCTCATCAGCTCCGAGGGAGAACGCTTGAAAGTACTACGTATAAACGCTTCTGACACTTATGAAATCAGAAACCAGATGTTAAGACCTGGTCTTCCGATTGAAAGTTGTCATTTTGATGGCGATGATGACGAACAGACTTTTCACCTGGGTGCTTTTGTAGAAAATAAGCTTGTTAGCGTTGCTAGTTTCTTTTTTGAAAAAAATCCTACTTTTGAAGACCCATACCAATATAGACTTAGAGGAATGGCAACTCTTCCAGATTATCAAAAACAGGGCTTAAGCAGAGAGCTTTTAAAAATGGCCTTTCCTATCGTTAAACAGAATATGTGCTCTTTACTTTGGTGTAATGCTAGAGAAGTAGCGACAGGGTTCTATCAAACTGTTGGTTTTGAAAAAATTGATAATCAATTTGAGATTGAAGGAATTGGACCACATTTCTTAATGTATAAGAGAGTTTAATTTAATTCTTTATTATCTTTTCTAAAAAAATCTTCGTTTCTTTTAATGCAATATTTCGAAACTCATCCTTTTCCATAAAGACTTCATGCTTTGAACCAAATATATAAACACGTTTACAGTGTGGATTTGAAGCGCACATTTTATTTTGCCGACTATAGCGAGAAAAGTTTTCATGCTGTGCCTGAAACATCAAGATCGGAAGCTCAGAAATATTCTCTCTCTTTTTGAATATAAATCTTCCGGCCTTTATTGCCTCATAAACCCAATTAACAGTTGAGGAACCCATCAAAAGAGTGCGATCGTTGATCGTAAGCCAATGGGCCATATTATGGCGCTCTAAACTTTGGGTAACGGTATTTTCTTCAAAACTCCAATAGTCTTTAACTTGTCCACCACCTGGAATATAACTTCTCTTCATTCCAATTAACTTGAGTAGCTTTGTTAATTTAAGAGTTCCAGACTCACTTCTTCCCCTTAGAAGAATTTCAATCATCGGAACTGAAAGAATCATCCCATCAAAAAGTTTTGGATAGAGTATTTGTGCTTGTAGGCCAATGGCCCCACCCATTGAATGGGCCAAAAAGATTACTTTTTTGTACTGATTTCTTAATTTTAAATTATCTATGAGAAACTTTAAATCTTTAGCATAGTCCTCGAAGTTTTTAACATAACCTTTTTGAGGGTCTTTCAATAACCTCTCACTTCGTCCTTGCCCACGAGAGTCTATTAATAGAAGGTCAACGGCTTCATCTTTTAAATCAAAAGCGAGTTCAGCATACTTATCAATTGGCTCAGTTCGCCCACCCATGACAATCACAAGATCACGATTTCCAAGAGCTAAGTGTCTGTAATTTATGAGAGTGTTATCAAAACTAGGAAGCTTTTTTTCAGGAAATGATTGAAAGTAAGGCCATACTTGTGTTGTAAAGGTATTGAGATAGCCTTCTTCACTTATAGCAAAGACTTTAGAACTGCAGATGATTAATAATAAAATTAAGTACTTAAGCATAGATATTTCCCTTCTTAAGAGACTATAACAAGGGATTTATTGTTAACAGTGAAGAAGAGAGACCTTATAAATTTTTCTTATTAATACAGATGATTTTAATTTTTTGATTGTGGATTTGCTTATATTGCTCTTCAAAGCACTCTTTTTGAGTTTTAAATATTTTTAGAGGCGCACACCTAAGCTTTCTACGTCTTTCACTCTTATCGAAATCTCTTAAGTCTTCACATCGTGCCCACGATTCGGTATTTACACAGGCAAAATGGTCATCGCGGCAATCATAGATGAGGTGCTCTCCTCGATAATACTTATTAGAAATACGAGGCTCAAATCTCTGCCTTCTAATTTTATCTAACTCATCTGACTCCAACCTTACCTCCTCACTTGAGTTTGCCGGTTTAGATTTAGCAGAATCCTCTTCTGTCATTGACGAGAAGCTTATAAGTGTTAAAAAAAGAAAGAATAAAAATTTCATATACAATGACCTTAAGTGACATTCTGAAATTATTATAACATAATAAAAAGAATTTTTTGGTAAGGAAAATCCATATGGACATTAAAAATACTCAATACAATCTCGTTTATAATCAAATCGCAAAATCTCTAGAAGAAGCAATCAATGCTCTTGGTAACGAAATTGATTTAAGCATTGAGGATATTTCAAAGTCTCTATCCATTGCACCAAATATGAAAATGGGTCATATCGCTTTTGGATGTTTCCAATTAGCAAAGCAGTTAAAAAAAGCTCCACCTCAAATTGCCAGTGAAATTTGTGAAAAGCTTGTGGTACCAAATACCGTTTCGGAAGCAAAAGTTGTTGGGCCTTATCTCAATTTCTTCATTTCCCCGAAAGGACTTGGAGAAGATTATCTATCAACAGTGTTAGATGAGAGTCTTTTTAAACAAAAGCTTTTTGCTGACGATTCAAGAGTCATGATTGAATACTCGCAACCTAATACTCATAAAGTTTTACATGTGGGTCACATGAGAAACCTCTGCCTAGGGAATGCTCTAGTGAGACTTTGTCGCTATAGCGGATTAGACACCCTTGCTGTTACCTATCCTGGAGATATGGGAACCCATGTGGCCAAATGCCTTTGGTACTTAAAATATAAAGAAACAAGTGAAGCTCCAAAAGAAAATAAAGGTGCGTGGCTGGGTGAAATTTACGCTAAATCAAATGCTTTACTTGAAGATGAGAAAGGCACTGATAAAGAAGATAAGAATCGCGAACAGCTGACAGCTATTTTAAAAGAACTTCATAGCGAGCAAGGTCCTTTCTATGATCTTTGGAAAGAAACTCGTGAGTGGTCAATCGAATTAATGAAAGAGAGTTATCAATGGGCCGATGTTGAATTTGATCGTTGGTTCTTTGAAAGTGAAGTTGATGCCAAAAGTTTAGAATATGTTAATGAGCTTTATAAACAAGGTGTTCTTGTTAAAGACCAAGGGGCCATTGGAATGAACCTTGAGGAAGACAAACTTGGTTTTTGTCTTTTGGTTAAGTCTGATGGGACAGGTCTCTACTCTACTAAAGACGTTGAACTCGCTAAAGTTAAGTTTGAAGAATTCAATGTTGATCACAACGTCTACGTTGTTGATAATCGTCAAGCCTTTCACTTTAAGCAAGTCTTTAAAGTACTTGAGAAAGTTGGCTTTGAGAAATCAAAGAACTGCTTTCATCTTGAATATGCCATGGTGGATCTTCCAGATGGTGCCATGTCTTCTCGTAAAGGAAATATCATTCCTCTTCTAGATCTTGTTTCTCAAATGGAAGAAACAATCAAAACAAACTATCTTCAGAAGTATCTTGATGATGGAAGTTGGACAAAAGTAGAAGTCGAAAAAACAGCAACTCAAATAGCCAATGGTGCTATTAAATATGGTATGACTAAAATAGATAACAATCGTAAAATTGTTTTTGACATGAATGAATGGCTAAAACTTGATGGGGACACAGGACCTTACCTGCAATATGTTTACGCAAGAATTAATAGTCTTTCCAACAAACTTAGTTCTCAGGCCACAAGTGCTGTTGACTGGTCACTACTTACTAAAGATCAGGAAGTTGCCTTAATGGTAAAACTGATTACTTTCAATGATATTGCTGCTAGTTGTGCCAAACAGTTGAAAACCATAAATCTCTGTAGTTACCTTTTTGAACTTGGAAAATTATTTAATAGCTTCTATGCAGAATGCCCTATCGGAAAAGCAGAAACTCCAGAACTACTAAGTACCAGACTTGCACTGGCGAAGAGTTGTGGTCTTATTATGAAAAATGGCTTGTCATTAATTGGGATAGAAGCACCTGAAAAAATGTAGAGGTCCTAAATGACCTCTACTCATTCTCATCCATTGCTTCTTTGATTAAATCTGTAATTCTCTCAGTAGCATCTTCTTCTTTCTTAGTTGATAGTGTGCCTGTTAGTTTTGGTATTAAAATATCATTTGCAAAAACGGCCATAGCATTCATACCAGAAGGAGTATTTCTTAATTTATATTTTGAAGTACTATAACGACTTCCCCATTCAAAATCTTCATACTTATTATATCCCATCCAGCCTGCAGCTGACATTTTCACATATTTAAAGAATCCAGACTCAATACCTGCTTGCTCATCATCCAATTTCTTTTGAATGATCGAACTAAAGAGTACTTCCGCAAAACCGCCTCTTTTTTGATCTTTACCTAATTGAACCTTGGCATCATTGATCAAGTTTCTTGGTAGCTCAGTACTCTCAAGCTCTCCCTTCATTAGTGGTAATAGATATTCATAACGAATTTTATCGATAACATCTTTCCCTTTACCTGATCCAAAAATTCTTCCAATCATTTGCTTTGAAGCAAGTATGGATACAACACTTGTACTGGCCCCCTCATCAACGAGAGCTTTTGTAGTTTCCTCTCGTACAGACTGACTTATAATACTTTCGATCACTCCAGTTATTAAATCTGAATCAACTAAAATTTTATATAAGTCGTCCATATTAAGGACACCATTATTTTCATCTAAGTACTTTTTAATATCTCTTTCTAATTTTGCAAAAGCTGTACGGGTCAAGTTAGGGTCATAAGCGTTTACAAGCTCAATATACTCCAAAATCAGTGGCTCCATGTCCATCATCATATTGAGATAAGGAACACTTTTCTCATCTCCACTAGCATTTGCAGGGCTTGTCGCTGTAGGATTTACGCTCGAGGTTTCATTATTTCCTGAAGCTCCCTCATCAATACTAAAGACTAGCCTTGTTGGTTTTTCACCATTTGCACGATAACTTAAGATATTTCCTAATGTCTGAGAAAGCATCTCTAATGATTCTTTTTGTGACTCTCCAATTTCTAGCTTTGGATCAGAACTAACTCTTGCGACATAATCATCAAGCAAGTTAGGAGCAACATGATTTAGTAAACACTGCTGAACACTGAAGAGTAGCCAATCCATATCAGCTTTTGGCATTAACTCTTTGTTAAGGGCCTGTTCAAAGAATATATCGGTTTCCAGATTCCTAGAAATATCGGTTTTAGTTTGAGCAACATAATCATCTTTAACTTTCTGCTCACATACTTTTGCTTTTTGAAGCGTTTCTACATTCTTTGCGATCACTGGAGGATTCCTATCTGACAGCTCCTTAATTGCTTCAGGGATTAACTGTAAAATGATCGTATTTAAACAAGCATCTGCGGCGTTACCAAAGAGTTTACTATTCATAACAAAGCTTCTCTTGCTGACACAAGATTCGAAACTAAGTCTCGCTTTCAATATTAAATCTTCATATTGATTTACTTCACTATCAATAAGTCCTAGTAAGTTACGTAGAGTAGTCGGTAGAATATCGCTTGTTAATTTTACTCTCGCTCTATTTACACATTCATCTAAGCTATCATTTGGCTTAAACTCATCATCACTGATAGTTTTATTAATATAAAATTCTTTTGAAGTTACTTTGTAAGCATCAATACATTGATTCATAAGGCTTCGTGCACCTCTTACAATGACAGGCTTATTGGCGTCTGGTTCTTTAACTTGATCATTTACGATAGAAGGAACCATGGCATTAAAGACTGAACGTGTAGAGTCAGCTTTAAATCCTGCCACGAAGTTATCAAACTCGCCTTTTCTTAGAAGAGGATCTTCGATGGCCTCAATTCTAGCAATCTCAGCTTTTGTTGAATCATTTACTAAAGAAGCTAATAATGCTGAACGCTCTTCATCATTCATATACTGAGAAGCAAGTTCATGATTGTCTAAAGTATTTTTAAGGCGATCATTTAATACAAAGTAAGTAGCTTCTATTTTTGTTTTATTAGTACAACGATTAATTTGATCATCTTGGGTTTCTTCACCAATTTTCTCGCCATTCAAGCAATCATTTAGAATTTTCTTACCAAACTCTACTAAAGCATCAGCTTCTTCTTGTGTATTAAAAGTACCGTCTTTCAATAAATCAGCAGCAGACTGTTCAATAACATTTGGAGCAATTAATAATGTGGCATCCTTTTTCAGTTGATCAAGAACTTCTGTTAACTTATTCTCATCTGGATCTAATAAGGCCTGTCTTAATCGAGCTTCGTAATTTCCACCACTCGCAGAAAATATCTGGTCTTCAACACTTGAAAGTATTCCTGCGATTCTAGGATTTGTTTCACTGGTCCCGTCGAATTGTTCTTCAACTTTACCCTCTAAGACTTCTCTTACAACTAATAAAAGACCATCTTCTTTAAAAGCACTTGCTTTAGCGATCACACCATCAATTGTTGTTTCATTAGCTATATTTTTATTCAATCCTTCTGATAGAACCTTAATAAGAGGTGCCGCTTCTTCACCTGTAATACCACCGTCAGCTAATGACTTAGTTAAAATAGGATCTATTATAATTTTTTGAACATTGCGATCTTTTAGCATTTGAGCTCCACAATATTCAGTCACTTTTTCTTGATTCCCTAGTATCTCATCAACTGTTGAAAAATCTTTCATTTGTTCGTTAAAGCAGCTCTGAATAAAAGAACCTATGACTTCTTTATCCTGCTCAGTAATTTTTATAAAAGAATACTGTGGATCAGCAGCAAGTTTTTCAATCACCATATCACCAGCGGCGTAATAACTTGCCCAACTTATGGCATCTTTTATACAGCTTGCCGTCTTTAAATCACTTAAGCGATCTCTCGTTTTAACTTTTTCACTCTTCTCTTCAACAGGTAGGCCCGCTTCGCTCACTAGCACTGATTTCAGCTCATCATTCAGTCTTTCATTTTCTACTTTAAAACATTGTTGGAAAGAAGAAGCTGTAGATGAATCACCTTGGAGCTGATTATACTTTTGATCACCAATCATATTTTTGATCATTGATTCTGTTGACATGCCAACAGTGTAATTCGTTAAGGATCGAATACATTCTGTTGCTTCAAGGGATGGAACATTTACATCAACAATAAATGGTTTTCCATTTGAGACTTGAGTGAGTTCAACTTTTCTCCCGCGATACTCTTGGGTTTTATTATCGATGATTCCCATTTGAGTATTCATACATTGAGAGAAACTATTATCAATAGAGGAACTAAGTATTAAACTTCTTTGTTCAGGAGTAAAATCTTCAATTTCACTAAGTTTAGCGGCTAGTCCAACTTTTGCTACGTAGTGGGAGATGTCATTAATTAATAAATTTACACAACCAAATAACTCTTGCTCAAACTCATCAGGATCCATGGCCTGGAGTTTTCCAAAGTCTGTCTGCACACCAAAAGATGATTTTTGAGCTAATCCTTTCTCTGCAATACATTGATTAATTTTTTCTAAACTTGCTCTTTGTTGTTCTTCACCATAACTTAAGTTAAGGCCCATATCCTTAGAGATCTCTCCAAGCTCTGACTCAATAACTGCTGGTATCGCTTTTTCAAGAGACTTTAAAAAACTTTGATACAAGCAAGCTTTGACAATATCCATTGACTCGTCGGAATCACTATTATCCTGTCCGTTAAAGAGAGGGTAATACTTCTCTTGTATACAGGCATTATATTGTCTTGTGGAGTATCCTACGATATCCCCCATATCTGCTTGTCTTAGTTTTATTCCGAGTATGTCACGGCCGATATCAACAGGAGCTTCCCTACCAAAAATTTCCATACACTTATTTGCTTCTGATAAATTTCTCGCGTCACTTGATCTTTTTAAACAAACACTAAAGCCTTCCATCGTTCTATCAACAATAGACTTGATTTGCTCCGGTGGCTCAGTAGTTAAAAGATCTTTTAAGGTTCTTTCTAAAATAATGGAGCCAAACCTTGTGTAGGACTCTTCTGCCGCCACGGCTTCGATTTTACCTAAACTAGAATGAAAATTATTTGTTCTTTGTCCAACGGAATTCGTAATCTCTCTTGATAAAGTAACTAGTTCTTCTTCTTTAATGAGGCCTGCGTACTCTGGAGTACTTAGTGCCTCTCGAGATTGTTCTAAGACTGCATCATTCACTTTGGATCTTCTCGAATCTCGACCTAAGAATGTTTGAAATAGAAAGTTAGTAAAGCCACCCTTTCCTCCTCTATCAACAGGATAATTATAAGGGTCTGTAACATTTCCACTTAAGCGCTCTCTTCTACCAACATCTTTAACTTTTCCATTTCTCATTGAGAAAGAATAAGTATTCTTTTCATAATCATCATACCTAAAATCACCTTCAGATTTTATACCTTTAACATAGACAGAGATTTTGCCTTGTGTATTTCCATTCTGTCCCACAACATCTTCTGCAGTAACAGAAAGCATCGTATCCCAAGTACCATTGTAAGAATCAAAAGATTTTACTGTATAAATTTTCTTACCATTTAATCCAACCTCTTCAATAATCTTTAACTCTTCACTTTCCTTTGATGTTAGGCTTCTAGCAAAATCTACTTTTTTAATTGTTCCATCAGGGTTAAGTTCTATGCTTAACGGTAAAGGATTTTGTGCTAGATTTGTTTGTAATAGCATTCTTCCAGAATCAGTAATGGTCATACTAATACCGATAGATCTTTCTAGAAATTGTTGATGAAGGACATCTGTAATATCACTAAAATCTTCGACATCAATTGGGTTTAAAAAGGATTGAATAACATCATTACATTCTGATATTTGTGAATCACGAAATGACTCAAATTGAGAACTCGAATATAAGCTATAACGTCTCATCTTACTTTTAGCTTTTTGAAAGTCTTCCTCATCACTTAAAGAAAAGACTTCCTCGTCTTTAATATATTCTTTACCACTTCTTCGATAAATTTTTCTATAAACTAACTCATTTGTAGAGGGGTTATACCATGCTTCATGATAGTATCGATTATCATCACGATCTCTCAATCTTCCTACTCGAACAAATTGGCTCATCTTTTGTTGTAGCTTTAACTTACCACTATTAAAAAGACTTCTATCTATCTTAAGGTCCCAATCATCTAATTGGTCTTCTAAATCTCTTAAGGCCATCTCAAGCTCATAAGGTGTCTTAGCTGACCAGCTATCTTCATCAGATATGTGGATATTACCTTTTCTTCCGTTTAGATCTTTTGGAAATGTTATGCGTCCAGGAAGTTGATAGTCTGCTAACCCTGACTTTTTATGATCAATTTCTTTTAAAATAATTTCACCAGTTACATCATTATAATAAACAGCGGCTTGATCTCGACCTTTTCGTAAGCTTTTTATTAATTTAAATTGATTATTTGTTTTTGATAGTTCAATTCGAGATTTATTGATGATATCAAGAGTTTGATCTTTTGGAATATAATCACGAAGCTCTCGCACTGATCTTTGTGATTCTTCTACCGAAGTAAGTGGAAAATATTCAAACTTAACATCAACATTATATCTCTCATTGAGAACTTTTGAATTAAAGCTCGTTAACGATGTAACATTTTTTGGGAATTCAAATTGTGGCCTTCTATTATTGTTGATATCATTTCTTATAGTGTCGGACCATGAAAGCTCCTTCATCACAAGTTGTTGCTTTTGAGTATCTAAATAAACCGCTCTACTTTCGCCATCGTTTTGATCATAGTGGGTAGACTGTAATACAAAACGAGAAGCGAAACTGAATTGATTTATCAACATCAAGGCAAAAATAAATAGACAGCTTCTTGTAAATTTTAACAAATTTTATTTTCCTCACACATTACTTCAATATCTTATCGGGAGAAATTGAGATAAACTTGAGTCAAATAATCAACAATTTAAAATTAGCTAAGTAACTGAAAGTATTCGATTAAGAAGGTGCCAACAGATAATATCAGGGCGAATATTAGCCATGGAAGATACTTAAGAGTTTGGCCCCTTTCTAATGGGAATATAGCAAAGATCATTCCAAGGCCTAATCCAACTCCATGAGCTGTATTAGCGATATTACCAATAAGTCCTGTAAAACAAAGAAAGAACCAACCAACCATGAGATAGATATCTCTTTTAGGAAGACCAAACTCATAATGAGAATGAAACTTCTTATGAAGCCAGAGATATCCAAATAGCGAATAGACAAAACCAGACATTCCTCCAAACTTAAAGCCGGTTACATAAAACTGAAGAATGTTACTCAAGATAGCTGATATCAAAAACATGATCAGGTAGAAACGCCAACCCTTTGTTTGCTCTACAACAGAACCTAATGTTTTTAACCAAAGAAGATTAAAGAGAATGTGAATGATAGAAAAGTGCAAGAAAGCTGGTGTGACCAATCGCCAAATTTGTAGATCTTTTGTAATTAAATTTAGATTCTCACGGCTATTTGAAATAAATAATAAATCTAAGAGGCCATACATTTTTAGAAAATGAATAAGAATATACAAACTAACAGAAATAATAATAAATAATTTTGTTATATTACCTAGAGAAATTTTAGATAACTTATCCCACTCTGGATCTACCTGATGAACAGGTGGAAAACCAAGGACAACCCTAAAGTAATTAAAGGCCTCTTCAAGGTCTTCTTCTTTAGTGGCATAAAGCTCATGAAGGTCTGTTTCATAATTGTATTTGACCTCAATAATAATTGATTTTTTTACTAGATCATTTTTAATCTTTTGAGCAATTTTCTTGTCTTTTAACTCACCAAACTTAAACATATATTCCTTTCAATTTGTATTTATGATATTATACCAGATAGTTTAAGGAGAAGTTCAGGATGAACACAATAGAAAAAATTTATTTAAAGTTACAAGACGTATACGGATGTAGTTCCCAAGAGCTGGAGTGGATTCTAAAATATCAATTTGAAAATGACTTAAAACTTATGATTGAAAGTACTTCTTTTCAAAATGATGATATTGAAATGGATTTTCTTTGGGCCATCTACCAAGAAGAAATGTCTCATCAAAAAACTGCCGCTTAAGAAATAAAAGGTTTTTTTATAAGATCAATCAATCCATGCTTTGCTGGTGATTCAGAATTTACACCCAACTTAAATTGTTCTTCTTTCTTATAGCAAAATGTTCTAAAAATATAATCCCACACGGATATACTATTGGAGTAGTTAGAGTTCATTTCTTTTCCAAGAACTGAATGGTGTACTCTATGCATTCTCGGAGTAACAATAAAGTACTCTAAGACTTTATCTAGTTTAGAGGGAATTCTAATTTTAGCGTGATTAAAAATGGCCATAGAGCTTAAGATAACCTCAAATAAAACAACTCCTAATGGCTCTAGTTTAAAAACAAAAATAATGCAGACTTTTAGACCAAAACTTATCACCATCTCAACAGGGTGAAACCTTAGAGCAGAAGACCAGTCGAGTAAATCATCAGTATGATGAACTTCATGAAACCTCCACAGAAAATTTATTTTATGAAAGAGCCTATGTTGAAAATATATGAAGAAATCAAGAATGATGAAAGTTAAAATAATGGCGGCAAAGCTCTCTTTTTCGAGCAATCCATAAAACACAGTCTCCTTACTAAATTCCATGGCCAAGCCGGCTAAACCAATTGGTAGTAACAAGCGCTGAAAGAGGACAAAAATAAAGATGAGAAAAAAGTGAGAGCTCCAACGTTTTTTGGCCTGTGATTCCTGATTTCTGTACGGTATGAGGAATTCAAGTAAAGCAAAGCTCACAATGGTAATAAGGAATATTAGCGGCCGTTCGTGGGATAAAATCACCTAAACTCCTGTAATTACTTGCCTAACAAATAAGGCTTTTTTTAACGTATTTAAATGCTATACTGCTGTAAATAAGTATCTTTTTGACTTATTTTAAGGTATAGAAAATACATTGCAAACAACAATGAACAATTTCGGTAACTAGTTAATATTTATAGTTTTCACCTTTGTTCAACGTGATGGGATTGAAATGATCAAGATCAACAAAAAAGTAGAATATGCTCTCATGTCTTTAAAGTATATCGCTTCTAAGAAAGATGAAGAACATCTTATCTCTGCCCGTGAGATTTGTGAAAAGTTCGGTGCTCCTTTTGATACAACTGCAAAAGTATTACAGATTATGAACTCCAAAGGAATCGTTAAATCAGTAAAAGGTATTAAGGGCGGATACGCTTTATCTACAGACTTAGATACTGTTACGTATATGGATCTCGTTCGCCTGATTGAAGGCAAAGACCAATCACATTTTTGTCAGAACTCTAAAGGCATATGCGACCTCTATAGTTCTTGCAATATCGTAACCCCTCTTGAGCAATTAAATTCTCGAGTCAACGATTTCTTAGAAGACTTAAAACTAAGTGAATTACTTTTTGGTGAAAATTATAGTGAAAATAAAAAAATAGAAAATAATACAAGCTCCCCAATGGAGGAACTGTGAGTACACAAGACATCTTAGACAAAGAATACAAGTATGGTTTTTTTACTGATATTGAAACAGGTGAATTTCCGAAAGGCCTTAACGAAAATATTGTTAGAATGATCAGTGCAAAAAAGAATGAGCCAGAATGGCTTCTTGATTATCGACTCAAGGCCTTTAAACATTGGAAGACTCTAAAGCTTCCTGAATGGGCGAAATTAGAAATTCCAGAGATTGATTTTGAAGACCTTTATTACTACGCAGCTCCAAAATCAACTGAAACTGCTCCTAAATCACTTGATGATTTAGACCCTGAACTTCTAGCGACTTTTGAAAAGCTTGGAATTCCTCTGCAGGAACAAAAGAGAATTTCAGGTGTCGCTGTAGACGCTGTCTTTGATAGTGTTTCCGTAGGAACGACTTACAAAGAAGAACTCGAGGAAGTTGGTGTCATCTTCTGTTCTATTAGTGAAGCTGTTCAAGATCATCCTGAATTAGTAAAAAAATATCTTGGAACAGTAGTTCCCTACTCCGATAATTTCTACGCGGCTCTTAATGCTGCAGTTTTTTCTGATGGTTCATTTGTTTACATTCCTAAAGGTGTAACTTGCCCAATGGATCTTTCAACATATTTTAGAATCAATGCCAAAGAAACAGGACAGTTTGAAAGAACACTTGTTATCGCAGATGAAGGTTCTTATGTGAATTACCTTGAAGGCTGTACCGCTCCACAAAGGGATGAAAACCAACTTCATGCGGCCATTGTTGAATTAATAACATTGGATGATGCTGAAATAAAATATTCAACTGTTCAGAATTGGTACGCTGGTAACAAAGAAGGACTTGGTGGAATTTACAACTTTGTAACAAAACGTGGAAATTGCTTAGGAAAGAATTCAAAAATTAGTTGGACACAAGTTGAAGCTGGATCTGCCATTACTTGGAAATATCCAAGTTGCAATCTTATTGGCGATAATTCACAAGGTGCCTTCTACTCTGTTGCTCTAACTAACAATAAAATGCAGGCCGATACTGGAACAAAAATGATTCATATTGGTAAGAACACGAAATCCACGATTATTTCAAAAGGGATTTCGGCAGAAGGTTCTGAAAATAATTACAGAGGCCTCGTTAAGATCATGCCATCAGCAAAAGGTGCAAGAAATTATTCACAATGTGATTCGATGCTTGTTGGGGATAAATGTTCAGCAAATACTTTTCCTTATATCGACGTTAAGAATAATACCGCCACTGTTGAGCATGAGGCTTCAACAACAAAGATAAGTGAAGACCAGCTCTTCTACCTACAGTCACGTGGTCTTGATATGGAAAAATGTATTTCAATGATTGTTAGTGGTTTTTGTAGTGAAGTTTTTAAAACACTACCACTAGAGTTTTCCGTAGAAGCCGTAAAGCTACTTGAAATGAAATTAGAAAATAGTATTGGATAATTAGGAGTATATAAATGTTAATTGAAGTTAAAGACCTACACGCAGAAGTAGAAGGCAATGAAATCCTCAATGGTATCAGCTTAACAGTAAACCCTGGTGAAGTTCATGCCATCATGGGGCCAAATGGATCAGGAAAGTCGACCTTAGCAAAAGTTATTGCTGGGCACCCTGCCTTTGAGGTAACCAGCGGTGAAGTAAATTATAATATCAATGGGAAAATGCAAAATATTGCTGATCTTGAGCCACACGAAAGAAGTACCCAAGGGATCTTTCTAGGTTTTCAATACCCTGTTGAAATCGCAGGGGTATCAAATATTGCCTTTCTAAGAGAAAGCTACAACGCCATCTGCGCTAAGCAAGGTGTAGCAGAAATGGATGAGCAAGAGTTTAAAAACTATCTAAGACCAAAATTAGAACTATTAGAAATGAGTGATTCATTTTTAGATAGAGCAGTTAATGCTGGTTTTTCTGGTGGTGAAAAAAAGAAAAATGAAATCCTTCAAATGGCAGTTCTCAACCCTCGATTAAGTCTACTTGACGAAACAGATAGTGGTTTAGATATTGACGCTCTTAAAATTGTGGCCAAAGGTGTGAATGCTTTAAAAAGTAAATATAATGCTACAGTTCTTGTTACTCACTATCAAAGACTTCTCGATTATATTACTCCAGACTTTGTTCATGTTCTCTACCAAGGAAAGATAATTAAATCTGGTGGAAAAGAATTAGCACACCAACTAGAAGAAAAAGGTTACGACTGGCTTACTAAAAACTAAAAAAGAAAAATTATGAAAAAACTAAATGAAATTATAAAGAACTATAGAACGACGACACTTTCAAGCTTCAAAGAAGATGCTCTTGTAAGTATTGAGTCCAATGGTATTCCGTATTCGAAACAAGAGAATTGGAAGTATACAAATCTAAAGAAGTTTATTTCTGAAGATTTTAATTTTCTAAAAAAGCCTGAAAGTTTCTCTTCAAGTACTGATGAAACTCTTTTTAAAGATCATCATCAAATCGTTTTCGAAGATGGCCATCTGAATCCAAATAAAACAAAACTACCATCTGGGTGTAGCTTAAAAGAGCAAAGTATAGAATCTCAGGAAAGTAATATTTCTAAAAATTTCCCACAGGATCAATTGGACTTCTTTGAAGGTCTAAGCAGACTTGTTAATAATAACCTCTACTCTATTGAAGTAGATAAGAAAGCTATTATTGATAACTCTCCTATTATCATTCATCATACCTACTCTCACCAATCAGAGGGTTCTTGGGTTCAGCCTATTATCATTATAGAATGTGGTGCATTTTCCCAATCTACATTTGTAGAAATCTATCATGGTAAAGAAAATCAAATTCCAAGTTTTACAAATGCATCTACATCTTTTGTGATAAATGAAAATGCCATTGTAGAGCATGTAAAAGTGCAGATTGAAGACACTCAAAGTATCCATATTTCTAAAGTGAGAGCAAAAGTTCTAAGAGATGCAACTTTTCATAGTTTCACCTTATCCCTTGGCTCTTTAGTAGCTCGGCAAAATATCTTAGTTGATATAGATGGTGAAAATTCAAATTCCCATATTCATGGTTTCTTTGGTGCTCGAGGAAATCAACACCATGATATTTTTAGTCATATCAATCATCACGTTGGACATAATGAATCTCATCAACTTGTAAAAGGGATTTTGGACGATGAAGCCCGTGGAGTTTTCACTGGAAAAATCATGATTCATCGTGATGCCCAGCTCGTTGACTCGACTCAACTTAATAAAAATATTCTACTAGGCCCAAAGTCACATATGGATACAAGGCCTCAGCTAGAAGTTTATGCTGATGATGTGAAATGTGCCCACGGGGCAACAATTGGTCAAATAGATCCAGAAGAAATTTTCTACCTACAGTCTAGAGGAATCAAATTACATGAGGCCCAAAAAATGCTTTGTCATGCCTTTGCTTTTGATACTCTTGAAAAAATTAAGTCCGAAACAGTGAGAGAAAGTCTCGCTGAATTGCTTTATGAGAAATTTGAAAAATACGCTCTCGAACACTTTGGAGAAGGAAAAGAATGAGTTTTGATATAGAAAAAATTCGATCAGACTTTCCAATTCTTAAAGAACTGGTTCATGGACAACCTTTAGTTTACCTAGACGCTGCCGCCACAAGTTTAAAACCAACATGTGTTATCGAAGCTGTTACAAAGCATTATCAAAGTGAAACATCAAATGTTCATAGAGGTATTCATTTTTTAAGTGCACAAGCAACTCAAAAATATGAAGATACTCGATCCTCTATGGCGAAGCTTATTAATGCCAAAGAGTGTGAAGTTATTTTCACAAAAGGAACCACTGACTCTATTAACTTGGTTGCCAATAGTTTTGGTGAGAAGTTTTTAAATCCAGGTGATGTGATCTTACTTTCCACAATGGAGCATCATTCTAATATTGTTCCATGGCAATTAGTTGCACAAAAGAAGGGTGCAAAAGTTATTGAAGTTCCAATTACAGATATTGGAGAAATTGATATTGATGCTTATAAGAAATTACTTGAACAATACCCAGTAAAAATGGTGAGCATCAATCATATAAGTAATACCCTTGGAACAATTAATCCCGTAAAAGAATTAATTCAGATGGCCCATGCTCATGATGCATATTTTTGTGTGGATGCTGCTCAAAGTGGCTCTCACCTTAAAATTGATGTTAGAGATATTGACTGTGACTTCTTGGCATTAAGTGGTCATAAGATGTTTGGACCTACAGGAACTGGAATTCTTTATGGTAAAGAGTCCCTTTTAGAAGAAATTCCTCCCTATCAAGGTGGTGGGGCCATGATAAAGGAAGTTAGCTTTGAAAAGACAACTTTCAATGATCTTCCTGAAAAGTTTGAGGCCGGTACCCCTAATATTGCAGGAGTCATCGCTCTCAATAAAGCTATTCAATATATAGAAGAGCTTGGTCTCGACCAAATTGCTGCTCATGAGGACAGCATCTTAAGATATGCAACGGAAAGAATTAAAGAAATTGAAGGTGTGCAAATTCTTGGAGAATCTAAAAACAAAGCATCAGTCTTAAGTTTTTCCATAGAAGGAACACATCCTCACGATATTGGTATGATAGTAGACGAGCAAGGAGTGGCCATCAGAACTGGTCATCACTGCACTCAACCACTGATGAAACGATTCAATATCACAGCAAGTGCGAGGGCCTCTTTTGGTGTTTATAACAATACTGAAGATGTAGACAGGTTTATCGAATCTTTAAAAAAAGCAAAAGAATTACTATGATCGAGGAAATAATGGAACAAGAAATTTCTGTATTTATTCAACCTACACCTAATCCAAACGCTCTAAAGTTTATTGCTGATAAGCAAGTTAAGAAGGAAGGAAATAGCACCTATAAATCTCCTATGGACTGTGGAGAGAATGAACTTGCTATGAAGTTGTTTGAGATTAGAGGAATAGATCAAGTTCACTTTTTTGATAATGTCATTACTATTACAAAATTTGGATATGAAGATTGGGATGAAGTAGAACCAAAAATAATGAATACGATTAAAGAGGTTTTACCAACCCATAATGCTGATTACTTTGATCCTGATCCTGAAGCTGATAGAAGAAGAGCGCTTCCTCCTGAGATGCAAGAAATCGAAAATATCCTCGATAGAACAATTAGACCTGGTCTTCAAGGAGATGGTGGGGACATCCAAACCGTAAGTTATGAGGACGGAGTTTTGTTAGTGAGATACCAAGGAGCTTGCGGTACATGTCCAAGTTCTACAACAGGAACTCTACAGGCCATTCAAGGAATTCTTAAAGATGAATACAGTCCTGAAATTCAAGTTTACATAGCACCCGACTACTAAACTCGGTCAAATAAAAGAAACTGGTCAAGAAAACAATAAATTTGTATAATTATATGGTGAGCTTAATCAAGGATGATAGAAGTGAGTCTTCAAAATAATCAAAATACCCGCCAATTTGGTCCCATTTATAAAACTCTCCAGCAATTAATGGAGTCAAACCAAGGTCTTTTTAAACTTTTTAATAAAGTTAAGAGTCCCGGCTTAATCCAGGCCATCTGGCAAGCAAGGCAAATCGAAGTAGATGCCTTATCATCTCACCTAAATGAAACCGAATTAAAATTAGCTCAAGCAAAAGAAGAGATTCAAAGGCTAAGAAATTTAAAAAGAGAAGATTTAAATAATCATCAAAGCACAATGTATAAAGTAAATGAGCTATTAGATAAAAGAGATGATGAAATTATCTGGCTCAAAAAAGTAAACGACAGTAATAAAGTACAAATTGACTTCCTTGATGAAGAGAATGGGATTCTCAAAGATAAGAAAGAAAAACTTGAAAAGTTTTCTCGAGATATTGAGCGTGCTCTTGCTATTACACAGACAAGATTAATTGAGGCCCATAGAAAAGCTAAGTTAACAGAAGACAACTTGGCCATTGCCCATGCCGCTATTATTAAAATGGATGATGACTCCACTGAAAAAGAAGAAACTATTTTAGAGCTTCAAGAAGAAGTTGGCTTTCTACAAAGAGAGCTTGATGACTTAAAAGCTTATGCAAAAGAATATCGAAAGATAAACCATAAGATGGAAAATGAGCTCTACCGAGTTAATAGTGAACTAGAAAAGGTTCAAACTCTCGTCAACTAATGAAGTTTACACTTTTTATTTTATTTCTTCTTTGCACAAACTCAAATGCATTTGATTACTTAAAAACGGGCAACCATTGTGATAAATCAATGGATAAGCTAACTTTAGACCATGTGCTTAAAGAAAGCCCAAACTTTCAGTCTCCTAATGAATTAAAAGATGAATACAAGAAATATATGGCACGTCTCAATGATGATAATTGCCGTGTCCTAAAACTCTCCGATATGTTTAAGAAATATAACTTCCCTAAAGTCTGTAAGTCAGGTGAAAATAAAGTTCTTTGTCTTCAAAGAGTTCATGATGAAATTATGAAAAAGAACTCTTTTAATATTTCTGCCATTATTATTATGATGGCCCTACAGTCACATACCGTATACAAATTTGATTACAATAAAGAAGGAAGCTCTAAAAAAGATATAGCAGTAGCAAAAAGCCTATCCCTTGCAAGAGCAGCTCTTTTAGCAATAAAGCATGTAAAAGTGAGAAAAGACTTTTCTTTTTTCTTTAAGAAAAATGAATTGTTAGCAGATAGTAAAATGTCAAAAGAATTGCTTCAATATTATGAAATAAAAGAAAACAAAAGCAAAAGTTTTCCTAGTAATGATTTAATCAACTTTTCAGTGTATCAAATTAAGATGGCTGAACTTGCTGAAAGGATGACCGCTCAACAGTTTATCAACACAACCTCAGAAAAAATAATCACATTATTTGAAAAAGTATCAAAATATAAAAAATTGAAAAAGAAAGATGAGATTCTTGTTAGTCTTTTTTTAAAATCATTTAAAGAAAAAGAGAAAGAATCGAAAAATAAAATTAAGGCCTTAACCCAAATGAATAAAAGGTTAGGCCTTAATTGATTTAATAATAATTACTTCTTTGCTGGTCTATAACTCTTACACCATCCACAAGATGGAACGTACTTATTAGCGGCCATAGAACATCTACCATATACAGGCTCTTTCTTATCAGCTTTATAGAATTTACAGTTAGCACAGTTACTACCGGCCTTAAATTTCTTATGAGCTTTTGCATCTGGAGCATTGACGACATAATCAAGTCTCTTTGCAGTTTTACTATTGATATCTAATAGCTTTTTCTTCACCTTATCAGTAGTTGGTGCAGCTTGAGGACAAGACTTTGCAAGAGCAGCTAAAGTTTCTGATGATTTTAAAAAAGCAATTGAAGCAACTCCAAAAAATGCTTTTTTAAAGAAGTTTCTTCTTGAGTTTATTGACATAAGTATCTCCTATAAAATTATGTGATCAATATAGCATTTAAAAAAAGAATACTGAATAAAATTTAAGTTTGACGGCCTAAACTCACCAGTCTTTTGGTCGATAGTAACTCAACATTTTTTCATGAGCTGAGCCGGCTTGAGGCCGGTATTTATAAGTAAACTTACACCTTGCAGGTAAACTAATTAGTATTGAATCTGTCCTTCCATTACTCTGAAGGCCAAAAGAGGTCCCTCTATCATGTAACAAGTTAAACTCTACATATCTTCCTCTACGATGGAGTTGAAAATCAACGTCATCATCGTTAAAGCTTTCATCAACTCTCTTCTCAACAATCGGAAAATAACTTTTAATAAAAAAGTTAGACAAGTCAGTTGCCATGGCAGAGTCTTTTTCTAAATCACCTGTATTGTAGTGATCAAAGAAAATTCCACCAATTCCACGCATCTCCTGATCTCTATGTTTATTCACAAAATAATCATCACACTGTTTTTTAAAATTTTCATAATGCCCATATGGTTTACAAGCATCTTTCCAAACTTGGTGAAAGTATTTGAAGTCTTCTTCGTTTGGATAAAAAGGTGTTAGGTCTGCCCCACCACCAAACCAGAAGCGCTCTCCAGCTTGAATCATTCTAAAATTTGCATGAACAGTAGGAACCTTAGGATTAAATGGGTGAAGAATGAGGCTAATTCCTGCGGCCCACATTTCGTCTGTTGTTCCCCCAATTCTCTTAGCAAACGCCGGATCAACTTTTCCATGAACAAGGCTGGTATTTACCCCAGCATTTTCGAAAACCTTACCACTCATAGCTCGGGTTCTTCCCCCTCCACCATTATTTCCAGCAAAGTCTTTGCGCTCCCATAGATCTTCAACAGTTTCTAACGCAGGGTCAAATTCCTTCATTTTATTACATATAGCATCTTGAAGGTCACAAACATGTTGATGAAATTTTTCTTTTGTTTCGCTTAGCATAATATCCCTAGAGTTTTAGTTTCTAATGTATCTGTCACATGGTATCAAGAGTAATATCACAAACAATGACAGTATTAATATGACTCAGATCAAATTTTTAACTCTTTTACCTTTGCTAATATTTAACAATATTAACTTGTTTGCAAGTGATACCAGAGCACTTTTAGCGCAAAACTATCATATTTCCCAAGGCTTTTACATATCACAAAGTGATACTGAAGCCATCCAACCAATTGATCACTTTAGTTCACCAAGTGATATTGATGAAGAAGTTCTTGAGTCACACTCTCGAAAAAGAACACCAAAGTATCACTATGGTTATATAAATAGAGAACACTCTTATAGTGAAAGTGCTAAGCATATTGCAGGAATTTATGGTGCAACACTAGTTCTCTATCCTCTTACTCAACCGGATGTGGTTCGTAAGAAAGGAAGCTTTAAAGTATATAAGAAAAATTTTGGAAAATTAGTTTTTGATAGAGATGAACCATTTTGGAATTGGTTTGTTCATCCAATCAGTGGAAGTCAGCTCTACCTCTATTATAGGGCCAATGGATATAATAGAGTCGACAGTTTAGGAATGTCTTTTATTTCTTCAGCTCTCTTTGAATTTACTGTGGAAATATATACTGAACCTGCTAGTATTCAAGACCTTTATCAAACTCCTGTTCTTGGTTCAGTTCTAGGAGTTGGAATCGAGTCATTATCTATGTATCTTTTGAACACAGGAAATATGCTTGGCCGTGTTCTTGGTCACGCTATCAATCCAACAACCCTCCTATGGTTCTATGAAGGTAAAGTAAGAATCATCCCTGAATACAATTTAAAAAATAGTGGTCGCTTAACCTTGGTGGTGAACTACTAATGAAAACGCTATTCTTTATCTTCATATTAGTTACCAATCTCTTTGCTTTTGAAAACGATCTCGTTCTAAAGGGTGGATTAAGCTATTCAAATGCAAAGGTGAAAGGAATTTCAGGAACTGAAGATACGATGAAAGGAGCTGGCTTTAGCACACACTTTGGCTATCGCTGGACCAAATGGGAAGTAAATTTTTCTAGTTATATCTTCTGGGGTGAAGTTGATGAACTAACATATCGAGCACAAGGGCAAACTTTCACTGGAGATGCACACTTAAGGCATGTAAGCTTTGGACCAACAGTAAAATATATTATTCAGTCCTTTGAGCCTTATAAGAACTGGAAGTTTTATACGGGCCTTGGTCCATCTTGGTCATTACAAACTATTAAGTTAGACGAACCAGATGCGGGCAACCAATCTATCTTTGATGAAAATCATAAACTCACTTACGATTCACAAGGAGGATTTCTTTTCTTTGGAGCAGAAGAGCAAACGAAGTATAAAGAAATGCACCCTGCCTATATTGAAATTCTATATAGCTATAAGAAAAGTAAAGAGCTCAAAGTGGTAGACTCAAGAGACTTTACTGAAACAAATATTTTATCAACTGAAGAATCTAAACAAGACTTAAGTGGCCACTTCTTTATGGTCACAATAGGTATCACTATATTTTAGGAGTTTTAAATGAACTGGAAATACTATCATAATTCTAAATGTTCTAAATCTCGTCAAGGCCTAGAGTTCTTAAAAAATAAAGGTCTTGAAGTTGAAGTTGTAGAATATATGAAAACCCCACTTGAAAGCTCGGAGCTTATAGAACTATTGAAACTACTTAAAGACGATGAGAATTACTTCATAAGAAAAAAAGAAGAAGCTTATAAAGAACTTTCATCCACTGAGCTATCAGTTGAATTATGGGCCAATGAAATTCTTAAATCTCCAAAGCTTCTCGAGCGTCCAATATTAAGTAATGGCGTAAAAGCCGTTATTGGCCGTCCTACTGAGAACCTTGAGAAGATCCTTTAATTGAGTAATATACCCCAACAATTATTTGCAGTTCTCTAATTACAGGTAAATAGCGACGCAATAATATCAATAGCTTACTTCTTTCCTAGGGTATCCTAAAGAAACTTTCTATAATAACGAAAAGAAAGAGAAGAGTGACTTTCTCTAGGGATATTTATGAAATTTTTTCTTTTTATTATTACGGTTTTTTCTTTAATTAATGTGAGCACCTTTGCTGGCGAAGGCGTTGCTAAGGTTATTATATTAAAAGGAAAAGCCTACTCTACCTTGAATGGTAAAAAAGTCCCGATGAAGAAAGGAATGTGGCTTCCAGAAGGAGCCGAGGTTTCAACAGAGGCCAAGAGTTTCACTAAATTACTTTTCATTGATAAATCAAGTATGAATGTTGGACCTAAGTCCACTATGAAAATTACAGCTTTCCCTAAAAAAGATGCTGGAATTATTACCCTTATAAAAGGTCAAATCAGATCCAAAGTAACTAAGAACTATATGGACATGAAGAAGAAAGATAAATCTAAACTCTTCATTAAAACAAAATCTGCGGCAATGGGTGTTAGAGGAACTGACTTTCAAGTTAACTATAATCCAGAAAATGGTGCCACCTCGCTTGTAACTTTTCACGGTGCTGTTGCCATGGCAAGGTTTGAAAGCATGGCCGATAACATTAGGCCTCCAACTCAGGCCGATCTTGAGAGAACTGTCAGTAGTGATCAAGCAGTTATCGTCATGAAAGGACAATACTCAGGAGCATCTCCAAAAATGCAAAGGGCAACTCTTCCTGTAAAGATCTCTCCTGTCCAACTAGAAACTCTTAGAAATAATGAAGTCTCTTCATTAAAGCAAGAAACAAGAAAGGCTCCAGGTAAGTCCTTTAGAAGTGTCCTGCCTCCAGGTGTTGATGGTAAGAAATTTGCCAACGACAACAAAGAAATGGATAAGGAAATGTCCACTAGTGTCGGAAGATCCACCATGAACGAAATTAAAGAAGAAATTAAACAAGAACTCTCAGGTGTTGAAGGAAGTGCTTCAGCAGAGGGAATGATGAATAGTGAAACAGGAGAAGTTGCCCCTACTGCAGGTGGATATGTAGACCTTGGAACAGCTCAATATATTCCACCTCCACCAGGATCGGCTTACGACCCTAACCAGGATGTTTATATACCACCTCCGACAATGGGAAGAATTGATCTGGCAACAGGTGACTTCGTCAACGATCACTATGAACTTCAACCAGATGGAACATTTGTAGCAAAAGAAATTATCAACGAAGACGGTAGAGCTCCAGCAGATGCACAATCTCCTCCTCCACCACCTCCAGAAACCATTACTCTTGATGGAGGCGGTTTAATTGATGGAACTATGGATTCACTTGCAGAGGGTGGTAGTTCAGAGTTTATGGATGATCCATGCGCAACAGGTATTTGTGACGAGGTAGTTGATAATATTGAACAAGATTTAGTAGATGACTTAAATAATCCAGTAGATACCGGTGGAGCAACAACCGCCAACTTTGAAATAACTATCAACTAGCATCTCACACCCTGTTCAACTATAATAATAGCTAGATTTTATTATTATAGAACAAGGAAGTTCATGTGAGAATTAGGGATAGCTTTCTTCTCTTTAAGTTTTTTAAATTAATTATTTTATCGACATTATTTATCTCTATAAATAGTTATGCAGAACCTATTGCTGAGGCTTTTAAGTTTTATAAAATGGGTGAATATCAAACTGCTTTAAAAACATTAAATAAAAAAATGACATCAAGAAAGAAGTTAGCAACAAGAGAATATTTAAAAGGTGTCATATACAATAAATTACAATCCTATGATAAATCGATTCCACACTTTAAAAGAGCAATAAAACTTAAATCAAAAGCTAAAGACTTATACTATGAAATGGGGCAAGCTCTATATGCAACAAATGCTCTAGAAGATGCCAGAATTGCTTTTAGAAAAAGCTATAGAGCAGGTTTTAAGAAAACTTCTTCTCTTTATTATATGGCCCATGTCAGTCAAGTTCTTGAAAAACATAAAGACGCCAAAAATATCTTCACTCAAATACTTAAAGAAGAAAAAGAAGATTTTAATATACTTCAAATATCAAGATTTCAATTAGCAGAAAGCTTGTTGGCCATGGCCACAACTAAGAACCAAACAGAACGACTAATTGCTGATTATATTCTCCCTCAAATGGAAAAAGCGATAGAAGTCGATCCCAAAAGTAATACTGCTTCAGACATTAGAGACAGAATAAAAGAACTTCAAAAGCAGTACGGACTAGACCCAAATATTATGAAAAATGGTAAGAACCTTCCAGAAAAAAGATGGTCGATAAACTTCTCTCAAGACATCAAGTATGACAATAATATAACTCAATCTACCGACCTACCAACTTCACAAGCAACTCAAAAAGATAGTTACATATTTAATACCGAGTTAGGAACTAATTATCAATATAATCCAAACAATCGTTTTATACTTACTCCAAATTTCAGAGTCTCAAATAAAGAACATAGTGATAGAAATAACTCCACTGTCTTTAAAAATGACAGCCTATCACTTTTCTATGGCCTAAAAAACTCTTTTGAACATACATTATTTAAACAACAAGCGAGTCTAATGCTCGATCTAGACTTTAATTATATCTCTCGAGATAGAAACTCAAAGAAGAGTAAAGAGTTTTATGCCAGATCATGGACCGTAAGTTTTGGAGAAAAATTTAAATTGAGCACTTTAGGAAGTACAACAATTAAGTTCAAATACAAAGATTATCAAGGTTATCTTAACAATTTAAATAATAAAACGAAGACTGTGAGTATAAATCATACCCTCATTACAAGTAGTCGAAATATTTTTATTTTCTTTTATCAATCAGACTTTATTGACAATTATAACGATCCCACTTCATCGACTGATAACCACCTTTTTCGAACAGACTACTTATATCCAAATATATTAAAAGGTCATACTTTAAATCTTGCTATGTCAGTTAGCTTTCTTGATACAAAAGCAAAGCAAGCAACCAGAGGAACTGAAAAAACATATACTCCCATGTTTAAGTGGACGAGAAATGTTAACAAGTATCTTTCAACAAATATCTCTTATGAGTATACAAAGAATCGCTCAAAAGATGCCGCCAGTTTTAATTACACAAAGCATGTTACCACTTTTGAAGTTAGTGCTTCATTTTAAAAAAGAGAGATCAACAATATGATTTCAAATGTCGTTAAATATTTAGGTCTAATTTTAATTGTTTTATTTTCAACAATTAGTATTTTCTTTTCTTTGCAGGAAAGAGAGGGTGTCGGTCTTGAGTCTGAAGGTCGTTACTATTACACCTCTTTCTTTGAAGATAGATTTTACGACATTAGGATGAAGCAGACATTAAAAGACGACGCCTTCGAGCCAAGAATCGTACTCGTCGCGATTGATGATGCCTCTATTAATAATATTGGTCGCTGGCCTCTCCCTCGTGATAATTATGCTCGTTTAATGGAAAAGCTAAAAGTCTTTGGAGCAAAAGTGATTGCTTATGATGTTTTCTTTTCTGAAGAAAGTCTCTCTTGTCCAGGTATTACCCCTGATGAAGATATGGCAAAAGCAATTATAGACTTTCAAGAAAAGCCTGGTAATCGAGTTATCCTTCCCTACTCTTTAAGTGCCTACCCTGGTGATACTTATGAGGAAGTTCCAGATAATATGTATGATTTTATTATGGACACTAAGCAAGCTCCTGGCCTTAACCTTAGACCAGCTTTCATGGAAAAAAAGGTTTTTCCCTATAAAACTTTTTTAAGTTCAAACGCAGCACTTGCCCATATTCAGGCCTCTGCTGATAGAGATGGAATTTTTAGACATTATCCCCTCGTTGGTAATGTGGATGAGCTTTACTTTCCTTCTTTTTCGTTAATGACTTATCAACTCTTCACTGGAGATAACTATCGACTAGATCTTTCTAGTATTAACGAAAGTAGTTTAAGATTAAAAACCGGTAAGCTCTATCTTAATTATAAAGGAGAAACGAAGGTACGCTGGTTTGGTAATGAAGGAGCTTTTCCAAAAGTTAGTTTTTGGGATGTTCTCCAAGCTCCAGATACAGATTCAAAAATGAAGCAAGTCTTTGACGGTAATATTGTCTTTATTGGTTCTACTGCTTATGGAGCTCACGACTTAAGACACACTCCTGTTGACTCTCAAATGCCAGGAGTCTACATGCACATGAATATGGTAAAGATGCTCCTCGATGGTAACTTCTTTATTGATACCTACAAAAGTACCTTTGCTTCTTGGATAATACTAGGAGTAGGAACACTACTTATGCTCATTATTCAATTCTTCGGTCATGCCCTACTTGACCTTGCGGCCGTTGTTATTATTTCACTTGGTGCTTTCCTTTTTGATACTTATTATTTACTCCCTCAAGGTTATGAGATTAAGCTTTTCTTTTGTCTCTTTAGTGTCATCGCCTGTTATTCATGGAATACCTTCTTGCACTTCTATCTTGCCAACAAAGATAAGCAATTTTTAAAACAGGCATTTGGAAACTACATATCTCCAGAGCTTATTGATGAAATGTACTCTACAGGAGAGCCTCCAAAACTAGGTGGAGATAGTGGTGTGAGAACAGCTTACTTTACAGATATTCAGTCCTTTTCTACTTTCTCAGAAAAACTCACAGCAACTCAATTAGTTGAACTTTTAAATGAATATCTAACTGTTATGACAGACCTCCTCTTAGAAGAAAAAGGAACTCTTGATAAGTATGAAGGTGATGCCATTATCGCCTTCTTTGGTGCTCCTATGCCTCTTGAGGATCACGCAAAACGAGCCTGCTTAGTAGCACACAGAATGCAGGAAGCTCTTTTAAAGCTTCGTGAAAAATGGGTATCAGAAGGTGATAAATGGCCAGAGATTGTCCATGAAATGAGAATGAGAATTGGAATTAACTCTGGTGAAATTGTAACTGGAAATATGGGATCAGCATCTAGAATGAATTATACCATGATGGGCGATGCCGTTAACCTTGCTGCTAGACTTGAAGAATCTGCAAAGCAATTTGGTATCTTTACTCAGGTAGCAAAAGAAACAAAAGATTTAGCGGGAGACGAGTTTATCTGGCGAGAGCTTGATACGGTAAGAGTAATGGGTAAGACTGTTCCTGTTCAATCATTTGAATTGATAGGAATTAAAGAAACAAGTGAGGAATACCTTTTTGACCTTGCTAACAAATTTGATTTTGGAGTGAAGCTATATAAAGAACAGAAGTTTACAGAGGCCATAGACGTCTTCACCGATACTCTTGAGCTTGAATATAGAAGATTTCCAAAGCTCAAAGGGAAGAAAACAAACCCATCTGAGATATACATTCAGCGCTGTAAAGACTTTTTAGAAGTTCCACCACCACCGGAGTGGGATGGCGTAACAACCCTTACTTCAAAATAGAATTTAAAAAATTAATGAGTAGTTCATGGTCACGATATTTGTCTTCATACTTATTGTAACTATGACCTGCTCCAGAAACGATATGAGTTGTTAATAAATCACTCTTCTTTTCTTTATCACATAAATGAATAAAGTCATTTATAGAACCAATGTCTACTCGAGAATCATTTTCTCCGTGACTTATAAAAACTTTAGAAGATAATTTATCCACATGAGACACAGGACTACGATCTATATATCGATCTCTATTTTCTTCAATTGGACCTAACATATAAACTAACCAATCTGGAATATTACTTGTTTCATAGAAATGCTCAAGGGAAGCGAAACCACACCAACAAAGCCCAAAGCCCCACTCATAGCGAGCATTCTTAATATCACTGTAATTCTGAGGAAGTGTTAGCGCCCGTAAAACAGCGTAGCCTCCATGGCTTCCTCCTTGGACTCCAATTTTCGAAGAGTCAAGGCCAAACCTTTCTTCTAGATAACGAGCTCCCCATGAAAGATCGACAATCTCCTTACCTCCAAGATCCCCTTGAATATGCTCTCTCCACTCTTTTCCAAATTGACTACTACCTCTTACTCCCGGCGAGAGATGGACAAGACCAAGTTCACTATACAACTGATTTCTTGAACTATAGGCATTGCTACCTCCATAAAAAGATGTAATCACAGCACCTTTAACTTCCCCCTTAGGAAGAGTAATAAAGCTAGGAACTTTCTTACCATCAAAACTTTCATATTCAATATATTCATAAGTATTATGTGAAAGCTGTTCAACTTCACCTAAGAACATATTAATGGTTCTAATTTCTTCTAAGTTAGAATCTAATTCAATAATTTGGTTTGGAATTGATAAATTATTTTTATAAACCCAAATAGATTCATAGAAAGAATTGAGAGAATATTTAGATTTTCGATTTAATTTTTTGCTTAGCTTTATCTTGTTCTTATCAATATCAAATAAGGAAAATGTAGTGGTATCTTTTTTCAAGTCATACTCTAAGAGAATAAATTGCTTTTCATTTTTAGAAAGACCAATACCGTAATTTTCTTCACTAAGAAATGTATGCTGTGAGATTTCATTTGTCTTAAAATCTAGATGATAGATATTTTCAAAACCATCAATATCACTAATATAAAAGAACCCTCTTTCAAAACCATCACCTTTAAAGTAAGGAAAAGAACATTCTTGATCTTTGGGAAGTAGTAATTTGGTAGCACCCGATTCTAAATCAAGTTCTAAGAAGTTCATTCTTTGTCGCTGATTTTGGTAATCGACCCCAAAGTAAATTTTCTTCTGATCATGACTAAAGGCCACTCTCCCCCATGTGATCTTATAATCTTGATCAATATCACAATAAATTTCTCTATCTTTACCGTCAGGGAAAGAACGAATATAGAGTTTATGCTGATACATTCCATCTTTTACATTAAAGCGGTCACTATAGACCATCCTTTTACGATCGGGAGAAATACCAAAAAGAGCAACATAAGGACTATCGGTAATTTTACGAGAAGTACGAGAATTTAAATCGATAACATAGGCATTAATTCTTTCTTTATTGTCATCATCACCAAAGTAAAGCAGCTCGTTGCGCTCAGGGAAAAACTTTCTCGGCCAAAAGTTTCTCTTATTAAAATCCAGATCACAGGCAACAATAGCATCTTCAAGATCATCGCTTCTTTCAAGGTCAAGCATTCGAAGAACACCTTTACCAGATTCAATTTTTTGGAAAAAAAGAGTGATATCGTCTTCCCCTAAAAAATCATTTATATAGGGGAAGCTCTTAAGATATTTTTCAATTTGTTCTTTCATAGAAGAGTTCTAGTACTCAAGAATGTCTTTCATACCTTGATAGACTTTTTCGTTATTTGGAAGAACTGCTTTTTCTAAAATACGATTAAATCCTACAGGAGTATTCTCACTACCAAGTCTTCTAACAGGTGCATCTAGAGTTTCAAAACCTTTCTCATTGATCAGAGCGACTAACTCTCCACCAAAGCCTGCAAAGACTTTGTCTTCATGAACAACAAGACAACGATTCGTTTTGGCCACTGACTTAAGAATTCCCTCTTCATCAAGTGGCTTCAGTGAGCGAAGATCTACAACTTCTACACTCTTACCAAGATCGGTAGAGATTTTTTCAGCAGCATCTAAACAATGATGAACTGTATTTCCATAAGTAAGAACAGTTAGGTCTGTTCCCTCTCTTCTTACACGACATTTTCCAAACGGAACCTCAAAGTCTTCAGGAACTTTACTCATGGCCTGTTTTGCGTTGTAAAGTGCTTTAGGCTCTAAGAAAAGACTCAACCCTTTTGACTTCATACAAGTTCTTAACAATCCTGCTGCATCATCAGCAAACGCCGGAACAACAATACGACATCCTGGGAGTGGAGCGAGTGAGGCCTCAATATTTTGTGAGTGATAAAGCCCACCACCAATATAACCACCAGAAGCTAGTCTAACAGTCATATTTGGAGAAAAGGCACCATTCGATCGCCAGTAATCATGAGTTGTTTCTACAAATTGCTCCATGGCAGGCCAAAAATAATCAGCAAACTCAGCACCTTCAACAACAATGTGGGCTTCTTGATTGAATCTTGAGAATCCATTGGCTGTTCCTAAGATATAATCTTCTGCAATTGGAGCACTATGAACACGATCATAACCAAATTCTTGTTGCATTCCCTTGGAAACGTTGAAGATTCCGCCCTTATCTTTATTGGCCATATCTTGTCCCCAGATAAAAGTATCTGGGTTTGCTCTAAACTCTGCTTTTAAAGTTGAATTTAGGGCATCAATAAACTTCATCTCTTCACCAGTATTTCCATCGTTCACCCCTTCAGGATACTTTGTTGAAGTACGCGCTTCAGGAATAACAAAATCATAAATAGATTCTGGATCTGGATTTGGAGCTTTCATAGAAAGTTTATGAGCATCAAGCATTTGAGCTTGTGCTTCATTATCAATTTCTTCTAATTCTTTTTTTGTAAAAATTTTATTTGATAGAAGTTGTTCTCTAAAATGCTTGAGAGGATCTTGAGCAAGAGCTTCTTCTCTTTCTTTTTCATCTCTATATAATTCATGCTTATCAGAGTTAGAGTGGGAATGCATTCTCACACACATGGCATGAACAATAACAGGTTCCTCTTTTTCAAGAGCATGTGCTCTCGCTTCTGCCATAGCATTCATAGAATCAAAAACATCTTTACCGTCACAATGAATAATTCTTAGGTTTTTAAAGCCTGAGAAATTATCAGCAACCATTTCATTGGCAGTTTGTTCCCACTTAGGAACTGAAATTCCATAACCATTATCTTGGAATACAAAAATGACAGGTAGTTTCTTATTTGAAGCTCCGTTGATGGCCTCATAACAATAACCTTCAGAAACAGAAGACTCACCTTGAGAAGAAATCGAAACACCTTCGTGCTTATAATACTTCATGGCCTTGGCAACACCAACAGCGTGCAGAGTATGGTTACCTGTACAAGATGAAACGTTATGAATATTCCACTCTGGCTTTGCAAAGTGATTCGACATATGGCGACCACCTGAAGCAAGATCAGTTGCTTTAGAGATCCCATTCAAAATAATTTCTTCAGCACTCATTCCGGCAGAGAGACAAGTCATCATATCGCGGTAGTAAGGAAAGAGATGATCTTTACCAAGAGTAAATGCCTGACCGATGGCCATTTGAATAGCATCATGACCAGCATAAGGAGCATGGTAAGACCAACCAATGGCCTGCTTTAAGTAATTAGGAGCACGATCATCTAGCTTACGTCCTAGTGATAAAAGAGAATACCACTGCTTTAATGTATCTTTATCGGTATTTTTAATCGTGTATCTTTTTGCAACTTTCATAAGCATATTAACCTCAGGGGATGTAAATATTTGAAGACTCTAAAACTATAAATATATTTACGAAAGTGCAATATTTTCCAACAAAATTCTACTGTTAACGCGCTGTTCATGAGCACTATGTATAGCAAAACCAATCTCGCTCAGGTATAAAAGTCTCGAACAAAACTTATGGAGGAATTTATGCCAGTAGCTAATTATGAACAGTACTGCCAAATGCTTGATAAAGCAGCTAAAGGTGGTTACGCATTTCCAGCAATTAACGTCACTTCAACCTCAACTGCCAATGCTGCCATCAAAGCATTTGCTGACATGAAAACAGACGGAATTATTCAAGTCTCTACAGGAGGCGGAAAGTTTGCTAGCGGACAAGGCGTAAATGATATGGCCATTGGTGCCATTTCTCTGGCTCAACACGTCCATCTTGTGGCCGAGAAATATGATATTTGTATTGCCCTTCATACTGATCACTGTCACCCAGAACATGTTGATTCTTTCATGATTCCTCTTATTGAAGAAACAGAAAAGAGAAGAGCTGCTGGACAACCAAACCTTTTTAACTCACATATGTTTGATGGATCAGTTCTACCATTAGATGAAAACATTGCGATTGCTAAAAAGCTTTTAGAAAGATGTGCTAAAAATGAAATCATTCTAGAAGTTGAAACCGGCGTTGTTGGTGGAGAAGAAGATGGGGTGAATAATGAAGATACTCCAGCTGATAAACTTTATACCACTCCAGAAGAAATGGTAAAAATGTCTAAAGAACTTCTTCCATTAGGACGCTTTATGTACGCAGCTACTTTTGGAAATGTTCATGGGGTTTACAAACCAGGTAACGTAAAGCTTCGTCCTGAAATTTTAAGAGATGGACAAGACGCAGTTGAAAAAGAGCTTGGTAAAGAGGCTCGTCACTGGCTTGTTTTCCACGGTGGTTCTGGTTCAGAACTTTCAGATATTCATGAAACACTTACTTATGGTGTGGTAAAAATGAACGTTGATACTGACACTCAATATGCTTATACCAGACCAGTGGTTGATCATATGTTCAAACATTATAATGAAGTTTTAAAAGTTGAGGGCGAAGTTGGAAATAAGAAATTCTACGACCCAAGAGCTTGGTCAAAAGCTGCTGAAAATAGCATGACTGAAAGAATTATCGCTTCCATTAAAGACCTAAAATCAGAAGGCAAATCTATTTTACTTTAATAAATAGTTGTTTTTACATATCTATTTTGATCTAGGTCAATAATTTAAGTTTTTCTGCAAAGAATTATTTAATTATTGATCTAGAGCAATGTGCTTTTGTCGTAACCACAGTACTTTCCTCTCACTGAAACAAATCTAAATCTGGGAGGATTTATGAAAAATATTTTAATCTTAATAACAGCTATACTAACTCTTTTATCAACCAACTCATTTGCCAATATGGACGAAGTTTTTGGAGGTGTTGTTAAAAGTGGTAAAGAAAAACTTTATGTTGTTTGTACTGAATACAACCAAGAAAATTGTGTTGCCTTTGATATAAATATTCAAACTGAAAATAGTTACTACACTCTATCCTCATTATATCAAGTGAATCCTACTGACCTATCTACTGAAGCGAGAAAAGAATCAAGTGAAAGATTGAAAGATACTTATAGATTTATTGGTGTAGTAGGTATGCTTCCAGGTTTTGGTCTTTTGTGGACAGGAAATGGACTTGGAGCTCCAGTTTTTGCAGCAGGTGTTGTCGTTGATGTTGTGAAAGCACCAATTGTCTTTGTTGGATATCTTGCTCATTCGATTCTTGATCTTGGTGGAAAGAGAAGAATAAAGAAACTTTTCAATCACCTTTTTGATCAAGATGCTAAAGGAAAAACAAAGAGAACAAGAAGAAGATACTTCAAATCAATGAAAGAAACTGCGTACGCTATTTAATGAATATTGAGAGAGATTCATAGTGAAACATGACCCAGTGAATACTGGGTCTTTTTTTATTTGAAGCGCTTGATATAACTACAACGCTGGCAAAGCTCTTCAACTAAGACATGATTTTCAAATCCAATTTTCATATCCTTTGCCATTTTAGATTCTAAAATATTTTCAAGGCCGTCATCCAGACAATTTCCAAGTTTTAATATTTTTTGATCATCCAAACAACAAGGAACAACTGTTCCATCAGCATGGATAGCAATGTGATCTTTAAGGGCATTACAACGGCCAACCTTACCTTGCAGAGGCAATTCCATTCGTGGCCATTCAAAACGAGAATCAAAATGAAGGTAGAGCATAGGTGCAATTTTCTTAGACTTTATTCCCCCAACATCAACACTTCTCTTAATATTAATCTGTAGTGAGTTCTCAAAGAACTGAAATACTTTTTCGTTCTCATTATTATTTTCTTTATTGCCTTCTTGGTCATCTAAGTTCCAAAGTCTAAGGTTTATATAAAGATCAGGTCTTCTCTTACTTGCTGTCTTAATAAAAGTATCAATCATAGTTAAGTAATCAGAAAAATCTTTATTTGGATAATTATCCATATAACTTTGAAGTGAGATATTTACTTGTCTGACAATTTTAGAATTAAAAATTAGTTCTGAATGTTTTGAAAGTAAAACACCATTCGTTGTAATCTGAATAGGACAGTTTTCTTTTGCAGAAAGCTTTAGTATTTCATCAATTCTAGGATGGGCCAAAGGCTCCCCCATCAGATGAAGGCAGACTTGATTCGCTAATGGAGATGATTGCGCAATAATTTTAGAGAAATTTTCAACAGGCATAACATCTGAATCACGTTGATCAATAGGACAAAAGGAACAATTAAGATTGCAAATATTGGTAACTTCAATATAAATCCTACTAAATCGCTTTGTCATAGTGACTATTATATAGCTTTTCTCCACTAAAATAGCACCTTTTTTCCGATTTCAAGCCTTAAGGCCAATTGCACTGAAGCAACGATTCTCATTACCGATAAGTAACTAAAGGAGAACAGGATGTTCAATTTAGTCTACAATTTCAATCATATATTTAATTTTAGAGGTCCAATGCCAGCACTAAGCTTAATTTGGAAACTTTTTAGAGATATTAGATTACCTAAAGGAGTCACTGAAATATACCACCTGACTTGGAAAGAAATTAAAGCTCTAAATGAATATCATAACCAAGAAGTTAAAGAGAACGAAGCAGCAGATAAGAAACTTTTAAAAGCCAGTACTCTTAGTTACTACCCAAAAGAAGTATGTCAGATAACTCTTATTAATTCTCAAAATGAAATCATTGAAAGTAAAATCTACAGAGGATCCATGCGAGGTTACCTTCCTACTCAGAACTTTAAAAAGGCCATGGCCACTTTAATTTTAAAGGCTCGCCAACGTGGGATTACCATTGAAGAAATTGTCATCTCCCATACTCACCCATCTATTGAAGTTCTTGCCATGAAAGATGATGGTGAAGGGATTTATATTAAAAATGGATTAAGTGAAGCTGATATAAACTTTGGTCAGCATATCGCAGAGTTTAGCCCTTACCCTGTTAGGATAAAGGCCATTACTCCGGCAGCAAATTATTCAATGATCTTTTAGTTGCTTCGTCTAACTATTTAAAACGTTATCAGCTCTTTCATAAACATTTTTTGAAATACCTTTATGATCAACAATCTTTTCCAATTGAGTTTTCATAAGGGCCTGAGCATGACTTGGCATTCTCTTGTAGTCATTAAAAGAAGTTACAATTCGACTAGCAATTTGTGGATTAATACTATCTAGCTTAATAATCTTATCGGCCACTAGTTCGTAACCTCTTCCTGATTCATGATGGAATTGAACCTTATTACTTGAAAACGCCCAGTAAACAGAACGTACAAGATTTGGAACATTCCAATTAAAGACAGCGTCTTTTTCAAGCTCTTGAACTTTATCATAAGTAGAATCGAGCGAACTTGAAGATAGTGCTGATAACCACTTTTGAATAACAAGAGTATCCCCTTTCCATTTCTTATAAAACTTATCGATAGCAACTGGAGTTCTCTGATCATCAAGATTACAAATAATTGAAAAAGCTGAAATTTCATCTGTCATATTATTCGCTTGTTCAAATTGATCAAAAACAAGAGTTTTCTGAGAGTCCATCTTCGAAATATACCCCAGAAGAGTGTTCTTTAAAGACCTTTTAGCAATTGAATCTCCATCCAGATTATATTCTTTTAATTCAGTAACAAGAGACTGATAAAGATTAATGATGGAACTCTCAAGCTTGGTAGCAATAAGGGCCCTTAGCTCACTTCTGGCCTTATCAACTTTATGAACTTCTAAAACTTCTTTAGCTTGAAGAAGAATGGTAAGAGAAGGAGTTGATAAACAAAGGGCCTTAATCCCTGCTGGTAAATTCTTATCATTTAAAAGCAATTCAAAAGACTCAAAGTATCTCGAATCAACTTCTCTACCTTCTAATATATCATCAATCATTTTTTTCGCTAAAACTTGAGTGGCTTCATAACGATTGAAAGCATCCGATTCATTTGCCATTAAGAAAAGGTAATCTTCTGTCGTATATGGAACGATGAGCTTAATTGGAGCTGTAAAGCCTCTATTAAGGCTTGGAAGAACTCCTTCATTTGCCTTAATCGAAAATGTTTCTTTTTTCTTTCTTACATGAAGAACTCCATTTTCTAATTGAGGCTGCTCTCCATTTTCAGAGGCAAGATCTAATTTTAAAACGGAACTTCCATCTTTTTCTAAAAGAGCTACTCCAAGTGGAAAGTGATAAGCTTCTTTTACTGGCTGATTAGGTGTTGCAGGAGTATTTTGTTCAACAGTAAGTAAAATATTTCCTTCTTTGTATTCCCAATTAACAGTGACTTCTGGTGTACCCGCTTGTTTATACCAATTTTTAAACTGGGTAAGCTCAAGGTTATCATTGGCAACACTCATTGCATGAAGAAAGTCTTCAGTAGTTACAGCTTGTCCATCAAAGAGCTCAAAGTACTTATCCATTCCCTTTCTAAAACCATCACGACCAAGAAAAGTACGAATCATACGAATAACCTCTGCCCCTTTTTCATAGATTGTAGCGGTATAGAAGTTATTAATTTCCATGTAGTGGTCAGGCTTAATTGGATGAGCATTTGGACCAGCGTCTTCTACAAACTGATGACCACGAAGACGTGCCACATCTTGGATACGTTGAACGGTTCTATCATTAAGATCAGATGAAAACTCTTGATCTCTAAAAACAGTTAAACCTTCTTTAAGAGTGAGTTGAAACCAATCACGACATGTGATTCTATTTCCCGTCCAGTTATGAAAATATTCGTGACCTACTACTGATTCAATACCAAGAAAGTTATCATCAGTTGCTGTTTCTGGATTAGCAAGTACGTAGACACTATTAAAAATATTAAGACCTTTATTTTCCATAGCGCCCATATTAAATGAGTCCACTGCAACAATCATATAGATATCAAGATCGTATTCAAGACCAAAAGTATCTTCATCCCACTTCATGGACTTCTTAAGAGACTCCATGGCATGAAAACAACGAGACTCATTTCCTTTGTCACAGTAAATTCTAAGATCAATCTTTCTATTATTCATTGTTGTGTATGTATCTTGGATCATACCAAGGTCACCGGCTACAAGAGCATAGAGATAAGCCGGTTTTAAGAATGGATCCTCCCATTCAACCCAATGCCTTCCATTATCAAGATCACCTTCACCTACTGGATTTCCATTAGAAAGAAGAGTCGGAAAGAGCTTCTTATCGGCAATGATCTTTGTGGTAAATTTGGCCATGACATCAGGACGATCCATGAAGTAAGTAATTCGTCTGAAACCTTCAGGCTCGTTTTGTGTACAAAAAATATCACCTGACTTATACAAACCATCAAGCGCAGTATTTGCTGTTGGATCAATTTCGTTATTGATGACAAGCTCAAAAGAATCAGGAGCATTTAAAATTGTTAGTGTGTCTTCTTGTAAATCATATTGAGAGCTATCAAGAACTTTACCGCTAACTTCAGCCGATACAAATTTAAGTTCTTCTCCATTTAGTAAAAGATCATTCCCTTCTTTTGAGTCACTATTTTTCTTAATTTTCATCTTAGTCGTTACTTTCGTAGCTGTATCATGAAGATCAAAAGTTAGGTGAATGGTCTCAATTAGAAAGTTTGGTACCTTGTAATCTTTTAAATAAATAGTTTTTGGTGCTGGTTCTTTCATTAATTATCCTTCAAAAAAGTCTTAAAATGCTGGAAAGTATGCCAATTTCGTCCCAATTTGTCAGGTTTTTGCCCAAATAACTAGGTTTTCCAACTAATTTTTCCGCTTGGAGTTATCCCAACTTTTGTTTAAAATGATATTAACGATATTTTAGATACTTAGGAGTATTTTTGCCCTATGGCAACAAAAGACGCTAATCAAAAACATTACTTTACGCCAGTAGAAGACGAAGAGAAGTTCTCTATGATGGAGCGTGCTTGCGAAGATAAATGGAAAGTCTTCCTTTGGATTCAAGGTAAGAGCGACAAAGATGTAGAAGAGTTTGAGTGTATTTCCTTTGATACCGAGAATAGTCGTTTGAATTTAAAAAGTTCCGGCGGACTTCTTGCGAAAATTGGAACCAGTAAGAAAGCGGGTAAAGAAGTTTTTATGAAAATTGGTGAAGGAAAGTCTCAATACTTTACCTACTCTGCCCTCACTTATAGCAAAGAGAAAAAAGAATATTTTGTTGTCTTAAATAAAGATATGTTTAAAACTCAGCAAAGATCAAACTATCGCTTAATGGCAAGTCGCTTTATCAAGTTAAAATTTAAAATTGATGATGATCATATTCTAGATGGGCTTGATGTAAGTGCTGGAGGAACATCATTTGTCATTAATGACCCCGAAGAAAATGAAAAATATGCAAAGGACGCTGAGTTTCCAGATTGTGAACTTCATTTCAATGGAAAGAAATTTGCTATTCCAAAAGCAAAGATAGCAGCACAATTCCCTGAAAAAGATAAGGCCGGTAACCCTACTGGTAAAATGTGTGCAGGAATAGCCTTCATGGATCTAAGCTCCAGAACCGAAGAAGACCTCTTCATCCATATCAATGGCGAGGCCAGAGCGGAAGAAATGCGTAAAAAGTTAGCAAAGCCAAAAGACTAATTATTTCAATACTTTAAACCCTATTAATTTTTCACATCTAGCTAACAATAGTTGACGTATCTAGTCTAAAGCGATATGAAACTTAGCACAAAACTTTAATTATCTTAATCTCACTTGGATGAAAAATGGACATTAGTACGCTGCGCGGATATCGGATGATGCAAAAGGTTAATCACATGCGTGAAAATAACCTCTACCCTTTCTTTAGATCAATTGAAAATAGTGAAGGAACAGTTGTTAACGTAGAAGGTAAAGACCAAATCATGATTGGTTCTAACAACTACTTAGGCTTAACTCACCATCCTCATGTTGTTGAAGAAGCAAAAAGGGCCATTGATATTTATGGAACTGGTTGTACAGGTTCAAGATTTTTAAATGGTAACTTATCCATACACGAAGAATTAGAAGAAAAGCTCGCCAAGTACTTAGGTCATGAAGCAGCTTTAATTTTTAGCACTGGTATGCAAACAAACCTAGGTTCCATATCAGCAGTATGTGGTCCGAAAGATTGTCTCATCTTTGATAGTGAAAACCATGCAAGCATTGTTGATTCTTCAAGATTAGCTCTTGGTCCAACATTTAAATATAAGCACAATAATATGGAATCTCTAGAAGAGGTTTTAGAAGAAAATATTAGTCGATTCAAAAATGTTTGGATTGTAGCAGACGGTGTTTTCTCAATGACAGGTGAATTATTAAAAATGCCTGAAGTAATTGCCCTTGCTAAGAAATACGGAGCACATGTTTATATTGATGATGCTCACGGTATTGGCGTCATGGGAGACCGTGGCCGTGGGACAATGAACTTCTTTGATGTTACTGACGATGTTCAACTAAACATGGGTACATTTTCAAAAAGTTTTGCATCAATTGGAGGCGTGATCTCTGGAAAAGCGGACCTTGTTGATTATATAAAACATAATGCGAGAAGTTTTATGTTCTCTGCCTCAATGGCACCATCAGCAGTTGCAACTGTATCTGCATGCCTTGATGTTATTATGAGTGATGAGCCTATTCATGAAAATTTATGGGCCAATGTTGGATTTATGAGAGAAGGCTTCAAAGATATCGGTTTCTATACGTACAACTCTCAAACACCAATCATTCCAATCTTTATTGGTGATGAAATGAAATCATTACAAGTAACAAACTATCTAATGGATAATGGAATTTTTGCAACTCCAGTTCTTCCGCCAGCTGTTCCTAAAGGTGAGGCCTTAATCAGAACAAGTTATATGGCGACACATAACAAAGAAGAGTTAACAAAAGTTTTAGAGGTCTTTGCTAAGGCCAAAAAAGAATTCGATATTCCTGCTACATTTCATTAAAAGGTTTAAAATGTCTGATGTAAAAATTGTACCAGTACGAACATCAAAACAGCTTAAAGATTTTATTCATACCCCATGGAATCTATACCAAGGTGATGAAAAGTGGGTACCACCCCTTAGAATGGCCGTTGCTGACTTATTAAAACCAAAACATCCCTTTTACGAAACAAGCGATATGCAAAACTTTGTCGCTTACCAAGGAAAAAAACCAATAGGTAGAATTTCTGCTGTATGGAATAAAAACCATAATGATTTTCACGAAGAAAAAAGAGGTTTTATTGGCTTTACCGAATTTCCAAACGATCAAGAAATAGCTCAAAAGCTCTTTGATACTGCTGAAAAATGGCTTAAAGAAAAAGGAGCCAATTGTATCCTTGGACCGATGAACCCATCTACCAACTATGAGTGCGGAACACTAGTAGAAGGTTTTGAAGATCCAGCTCAAATCATGATGACTTATAACCAACCTTACCATGATGATTTATATAAAAAGAATGGCTATACAAAAGCGAAAGATCTCATCGCTTATCGCCTAAAAACAGAATTTGATATGCCAGAGATTATCAAAAGAATTGCTGATCGAACTGAGAAAAAAGAAAAAATCACTTACCGTCATGCTAAAAAGAAAAACTGGGATGCAGAAGTGGATCTCATGCATGAAATTTATAACGATGCCTGGGAAAAGAATTGGGGCTTTATCCCAATGACTCCCGCAGAGTTTCTTCATACAGCGAAAGATCTTAAAACAATCATTGATGAAAAACTTATTATTATTGTAGAAGTAGACAATAAACCTGCTGGCTTTATCGTAACTCTTCCAGATCTTCATCAAGTGTTGAAGAAAATTCCAAATGGTAAATTACTACCAACTGGATTATTTAAACTCTTAAACCAAAAGAAGTATGTCAATAGATGTAGAGTTATCACCCTAGGTATGAAAAAAGAGTTTAGAAAAAAAGGTTTAGAGACACTTCTGTACACCAAGGCCCATCAAGTAATTAAAGAGCAAGGTTACGGTGAAATTGAAATGAGCTGGATTCTTGAGGACAACCTCAATATGAACAAGCCCCTCATTAGAATGGGTGGAGAGCCTTATAAGAAATATCGTATTTATCAAAAAGAAATCTAATGAAAGTATTAATAACAGGTTCTACAGGGTTTGTTGGCAGCCACTTAAGTGACTTACTAAGCGAAGCAGGACATCAAGTATATTCCCTTGCAAGAAATCCAAATAAATTCTCGGCCTTCAATGTTCGAGGAACAATGATTAAAGGAGATCTGCCAAGTCAGGGAGATATCGGATGGATTGATGAGCTTCCATCTGATCTGGATGCCGTTGTCCATACGGCAGGAGTCGTTCATTCATTTAACGAAGAGCTTTTTACCAATGTAAACGCTCTTGCAACAAAAAATTTAATAGAAAATTTGAGACCAAAATATAGCAATTTAAAATTTATTCTTGTTTCATCATTAGCAGCAGTTGGTCCTAGTTCAAAAGGAAAACTTCATACTGAAGAATGCTCAACTCAAGCAATAAGCCTCTATGGAAAATCAAAGCTGAAAGCAGAAAAATATTTGGAAGACCTCGCTCCTAAAGAGTGGAGTACATCTATCATACGACCTCCAATGGTTATTGGACCACGAGATACTGGTGTGCTCGATGTTTTTAAAATGGTTAACTCCAGATTTGTTCTCTTTGCTGGTCTCAATGCAAAAGCAAAAGAGTATAGTTTTATTTGTGTCTACGATCTCATTCAAGTAATCAAGAAAGCTGTTGAAACACAAGAGAAGATGCATAACGAATCATTCTTTGCTTCTCACCCACAGGTGATCACCATGGAATTGCTCATCGATATGATCAAGACCACGATGAATAAATCAACGCTTAATCTAGTGGTTCCCTTTTCCTTTGTAAAAGTACTGGCCCATACTCTAGATACTGCGAGAAAAGTTATTCCAATTGAGTTTAGACTGACACCAGACAAACTCTACGAACTAGAACCTGATAGCTGGACTTGTAGTGGACAGAAATCTGTAGAAGTACTCAATATGAATTATGAATGGGATTTATATAAAACAATCAAGGTCACATACGAGGACTATAAAACAAGGGGCTGGCTTTAAACGTTAGTTACTTTTCTTCATTCTCTTTCTCATTGGCCATTTGAATATATTCATTCACCTTTCTTCTAAGAGCACTTTTTTCATTTTCTCCAATACAATGGATCACAGCTAGGTATTGATTCATACTATCAAAGCACCAATCAGGCTCATCAATTTTTTCTATAACTGTTATGGAAAACTGAAATGGTGACCTTATATTATAGGGTGTGAGAAAACTTAAATTTTCATGACATTGGAAAGTTAAATAAGCTTCAGTAATAGTGTTTAGTAGTATTTTGAAATCATAATCAATATAACTTTCACTTCTATTTTTAGGAATGTAAATTCGCTTCTCATCTTTATGAGTCGAGTCTGCTTGATGATGTGATTTCTCTCTTCCTCCAGATTTTGTATAAGCTTCACATAAGTTTAAAACCAGCTCTAATTCAAAATCTTCGGTATGTGCGATAATTTTTTGGTACTTAAAATGTTCTTTGAGTTTCTCAGTACCCCAGTGAGAGTTAAAAACCACGATAAACGGTAAATGATTTGGGTGTTTTTCAATAGATTCAATGAGGAGTGAAAGATCTCCCTCTGAACCTTTTGGACATTGAATAGCAACAACACCAGGCATTTCACGATCAATAACATCAGGAGTTTCCTCAAGACTTGAATATACTCTTATAGAGTATGGATAGTGATCAAGCGGAATCTTTGACTGTTTAAAAATACGTAACTCATCATCTATAACAAGTAGTTTTGTTCGTTTAGGAACTGAGCTATGGGGGTAAGTATCAAAGAATTTTTCTATTTGTTTTTTTCTATTTGCTGTAACATCTTTTTGATGATTAAGTCGCCATCTTTTTTCTTTCTCAGATTCTTCACCAACAATATTAAATAAAGCTTCAAAACTATAAGAGAGATCAGAAGAGTATTTATAATGATAGTAGAAATCACTATTTATTTTTCTTTCAATTTTGAAGTGTGTAATTGGAAAAACTTTTCCAAAGTAAGTCTTTAGTTGAAAAGGAGCTTTTACACAAGGATAGAGATCGTGTTCTACATGAACATATTCGGGAGTGATAAAACCAATTTTCATCTGATGCTGCACTTCCACTTCTACATTGAAACATTTATCAGCTTTGGCAAATTCACGCATATTAAATTTTGCTCGAGTATAGAGTTGCATTGCGTGGTGAACCACGTCCCCTACTTCTCCAGACTTTATATGACTTATGGAAACGCCTGTAATATTACCTTCATCTATTAATTTCTTTGTTGAAAGAAAATCCCACAAACCAATGACTGACTTCAAAGATGGAATCGCACGTTGAAGTGTTCTTGCGACGGTTAACACTTTCTCAGGTAGCATTCCATAGTCTAAAAAAACAATGTCTGCTTTAAATTTCTTTATTTCTATAACCACTTGATGAAATTCTTCTACATCATCTGGAAATTGCTCTTTGTATTGAAATTCTTCTCCAGTGTATTCAGAATCAAATATCTCTTTGATTGTTTGATAATATCCTGAATCTTTTCCTAAGAAAAATACATTGACCATAAAGATATTTTAAGATGAATGTAAAAAAAAAGATAGGTTAAACTAGAAAGTCCAAGATAGTTTTGGTCCTACAGAGTTTTGATATCTAAGAAGTGAAAGGGAGGCATCGTTTTCAAATACCCAGCGATAAAATGGGTGATTTTTTTTATAGCCTGCAGCTTTCCTCACCCCTTCACTGGCCCAAGCACTTAGAAAAAAGCTCATGGTAATATCTGATAGCCAGTGCTTATTATCTTGCATTCTTTGCATACTCGACATAACGGTTAAGACAAAAGGAGCTGTAGCGTAAGCTGGCCCATAAAATTGTAGCGTTTTAAAAAAGAGGGTCATATAAGGGACAACATGACCACTTGGCCAACTAGACTTTCCTCTAAACTCAGTTTCCCAAAAACTCTCATCTCCAGTAACTGGTCTCGAGTGAACATAGAAGTAACTCATGATACCTGTTTCTGCCAGAGTTAAATACATTGCAGCCAGATACTCTTTAGCAAATTGAATATGATGATTATTATTATTTTTACGGCCATAGTAATAAAAACCAATAGGTATAATTGGAAAATTAAAGATAACTCCAGCATCTCCAACATGATCAACAATATTTTTTATCTCTGTTCCACCATAACGAGCTTGAATTCTCTTATCATTTTCAAAAGAATACCAAACAACAGGAGCAGCTGCGGCTGCATAGGCAAGATTACTCTTTGTTTGAAACTGAGTGTAAGAGCCCTTTGCAAAAAGTGAGACTGTTTCTTTAAAGTCTATCCAAGTTTGAGACTCATCCTCTGCTTTTTTGCTTTCACTTGCAGATATAGTTATAGATAGAAAAAAAGAAAGTAATAAACATTTATAAGACATTATTTTTGATCTTTCTTTGGGCCAGTAACAGTATTAAAAACATAATCCCATAAAGGATTAGATACACCATATTTGCTATGCTCTTTAGCATGATGATGTCTTAGATGAAATTTTCTTAAGTATTTGCCAACGGGTGAGGTCATTGGAAAATGGTGAGTGGCATAGTGAATATAGTCATAACAAAGATAGCCTACAATAAAAAAGGCCATGAAAGCATCCATAAACTTTACTGGTATAACAAGTTGAAAGAAGCCCCAAAGTAACGCCATTAAAATAACTCCTGGAACAGGAGGCATCACTAGCCTAGTAGCATCATCGGGATCATCATGATGAATACCATGAAATAAAAAGATTAGCTTTTTTCCAATTTTTGATTTCGCTGGATAATGGAAAACAAAACGATGAACTGTATATTCAGTAAACGTCCATACTAAAATGGCTATAAAGAACCAAGTAACAAAGTCTAAAAAACTTAAGGCGTGAACAGTATAAGAACGCCATAACAAGTAACAGGTTACCGGCGACCACATAACGAGTGGAGTAATTGGATGCACATGTGTGATGGCCTCTAATAAGTCATTTTCAAATAGTCTGATAGAGCTATCTGTCTTTTTGTTCACTGTTTATTCCTTGATCTAATTATTGCACCAAGCTATAACAAAATTATTAGCTTGTAAATCTACAAATCAGTCAATAAAACTAGATGTACAACAGGTTTTATTATGATTCTGAGGAGCTTATGAAAAGTATCATTCTTATAGGGCTAATTCTCCTAACTAACGCTACGCACACTAATGCAGGAGCTCCTCTTCACCTTCTTTCTAACTCCCAAATAAAAGATCTAGAAGAAAATAAAGTTATTGTTCTAAAAGAAAAAGTTGAAAATAAGATATGGCCTCGACTTAAAATCTTTGCACTTGTTAACTCCCAACCTTTAAATAGTATGGGAATCTTCGCAGCTTATGATTATCAAAAAAATTACGTTCCTAAACTTGCTAGAAGTAAAGTTGTTGAACAGCCAACTGCAACCAATGTTCTTGTTGAGTATGAGTTGGAAATGCCTTGGCCACTTTCAAATGGCGTCTACGTCCATGGCCACCATTTAAAAAAAATTAAAGATGGTTATGAGGTGGAATGGTATCTTGTGAAATCGACATCTGCTGACTCTGTTAATGGTCGTGCTAGTTTTACAAACTATAAAAATAAAACTCTGATGTACTATGTCTCCTTAGTTGAGCCTAAGAGTATTTTTGCTGGAGTCTTAAGAAAGCTTATGGTTAATGACGTTGTTAAAACCATTAAGGCCATTATTGCTGAAATTGAAAAGGTTGAACAAAGTAATCCAAAATTAAAAGAGAAATACTCTCTTAAAATTAAAAACGCTTTAGTCGGAAAAAAGTCTTACTAAAGCATTTTAATTAAATTCAGTGAGTATGTAATATCGGCCATTTACGATATACCGTCATGAAACCACCATCAAATAACTAATATCGGTTTATAAATCAGTAATGAATTGTAAGAAAAGAGTTCTTATATAATAACCAAGTTACCTATAAAATTTTAATACAGAGACAAAAACGCATATGAGATTATATTGGCGATTGAAAAATGGATTTTGAAGTCGCCTTTTTAGTTTTAACTTTTCCTTTATCTAAATTTTTTCTTAATTAAATTCTGAGCTCCTAAAACAACTGATGCAACTCCTTGCCCTGGAAATATATTATCACCCAGTAAGTAAAAGTTCTCTCCAAGAATATTTGGTTTAGGGAATAATAAAGGATGATTCTTTAAGACATGTGGAATGCCTCCAACAAGTCCTTCTTCCCTAGAGGTAAAACGTTTAAAGGTACGAGGTGTTCCCATTTCAAAAAACTCAAAAGATTCTGTTTTAATATTTGGAAAGTACTTCTTTAAAATAACGAGAAATTTTTCTTTCAATTTTTTCTTAAATTTTTCATAGTCCTCTTCGTTCATCTCTAAGTTAAAATTTTCGATATGAGTGGATGACGTTAAAGTAATCTTTCCCTTGGGGGCTTTGCTATTATCGTCGTGTCTTGAAAAGCTAAAGAAAAGGCTACCACCAATATCATCAAGTAACTCTCCTTTCTTAAGATGTACTTGGTGATAAAGACTTTCTTCTGGTAGCAAGAAATCGTCCATTCCAATATAGAATGTAAGAGCACTATATTTTCCAACAAATTTTTTCGAAATCTTTGAAAGTTTTCTATCTTGATAAAGCTTTGCAGTATTAACTAAAGGTAATGTGCTTATGACAATATCAAACTCATCATCTCCTTTATTACTAGTAATTCTATAGAGACCTTTGCTTTTTATTATCTTTTCAACTTTAGTTCTAGTTTGAATATCAACGCTCAACTCTCTTGCTTTTTTTTCAATTAAATTTAAGACATTTGAGATCCCACCCATGGGATAAACCATATCCTCTGGGTAAGTAAGACCAATAGTCGCAATTAAAAAATTAACATCATGACAGTGTGCTTGCGTACTGATGATCAACTGCTCATCAAGAAACTTAATGTAAGATTCATCGTAAATATTATGAAAGTCTAAGAATTTTTTCATAGTCCAAAAAGAATTGAGACCTAGCAAAAGAGGGTCCATTGAAAAACTAAGTGACTTAGTAAAAATATTTTCAATGAGATCAGTATTTTTCCATAACCTATCAGAAAGTCCAAAAATTTTTTCCCAGATAAGTCGATGATCAATGTCAGGCCAATGCCTCTCTAATTCTTTTATCCATTTTTCTCTATTCTTATACCTAAATATTTTCTTATCACCTGAATAAATGGTCATCGGTGTTTCTAAGTTTTTTGTATCTACGTGAATATTAAAATCATTTAAGAATTTAGTCAGTGGACTCAGCTCACTCATAGGGCTCAAGGTTGTAGCACCTACATCAAAAATATACTTTGCTCGACGAAAGAAACCACCACAGCCACCAATGTGAGTATGGGACTCAAACAACACAACTGAGTGTCCTTTTTTGGCCAGAAGTGTGGCACTGGCAAGGCCTGCGGCCCCACCACCAATGATAGCGATTCTTTTCATAAAATAATATTATATGAATCCTGTAATTTTAAATAGTTATGTATAGCATTTTCCATCCCTAAAGCTCAGTTTTTTAGTCCTAAATACCGATAATTATAGTGGAAAGGCATATTTATTTGTCATATTTTCAATCAGCATTTTTTAAGTGAATGCCTAGGTAATTGAAATAACAAGAAAGCAAATAGAAATCATTTCCAGTGATATTCTTAAAAACAACTATTTAGGTAGGTAAATTGAGAAATCGAAACGCTGTTTCACTTTTTATTTTTGAAAAATTGATTTCATTATCAAGACTATTTCTTATTACCCTATTCATAAGTTCTTGTATGCAAGGTGGAGTAAAGCAGGCCAAAAAATCAGAAGGCGCTTCTACTCCAGCCGCTCCCTCAGTGGCCTCAGTCTCACCAAGTAACGGATTAAATACTGGAGGCTACTCCCTTTCTATTACAGGTACTGGATTTACTTTTGGTGCCACAGTCCAAATTGGAACAACTGATTGTCCAAATGTTTCTTATATCAACAGTAACCAAATTACATGTAATGTGAACTCTGGAACTGTTGGAACCTATGATGTTACTGTGACCAATCCAGATAACCAGGAAATGATTTTAGCAAATGCCTTTACCTATCGTTACCCTACTCCAAATATAACTTCAGTATCACCTACTTCAGGATCAACTCTTGGTGGAACAACTTTAACTCTAACAGGTGTTGCCTTCAGAAGCGGTGCGACCGTAACTGTTAATGGTTCAACTTGTAATACTGTCACGATTGTTTCTTCAACTTCTGCAACCTGTGTAACATCAACAAGTGCAGCAGCAACTGGTGATATTGTCATTACAAACGATGACGGAGAAATAGGAACTCTGACAAATGGATACACCTATCAACCACCACCAACTGTTACAGGAGTTAGCCTAAATTCTGGGCCAGTTACAGGTGCCGCCAACGTAACAATTACTGGTACCGGTTTTTTAACAGGAGCAACTGCAGATCTGGGTGGTAGTAATTGTAATGGTGTTATCGTTGCAAGTTCAACCTCTCTTACTTGTACCACTAACGCTCATGCAGCAGGACTTGTAACAGCAACAGTAACAAATACAGATACCCAAAGTGGATCACTGGCAAATGCTTACCAATATAGAGTTGCACCTACCGTTACTGGAATCGCTCCAACAAGTGGACTCTCTCAGGGGGGGACCGGTGTTACCATTACCGGAACAGGTTTTGTAACAGGTGCTACAGTTTCTATTGGTGGGACAACTTGTACTAGTCCTGTCGTAGGAAGTGCAACCTCCATTACATGTACTGCGGGAGCAAGTGCTGCTGGAACTTATGACGTGGTTGTAACAAACCCAGACACACAAATAGGAACTCTTGCTGGTTCATTTACTTATATCGCAGCACCGACCTTAACTTCTGTTACTCTTAGTGCAGGTCCAGTTGGTGGTGGAGCAATTATTAATTTAGTGGGTACCAACTTTGTTTCCGGAGCAACTATCACAGTTGGCGGTTCTACATGTACAGTTCCAACTTTCGTAAATGCAATCTCAATGACGTGTGTAACTCCAGCACTGGCTGCAGGGACATACGACGTTGTGGTAACGAACCCTGACACTCAAACAGGAACACTTGTAAATTCTTATACAACTCAAGCCGCACCAACTGTCACTGTAGTAAGTCCGGTCACTGGTCCACTTGCTGGTGGAACAACAATGACAATAACAGGTACAAACTTTAGAACTGGTGCCTCGGTATCAGTCGTTGGAACATCATGTACCTCAGCTACAGTTGTAAATTCAACAACGATGACTTGTGTAACGGCAGCACGAACTGCTGGTAATGGAAATGTGGTCGTGACGAATACTGATGCACAAAGTGGAACACTTGCTAGTGCTTTTACTTACCAAGGTGCCCCGACTGTCACTTCAGTAGTTCCTTCAAATGGAGTGGACGATGGAGGAACAGCTGTCACAATCAATGGTACAAACTTTGCTTCTGATATTTCTAATATCAGTTTTGGAGGAAGTGCTTGTGCAAGTGTCGTTTGGGTAAACTCAACTCAACTAACATGTACAACGACAGCTCACGCTTCTGGCAGTGTCAGTGTTACAGCGACCAATCAAGATGGACAAACAGGAACACTGGCAGCGGCTTATACCTATGACCCTAACCCAACAATTACTTCTCTTTCTCCTAGTAACGGAGTTTACACCGGTGGAGATTTAATCACTGTAACTGGAACTAATTTTGTTAGTGGAGCAACTGTTGATCTTGGAGGAAGTGCTTGTACACCAGTTACTTTTGTTAGCTCTACTTCATTGACTTGTACCACCACTGCCCATGCTGCTGGAAGCGTAACGGCCACAGTGACAAACCCTGATGCCCAAACGGGAACACTTGCTTCGGCCTTTACTTTTGATCCTCCACCCACTGTTACAAGCGTAACAAATAGTGCGGGAACAAATTTAGGCGGAACATTGGTTACCATAACTGGTACTGCTTTTGTTAGTGGTGCAACCGTTGATTTTGGTGGAAGTGCATGTACGCCAGTAACATTTGTCAACTCAACCTCAATGACTTGTACCACCACTGCTCACGCAGTAGGAGCTGTGACGGTCACAGTTACTAACCCTGATACTCAAACGGGAACTCTTGCGTCTGGCTTTTCTTACCAACTGGCACCAACTCTTTCAAATGTAAGTCCTAGCTTTGGACCTTCAGCTGGCGGACAAACTGTAACTCTTACGGGAACAGGTTTTGTTGCAGGAGCAACTGTTGATTTCGGCGGAAGTGCTTGTACAGGAGTTAACGTTATTAGTGCTACTTCAATTTCTTGTATAACCGGAGCTCATGCAAATGGAGCTGTTTCCGTTACCATGACCAATGCCGATACTCAATTTGTTACTTTAGCAACGGGATATATTTATATAGCAGCTCCGACTGTTACATCTGTGGTTGCAAACTCTGGCCCTAACGCTGGAGGAACCGCAGTGACTATTACTGGTACAGGTTTTTTAGCTGGTGCCACTGTTGATTTTGGTGGAAGTGCTTGTGGATCTGTCGTGGTAGTTTCCTCAACCTCTATAACTTGTACGACTAGTGCTCACGCTACTGGAGCGGTGACTGTTACCGTTACCAATTCAGATTCTCAAGCAGGAACATTGGCCAGTGGCTTTACCTATATTCCGGCACCAACTGTAACTAGTGTTTCCCCTACTGCGGGAGCCCTCGCTGGAGGAACTGCCGTTACCATTACAGGTAGTGGTTATACGGCCGGTGCGACAGTTGATTTTGGAGGAAGTGCTTGTGGTGGAGTCACCGTTGTCAGTGCAACTTCAATTACATGTACGACCACTGCACACGCTGCAGGAGCTGTCACTGTCACGGTAACCAATACAGATACTCAATCAGGAAACTTAGCTACGGCCTATACTTATCAAGCCGCTCCAACAGTTAGTGGAGTTGCCCCAACAAGCGGAATTTTAGCAGGGGGAACGGCCGTTACCATAACGGGAACTGGTTATGTTACAAGTGCTAGCGTTAGTATAGGTGGTGTCGCTTGTAGTGGTGTTAATGTTGTAGGTCCTACAACGATTACATGTACAACTGGTGCCAATACTACTGGAGCTAAAACCGTTACTGTTACCAATGCCGATACACAGAATGGTTCTTTGGCCACGGCTTATACCTATGATCCTGCTCCTGGTGTAACTTCCGTTGCTCCAAGTGCAGGTGCACTAGCTGGTAGTACCGCCATTGTTATTACTGGTACAGACTTTGTCTCTGGTGCCACCGTCACAATCGACGGTCTTCCATGTACCGGAGTCACTTTTGTTAATGCGACAACAATTAATTGTACAACACCAACTCATGCCGCAGGTTCGGTTAATGTCATGGTTATTAATCCTGATACTCAAGCAGGTACAGGTACTAATGTTTATACTTATCAACCTGCTCCAAATGTCACCAGTGTAAGTCCGAATGCAGGTGCTCTTGCAGGAGGAACAACAGTTACTGTTACCGGAACAAATTTTGTCGCCGGTGCGACAGTTGATTTAGGTGGAAGTAATTGTGGAACGGTTAATGTTACAAGCTCTACAACTTTAACTTGTATAACCACTGCTCACGCAGCGGGAGCTGTTACCGCAACTGTTACCAATGCAGATACACAAACTGGTAATGTGGCAACTGCTTATACTTATCAAGCAGCACCAACTGTAACGACAGTTACCCTTAATAGAGGTCCAACAGCTGGCGGTAGTGCGGTTACAGTTGCAGGAACAGGATTTTTAACTGGAGCGACAGTCGACTTTGGTGGTAGTGCCTGCGGAAGTGTTACGGTTGTGACAGCAAACTCAATTACATGTACCACCACTGCTCATGCAGCAGGAGCGGTCACTGTGACAGTAACAAATGCTGATTCTCAAAGTGGAAATCAAGCGAGTGCTTTTACTTATGATGCCCCTCCTACAGTTACATCCATTACTCCAAATAGCGGAATATTAACCGGCGGAACAGCTGTCACCGTAACAGGTTCAGGTTACTATGCTGGAGCAAGTGTTGATTTTGGAGGTAGTGCCTGCGGTGGAATAACGGTAGTCAATGCTACAACGATCACATGTACCACAACGGCTCATGCTACTGGAGCAGTTACTGTAACGGTAACAAATGCAGATGCTCAAAGTGGAAACTTATCATCAGGATTTACCTATAGCCCGACACCTACTGTAAGCAGTGTTTCTCCAAGTAGTGGTGCCACATCAGGTTCGACTTTAGTGACAATAACAGGAGTTAACTTTGTAAGTGGAGCAACAGTAGACTTTGGTGGAAGTGCTTGTACGCCAGTGACATTTAATAATTCAACATCACTGACATGTACGACGACGGCTCACGCAGCAGGTGCGATTACGGCCACGGTTACAAATCCAGATACACAAACAGGCAACCTTGCAAGTGCCTACACATATGCAGCAGCAGCAAATTTATCGTGGCAAGTTGGTGGTGCTTCCCCTACTCCGCCAAACCCAGATAATTACGGTTCGTTGTCAACGAATGTTACCCATACCTTTACTCTAGAAAACAATGGGGCCGTTACATCTGGAACGATCTCTACCTATATGGATGGAAGTGCTCCAGCAGCGTGGCTAGTGGGAACAGATAATTGTAATGGAACTACCTTAGCACCAGCTGCGACTTGTACAGTACAACTGACCTTCCTTGGAGCGTTCCTAGGAAGTGGTAGTTATAGTGCCAATATAAATGCCAATGCAACAGCAAGCGGAACCGCAGTTAATGCCGTTCAAGCAACTGTTCCATAAGAGAGAACATATGAAGAAGAAGATGATTACTAATTTTTTATTACTATCAATTTTTTCATTATCTATAATGGGCAATGAAGATTTTTGTAAAGAGCAGGCCTTTAAATATGGTAATGCTCAGGGACACGATAAGGTATCTCATTCTTGTTATGACTTTGATTTAAGTAAGGCTCTACCAACTGCTATAGATGAAAATGATAACATCAAAGTGATGGCCCACTCTAATCGAGTCTATGTAATTAATAAATTAAATAATAAGAAAGACTTTATTACAGGTATCTATACTAACTTAGAAAACTCCATCGCAGTAACGATTATAAAAGATAGAAATGAGATTGCTGTCTTACAAAAATCTGGTGATATTTTAATATTCTCTTCAATCATTACGGGAAATGTTGCTCCTTATCGAACAATTTCGGTAAAAGAACTACATGGATCTTCGGATATAGCTTATAAAGACTCGGAGCTCGTGGTCCTTAATAATGAAAATAAAACTATTTTCCATTTTAATATTTTAGCTAATTCAAATGGTCGAGAAGGTCACAAGAAATTAGACCCTATAAAGACAAATTCAATTATTGATAAGAAGTATGTCAGCATAGAAGTCATTGATGGACATCTCCATGGAGTATCCAGCAATGATGAGAAAGAAAAAGTTCAGTAAATCAACCTAAGATTAATCAATCTTGGTTTTGTAATCTACTACATTTGAAAGAGTTAATGTAATTTCAAAATCAGCACTTGAGATATATGAACCTGATCTTTGAACACAAACAATATTCATCCATCCAGCCAACTTAATCGTCTTAACTTTTCTATTTGATACAGGTCGTGATGTCCAATGGGGATTAAGAAGTTGAAATCCTGCAGGAAATCCCGTACCACATTTACTTTGAAGTTTTTTAAAGTCCCAAGCTTTCACTGTTAAAGACTGATTAAAATAAGTGACGAGTATACTTGTTCTAGAGCTTAAAGTTCCATGGTTAAAAATTTCAACAGAAACACCGTTATTTCCAATTTCATAGAAGACCTTGTCTCTAGAGAATCGAGAAACTAATTCCATTTTTGCACCTAAATCATCTAATCCTCGGTGACTTTTAATGCCTGCTTGATGCCCTAGCTCGTGAACAAGAACAGATAAAATATTAAAATTCACATCATTTTCAAACATTGAATAGATCATTGTTCTATTTAAAAAAATTGGATATTTTGGATGAAAACCTGTTTTTGCAATTCGAATGGCTCCATCTTCATCTGAAGAAAAGAAGTCATTAGGATTATTATCAATGTAAACAATATCAGCGGCATTTTCAGTAATATTTTTAGCAATTCTTTCAAGTACTTCTTTTTCTACTTGAGTGAAGTAAATAATATCCTGATTGAGTGCTGACATGATAAAACTAGGAAGTGAGTTAAGATAGAATTGAACCTGACCTTCAATCTGTCCGCCACCGTTACCAACAACATCACCGTCTCTTGCTTCAGAAATGATATCTCTAAAATCAGACATAAAGTCTTCAAAATTTAAGTTTAATTCTGATAAATCTTTAATAACTTTTTTATCGTTTAAATCAACTTTTAAAGTCTCTCCATGATGAGCATGACCTCCAGCATGAATATTTGATCCTATGCTAAAAAGACAAAGTAATAAAAAAGTTAAACCCATATTTTTTGTCATAACTAAACCCCTAGTGTTCATTTTGACTTTCATCAATTTCAACAGAATGTTCAAAAAGTTGTACATTCAGCTGATAAACACTATCCCCATTGTTATCTTTAGAATATTTACGGTTAAAATCATTTATAAAGTTTTTAATATCATCGAAGGCCTTTTCTTTATCTGTACTTTTATCCATACTCAAAGTCATGGCCTGAAAAATTCGATTTTCTATTGATTGCTCTTCTAACGCTTCTAATGATCTTTCAATCATTCCTCTATGATGGCTTCTGATAGCCGCAGAAGGTACTTCATTACCAGTGTGAGTTTTTGGATTAGAGTCAGCAAGTCCACCATCAGCGGTTTGCTTTACTAGTCCGACACCAATTAGTGAGTCGATAGCATTTCTTATTTTTGCCTTTGAAACTTTTCTTCTTAGTTTTTTAAAGATCCAATCTTCATTATTTTGAAAATCTTTAAGGGCAACAAGCCTCTTAATGGCATAACAGTACCAATCACTTACGACAGTAAATTGATTAAAGTTAATCTGCTGATATTCGTGAAGCCCACTTATTCTTTTTGCTTCTTTGATGATTTCCTCTAAAGGCTCACCCTTTAGTTTCTTTCTTTCAAGCTCAACGAGTAGCTCAAAATATCTTCTTTCATTCTTATTTAACTTAAAGTCTTCTGAAAAGGCAGCGATCATTTTCCAAGTTGGAAAGCGCTGTTTATTGAGAACCATTGCAAGAGAGCTAGGCGATTTATAACCAAGCCTCTTCGCCCAATTCTTTAAATTGAATGGACCGTGACTGTAACGACCATACTCATTAACATAAGCATTTAGAAAATCACTGTAATCAGTGAAACTAAAAATTTCGATCTTTTTGATCTCAATTCCGCTTTTGTTAATTGTTGATGTTACTGTTTCCATTCAAATTCCTATCAAATTTCTATTTCTTAAAAATGGGCCTTCTAACTTTACACTTTTAGAAGACCCACTTTAAGAGAGAGAGATTACTCTATTTCGCTACAAGCAGGCATAGAGAAGACCTTATTGAAAAGAAAACGTCCGTAGTTTTCTCTATCAAATCTTCCTTCACTTCTTTTTGTATGCTTTGTTACTTTTACATCTAATTCAGTTGTATATTTATAAGGAACTTGTCCATACTGAACACAACGACGATCATCACCACGATCTTGCCACTCTAGACAACCAAAACGTGTTCCTTCAACTGCAATCTTTGGGTAAACAACTTTGTATCTACGACATGGGCCATCGTTACCATGATCAGCACATACTTTTCTTTCTTTCTTACCAATTGGCTCGATAATGTCTTGATTCTCACCAGCTAAACAAAGAGTTTCTGCGTTCATGAAGAAACCATTTGAAAGTTGATATTGTGGAAGAATAAAGAATACTTTTTGTCTGTAACGGTCTCTTACCAATTCTTTCCAAGTCATATCTGAAGTTGGATCTGGGCGACGGTCAAAGATTCCCGCATTTGATGTAAATGTGAATAATAACGCTAATAGTAAAGCTACGTTTTTCATTTTTGTTACTCCTAACAAGTGATTAATATTTAACAGTTTGTGTCGGTTATTACAAGCTTGTTTCGACTTTATGAAAATTATTCACATATCCTCATCTCGTCAACATTTTTTACATTTTTGTGAAAAAAATAGTTCACAAAGTCTTTATTTTCAACACCTTATGTGAAAAATAAATATTTTCTTGTGAAAAACTGTGAAAAATATTGACTCATCTTGTGCTCGTGATGAATCCCTCAGATAGGGCCTTGAGAAGCAAAGCTAAGTCTTGAATTTTGCAGAAAATAAGGCTATATCTGCCATAAAACAAATAAGGAAAATTCACGATGCTCAGTACCCATAATGTTGCTCTTAGTTTTGGCGGCCAAAAACTCTTTGAAGATGTTTCTATTAAGTTCACACCAGGAAATTGCTATGGGCTCATTGGGGCCAATGGAGCAGGAAAATCAACATTTGTTAAAATCCTATCGGGTGAAATAGAGCCAAATTCAGGTAACGTTGAGCTCTCTCCTGGTCAAAGGCTTTCTGTTCTAAAACAGGATCAATTTAAATACGATGAAGTAACGGTTTTAGATACTATGCTGATGGGTAACGATAAGCTCTATGCCATCATGAAAGAAAAAGACGAACTCTATGCAAAGGATCCTTTTACAGATGAGGACGGTTTAAGAACTGCTGAATTAGAATCTGAGTTTGCTGAAATGAATGGCTGGGAAGCTGAGTCTGATGCAGCAATCATGTTAAGTGGTCTTGGCCTAGATGAATCAAGCCATCATAAATTAATGAAAGATTTAAAGGACAGTGAAAAAGTTAAGGTTCTTTTAGGACAAGCTCTTTTTGGAAAACCAGACGTTCTCTTACTTGATGAGCCAACTAACAACTTAGATATTAAGGCCATTAACTGGCTTGAGAACTTTCTTTTAAACTTTGAAAATACTGTCATTGTTGTGTCTCACGATAGACACTTTCTCAATAAGGTTTGTACTCACATTGCCGATTTAGATTTTAAAAAAATAAATATCTATGCTGGGAATTACGACTTTTGGAAATCTTCTAGCGAGCTCGCTCAAAGGCTAAGAGGAGATCAGAAAAAGAAAGCTGAAGATAAGGCCAAAGAACTCAAGGCCTTTATCCAAAGATTTAGTGCTAACGCTTCAAAGTCTTCTCAAGCAACTTCAAGACAGAAACAATTAGAGAAACTTCAGTTAGACGACTTACCTATCTCATCAAGAAAGTATCCCTTCATTCACTTTGAATCGGAAAGAGAAGTAGGAAAAGATATATTAAAAGTCGAAGGTCTTACAAAAACCATTGATGGAAAAAAAGTTCTTGATAACGTTAGTTTTACCCTTAATAAAAACGATAAGATTGTTTTCTTAAGTGATAACGACCAAACAATAACCAGTCTCTTTTCCATTCTTGGTGGAGATATGGAGCCAGACTCTGGGACCTATACTTGGGGTGTAACAACTAAAGTTGCCTACCTTCCTAGAAATCACGAAAGCTTTTTTAGTGCTGGTAAGTACACAATTGTTGATTGGCTACGTCAGTATTCAAAAGATGATCATGAAACTTATATCAGGGGCTTTTTAGGGAAAATGCTCTTTTCAGGAGATGACGCTCTCAAGAAGACAAATGTTCTCTCAGGTGGGGAAAAAGTACGTTGTATGCTCTCTAAAATGATGATGACAGAGCCAAATGTTATCATGCTTGATGGTCCTACTAATCACCTAGATCTTGAAAGCATTTCTGCCGTTAACGAAGGTGTTGAGCGTTTTAAAGGGACTGTCCTACTCTACACTCACGATCATCAATTTATGCAAACCGTTGGAAACAGAGTCATTGAGCTAAATCCAGGTGTTACTGAAGATAGAATCTCAACATATGAAGAATATCTCTCAAGAAAGCTTAAACAATAGTTCTACAACAGTAGAACTATACTGTTCCTCTATACTGTTCCTTATCTAGGGGAACTACCTTGCTCTAATTTTAGACCCATAATACAATAGGGATATGAAATTTCTAGAACGGGCCTTTATCTTTTTGACTGTCAAAATCATTTGGAAATACCGCCCAATATTCCATAAGGCCCTAAGACGCTTTCAAGCTGTGGAAGCTGATGGTGTCTGGCATCTTCAAAGAAGCTTAGATCAAGTTGAAGACAAGAAAACAAGATTTAAATTATTTCTTCACTTACTAGAAGAAGAATCACATGCTGACTCTTTTGCAAAAATGTATGAGAAAATGGCAGACGAAAAATTTGTAAAATTACTTTTTGAAAGAAGACCCATAGGATCTCCTGTTGATCCCCTTTGGAAGAGTATTGCTTTTGTTCATATTGGTGAAGAACATGCAACAGATCGCTTCCAATATATTTCAAAGTTTCATAATGATCCCTACTTCAAAAAAAATATCGACTCAATTGTTGAAGATGAAATGGGTCATGTGGATTTAACAGACAATTTATTATTAGAAGTTGGTGCCAGTAGAGAAGATATAGATAACGAGTATAAGTCAATTGCTCAAAATCGATGGAAGGAATCGTTCTTCAGACTTTTATCATTTATCTATGAAAAGTTTGCTAATACAATTCTTTCAATTCTCTACTACATTTTTGCACCCTTTCTTTTTCTACAAAGTAGAAAAAAACTAAAACAATATAACGTTAGTTTAGATTCTAACAAAATAAAAAGATTTGAATCATGAAGATAGTTGGTTTTTCATTCGGATACCATGACTCCTCTGTTGCCTTTATTGAAAATAATAAAGTTCTTGCTGTTATACCTGAAGAGAGAATTACCAGACAGAAACATGATCCGAATCTCCCAATAAATGCCTTCTACGATGGAATGAGCTATCTCGGTTGGAAAACAAGTGATATTGATAAAATAGTTTTACATGAAGACTCATACAATAAATTTTCACGTGTTCTTACCTCATCAATCTCAGGTTTTCCTAATACCAGACTTGAATTTGTTGAGTCCATGAAATCATGGCTTAGTGAAAAACTTTGGGCCCCTTTTAATGTTGCTAAAGAGGTTTCATTTCCCGTTGAAAAGATTGAATACCTTGGTCATCACTTTAGCCATAGTGTTCAAGGCTTTATGGGCTCAGGTTTTGAAGAAGCCACAATTCTTGTGATAGATGCCGTTGGCGACTGGGCCTGTAGTGGAATCTATCAAGGAAAATGGGAAGACTCGAAACCAAATGTAACTTGCTTAGAGGAAATATCATTTCCTAACTCCCTAGGGCTTGCCTACTCTGCCATTACAGGTTTTCTAGGTTTCTCTCCTAATGATAATGAATGTTCTGTCATGGCCTTGGCCTCATTTGGAAGACCTACATATTACAATGAAATGTGTGACATCATTAAGATTGAAAAAGATGGCAGATACTCAATTGATACTGATTATTTTCATTTTGTGAATTTCTATTCAGGAGCTGTCACCAAGAAGTTTCAAAAGATGTTTGGAAACGAAAGAAAGTTTAATCATAAGCTCAACGTTTCTAGTTTTGAAGTTGTTGATTATGAAAAATTAGATGCCGATACAAAACGCTACTTAGATATTGCCTGCTCCCTACAAAAGAGAATTGAGGAAGCCATTATTGCTCTGGCAAAGTATGCTAAAGAAAAATTCCCATCAAAGAATCTATGTCTAACCGGAGGTGTTTCACTAAACTGCGTGGCAAATAAAAAACTTCTGGATGAAAATATCTTCGAAAATATCTATATCCCTATTGAGCCAGGTGATTGTGGAACAAGCTTTGGCTGTGCCCTTTATGTCAATGCCCAAGAGCAAGCCAGTGACCCCAAAGAAAGTATTAACAGTGCTTATCTGGGGCTAAGTTATGATCATGAAAAAACTCTAGAAATATCTCAATACCTCAAATCACCCCAATTTAATAAATACATTATGTCTGAAGCTACTGAACAGAAGTACAAGTTAGAGACACAAGTAATTGAAGACAAGAAAGAGCTGGCGAAATTACTATCTGAAAGTGTTTACGAGGGAAAGATTGCAGGAGTCTATCAAGGTCGATCTGAACTGGGTCCAAGAGCACTTGGGAATCGATCAATTATCTGTAGAGCTGATGATCAAGAAATTGCTCTAAAACTTAGCCATAAAATTAAAAGACGAGCTGCTTATAGGCCATATGCTTTAAGTATGACCAAAGAAGATGCAGAGGTTCTATTAAATACAAATAAAGATCTTTTAAACTTTAAGTGGATGCAGTACTCGTGTGATGTTAATCCAAGTTTTTATGAAGAAGTAAAATATGGATGTCATACTGATCAAAGCACAAGACCACAGGTTGTAACAGAGCAAGACAATCCACTCTTCTCATTAATATTGAAGCACTCATCATCTAAAGGTTTAAAAGCTCTTATTAACACATCTTTTAACCCGAGTGGTTATCCTATTGTAGAACATCCAAGTCATGCTCTCGCTATGTTTTTGAGAACAGATATGGACATCCTTTTGATTAACGATACAATTATTAAAAAGGTAGACTTATGAAGAAGTTAATCATTACTTATAGAAAGTTGATTCAAAATATGAAAGAACAAAAGCTGTACTTTTTTATTCCCTTTATTTCAACTCTCATTATATTTGCCGTTCTCTTTGCTACTGTGAAGTTTATTTCTCCCCTTGCCCCATTTGTCTATTCACTATTTTAGGTCAAACATTTTAATAAAGAGATCTGATAAAGCATCACTACTTTTTGGCGTGTAATGATCTAAACAAGGAAATACAAACTCTGGACTCCCCTCGTCCATTTCCTTTAACATCTCTGCAAAGTTAAAAAATGGTATATTATCTTTCTTTAAACAACTAGAAATATACTCTATCTCTTTCTCATTATTACTTAGAGGAAAATTAACCACTGAAAATTTAGCCTTTGGAAATTGTTTGATGAGCTCTTTTCTTATTCCAGTGTATAAATGGCAAGTTAACTCATAAACTTCATCATTCGATAACTCAGTGGAAAGGCCAGAGTTTCGGTAGGTACCGGACTTTGCCAGTTCTAAATACTTTTTATGATAAGGTCGATCTTCCATGACTCCCTTATGAACGAGTTTCCCCTCTTCGAGGGAATACCATGGTGATAAGTGCATCCAACCTGAATACTCTGGTGCGGCATCAACACTGTAGGCAGTTGCGTGTGACTGCACATAAACAAAGTGAAAGTTTCCATGGGGTAACTCTGGTCTTAAGTCATGATTTTTTAAAAAGTGATAAATATTATTAGGAGCCGTGGCACGACTTGCATAATTGTATACAGAGTGCTCATTAACTTTACTTTGTAGTACATAAGCAATTGTCTCTTCATCACTTACTCCAGTACCAAATAAAACAGAAGCTCCAAATAATACAAAAGCATTATCCGTCTGTTTAACTCCTGATAATCTTCTATGGTATTGATCTGTATTTACCTTTCCAGAGGTAAGTATCTTACCGTCTAATAAAACCTCAAACTCTCCTTTAGTATTAGGAGGAATTCGTAGGCCATAATTTTTATAGATACCTTCTTCAACTCTTTTAGTTAATTCAAGGTTCTCACAACCATCTTCAGTATTATGCTCAACTTCTATCACTTCTCTATCAATGAAAAAAACAATCAAAAGAGCTAAGACGACACCTGCAATAGACAATACAATTTTCATTTTCTTTCCTTAAATAAGTAGTGCTTACTTTCACCGATTTTCTTATAGCCAATTTTTTGATAGATAGAATTTGAAACGGGATTGGCCATATCTGTATACAGGTTACACATTTTCTTTCCCTCATCTAACATTCTTTGAGAAACCAGTGCTGTTATGATACTGCCATACCCTTTACCTCTCTCGCTCTCAGCGGTATAGACAAGGGAAATGGTTGCTGCATTTCGAGATTCTCTATTTTTTGCGGCCATGGAAACGGCCTCTCCCTCTTTATTCTTCCACAAAAAAAGAGTTTTATTTTTAATATGTCTTTCTGTTAATGCTTTTGCCTTTTCTTTTGCCTGATTATCATTAGGAAAACAGTCTTTGATAAAACCAAGCATAAAATTATTAATAATTGTGTAGCTTGCTTCATTGGCAATCACAAATGATCCATTATTCATCTTAGGAAGAGTGACCTTCTCTAATTCATAGATACCTTGATGCATTCCTAAAGAAAGCTCACATTGATATTTAGTCATCCAATTCTCTTTAAATAAGTCTGCAGACTGGCTCTCTCCCACTACTCCAACAAGGTTTAAACGCAACCTCTCAACCTCTCTCATAAGGGCCAAGGCACTTTCATCATAGAGACCCTTCACTAATAAAGGTCGGTCAGAATGTGATCTCACTGCTTGACCAACGATTTCTTTATTTTTATAGATTGTGAAAAAATAAGGTTGGGTAAAAGAAGATGGATCTTTTATTGCGGCATCAGCAAGTCCGAGCTTTAGGTTATTTAACGATTCTTCTTTCAAAAGAAGATACTCATTTCTCGCGAGGAAGTCTTGTGGATCTGTTGTTACTTCAACGCTAATCATGGTTCTATCACTATCCCTAATGCTTTAAAAAACGAATGAGCTTCAGGTATATTAAATTTTGAGTTTCCTAATTGAGTAAAATGAGGGTCAATATAATAATTCTGTGCTTTACGAAAGTCAGAATCTTTTACATTAGCTCCGTTGAAGTTTGTATTATGGAGGTCACTTCCTACAAATGAACTATTTGAAAGAATTGAATCAGAAAAATCAACATCAATTAAACGACACTCATCGAAGACAAAACCTGTTAAATCGAGACTTTGAAAAGTTGATAAGTCGAGGATGGAGTTATAAAACTTAAGCAAAGCGATTGACTGACTCTTACACCAATTATTTCCAATAAGTTTGCAGTTTTCAAACTTGCTATCTCTGAGAGTAACATTTGTTAAATCAATATTTGAAAGATCACAGCTTGTGAAAGTGCAATCAATAAACTTTTTATGATAGAGAAAAGAATGTTCAAAGACTATTTTGTCAAAGTGACATTCATAAAACTCAGAGTCTTTTAAAACCTTGTCAGGTAATACTTTAAAGTCTTTATTCTCAAAATAACTATGATCCATTTTCTTATTATGCCCTAAAATAATGGCAACTTCATTTCTTTTTTTTTGAGAAGTTCCGGTAACTTATTTAAGTCTTGTTTCTTTTGATCAAAACACTATTCTAATGCTTACCAGTAAAAAGTTGTACGTCATCTACCCTGGTTCTGCTTTTTAACAAAAATAAGGAGAACAAGATGCAGTTTAAACCACTACTCGCAATTACATTTTCTAGTATTCTACTCTTTTCGTCATGCCAACCTGAGGAAGACATTACAAAAGATCCTGTTAGTGAACTTAATTCTCTAGTAAAAGAATACGGTTTTATCGGTTTTCAAAATGCTATGAGTCGACCAGAAATTGGCACTCATACAGGAACATTAATCGGAGGTAAGCCTACCGGATTGGCCTATGTCTCTAATCCACAAACATGCTTTCCAAACGGTGATGATTTACGACGCTATACAGATGTTGCCAATATTAACAAAAAGTATAACTACAGCTATAAAGGAAATTTTGGATTTCTGACTCTTGGTATCCCTTTCTTAAGTGCAGGACTTAATTTAAATAAGTCTATTACTGTAGATATTGAATTAGATGGTCTGGTCATAGAGTATATGGACTCAATTGATGTTACGGATTGGTATCGAGAAGGAATGAGTTCAACATGTAGAGAATACTTAGAGGACGTTGGTTTCTTTATCCAAACGATCCACACCAGCTCTATGAAGATTTCATTAAAAAGACTTGGAGGTACTAACATTGGGCTTAGCTCAGATAATGTTGGGGACTACTTTCAGTTTGAAACCGGAGTGAATTGGGAAGTCGTAGATGAATCAACAATTGAAATATCTACTCCTCATACCCTTGGGTATCAAATAGCCTTAATGAGACCAGAGGATAGTGGAAAAGCTCTTTACCGAGCAATGTCTACTAGTAATAATGAATTTGTTTTCGAAAAGATTGGCTTCTCAGATGTTAATTTTCCTAGTAACTCAAGTAACAAGAGTCTTGTTGAAAAGGATGACATTGTAGAGCTTGATACTAGCAGATCAAAGTTTGATTAATGACGAGAGTCTTGCCTTCCACAGTGGGGCATTTCTGGTGCATAGGGATTGTGCACCTTTTGTTTTTTCTTACTATTTTGAACCCACTTTTTCTTTACCATAGGGCATGAATAAGAATTATACTCTCTTCCTAGATCATACTTATTAAGAATATAAATGAGTGCAATTGATAAGTCCGCATAGTAATCATTATTCTTCTTACGATCGCTAGTCTTAGATATTTTTTCAGCATTCACAATAGCTTGTTTTAATAATTTAGATACCTCATTTTTTTTAACAAGTTTCATTTTTTTATTTAATGAAGTGGCGATCATATTTATTTTTTTAGCATCATAATTAAAGAAAGCTGCGTGAAGTTTTTCATTTTCTTTAAAGACTTCTATTAATTGATTCTTCGTTTCACTCTCCAAAGTTGCTCTACTACCAGAAGCAAAGAGTGCTGAATTAAATAATAATGTTAGAGTTAGTATAAATGATCTCATGTTTCCTCTTTTTAAATATTACAGTTTAACAGCAACCATGTTTAGACGAGTCTTCTTTTTCCAGTTTTTCAGTATCAGACAAGATCTTTTGACATCTTATCCACTCATAGGTTTTTGCACCTAAAATAGCTCCTATAATAGGAGATAAAATATAAAGCCAAAGATGAGTAATGTCACCACTAAAAATAGCTGGTGCAATAGATCTAGCTGGATTCATGGAAGCATTCGTTAGAGGACCACCCACAAAGGCACAAAGTCCAACTGTCGCACCAATAGCAATCCCCGCAAGTTCCCCTACAGCTCTGGCATCGGTTGCCACACTCATTATGACAAACATCAGTGCAAAGCTTAATATAAGCTCTACAACAAAAGCACCTTGAACAGAGGTCGTAAAGACTGTTGCTCCAAAATGATGATCTCCACCAAAAATAAATCGAAGGGCAAGACAAGCAAGTAATCCACCCATCACTTGAAATGAAAGGTATCCTAATAATTTATTTGAAGGAAATTTTCTCGTCACCCAAAAAGAGAGTGTTACTGCTGGATTAAAATGTGCTCCTGATATATGCCCAACTGCATAGATCATAATAAGGACCGCCCCCCCCCATATCACAGGTATAAAACCTGAATCATAACTTGGGTTAACTTCAGCGAGAACCATCGATCCACAACCAAAGAAAATGAGAAAGAAAGTTCCAATAAATTCTGCAAAGTATTGAGAAAGTTTATATTTTGATCTCACTTATTCTCCAAGGTTTTTTCGATATTTAAAATAAAAGATTTAATCTCATCTCGTACTCGACGATAGACATTTAAAATCTCTTCTTCATCGCTCATCTCTGCGGTTAGTCTTGGTGGATCCTCAAAACCCACATGAATTGTTTTAACATTTGGTACATAGGGACAGTTTTCATGAGCATCGCTACAAACGGTGTAAATAATATCAAGTTTAGAATCAATCTCATCAAGTGTATTTGATTTGTGATCTGAAATATCAATTCCTACTTCTTTCATTACTTGTATCGCTCTAGGGTTTAGCCCATGCTTCTTTGTGCCAGCAGAGAAAAACTGAAAATCTTCTCCTTTTAAGGCCTTACCAAATCCTTCGGCCATCTGGGATCGACATGAGTTTCCTGTGCATAAAAAAAGTATATTTTTCATCATTTTTCCAATAAAAAAAGGGCCCGTAAAGGCCCTTTATAAAACATAAACTTAATTCAGTATATTACTTTTCATTAAATTCTTTTACAGCTTTCTGTATTTTTTTGATTAGTTTCTTCTTAGCTTTCTTACTTTCGTAACGATGAGCGTCTCTACCAGTAAATTCAACATCTCCTGGAGTTAGAGTAAAGTCTCTGGCCATTTTTCCCATGAAGTGTGAAGCACTTAAGACAAAGAAAATCCCACCATGTTGAGTGATATTTCCATCAGAATCTTTAGTTGGTCCGTAAAGAGTTGCTGTTCCCCAAATTTCCCCATCTTTTTGGAAATGTTGAAGAATTTGTAGTCCTGATGGGTAATGATCATCAAGAAAGCTTAGGTCAACAGATACACCAATGTAATAAGGATTGAAGTAACCACCGTAAACATTCATTTTATATTTTCCACTATTGTTTGGAATCCCTACTCTAAGTAATTCATAAGGAGTAATCCAACCTGGAATCGGGTCACCATTTGGAAGTCTATCAGTTGGCTCAAAACCATCCCATGCATCTGAAGTAAAGACAGTAAAGTCTGCTAGAAGACCTACTCTAAATGGATTGTCTTCATTTTTACTTTTTACATAAACTTCACCGTAGTTATTACCTTTAATGTTGATAGGAAACTCTCCATCAATTGTTAAAGCATAACGATCATTAATATTTAGTTGTGCTGTAATGGAGTTCTCTCCAACTTTAACATCTAAACTTTGAATTGGTTTACTAGCTTCGTCTTTACATGAAGCCGTTAGAAATAAAGAACATAGAATCGTCCCTAACAATAGTTTTTTCATTTTCTCCTCCTGAGAGATTGATATTTGAAGGTATCATTTAATTTTCTAATAACTCCATTATAACCAATCTAGGATGGGATACGAGGGTAAAAATATTACATTTGAGTTTTTTTAACCGACTCCGCCGCTCAAGAAAGAGTGCTTTTACAGGTACTTACTGACAACGCTCACGACCGCGAACATTCCAACGCTTGCCCTTGAGCATGGCCGGAACAATTAATTGATCTATCATTTTAAGATTACAGGATTCAAAACCAAAAATCTCTCCATCATTTACACTTCTTCTATTTCGACAATAGCTCATAACATCGTTCTTGGCAGGACTTGCTTCACAACAAGCTTTTCTTTGTTGGAGAGACAAACCTGGTTTTTGACACTGAGTTGAAGTGTGACCAAGAAAAAGGGTGTGACCTAATTCATGGATCAACTCATCAACAATTGTTTCATCACTAACTAACTCAGTTCGACCTCCCCCCGGAAGTCCCCACGCGATCTCCCTTGGTTGCTCTGTTACGGCCACTCTGCCGTTAGCAAAACCAAGTCCATCGAACTGAGCGCCAGTAATAACTAACAAGGCATCTAGCTTTGAATAATTCTTTCCAATGATAGATTTAACCTTAAACTCTTCATATACTTCACTCATTACCTTTGCATTCATTGTTTCATAATAATAAAGACGTTGAAGTCTTTTTGGATCTGTAATTTCAGGATACTTTTCTTTCATAAAGTCTGAATCATATTTTGTTTTATAAGAAAGAGCGTCGACAGCGACGATATTCAAATTTATTTTATTTTGAGTTGCTAGTGAAAACCTCTTTTGCAACATAGGTACAATTCTTTTTAAATCTTCTCTACTCCAATGATCTCCATAATAGGCCAGTCCAATATTATAGATGGCCTCTGTTCTTTTTTCATAATGACTAGGTCTCATAGAATCAGAGAGGTTTCGTGACTTGGCCAAAAGCGAAGAAGTGGAAACCACTGCAATAATAAGTAATTTAAAAATGAGAGAGATTTTTAACATGAAACTAATATAGCAAAAAAAGAATTAACCACTGTGATTATTGTAAATTATTCAAGGCCGTCAATATAATCGAGCATTAACTGAAGTTCCTCACCAGAGAGTCTCTCACGAGGGTCTGTTGGCATTTCGCCGGAAAAGCTCAATGTATAAAGTAAGGATTTTTCTGGCGATTCGAGGTTACCAAACTTAGGATTTCGTACTGTTTTCTCTAGATCTTCAAGTCCACCGAAGCCACCTCGATTATTTCCATTACCGTGGCAGCGAAGACATTTTTTCTGAATAAGACGCTGTGTCTTTGCTTCAATACTGTTAGCAACTAAGAGTATTTCATACTTCTTCTCAAAGTTTTCGATTTCTTCAATAAGGGGATCAACCCAATTTAAAAAGTCCTCTTGGTCTTGTTTCGTAATTCTTTTAAATGGGTAGAAAAGCTTATAAGACTTCAGAGGCATAGTCTTATCAATAACGGCATTACGAATGGCCTTCAGCATGGCCACTTGATCTGGAGTAGCACTGGTGGTTTTCAAAGGAAAAGTGTCTGCAAAGTCGAGTGCAGCGAGACCATCAACTTGATGTTTATTAACAAAATTATAGCGAGGAAATATTCTCCCATAGAAAGGAAGCTTTGTTTTAGAATCATGACAATCAAAGCACTTCTTCTTCACTAATTCAGAGATTGGTTGATATGACTCTTTTGCCTGCTCAGTTATATTAAGCCATTCAACTTTCTTCTCAGCTTCTAAATTTTTTAGAAAAAGCTCTTCCTCTAAGATTCTTTGGTTTTCAAGAGAAACTGCCTTTTGACGAGCGAGCTCATTTCCAATTCTATCCACAAAGACCAAAGGACCCTTCTCACTCTTTGAGCAAGAATAAAAAGTAGATAAACAAATGAATAGTACTAATACTTTCGACAAACCAATCCCCAATTAAATAACTGTTATTACTTAGCATTCTTTTGGGTGTCTGCCACTCTTTAAATATAGACATGTAATAGTTACTAGATACTATAAATAAATATTCTTATACAAAATCATCATTCCCATAATAATAAGAAAAATTGCGAAAATTCTCTTCAAGAGTGCTTGAGGAATATAACTCACGAGTCTTGTTCCAATCAAAATTCCTAACACTGATGCACTTGTGAACTTACCTAAGAACACCCAGGGTACATCCACTATATTTAGGTATGAAGCAAAACCAAATATCGAATTAAAGGCAATAATAAAAAGTGAAGTTCCTACTGCTTTTTTTATAGATATACCTGTAAAGAACATGAGAGCAGGAACGATAAGAAAGCCTCCACCTACTCCAATTAGTCCTGTTATCACACCGACTCCTAAGGCTGAAATTGAGATCAGGGGATAGTTTATATCTTTTAACTTCACATCACTTTCTTCTAGGGCCTTTCGCCCTCTCAACATAAATGATGCTGCAATAATCATAATACTGGCAAAAATAATTAACTGAGTCGTTCCAGAAATATAGCGGCTTATTTGAGCACCAATAAAAGTTCCCGGAAGAGCAAACCCTCCGAAAACAATTGCTAATTTTAGATCAATATTACCATTACGGTAATGTCCAATGACACCAGCAAGTGCACTTATCCCAACAATTGCAAGACTTAAGGCCACTGCTATTTTTGAATCTATGTGAAGAACGTAGACCAGTATTGGTACAGTGAGAATTGAGCCCCCACCGCCAAGTAAACCTAAACTAATACCTGCAACACCTGCTAAAAGATAACCTAACATAAGTAACTCCTTTGAGTTATATATTACAGGTTCTGAAGATAATAAAAGTTGATGGTCATCAATATTAGAAATGTAATAGTTTATCTTTATCTAAGATTTCAAAGTCTCTTCCAATTTTTTTTATAATCTTTAGTTCCTCTAGTTCCGTCATTAATCTTGCTACAGACTCATGTGTACTAGAAGAGTATTCAGCAATTTCTTTTCTAGTCCAAGTAATATCTGGATACTTAAGTTTTAAGAATAAGAGTGCTTCTGCAATTCTCTGCTTTGCCGTTTTATCCTGTATATGAGAAAGCCTTAGCTCGGCTTCAGCTAAATCTGTAGCCACCCTCTTTAAAACCATTTTTAAAAAGCTAGGGTTTGTTGCACAAACTTCTTCACATTTCTCTTTTGGAACTTTTATGATTTCCGTCTTTGATAAGCATATGGCCGTGGCATGATAGTTTTGTTCGGCAAAATAAGAGCGGTGTCCAAGCATGGCCTTATCACTAAAAACTCTAAGAAAAGTTTCTTTACCATTTTCTGTGATATGGAAAAGCCCCACGAGTCCTTTTTTAATAAAGTAAATAAACTGGGGAGTATCATCTTGGTGATAGAGAATATCATTTCTTTCTAGTTGTTGGACTGGGAATTGAGAAATAAACTCACTTACCTGATCATAAATCATTGAAATCACTACCCTAATAACATTGATCCACGTCAATGTTTTAATTTTATCACTGAGTTAAATTATAACTGTAACAAATTAAAAAAGGGAGTCAATTATGAGTACACAAGTTAAGCATTTCTTCGATCAGGCCACCTTCACCCTCACTTATGTGGTTTTCGATAAGCTCACAAAAGACTGTGTTGTTATTGATTCAGTCTTAAATTACGATCAAGCTTCATCAAAGACGAGTTTTGAATCAGTTAATGAGTTAGATGAGTTTATTAAAAGCAATGATCTTAAGCTCCATACTATCCTTGAGACCCATGCTCATGCAGATCACTTAACTGGCGCAATGGAATTGAAAAAAAGATATCCAAATGCAAAAGTGGCCATTGGAAAAAATATAACTTTAGTTCAAGAGACTTTTAAAGGTATCTTTAACCTCAAAGATTTTAATACCGATGGTATTCAATTTGATATCTTACTTGAAGAAGGTAAAAGCTTTCATGCAGGAAGCTTAGAGATTGAAGTTATCTACACTCCTGGCCATACTCCTGCTTGTTCCTCATACTTAGTAAATGAAAATCTTTTTACCGGGGATGCTCTTTTCATGCCCGACTATGGAACTGGAAGATGTGATTTCCCTTTGGGAAGTGCACAGGAACTCTATCATTCAATACATGAAAAACTTTATCAACTACCTGACGAGACAAAATTTTATACAGGACATGATTATCAACCAAATGGAAGAAAACTTAAATTTCAATCAACCATTGGAGAAAGTAAAACTTCTAATATACAATTAAAAAAATCAACAAGTGAAAGTGAGTTTATTACCTTTAGAGAAAAAAGGGACGCCACGTTAGCAGCACCAAAGCTTTTACTGCCAAGTATTCAGGTAAATATTGATGGTGGACGTTTACCTAAAGAAGAAGATAATGGAAAATCATACTTAAGAATTCCAATTTCTTAAGATAGAGGGAGAATATAATGGAAACAATATGGTTACCACTAGCAGGCGGAGTACTCATTGGACTGGCAAGCACATTGATGCTTTTAGGACTCGGTAAAATTACAGGAATTAGTGGAATTTTTGCTAGTTCCTTATTAGAAAAATTCAAGCCCCATGAGAGTTGGAGGTATTTTTTTATAGGAGGTCTTTTATTAGGAGGACTTCTGATGAAGACCTTAAGACCAGACTTCTTTGACTATAATCTTGGATCATCAATTCCCATGATGATCGCAGCAGGGTTAATTGTTGGGTTTGGGACAAGACTAGGAAGCGGTTGTACATCAGGACATGGAGTTTGTGGTCTCTCAAGAAAATCTGCAAGATCTTTTGTGGCAACAATAACGTTTATGTTCTTTGGGGTGATCACTGTACTTATCAAAGGATTACTTTTATGAAAAATATCATAAGCTTAATAAGCGGAATTATATTTGCGATTGGACTGGTTATCTCTGGAATGGTCAATCCTGAGAAAGTGATTGGCTTTCTCGATATCTTTAGAGAATGGGACTATTCACTGGCCTTTGTTATGGGTGGAGCAATTGGCGTAAACCTACTTTTTTATAAACTTGTTCTATCTAAAAAGCCTCTCTTTGCAGACGCGCACTCTCTTCCTCTCAACAAGAGTATTGATAAAAAGCTCATCATTGGCTCTGCCCTTTTTGGTATTGGTTGGGGACTAGCAGGAATTTGCCCTGGTCCTGGGATTGTGAATCTAGTAACCCTCAAAACAGGTGCTTTTTGGTTTGTTGGCTCAATGCTTGTAGGCATGGGCTCTTATAAGCTTATTTTCAAGTAATTCTTACCTAGTTTAGCTTCTAGCACTATAAAGACGCTTGTCTGAGTGGTACTAGAAGCTATGCAAGTAAACGTACGATTTTTAGAAAATTTAAAATTAGAAGCTAATTTCGATGACTTTAGCATCAAAACTGATCAGCCAATAAGATATAAGGGTGATGGGACGGCCCCTAGTCCTTTTGACTACTTCCTCGCCTCTTCTGCTCTTTGTGCTGCATACTTTGTAAAGATTTATTGCAAGGCCAGAGATATTCCTACAGAAGATATTAAACTCACCCAAAATAATATTGTAGATCCAGAAAATCGTTATAAGCAAATTTTTAATATCCAAGTTGAATTACCTGCAAGCATTTCGGAAAAAGACAAAGAAGGTATTCTTAGGTCAATGGATCGCTGTACAGTCAAAAGAGTTATCCAAAATGATTTAGGCTTTCAAATTGATTCAAAAGATGTGCTAGGGCAAGACGAATCTTTAGCATATAAAACAGACTCTAGCGGCCAAACAATGATACTCGGTAAAGACTGTTCTCTCGAAGAAACAATCACGAATATGACGAGCATTCTCACAGATCTAGGAATTAATATTGAAATCGCTTCATGGCGAAATCAGGTTCCTCACGTTTGGTCTGTTCATATTAGAGATGCAGACTCACCCATGTGTTTTACCAATGGAAAAGGGGCCACAAAAGATGCGGCACTTTGCTCAGCACTTGGGGAATACCTAGAAAGAATAAGTAATAACTATTTTTACAATGACTACTACCTTGGTGAAGAAATCGCGAATGATTCCTTTGTTCACTACAAAGATGAGAAATGGTTTAAACTCACTGAAGATGATTCAATCCCCGCCGGTCTGATGGATAAAAGACTTCTTGAAGTCTATGGAAATGATGGTGAACTAAAAGGCTCACATTTAATTGACACAAACTCTGGAAATACTGAAAGAGGTATTTGTGCTCTTCCTTATGAAAGACAATCTGACAAAGAACTTGTTTATATTCCTGTCAACCTCATTGGAAACCTCTTTGTGAGTAATGGAATGAGTGCTGGTAACACTATTTACGAAGCGAGAGTCCAGTGTCTTTCAGAAATATTTGAAAGAGCTGTTAAAAATAAAATTATCGTTGAAGAGCTAACACTGCCGGATGTTCCTAAAGAGATCATTGCAAAATTTCCTAAAATTCAAGAAGGTATTGAGAAGTTAGAAGAACAAGGCTTCCCTATTGTTGTAAAAGACGCCTCTCTTGGAGGTAAATTTCCAGTTATGTGTGTGACCCTAATGAACCCACGTAATGGTGGTGTTTTTGCTTCTTTTGGAGCACACCCAAAGTTTGAAGTTGCATTAGAAAGAAGTCTTACGGAATTACTACAAGGTCGAAGCTTTGAAGGAATGAATGATGTTCTAGCACCAACTTTTAATCAAAGTGCCATATGCGAGCACAATAATATCGTGGATCACTTCATTGATTCTACCGGTGTTATTTCTTGGAAGTTCTTTAGTGAAAAAACAGAATATGATTTTGTTGAGTGGAACTTATCTGGATCAACTCAAGATGAATATAATTATCTGATGAATATTCTTAAAGAGTTAGAAAAAGAAGTCTACATAGCTGATTATGAAGAATTAGGAGCAAAGGCCTGTCGCATTCTTGTACCAGACTACTCAGAGATCTATCTTCCTGAAGACTTGATTTGGGATAATAATAATCAAGCTTTAAGTTTTAGAGATGATATTCTCAATCTTCACTCCTTAGATGATTTAAAGTTACAACAATTAATAGAAAACCTAGAAGAAAGTGAATTAGATAATTACATGCCTATTTCTGAACTTATTGGGATTGCCTTTGATGAGAATTCCGTTTGGGGCCAGCTTACGATTGGTGAACTCAAGTGCCTTTCACTTTTGGCGCTAGGTAACCTTGAAGAAGCAAAATCCTTTGTTGAAATCTTTTTTACTTTCAATGATAATTCTCCAGAAAGAAAGAGGTTCTATCAAGCACTTGATACCATTATAGAGATCCAGATGAACGAAGATCTTGAGCTAGCTGACTACCTTCCCAATATGACAAGAATGTTTGGAGAAGAAACTATTTCGAACGCTCTGAAGACCTCTACTGGTGAACTTCGCTTCTTTGGCCTGACTAAAACTAATAATCAACTAGAAGGCCTTGAAAAACATATAAAGCTCATAGAAAGCTATCATAAGCTTCAAAAAGCGAAGAACAAGCTCTAGAACTGATCAAAGTTTAGACACTTAAAAAAATCTAAATAGCTATTATTACTTAACCTCCATCGGCATAAATCTTGCTTCTATATGTCTATATTTTAATCAATCAAGACAATGGAGACTCCAGTGAAGTTTAGATTTTGCCTTTCTTTCTTATTACTCCTTAACTTAACAGCATGTAATGATTCAAAAGATTCATCAGCACCAGCAGTTGCGAACTCAATCACAACAGAATCTAAGAAAACCGTTGCTAGCGAATCATTGAGTGCTGTAGATTCACTTCAAAACTTTACTGTCAATATTGATGCTAAAAATGAATTAAAGCTCTCTCAAGATTTAGTAGAAGTACAAAAAGAGCTTGAACGAGTTAAGATAGAAAAAAGTGAAGCTCAAAAGCAATCCCAAGAACAAATTAAACAAATAGAATCAGATATTTCAGAAGCAAATGAAAAGATTGCAGGAATCAAGGAAACTTTAGCAAAATCAAATGAGTCTTCTCAGATTAAAATTGAGGAAAATAATTCAAAGATTAAAAACTTAACAGCACAAAAAGCGGCCCTTGAAGCAGACCTCGAAAAGACTTTAGTTTTAATTAATAACTATAAGCAAGAAGTTAAAAAAGAACAGGAAAAACTAGAATCAGAGAGACATTTATTTTCTGAATCTCTTTTATTCTTCGGTTATGACACTCACGAAGATGATAAAGAAATCATGAGCAAGAGATTGTACGAAGAGCATAATGTAAAACAATTGAATAAAGAGATTTCAGACTATGTAGCAAGAGTTAATTTTTCTGCAAACGAAATCATAAAATATAATAAGCAAAACGAAGCACTCAAAAGAAGATTAGAAGTGCATGATTTTGAAGAAAATCGACCTGCAAAAAGTCTTTCTTTAACTATTGATACGTTAAAAAGTTCTATTGAAGAAAAAAAGAAGGAAATCCTAGAGCTCAATCAAGAGTATTCAGATTACCTAAATAGTATTTCACCTAAACTAGAGCTTGTTCATCATATGGATAATTTCTATAAAGCTAAAAAAGTATTTCATCAGTCAATGGTCAATAACCATAATGACCACAATGAAGTTGCTGTTGATTTTGGTAAATTAATAGACCTCACAATTCAAAAGCATTTTGTTTATTACAAATTAAGTAACCCTCATTCAGAGATCACTCTTGAAGAGCTTCATCAAAAACTGACGACTCTTGCTGGGAAAATGGATAATAATACATATTCCGAGATTAAACCTTTATACGAAGCAGAAATTGAAAATGAGCTTGGAACAGGTTTAATATATAATAAAGAGTATACAACCATTGTAGATATTATTAGTGAAGGAAAACTACAGTGTTATTCTGGAACATCACTATATCTAATATTAAATTTTCTCAAAAACCCTAGTTTAAATAATCAAGTGGTCATCTCAAAAGATGCTCATATCCTTCCTGGTTATATCTCAATTGAAGAGGGAAAGAGAATCCTTTATGGCATCGAAACAACGGCTGCAGGAAAAGCGACTGTCAAATATGGACATACCTCTAGCCTTCAAGGAAAAATAAGAATTCTTGATGCAAAACAATACCTCCTCTTTGATCTCTATGGGTTTGATAATCAAAAGCGTAAGGAAGTTTTAACAAAGATGTTAACTTTTTCTAAAGAACAATATGGTATTAATATAGAAGATCTTTATTCACATGATGAAGAACAAATTGAAAGAAAAGAGAAAGAAAGCTTTCAATTCAAAATTAATAGCTCACCTTTATCATTTGGTAAATCAGCTCAAGCTGCAGGAGACATTGAAAGACAAGAATTCTCACAACAGGATAAAACAAGTACTTATGAAAAAGTAAAGGTTGTAGAAGTAACTCCTATCGGTATAGATGAAAACATGGAAAGTGATTCTAATTATGATGATGAATATCACAAAATGATATTAAGAGAAATAGTGATTAGTGACTTTAAATATGGGAACTTTAGAAACTTTCAGGTGCTTTCAGATGAGTCCAATGACCGGAGTATGAAAGCTCTTGTATCAAGTAATAACGGAGATAGAGGTGATTTTATCGCTGAACGTCTTAAGAACTCTAAGGGTGAAGATATCATTAAAGTTACAGTTAACGGATCTGAAATATATCACTGTAATGACCCAGTCTTTTTAGAAAGTAAAGCTTATGAGACAAAAGTAGCCTTCATGGACCAAAGAATTATGTGTAATAAAACTGAAAAAATAGAAGAAGCAAAGAAAGGTAATTATGACACCGAAGTAGCACTATTTTATAGTTTTTAAAATAATGATGGGAAGCCACGTGCTTCCCTTATCTTTCATAAGGAATATCGATATCATTCTCACCGGCATAGGCCCCAAAGAGTTCAGTCATTTTCTCAACCGTCATATAGGTAACATTTCCGTCTTTTCCCATTAAAACTAATGAGTAGTCTACAGCTGTGGTTCCGGCAACAGTAGAAAGCGGTACAAAGGCAGGATAGAGCCCCATGATTGCAAGGGGACTAAGGGCGGCCCAACCAGCTTCTGTTACAAAAAAGTTCTTCCACTGTTCATCAGAAAATCCTGCTTTCTTAGGATCTAGAACTTCTTGAATCGCTCTTACTGTATTTTGATCAGGTGGCCCAAACTCTCTCGTCATTTGCTTGGCCATGTCTTTTATACTAACGGAACTTTTAACTGAAGTAAGACCCCGTGGCATTGTCACAAGTCCCGCTTTATCTAGAGCGCGTCTCGCATCATGGGTACAGGCCTGTGAGAGTCCACCTTTACGGCCAACTTCCATAATGGTTTCTAATTGTTCTGGAGTGGCATCTAAAATATAGTGAGACCCTGGAACATACTTATCCATATCCCCCATTTGATGAGCGGCTTTTCTTCCTTGGAACCATTTTTCATTAATTCTTCTTGGAAACAAAAATGATGAACCATCTTGTGAAAATGATTTCATGACTTTATTTCCGCTTTCATCTACAACTTCTTTCATATAACGAAGAACTAAATGTCCTCGATCTCCAGTGAATTCTACGACCACTGCTTTTCCTTGCTTTTCTTTAGGTATTAAATCTGAAAGTCTTAAGACTTTGTTGGCATTCATAAATTTTTCGGCCTGAAGACATAATGCTTTATTTGCGGGACCAAATGTAGGATTCACACAGGCCTTGGCCAGCTCTCTAAATCTTTGTCGATTGCTTTCGATGAACTGAGTACAGACAGCATTCTTCTTTCCAACTCCAGAACCACCGACACACTTTTTAAAAATCTTATCATCGACTAAATTACGATAGTTTCTCTGATCTATCGCACTTACTCTCAAGGTAACATTTGGAGAAGAGCTCACAGCTCTTGTATTGGGCGCGTTAGCAGATCGAGAAACACTACCTCCACCAGATGGCGGATTGACTCTAGGTCTAGAAAATCTTCTTGCTACAGCAGGCACAAATGGAAGAGCATCAATTGGAGTTAATGCAGCAGCAGTAATACATGCTCTTAAGTCATCCACCGCCATAAACTCTGGCGACTCTGGGTCTGAAGGACAAGTAACGCGGCCATTTTGACTTTGATGAGTACTACTTCCACGAAGTTGATTAAAGGACTCCTTACATGTTTCTATTGTACTCTTTACTCCTGCTCCAAGAAAAACAGCATCTGCTCCAAGAGTAACCACTCTAGCAGAAATGATCGCGGCTCGGCCTAATCCAACAACGGCTCCTGCTCCAAAGGTACCAACAGTGAGTGCCAAATTTATTCCCGTATCGAGTACAAGGGAATTTACACCTTGTTTAATATCTCTAAAATTATCCATGCAATCTACCATATGATAGTAAGAACTCGCTGAGGATTGTAGCGGAAGATCATGATTTAAAAATTGTTCTGGGTTGGCTTCTCGTGCCCTTTGGTTTTCTTCTCTTGGTGCAAAGAGGCTCACATCATAATTTGGATTCGTTTGCATATTTTCTTGAAAATCATCACAATCGTCATTGTAGTCTCCATAAATGAGACACCGATTAACAGTATTATTTTTTTGAATTTTTTCGACGATAGCTTCTCTATTATTTAAAAACTGTTGCCTCAAAGCGAGCATTAAGTTTGACTGAGTTGGCATACTATCTTTGTCATAAACTTCATCCTCTAAGAAATCTTCCATATGATTTCCGGCAAGAATTGGGAATGTACTTTCAATTAAGCGAATACTAGCATTAATCTTATCCCTCTTTTCTTTCTTGCCTCGCCCTCTGCCTCTTGTCTTTTTTAATTCCATTTTTAAAGCAAGCAAAGGTTCAATAGCATTAGTTCTTAAACTTTCTGCAAGTTGCCTTAGCCCACCTCTTGGACGACAATCTTGCTGTTCAAATTGTCGACAAAGGGCCGCATCACCTGGAGTCACCATTTGGTCACAAGGAACTTGATCGAGAGGATCTATCCCAAGAAGAGAGTTTAAATTCGTTAATTCAATAAACGCTTGCTCCGTTCCTAGTGAACTTCGCTTGAGGTATTTATAGTTCATAGCGATGATCGTATTTTTTTCTTTTTCTATCTTTTCTTGATTTCCATAGAGATCGGCTTCATAACACTGCTCCATTCGACTAGAGAAGTAGTCTTCTGTTAACCCAAGTTTTGAAGCTGAGTGATCTGAATAGAATTTCTCTAGAACCTGTGGGTTACTAAAGACACCTTTTTTATAGCTACTAATTGCTAACTCACATGCAGCAGCTGGCGACTGTCCTGGAGCACTACTAAAAACACTATTGAGCCAGCCATTAGATTTATCTTTTTCATATTGCTTAAAAGTAAAAGGACACTTTGATTGTGAGCGAAATTCATGCTGACCACATTTTTCAGAAAAAGGGCCACTCTTAGCAGCTTCAAACTCACTTAACATTCTTGCTAAAGTTTGATGATTGAATTCGTCTGCTTGAAGACTCAGCATTAGAATGACAAAAAATGGAATTATTTTAAATACCCACATACAAGTATCTTATCGGATATCTCAGTTATCTTTATTAATAGATTTTCTATAAACAAAAAGGCCCTCAACTTGCTAATAATATCAAATAGTTAGAGATTGCAAATGAGATAATAAAATCAAACTTTCGCTGCCAATTTTATAGTGCAAATATATGGAAATTTACTTAATTTCTAAATTAATTGGACAGTGATCACTGCCTAGAACTTCCGGTGAGTGAGTACAAGATTTTACTCTTTTTACAAAGTCATCAGTAGACCAAAAGTAATCAATCCTCCAACCAATATTTCTTTCACGACAATCTCCCCTATAAGTCCACCACGTATAATGGCCATTCTCATCAGGAGTAAACTTTCGAAACAAGTCGGTAAAGCCTTGCTCTTCAAACTCATCCATCCATTCCCTTTCTATAGGAAGAAAGCCTGTTGTTTTCTTATTTGTCTTGGGATTGGCCAGATCAAGTTCAGTATGGGCAGTATTATAATCACCAGTGATAATCACTTCTTTCTTTTTCTTCTTTTTCATTTTCAAGGCAACTTCAGCAACCTTTCGACAAAAATCGAGCTTGTAAGGAACACGACTATGATCTCTTTTTCCATTGGGGAAATAGCAGTTAATTAAAATAAATTCTGAAAACTCAGTGATCAGAGTTCTTCCTTCACAGTCAAATTCTTCGCCCCCTAAGCCAATAGTATGCTTATGCTCAATCCCCTCTTTTACCCATGTCGCGACACCGGAATAACCTTTACGTTCAGCTGGGGCATATAGGGCAGAATATTTTTTAGGATTAACAAGCTCTTCACTTAACTGCTCAGGTAAGGCCTTCGTTTCTTGCAAGCAAATGATGTCGGGCTTATGTTCAGATACCCAATCATGAAAACCTTTTTTTTCACAAGCCCTAAGTCCAGCGACATTCCATGATGAAATTTTCAATTTCTTCTTCATTTAAACTCCATTTGTCATTACTTATTTAGGGGCGATCAAACTCATCATAGATACTAAGACCAAGTAAACTTTCAATCAAATCTTCGAGAGTTATTATCCCTAAGAATGCTCCACCATCATCCACTATTGCACATATATGAGCTTTTCTCTTAAGTAGTCTTTCCAATAATATATGACTTTGTACTGTATGGGGAAGGATATCTATTTTCATCATGATATCTTTTACTTGTATCTCTTTCTTTTTTATATAGGAATCCAGAATATCCTTTCTCATAACATAACCCTTTAAATCATCTCGATTCACACCGAAGACTATTAAACGAGAGAAGGTATGAGAATTGATATCCACCATAGACTCTGCAATCGATTCGTTATAATTCAAACCAACAACTGTATCAGCAGGCTTTAAAATATCTTTCATATTGATATTGGTAAACTTCATTAAGGATTTCATAGTCTGATATTCATTTTTATGGATACTTCCACTTGAGAAACCAAGTTCAGCTAACGCCGAAATCTCTTCCCTAGAAATTTTATCAATTCCATTTCCTTTTATTAGATTTGTAATTTTTTCTGAAAGCCAGACCACAGGATAAGACAAAATAATCATGGGAGTAATAATTCTCATGGAAAAAGGGAGTAAAGACTTCCAAAACTTTGCTCCAATAGACTTTGGGATAATCTCACTAAAAAAGAGAATAGCAAAAGTGAGAACCGCAGAGAAAATTGTCAGGTATTCATTGCCCCAAAGTTTTTGGGCCTCAGCTCCTGCACCAGCAGCTCCAATAGTGTGAGCAATGGTATTAAACGTTAAAATTGATGCTAAAGGTCTTTCAATATCATCTTTTAAAAACTTAATTTTTTCATAGAGCTTAGGTTTTCTAGTCTCTAAAGAAGCTGCATAACTGGGGGTAAGGCTCAATATTACTGCTTCTAATACAGAACAGGTAAAAGAGACCACAAGTGAAAGTGAGATATAGAAAGTTAACACAGCAAGATTTTAATGTGTTAGCTGTCTTCTGTAAAATAAGAAATGCCTTTATTTATGGTTCAATAAGCATTGTCATTGAGGATTTTTAGAATAGAATTAAGTCCATGGAAATACTTACTCAAATAATTCTACCTCTCTCATTGGCCTTTATTATGTTCTCGATGGGCCTTACTTTAACTGTTGAGGATTTCACCAATATAAAGAAATATCCTAAGGCCTTTATTGTGGGAGCCCTCTTACAATTAACAAGCCTACCAATCATTGCTTATGTAATTGCAAGTATAGGAATTGCACAAAATTATATCTCACCAGAAATTGCCTTTGGCCTAATGGTCATAGCATCTTGCCCCGGAGGAGTAACATCAAATTTGATGGTGCATATGAGTAAAGGAAATACTGCTCTTTCTATCTCCCTCACATCTGTTATGAGTATTTTATCTGTTCTCACTATCCCACTATTCGTAAACTTTGCTTACAATACTTTTATGGGAGCACAAAATACGACTCCTCTACCAATTACTAAAACCGTGATTGGTATTTTTGTTATTACCCTAGTTCCCGTCATTATTGGCATGCTCATTCATGCTAAGAAAACAGAATTCACCAAAAGGATGGAACCGATATCGTCAAAGATAGCGACAATCCTTTTTGTAGTCATCATTCTCGCTATCGTTATTGGTAAGTGGAATTTACTTATTGAAAATATCTTCACTCTTGGACCACTTACTCTCTTTTTCAATCTCATTGTTATGTTAGTGGCCAAGCTTTCTATTAAGGCCTTTGGTGTGAGTGTAAAAGATCAAATCGCCATAGTCTTTGAATGTGGTCTACAAAACGGAACTCTTGCGGTTATGATCACTCTTACTTTCTTAGAAAACGAAATGATGATGTTACCTGGTGGCCTGTACTCTATTATCATGTTCTTTACTGGTGGAGCTTACCTGCTCTATTTAAGACATAAAAATAAACTCGTGATTAAAGCTTAGAAAAGGAATCGACATTTATGAACGCCAAAGATATTTTAGATTTTATTTTACAATGGTTACCTTCTTTTGGGCTGAGCATTCTTGGTATCCTATGTGTACTAGCTTATAATTTTATTTTTCTAAATCCTGCAAAGAAAGATCCAACACAATCGAGAATGGGTCGCCAATTCGGTGTTGGCCTTGTCCTCTTAATTTTTGTCATTTTAGTACTTCTAAGTCTTCCTATTAGCGAGGGAATGAAAGGGGAACTTCTTAACTTACTTGGCTTGGCGATTACTGCCACCATTGCTCTTTCCTCCACAACTTTAGTGGGAAACTCCATGTCTGGGCTTATGTTAAAAATCATTGATAATATACGTCCTGGAGATTTTCTTAAAGTTGGCGAACATATGGGTCGAGTTTCTGAACAGGGTATTCTACATGTTGAGATACAAACAGAGGATCGAGATTTAACCACTCTTCCTAACCTTTATCTTATAACAAATCCAGTAACTGTTGTTCGCTCTTCAGGAACAATCATTTCGACGACTCTATCTCTTGGCTACGATGTATCGAGACACCGTATAGAGAAGCTACTTATTGATGCTGCAACCAAAGCTGAGCTTAAGGACGCATATGTTCAAATCCTAGAGCTTGGAGATTATTCGGTCACCTATAGAGTGGCTGGGTTTTTAATAGATCCAAAGTATCTCATTTCATCTCGATCTAAACTGAGAGGGCAGGTACTTGATGTATTACATGAAAATGGAGTTGAGATTGTATCACCAACTTTTATGAATCAAAGAGTTTATCAAAGTAATGAAAACTTCATCCCTAAGCCTGAAAAGAAAATAAAAGATAGTGACAACGGAAAATCACCAGAAGATCTCATTTTTGATAAAGCAGAACAAGCTGAAGATCTTGAGAAAGTAAAAGAAATGATTAAAGAAACCCAAGAAAAACTAAAAGAGCTTGAAAAATTAAAAGATGAAAAGACAGATGAAGAGTATGAAGCTCAAAGAGCGAAACTTCAGAAACGACTCGATTTCTTTAGTAGCTTCTTAGAAACAAAAAAGGAATAATATTGTGAAAAAACTTATCATAAGCACCATTTTTTTTACATTTGCGCAATTTGTTTCGGCCATGAGCTGTGACACTATCGAGAATGGAAAGAAAACAATGTGTAACAGCTACACACACTTTAAGAAAAAAGATCCTGTAAAGCTTAAAAAGCTCTGTACAGCTGGAGACATGGACACACCTTATATGAAGATAAAAGGTGTCCTTAATAAGACAGAATGTAACCCTAAAGGTGCCATAGCAAAATGCCGTCTAAGAGACCATGACATGACAATTTACTTTAGTGGAGAAATGAAGAACTTAGAAAAAGGCTGTAAGTTTTTTAAAAAAGCAGAATTTATAAAGCTCTAGTTTTTACTTTATATTCTCTAGCCCTTCATTAATGATATCTGGTAATTCACCATAGTAATCACCTTCTCTAAAGCTAAGCTTTTCTTTATATCCATTTTGCTGAAGATCGAGAAAGTACTTCTTCAAGCGGAAAAGAGGTCCTGAAACTTTATGAGAAATGATCACTGTTAAAATGAAAGAGAAGATGTAACAAACAGCTGCACTTACTCCCAGACGAAAAATAATCTTATCTTTATGATAATCCATTACTTTAAAAAAAGCCGAATCACTTGATAATTGTAAACGTACTCCTAGTTGATTAATTTCATGAAAAGAATCATAGACCTGATAAAAAACTAAGATAAAGCAAACTGTCATGATGAGCAGGTTGATAACGACTAGAGTTAGTTGAAATTTAGGAAAAATAATGTAGTTATTTAACTTACGGTTTCTCATTTTCTTATTTCTCATCAATTAAGTTTAGTTTTCCAAAAGGAAGTTTTATGACAAACAAAGAGCGTTGTTTATCAACAACTAAAAGTTTATCTTCTAAAAACGAAACCTTATAAACTCTGTCAATTTCATCATCAAGAAATGTATAAAGCACTTCTGTTTCTTTTTTGATTGGATCAACTAGTAATACATTCTTATTAGTCAGCGTCAGTAACTTTCTATTGGGCATCATCATTGTGTTTTTATAGTGAACACCGGAGTATGTATGTAGGATGACAACTTCACCACTAACTGAATTATAAACATAGTGCTTATTCTTTGAAATAAATGTCATTATATTCTCTGCAATCAAATGAATCGAATGTATATCTTTAATTGAAATAAGGGGGTATTTCTTAACTTCATTCTTTAAGGATTGAGAGTCTATTTCTCCAATATAAGAGTTATTATCTATAAAGTCTTCCTTAGACCCAATATAGCGAGTTCCATATATGTACTTATCATTTCTTTTCTTAATGCCTCTTAACAGGAAATTATCACTGAGAGAATGATTGTTTATTATTGATCGACTCTCTGGTTGATATTGGGCAATTACTCCACCTGCCTTCTGCCCATTATTATCTTTTGCTCTTCCTACTAGAAGGAGGTTATCCCCAGCATTTTTTAACACATCAACTTTTTTAATAGTGTTGGATTGAAGTTTATACTGATTCAAATTATCAAAGAATAGCGGATTTTGTCCTAGATCATTTCTTTTAAGAAAAATTGTGCTTGCTGTCCCCATACTCCATTTATTATCCATTTCCCATTTAAACAGCTTGGTATTACCGGTAATAAAGTAAACATCCTCACCAATTGCACCAAATTGGGTAGGTCTTCCAACCCTACTATCTCCAATTTTTGAGAAGAGTTCACTTTCACTATCAAAATCATGAAGGGAATTCCCTTCAACAATAGCAACAAGTGTATTTTTAATTTTCTTAAGATCAACAATTCTTGCTTTGTAATAAGACATCTGAATATCAATTGTTTTTTCGTTTGAGTAAACCAGAGTCACAATTGGGTTATCAATTGATGGCCTATCTTTAACAATTGCGATTTTAGTTTTTCTAAAGGGATTACTGTCCCTGACGGGTCTTTGAGCAAGAGGAGCAGCACTGGCTTCACTTAAGTCAAAATAACTTCTTCCACTTGTATCTTTTAGGCTCAATATAGTCTTAGCATTACTTTTGTAAAAAGAGTAAGTAACGTTAGGATCCCTACTTAGACTTAATTCTTCTAATGGTGAATTATCAAAGCCTTTTTTAAAGAGTTGATACTTTTTATTTTCTCTTTTAACTAAGACTATTTTTTCAGAGTCACAGTGAAAAGATCCTGCAAATTTGGCATTTTTTAGTTGATGATCAAAAGCAGTTTCCTTAAAAATCTGATTTGAAAACTGATAATGATAAGCAACAAAACTATCTTCGATACGAGAAATTACACAAAGCCCTTCATTATTTGAAGAGAGATAGTGTATTCTTCTTTCTTTCACAGGAAAACTTGATACTAATTCAATTTCATTGGTAGCAGTGCTTAGTCGTAACAACTGTATAGGTCTTTGAGTTATAACAAAGGTATTCTCACTAGAGTGTAAAATCTTTTTAAATTTACCAATTTTCTTATTACTTAAACTTTCGGTTGGGGTATATGACTCTACGATCTCTCCATAATTTTTTACCTTATAGAGATCAAAAAGGTTGTTATTTCTTTTTCCTTTGTCTCTATGATAGCTAAGAACATAGTTTGTAGGAATATTATCTAAGTTATAAATCCCAGTTTTTCTTAGATCAAAACCAACAAAATCTTGGGACACTTTCTTTATAGTCGCTTTAAAGTTTTCTGAAACAATGGTTTTATTTATTTTTTGAAAATCATCTTCAATTTTCTCAAGGTCTTTCTCAGACAATTGGAAATCATCAGCACCAGTCTTATCTCCTGTAGTTGAACTAGTAACAGAAGATACAGGAGCACCACCGCCACCATCTCCTCCACTATTACATGAAGAAAGGAATAATAATCCAAGGGATATGAAAAGAGTCTTTAACATAGCTATATTATCGGTTACTTCTTTAAAATTCAGTAATACAAACTTATTTTTTTGACTTATTTACACAATATCAACAAGTTACTAATTTAAAGAAAACTCCATAAAGTATTCACTCTTAGTTAAAGGATTCAAACATAACTTTCTGAAAGTATGAAATACCCATATTAACTCCTTGAAAACATTATTTACTTTTAGTTAATGAAACCAGCACTCATTCGAAATTTACTGAATCTTTTTCGAAGCTACCTGCATATAACTTCCTTAACAAAACAACTGTCTCACAAATAGGAGGAAGACATGAAAACATTATTAGCAATTATTTTAACAGTATCATCAATTATGAGTTTCGCAGGAGATGACAAACTAGAGATCGTAAGAATTAAAGACTCTAGTGCTCAGTCAGCTTTTGCTCAAGCGCAAGAGATGACAAAAGAGATCAACGGTGATCGCTGGGGAAGAACAAAGTTTCCATACCTCAGAGTATGTAACCCTACTGCCGGTGATATGGATGACTTCAGCTTTCGAAGAAAGGCCTACACATCTTCAAGCTTTGTAACTCTCAATCACGTAAATGGAATGTACACAGCACTTGTTAAAGTTAGATGTGAAGACTAAGTCTTAAGTTTCGTATGTGGTTAAAGTGATTAATGTGGTTAAAGGGGTCATTTGAAATGGCCCCTTTCATAGTAAGTATATTTTTCACATACTCTTGCCATATTATTCACAGAATACTAGATTTAGGGCTACAAGGTACTGAAATTATGAATGTATGTACAATATCAAATTCACTTGAAGAGTATTTAAACGGTACTAGACTGAGCATGAATCAGGTGGCCACAAGATGGGGTGTATCGACTCCACTCTTATCACAAATTAAGAATGGTAAGAAAAAGGCCAGTCTAGAACTAGGTCTAAAGATCCTTAGAGAATCTGGAGCAAGTATTAATGAACGTAAGAGATGGATAGAGTCTCAGGGTTCAAAGTGTAGTGAACTTGGAAAGGTTTACAAAGACGAGCAAAAAGAAAGAGTTGAATTAAAACTAAAGTCTAATGTAAGTGAATTACTAGAGTCTCATCCAATTATGATGGATCTCTTCTTGGATATTTCGTTGATGGGAACAACAGGACTTTCATGGAATAGTATATTAAAAAATTATGGTGAGTATGGTTTTCAATATATCAACCAGCTCATTGCTTCAGGGATTGTCTCTAAGAAGAACGATCGTTATTTCATAGTCCATGAAAACCTTCCCCATGCTCTCAATTTAGAAAACTCACTTGGAATGATGAAGAGTGTTTTTGATAGATTAAAAACATCTGCACAGAAAGAAGAATTTAAAGGTGAATTTCATTTTGACCTTACGGATGTTTCAAAAGAAGGATATGAAAAGTTAAAAGAACTTAATAAAGAATATAGTAAGAAAATGATTAAAATAGTAAAGGAAAATGAAATGCCAAGAATAAAAGGTGGAGTAAGAATTATTTCTCAGAATATAACATCAATACTCCAATGTTTCTGTCTCATCTTTTTATTTATCGGATCACCAACGATCACCTTCGCTCAAGGCGGAGGTTTAACTGGTGGTGGTAGTGGTATGCTTGTTGATGACTTAAACATAAATATTAAAGACCTAAAAAGGGCCATGCCAAAGGGCGGCTTTCCAACAAAGTATCCTTATAAAATTAGAACTCAACACTTTGGTGAAACCATAGAGCTTGTCTATAAACCAGCTGCTTACGCTACTGTTTATTTCTCTAAGAAAAGTGATGCTATAGATAGTATGATTGAAATGAATAAAATTTTACAAAAAGGGAATCTCGATTCTAAAGAAGCAAAACATATAATGAGACTCCTTCCCATGGGAAGATGTAAAACCCATAATTTAAAGCAATTTGAAAAAAGGGCCTTAGAAGGTCAACTAACAAAAGGCACGATAAAACCAATGGGATTTAGAGTTGAAGAAAGTTATACTCCACAAGGTAGTATGCGATATCAAGTCATCTCTGACTTTCTTATCCCTTGTGTTGAGAAAGAAAATTAATATACTGGCCTAACTCCACTTTAGAAGTACTTTTCCTGTGGCCTTTCCTGTCTCTAGCTCTCGATGAGCTTCAGAAATATTTGCTGCGGGAAAAGACTTATGAATATTAGGCTTAAGAAAATCATATTCTTTCATTTTAACCATACTCTTCTCTACCCATTTATGATCATCAAAGTAAGTAAGAGCATTAAGTCCTGACATGGTAATATTGCCCAACATAAAATCAAAGAGACTAAGCTTTGGAACAGTTAAGAGGGTCTTGATAAGTTTTGGAATAGATTTCTTACCATCAGATATTGCCGAAGATAATCCAAGACAAAGAAGATGACCACCCAGTTGTAACCTTGAAAGCTGATCCTTAATTTCTTTTTTAGAACCTGAGGAATTTAAAATAAACTTATATTCTTTTTTCACGGGAGACTTTTCAAACTCGTCTCTGGTCATGGCCTTAGCCCCATACTTTTCTATAGCAGGAAACTTACTAGAATTTCCTGTTAGTCCTATGGTTTCAATTTCTAAATGCCTTAAAATTTGCAGAGCAATAGAACCAACTCCTCCAGTTGCACAGTCGATAACAACCCTATCTCCTCTTCTTAGCCGACCGATTTCATCAAGGCAGAGATAAGACGTTATAAAATTAACAGGAAGAGCAGCGGCTTCTTCTAAACTTAAGTGGGAGGGAATTTTTATCACTTGATAAGGAAGGACTTTCACATGACTACTATAACCACCAAACTTCGTTCCCGCTAAAACCTGATCACCAACTTGAAAGTCTCTAACTTCCTCTCCAATATGAGTAACAACTCCTGATACTTCATATCCTGGTATATACGGCTTAGGGGGTGCATCTTGATAAAGACCTAATCTCATCATGATATCCGCAAAATTTATTCCCGAATATTTCACTTTGATGATCATTTCTTTTCCCGTAGGAAGTTTCAATTCATCCCCGTCTTCTATCTTTAATTGTTTGGCAGAGGAATTTTTTCTAATATAGATGGCTTTAGTTTTTATCATTGTATTCTCTTTTTAAGTTAGTTTCCTTCATCATAACTCTATTAGAGAATCGCTTCAACGTATAGCTTAAAGCTTCTTATAAGTATTGATAACTTTATTCAGTTCCTCGACGCTAAAGCCACCGTCGTGGAAATAGACAATCTTACCGTTTTTATCAGTTAGGATCACACGGCTACTTCTCGGATTTTCATTCCCTGTAAACTCTTGAACTTTTCCACCATCTTTGTAAATAGTGATGACACCTTTCCAAAGTGGTTTAGGAATCCCTTTTCTCATGCCATTATCAATTTGAGTTGAGAACATGCGCGGGAACATACCTTTAATGGTGGGAAGTTCATAGGTAGGAATATTCGCTTGCTTCATATCCAGACCTATAAGCCAACGGTCAATATCAAATTGAGATTTATGCTTATATCCAATCAAAAAGAGAGTTGGCTCACCTTTAAAGTCATCTGGGAATTGATAATCTTTTCCCTCAAGTGAACTTCCTACTACTGAAGGAAAATCTTTACCTACCAGCTTTTGATTAGGGAAATGAGAACAGCCCAAAAGAAAGAATGAAGTGAGAATAAGAATGAGTTTGTTTGTTAGATTTTTCATATCCACAATTTAACATATCTTCTTAATTGAAGCTAAGCGACTGGTACTCTGTCCAACTTAAGTCAAACTTATGTCTAATACTTTATTTACACTGAAGTTTGAATTGATACTTATTTTTTAAAGAAAAGAAACCTTCATCTCTTTTTAAACTCAACTCTTGCGTCACTTTATTAAACTCGAGATTTGTTTGATACCTTTTGAAAAGTTCAGGTGAAGCTGTCTTTAAGTTTATAGATACTTTCTTGGAAGTTTCTTTAGCATTTACTGTATTGATGATAATGACATCTTTACTAACGTAACCAGATTGCTTTTGAATATCGGCCACAAAGCCCCATGAAGTTTTATTTCCAAATTGGTTTTTAATTTTAGTAAAACAACCCTCAATTGAAGCGATCTTCTCTTTTCCAGAGTCTTGTATAACAAGGCTGCAATCTTTTTTCATAACGATCTGAGCCTTTTTAGCGTTAGTCATATATCGGAGACAATCATCAACAGCAAATGAACTAAGTGAAAACAGAAATAGAAAAGTTGTTAATATGCTATTTTTCATTACGATATTGTCCTTTTAATTTTAGATACAATAACTTACCTGAATTTGGGGTTTTGTGCCTTAAGGGTGTAAAACTTATATAGTCTTTAGAAAGTCCCTGCTAAGTATATCATTTCGAAAAAGATAACAAAGTTTTTAATGAAGTTTTGAATTTCAAGCATTTTCTTATGCTTATCAGTCTCTTTCCAAAAAGAGTGAACCAAAAATGCAGCGACTAGGACAAAAAGACCTAAAGTATAGGCCGCATAAACTTGAAGTGAGTAGTTACTGATGAGTAGTAGAGGACCGCAAATAATAAGTAAGAGACCACTTAGAAAAACAAGTAGCTTTGGGCGATTTAACTCTCGGTACTCCATATATTCATGGAGTACATGAGGGTTTAAGAAATGATTGATTCCATTTGCAAAAAAGAAAAGAGCTAGAAATACAATTAAAGCAGTCTTTATCAGACTATGATCCAGCATAGGCCTTTACAATATCTTTACGAGTGATAATCCCTGTAATTTTGTCACCATTTACAACAGGAATTCTTTTTACATTTTTAGTAATCATAAGGTTGATAATTTCATCAAGTGAACTATTCTCATTCACAGTTTTAAGATTAGTAGACATAACATCCTTGAGTACTTTATTTCTTGCTTTAGAACAGATAGCCTCAACACTTGCATTATTAAAGTTTTCCTTAAAAATTTGCTTAATAGACACAAGAGCATGTGGTACTTCAACCGCTTTCCCTACAAAGTCTGACTCAGTAATAATACCAACGAGATTATCATTATCATCTATAATTGGAAGTACACTTATACCCTTATCAGTCATTACATCGGCAGCATCCTTAACTAATTTATTTTGATTTAAAGTAATAGGATTACTAGTCATGATATCTTTTGCATTCATAATTTACCTCTTTTAAAGTTTTATCCTTATATTATAAAAGGGAACCACTTTAAGGTAAAGAATCATTCTATAAATTGTAGAGCTCTATCTGACAAAAACAGTCACCTAACCACTCACTGGATTCCCAACATAACCCTGGTCGTAAGCCTTGCTTCATTGATTTCACCCTACAATTCCACCCATCTAGTCAGGCACCATTCTCACTTCTTTCGAAGTGATCTGCACTTGCACAACGGTAATGAGAATCGTAAGATTCGAGCCGTCAAAAAATGGTAAAAATATGAGGTTAAGATGCCAGAACTACCCGAGGTTGAGACGATTAGGAAGCAGTTGAGTGAGTATCTGCCTTTGAAGATTACGAAGGTGGAGAAATCTGATGTGCTGGGATCGATTCTCAAAGAAGAAAGTTTTCAGCTTAAAAATAAAGTACTTGAGTCCATTTCAAGGACGGGGAAGCTGATGGATTTTTTTCTAGGAGAAGGTCATCATATGCTCTCCCATCTTGGCATGTCGGGTTCATGGAGAATCTCTCATAAAAAAATTACGGTAAAGCACACTCACCTACAACTTTACTGTTTAAATAATAAGAAAGAAAAAATCTTCTTGGCCTACGTTGACCCAAGACGTTTTGGAAATATCTACATCAATACAAAAGAAGAAACCAAGAAGCATTATAAGAAACTCGGCATTGATATTGCTTCTGATGCCTTTACTGAAGATTATATTTGGGAATGTATAAAAAAATTTCCTAATAAAGAAATAAAACCGTTTCTTCTTGAACAGAAATACTTTGCAGGAGTTGGTAACTACATCGCAAGTGAAATTTGTGCGAGAGCGAAGATAAAGCCTACTCGTAAAAACAAATCCCTTAAGAAGAAAGACTCAGCAGCACTACTCTTTGGAACCAAGAGTATCTTAGAAGATACTATTGCCAACAATGGAACCACCTTTAGTGGAGGTTACTCAGATGCTAATGGAGAAAAAGGAGAAGGGGTAAAGAATCTTGTGGTCTTTTATCAAACAATTTGTGGAATGTGTAAGAAAACACCTGTCACAAAAATCACTCAAGCAACCAGAGGAACTTACTACTGCCCTATTTGCCAAAAGTAATTTTCGGAAGACACTTGTCTAGAACACTATTCATTTGCTTATAAATTTTTGTTTGTTTTTGAAAGGCCACATGAAGTGGAATATCTTTGTTTGTTAATCTTTTGCATTTCACATCATAGTAAAGATCATCATGTTTCTTTTTTTCGTATTCCATAGCGGCAGGCAGTGGATGATAAATGGCATTAATACGATTTGCCTTGAGCATTCGAAGAGCTTGATAAGCATAATTATCACTCGAAATACTTAAAGGCTTTGCTTTAGAATTAAACAATTCTTTAACGGGATATTCACCATGAAAGTGAGAAAAGCGTACACCTTCATATTGAGAAGTTTTCTTGCTTGTAATTTTCTCAAGCTGGTCACTGCAAATAGAAGGTTTAAGTGAAAAAACAGACTTAGTGCTATAGGCATACTTCAAGCTTCTATCTTTGATATAAAGATAAATTCCTTCTACTTCACCTTTTTTTAAATAATTAATGGCCCTTTTAAAAGGGTAACTTCGCAGCTCAACTTTAAGACCCTTTTTATTCATGAGAGGAACAATGCAATTATTGAAGTTATCAACAACAACACCACTAAGCTTACTCTCCTCAACTATCACATAGGGAGAAGCATCAATGACTGCAAAGACATGATTTTTTGCCATGATATTAAATTGTAAAAACATTAAAATGAATAAAGACATAAGCCTAATATACAGCAAAATTATGGTTTTGTTAGGATATTATTCAGATTCTCTTATTTCATCTTAATGACTTATCTCTTCATAGACAGTGACAATATGAATTGAGTATATATTTAAAAAACTTAATAGGAGATTTAAATGAATCTAAGTAAATTATTATTAATTATTAGTATTTTTGCTTCACTATCAGTAAGTGCTGATAACCACGGGCATAATTCCATAACAGAAGATATCAGCTGGAAAGGAAGCCTTCGTTTTAGATATGAAAGAACTGACAAGAGAGGAAGTGACCTTCGTAACCGTCAAAGAGTTCAGGCCAAACTTTCAGCAAAGAAGAAATTAAATAAAGTTTTCAAAGGTGAGATTGGATTAGTATCAGGATCAAGTGACCCTGTTTCTTCAAACCAATCATTTGATGGAGCCTTTACTTCAAAAGGAATTAATCTTGATGTTGCTGTTATTAAAGCAAACTATAAAGGACAAAAGATTAATTTTGGTAAAATGAAAAACCCAATCTATGCACCAGGTGGATCAGAGATTATCTGGGATGGTGACTTAAGACCTGAAGGTGTTCATGGTAACTTTGGATATAAGTTTAGCAATACTTCTATTGGTCTAAACCTAGGTCAATTTTGGGTAGAAGAAAATTCTTCAGCTGAAGAAATATATCTTTCAACCGGACAACTTGTTCTTTCTCAAAAGCTTAAGCCAGTAACTATCACTCTAGGTGCTGGGGTTTTCTCATATGATAACCTTGCAGGTAAGACGACTCTTGTAGATGCAACAGATAGTTTTGGAAACTCTGCCACAGCAAACAAGTATGATTATAACTATAAAATGACTGAAATTTTTGGTGAAGTAAAATTCAAAGTAGCGAAAATTCCATTTACTGTTTACTACACAACAGTATCAAACTCTAAGGCCCAAAGAGATGACACAGCAACATCTTTTGGACTAAAAGCTGGTAAAGCAAAGAAGCAAGGTTCTTGGAAGGCACAATACCTTTATAAGAAAGTGGAAAAAGACGCTGTTCTAGGTGCTTTCACTGACTCTGACTTTAAAGGTGCAGGTACTGACGGTAAAGGCCATGAGGTACAAGTTGGATACGCTATCATGGACAATACAGTGGTCAATGTAACTCACTTTATCAATGAAACATCTTTGACAACTGCTAATTCGAGAGATTACGACAAAACACAGCTTGATCTAAAGATTAGTTTCTAATATTATTAGAAATAAGACAATACAAGGGAGGCTGATGTCTCCCTTTTTTTTTGTTAAATTTCAAAAGGATATTATGGAAAACAACGTTATTATTAATCAAACATGTGCCATCTTAATTGATGGAAACAATATCGAAAGAAGCATTCACTCAATCTCTAAGGATACGAGTAGTATGTTAAATTTTGATACAATTATACCAAGACTTCTTGTCAACAGAGGGCTTAATCGTCTGGTCTATTTTAGAGAAGGAAAGAATATTTCAAGTAAGCTAAGTGAAAGACTTCATACCAATTACCATGGCAGTGTAAGACCATGCCACAAGAGTGCTGATATTCCTCTTTCCATTAAGGCCACCCAACTAGCAAACAAAGTGGACACCATTATTATTATGAGTGGTGATAGTGATTATATTGAACTAGTAAGACATCTAAAGAATGAAGGTGTCCGAGTAGAAATTGCAGCGATCCCAGATACAACATCTGGTATGTTGATTGAAGAAGCCGATTACTTTCATCCAATTACTAAGGAAGATTGGTTTTCATTTGGATCAAAGAAGAGTCCCGTAAAAAAGACGACAAAGAAGACGATAAAGAAAACGACAAAGAAGAAAACTAACAAGAAAGCTTAAAGTTCAATATAGAGAGCAGGCAGTTGTGGATTCTGCTCTCTTCTGACTTCTTCATTATAGTTATCTAACATCTCAATATATTTCTTAAAATTATCATCGCCAATTCTCTTACGAATGAGGTTTTGATAATCTTCTCTCAGTTTCTTTTCAAAGGAAGTCATCTCTTCGCTGGGCTTAAATTGGTAACTGTCACCATATTTCTGAACCATCTCTTCATGATAGTCTTGATAAATTTCAATTTTATCTTCAGCAAAGCCTTCTTTCATTTTATTATAGTCTTCAACATCTTGAGAGCTTAGGCCCATCTCAGTGATAAAGAGATCTTTGATTTTTCGATCCCACTCTTCTTCGACCTTATCAAAGTACTCATCAAGCTCTTCCATTTCTTCTTCAGTTAGTTGCTTTTCACCAATGCTTCCCTCAGCAGTGAGAATATCCTTTTTCGTTATATCTGTTTCTTCAACAACTGTAGGAACTGGGTCTGTGGATTCACGAGCATGGCTTTCAATTTTGTTTTGAGTTTGCGTGCTCACTTTCTTAGTGTCACTTTCTTGTGATGAAGTTGAATCATCTTCATATTCAGTAAATTTAGTTGTCTCTCTATTAAGAAGAAAGAAGATAGAAACAGCTAGGACAATAATCACTGGAATTAGTTTTTTCATGGCAATAGTTTACAAAAAAAAAGGCCTCTTGCGAGGCCCTAATTTATAATATCTAATAATAATACGTATCGTCGTAGATATCTGAATAGAAGTCATCATCATAGTTATAATTTGAGTCATAACCATAGTCTCTATCAAGTCTTTCCGAACAGAAGTAACGGTAATCATGAGTGCTATAATTATAACTATCACGATCATTTGCACATCTATCATAAGAGCTCTTACAACTAAAAGACGAAGCGTAAGATCTAACAGTAGTGTTGTTGTAACCATCAACTAGCTCATAATTACATCTATCGTTATCTGAGTATCGGTGTTGATATCCATTATAAACATAGTAAGGATAGCCATTATGCCACTGAAAACCATCATTCATTGTACTTCTATATCTCACCCAATTATTCCAGTAGATATAACGATATGGAAGTGTTCTAAAGTAGTCACCTAAAGTGTAGTATCTTGTATAACTTCTATAAGAATCATATCTGTAAGGACTATGAGTATATCTTCTATAAACGTAGTTTGGAGTATTCCATCTAGGTCTGTGACGAAGTCTACGATGCATTCTTGATGAACGATCACGATCCCAGCTTCCGCCTCTTCTTGGAATTGGTCTTACGTCTCTATCACGATCATATCTTCTATCACGATCATGTCTAACGTCTCTATCACGGTCGCGTCTTGGAACTGGTCTAACGTCTCTATCACGGTCGCGTCTTGGAACTGGTCTTACGTCTCTATCACGATCATTTCTTCTATCACGGTCATATCGACGGTCTCGATTACGATCACGATCATGACGATTATTCCCTAGATCACGGCGATCTCTAATAACGCCACCATTATTACCACCACGGTTCCCACAAACTCTTGGGTCTTTACATCGTTGTGCTTCGGCCTTCTCCACATATGTAAATGAAAGCATAACTAGCATGATTGCTAAAATTCTCATTGACTCTCTCCTATCAGAATTGAACTACCCTCATTCAATATCGAGATGTGTTAGAGATGACAAAAGAAAATCTTAAACATTTTGCTTTTTTGAAAAACTTACGGCCTGGTCAAAGGCTAACTCTCTGATATTACCAAGGTTAGAAGGTTTTCTAACAATGATATTTTTAGACTAGGAGCGAAATGGCACTAATAGAATCGTTATTTAGTTGGAATGAAATCTTCAAATATGATGTTACTACAATCTTTAGATATACTCTGATATTGCTCAATAGAGTTTATCGTCCATGCCACAATTGGTATTGAATCAAACCTATGAAGCAATTTAGGAGTTATCTCTTTTAAGCACTTATACTCAAGCCCTACGTAATGAGGTTTAAGTAAAGGTATCAAAAAGAGGTTCCTTAAGATGGTTTTTTGCCATAAAGGCATAGCAAATCCATCAAACGTTCCGCTCAATAGCCCTCTAGGTATGTCAGGCATTTTTCTTTTAAACCAAAATAGTGTTTGAGGATGAAAGGCCTGTATCGCAAATTGACCACTATAATCTTTCAAAATATCAAATAATTTCTTTTCTAGCTTTCCATTATAATTTTTAACTTTAGGCTCAATAATGAGAGGGACTCTCCCCCTGATTAAATCTAACACATCAACAAGTTTAGGAATTGATTGACCATCAGGGAGCTTTAATTTTGACAGCTGTTCGAATGTTATTTCATCTATTTGAAATGAAGCTCCTGTAAGTCTAACTGAATTTATATCGTGAAAGACAACAACTTCACCATCACTAGTAAGCATAACATCTAATTCCATAGGGAAATTATGATTGGCAGCGTTCTCAAAAGCCTTGAGAGAGTTTTCAGCAATCTCATCATTATAAAGACCTCGATGAGCGATAGGAATATGACAGTACCAATCTTCCTCAAAAATCATTTATCAATAACCTTATTTGTACTTTCAAAGATTCTATCAGCAGAACTCGTTACAAAACCTTGAAACAGAATATCTTCTTTGATGGGATATCGTTTTGCAAACTCATAGTAACAACTAACGACTTGGTGAGTTTCACCATCAAAATCCACATGGATAGAGTCGGCCATGGTTGAGGATTGCTCAAGGTAAACAGCAGGGTTTCCTTTTATCTCACCACCACTAGTATTCATCTCAAAATCATTCTCTTTAAGAAAAGAATTCAATTCACCTAAACCAGAAAATGAGCTTAGCTCATTTACTAAAACGGTAAAGTGATTTGGACGAATACCATGAGCAAGAACCCAAGCTGCATATTCGCTTTCTTCTAAGGCCATTTGATATTGGTCATAACTAATATGCCAATTCTTACTTCCACTAATTAAAAGTTCATTAAAGTCAAAGTCTTCAGATTCAACACATTCTTTTATTAATCGTTGCAACTTTTTAGAAAAGTTATTATTTTGTAACTGACTGATGAAAATTTTAGGACAAGCTTTATCTTTATTTTCTAAATGAACTGCATCTAATTTTTTTTCTTCAAATACGTAATCACCACAAACTTCGTAGTCATATTGTTTGAAAAATTCAATGAACCGATCCATACAGAGGGCATGGTTATCAAAAGTTCGAAAAGCAATATGATCATTTACAACGCTCTCTCCTCTTTGAGATAAGAGATCATTGATCTTTTTGGCACTGGGAGTTGTTTCAATATATTGATCCCAAGCGATTTGAAAATAATCGTTTAACTTCATGAGAATCTCTTTGCTGTTATAAAGTTTGGAATCTTTCTATCAAACATAGAGTCGGTTAATACTTTTCCAGAATGAAAAGCTAGTCCAAGCCCATGGGCAGTAAATCCCCCTAAAAAGAAACACTGAGGATCAGTAGGAAGAGCACCGACCATTGGCTGTCCATCAACACTAAAGCCCATAATTCCAGACCAACGATGAGTTATTTTTGCTTTTCTAATGGCCGGGATATGCTGGTGAAGAAAATCCTCTAAAGCACTTTGAATAACAGCAGAGGTTTCATCACTATAGCCAATCTCTGCATCTTTTTGTAATTGCCTGAAGCCACCAATCACCATCTCACCGGTTGGTAATTGTCTGAAGTAATCGAGAACAAAATTAGCGTAACAAGGAGCTTCCATAAAACGCTCCACAGGTTCTGTTGCTAAAATCTGCCCTCTGGTTGGAAAGATTTTATCTTCAAAGAAAGGATGTAGTTGAGGCCCGTATCCATTCGTTGCAAAAACAACAATCGGGGCCTTAAAAGTATTCTGCTTAGTACGAACAACTTTATCCCCTCCACTTTCATCTAATGCAAAGACTTCATGGTTTTCATAAAAGGTAACTTCATTCTTAGTCTTCTCAATTTTATCTCTAATTTCACTTAGCATATGAAGAGGATGAATACTGGCGTCCCCAACATACTTAATACCACCAACGAATTGATCAGCACCGAGACGACTTTTGATTCCCGCTTCATCAATAATATCAACATTGATTCCCATTTTTTCCATAATAGAAGCACTATTTTTTAACTCTTGAAATTCTTCTGGGGTTGAAGCTAGAGAGAAACTTCCTTTATGTTCAAAGAGCATTTCTTTTTCGCGGTTTTGTATAATCTCGTCTTTTAACAACTGAAGATTTACTTCACTATAATTCCAAATTTCTTTGGCCTCATCTTCTCCGTGTTTTCCTACTAGTCGATTAAAATGCTCAACAGAACCACAAGTAATAAATCCAGCATTTCTTCCGGTTGCTCCATCTCCTAATTGATACTTTTCAACTAAGGCAATCCTCATGGTTGGATCTTCTTTTTGCAACCAATAGGCTGCAGATAAACCAGCAATACCGCCGCCGATAATAACAATATCTTGCTCTATGGTTTTCTTATCTCTTGATTTATCCATCCAAATTGAAACACTCATATATATCCTTTATAAATATTTTATCATTTCACAAGCAGTACAAATACAACGTTCTGGAGAACAGCGAGTACACTCATAATCAATTGGGTACCAAAACTTTTCATGATTTTTAATTTCTTCAAAACCCATTTTTTGTAAATATCTTTGCGAACTATTGTGAGGACTTTCTAACCAAGAGTGACAAACAATAGCTCTTCCCTTCATCTCTTTAACTTTTTCAATAGAGAGATTTGATAATTTCTTACCTAATCCATTCTTTTGAAATTTTTCTGCAATAAAGAGACTTTTAAAGTAAGCGACTTGCTCCGTTTTAACATTCCAATTAGATGGGCTAATACCACGAGCTTTCTTCGTCCAAATACCTGGAGCAAATGTTAACCTCACACCAGCTAACTCATCATCAACAAAGGCAAGAAAACTCGCTGACTCTTTTACATCTGGATGAAAAGTTAACTGGAAAATTTCAAACAATTCTTCAACAGAAAAATAGTTCTCCCCAATCCACTGATCAGTAAATTCCTTCACTATCTGAATATCTTTTTCTTCCATTGAACGAATCAATTCCATCCAAGTTCCTTTCCTTAATTCTATTGCTATAGAATACATTTAAATGACTATCCCTAGTCAAGAAAACGCACCGTATTATTTTGCCATATTCAAAAGAAATAAGGCAAAATATCAGATCAATATTAAAAAAGGTCTTTTATGAAGAGTTTGTTATTAGTGCTATTAGTTTTACTTACAAGTTGTGCTTTCTTTAGCCCATACCAGTCTCACCAAGAAAAGTTTTATCCTTTAATAACGGCCGATAATTTAAAAGATTCCGGTTATGAAAGCTTCAACTCAGAGGATGTAAAATCAATCCTCACCAAGGAAACATCTCTTGCCGGAGGTACTTATATTGTTTCAGCTTTTCCTGTTACAAAAACATACTTAAACGCCCTCACTAACGAACTGACAAAAGAAAGATCACTAAATAAGTCGCAGGCGAGTAAACTTAAGAAAAAGTATTACAACAACTATATTAAAAATAAGACTTGTATACAGTTTTCCTATGTGGCTACTAGATACAATAAAGTTAAATACCTAAGCGGATGGGATTTAGAATTAGACTATCAAAAAGTGAGCCGCAAGCTTACCTTCAAGAAGTCAGATCTTACAAAAGAGCCTATTAACAACAAGAAAAGAATTGGTAATGATATTCTAGACCAATGGAGTAATACTGCTATCGCCTGTACAAAAAGCTATGAGCCACTTAAAGAGGAGTTCCATGTAAAAGTAACACCTCGATTTGTTCCATTTCCATTTGATAGTAATACTACATTAAAATGGGAGTTTGATCACATCAAAGTTGTTGATGGTAAAGAAGTAAAAGTAGAGAGCTCTAATAGTTCGTACCAACCTTATCGGGGCTGGTAGGACCTTATAAAGTCTTCAGATAGCTTCTAAGATCTTTCTTTTGCCCTTGGCTCATCTTAGACTTACCACTCTCATCATAGAACGCTTTCGAGTGTCCAATGTTAAGAAGACCTGGTTTGTTGGCCCGATAAATGGCATCTTTTTCTTTCCACCATTCTTTTGGAATCTTGTCCCCCACCGGATAACCCACGCAGTCTTCATCAAAGTGCTCAGCTTTTGTACTAGGCCCCTGAACAAATACTTTTGGTCGTCTATCAGGACGTTCCATTAAAGCACATAAGTTAGGTATCGAGTTGTTATGAAAATAAGGGTACCTTAAGAATACACCCTCAAGTGGTGGTGGAACGTATCCTTTTTGTGGGACGACTTTTGTCTTCATCCACTTAGAGATGGCCAATTTATTTAAGGCCCCACTAAATTCTTTTGTGGCCATCCAACGGTTAGGATCTGTACCGACATCTTTTACTGGAGTTTGTTCGTGATAAATCACTTTTGTGGTTGTCAGTTTCTCAGCAAGTGTTAGCTCCTCAGAATTCGGTAGTGACCAAGCTTTCTCATAAGTACCATGACATTTCTTACAACTATTGTTGTAAACAACTTCCCCTCTTTTAGCAGATTCTAGATTAATAGAATCAGCAGGAAAGAAGTCTGACCAACCAGGAGCTTTGGTGGCAAAAGCAGCTGCTGTAATTTCTTTTATTTTATTTGAATTATCACGCATCCAACTTTCTAATTCTTTAAGATCAGTTCCACGACCAAGCTCATTCCATAAGAAATTCGTTAAAATAGGATTACCACTCACTATAGAACCATCACTTAGCCATCTGGTCTTATATTTCAAATTCCACCATGGCATTGGTTTTGAGTCTGCTACAAATGTTTTTAGCTTAGGCTGCTTTCTACGTTGTCGACGACTGGTACGACGAGGTTTTTTAGTAGCGTATTCGTCGTCTTGTCTCTTGGCCAAGCTAAGAGAAACATGAGGAAGAGAAGTATCTAATCCAAGAACTTGTGGAGCAACAGCATCAACATACTTTAAGTTATTCTTTGTTCGTTTAAACATTGCCTTTTCAGCATGAGTAGCATTAGTCGCCACTCTGAAAAAGCCTGATGGGATTAACGGAACATATTTCTTCGCCATAACGAAAAACTCATTTGCTCTTGGTCTTTTATTAGTAAGACCCATAACCGTTTTTCCTAGGAAGGTTCCCGAGTGACAAGTGGCACAGCTATAAGTCATGGCCTTACCGTTTTTTGTATCAAGGATACTTGCTCCAACTCGATAATCAGGCTTTACATGATCAGGGTATGGTATTTGAAAAACATCTGGCACATCTCTTTCTGGAAATTTATTAAGACCAAGCCATTCATACAACCCGTCCATATCATTGTAGCCAAGTTTTTTTTCTGCTATTTTTTCAATTAATCTTTTTAGAGGATTTTTCTTTTCTTCTTCCAAGAAATATTTAAGTGGCTCATAAGGAATTTTTAAACCTGTTACTTTTACTGGCCATTTAAGAGCGTGAATATAACCTTCTTTCTTAACCTCTTCTAATTGGGACTCATCTAATCCATAAATATTTTCTCTCGTTTCACCTAAACCAAGCTTTGCTTCTGAGCTCCAATCAGGAGAGGCCGACCGAGAAAGCCATTCAGAAGAAAAAGCACTGATAGAAAGTAGTGAGATTAAAGTAAGAAATGGAATCATTCTTCTATTCATAAATACGCCTTCATGTTGTTTCTATTAGAATAAAAAAAGCCCCTTAAGATGTCCAAGGGGCCTGTAATAAAGACTTGATTTTTTTGAGCTTATTCGAGCTAACCTACTGAAATCGTGTCAAAAGAAGTTCTACATTTGTTAGAGGAATAACGACTTTTAAATCTGGACCTTGAGTCATATGAGTAAAGGCCGCTCTCATACCTTTAAAAAGTTGCTTACCTTTGATCTTCAATTCTTTCTTAATATGATTACTCCATTCATTAAAATGCTCTTCAGTTGGATACTCTACTCCTGCCGCTTTTAGCTTTTCAAGCTCTGCTTTCAAATACTGTTGAATAATAGGAGTACTCTCCCAAGTGAGAATATCTTTTAGTTCCTCTCTATCTTCGCTACTTATAGTTGGAGCTGTATTAAATAAAACTTCAAAGTGAGTAGAAAGTTCTGAAGGAAGATTTACTTTTTCTTTAAAAAATTCAAGACATCTAATTTTCCATTCTTTTTCTTGGGAATGAAAACTATGATCAGTTGGAATACTTACTTCACAATACTTTAACAACTCATCACCCGTTAATAATTTAAGGTGTTGGCCGTTAAAGAAATTTAACTTAGCAACATCATAAAGTGCCGGTGATTTATTAAAGCGAGTTAGATCAAAAATATCTGCGATATCATCTATTTTAAAAATATCTTGTTCTTCAGGATGAGACCAACCGAGTAGGCAAAGATAATTCATCAAAGCCGTAGGAAGATAGTTTTGATCTCTATACTGAGAAACGGAAGTTGCTCCATGTCTTTTGGAAAGTTTCTGACGATCTTCTCCTACTAACAAACTACAATGGGCAAACTCAGGAACTTTTGCTCCTAGTCCTTCATAGATCATTAATTGTCTGACGGTATTATTTAAATGTTCTTCTGCTCGAATCACATGTGTCATTTGCATTTTCCAATCATCAACAACACAGCAAAAATTATAAACAGGCATACCGTTAGATCTTAAAATAACAAAGTCACCAACCATATCTTCAGGAAAAGTTACTTCACCCCGAACTAAATCAGTAAATGTATATTTCTTTTTAGGATTTTTAAAACGAATTACAAATTCTTCACCCGCATCAACTTTCGCCTTGGCTTCGGCCTTATCAAGGTCTCTATATTTTCCATGATAAGCGTGAGGTGAAATTTTTTCTTCTTGTGCCTTATTTGTTAATTCTTCAAGTTCTTCACTTTTTAGAAAGCAAGGATAGGCATGACCTTTCTCTACAAGTTCCCATGCCAGCTTCTTATATAAATCCATTCTTTCAGACTGACGATAAGGACCCACATCAGCTGGCTTATCAGGACCTTCATCATAATCAAGTCCACACCAATGAATATCGTCAATCATCGCCATTTCATACTCTGGTTTACTACGCTCTTGATCAGTGTCCTCGATTCGCAGAACAAATTGTCCCTTCATGGCCTTAGCATAAAGGTAACAATAGAGAGCCGTTCTTGCGCCTCCAATATGTAAATATCCTGTTGGACTTGGGGCAAAACGAACACGCACGCTCATGAAAATCTCCTAAGATTTATATCAATAATTTTTTGAAAATATAGCATGCAGCATTTAGAAAACCAACAGCTTAGGCTCAGTAAAGTCGTCAATTGCGAAGCGAATGCCTTCTCTTCCTAAACCACTTTCCTTAATGCCCCCATACGGCATAGAGTCAACTCGAAACCCTGGCACCCTATTTAAAATGAGACCACCGACTTCTAATAAATCAAATGCCTTTTGAATATTTTCTTGCTTATTGGTCATTAGCCCTGATTGAAGTCCATACTTACTTTTATTTACTTGCTCAATGACATTTTCAAAATCTTTAAAAGCAAAGAGACATACCAAAGGAGCAAAAGCTTCTTCAACATTGAGAATCATGCCCTCACCTACATTTGTTAAAATAGTAGGTGCATAAATACTATGTTCAGTACTTAAAATCTTTCCACCAGTATGGACTTGAGCACCTTTTTGTTTTGCATCTAGAACCCATTCATCAATACGCTCTAAATGTTCTTTTGAAATGATTGGTCCTACGACGCAATCTTCTTGACTAGGATCACCAGAAATAATTTTTTTCGTGGCCTGAATAAAATATTTTAAAAATTCTTCATACATAGAATCATGAATAAAAATACGTTGAGTACTAATACAGATTTGACCACTGTATAGAAAACTACCACTAATGATTTGTTCTAACTGACTCTTCCAATCATAACCTTGATCAATAATGAGAGCAGCATCTCCGCCTAGTTCAAGAGTGACTTTTTTCTTTCCTGCAAGAGACTTAAGTTTCCAACCAACTTTTGCACTTCCAGTAAAACTTAAATTAGTAAACTTATCGCTTTCAACTAATATTTGTGCATTTTCATCATCACACAAGGCAACCTGAATAAGGTCTTTTGGAAGAAAGGTATTCCATTCTTTTAATAGTCTTAATAGTGAAAGTGGCGTTAATAAATTAGGCTTAATCACAATACTACATCCACTAATAATTGCGGGGGCGATTTTATGCATGGCCAAGTTGAGTGGAAAATTAAATGGCACAAGCCCTAATACTGGTCCTCGTGGAAATCTTCTCAGCTCAGTTTTTTGAGGACTACTATCTATCGTCAAAATATCTTCCGTCTTAGAAAGGATTTTATGATACTCCGACTCTGTTGCTGCGAGTTTTAATGTGAATAAGCACCTTTCAATCTCAAGCCTTGCATAAGAAATTGGTTTCCCTGCTTCCTTCATGATTATTTCTGCAAGTTCATTTTTAATAGATTTAAGAGAATCATGCATTTGTTCAAGTAAAGAAACGCGAGTTTTAATATTTGAGTTCTTAAATTCATGGAAGGACTTATTTGATTTTTCTATCTTATCTAAAACTTCAAAAGTTTCGTTAAGAGAAATACTATCAATAATAGAACCATTGTATTTGTTAATTACATTTAAAATTTTCATGTCTTTGACAGTTACATAGTGAAAAGACTATGTAAATTGACGCTGATTCGTTGATAAACTTTTTGTAAGCTGCATGTGGTTTTTAAGAAAACGAATCTCGCCAACATGAAAAAGCTCAATATCACAAAGCTTACAGAGATTAACTCTTGCGACTTTACCCATGTAAACCTTAAAGAGCCTTACCTGCATAACCTTACGACTTCCGGTATGGAAGCCTGGGTCTCTGCCTTCTGACTCGCAACAATCACACATAGAGCAAATCTCCTCACTGTCTTTATTCATCATATCAAACTTTGGTATTTGAAAATGTCTTAATTTTCTCCGTCTAACAAATACGTAATATCAAGTACTTAAAAAGGGACAATCTCAACACAAAGCATTGAATGCCAACAAAGTTTGTCTCTTTTAAAGATAAATTCTTAACACATTAACAGCAGTGAATTAGAGTATGGGGGAATTTTAAATATTCCAACCTACATGGGAGCGTACAATGGAAGTCAACCCGTCCTTACAACCGTTACCAATTAAAAACAAACTTGCGTCTACACCAAAGTCTTCACCTCAATTTCACCTTAAAGTGAAAAATAATAAGGGCGAGGAAAATCTACTTGTTGATCCTAAGGCCACAAGGGCCATGGTAGCTCTAATGAATCAACATGCTGTTATTGGTGGAGCTGCCGCTCACTGGGGTGGCCCAGCGGCCTTTGCTGAAATCATGAGTAGTGTTCATGGTTATATGTTTCAAGAAAGTGAAAAGCAGTGGTATCAAAATTTTAATTTTGTAAACGATGCTGGTCATACCGAAAACGGAGTCTATGCTCTAAGAGCAAATTATGGTTTTGATGATTTAACAATTGAAAGTCTTAAAGGCTTTCGATCAATTGATAGTAAGCTAACAGGTCATGGTGAGTCTCACTTAAATCCTCAAGGTGTTTATATATCAAATGGGCCTCTTGGAAGTGGACTTCCTCAGGCACAAGGTCTTGCCATAGCCGATAAAGTTATTGGTAACAATAGAGTCACGATTTGTACTATAAGTGATGGTGCAAGTATGGAAGGTGAGGCCAAAGAATCCTTCGCGGCAATCCCAGGTCTGGCCAGTAAAGAAAAATTAAACCCGTTTCTCATGTTAGTTTCAGATAATAATACAAAGTTATCGGGAAGAATTGATCAAGATAGTTTTTCCATGAGTCCGACTTTCGAATCTCTTGAGAGTCTTGGCTGGGAAGTTATCACGGTAAAAGAAGGTCATAACCTTTTCAACGTTCATCAAGAAATTGGAAACGCTCTTGATAAAGTCAAGGCCAATCCTAAAAAGCCAATTGCGATTATTTTTAAAACGATAAAAGGATATGGCGTAAAGAGTACTGAAGAAAGTGCATCAGGTGGTCATGGTTATCCACTGAAACCTTTTGATGAGAAATTATCTGCCTTTGTATCAGAAATATATGATGGTGAAGTACCAGAAGTTTTTTCTAAGTGGGTTCAAGAAATTGAAGATGCAAAACCGGTAGAATCTCCAGCAAAGAAAGCAAGCAATGGTCCTGTTAACGAAAAAGTTCAACCAGGTCTAGCAAGAGCTGCCATAAGAGCGACAAAAGAAGGACTTCCTCTCTTTAGTATTTCTTCTGACCTACAAGGTTCAACGGGAATCGCTGCCTTTCATAAAGAATTTCCAGAAAGAAGTTTAGATATTGGTGTAGCGGAATCAAATATGGTGTCGACGGCAATTGGACTTAGTAAACAAGGTCTCATTCCCATGATTGACACCTTTGCTCAATTTGCTATTACGAAAGGAAATCTCCCACTTATCATGTCATCTCTTAGCCAAGGTCCGATTATTGGACTGCTAAGTCATACCGGATTCCAAGATGCAGCAGACGGTGCAAGTCATCAGGCCACAACTTATTTTAGTACAACCGCTTCAATTCCTGGAGTAAGAGTTGTTAGTGTCTCTTGTTCTAAAGAAGCTGAAGCTTATATGTATCAGGCAATCCAAGAGTTTAAGAAAGGACAAGAAACAGACAAGAATGTTTATTCTTACCTATTCTTCTACGGGCGAGAAAACTTTCCAGAGTATTATAACGAAAGTGAAACCTATGAATGGCTAAAGCCACAAACTTTGATTCAAGGTAAAGATGCTTTGATCGTTGCTACCGGTCCAATGGTTTCAAAGGCCCTTAAAGCTCATGATATTCTCTTAGAGAAGGGAATTAAAGTAACTGTCGTCAATCATCCTTTTGTAAATGAAATTGATAACAGCTACTTTGCAAATCAACTTACTTCAAATCAAAATAGACTAGTAACCATTGAAGATCATCAAATTCAAAATGGTATGGGTTCACTACTGACTCAGTCTCTTAAAATTAATGGTCAAGAGTTTAGATACAAGGCCATTGGTAACAAAGGACAATTTGGTCAAAGTGCTTACAAAGCGGATCAACTTTATGCTCTTCATGAGATGGATGAAGTTGCTCTTGTAAAAGCAGTAGAAGATCTAGTTAAACAGTAATTCTTTTTTAAACACATTATTTTCATCAAGCTCATTGACTCTGTTATCAGGGTCAATGTTTGCTTGAGCATAGAGTTTCTTTTTTCCTTTAAAGAAACTTTTCTTTATAGGAAAACTGTAACCTTGAAGGGCCGAAGTCCCAAGCATTAGCAGGTCTTCACTGCGATATGTTTTACCGCCAATTGCTAATTCTAATTGATACTTCTTTCCCATTTCTATAACTCCATTATTTTGAAACCATACAACGATTTCACCATCAAAGACCTCAATATCCTGAATAGCAAAGTCCGGTAAATGACCTGACCAAAATCCATTATTGGCCTTAGTCGAAGTGATGAGTGAAAGAAAAAGAGTCATTAAAAAGAAAATAGAAAACGCATGAACACGCTTAGACATAGAAACTCCTAGAGAAGGTTGTCTGTGAAATTTTTTGGAAAATAGGCTGGAACGTCGCCTGCTTTTATATAAGCAAAAAAGAGACCAAAAAAACATCATAAAAACAGGCACTTATCTTAAATAACTGACTAAGTATTTGACGCTTTCATTCCGATTAGTAAAAGATGATACATTTCAAAACAAAATTTCATTCGTTTTTTTATATTATCCTCCTGCTGGTCTGCTCTTTTGTAAGCTCGTGTGGCGGAAGTAAAACTCTGCTTGAAGAACAAGTTATAAATATTAATAAAAAACAAACCCAAGATAATATCTCTTTCTTCTTCACAACAATGAGTGCGATGACTGTTAATGTCTTCTACGAAGAAGAGGCTAAGCCCTATGCTGGCTCAAGTGAATCGGGACTAGAAACTTGGAGCTTAACAGAGGCCAATCTAAAAAAGGTTTTCGGAATTAGAGAGCAAGAAATGAAACTAACTGTTCCTAAGGAACTAGAAGATATGACCAAGTTAGAAATTGAATCGAAAGACAATTGGAGTTCGGGTGAAATTGTGGAGCTCTCCTCAACACTTCTTCATAAAGATAAAGTTATTGAAGAGAAAGTTGGATATTTTACAATCATTTTTCTAAATGGTTATTTTAGAGATGGTGACGATCAAGAAAATCAAAATGTCATTGCTGTGAGCTTAAATGGAACAAATGTTATTGGAGTTTTTAAGCCAGTCATTGAAAATATGGCCGATGGGAAAGATCGACTGGGAAGATTTGTGGAACAAAGTACTATTATTCACGAAATGGGTCATGCTCTTGGTCTTGTAAATAATGGTGTTGGTTTAACTAGCCCTCATCACGATGAGGAACATGGTGCTCACTGTAGTAACGAAGACTGTGTTATGTACTGGCAAAATGAAGGCAGAGCAAACCTCATCTCTTTTGTACAAAAAGTTCTCATCGATGGTAATACAACTCTCTTTGGGGATGAATGTCTTGAAGACTTTAAAAGTCACTAAAAAATGATTCGCTGATACTTTCCTAATTCAACTTGATACTCTTTTGTTTCCTGTCCACACCAAGTCACTTCAACTTTCTTAAGTTTTCCTTTCCCAATACCAATATGTAGTCTGGTATCTGACTGAGCAGAAAAACCGTTTACTAAAGTTTTCTCATGAACAAGAATTTTTACTTTTTCATTGAGATCGATATAAGTTTTTACAGTAGAACCAATAGCTTCACGGTTACAATGACTCTTCATACTTGTTAGATCTAGTCCAAACCAAGCGTTTTGTTTTCCTTTCTCATCAAGAATATTTTTAAAAACAAGAGGGTCTCGATATAAACTTGAGACCACTAAGTCCAGTGCTCCATCGTTATCTAGATCACCAACGGCCATTCCTCTCCAGTTACCAACTTGATCCATACCAATAGTTTCGGCGACATCGATAAACTGAGGACGATGTTCAACTCCTCTATTCATATAGAGTCTATTTTTTTCAAATCCATGAATACAAGTTCCTCTAATATCTCCCCACTTATCAATGAAGCGATGAATAGATGGCGGACTGCGGGCAAGCTTTTCATTAATATACCAATAATCTGGACAGTCATCAGAAGTTTTATCAAACTTATTATCAACCATGCCATTGGCCTGAGCAAGATCAGGTAAGCTATCATTATTAAAATCCCCTACTCCTGCTCCCCAACCAAATCGGTTTTCATTAAGGGCACCTGAGTAAGTGGCCTTATCTTCAATGATGGGAACAAATTTATCCCCTTTAAGTGCTGGAGAGAAAGTCCATAGTAAACTTCCCTCCGCCTGAAGAGGTTGATGAACATTGGAAATATAAACATCAACAAACCCGTTACCGTCAAAGTCAGCAACAGTAGCATTCATTCCTTTGTAGGTATCTCTTCCTATGGTTCCGAAAACATCACCTTTGATATTTTGAAAGCCATTGCCTCTTTTATTTAAGAAAAGATCATCAGGTCCAAAGTCATTGGCAAAATATAAATCGGTAAAACCGTCTTGATTAAAATCCCCAGTTCCAATGGCCATAGTCCATCTTGTTTCAGGCATACCAACTTCTTGAGGATCAATTTGTTTAAAGCCATTTTCATCTTGAATATAAAGGGGATTCACAGCTCCGTTGTTGGCCATATGCCAAGAGTCATGCATAAAGTTATACATTCTTCTATCACCATCAAATTCTTCTTTAGGTAGAGAGAATAAATCTAGCTTCGTAGGAGTTTTATAATCTGGTAAGTGAGTGGCGATTGTATTTCCTACAATGAGATCAAGCTTACCATCACGATTATAATCAAAGAAATTAGCAGTGGCACTATTTGAAAAGTTAGAAATCCCTAGTTCTTCAGTTGCATCATAGAATGAAAGTTTACTGTCCTCATTTAACATATTTTTAAAGAGTCTGCTGGTACCTTCTGTTCCAAAAGCATAAGTAATAAAGAGATCCTTATCTCCATCGTTATCATAGTCCACAAAGAAAGCATTTGAAGGAACACCAAACTTTTTAAAGTCTCGTCCTTTTTCGGAAATATTTTTAATCTCAAAAGGCTTAAACTTGAAATTTCCTTGATTGATAAAGAACATATTCCTCTGATCTTTTCTTTTATGACCATTTGTCATAAAAATATCAAGAAGACCATCGTTGTTCACATCAGAAAGAGCGACCCCATCTGTGATGGCCAAAATCCACTTCCCCATATGTTGAACTCTTGGATCAACCTGCTCAAAGATTTCTCCTTTATCAAACTTGAGTCCTGATTGCTCAGCACTAATTCTTTCAAAAGAAAAGTTTGGCTTCACAGTTAGAAGTAATTTATCTTGAACAATAAAGTGATGAATACCAAGTCCAATTAGACCTAAGAGCAGCACTTGAAAAAGTTTTTTATAATAGCCTGATAGATAGAACGCTTCTTTTAAGTAACTCGCTAATGATGGCCAATTCTTAGATTCTCTATAATGGGCCTGTAAAAGTTTATAAGCTCCAAAGGTTAAACCTGCATAAAAGAATGTGTGATAACTTCTAAAAAGGTGAAAGAAAAGATCCAACAGAGCTAGCCATATCCCTGCAATAATCTGATCCTTTTTACCGTTAGGGGTAGTCGCGGGATCTGTGATCATAAAAAAGGTGAACAAAAAGAAAGCGGGAGATGAAATCGTACCAATGAATAAAGTTTCAAAAGGTAAATAATGTTTTATCAGAACAGATCGAAGTAATATTTGTAACGTAAAGACTGCAAGAAAGCTTAGTACCAGAGGAGTTCTATTTATCTTAGGCATGAAGAAAAGGACCGCTGGCATCCCAATAAATAAACTCATTGATCCAATGCCATTCCACTGATAGGCAGGAGCTGCGGAAATAAATTCATTTGTTATGAGCAATGATAAGACAACCCCCATTAAAGCTGGGTTTAATTTATGCCTCTTTTTAAAGGTAAAGACGTACTTAGAAGAAATTGCCAAATAAACAGGAACGAGAGGATACCAATAACTGTGACCGTAGTTGACCAGCAGACAAAGACCTAGACTTGTAATGAGAACGCTTAGTGAAAGTTCAAACTTTTTATAAAAAATGAATGTATAGAAAGACTGTAAAACTAAACAGGCAACGGCAGTCAGTAGTACTTGATAAGGCATTCTATTAAAACCAAGGACCGTCATTCCTAAAATATTGTAAGTGAGCAGTAAAAAAAGAACGAAGTATCTTGGATCTAGTTTTTGATACTTGTTATAAATACTACCAATGGCCTGCTCCACTCATGAGCTCCTTGTGCTTTTGTAATTGATAGGTCTATTATTAAGACCTATGAGTGATAATTATATGAAACTCGACATGCTTCTCCAAGCTTATCCCAATGTAAAATTGGCCACTCGTGAAGATAATTCACGAATCCTTGAGTATTTTAATCAGTCTCAACTAAATAACGCTAAAGATGCCGTCATCTATAAGCGCTCAGATGACTTTTTCTCCTTGCTTAGGGCAAGAAGTGAGAATTATTTAGTGCTCTTCATAGAGCTAAAAGGGAAAATTAAAGGGATGGCCTCAATGAGCTACCATCAAGCCTATGTGGATCAAAAATTAACAACTGTTGGCTATCTAGGAGATCTTCGAATCTCACTTGATAAGAAGGCCATTGTTATTTGGAGAAAGTTTTATCAAGACTTTCTAAAAAATTCTCCGAATATGAAAGAAACACAAAATTGCCAACACTATTACTCAGCCCTTATGAATTCAAACGCAAGAAGTAATAATACTTTAGTTGAAGGTAAGGTGGAAAAAGTTCAATATCAGCTTGAAAATGCATTCACCATGGTGAATGTGATTGGACGGTACCCTTACTTGCCTAGACAAAAAGAGTTTCATCTGAAGACAGGAGCACTCTCCTCTACAGAAATGAACTTTGTAGAAGAAATTGAGGGCAAAAGAAAGTTTGGTCTAGATTGGAAAAATGAATATTCTTATCGACTCAAGCATTGGCAAAACTTTGATGAAAGTAACTTCATAAAAGTCTACTTTGAAGGAGAGCTCTTAGCAGTTACTTCTTTTTGGGACCCCAGTGCCCATAAAACCATTCAATTAAATAGAATCAGCTCGAGTATAAAGTATGTCAGCAGCCTTCTGTCACACTTACCGCTCTTTCACTTTAAAAAGGCACCTAAGCCCTATAGTAATCTTAATATTATCTACTTAAACCAAATAAACTTTAAAGAGAATCTAAGTTCAAAAGAAAAAGAGAAGATATTAAAGAACTTATTTCTCTACTTGTTAGAACATTGTAAGGGTTCTGACTCTATTTCTTATTGTAATTTAGACTTTGAAAATATAGAAAATATTGGTTATCCGTTCTTCACTGAAAAACTTGAGATGGGTATCTACAGTATTAAGCTTAATCAAGAAGTTGATAAACTGGACAAAAAAAAGGGCCAAGTGAATGGCCCTCTATCATTTGATATGCAATTAGTTTAATTATTCAACAAACATTGCTAGTGGAGCACCAAACATTTCTCCACCCCAAGACTGTCTCATCACTCTCACATATTTTCTCATGTCAGAATTTGCTCCAGCTTCAGGAAAGTAGTTTGAATATGCTTTTGCATTCCACTTAGTAGGAAGTCCCCAAAAATAGTTTGGATAAGAAACACCAAGTTTCTTATTTTTAATTTTTGTTTTCTCAGTGTCCCAAGCAATTGGCATAAGATCTTTCATATCTGTTGGAGGATTGTAGTAAAATTTTCTAAGATCAACTTTTACTGTTTCACCAGTAATCGCACTTCTTACACTACATACCTTAGAGTCTCCATCAACGTCTTCAATAGCACATTCAATATTGGCCATTGTCTTTTCAAAGTTCTCATCCCAAGGATCTAATCTCCCTGTATTTAGAACAAAGAGGCGATTAGGAGCTTCATTACGAAGCTCTTCTCTGGCCAGCCTTAACTGTCTCACACCTTCTTGTAGGTGCTTAAAGCTAAGTTCCATATAAGTCTGTCCCATATCATTAATGGTATAAAGATCCTTGTACTTATTCACCTGCTTTGAAACTTTATAACTTGGAGCTCCTTCTCTAGAGTTTGCTCCCCCAAAGAAACCATCAACACCATATAGTTTTCCAATGTCTTTTGAAAGCTTAAGACTTCCTTCAATATTATAAGAATTGAAATAAGTAATATAATGAAGTCCCATATGAAGAGAACTTAGAGCAAGACGACGCTCTCCTTCTTGCATATAACGGTAACGATTCTCAAGGATTTCATCCTGAAATGATTCTGGACCAAAGACAATTTTATTATCCCAAATAATTGGTTTTTCAAACTCTATTTCTTCAACTATTTTTGCTGAATCAGTAATTGCTGGGTAAATATCTGTAGCAACATATTCTTGAAACTTAATTACTCCTGAAGTTTTATCTTTTGAAAAAAGCTTAGGATGAGTGAATTGCTTAACAACTTCTCCATTATCGGAATAAGGCTGAGTGATATAAGCAAAGCCTGCTTCCCAATGCTCAGTTGGTAAATAAACTCTCATATTTGAGGCCATAGTCTTAACTTGATTTCTAAGAAAGCTATGAGTAATTCTTGGTTTTTCAACAAGTGGAATCATTCTATAAACAATTCCTCTAAATGGTTTAAGAGTCACAAGCATACTGGCCAAAAATTTAGCATCAGCTGGATATGCATCCATCTTCTTTTCAACATTTAAAATCATTTGATGAAGCTCATCAGCACTTTTAGCACCAATCACTTTATCTCTCATCTCTTTATATTCTTTACTCATGTGGGAGAGATCAACATTATTAGAAGCAAAGCTTCTTCCAACTCTTCTCTTTCTTGCTTTTTTAACTGCTTTAGGCATTTCTTTAGAACTCGTCCAAGAAAAATACTTTTTATACTTAGCAACATCAATCTTAGCGTTCACGCTAAAACTAAACCCTAATGCTAAAATAGACATTAGTTTTAAAAACTGACTCATAGAATGGCCCCTTATTGGATGAATAAAAAATTAAATTAGTTTTCTCTATTTTATAGTAGGTATTACAATATCTAAACCTACAAGATATTATCACTCAATATAATTGATTTTGAAATGGGAAGGGATTTCTGAAGCTACGTGATTTCAAGCAAATAAAAGACTTAAGCCAAATTCCTTTGAATTTTCCAAAGATTAATTTGCTATGTCTGACCATTCTACTCCTGTATTTCTCACTTTTTTTAAAGGATTTAAAGATTCTTGTTAGTATGACTGAGCTAGTTGATACCAATATGCCTTCAGCTAAGAATTACAGAATCCTTAAAGAACAGTTCAATTTAAAAAGTGAAGTCTTTCTTATATTTGCAGCGAAAGATTCAAATCTTCCCCTCGAAGAAATTAATAATTGGTCAGAGCAAATTTTAAGAGAAGACTACAGTGTTAATAGAATTGTAAGCGCATTTAATTTTGTCTATCCCGAGACAAGCTTTCAAAGAATTACATATAAGAAGTTAATACGTCCTGAAAATGGTATTTCAGACCTTGAAAAACTTTATACATCTCCTTGGAATAATTTACTAACATCCAACCGAAACTTAGACTTTGCTTTAGAACTCCACCTAGACCCTATGGAAAATGAAAAGTTCGGGGAGTTTAACCCCAAGGCCATTAAGTCGATTCGTAAAAGTTTAAGTGAAACCTTCTCTCAAATTTCTAGTATCAAGTTTGTGGGTCCTGGTGCTTTTACTTTTTTTGCATTTGAAGGAATTCAATTTAATTTTAAATTAAATTTAATATTTCTCATTATTCTCTTTGTTGTTTTTAGAGTGTTATTTGGTACATGGAAGTCTGGAAGCTTCTTTATCATAAGTCTCCTCTGGTCAGGTCTACTTCTTCACGGCATGATGGCCAAGTTTCAATTCCCTATGGAGATTCTTTCATCAGGTTTGTTTACCATGATTGCTGTGGCCAGTATTGAGGACTATTTTTACCTTTGTCATCAAGGTTTAAAAGGTAACGATATTTCAAGGTCTGTAAAAAACCTCTTTATCCCTAGCCTCTTCACCAGCTTAACAACAGTCATAGGTTTTGGGTCACTATTATTTAGTGATATAGAAATTGTCGGACGCTTTGGGCTATGGGCATCTATTGGTGCCATATTAGAATGGATGGCCACCTTTTTCCTACTGCCTGCTCTTTTGAAAATTTTTAAAGTAAAATCCCTTGTTAATCCTGAAAAATCTTTTATCTCAAGTTCAAAGAGGTGGTCTCAATACATACAAAAGTTCACACCAAAGAAGAAAGTTGCTTATTCTTTTTTTATTATCTATCCCATTAGTATTCTTATTCTTCTAAATCTTAAAGTAAGTGATAACCCTCTCTCGCTTTTTCCTAAGGATCATCAAATAAATAAAGACTTTCAGTACTTAAAAGCAACGAGGAACTGGGAAGGACAAGCAAGTATCGTTTTCAATGAAAACTTAGAAGAAGAAATTAAAGAAGAGGTATATAGAAAGTTAAAGGAAATAGAAAATATTGAAAAAATTGAAAGACTAGATAATATCCTCGAATTTTATACTACTGGCGAAAATCAAAGATATAAGGATGCTATTGAAATTGATATCCGAACCTCTGATATAAAAGATCGCTATATGACTGAGTTTTTTCAAGAAAGATATCTCTTATATTTTAAAAATACCGAATTTTACTTTTTTACCAATACAAAGAAAAAGATTGAAAGCATTTGTAAAAACAACTGTAAGCTTATTGGCGAAATTATTGCTTACTCTGAATTTATGGAAAAAGTTCCCCTTGGTCTCATCAAGAGCTTAGGGACTTCACTCTTACTTGTTAGTCTTTTAATACTTTTCTTAGCGTGGCTTTATAAAGTAACGAACCCCATCATGTTTGTTCTTTCTAGTTTATGGGGGCCAAGTTCTCTTTTAATATTAATGGGAATCTTTGAGATACAAATAAACTTTCTCAGTTGTGTCTTTGTCACCATGATGGTGGGTTTAACTGGTGATAATGGTATTCAAATGATCTTTGCCCATCAGAATAAAGATAACAAAAATGGAAGCCATGGCATTTTAGAACATCAAGACTGTGCCATTCAGATGGGAATTCTTCTAAGCTTTAGTTGCTTAATGTTCATGGCCAGCTACTTTGCTCCCCCAAGAGAATTTGGACCAATTATGGCCATTGGCTTCGCCTTCAGTCTCTTTGGAGATGTTTGTTTAACGAGAGCATTTAGTCTAAAGAAATCTTAAATAGATAAATTAAACTTTACACTACCAAATATAAGCGGGCTTAAGTTTATTCGGCCATAATTTAGAATAGAAGACCTTCCAAATAAATAAGGCCAAGAACCAACCTGAAACAATATCAATGAGATGGTGCTGGTGTACAAATACGACAGAAAAACTAATCAAGAAAAGCCATCCCCATAGAAAACCATGAAAGATCTTATTCTTTGATTGCTCTAGCATGGCCCATATACTTAAAGAACTATAAGTAACATGGAGACTTGGAAATAAATTATGAGGTTGATCTATAGAGTACATACCTTCAAAAATGGCCGTAAAGTAAGGTGCCCCTTCCCTGACGAATCCTAACTTTCCTGGAAATAGAATAAAAATGATTCCTGCTAAAAAAGCTCCAAGTACGAGAGAAAGACAATAGGCCTTTACCACCCTTGGACTTTTTAATACAAAGGCGGCCACAACAAAAAGTAGGTTTAAACTTAAGTAGGGAATAATCATCCAAGGAATCAATGGTAGAGATAATTCAAACTGCGTATACATATGGTAGAGATCACTACTCTTACTGGCATAGTTATTGGTAAATCCATAAATCAAAGGAAAGGCGACAGTTGCTATCATTCCCCATATGGCAATGGCCTTGAGCCGTTCTTTATCTGGTAGTGAAAAATCATTCATATCAATAATAATAGCATATTAGAATTCTTGAGTTAAAAGCTTTTTACAGTTTTTATCATCTAATTCCTCGTAGAATTCACATTACAGAAAAGGTATAATATTTGTGGCGTGAATGGAGTTGATGATAGTGAATCGGGAATTAACAAGTTTTAAAAGAAGTGATGTGCCAAGTGAGCTTTTGCGTGGCCCTTGCTTTTTTGAAATTACAAAAAGAGCACTCTTTGACTATTCCATCGTTATTGCCTCTTGGTTCGCTATGTATCACCTTCCTTATTATACTTATCCGATCTGGGTTATTATTATTGCTGGGCGTTTTCATGCCTTCGGAGTTCTTATCCATGAACTAAGCCATCTGAATCCCATAAAGAAAAATTGGAAATTTAGAACATTAGAAGTAATGCTTGGCTACCCACTCGGAACGACGATAAATGCCATGGCCTACCATCATCTCAAACATCATCGAAACACTCTTATGGATAATGACCCTTATTTTAATATTAATAAGAAGTGTTCACCTGTTGGAAGACTTTGGCTAACTTTTAAAAAAGGGCCGCTCTTTGTTCCATTTTGGATTACGAGAAGTCTTGTTGGTAGTCTCGCCTTCTTTATTCCAAGCTTGAGAAATTTCTACGTAAGAACTTTTTTACAAGAAGTTTCAAAAGAGGATCTTACAAACGATGAAGAAGTAATTAGAAATTTAAAAGAAGAATTTCCTCTTCTCTTTTTTCATATCACATTGGCCTATTTGGCCACTCTCTTTCCATTTATGATTTACGCCTATTACATTGTGTTACCAGTGGCGGGAACCTTTTGTATTTACCGACTTCTTATTGAACATGAATATGATGTTGTGGATAGCAGAAGTGTCTACACGATGATTGAGTCTACCTTTGATCATCACCTTTCATGGTATGAAAAACTAATTCTAGGACCGCACAATATCGGCTACCATTGTATTCATCATATACATCCTAATGCTGGACTTCATCACTTACCAAAAATAAGAAATTGGTACTTACAGAATTGTTACAAGTATGGAGAAGCTTATGGGAGAACTAATGAGCAATAAACGCCTTTATCAGGGAGTTGATATCACTCCTCCTAATAAGCTTAATATCTTCATTGCTATCATCTCCATTGCAGCTGCTCTTTTTTTACTATGGGCAACAACTCATATTCCAAATATTTGGATAAAGCTATTATGTATCTTTTTATTTAGTTTTGTGGGAAATACACTTTTTGGTTTTCTTCATGAGACAGTACACAGCTCTTTTCATACCAATCGAGTTATCAATTATATTTTTGGAAATATTTTTGCAGCTTTCTTTCCAACAGGTTTTACCTTTCAAAAAAGATGTCATCTTAATCACCATCGTCAAAATAGAACCGACTTTGAAATGTTTGAGGCCTATCATGACAACGATTCAAAAACCCTAAAAACCATTATGCTCTATTTTATTCTTACCGGTGTCTATTGGACCAACCCAGGCATTGGTGCTCTATGGCTTATGATTCACCCTAACTCTTTAATCAATGGAGTTTTTAGTGGAAAGAAAAGTTATAAAATTGGACGAATGGGTGGTGCCGGAATGTTAAGACACCTTGAAGGACTTCCTAAAGAAGAAATGTTAAAAATGAGACTGGAAGTATTCTTTTCACTTTGTTTTCAAGTTTCTCTTTTTCTTTTACTAGGACTCACTTGGTGGTCATGGCTTCTTTGTTACGCGGCTTTTGCTTTTCAATGGTCAGGTCTTCAATATTCAGATCATGCCTATACTGATCGTGATATAAGAAATGGTGCATGGAACTTACGCGTTTCTAAATGGACACAATACTTTTTTCTAAACTACCATCATCACTTGGCCCATCATCAACATCCCCATGTAAGCTGGCTGTATCTTGAGAGCTTTGTGGACAAATCAAAGTATCGCCCAACCTATTGGGAAATTTATTTTCGCATGTGGAAAGGTTTAACTAAGGTTGAACAACAAGCTCCAAAACCTATGGATCCTGAATTTGAAGCTCTAATTAATAGTGAAGACTTTTCTAATTAAATCCAGATATCTGTATCGACACTTTTAGAAGTAGAAAAAACCTTCTCATCCCCAGCAATTCCAAATTCTCTTAATTTTTCAATTTGAATATGGGGCTCGTCAGCTGGAGTACTTTGAAAACGAGGGTTTTGAATTTCATTTTCATAGTTTTCACTCTGAACATCCATAATCCAAACATCTTGCTCAATAACCTTTCTTGTATAATAGGAAATGAATGGTTTAAGAAAACTTCCGATCACTGGAATTTTGTAAGCAATATAAGTGTAGACTCTACTTTTCATAGTGCTTACAGGGGTGATCTGACTGTTAATGACATATTTGTAATGACTACCAAAAGAATAGTCGACCCTTGTAATATTTGGGAAAATATATTTATCCGTATGAACCATCGGTTCATTTTTCGGGTTAAGAATAGGCCGAATAAGAACTCCAATATTATCATCGGGTTGATGGTAAGAGACAAGAACACTCCCCTCACTTGTGGCCGTGGTCATAGGAACTTTCTTTAGTGATTCATTTCGAAACCAACCTTTATGAACACTTACAGTATGAGGAACATCCATAAAGTTTTCAGCAAGATTTGTTACTTCATTATTAAAGTCTGTAACCATATAATAGTGAATCCAACCTTTCTCACCATAGTAAGGAAAGTCCCAAGTTGGCGAACTTGATGGTTCATCTGCACCCATCCATAACCAAACAACTCCATCTTTGACTTCACAAGGAAAAGATTTAATCTTTCTCTTCCCTTTTAAACCAGTTGGTCCTTCAGAAGGCACTTTCGTTACTTCACCATTTTCATCGTAATGCCAAGAGTGATAAGGACAAACCAGACAGTTATTTTCAATTCGACCTTCACTAAGCTTTGCCATTCGATGAAGGCATCTATCAATGAAAGCAGAAACTTTTTGATCTTTCTTATTTTTAAAGAGAACTATCTTTTGATCATAGAGCGTTCTTTGAATAGGACCATCCCTTAGGTCACTTTCAAGACATGCTATATACCAATTATTTATTAAATGTCCGTCTCTAGAAATTAAGTCACTCATAATTGTTTTAAAACTTCCACTTTGATACTCCCGTCAGGAGTTCCTTTTTCATAACATAATTCATAATAGGCCTTTAAGCCATTATCTACAAGACGAACCGAGCTAGCGGAGAGCTGTCCTAATTCTCTTGCGACTTTATAATGATGAATATTAGCTAATTCCTTTTCTAAAAACTCTGTTATTAGCTCTTCTTTCTCAACCCCTTCAACAATAAGTTGATAGTGAGGATTCGTAATGCTTCCTATTCCCACTAGTGAGATCCATGTTAAATGAGAAAACTTTTGTTGGAATACTTTTTTTATTTCACTCACCTTTTGAGCACCTAGCTTTTCTCCCGCAAGATCAACGGTATTATCTCTTCCTAAAAACTCTACCGAAGGAGTTTTATGAAGAAAACCTGTGACTTGTACCTTGTCGCCTAGGTGATAACGACAAAGCCCACTTCCCGTAGTCATTAATGGGGAAACAATATCCCCTTCTTTTAATTGGGAGACTTGCAAAATATTATCATCTTTATCTAGGAACTCTAAGAAGTGACCACCAATGGCCAATGGATACATCTTTTGAAAAGGAATTGAGACCACACCTTCTGTGGCCCACAAACCTTTTCCTTGGAAGATAACGTCCGGAAAAAGCTCTTTTAACTGTAAGGCCCATTTTTGGCTCGGTCCTGTTTCCCAACAGCTTATGAGCTTAAGATTTGGAAAAAGTGGCACAAGATCTTTTAAGCTTTTAGGATTAAGTGATTCCATTTGCTTTAAGATAAAGCTCGTTTGCTTTCCGTAACACCAATCAAATAAATCTCTAACACTTAAATGAAAAACAATTTCTTGATAGTTATTTAAAAGTAATTCTAAGAGTCTAATAAAGAAAGTTGGTGACCAAACAGAAATCAAAGAGACATTCTTCGTTAAGATTGAAATTAAGGCACATTTTTGAGCAAGATCAATTGTCTCCACATAAGCATTACGAGGATCTTGGGCCATGACCTGTCCCATAAATAATCTCTTATACCAAGGAAAGAGTTTTAATTCATTTTGTAACTCTTGGTTTCTCAGTTCTTCTGGAAGCCATGATAAAGACCAATAATGTTTTCCTTTTTTAATATCAGGATAGGATTTATAAAGATCATAAATCCACGGGGCGCTCATATTATCTAGCTCATCAAGAAAGTATTGATTATAGGGAATCCACTTAGTCTTTCCTGTGGAACCACTAGTCGGCTCCCAACGAGCAGTATGAGTATTATGGGTGAGAAGTTTTTCTTTTTGAGTAAAGAAGTCTTGAGCAGGAGTATTTTTGAAATCCTCAAGTCGTCGGTCAAAGCGCTGCAACCATTGATTTAATTTTTGGTCCATTATCTTTTGTGGATGATATAAGGATTGTTCAAAAGCATGATGTTTTTTTGATAGAATTTTTTCAATGAAAAAGTGAAAGCTGCTCATTTCGCTAGACTAGCAAGAAACTCGACACCAATTGATTTAAGCTTTTTGCCTTTTTTCATTAAGATCTTAAAAGGGTGAACAATGACAAGAGAGAGATCCACACGTCCAATACAGGCAAGCTCATCTCCAATCATCCAATCAGGGTTCTTCTTTTCAAAGAATGCAATTTTAGGATATTTAACTTTCATCTCATCAGTTATAGGGGCCACAAAAGATTTTAACTTTTCATGAGAGCTACGATCAAATGTTAACAATCCTGTCTCTTCATTATAAACAGATGGAAAAAAGCTATCTGAAATAGACTTCAACATTTTCTCTTCTCTTTTAGGAGTCTGCTTATCATAACGTGGATAGTAATTGATAAAATTATTAGCAAGTAGCAAGTAAGTTTTATAACCCTTACTAATTAAAAACCAATAAACTGGTGAGAAAGGTCTTTTTACTTTAGCGGAAATAATATTTTTTAAAAACTCCATTGTTAGAGCTGCAGTTCCCCAATAATCAGGAGAAATAATTGTATCTCCACTATAGAGGACATGATAATTACGTCCCTCTACCTCAATATCTCTACGAGTAAGAGTACTAAAGCCTTGCTCTCGACCTTTTCTATTTTTTAATAAGATAATATGAGTTTTTTCTTTTAGATCTTTTTCAAATACCTCAATAGAAGTATTTTCATAATAATGTTGATAGAGATAAAAAAGACGACCAATGGTTTTCTCATCTAACTTTTCAACTCGAATTGTGGACGCATGAAGCTTTGACCAAGGAAAATTAATCATCACCGATCTCCTACTGGAAATCATTCTACCTCTAAATACCAACTCTCGTCCAACATATTGAAAAAAAGAAAGGAGACTTAACTGTCTGTTTTTAAAGGATATTCTTGTTGAAATAGCTCCTCTAAGCTATCTATTTCAACTCCTAGAGCAAATTTTGAAAAATGACGAATAACATCTCTCCTAGAATCAGGCGACCTAAGAAGGGGTAGAACACTGGATGCTTTATTACTCTTTGAGAGCTTCTCTCCTTCTTGATTAACGAGAAGCGAGTGATGGAACATATTATCAGGAGTGATAAAGTCCACTCCCAACTCACGAGCAAGACTTGCTTGAATATAAGAACTCTCCTGCAGATCTTCCCCTCTTATAAGATGAGTTGTTCCTAATTCAAGATCATCTATAAGACTGCTCCATTGATAAGATGGAATATCCTCTTTGCGCCAAAGAATGGGATAATGAAATTTCTCACAATCAAAGCGTAAGCATGTCTTCATTTTTTCAAAGGAAAAGTTTTTTTGCAGACACGTTCCTTGATAAGGTATATCTCCAATATCCTTTCTTGAACAATCACAGCCAAATTTATTTTGAAATTCATCTAACTTTTTACGATAGTGTTCTCTCTTCAATTGCCCAGAGTATTTTTTTTTAAAGTCCCCTAAGTTTTTTGGACCGAGGGTTTTAATTTCTAATAAGTTTAGAACATCAAAAACTTCTTCTATGAAAATATCTTTTGATCTTTGGAAGTCATGATCATCAATACGCAGGTGGAGCTCGGCTTGATTTTGCCTTGCCCACCATGCGGTATATATAAAGTTATAAATATTTCCTAAGTGGTAGTGACCATTAGGAGTCGGTGCAATTCTTGTTTTCAACATCAATTCATTTCTTTAAAACTTATAGTCGATCAAGAAGCACCGGATAAGCAGTTCTGATATAGCGTTTAGTAATCTCATCAAAGATATTCTGATTTCTTCCAATAATATCATCAGCATCATGAGAACCAATCGTTGTACCATTGTCTTCACTTAAGCCGAGATCTCCACCATTTCCACTCACAGCAGTAACCTCTTCTTTGGCCTTATCATCAAAATCAAAATTCATCTTCCAAGCTTTAGAGGATTTGTCACTTCCACCAATGCTCACACTTCCAACTTTCTTCCCACTAATACTATTTGAAATAGCAGCGATTCTCTTATTCTTTCCTGCATCTTTAGAACTAGGCATCTCACCTGTCCCAACGGCAGCTAAGAATTGTCCAGGAGTTGCGTTGTTTTTCTTTAAGACTTTCATCACACCAGCTTGAATTGATTTTTGAGCATAGTTATCTAATTTACTCATTCTATCAAATGCCTTCTCATCTTTCTTCTTAAGCTTACCCATAAAGTCAGCTTTCGCTTTTCTTAAATTCTTCATGGCTATAGCACCTTGAGCACCACTTCCATTTACAATTTCATTACTTGATGGACTCAATGATCCATTATTGGCATCATTCGCGACTTGCATTAACCCAGAGGCTCCATTTGATCCTAGGAAACCATTGAGAAAACTTGTATCTCCTGCTGTTGCACCAGGGATTGCATTACATCCACCACTGGCATTAGCACCATTAGCACATATTTCAGGAACTCCACCTGTATCACTAACTGCAGTATTTCCGGCGGCAGTAGTCGTACCTGTTGTTGTCACCACATCTTGTCTCTCTCTTCCTTGTCTCTCTATTTCTGTTCCTTCACTATCATCTCTGAAGCCACTAATGACTGATTTAATTTTGTCAGAATTCGACTTGGCCTGGTCCGCAATATCCTGAGTTACAGTAGCAGAGTAATAAACGATAGCTGACATTGCTCCAAAGAAGGTTGCTCTACCGTAAGGACTACCAATAAACATATCAAATGAAGTGGCCGTTGCTTTTTTCATACCGTACCAAATACCAATAGCGGCTCCACCAAATCCCATGTAACTAGAAAATCCACCAAGTCCTCCTGCAAAAGCAGTTGGTGAAAAAATATCCATTCCTTCAAAATAGGCTTTTCTCCAAAATTCCTTAAACTCAGATCTCTTTTTATCATTAGGTATAAGTCTATCTAGGTCCTTATTGTTTGCGACCTTAATATCAAAATACTGCTTCATCATTTTATCTAGGTTGTTTATTTCTACTGGCTCAGGTCCATAACGATTTGAATTATTATCTGCAAGAGCAGCAAATGCTGTTACAGAACAAACTGTTTCTTCAGCTATAATATTTGTAAAATAAGGCATGCAGGCACTCTTTGCTGCTGCCATTTGAGCAGCACTTCCTAGCCCATTACAGTTACTTGATAAGGAAGTTTGCCCTGTGGTTGCTGCAGTTGTCTCACCAGCAGCTTGAGTTTCTGAAGGCTGAGGTGTTAAAGCAAATGTTTCAGCTTCAGTCACACTAAACTCAGCAGCTCCTGAGGCCGCAACACACGCTACAACTTCTGCTTCACAAGCGGCAGCTCCAGTAACGAGAGCTGCACATGTCGCAGTACCTGAACTTGAAGCTGCAGCAGCACCTGTTGCTATCGCAGTAGTACAAGTTGTAGCAAGTGATGCTCTATAAAGACCTTTCCCTAATGCCCATGCTGCGGCTGCTGCAAGCCCCATGGCAGAATAAGTATGAAGCTTGGCCTTGTCTTCTGCTGTTTTTTGAATCTCATCATAACTTGCCATCTCTGCTTCAAGTGCACCGGTCTGACAATCGGCTTCTTGATTCTTACACTTATCATAAGCATCTTCAATTTCTTCCCTAGTTTCTTTATCTTCCATCGTCGCTTTGATTTCACCATAAATATAAACAACACCTGCAGCTGCAGCGAGATAAACGTCATAAGTTTTTTTCTTACAAGCGGCAACCAAACGCGCAGATAAGTATCCAATAACGATTCCTGAAATAATCGCAATCCATTGTGATGTTGTGGTATCAACTTCACCAAGATTAGAGTTTCCATTATTATTATCATCTATGGCCGCTGCTGCCACATCAGCCGTAGTTGGGTCAGCTTCATTCATCGCTTGAATATCAGCTTCTGTCATATTGGTCATATCAACTGTTGGTGCTGGAGTAGCTGTTGCTTCGGGCTCACCCTCTTGTGCCATCACTGCCATAGGAGCAAAGGAAGTTAGCAACAAACAATAGGTTGCTAAGTGAGTAGAGATAATTTTAAAAATATTAAATAGTTTTGCCTTTTTCATAGGCCACTCCTTAATGAGGAACTCAGTTCCACTAATTTTCATTACTAGTATATTTTATAACTAATCAGGTCTCCTAAAGAGACTCAAACGAAAAGAGTTGATATATATCGTCTTTTCGGTAGTTTAGATAAAAAACTAAAGTGATTACCTGTGTTTTTAGGTGCCAAGAATACTTGTATTATGCCCTAAATGGCACTAATCAGGTGGTGATTTCTCGGCACCACTTATCCTTAAATATGGCAATATCCTTTGAAAAATCTCCATACCAGAGTCATTTTGGCCCTAAAAAGGTGGCCTTTCTCTTGCATTTAATAACATTGGGAAGAAAGGATTAGTTATGAAGAAGACATCAACATCGTCTCAGGATAGAGACCTAAAAATTCTTAAATACGGACCAACCATCATCTTGATGGTGACCTTTATCTTAATGGTCGTAGTACTTGGATCGAATTAATTTCTAATTTGAAGTTTGTACTGTGTTGATTTATCTGAGCATGGCCTACTCTGTGCTCTTTCTGGAATAAAACCAATCACATCATTATTAGGAGCATCGTAAGAAGTCAGTACTTGAATTCTCTCAACTAAATAAGGGTAGAATTTTGAGTCACTTCCAGTAGCAAACTCTGTGATCTGAACCCAATATTTCTTTTGAGCCTCATAAAAAGTTACTTGTAGCCGATTAAGGCCTATTGTTTTGGTATTATTAACACTCTTATTTGATGAATCCAAAATCACTTCACAAAAACTATCAAGACGAGAGTCTTTATTTGTTAAAATCTTTTCAAAGAAAATCTCATTTGACCTTGAGTTAGAAGTATATTCATAGTCATCATCACCTTTATTTTTCATTGTAGCAGAGGCAATTCTATCAATAGTGGACTGGAAACATTTCTTTTGTTTTAAATTAAAATTAAAAACCAAGTCATTAGAGCTATAAGTTCTTAGCTTAGAGGCCTTTGCTAATAGTGAGCTACATACTTCTCGACCAAGAGTGAACTCTTCATTTTCAATGAGCTTAGGTGCAGACATTTGAGCAGACCAGCCGGAAAAAGTTGGAGGTTGCTTAGGAGCATCATCATTTTTTTTAAAGGCGTCTCCACATGAGCTATTTAACAAAACAGCGAGCAATAGTAGCTTAGAAACAAGGTATTTACTCATTTTTTCATCCTTGAAAAGATATACTTTTATTGTAATGAAAAAACTCTAAAAAGAAAAATTTTAAAAGTCTCCCCAATCACATTGAAGACAAGTAAGACCAAGAGAGCGCCACATTTTCACAACACTTAAGCGATCTTCTAAAACAAAGAGACTATCAAACTTTGGTTCAATACTATTTTGATAGATTTCTTTTTTAATCTCAAAGTCTTCTCTTCGATCACTCTCACTTCTCATGAGAAGAAGATCGAAAGGAACATTAAACTTTTCAAGCCACTCTTCTGTGTCTTTTTGAAAGTCATCTGTTCGGCCAGTGAGAAGAATGATCTTATATTGGTCTTTTTTAAATTTCTTGATTATTTCGAGGCACCAAGGATTGATTTTGTCATGGATCATATGTTGATTGAAGTTCTTCCAATCTTTAGGAGACGCCTGAACAAAATGAACACGATGTTCAACATCGGCGAGGGTTCCATCAATATCTACAATAATGGCCTTATCTTTTATGTTATCTTTCTTACTTTCTTTCACTAGTGACCTGGACACATATTAAGAAGGTTCAGACCAATTCCCTTGTCCATCTCTCTTGAGATTTCAAAAGGAAGAGCTCTCAATTCAATTTCAACTGTAACTGCAACAACGGCGTCAAAGAGGTGTCCTCCTTTAACAGAGAAGTCCTCTAGTCCGATGGATGTATGGATATGATAAAATGGCTTTCCATCTAAGAGAGAAAGGTTTCCAACTAAAGTTAAGAGTTCATACTCTCCTGTGAAAGTTTCTCGATGATATTCTTTTTTATCTAGATGATAGAAACCAAGCTCAACATCTTTGAGAGCACCAATACCATTAATATGAGCACAAGTGAGTCCTTCGTCTTTAGCTAGTTTCTCTAGTGAGCGAAAAACATTTTCATCTTTTTCAAGACGAATAAAATATGTATTTTTGCTACTGTCTTTTAAAAACTCCATCTAAGAAACTCCTGTACCTTCTCCATTAATGATAGTCTCACCGGTATAATGTGTGACATGATCCTGAATCCATAACTGCGCTTTCTTTGGATCGTAATCCTCTGGTTGAATGGCTTCTGAAAATGTTAATGTCACCTTTCTTTTAAAAGGAATAAGTTTTGGTATCTTTAGAATCACTCTACCACCGTAGAAAGAATAGATCGAACCCCAAAGTCCGTCGATAGCACATAAGTAGATTGGAACAGGTTTGTTCTTAATAATTTTTTGAACACCTGGTTGAAACTTTCTCATTTCCCCGTCACGAGTGATCCATCCTTCAGGAAAGACTCCTAAAATAACTCCACGATCAATGCGTTCATACATTTGTTCGAAGGCCTGCTTTAAAACCTCTTCACTTTCTCTACGAGTAGCAATGGGAACAAGACCTGCTTGCTTAAACCAAAAGGGACCAGTTGGAAGATAGTAATAGGCCCAATCAATCACAAAGTTGATAGGTCTCTTGACTGCTCCCATCAAGAAAACCCAATCAATAAAACTCACATGATTAGAAGCAATGAGATATGATCCATTTTCAGGAAGATTTTCCACTCCCTTAACTTCTACATCATAGAAAACCTTGCTAAAAAACTTCATCCACATCCGAAGAGTATTTTCGCTATGATAAGCGTAGAGCAAAAAGGCCGTTACTAGATTTAGAATCCCTACAATAAGTAGTGTGTTAGGAATCCCAAAGTTCTTAAGTACCATCACCACGATTGCTGAAGTTACCATAAAGAGAGCATTCCAGATATTATTACCAGCGATCGTTCTTGCTAATTCTTTTCTATTGGCAATCTCTTGAATATAACTCATTTGGGGAACAATATAACCTCCTCCAAAAGAGCAAATCATAAACAATGAAAAGATGGCCCTTATACTTCCAGGCCAACTAAAAAACTCAGCAACACCAAAGAGTTCTGTTCCGTAGGGAGCTGCTACCCAATTTGAACTGATATAATAGAGATCAAAAAAGAAGAGGGACATAAAGAGAGCTGCAATAGGAACCATTCCAATTTCAACTTTCTTATTACTTATTTTCTCTGTTACAAAACTTCCAAACCCCATTCCAATAGTAAATGTGGCAAGAAATAAAGTAGCAACAATTGATGAACCATTCATCACTGTTTTAACAAGGTTTGGTAATAACGAAAGAATGGCAGCTCCAATAAACCAAAACCAACTTATACCTAGAACTGTGGTGAAGACTTCTTTATTCTTCATCGTCAGCTTAATGATATTCCAAGTTGGTTTAATAAAAGTATAATCTACCTTCACACCACTATTAGGCTCACTCACTTTTCCCATAAACTGACTATAGATAATCCCTATTCCACTAAAACCTAAGAGCACTAAAGTGAGAGCAAATGCATATTGATCAAAATCAACGACAACTCCACCAATAATTGTTCCTAAAAGAATTGCCAAGAAAGTTCCTGCTGAAACAAAAGCCGTTGCTTCAACAATTTTTTCCTTAGCAACAAGACTAGGAATGACACCATATTTTAAAGGGCCAAAAAATGCAGACTGAGTTCCCATTAAAAATAAAACGAGAATCAGGAGCCCATAATTATCAGAGTAGAAACCAAAACTAGCAATGGCCATAATGATAAACTCTGTGAACTTGGTAACTTTGATAACTTTGGATTTTTCATAGTGATCTGCAATCTGTCCTGCAGTTGCACTAAAGAGAAAAAAGGGAAGAATAAAGATTCCTCCAATGGCCGGAACTAAAAGTCCTGCTCCCATTCCCAAGACAACGATACTTTTGTAAGTAATCAGCATCACGAGTGAATTTTTAAAAATATTGTCAGTGAGAGCACCCAAAAACTGGGTCCAAAAGAGTGGCCAAAACTTACGATCGCTTAGTAACAAAATCCGTTCCTTGGAAATTTTAAATAAAAAAAGCCTTGAATAATGTTACCACTTCATTCAAGGCCATATCAAATATCATTTACATTTCAGACTATTTTAATCGGATTACTTTACGATTACTTTTTTGATTCCTACAGTTTTTCCAAATACTTTCTTAACTTTGAAGTCTAGGAGATTGATTTTTACACCCTCATGGAATGCAGCCCACTTGTGACCATCAAAATCTACTGTTATTTCCATATCTTTACGGCTTCCAGTGATCCCATTTGATAGATAATCTACCTTAAAGTTACCACCTCTATCTTTCTCAAAGTCATTACTCTTAAGAACAATCACTTTATGATCTCCAGACTTCTTTAAAACGGCACCGTCTTCAAGACCATTAATATTGAAACTCTCCCACTGCTTTAAAGACTTATCGTACATTTTTAAACCAGTTGCTTTCTCAGTATCATCAGTTTCTAAGTAGAGATCATAGTTTTTGTGATCATCATCATTAGTAACAGCAAAAATTTTAGTTTGGGCAGCGTATGCTTGAGTCATCATTAGTTGAATTCCAAGTAATAATGAAAACCAAATTAAAAGTTTTTTCATAAATCCCTCCAGATCGTTTGATGAAACCAATCTAGCTCGAGATAACCCAGTTGCCCCTAAAAAATGTAAATATTTCATAGCTCTATAAGTTACTGATTTCTATAGTGTCATAATGATTCCACTTTGAGCTCTTGCATGTTCCTAAAAATATCGCTAACATCCCAATATGATTGAACTTTATCACTATATTCATTGTCCTTTTTGTGTCCGTGTTCGCATGGCCTTTGGGGCCCTTTCAGTTTCTTACAAGTCCTTACCTCTACCTTACAATGAGGAGAAAAGTCTCATTGAGATGACCGGAACCAAGATGCTTCCTATTGTGAAATGGCAGGATGGAAGTGCTCAGAATGAGAGTCTAGATATTATTAAGAAATTAGATAGTGAGAACAAGCTCAAGCTTGACGTATTAGATAATCAAGAAAGAGTTGATGAGCTTAATAATCTACTTGATAGACTTGGCTCCCCGATTCACAACCTTGTTATGCCTTATTGGATTTATACTCAAGAGTTTGATGAAACATCTCGAGAGTATTTTCAAAAAAAGAAGGAAGTTAAAAGAGGACCTTTTAAAGACCTTATGAAAAATAAGAAAGACTTCCTTAAAATTTTGGCCAAAGAGATTATGAGTTTTCAAAACTATCTTGGACCTTTCTATAAGTCTGAAACTTTAACGATTCAAGATATTATGATTGCATCCCATTTATGGGGTCTCTATGTCTTACCTGAATTTCAATTTCCTTTAAAAGTTCACGAATACCTTCAAAGGGTTAAGCAAGAAACTAAGTTTGATTATCATGAAGACTTTTTTAAAGATTCAAATATTAGAGAATTTTAAAATAAGAGAAACTTCATCCCCAGCATGAAACTAATGAATGCTCCCATGAGATAGCGACTTGGCAGTTTTTTATTATGAATGCACTCGAACATACTAGCAAAGATAGTTCCCGTAATTGCGATACCTGAAAGAGATCCTAAATGAGCAAGCTTAAGGGCATTAAGATAAAACCCTAGAGAAAGAAAAGTTCCTAATACCGATCCTAAAATAATATAGAGCTTATCTCTACTTGTTAAACGCTTTAACGTCCCGATTAAATTTAAAGGTCGATAGAAATATGTCATTAAAATAAAAAGAGCAATGGCCCCAATACACCTAAAAATATTTCCTTCCATTGGGCTAAATTCAGGATTCTTATCGAATACACTTCTAGTAATAATAATACCCACTGCATCCAAGATCATTCCAGCTAAAGCAAGTAGGCTTCCTTTAAGATTCCAATGTTTATCTTCTTTAAACTTTTCTAAACTAAAAATAAATAAACAAATAATAAAAAAGAGAATTGCCCAAAACTTAGAGGAGTCCATATCTTGATTAAAAAAGATAAATCCAGCTGAAGATAAGATGAGGGGCTGGAATCCAAAGATCATTAAAGTTCGGCCGGGACCTAGATCACTAAAGCTTTTTAATAAAAAGATATCTCCTAAACCAAGGGCAAGAAACCCAGAGAGGAACAAAAGTGAAAAATCAAAGACACTAATAGAAATATGATCCACGAAAAAAAGTGCATAAAGAGTAAAACAAAAGAGAGCGACACTGGCCTTTGCCCAGTTCATCCAGATACTACCGATTGTTCGACTGTAGTGAGTGAAGAACTGACTTCCAAGTGCAAAACATAAGTTTGCACTAAGGGCCAAAAAAATGACTGAAAGATTCATAGATTTATTTAACAGTAGAAGCTGTCATCTCAATGACTTCTTCTAGATCAAAAGGTGCTTTATCATCTACACAAAGTATTATTTTTTCTGCCATTAAAATCCTAATAATAAATTTCGTAAAGATTACGTTAAGTTATTTATTATACTGAGTTTAATAGTATTTCCAACCGAAAAAATAATCTTATTGTGATAACTCAATTAGTCTATAAACAATATCTCTTATTACATATCCATCTCTTGCCGCTCTTCTGGCATAGTTGATGACTCTATCAGGTAAGTCCTTCTTTCCATCCCAATTAGAAAGTTCCTTTTTAAAGTCTATTGAACGCTGTGGAAAGTGACCTGGAGCTGGTCTCCATAAGAAGTCAGGGTGAAGAGTTTCATGCCACTCACCACCAATGATTAAACCATTTCTATCAATTTCAAGATCATATTCATAAGCAGAAGTCATGCTTGAATCCCAATCAACTGAATCGTATTCTCTTGGAACTGGTGAGTTCTCAACAGCATACTCAATTTCCATTCTCACACCCACAATATATTTTGCTTGTTTTGAGCGATAGGCACCATACGGATCTTTATAATCTTTCCTTAAAGTTCTAACCTCTTTCCAGTCTTTGGATTCCTTACCGGTAATTAAATTAAAGTAAACAAAACTATAAGCAAAAACAGGTTGATTCCAAACTTCGTAGTCATAAGTTGCGTCGAGAACAAAACTTGAATCTTGTCCTGATAATAAATTTAAAGTTACTAAGTGAAGAGAACCTGGGTTTACATCGAAACACTCAGGACTAAGAATTCTTCCATCTTTTCCTTCAGGCCTTTTTTCATTACAGCGTTGACCCATAAAAAGTGTTTGAAAGCGACTATTGGACCAAGTATAGCTTGATAATCCTTTAATATCTGCAGGGAAGAACTTAAGCTTATTCGCCCCTTTAAAAGAATTAAGAACCACTGATTTTTTTGGTCTTTGTTCCATAAAACTTGCTGGGGCCCAGCCATGGCAAATTCCCATCCAAGTTTCTACTTCACCATTTCTTTCATAGTATTCTTTACCTTGCTTCCACATAGACTGAGTTAAGGTTCCCTTCTCTAGACCAAGTAAAAGATCATATTTTTCACTTGGTGAAATCATGCGAGAGCTTTCATTGAAATCTTCAAAACTCATATTGCTTACAGGGTAGGCCTCAAAATAATCGAAGTAATCAATCCAACTTTCTTTATAAGCAAACATTGGGTCTGCATATCGATTTCCTAAAATACCTTTATAAATTGGCCAATAATCATCTGACCATGGACGATTCTTTAAGGTGTGCTTAAACCAGTTGAGCTTATCTAGTTCATTAATATTTCGAACATAGTTATTGCTTCCAATAATAATTCCAGGATCATTGAATTGATTATAAAGTTGCTTATATTTTTGCTTAGAAGAGTGATAATCCTTCATAAACTGAGGTGAGTTTTTTAAAATCTGCTCTCTTACCTTCATCTTATGGGTCAAAATACTATTCAAACCAAATATTGAATGGGTTATAAAAATTAGTCCTAAAATTGAAATTTTCTTAATCATAAAGTCCTCAATAGAATTATTTGTGTCATTTTCACAAATGAAATGCCCAATGTCCGAGGTCTTCGCTAGGTTAAAGGTTGATTTAAATCATATTATGGGGAAAATTTTGTACCTCTTCGCCTTCGCAGCGCGACAAACTGTCTTGATCTACCACGATCACCGATAAAGCAAGTAATCGACAATTAACAAGGATACTCTATGAAGAAGCTCATTATTGCTTGCTCAATTATGATAACGGCAAATACATTTGCCCTCAATTTTGAAAAAGTAGATGTGAATCATTTAAACTTTAACTTTGATGGTACCTCTGGTGTCGCCAACTTAACGGCAGGACATTATGAAACTTCAAAATTTTCATTTTCAACAGGTAACTCTGAAGCCCTAGTAGCAAAAGAAGGAAATCTATTTAATGTTCAATATCATAATCTAGATTTTCACCTGAATCTTGAATCAGGCGGACTACTCGATTCATTAGGAACCGTAGACGTACAAAACCTATCCATTGAACTTATTCCGAATAAGAAGCTCGCAGTTTATGTTGATAAATTTTCTGCAGAGATTGGAGAGGGTGTTCAAGACTTTAACCATGTAGAAATTGAATGTGCTCAGAGATCTCGATCATCTCTATACACTGATTACCTACTTCCATGTCTTAGTTTAGGAAGAATCAAACTCCCTTTATTAAACCTAGATTCAAAAAGCTCCATGACTGTGGCCAAGGCCATTGAAACAGAAGATGTTCAGGGAACGCTCGGAATTCTTAAAAACCTTAAGAACATACGAGTTAATATTATTGAAAATAGATACATGATTACATTTGTTGCAAAGTTCATCATCAACTTAAAGGCCAATGCTAGTGGAGCCGCAAACTTTAACCAAGAAACAAACGAGCTTACTTTAAGTTTAGAAAAAGCAAAGGCTGGTATCTTCAGCATTCGTTCTAAAGTCTTAAAAGAAATTTCTAAAGCAAATATAAAGAATGTAAGAGTAGAGGGAAGAAATATTATTATTAAACTTTAAAAGATTTAATAAGTAGCTATACTTCTTCAACCATATCAAAATATTTATCGAGTGCTTTTAATTGGACAAGTTTTTTTTCTTCCCAAATAAAAGCACTTAGTGTTCCACCGTAGCAGCAACGTGAGTCTAAACAAATTGTTTTCTCTCCAAAAAATAAACCAAGCTTGGCCCAATGCCCGAAAAGAACAGTGCGATCTCCTTGGTAGTAGTCATACCAAGGCTTCCCCTCAATCAATCGTACAGAAGATAGAATAGCAGGATCGGAATCTTCTAAACTCTTATTAGGTTCTATTCCCCCATGAACTGCAATCCAATCCTTACTCTCTATGTAAAAAGGCTTACTAGAAAGAAAGTCGACCCAAGTGTTCAACTCGTCACCCAACTCTTCTTTTATTTTATTAAAACTATCGATATGTGATTTTTTACTTTTTACATACTTTAAAAAACCATATTCATGATTCCCTAAAATAAACTCAATTTTATTACTCTTAACAAACTTAAGAACATCTACAGAATGGGGACCTTTATTAATTAAGTCACCCAGCAGAATGAGACGATCGTCTTTGTGATAATTCAACTTCTTCAACAAAAGTTGAAACTCTTCGAAGCAACCGTGAATGTCCCCTATAAATATGGTTCTCATGTATTTATTATAATCTCTGCCTATTTTTTAGTCACTTTTTAATTATTCTATCAACCTAAGCTCTTAAAATAAGGAATGGATTTTGGCCCGGATATTGCTTTATAAAGCGTGGGAGATATAAATGAATTCTATAAGTTTGCTTTTAATATTTACCATTACATTCGCTACATCATGTGGCCTACCTCTTTCAATGAGAAATGACAGAGTTTCAAAATCTGTTGAGACGAGACAATTTGCTTCAACTGACCCAACCTTCTCAACTTATATTTCATCATTTGAACGAATCGCAATAGAGAAAACAGGTGATACAAGCTTTAGAATTGGAGATATTCCTATAAATTTTGGCGATACAGAAAACCCTCACTTTCAGGGTGTCTGTTTTGAATATTCTGATGGCTCCAAAGAAGTTATTATTAAGAAAGAATGGTGGGATAGTGCTGATGAAAACTACCGCGAATCATTATTATTTCACGAGCTAGGCCATTGCCGACTTAATAGAGAGCATGACAATACTCTCATCCCTTCTAATGATGGAGATAAAAAGCTCAGTATGATGTCTGCTGTCATCGTCAATTCTAATGAATATTCACAAAATAAAGAGGCCTACTTAACTGAATTATTTACTAAAGATATCCAGCTATTACTTAGTGCTTTTTCGCTATAAATTTGTATAATAAATTTATGCAAAATAAATCACTTCTAAAATTTAAAATCATCACATTATTAAGCTGCTTAATTGTCTTTCTAGGACTAGATCAATACTCTAAAATATGGGCCATTGAATCTGTGAAAGGCCAACCTACTGCTTACTATTTGAATGGGTTAGTTCAGATTTTATATGCTGAAAACCGTGGTGCTTGGGGAAACTTAGGAAGTGAGTGGCCAGAGCTTCTAAGAATGGGCTTTCTCATTGTACTCCCTTTAGTTTTTTTAATCGGTATTGGCATTTACGTTGTCATTAACTCAAAAGTAAAAAAATATGAAGCAACATACCTCAGCCTTATCGTAGCTGGAGGAATTGGTAATCTAATCGATCGCATACGCTACGATTACGTGGTGGACTTTATGTACATCGGTTATGGCAGGATAGGAACGAATATATTCAACGTGGCAGATGTCATCATTATGGCAGGCTTCTTTGGTATTCTTGGCCTTAATATTCTTGAATGGAAGAAAACAAAAGTTGATGTCAAAACTTTAGACAGCGACTAATTATTACACTCTTCTACCCTTTTTATCATAGCTAACCTCCTAAAATTCAGTGTTAATTTTGGCATCAGATTTGGATATATATAAGTGTATTCAATCTGGGGATTCATTATGGATAAGAAAGTCATTATTAAGAGAAATAGCCTATCACCTGCTCAAATGAGAAAGAAGAAGCTTGCCATCAGAAAGTATAAACAAGCTCAACAAAAGAAAAATATTGATACAAGTATTGATCAGGACTATAGCAAGCATATTGAATATGCGATCCTTATAACCATTGGACTTGCCGTTTTAAGTGTTAGTCATCCACAGCTTGGAATTATGGCCATTATTTTTAGTGTTTTAATTTTTGCTGCCATTATAGATACAAAGCTAAAGATCTTTAATAAGCAAGAAAAGAGCAATATTGATGTTAACGCTGAGCTCATTAGAGGCCTCAGAATTATTCATAATGAAAAAATGCAACCTGTCATAAGCGTTAACCGTAAAAGAAATCAAAATATTTCAACAATTCCTTACAAGAAATAAATTTTACTGACCAACTCCCTTCTAAAGTGATCTAATAAGGCAAAACTTTAGAAGGAGCCTTCATGAAATCAATAACAATCTTATTAGCACTAGTACTCTCACTATCCAGTTTTGCTCAGTCAAGAGGCGATGTACTTAGAGAAATCAGAAGAAAATTAGTTCAAATAGATGATAAAACTTACGACACAGAACTAGACTCTGTAGAGTTAGTACGAATTTTAAAAGATCTAGAAAAGGTTAGAAGAAGCTTAGCTGACAACAGCGGAAGCCCTACTTTTCAAGCATGTGTTGATTATAGTTTTCCTATCTTGGATAGATACCTTAACGCTAGCGATGCTTTAGATCGTGCTATGTCTATCTGTCCAGAGGTTTCAGATATTGCTGTTTTAAATTTCATATTTACAGAACTAGATAAATCATTATCAGGTAGAGATGCTATTGAAAAAGCTGCATTAGTCACAAGACAAGATCTTGAAGGGAAGCTTGAAATCTTAACATTTGCTTTCGAAAAACATGATCGAAATATGTCGGGAGTTAGTGCTATTGAAAAGTCAGTGAAAAATGCAAGAATCAACAACTCATACGCTATCAACTGTTTTCAAAAGTATTACCCTACTTATAATCGCAGCCAGTCGAGTTCAGCTGCCATGGATAGAACAGCTCAAACTTGTTCTCAATTTTAAGATTTTTGATAAGAAGAAATCATAACAGAGAGTGGTCCTAGATCACTCTCTATTTCAAAAAAACGATCCCCTTTATTTTTCTCAAAAATATATTCATGAGATAGTGACTTCATTAATAAAGGAGAAAAAGAAACCACATCACTACCGAGCTTGTCTTGGATAACTGCTGAAAAATTTCGAAGTTCATTTATAAGATAAACCTCTAGGTCACTGGTCCACCTAATTAAATGGGCTTCATGAAGAATATTCATCCCATGTAAAATAATTCTTTCTGTAAGAGTCATACTTAGTGTGACTTCCGCTTCGCCAGCTTTCCAAACAAGTCTAATAACAACTTCTTCTACATTTCTTTTTTTAAGCTTCTGAACATCAGCAATATCACTAATATTTAGATTGAGTTTCTTAGTAAGAAATACATCTAATTCACTTTTAAGAAGAGTGGCATACTTTTCTACAAACTCGTAACTTTCTTGTTTTGTCTCTAGTATCTTTCCAACAACTTTTTCTAGCTGAGAACTAGTAAAAGGTTTTTCCAAAAAGAATAAGTGATTAACAAGGCTTAGATTTTTCTTAGTGGTTTTATCAATAAAAGAGCTAGATAGGACAATCGGAGTTAAATTATTCAGATGACTCTTTCTTACCACTTCAATAAATTCATAACCATCGAGAAGAGGCATTCTTAAGTCAGTAATAATTAAATCATAGCTTTTCTGATCTAGTGCTTTCCAAGCTTTTTGTGGCTGATCAAAGCAATCAACTTGATAATTGAGTTTTGTTAAGAAAGAAAAGTAGAGATCAACGATCTTCTGATCATCATCTAAAACAAGAACTTGGTTACCTATGTTAGCCATAGAAACATTCTAACGTGAATTCCAACTTTACTCTAGTTTTTTCCCACTTTTAAGAAGCTCTCGAAACTCAGTATAGATATCATAATATTTCCAAGCAGGTGGAGAGCTAGGAGAAACCTTATGATCAGGAAGTAGTTTTAGATCTCCTGTGGCAAGTAGTATTTTTCTAACCTCAGGGTTTTGTTTTACTTTTTCAACCATCATGGCCCGAATAACTTTATAGTGCTCGCCTTTCTTGGATGTTCTATAAGTCATTCTCTTACCTTTATAGGTTACCCAATTGATCTTAAGCTTTTTCATATTCTTACTACCGATCTTTCCAGCATCCTTTGCTTTAAACGCGATCATTTTTTCTACTTCACTTCTTTTGTGACCCCACTTCAATTTTTTACTATTTCTTGGATCACTACTATCGGCTGAATCTTCTGGAAACTTCATGGCCTGCCAAGCACCTTCAATACTTTCATATTTCTTTCCATCATAGCGAAATGGAGTATGTGAAAAATTTGATAAAATTCCTAACTCATTTCTTTTAGAAAGAATTACTTCCCCTTCTTTTGCTTGATCTGGAGTAATTTCCCACCACTTAACTTTTCCCTCCACCGGTTTGTACCAATGCTTCGGGTAATGATGTGAACATGAGAACAAAAGAGATAGTAACAAAAGTAAGATCCAATTCTTTTTCATTTTAATCCTTATTATTTAAAATATTTTCTATAATTTTTTGGGCCAGTAGTTCATCTTCCACCTCGACTCCCCACAACTTTGCCAACTTTTTCATTTTAATAATCTTTTCTTCAATTTCAATTAACTCATTGAGAATAAGTTTTGATCCGCGAATTGTCATAAACGCTCCTTTTGTATGATTATATATACAAAAGTTAGCCATATCAAACATATTTTTATTCTTTTAATATCAGCAAGTTAGAGGACTCCCCATCATAATCGGCCTTACTTGTTAACTGGCCTCTATAAGCACCATTTAGAAACATCTGTACCTGATCACTGTAGTGACGAGAGAATAAATTGCCAGAGTTTCCTGTGGGCAATATCCCAAGAGAGTTTCTTGGACTGGCCATATCAATAAGACGTCTTGTACTCGGACCAAGTTTTACTGCAAAGTCATCCTTGTATCTTGCAGAAGTCATATTATCAATTTGAAAAAATCCTCCACCAGCAGGAAATGGTCCAATATTAAAAATTAAATTTAACGGCTTTGCTTTTCCAAGAGGATGTTCAAATTCTACCTGATGTAAATTTCCCCACTTCCATTTATTAATATTTTCTCCAAATTTTTCAGTAAGCTTTTTTACACCTCTAGCAAATCCCAACTCAATAGCTTGCTTCTTACCTTCAACATCCTTTGTGTCTTTATTATCCCAAAAAAGGTGCTTTTCTTGATTGATAAACCATTTAAAAAAGTGCCAATAGTCTGCTGCTTTATTGAAGGTTATAAATCTTTCACTACCTAAATGAGTTTTAATCGTTGCCTGACCTATTTCATAGATAGTCTGATGAAAAATAGAAGAGCCAAGACTCTCTTTTCCAGATTCTCCTTTCCAATTCTTTAATAGCTCATAGGCCTTTGCTGAAACACCACGGTACTCATTTCCTTCTAAAGAATTTAAAATACTATTAAGAATTTTCTTATAACTAAGAAGGTGTTGATCATTTTGAACTTCTTTTAATTCTTCAACATTCCACTTATCTTTAGAATTTAACAGTTGATGAATTCTTTCAATTCTTTCTCCTGGTTGCCAATAGCCATCAAATTTATCTAGTGCTTCCCATTGCGGATAATAATTAGCAGTAACAATCATTCCTTCTGACGGGTTTATAACTCCAGGGTTCTCCTCAATTGTTAGATAGTCTTGGTATTCATTTTCACCGGTCCAACCTTTAAGAATATGGTTGCCACGAAAGCCTACCCGTTTAGGAATCTTTCCATGTACTTTCCAAGCAATATTTCCTTTCTTATCGACCCAACTAATATTAAGCCCTGGTGAAGCTCCTCCCTCAAGTGCCCACGGGAGTTTATTTACATCCTCTAGATGACTCAAGCGATAGAATGTGTTGGCCACAAAATTCTTAGGATGATGATAGGACCATTTCAAAGCGATGTGCTTTCCATCAACACCAAACTGAGTGTCATCTAAAATTGGACCATGGGGAGAAATAAGAATATTTAATTCTTTATCCTCTTGCCCTTTAACTTTAATAATCGCCTTTTCAACTTTTAAATCTACCCACTCTTTTTTAAACATCACCTGAGTTTTTTCTTCATTTAATTTCTCTTCATATAAATCCAGGTCATCCATTTCAGACATGGTAACGGCCCACGCTTTTTTATCGTTATGTCCCATTGCTGGAAATGGCATCAGTGGAATAAAATGTCCGTAAATTTCATAGTCAGGGCTTTTTAAATGAGCTTCATACCAAACACTTGGATTTGAAAAAGCAATATGAGGATCGTTGGCCAAAATGGGAAATCCAGACTTAGACTTATCTCCTGATAAAACCCAACTATTACTTCCATGAAAAAGACCTAGATAGTCACGAGCAAAAGAATGAAAGTTATTTATTTTTTTAAGGAGTGGGCCTAATGAGACACTGTTCTTATCCACTTCTCTTTGAATAAAATAATCATCTGTCTTATGTCTTTGACTCATCTGTTGAACAATTTCAGGTGGAAATATATTAGCGAGGTCTGAAAAAAGAATATCTGAAAGAAGTCCTTCAGCAAAACTAAGCGCCATGTAACCACTAACACTTAGAACATCAGGAATACTAAACTTCTTAGGCTTATAACCTAGTAGTATAAACTCTAATGGTAAATTATCTTCTTCAATAAAGGCATGAACACCGTCTAAGAAATATTGAAATGATTCCACAAGTTTAGGGTCAAAAGAAGAGACATTCTTATTCCAAGTTTCTTCTATACTTGTTTTCAATCTTAAACTTCTTAACAAGATATCTGTTTCTAATGTTGTTTTCCCAAGCACTTCACTTAGAGAGCCATTTCCAATTCTTCTCAAAAGATCCATTTGGAAAAGACGATCTTGGGCCATTACATAACCAAATGCTCTATATAAATCTTTACTATTCTCAGCTTCAATATGTGGAATACCAAACTTGTCTCTATAAACCTTTACTTCAGAGCTTAAAATTCGAAGTTTGTGTTCTCCACTATACTGAGGGACCGTTTTATAAAGATAGGAAAATAACGCAAATATTAATAATAAGATCAAAGATAAAGATATTTTTATTTTCATATAATTCCTCGTAAGTTGCCAAATTATGCCACTAGAGATGGATGCAATCAATGTCTAGATTCCATTTTCAAACTCTTGTCATTAATTAAATGGTATGAAAAGATACAATAGAATATATTGACACCAAACTATGTCTAAATGAGGAAATCTTGTCTAGAAAAACAACAACGACCATGGGTCTAAAAGCCGTTCTAGTAGGCCTAGCAAGTCTTGGGCATAACCATGTTGAAATTCTTAAAAAAAGCCATATTAACCCCGAAAAAATTGATGACCCAGATGGCCGTCTAAGCCTTTCTAAGATTGATACTTTTTGGAAAACAGTAGCCCATACCACAAAGCAAGCAAGACCTGGCTTGATGATGTCTCAACACATTCCTTTTGGTACTTATCATACAATCGATTATTTATTTGCTTCTTCTCCTACAATAGAACAAGGCCTAAAACGTCTTGCAAGATTCTATAAGCTTATGCACCAAGACTTAACCTTAGAAATAAGAGAAGTTGGAAATGACTTAGTAAAAATAGAAATTAATGAAAAACAAACAACACTTGGGCATCACCATCATTTAGATTATGAAATTGGTTTAGTTCTCTCAAGAATATACCTGTGCCTTGGTAAAAATCCTTCAATTGAGGAAGTGGGTTTTCAATATGATATTGGTAATTATGAAAATGTTCTTCAACATTACTTAGCAATTTTTGGCACTGATAAAGTTACTTTTTCAAGACCTAGCAACTACATTCTTTTACATGAAAAAGTCATTAAATCAGCCTCTCAAAAAAATAAACATCACCTTGTTGATATTCTTGAAAAAAATACACAAGATATTTTAAATAATATCTCTCAATTAAATGTCGAGAACAAGTCTGAAGACTTTCTAACCAAGGCAACAAATATTTTAAGAGAAGAGATAAAAAATGGTGACACTTCAATCCAAAAGGTTGCCGATCATTTTAAAATGAGTTCCAGAACTTTTCAAAGAAAACTCAGGGCCATTAACTTTAGTTACTCTGACTTACTTAATGAAACTCGTAAAAAAATGTCTAAGGAACTACTTCAGGATAATAATGTCTCACTAACGGAAATTTCATTTCTTCTTGGTTTCAGTGAATCAAGCTCATTTCATAAAGCCTTTAAGAAATGGACAGGCATGACACCTAAAGATTATAGAAGCTCTCTTACTTAGAAAATCCCTCTTTTGATATGGATTTTTTGCCTAGGCATATTCGGAGGTCTTGGTGGTGCCACCGGATTACCTTCGTCCAGAATTGTCTCTTCATCTTCTTCTGGATCATATTCGTCTTCATCTTCCTCTTCTTCTTTATCAGCGTCAGGATCGACTCTCGTTTCATCTGGATCAACTGGTGTGTCTCCAACAACTGGCGCTGGTGAAGGTGAAGGGGATGGTTCTGCTACAGGAACAGGATCATCACCTGTATCAGGGTTATTCTCATTTACTATTTCAATTCCTGATATTAAAGAAAGACCTTCTGCCAACACAGATCCTCCTAAGAAAATTCTTAATGCTGTTATATCTGCTGGTAAATCAACAAGATCATCTCCCACTTTTCTCATAAGAGTATATCTTCCTGTTCTCGCATTCTTAATTAATTTTAACTCTGCACTTTCACTACCGATTCTTGCTCTAAATGTTTGACCACTTTCAATCGCTTCATCAAAGGCACGATTATAGCTAGCATTTCGAACAGTCCCTGGAGTTGGTGCTCCTCTTCGATAAATCATAATGCCATCATCAATCTTACTGTAGTCAGGAGTATAGCCTTCATACTTCCACGCAAGTCTTTCCGTTTCACCAGTCGCATTTTTAAAGACGTGATGCTCTCCATCCCTACTTACTCTTGTCAAAAGAGTATCATCAACAGTTCTCACTACAGTATCACCATCAATATATTGAACTTTTATCTTCTTTCCACTTCGAGCAAGATTACTAAATTTTTGAGCTCCGGTTAAACTAGCAGCACTATCTGCAGCATTACCTGATGTTCGGCCGGCACCAGTTCCTGTCTTAACAGCTGGTGTATCAGGAACGACAGCTAAAGCAGTAGACGTTCTAGTACGGTTGAGTGTTGGAATATTAATATCTCGCATTCTAACATTTGAGATCTCACCATTGGCCAACCTTAACTTAATACTTTTATTTTCAAGAGCAATTAATTCTCCTACCACTTCATCACCATTCATATTGGTAAATCGAACGGTATCACCAACCGTATCACCATTTTTGACAACGGCACCATTAAGAGAACTTAAATGTCTTGTGTCATGTAGGTTTCGAACAGTACTTGCATCAAAAGAAGAATTTGGAATCACCCTTGTCTCACCTGATCTTGTCACAAGAGTAATCGAATCATCTGTTCTTTCTGTTATTCTACCAAAAGCAACACTACCATCATCTAATGGAACTCTTAAAACATCTTCACCCTTCGCCCAAGTTCCTGGAGTTGAAGCAACAGCTTCAGAAGAAACCAAGGTAGCTGATTCAGCTTCATAAGCAAGCCGCGTCTCTCTTAACGTTGGAGGTCTTGCAGTTCTTTGTAAGGTACTTAGGTTGATATCTTTAATAGCAAATCGAGTTTCAGAACCATCTGGTAATTTAATTTTTACACTCTTGTCATTAATCGCAACAATTTCACCAGAGAAACTATTCCCCTTTAAATCAGTGAATGCTAAATTATCACCAGGAGTTCCTCCTCCTCTAACATCTGCACCACGAAGCTGTGAAATATGTCTTGTATCGTGAAAATTTCGAACATTATTAACATTAAAGTCTTTAAACGGAATGATCTTCTCGTCACCATTTCTTAAAATAATTTTTATGCCGTCATCAGTTCTATCAGCAATTCTTCCCACAAAGACTTCACCATTATTGAGAGGAACTCTTAAAACATCTTGCCCTTTTGCCCAAGTACCAGGACTTGTTCCAACAACACCATCCACGGCAACTAAATTTGGATTATCAGTATAAGTATTAAGACGAAATGCTCTTTGTGAATCTGTTACATCTGGGGCCAAGACTCCAGCACCGGCTCCTGTTCCTGTTCCAGTTGAACTTGTCGTTCCAATAAGACCCTGTCCTTCATCAATACTAGAGCTAGACGCTGTCTGTGCTTTCTTAGCATCAGCGGCTGCTTGAGCGGCCTTAGCATCAGCAGCGGCTTTAGCGTCTGCGGCGGCTTTGGCTTCTGCAGCTGCCTTCGCGTCTGCAGCGGCTTTCGCTTCATCGGCAAGTTTTTGAGCTTCAGTGTCTCCTCTTGCAATTATTCCTCTTCTAGAATCTTTTAGTCTTTGAATTTTCTGTCTTAATTCTACGAGTCGACCATCAAGAGCATTATCTCCTCTTAAAGCGGCGTCTCTTCCCACTTCTTCAAATTCTCGATAGGCTCGAGAAAGCTCATCTGTATTTTCCGACATCTCACTGGCATACTTGCCATACACTTCAGGATTTATATCATTTAGTTTTGAGAGAGCTCCCATATTATCAGCAAGCTTTGCTCCATTAGATATTTGTCTTCCTCTTAACATAAGAGCAAGATCTCCTGCAGATCTCTGTCCAGCAAAATAAGCAATCTCAAGAGCATTAAGATATTTTTTCAATGTTTTTTGATAAACAGCACCACCAACTTTACCAACAACCTGAGCACCTTTCTTCGCTCCCTGTAGGGCCATTAACATTCGTGTGGTTTTATCAGGTGAGAGTTTATAGAACTTGCTTCCTATCCAAACCCCCATGGCCTTTCCAGAACGTCCAATAAATCCACCAGCTCTACCAAAGAGCTCAAACACCGGTCTTGTCACTAAGCCAGCTCCACGTCCTACAAAACTAGAAAGACTACTCATTGATTTAGCAACTGCTGAGCCAACTTTTGTTGCTCTACCTGCTGTAGTAAGTGCTTTTGCCGCAGTAACGGCACCACCAGTGAGGAAAGCTTCAAGAATAAGTTCCAGTGCTTCACCGCCAAGACCACAAATCATATTCATTTTTTGTCCACAAGTAGCACAATCTAAACTAACGAGTGGCTTTAAACACTTTGCACTCTCTTCTCCCATAGCACTATCAGCGAGTCCTTGAAGACGAGGTTTATCCCACTCGGCACAACCAAAGTTTTCAAGGAAATGGTTACCAACCATATCAATCATAGAAGAAAACATTTGCTTTGTTGTTTCTAAAGGAGCTTTCATAAAGTTTTTGAAAAAGCCATCAGGAGCATCTTCTAAGGCAATCATCTTTGTAGAAAGTTCATTGTCTAGGACTTCATTATTTCCCCATGCCCAGTCCCACAATTCTACAACTTTGTCTTTTGCATAAACGGCACCATCGGCAACAGCACCTCCAAGAAACTTTATCCCTTCCCATGTTCCAACAAGACCTTTCCATACACCCCAAAAAACTTCATTTAAACAATTGGTATCTGTAGAAGACGGACAACGTGGTATTTCAACACCAATACTATCGAGAATACCAACCACACCGACTGAATCCATTCCACTATTTAAGAGATTACATCCAATATCTTTAGCACAGTCTAAATTTGTTTCATTCTTACCTTCACAACCAAAATGCTCTTCGAGTGACATATCGATGGCACCCATCTGCTCTAACTGTCTTGCAAAAGATAGTTGAGATTGAGGATCCCATCCATTAGTAGCGCAACTTAATGCCTTACCCTGTAGTAATTGCTGATCATCTTCTTCAATTAATTCTTTTTGTAACTCAAATTCTAATTGAACAAATTGAAGACAATTTATTTCTCTTGGAACAGGAGATCCATTTTGAGAGAGTTCTCTTCCTCTTAAATAATGATTTGGAATTTGATTAGATTCTACTAATTCTTGAAACTTTGGATTAGGAACACTTCCATTCTTCCAAGTTCCGTCAGGGTTTTTACAAATCGCTGCTTGCTCAGCTAATTCCTCAAGAGCAACTGCCATTACCAGCTCTTCTGGATTAGACTCAGCGACAGGAACATCGTCAGTTCCTAAAACATCGATAACTGGAATATCACTATCAGTAGGAATTTGAACTTCAGCAAAAACAGTAATATTTGTTAATAACAAACAATAAGAAAGTAAGAATGTCCTTATATATTTAAAGAGTATCATCGCTTACCACACTTAAAACTGCTAACAAGATTGTTAATACTATCTCTTTGATCACCAAAAGAATTTTCTCTATAAAGAGACTTCATCACAAAGAATTGATTATTACACTGAAAGTAAAAACTGTTTTCAGTGTAGAGAATATTTTTTAATTTAAATTGATAGCCAATAGTATGTACTTCTTTTACGCCTTTCCATTTTTTGACTTCATAAGGAAAGAACTTAACGGCTTCACCGTTTACTTTAGAGAGATGTCTTTTTCTAGCTTCTCTAAATTCTCCTTGCGTACTCTTCAATTCCTTCTTGTCGAATTTTTTTACTGTATACGGAGTAGGCATTACACTTAATGAGATTCTTCCGCCTTTAGGAGATTTTGGCCCATAAAGCATAAGAGGTACGCCCCATTTATCTTTTAAAATAGTATAATTATTTGGAACATTAAGAAAAACTCTAACTTTTTTAGATACATCAAACCATTTTGCATGAAGATTCATACAAGAAATTAAAAGAGTGAATATAAAAAATAATACTTTTTTCACTTTCAACCACACCTTATTAGTTTACTTATCGGCTATAGAAGCCAAATACTTGAACTTTTATCTATAGTAATATCCGATAGATTTTATCTAAGAAAATAAGATTAATAATAAGATAAGAAGCTGAAATTTCGTAAAGTGTTGAATCTTTTGACAGCTTAAAAAGTAGGCACTTTTCTAAAAAGCAGACATTAGCAACTCATTTAAATTTTGCTGTAAACTCTCACTTATATTTTTGAATTGAAAAGAAACTCTCTTGAATGCATAAGGTGTACTTTCTAAATTGAAAGGTTTTGTCTTTCTAACTTTTACAACGCTCGCTTCTAATGGGATATCAATTGAATTTAGCCGTAAAACAACCTTATCAAAACTTTCGTTCTCTTTAATAGAGACAACATCATCTTTACTCAGCAATATACTAAAACCACCTGCACTTACGTCGTAAAGTTTTCTTGTCAGAAATTTTTCATTATTTTTATAAATGACAACAGTTGCATCTCTCAAAGGATAGTAACGATCGAGCTCACGACGTTCATGTATTTTAAAAGTTTCAGGCTGCCCAAACCACCACGGTCCTCTCTGTCCACCATTTGTAAAATGAGAATAGAACTCGATTCCCAAGTTAGGGATATAAAACCGAGTAGCAGTCTTTAGGCTAACATTATTTGTTTCAAATACATCTGGCTCGTCAAGAACAATACGAAATTCATTTAAAGTCTGATTAAAATTATTAATCTTTCCACTACTTGCGAGTAATCCAACTTTAACAGGGGCCCAAAAATCCACACGAGAATGAGAATCAATTATTTTTAATAATTGTAATTTAATCTCATTATCTTCATCTACAATTTTCAAATAAATTCCATTTCGCAAGGGAGATTTAACTTTGTAATATCTCTTAAAAATTAATAAAACGATTTGCTATACCGATATTATAATTGTTATAAAAAATATTGAAAGATTAAAAATACTTTAATATAGATAAGAATTTACTAGAGTATCTGAGTTGATTGATCGGTAACCTTCCCTTACACTCTAGAAACGAGAGAGATTTAAGATGAAAAAGAAAATATTAAAACTAACTGCTATATTAAAATCCTTGATGAGAAATAAATCTTCTCAAAATGATATCGCTTGGCTTAGACATGAATTCAAAAAATTATTCTAATCAATTCCAATTACATTCAATTGCCTCTTGTCATCCAAATCAAATTTCTTCATATTATAAAAAAAATAGAGATTTTCATTTATCAACTTCACCAAAAAGAAGTGAGAACTTTTTCACAGATCATTATTGGAAGAAAGCAATCCCTATTCATTTAGAAGAACAAGAAAAAGAAAGTGCCATAAGATTCTTTATTTTAAATAATGAGCAAGTCATCATTGGAAATATTAATTTTTCAAATATCCAAGGCTTTCCCATTCACTCTTGTAATCTTGGATATTCTCTTGATGAAGAATATACGGGAAAAGGAATTATGACTTACTTTCTAAATCAGGCCATTGATTTTGTCTTTCATAAAACAAGTGTTCATAAGGTATTTGCGAATCACACCCCTTGGAATATTTCCAGCGCTAGAGTTCTTCACAAACTTGGCTTTGCAAAGATTGGTGAGTGCAAAGACTATTTACTCATTAACAATAATTGGGAAGATCATATTCTCAATGTTCTCTTTAAAAAATAATTTTTTTATTTTTTCAAATTAATTGTTGACTTTGATAAAAAATAATCTATCTTAGTAGATAACCATACCTATAAAAGGAGGTAACCATGATTAACATTCAAAAAATAAAAGCGTTTAACCTATCGGTAAATGCAGTTGTGGTGACCTCAGACCTTAAGGCACCAACCAGACTCTGTCTTGGTGATGCCGATACAAACAAACTTACCCACTAGCAAACCCGTAAGTTTAAAAATCACCAAAATTAAAACATTTTAAGGTTTATGTAGAATAAACTTAGGGATTCCTTTGTCTATTCTACGTAATTATTAACTAACTTAATGAATTTATTAAAATACATAGGAGTATTTATGTCTCATTACAACGTAGAACAACTTGAATTATTTCAAGAGTTCAAAAAATTATTTAGTGCAAGCGAACAAATAGGAAGAAGTAGCTTAAAAATAGCTTCTTTCATGATCGCTCCCCCAATTCAATTACTGAAGTTGATGCTAGATCGTCCTCGATTAAGAAAGAATCTAGCTCCAGGCAAATGGATTGATGTACCGGGAAATCAAAGTGAGTATGTTTCACCATTTTGGCGGCCCCCTAGTAGTAACGATATATAGAAAAGGAAATAGTAATGAAAACTATAAGAGAAAAAGAAAACAAATTTACAAAGTATTTCGGACAAGAGTCCAGTTTAGACAGCAGAACTAAAGGATTTATTGAAAATCTTGAACAAGAAATAAAGTATTTCTGTCTTAGTGACCTAAATGATGAAGAGATGATTCACCATCAATGGGTCGTTTTAACAAAAGACTTTCTTGTCCTTAGTTCAAATAACCAATGTCAGTCTTACGAGATTAAAAACTTTATTAAGCTAAGAGAAAAAGAGAGCTTAAGTTATTCCACATGGTACTTACTTAAGTCCCACGATGAAGCTCCAGTGGTAACAATAAAGTTTACAAAAAGACAAAGTATCAACTTCTCAAAATTGAAGTTCTTACTCGAAGAATCTATCAAAGGTAATGATATTAACTTTGATGAAAACTGGTGTGCTGAAAGTGAGTACCAAAAAGGTCTTTTAAAACCTCTTCAAGAAGCTCAAGCGGCTATAGAAGGTAAAGAGCAATCTGTTCTTTTTAGGCTTTTAAATTACTTATCTCCGTATCGTAAAGAATTAACGATAGGTATTTTTGGAGCATTTGGAGCAACGCTAACGGGATTAGTTCCTGCTTTTATGTCAGGTCGTTTGATTGATGAGGTTGTTAGACCTTATCAAACGGGAGTTATTGATACTAATGGTGCTTTTTCTAAAGCATGGCTTTTCTTTGGCCTATTTGTAGCAAGTTTAGGCCTAAAGGAATTCTTCATGTGGATGAGATTAAATAAAATGAGCATCCTTGGAGAAAAAGTAGCTAAAGACTTACGAGATGATTTGTATGCTCACCTACAAAAGTTGAACCTTGATTTCTATAGCAAGAAAAATACAGGCTCAATCATAAGTAGAGTTAGTTCAGATACTGATCGAATTTGGGACTTTATTGCTTTTGGTATTGTTGAGTCGAGCATTGCTGTACTCTCTTTGGTTTGTTTAAGTAGTGTTCTTATCTATCTAGATTGGAAGCTAGGGCTTTTGATGACTATTCCAGTGCCAATATTACTTTTTAGTATTTATAAGCATGGAGAAAGAATGAAGTCACTTTTTACCAAAGCATGGAGGAAGTGGTCTTCTGTTACTGCCATATTAAGTGACACAATTCCAGGAATCCAAGTGGTAAAAGCTTTTGGACAAGAAAAGAAAGAAGTGCGGAAGTTTAGTAAGTCGAATGTTGAAGTGACCAATGAGTTTGAAAAAATTCATATGGCATGGACAAAATTTTGGCCGATACTAATGCTTTCCATTCATAGTATATCTATAACGGTTTGGTTTTTTGCCATTCCAAGATTACTTGATGATGGAAAGAATGGATTAAGTGCAGGGACTTTTATTAGTTTCCTACTTTATATGACCATGTTCTCTCAACCAATTGAGGTTATTGGACAAGTCAGTAGGATGCTTAACCGTGCGATTAGTAGTGCACACCGTATTTTTGAAATTTTGGATACAAGGCCAACAATGAAGCAAAAGAAAAATACTCAAAAGGTAACGATTGATGGAGGTATTACTTTTAAAGATGTCACATTTTCTTACGATGGAGTTCGTCCTATTCTTAAAAAAATGTCTTTTGACATTCAACAAGGAGAGATGATTGGACTCGTTGGAAAAAGTGGTGGTGGGAAAAGTACAATTTCAAAACTACTTGCTCGCTTTTATGATGTAAACAGTGGAGAGGTTTTAATAGATGGAATGAATGTTAATAGTTTCGACTTATCTTTTTATCGCAAACAAGTAGGTATGGTGTTGCAAGACCCATATCTCTTCCAGGGAAGTATTTGGGAAAATATATCTTACGGGGTTGATAAAAAGAATATCTACGAGATTATAAAGGCGTCAAAGGCCGCCAACGCTCATGACTTTATCTGTTCTCTTCCACAAGGTTACGACACGGTTATTGGTGAAAGAGGTCATACTCTCTCGGGTGGTGAAAGACAAAGAATCTCTATTGCACGAGCGATTTTAGCCGACCCTAAAATTTTAATTTTAGATGAAGCAACCTCAGCAGTAGATACAGAAACGGAACGTTTTATTCAAGATGCTCTTGATAAGTTGATTGAAGGAAGAACCGTGATTGCCATTGCTCACCGTCTTTCAACACTGAGAAAGGCAGACCGTATTTTTGTTATTGGAAATGGTGGCATTGTTGAGAGTGGTACCCATGGAAATCTTATGCAAAAAGATGATGGTGCTTACAAGAAACTTCATCAAATGCAACAAGAAATGAGCGAGAGCTTCATTTTATAAGGAGGATTTATGAAACAAATAGAAGAGATATCTTTTGATTTGAAAAATAACTTTATTCTTCAGGCAAAGATTAAGGAAAGATCGATGGAGGTTTACCTCAAGCGTTGTTTTCCTTGGTCTCATCCTCACCAATTTATTAGCGTGAGAGATACTGAAGATAAAGAAGTTTTTTTTATTCAAAATATTGATGATTTACCAGAAGAAGAGCGCGGACTACTTTTGAAACAACTTGAAAGTGATACTTTTGTTTTAGAAATAACAAAAATAAATAGTATTGATGATGAAGTTGAAATTAGAAAGTTTGATGTTCAAACAGACAAAGGTCATCGGGTGTTTCAAACAATGATTGATTACTGGCCAGAAATGCTTAATAGTACTGATGTACTCATTAATGATATCTCTGGTGACATGTATAAGATTACTAACTGGAAAAATTTAGATTTTGAAAGTTGTAAGCTGATTGAGCAATATATTGATTAAGCAGCTTTGTTTGGAACTTCTGGCGGATCGTTCTTCGCTTTGATATCTTGTGATGGGGTCTGTGGTGTACTTTTAAGAAGTCCTCCATAGATCTCATCATATTTTAGGTAAGCAACACTTGCTCCAAAATAGAAACTACACATCAAATAATAAACCCATAGTACTGCAATAATAATTGTCTCAAAATTTCCATAAGTCTGAGTTAAAGAACTCTTTGCCATGGTCATATATATCCAATGAAAACTCTTCCCCATAACAAAACATGATACAAAAGTTAGAGAACCATAAAAGGCATCAGAAATTGATATTTTTCTCGTTGTTCCTACTTTAAAAAAGAATGTAAAAAATACTAAGCTTAATATAGCTGGAAGCATTCCCCCTTTATAAAGGAAATCCATGTACACCATTGAACTCTCACTCATTTTAGTAAGGGCATAGAATAAGTTTTTATTTGAAATAACTAACAATGAAAAAATAAAACTCGTAAACATTAAACCAACACCAAGAGATTTCATGTCTTCAAAAATAAAACCACCCTTTTGCTCTGTCTTACTGGTATGATGAAGTCCAAACATCAGCGAGCTAACGACACCTAAAGTTGCATAAAAAAGCAGAAAAACATTTACAATATTTGTTCCACTAATACCTTTTAACTGTCCTTCAACAATCTTACTAATACTATCCATGATCCATGGGGCAAGATTGGGAAAACTAGAGTTAACAACTTCAAGTACATGAGTCTTCGCCATTTCAAAGTCGTTTGTCACATATCCAGTCATCGAAATAAATAAAAGAATGATGGGGCAAAAACTTAAGATGGAGAAGAAGGTTGCCGAGCCAGCAAGGATCTCACCTTTACGTTTTTTAAAATAAAAGAATCCATGAATCAGTCTATGACCAAGTTTGGCCATTATTTTAAAGCTAGAGCTCTCATAGTGTGATGTGTATTCTGTTATTTTCTTGGTCGGCTTTTTTTCCATGTAGGCGTATCGGATTACTTGAGTATTTTCTTCACTTATATTTTCAACTTATTGATTTAATAGCATTTCTTAAGGTTATTCCAACCGGTTACATAGCGAGGACTCTTCATATCTTGCCTCATCTTCCATGCCCTACTATCTACCCCACAGGCCATGGACTTTATAGTCTGCGGCCCCTCTCTTCTATTGATTCGATCGATTACTTCCATGAGTTTCTTAGATTTATCTATATTTGAATTTTCAAAAAGAGAAAGCTGGCACTGATCTCCATCTCTTATTCCCGAAATCCTAACCATACCTTTTTTATATTCAAAGCCCTGCTGAAAAAGTTCATCTAATACCCGCCAAGCATATTTAATAATTGTCCTTGTATCATTGGTATGACAATTAAAACGATGCCCCTTAGCTGCATAATATTGAGAGACATTTTTATAAGGGTTTGTTCTCACTACGACTTCAATACTGGCACAAACCGAATCTTGTAAACGAAGTTTTTCACTAGCAAGTGTTGCATAATTGGCAATTGATTCTCTTAAAGACTTTAGATCAAATACTGGTGCTCCAAAGGTTCGACTACTAATAATCTCTTTTTTCTTTTCCACAATAGTATTAAGCTCAAGACAAGTCTTTCCTTTAAGCTCATCTTGAGTTCTACGTCCAACCTTCGTGAATATTTTTTGAATTTGTCTTTCGTTCTTGTAATCGCGAAACTGTTTAGCATTATAGACTCCAAGCCCATTGAGTTTCTCACTACTTCTTCTGCCAATCCCCCAAATATCTTCGACCTTCGTCTTCTCCAGTGACCATTCAATCCTTTCCCTTGAGGAGAGGTGAAACACTCCTCCTAGCTTGTCATAGTTCTTAGCAATTTTATTGGCGACTTTTGACAAGGTCTTGGTATTTGCAATCCCAATACTCACAGGGATGCCCACATTTCTTAAGATCGTTTCTCTAATTTCTCTACAATACTCTTCAATATTTCCCTGTATCCCTGTTAAGTCGAGGAAGGCCTCATCTACAGAGTAAACTTCAACAATGGGTGCAAAGTTAATAAGTGTTCTCATCACTCTATCTGAAATATTTGTGTATAAAGAAAAGTTGGCAGAAAAGACTGCTACATTATTTTTTTCACAAAGCTCTTTGACTTTAAAATAGGGCTCCCCCATTTTTACACCAAGAGCTTTTAATTCATTTGTCCTAGAGACAAAACAACCATCATTATTTGATAAAACCCCAATGGGTGTCTTAAGAAGATCGGGACGAAAGAGTCGTTCGCAAGAGCAATAGAAGCTGTTACAATCCACCAAGGCAATAACCTTTTCCATTAGCGAACCTGCCCGACTCTTGAAATAACAACTCCCCAAAATAAAGTACTCATATCATCATAGACCGCAATATCCTTAAATTGCGGATTATCAGATTTTAAAATCACTTTATCTGGATAAACGAATACTCTCTTGCAAAGTAACTCTCCATTATAAGCAATCACACAAACTTTTCGATCGAAGCTTTTAATAGAGCGATCCACAACTAAAATATCATCTTCAAAAACAGTTGGCTCCATAGACTTTCCTTTCGCTAGCAGAAAGTATGTCGCCGACTTATTCTTAATCACTTTTTCATCAAGGCTTTGATACTCTTCCAAAAAATCTTCGCTAACTCCAAAGAGTCCGCATTCCACATGTTGTAGGAGCAGAGGTTGCTTGCTATCCTTTAAAAGTGTTTTGAGTGCTTGCTTCGTCATAGAATCTATTTTATTACTTACGCAAAACTTACGCAAGACGCGGTACTTTTGACCTAAAATGAGAGGTAACCATCTGTTTTTCTGTAGAAGTAGAAAGAGATATGAAGCTGCTGCAAAAGCGCTTCAATGCCGAGCTTAATGCCAAGGCCTATCAGGATTATTCCAACCTGCTCTCCTTAGAAAGTGAGAAAGGCCCTGAGTATGTAAAAGAACAACTTGGTCTAAAAAGAAAACCAAGTGGCAGTTCCTTTAAGTCACCTGATGAAGACAATCGAATATTTCCAAATACCTTTGCTCATGTCTTAACCTCTATTCAAAATATAAATATGTTCTCCCCTATGCGCTACCGAATCAGACCAAGCCATTCAGCAGAAGAGATTCCTTCTAAGTATAATGTTTTCAATGCGAGATTAGACTCTCTTCAATCAAGAGCAACATGGAATTCTATTTTTATGAAAAATCATGGGCTTTTTCCCTTTCGAAAATTCTACGAATGGGTTGATTACAAAGTCGATGATCAAAATAAAAAAACGCTTATCCATTTCTCACCTAAAGAGATTGACCTCATGTATGCCCCATGCCTCTATGATAAATGGGAATCCCCCGATAAAAGTTTTTATTTCTACAGTTTCGCTATTATTACAACCGATCCAAATCAAGAAGTTTTAGAGGCCGGTCATGATCGAAGCCCTATTTTTTTAAAAGATGAATATATTGATCGCTGGCTTAATCCTCAAAAAGAAAATATGGAAGACATTTATCAAATGCTCAAGGATAATAAAAATGTCTATTATCAAAATAGTTTAAGGGCCTAATATGAAAAAGTATATCCTTCTGTTCCTCGTTACTTTACTGTCATCCTGTGCACTAGGCCCTAAACCGGTGATTGCAAAGAAAGATTATCTGGCAGACAAAGTAAGTGTGGATACATCCATAAGGTTGGCCTTCGCCGCATATATGAAGTCCTGTAAAGTAGATGCAAAACTTCCAACTAAAGTTTGTAAGCAAAAAGCTCAAGTTTATATTGAGGAATATATTCTTGAGATTATGAATCAGTAATATAAACATTCTTTCTTTTGCGCCGATAAGTCCTAAGAATCACATATTTAAAAAAGGATAAGCAGATGGAAAGAAGACCTCTGAAATCAAGAAATACGTCTTGGGCAAAAACTCTTGCAAAAACAATTGCGGGGTTAGGGATAAGCCCAAACTTTATTTCTGTTGTTAGTGTTGTCTTTTCCCTATTTGGATATCTTTTCTATTGTTATGCAAGCAAAGGCTCCCCTCTGCTCCTGATTGCTGCGGCTGCGACCATTCAATTAAGACTTCTTTGTAATCTCTTCGATGGAATGGTGGCGGTTGAATATAATAAGAAAACACCAATGGGTGATGTCTATAACGACCTACCTGATCGAATCGCAGATGTTCTCTTTATTTTAGGAGCAGGTCTCTACTGTAAGGACTTAGCTTATGCTACAGAACTTGCATGGCTATGTTCCTCTTTGGCCATTATGACTGCTTATATAAGAGTGCTTGGAACATCTATAGGAACACCTACTTATTTCCTTGGCCCAATGGCAAAACCTCATCGTATGTTTCTCTTAACCATTGCTTCTATCGCACAACCTTTTCTTAGCACGTTTCCTATTATCTATTATTCACTATGGATCATGATGGTAGGCTTAGTTTTAACATGTCTAAGAAGAATATTGGCCATTAATAAAGCTAAAAAGGATCAAGTATGAGTTTCGCTTTTGGTTTTAGTCCTAATGTGGAAATGACATTTAAAATAATCTACGCTCTCTTAATTAGCTTTACTTTGCTATTCGTGATTTGGAAAAAAGTATCACCAAAAACTTTTCAAGAAGAATTACTTGAACGTACAAAGTCTTGGTGGATTATCATTTCTCTTATTTTTGTGGCCCTAGGCTTTGGTAAGACATCTACTATTTGGATGCTGGCCTTCCTTTCTTTTGTTGCACTTCGGGAACTTCTTTCAAACGTTCCTCTGAGTATTAATGATAGAAAAGCGGTCTTTTGGTGCTATCTCGGAATACCAATTCAGTTCTATGCTATCTCAATTGGCTACTATCACTTCTTTATCATATGGGTTCCAGTGATTCTTTTTATTATCCTTGCTCTTAGAAGAATCGCTATCGATGAGACTGAGAATTTTACCCAATCACTAGGTGTTCTACTCTTTGCCAATCTTCTTATTGTTTATTCACTAGGACATATGGCCTATCTCATGGTGCTTGATATTCCTTATGATAAAAACGTTGGTAACGACGGACTTCTGCTCTACCTTCTTTTTCTCACCCAATTTAATGATGTTCTTCAATTTATTTGGGGAAAACTGCTTGGCAAAAGAAAAATAAGTCCGAAAGTTAGTCCTAATAAAACTTGGGAAGGCTTTCTAGGAGGACTCATCTGCACGACCATTTTAGGTTATGTCTTTCGCTTCCTTACTCCCCTTAATGAAATTCAATCTTTAACCGCCGGATTTCTAATTGCTTTCATGGGATTTTTTGGTGACTTAAATATGTCGACTATAAAGAGAGATATGGGTGTTAAAGATATGGGAAATATTATCCCAGGACATGGTGGAATTATGGATAGAATTGATTCCTTATCTTTTTCTTCTCTTGTGTTTTTTCACTTGGTTCATATGTGGACCAGAGGAATGTAATTGAACTTTAGAAAAATCATTCTCTTTATCATCTACAGAATTTTTATGAAGAACTTTCTTCGTCTCGTTATTGGTGTGCAGTTTCAAAGAGCTAAGCATATTGAAGATCTTGAACAAGTCATCATTGTGGCCAATCATAATAGTCATCTTGATACTATGATCTTACTAAGTGCACTTCCTTCAAAAATACTTCATAAGGTTCATCCTATTGCGGCTGGTGATTACTTCAATAAGAATAAAGTTGTTGGATTTTTAACAAGGTTCTTTGTTAATACTCTCTATGTAAACCGAGAAACAAAAGTGAAAGGTGAAAACTTAGATTTTTTAGACAAGGTCATTAAAGAAGGTAAGTCTATTATCATCTTTCCAGAAGGTTCTCGTGGTTCACCAGATGAACTTCAACAATTTAGAAAAGGAGTAGGTGTTATACTTTCTAAAAATCCGGATGTTCCTTTTGTTCCCATGTTCTTAGATGGAGTGGGAAGGGCCATGCCCAAAGGCGAAGCCTTACCTGTCCCCTTCACAACCAAGTTGTTTGTAGGAAAACCGGTCTACACACATAATATGAACGTGGATCAAATCAATGAACTTATTTATACAAAAATAATCGAATTAAAGTATTGAGGAAAAAATGGAATCACAATTAAAACCAGTACTCTTAAACCTACTTGCCGCTTTTGTGGGGGCCATTGGACAATATCTCTATAAAGTTGGAGCAAAGAAAATCTCTTCTGAAAGCTACATCAACTGGGAGATAGTGATCGGGGCCATTCTCTTTTGTGCGGTTATGGTTCTCTTTATTTGGGCCTATAAGATTGGTGGAAATATTTCGGTTACCTACCCCGTCTATTCACTTACTTTTCTCTTTGGAATGGGTCTTGGAATTGTTGTTGATAAAGAACTTTGGAATGTAACTCAATTTGTTGGTGCGGGAATGATTATTGCCGGAATTTTCGTTGTGGTTCAATTTGCTCCAAAATAAGGCGTACTCAAAAATATGAAAATGACGTCATCCCTACAATTTCAGCTACCTACAACAAGAAGAAGCTTCCTGCTTATAGAAAAAACTAAACAAAAGTATAATAGATATGTGAGAAAATTAACTTCAATTCTATTACTATGCCTCTCTTTCAATCTCTTTGGAGCAGGCCCACATACCAATCAGTGGCGAGATGTTTTTATAAAATGTACTAATAAAGAAAGAATTAAATGTCGTAAAAAATATCCACTCATCAAAAAAAGTGAAAAAAGCTTTTGGGAATATGACCATACGTTTATCAATAGACAAACCATTGCCATGACTAGAAGTAATCAATGTATTTCAAGCTCCCTTGTTCTCTGTTCAACCAAAGCTGGCGTTGCTGAAAGGGAGTACCTTTCACAACAAATTCGCTCTGGTGCCATGACTCCCGAGCAAGCAAAACCATATATCGATGCTATCGGAGCACAAAATGATATCATGATAAAGACTTCATTAAATTCGATCCAAGCTCATAGAAACTCTATCCATAATGCAAAAGTAACTCAGAATATTGCTAACGGTGACGATGAAAAACAAATGGGTGTTATCATTGATTGCAAAGAATGCAACGGCCAATTAAACTCAGCCTATAAAACATCAGGTTTAAATAATGAACAAACAAGTGAAGCATTGGGAGAATGGAATACTTGCTTAAAAAGTAATTTTAAAGACGCTCACCCATTATCTGAATACCAAGCGAGAATTGCTCTTGAAATGTTAGGTGAAATTCCCGCTCGTATTATTACCCCCGATGAAACGCAACTAAAGAAATACAAAGATGACGAGATCAATAAGGTCATGGCAGAAATAAAAAAAGAAGCCGACGCAGCAGAAGATGTACGATTAGATCCTACGGGAACATGGGGTTCATCAAATTGCCTAACTCATGCTCGACGAATGACTGCTCATCTACAAAAAAAGCTCTCTTCAGATCATTATAATATTCGTGTTGTTAACACTTACAAAAATATTCCAGAAGACTCCCGTATAAGTATGAATGCCATTGCACCTGTGGCCAATCACTACCAAGCAAGAGTTACAGATAAGAGAACTGGTCTTTCCTATGTTGTAGATGGGTACACCGGTGTATCTGTAAAAAGAGAAGATACTGAAGTCGCTGCTGGCAACTTAACTGTCTTCACTGATTACGAACAATGTTTTTATCAAAAAGTTTATGCTCAAAGAATGGGTCACGAATCCGGAAGTGGATTATTAGGTGCGGCGATGGGAATTGTTCCAACTGTCGCCATTGTTATGTCTCGTGAAGCAAAAGATGCTTCTAATCAATGTAGAAAGGGATATAAAACTTACGAATCTTCAGACTATTTTGATAATCAACTACATTACTAAATTAAAAAAGCTGGTGATTGAACCGCCTTGTTCTCCCACCAGCATTTCTTGGTTACTCTCTTTCCGATTGCGTTTAGACTATGCTGCCCAAACTTCCTTGGTCCAAGTTGATTTAGTATCAGCAACCCAATTCTTAGATCTTAATTTTTGATGAACAAAATTCTCTAGCTCTTCAGGACTATTTACATCTAGCCAAAGAGTCATGTCCCAATCACCCATTGTTGACCATGCCCACTTCACTTCATTCCAATCTTTTAGCCATGACCAATTCTCACCCTGAGGGGCTTCTTTATTCCACTTAACACTCACTTGTGCTGTCCACTTTCCGCTCATCATTACTCCTTTTGAAATTTAAATGATACTTCTATATTACTTTCTAAAAGCACTAGCTTATCGTCACTGCCCTTCTAGTACTGACTTTTCTCTTATTAAATCTTGAAGGCGGAAAAAGTTGCATTGCAAAATATGAGCTTTTCACTTGCTCTTTCAGGTTAAATTCCCTAAATTATTGAAGTCCAAATTATGGGCCCGTAGCTCAGCTGGGAGAGCACTACGCTGGCAGCGTAGGGGTCAGCGGTTCGATCCCGCTCGGGTCCACCATTTTCGTAAGGTTCATTTTATTGAGCTTTATTTTTGCCCTAAAAATTATCTGACAACATTACAAACACTTATTAATTCAAACACTTGATGTTCATTGTTTGATCCACCGTCTTGGCAATCAAAACTAATCCACTATGACTGGACATGACTCCCATTGGCTTCGGACAGCCAAAAATCTGGCTGTCTGGTTTATCACAAAATTCAAAGCAAAACAGGATTAGCCTTTTAAAGATTTACCGTTGCAACCATTTAAATTGATTAGAAAAACTTAGCCAGCATAACGCTGGTTAGGACTAATTTTAATCTCTGCTAGCACAACGCTGGCAGTGCTAATGGAGCAACAATAAATGAAACTTAAACTAAAGAAAAAATGTAAAGCCAAACCTAAATTAATTGAACCTCAGGCCCTAAAAGAATTGAGGCTAGAGCTTGGAATGACCCAACTAAGGGCCAGTGAAAAGTTAGAGCTAGGACCAAAAGGTCTCGCGGCCATCGAAAATGGTCGAGTAGCTCTTAATAGAAATAGGATTGAGGAAATAGTTAACTCCTATGGCCTCCATTATCTAGATTTTATAAGGGTCAAAAAAAGAATCGAAAAAGAGCAGAGAAAAAAGAAAAGACCTGACACAATAAAGAGCGTTCTAAAGAATTCAGATAGGCGTAGCTATCAAAAAATTGTCACCAAAGAATGCAAAATTTTACGCTCCATGAGAAGGGTTAAAAACATTTCTCAAGATAAAGCATCCTCTCTTTGTGGATATTCAAGAGCAACCATAGGCCATATTGAAAATGGCAGGATAGAGATTTCAATCAATAGGGCCAAGCATATAGTAAAGGCCTATGGTTATAGTTTCTCTGACTATGAAAAGAACTTGAGTAAGACTGAACAAAGAGACTCAATCATAGACTCATGTTTAGAAAAGATAGAACATCTTGATGATAACAAGCTTGAGCTCGTAAAAAACCTTTTAGAGAGTTTTAATTAGCTACAATCACCTATGCGACACAGCTTTCACAAGCCTGAAACCTTAAGTTATGTTCTTTTCGCTTCTTCCTAGCTTCAAGCTGTTCCCTCTTCAGGTTTGCTGTTTTCTCATCACTCCAACTCCCTTTGTAGATTTCTTCGGGAGTTTGAAAATCAAAAGCATTGTGAGGAATAAAATGGTTATGCTCATTAATATAAAAACCTATCTCTTTTTTTAGTTTTTCTGCATTCTCAAAAGAGTGTTTATATATATGATTATTCTTAATTGATCGAAAAAATGACTCTACCATTGAATTTGAGTATTTAACGTCTACTTTAGCATAAACTCGTTTGAGGTTTTTACCATAAAATACTTTATCAACTGTTTTGTTTTTATTCTCGGTACCTGAGTCCATATAGACTTCCGTAGAAGAGGACTTACTTAATTTTGCTTTTGCCCCTTTTAATAAAGAGAATGTATTATGAGCTTCCTTGGTCGTAAAAAGATTCCAGTTAACTATATACCTACTATAGTTATCAATAATCACCTGAAGATAAACATTAGTGCCATCATTTAACTTGAAATAACTCAGATCTAGGTGCCATACCTGATTAGGCTTCAAGGCCCTTACTCCAACCTCGTACATTTTCTTCTTTTTTCTCGCCTCTAATCTTCTAACTCCGAACATATTAATATACTTAAACCATGTTTCTATAGAACACATTACGAGACCATTTCTGATAGAGTATTTCCATAATGCAGTTAGTGAATAGTGTTGATACTTTTTTGAAACACTTAGTTTTAGAATTTGAACGGCTTCATCACCCGTTAATTGATTAGGCTTTCTTTTTCCACACAAACCGTTATTAGTTACCTCACATCCAATAAGGTCTGATCTCCACCTACTATAAGTCGAATAATGGAGACACGATAAGCGAAGAAGCTCTGCAACCGTGGCATACTTTTTATATTCTTCTATCTTATTTATTATAAATTTCTTAATTCTTGTTGGGACTCTTCTTTTAGTATTTTTTATCTGAGGCATATATTGAGCGATATCTCTCAAAAACATATTTTTAGCCCGCTGCTTTTCCAACTCTTTATTAAGCTTTTTAATTTCTTCCTCAAGTAAAACTTCAGCACAACTCTTAACCTTGGTATTCTCTTTAGCCGAATTAGCCCAATAGATGGCTGTTGTACGAGGAACCCCTCTCCTAATAGCGATATCTATATTCTTAGTTTGTGATACCAATCTTCTTAGCTCTGGGTCATGAACCCTATATCTTGTTGAACGCGTACTCATGTGAATCTCCGGTTTGTCGAATTTTCGACATTCAACTGCTGATTAACCGTTGATTCGTAGTGAAGTCAAGTAATTAGGCTGCTTGGCAGGGCAAAGGTCCTGTGTTCGATCCCCTTGCGGTCCACCATTTAATGGAGGTAGTCAATGGATAAGAATGAAGAGCTCTTGAGTGAGCTAAAATATTTAAAACTTAAATCTTTTGTAGATTATATGGATGAGGTGGAGTCATCAAACTTAAGTCTGAGGGATTCCCTGCTTGAACTTTGTCGACATGAGGTTAGAAGACGTCATGACAACTCCGTTCTAAGAAGAATTAAGCTCGCAGGCTTTCCAAAAACTAAGACGCTCGCAATGCTTAATTTTGATTTGGCACCAAGGCTCTCAAGAGAGCAAGTTAATAATCTTGGGACCTGTAAGTTTATAAAAGAGAAGCGAAACGTTCTACTCGTGGGAGATAGCGGAGGTGGCAAGACACATTTAGCCATTGGGCTTGGAGTTGAAGCTTGCAAGAACAATATGAGTGTCGGTTTTTATGATGTAAGCAAACTTTGTAATCTTCTTTTAAAGGAGCATAAGTACGGTGATATTGAGAAGTTTTTACTTAAACTTAAAAAACTGGATCTCTTAGTTCTGGATGAACTTGGCTACGTTCCTTTTACGAAAGCTGGAGCGGAATTACTTTTTAGAGTTATCTCCGAGAGATATGAAGTCGGATCAGTGATAATCACGACCAATCTTCACTTCAGTAAGTGGACGAATCTCTTTTTGGATAAAACCATGACCACAGCTTTACTTGACCGAGTGACGCATAATGCTTCAATAATCAAATATGATTGGGGCAGTATCAGACTCACAGAGACTTTGAGTGAGGAAAAGGAAAAAGAAGAAGTAGATTTTTGAAAGCTCAGGGGGTCTGTAAAATTAGCAGGCCCTCTGTCTAAAAACTGAAAAAAGATTTAAAAATAAAAGGACTGATTATCTGACAATCAGCAACAATATTAACCTACAGGTGGGTGATTTTTGGGCCACCAAAGTGGGTGACTTTTAGACTGCTAAAACTAGTGATGTTCCTCCTTTCAGCGGCATTAAAACCTCTTCTCATATAGTTTTCAAAAAAATACAGAATATTTTATTGACCATCCGGTCGGTTTGTT